>Ga0153982_1000001_pt1 | contig 410897 bp, 372 predicted proteins | sample TSGA066MetaG_FD_104743 | JGI IMG/M metagenome (GOLD analysis project Ga0153982, IMG submission 104743) | Attine ant fungus gardens microbial communities from Georgia, USA - TSGA066 MetaG | ecosystem: Host-associated > Fungi > Mycelium > Unclassified | place: USA: Georgia, Alexander Wildlife...
CATCTGCGCAGCACCGGTGATCATGTTTTTAACATAGTCGGCGTGGCCCGGGCAGTCTACGTGTGCGTAGTGGCGAGTCGGGGTGTCATATTCAACGTGAGAAGTGTTGATGGTGATACCACGAGCTTTTTCTTCCGGCGCGTTATCGATCTGGTCGAATGCACGAGCAGCACCGCCGTAGGTTTTAGCCAGTACGGTGGTGATTGCAGCGGTCAGGGTAGTTTTACCGTGGTCAACGTGGCCGATGGTGCCGACGTTAACGTGCGGTTTTGTACGTTCAAATTTTTCTTTAGACACGGCTATATTCCTTACTATAGTGCTCTCCCCTTTGGAGAGAGCACGGGACTTAGGTTTTAATCCTGTGGCTTATTTACCACGGGCTTCAATAACGGCCTGAGCAACGTTGTTCGGCGCATCGTCGTACTTCAGGAACTCCATGGAGTAAGAAGCACGGCCTTTGGTCAGAGAACGCAGTTGGGTTGCATATCCGAACATTTCAGACAGCGGAACTTCAGCATGGATAACAACGCCAGTGACGTTGGATTCCTGACCACGAAGCATACCACGACGGCGGCTCAAGTCACCGATTACGTCACCGGTGTTCTCTTCCGGAGTCTCTACTTCAACCTTCATGATAGGCTCAAGCAGAACCGGTTTCGCTTTCTTAAAGCCATCTTTGAAGGCGATAGAAGCGGCCAGTTTAAACGCCAGCTCAGAGGAGTCAACGTCATGGTAAGAACCGAAGTGCAGACGCACACCCAGGTCAACAACCGGGTAACCCGCCAGCGGGCCAGATTTCAGCTGTTCCTGGATGCCTTTATCAACGGCCGGGATGTATTCGCCAGGAATTACACCACCTTTGATGTCGTTGATGAACTCGTAGCCTTTCGGGTTTGAACCCGGCTCCAGCGGGTACATGTCGATAACAACATGACCGTACTGACCGCGACCACCAGACTGCTTAGCGTGTTTACCTTCGATATCGGTAACTTTCGCGCGAATCGCTTCACGGTAAGCAACCTGAGGTTTACCGACGTTCGCTTCAACGTTGAATTCACGCTTCATACGGTCAACGATGATGTCGAGGTGCAGCTCACCCATACCAGCGATAATGGTCTGGTTAGATTCTTCGTCAGTCCAAACGCGGAATGACGGGTCTTCTTTAGCCAGACGGCCCAGAGCCAGACCCATTTTTTCCTGGTCAGCTTTGGTTTTCGGTTCTACCGCGATGGAAATTACCGGCTCAGGGAATTCCATACGTTCCAGAATGATCGGGTGATCCGGGTCACACAGAGTGTCACCAGTGGTCACGTCTTTCAGACCGATAGCAGCAGCGATATCGCCCGCGCGAACTTCTTTGATCTCTTCACGTTTGTTAGCGTGCATCTGTACGATACGGCCAAAACGCTCGCGTGCAGTTTTCACTGAGTTCAGGATGGTGTCACCGGAGTTAACCACACCAGAGTACACGCGGAAGAAGGTCAGGTTACCCACGAACGGGTCGGTAGCGATTTTGAATGCCAGAGCAGCAAACGGCTCTTCATCGCTAGCATGACGCTCAGCCGGAGTATCTTTACCGTCGTCCAGAATACCGTTGATCGCAGGTACGTCGACTGGGGATGGCAGGTAATCAATTACCGCATCCAGCATCGCCTGAACACCTTTGTTCTTGAACGCAGAACCACAGGTTACCAGGATGATTTCGTTGTTCAGAACGCGCTGACGCAGAGCTTTTTTGATCTCTTCTTCAGTCAGTTCTTCACCACCCAGGTATTTCTCCATCAGCTCTTCTGAAGCTTCCGCAGCGGACTCGATCAGGTTCTGGTGCCATTCTTCAGCCAGTTCCTGCATGTCAGCCGGGATATCTTCATAAGTGAAGGTTACGCCTGCATCTTCTTCGTTCCAGTTGATGGCTTTCATTTTCACCAGGTCAACAACACCGGTGAACGCTTCTTCAGCGCCAATCGCCAACTGCAGCGGAACAGGGTTCGCGCCCAGACGGGTTTTGATCTGACCAACAACTTTCAGGAAGTTCGCACCCATACGGTCCATTTTGTTAACAAACGCAATGCGTGGAACTTTATATTTGTTTGCCTGACGCCATACGGTTTCAGACTGAGGCTGAACACCACCAACTGCGCAGTAAACCATTACTGCACCATCAAGCACACGCATGGAACGTTCTACTTCGATAGTGAAGTCAACGTGCCCCGGGGTGTCGATGATGTTTACGCGATGCGGTTCATACTGCTTAGCCATACCAGACCAGAATGCAGTAGTCGCTGCGGAGGTGATAGTAATACCACGTTCCTGCTCCTGTTCCATCCAGTCCATGGTGGCTGCGCCGTCATGAACTTCACCGATTTTATGGTTTACACCGGTGTAGAACAGAATACGTTCGGTAGTAGTAGTTTTACCGGCGTCGATGTGCGCACTGATACCGATGTTACGGTAGCGCGCGATGGGTGTTGTACGAGCCATTTGATTCCTCGTTTATCTTTTAGGCGTTCAATTTAAGTAGCCCAAAGCGGGCTGCTTACTAGAAGCGCCCGCCTGGTGACTAAAACTCCGAAGGGATTACCAACGGTAGTGTGCGAACGCCTTGTTGGCTTCTGCCATACGGTGAACGTCTTCACGTTTCTTAACTGCAGTACCTTTGTTTTCTGCAGCATCAGAAAGTTCGTTCGCCAGGCGCAGAGCCATGGATTTATCACCGCGTTTACGAGCAGCTTCAACGATCCAACGCATTGCCAGGGCATTACGACGAACCGGACGGACTTCAACTGGAACCTGATAAGTAGAACCACCAACGCGGCGAGACTTAACTTCGACAGTCGGACGCACGTTTTCAAGGGCTACTTCAAAAGCTTCCAGGCCATCTTTACCAGAACGCTGAGCCAGGGTCTCCAGCGCGCTGTATACGATGGTTTCTGCAGTAGATTTTTTACCATCTACCATCAGGATATTTACAAATTTAGCCAGCAGCTCTGATCCGAACTTAGGATCCGGCAGAATTTTACGCTGACCAATGACGCGACGACGTGGCATGGGAATACTCCGTTGTTAATTCAGGATTGTCCAAAACTCTACGAGTTTAGTTTGACATTAATATAAAACGTTTGGCCTTACTTAACGGAGAACCATTAAGCCTTAGGACGTTTCACGCCATACTTGGAGCGTGATTGCTTACGGTCTTTAACGCCGGAGCAGTCAAGCGCACCGCGAACGGTGTGGTAACGAACACCCGGGAGGTCTTTTACACGACCGCCACGGATCAGGATCACGGAGTGCTCCTGCAGGTTGTGACCTTCACCACCGATGTAGGAAGTCACTTCAAAACCGTTAGTCAAACGCACACGGCATACTTTACGCAGTGCGGAGTTTGGTTTTTTAGGAGTGGTAGTATATACACGCGTACATACGCCACGTTTCTGCGGGCATGCTTCCAGTGCAGGCACGTTGCTCTTTGCAACTTTGCGTGCGCGTGGTTTGCGTACCAGCTGGTTAACTGTTGCCATTAAATAGCTCCTGGTTGTAGCTTTCGCTTCGTAAACACGTAATAAAACGACCTCATACAATATGAGGACGCAGAATTTTAGGTCGGTGTCGAAAAGGTGTCAAGAAATATACAACGATCCCACAATTACCAGGACACCTGGCTGGGATGCTTCACCGTAAGTCTGACGAAGTCAGTATAGCTAACCCTGACGACACTGTCTGAAATTTGACCGCTTAAGCCGCGAGCTTGAATGTCTTCTTCCAGCACATAGACCTTAATGGAGGCATTTTGCAGACTTTCAAGGAAACGGCTTCCTTCTATTGCCGCGGTAACGCCATCCTGAAGCAATAAAAGTTCATCGTCTTTATCAATCAGGCGAAGAAGAGAGGAGAAATCGGTAAGCCACGCGGAGCGATGTAATGTGTGCAGCATGAGTATCTCAAAACCTTAAAATGACGTCATAGTTGCCTAGCTCACGGCGTAAATCTTCCGGTTCTAACGCTGTCGCATCGACCACAAAATTAACACCCTGTTGGAGGCCCCGCTCGCGTAATGAGGCGGCACAAAGCCAACATTGATCGATATCGTACAATCCTAACAGCTTGAAGGTTGCGATATAGTCGCGTGCCAGCACGACATCCGGTCGTTGTCCCTGGAGGATTTGAAAAACGCCATCGCCGATAAAAAATACGCCGAGGTCTTCCGTTAATGCCGATGTCGCCAGTAAGGCATCTAACCCTTCGCGGCCAGACGAACTGCCATGCGGCACGGTAGAAAAGACAAAAGCAACACGTTTCATTAAAACTGCACCACGCGATCGCAGGTCAGAGATGCCTCAGCCAGCGACCCCAGCCCGCTGAGGTTAAAACCTGATTGTAAATTAGCCCCTGCCAGTCCCAGCCGCTTCGCTTCTGTTTCATCAACGACGCCGCGACGCAGCGCCGCAGCTACGCAGATATTCAGCGTCACGCCGTGCTGCTGGTTCAGCTGTTGCCAGGCCCGTACCAGATCATATTCATCACTGGCGGGCGAAGTCAGGAAGTTGGCGTTATACACACCTTCACGATAGAAAAAGACGCTACGTAGCTCATGCCCTTCTTTGAGTAATGCATGAGCAAATTGCAACGCGCTGCTCGCCTGCTGCGTGCCATAAGCTGGCCCCGTCACCATAATGGCAAAACGCATTACTTGTCTTGCCCCTGGAAATCGCCGCTTTTGAACTGACGAATATAGAGGTAAACCGTGTGCTTGGAGATGTTCAGCCGATCGGCGACCTGGTTAATGGCATCTTTAATATCGAAGATACCTTTCTCATACAGATTCAGGACAATCTGGCGATTCTTGGCATTGTTGGAAACATTACGATCGGCATTCACTTCTTCAATCGTGAATTCCAACGTTTGGGTAACCAGGTCTTCCACTGAAGACGCGAAGTTAACGGCAGAACCCACTTCCGGGGTTTCCGGTGGGATAAAGGTATTCATTATCTGCGAGAATGGAACATCAAGGTTCATGTTGATGCACAGCAGACCAATCACGCGATGCTCACGGTTGCGAATGGCAATCGTCACCGACTTCATCAAGACACCGCTTTTCGCACGTGTGAAGTAACACTTCGACACGCTGCTATCCGCACCCGTCATATCATGCAGCATACGCAACGCAAGGTCAGTAATCGGCGAGCCAATTTTGCGGCCCGTGTGTTCACCATTAGCAATGCGGATGGCCGAGCATTTCAAATCCTGCAAAGAGTGCAATACGATTTCACAATGGGAACCAATGAGCATCGCCAACCCGTCCACAACCGCTTCGTAGGATTTGAGGATATCGAAATCGGTTTGATCGAAAGGACGTTGATCCAGTAGATCTAGCTCACTGGTTTCGTTGGTTAAAAGCGACCTGGACATGAAAAAAAGCACTCCTTTTCAGGAGCCTGTCGTTATGTTGTCAGGGCAGGCTCATCACTATTATAGGGGCATCTAAAGTAATACAGCGCACAAGGCGCTTTCCAGTATTAATTATATCCTGTCGATAATAAAAAACCGCCGCCCTGTGGGCGGCGGTGTCTGGTCACTTACTTTTTGCTGCTGTTCGCAGCTTTATCAGCCGGTTCTGCCTCTGGCTGCGCATCGGCTTTCGGTGCCGGTTTGATATCTAACAGTTCAACATCAAAGACCAGCGTAGAGTTAGCCGGAATCCCCGGTACGCCGGTTTTACCGTACGCCAGATCCGGTGGGATAACCAGCTGGATTTTACCGCCTTTCTTGATGTTTTTCAGGCCTTCGGTCCAGCCCGGGATAACACCGTCAAGACGGAAAGAGAGCGGCTCACCACGGGTATAAGAGTTATCAAACTCTTTACCATCAATCAGCGTACCTTTGTAGTTGACTACCACGGTATCGCTATCTTTCGGTGCAGCGCCGGTACCCTCTTTCTCTACTTTGTAGACCAGGCCAGTAGAAGAGGTTTTAACGCCTTTCTCTTTAGCAAATTTCTCGCGGTAAACTTTACCTTTGGCTTCATTGTCAGCCGCGTCTTTTTCCATTTTCGCCTGAGCGGAGCTCTTCACGCGTGCTTCAAACGCCTGCAGAGTTTGTTCGATTTCCTGGTCAGACAGTTTGCTCTTGTCTGCAAACGCATCCTGAACGCCAGCGATCAACTGAGCTTTATCCAGTTTGATGCCCAGTTTCTCCTGCTCTTTCAGAGAATTTTCCATGTAACGACCCAGGGACGCGCCCAGCGCGTAAGCGGCTTTTTGGTCGTCATTCTTGAATGCTGCTTTGCTGTCAGCAGTAGCGACTGGTTTCGCAGCATCAGCAGCGAAGGTGATCGGGGCATGCAGAGCAACAGCCATTGTGGTCGCCAGCAGCGTTACTTTAAACAGTGATTTCATCCATATCTCCAGGGCCGGGGCATCTCACCCCAAGGTTAGCTAACATAAAAATGTACTATAAAGCGTTGCAGAACAAATCAACATACGGGCACGCCCTATTATCACCACTTTTCAGACTCTTTTTGTTTAAATTAGTTTCGTGACCGAAGATTGAGTGCTGTGCAAACAGGCAAAGTTAAGTAGAATTCGCCGCAGTCCGCGATCTGCCGGAGAAAAAAGAAAGAGGTGAATCATGCAGGATACAACAATGGAAACTCGTCTGGCTGAACTGGAAAGTCGCCTGGCATTTCAGGAGATAACCATTGAAGAGCTCAACGTGACGGTGACCGCGCATGAACTGGAAATGGCAAAACTCCGCGACCATCTGCGTTTATTGACGGAGAAGCTCAAGGCAACGCAGCCGTCCCACATCGCGTCGCAGTCTGAAGAGACCCCGCCGCCACATTATTGAGACATAAAAAAAGCGGGATATTCCCGCTTTTTTTTATGCCGTATAACGATTAGTGGCAACCGCAGCCGCCGTTACCTTTACCGCCACCGCCGCAGCAGCCTTCGCCACAGTGCTCGTGACCATGGTCGTGACCGTGACCACCGCAGCAACCGTCATGACCGTGGTCATGATCGTGGTCGTGACCGTGTGCACCGTGAACGTGGCCGTGAGCCAGTTCTTCTTCGGTCGCTTCGCGGATAGCAACAACTTCTACGTTGAATTTCAGGTTCTGGCCAGCCAGCATGTGGTTACCGTCAACCACAACGTGGTCATCTTCCACTTCGGTAATTTCTACCGGTACCGGACCCTGGTCAGTTTCAGCCAGGAAACGCATGCCAACCTGCAGTTCGTCAACGCCCATGAAGACGTCTTTAGGAACGCGCTGCACCAGGTTTTCGTCGTACTGACCGTATGCGTCGTTTGCGCCAACAGCAACATCGAATTTGTCGCCAACTTCATGACCGTCCAGCGCTGTTTCCAGGCCAGAAATCAGGGAACCGTGACCATGCAGGTAGTCCAGCGGTGCACTCACCGGAGACTCATCAACCAACACACCGTCTTCTGTACGTACCTGATAGGCCAGGCTGACCACCAGGTCCTTTGCTACTTTCATGATATCTCCTGAGCATGGAAAGAATAGTGGCGCAGATTGTAGCGGAATTCTGCACTCGTGTACCCTCTAGCTTAAAAAAAGCTGCGCCATATCGCTAGTCCGGATGAAAAATCCCGATCACTTGCTCTTCTTTGCGAACGTGCTCGCGCGCCTCTTTATCCGCTTCCCGCATCTGATGACCGCACTTAACACACTCAACAATATCGATATTATTTTCGCGCCACATCGCCAGCGTATCCTGCGCCTGACAGGACGGACATTTTGCGCCTGCGATAAAACGTTTACGAATTGCCATGATTACCTCTACTCAAATTCATCCCAGCCATCCAGTTGACGTCGCTCTTGCTGCATCTCTCGTTGGAAAATCTCCTCAAGCTCGCGCCGGGCTTCCTTGGCTCGAGAGATTTGTACTGTATCCGTGTGCATGGGGATCAGTTCCCGCAACATGCGCATATCCAGCCGCCGAAAATGCAGCTGAGCGCGCTGAGCCTGATGCGGATGCATCCCTAGCGTAACCAGCGTTTTTCGCCCCAATTCCAGCGCACTGGAAAACGTTTCGCGGGAAAACTGCGTCACACCGGCCTGTAATAACTCATGCGCTTCTACACGTCCGCGCGCACGCGCAAGAATATGCAAATGCGGAAAATACTGTTGGCACAGTTCCACCAGTTTCATGGTGTCTTCTGGCTCATTACAGGTAATAACAATAGATTGTGCGGCTTCTGCACCCGCAGAACGCAACAGATCCACCTGCGTGGCATCACCGTAATAGACCTTATAGCCATATTTGCGCATTAGATTCACTGCGCTGATATCCCTTTCCAGGACGGTAATACGCATTTTATTGGCCATCAGCAGGCGACCAATAACCTGACCAAAGCGCCCAAACCCCACCACGATCACCTGCGGTTTATCATCTTCCACCCACGGTTTTTCATCTTCTTCATCCGTGCCGTTAAACTGGCGGGAGAGCCATTTATCGATCAGCTTCATCACCAGCGGCGTGGTCATCATCGACAGCGTGACGGTCACCAACAACAGCGCCATTTGGTCACCCTGAAACAGCCGTTGCGAAGAGGCCGTTGAAAACAGCACGAAAGCAAATTCACCGCCCTGACTTAAAACCCCGGCAAACTGTATCCGTTCTGAGCTTCTCATGCCGTTAAGACGCGCCAGTACATACAGCACCAGCATTTTTACGACCACCAGCACCATCACGCTCGCCGCCACCCATAAAATATGGGTATAGAGCACGCCAAGGTTAAGCGACATACCTACGGAGATAAAAAACAGGCCAAGCAACAGGCCTTTAAACGGATCGATTGCCGTTTCCAGCTCATGTCGGTATTCGCTTTCCGCCAGCAGCACGCCCGCGATAAAGGTCCCCAGCGCCATCGACAGACCCAGCGCATCCATGAATAAAGCAGAACCCAGCACCAGCAGCAGCGTGGCGGCGGTGAACACTTCCCGCACGCCAGAGTCCGCAATAAAGCGGAAAACCGGACGCAGCAAATAGCGCCCGCCAATCAGCATGCCGGCAAAGGCCAGCACCTTCATTCCCACTTTGATCCAGTCAAAATGTTCGTCAGCAGATCCCGCCAGTAGCGGAACCAGCGCCAACGCGGGGATCACCGCCAGATCCTGAAAAAGCAGCACCGAAAAGCCCAGCTGCCCGGATTCACTGCGATTCATGCCTTTTTCGCGCATCAACTGTAGCGCCATAGCGGTCGATGACATCGCCAGACCAATGCCGCCAACCACTGCCGCCTGCCAGGAGAACGCTGTAAGCATCAGTAGCCCTGCCAGCACGACCGCACTTAGCATCACCTGCGCGGCGCCGACTCCAAAAATGGAACGCCGCAGTTGCCACAGTTTGGCTGGATTAAGTTCCAGTCCAATGATGAACATCAGAAAAACCACGCCCAGTTCGGAAAAATGTAGGATTTCATCCACATCGCTGATGAACCCTAATCCCCATGGGCCGATAGCAATCCCCGCCAGCAAGTAACCCAGCACCGGACCGATACCCAGTTTTGAAGCCAGAGGAACTGCAGCCACCGCCGCGAAGAGGAACAACACGCCGGCTGTCAATAAATCAGAACCTTCCATCAGCGGCCTCCCGCAGGGATCGGATTCGCCAGCCAGTCACCATACGCTTTCGCATGGCTGTCCAGCACCTGCTTCGTTTGCCGTCTGGCCCAGTAAACAATGATAGGGCTCATCCAGTGCATGCGGCACATACCGGCCGTTAGCTCAAAAGGGCGCAGTACATCGCTGACTGGATAACGGTTTAGCGCGTCATAGCGGTAGGCGCTTTCCGGCTCTCCGGTAGTAATAACGCTCCGCCAGTACTTTCCCGCGAGTTGATTCCCTCCGGGGCCGCTGGCAAATCCTCGGCTCAGTACACGGTCAAGCCACTCCTTTAACAACGCCGGGCAACTATAGGTGTAGAGCGGGTGCTGAAAAACAATCACATCATGCTCGCGCAGCAGCGCCTGCTCATGCGGAATGTCGATAAAAAAGTCAGGATAGTGCGCGTACAGATCGTGCACGGTAACATTGCTGAGCTGCATGGCCGGTTTAAGCAGAACCCGGTTCGCGACCGAGTCCTGAGATTCCGGATGGGCATACAGCAGCAAAACTCTCGCTGGCTGGAACATCATCCCCCTCCCGGTTTTGTCTTTTGTCTATTTTCGACGTTTTGGGCTACCATTGCGCCTCGGTGCGGCAAACGGCCCACACATTACATTATCATAATGATAAATTAACATAGTCTGAACATACGGCGCCTTATGATTGTTTTCTCATCGTTACAAATTCGTCGCGGCGTGCGCGTCTTGCTGGACAATGCCACGGCCACCATTAATCCAGGGCAGAAAGTTGGTCTGGTGGGCAAAAATGGCTGCGGTAAATCTACCCTACTGGCATTGCTGAAAAATGAACTCAGCGCCGACGCCGGAGGATTTACCTATCCGGGAAACTGGCAGCTCGCGTGGGTTAATCAGGAAACGCCAGCATTGCCACAGCCAGCGCTGGAGTACGTGATTGACGGCGACCGCGAGTATCGCCAACTGGAAGCCCAGTTGAACGATGCCAACGAACGTAACGATGGACACGCCATTGCCACCGTCCATGGCAAGCTGGATGCCATCGACGCCTGGACCGTGCGCTCACGTGCCGCCAGCCTGCTACATGGCCTTGGCTTCTCCAACGAACAGCTTGAACGTCCCGTCAGCGATTTCTCCGGTGGCTGGCGTATGCGTCTCAACCTGGCCCAGGCGCTAATTTGTCGTTCAGACCTGCTGCTGCTCGATGAACCGACCAACCACCTCGATCTCGACGCAGTGATCTGGCTGGAAAGATGGCTGAAAAGCTATCAGGGCACGCTGATTTTGATCTCCCACGACCGCGACTTCCTTGACCCGGTGGTGGATAAAATTATTCATATCGAACAGCAAACGATGTTCGAGTACACCGGTAACTACAGCGCGTTTGAAATCCAGCGTGCGACCCGCCTCGCACAGCAACAGGCAATGTACGAAAGCCAGCAGGAGCGCGTGGCGCATCTACAAAGCTATATCGATCGTTTCCGCGCTAAAGCCACCAAAGCAAAGCAGGCGCAGAGCCGTATCAAAATGCTGGAACGCATGGAGCTAATTGCCCCTGCGCACGTGGACAACCCATTCCACTTCAGCTTCCGCGAGCCGGAAAGCCTGCCAAACCCGCTGTTAAAGATGGAAAAGGTCAGCGCTGGCTACGGCGATCGCGTCATTCTCGATTCGATCAAACTGAATCTGGTGCCAGGTTCTCGCATCGGCCTGCTCGGACGCAACGGCGCGGGTAAATCTACGCTAATTAAGCTGCTGGCTGGCGAACTGGCCCCTATCAGCGGCGAGATTGGCCTGGCAAAAGGCATCAAGCTGGGTTACTTCGCACAGCACCAGCTGGAGTTTTTACGCGCCGATGAATCACCTATTCAGCACCTCGCACGCATGGCACCGCAGGAGCTGGAGCAGAAACTGCGAGACTACCTCGGTGGATTCGGCTTCCAGGGAGATAAAGTCAGCGAAGAGACTCGCCGCTTCTCCGGTGGTGAAAAAGCGCGTCTGGTGCTGGCGTTGATCGTCTGGCAGCGCCCGAACCTGCTGCTGCTTGATGAACCGACCAACCACCTGGATTTGGATATGCGTCAGGCGCTGACCGAAGCGCTGATCGATTTCGAAGGCGCACTGGTCGTGGTTTCACACGACCGTCACCTGATTCGATCCACCACCGATGACCTCTATCTGGTGCACGACAAGAAAGTCGAGCCGTTTGACGGTGATCTGGAGGATTATCAGCAGTGGCTGAGCGATGTGCAAAAGCAGGAAAACCAGAGCGACGAACCAGCAAAAGAGAGCGTTAACAGCGCCCAGGCGCGAAAAGACCAGAAGCGTCGCGAAGCTGAACTGCGCACTCTGACGCAACCGCTGCGTAAAGAGATTACCCGTCTGGAAAAAGAGATGGAGAAACTGCACGCACAGTTGGCACAGGCGGAAGAAAAACTCGGCGATAGCGAACTGTACGACCAAAGCCGCAAAGCCGAACTCACGGCATGCTTACAGCAGCAGGCCAGTGCGAAATCCGGACTGGAAGAGTGCGAGATGGCCTGGCTGGAGGCTCAGGAACAGCTTGAGCAGATGCTGGCCGAGTAATCATGAGTGCCGGATAAGGCGAAGCCGCCATCCGGCAGTCTAGCCGATGATTGCCTGCTGACTGGCTCGCGACAAAATCACATATTGGCTAACCCGCACGCGCTGTGCGCGGTATAGTTATTCTTTCCGATTATTAATTGCTCTGGTGTTATGGTTGAAATCACGTCCACAGAAATGACTCCACCTCCCAACGATTCGCGAGAATTCCGCCCGATGCGCGGTATCAGTAACCGCCATCTGCAGACGATGCTGCCGCGTTTAATTCGCCGCAAGGTGAAGTTCGACGCACACTGGCAGCGTCTGGAATTGCCCGACGGTGATTTTGTCGATCTGGCATGGAGTGAAGATCCGCAACAGGCGAAACACAAACCGCGCCTGGTGGTTTTTCACGGTCTGGAAGGCAGTCTGAACAGCCCGTACGCACATGGTCTGATTGAAGCAGCGCAAAAGCGCGGCTGGCTGGGCGTGGTGATGCATTTTCGCGGCTGCAGCGGCGAACCCAATCGTCTGAACCGTATTTATCACTCCGGTGAAACAGAGGATGGCACCTGGTTTTTACACTGGCTGGCGCGTGAGTTCGGTCGCGTGCCGACCGCGGCGGTAGGCTATTCGCTCGGTGGAAACATGCTGGCCTGCCTGCTGGCAAAAGAAGGTACTGAGATTCCCATTGATGCCGCGGTTATCGTTTCCGCGCCTTTCGTGCTGGAAGCCTGTAGTTACCATATGGACAAGGGATTCTCCCGGGTTTATCAGCGCTACTTGCTAAACCTGTTGAAAGCCAATGCCTCGCGTAAGCTAGAGGCGTATCCGGGCTCGCTGCCGGTGAGTCTGGGCCAGTTGAAATCTCTGCGTCGCATTCGCGACTTTGACGATCTGATCACCGCCAAAATCCACGGTTTCGCCGATGCTATAGACTATTACCGTCAGTGTAGCGCCATGCCGTTGCTCAATCGGATCGCCAAACCCACGCTGATTATCCACGCCAAGGACGATCCGTTTATGGATCATCACGTGATCCCTAAACCGGAAAATCTGCCCTCACAAGTAGAGTATCAACTGACGGAACACGGCGGCCACGTCGGATTCATTGGCGGCACGCTGCGCCGTCCTGAGATGTGGCTGGAATCCAGAATCCCGGACTGGCTGACAACGTATCTGGAGGCATCATCATGATCATCCCCTGGCAAGATCTCTCCCCGGACGCGCTGGACAATCTGATTGAAAGCTTTGTCTTGCGCGAAGGCACCGATTATGGTGAACATGAACGCTCACTCGAACAAAAAGTCGCCGACGTCAAACGCCAACTACAATCTGGTGAAGCTGTGCTGGTATGGTCCGAGCTGCATGAAACGGTCAACATTATGCCGAGGAAGCAGATCCACGAGTAATCCGTAACCGACGGCCGACTATAATAAAAATTCAACCTATTCATGGAGTTGTTATGTCTGCCAAACATCCGGTGATTGCGGTAACAGGGTCCAGCGGCGCGGGGACCACTACCACCAGCCTCGCGTTTCGTAAAATTTTCGCGCAGTTAAATCTGCGCGCCGCCGAGGTGGAAGGTGACAGTTTTCATCGTTATACCCGTCCGGAAATGGACATGGCGATTCGCAAAGCGCGCGATGCCGGGCGGCATATCAGCTATTTCGGCCCCGAAGCTAATGACTTCGGTTTGCTGGAGCAAACCTTCATCGAATATGGCCAGACGGGCAAAGGTCAGTCGCGAAAATATCTGCACACCTACGATGAGGCCGTACCGTGGAATCAGGTTCCGGGAACATTTACGCCCTGGCAGCCCCTGCCTGAACCGACGGATGTACTGTTCTATGAAGGACTGCACGGCGGCGTCGTAACCCCACAGCAAAACGTGGCCCGGCATGTCGATCTGCTGGTTGGCGTAGTGCCGATCGTGAACCTGGAGTGGATTCAGAAGCTGACCCGTGATACCAGCGAGCGTGGACACTCGCGCGAAGCGGTGATGGACTCGGTGGTGCGCTCAATGGACGATTACATCAATTACATTACGCCGCAGTTTTCGCGTACGCATATTAACTTCCAGCGTGTACCGACCGTCGATACCTCCAACCCCTTTGCCGCCAAAAGTATTCCATCACTGGATGAAAGCTTTGTCGTGATTCATTTTCGGAATCTGGAAGAGATCGACTTCCCGTGGCTACTGGCCATGCTGCAGGGCTCATTCATTTCCCATATCAATACGCTGGTTGTCCCGGGCGGGAAAATGGGTCTGGCGATGGAATTGATTATGCTGCCGCTGGTCCAGCGACTGATGGAAGGCAAAAAGATAGAGTGAGGTGTTATTTTGCCGGATGGCGGCTGATGTATTATCCGGCCTACACGTTTATACCCTGTAGGCCGGATAAGTTAAACGCCATCAGGCATGACATCACGAAGCAGCAACCACTTCATAGGAGTGGGTAATGTTCACCGCCTTTTCCAGCATCAGCGCCACGGAGCAATATTTTTCCGCAGAGAGATCGACTGCGCGCGAAACGGACGCATCTTTCAGATCGTTACCCGTTACGATGAAATGCAGGTTGATGTGGGTAAACAGGCGCGGCACTTCATCACGACGCTCTGAGGTCAGTTTAACTTCGCAGTTGGTCACATCCTGACGACCTTTTTGCAGGATTGACACCACATCAATTGCGCTGCAACCGCCCGCAGCCATGAGTACCATTTCCATCGGGCTCGGTGCTTTATCACCGGAGTTACCATCCATCAAAATTTGGTGACCAGAGGCGGACTCACCGAGGAAGGTTAACCCCTCAACCCACTTTACACGCGCTTGCATATTTCGTAACTCCAATGTTTCAATTTTCCTGACAGATTACGCGTACATAACAATTCTCGCAACGGAAGGCGACCTGCGTCATGCTGAAGCGAGACACCAGGAGACACACGGCGAAAGCTATGCTAAAACAGTCAGGATGCTACAGTAATACATTGACGTACTGCATGTATGCAGAGGACATCACATTACAGGCTGCAGTTAATTTTTGACAGCCCCTTTCCCAGGTAGCGGGAAGCATATTTTTGCAAACCCAGAGGCAGCGTCGTTTTCTGGCTCTGGAGACAGCTTATAACAGAGGATAACCGCGCATGGTGCTTGGCAAACCGCAAACAGACCCGACTCTCGAATGGTTCTTGTCTCATTGCCATATTCATAAGTACCCATCGAAGAGCACGCTGATTCACCAGGGTGAAAAAGCGGAAACGTTGTATTACATCGTTAAAGGCTCAGTGGCAGTGCTGATCAAAGATGAAGAAGGGAAAGAAATGATCCTTTCTTATCTGAATCAGGGCGATTTTATTGGTGAATTAGGCCTCTTCGAAGAAGGTCAGGAACGCAGCGCCTGGGTACGTGCCAAAACCGCATGTGAAGTCGCTGAAATTTCCTACAAAAAATTTCGCCAATTAATCCAGGTCAACCCGGATATTCTGATGCGCCTGTCTTCACAGATGGCTCGTCGCCTGCAGGTCACGTCTGAAAAAGTGGGCAACCTTGCCTTCCTCGACGTAACGGGTCGTATCGCGCAGACTCTGCTGAATCTGGCGAAACAGCCTGATGCGATGACCCACCCGGACGGCATGCAAATTAAAATCACCCGTCAGGAAATCGGCCAGATCGTTGGCTGCTCCCGTGAGACCGTCGGTCGTATTCTGAAGATGCTGGAAGATCAGAACCTGATCTCCGCACACGGTAAGACCATCGTCGTCTACGGCACCCGTTAACCCCATCGAAGTGGCGCGTTACTCAGTAATGCGCCACTTTTGTTTACACTGATGTGGCGAAGACTGATATACCACCCAGAGATCAACTACGCACTACGGCAGACGCTGGTGCTATGTTTACCTGTGGCTGTTGGTCTGATCATCGGTCAGCTTCATCTGGGACTCCTCTTCTCCCTGGTCCCTGCCTGCTGCAACATTGCCGGTCTTGATACCCCGCATAAGCGCTTTTTCAAACGCTTAGCTATTGGCGCGTCTTTGTTTGCCGGTTGCAGTCTGATTATGCAGTTGCTGCTGGCACAGGCCATACCGTTGCCGCTTATCCTCACCGGACTGACGCTGATTCTTGGCGTAACCGCCGAGCTAAGCTCTCTGCATGCCCGACTGTTACCGGCTTCACTTATCGCCGCGATTTTCACACTAAGCCTGGTCGGGAATATGCCCGTCTGGGAACCGCTGCTGATCTACGCGCTGGGCACGTTATGGTACGGCTTGTTCAACTGGTTCTGGTTCTGGATGTGGCGCGAGCAGCCGCTCCGTGAATCGCTCAGCTTGTTATACCGTGAATTAGCCGATTACTGTGAGGCCAAGTACAGCCTGCTGACTCAGCATGTCGATCCGGAAAAAGCGCTGCCTCCCCTGCTGGTTCGCCAACAGAAAGCGGTGGATCTGATTACCCAGTGCTACCAGCAAATGCATATGCTGTCGGCGCATCGCAACAACGATTACAAACGCCTGCTGCGAGCCTTTCAGGAGGCGCTGGATTTGCAGGAGCATATTTCCGTCAGCCTCCACCAGCCGGAAGAGGTGCAAAAGCTGGTCGAGCGTAGCCATGCCGAACAGGTGATTCGCTGGAATGCGCGCACCGTCGCCGAACGCCTTCGGGTACTGGCCGATGATATTTTGTATCACCGCTTGCCGACCCGTTTCTCGATGGACAAGCAGATTGGCACGCTGGAGAAAATCGCCAACCAACATCCGGATAATCCGGTGGGACAATTTTGCTACTGGCACTTTAGCCGTATTGCCCGCGTGCTACGCACCCAGCGACCGCTGTACGCCCGAGATTTAATGGCGGACAAGCAGCGTCGGTTGCCGCTGATCCCGGCCCTGAAAAACTATCTGTCGTTGAAATCGCCGGCGCTGCGTAATGCCGGACGCATCAGCGTCATGCTCAGTATCGCCAGCCTGATGGGCAGCGCTTTACACCTGCCAAAGCCTTACTGGATTTTGATGACGATCCTGTTCGTCACGCAAAATGGTTACGGAGCAACCCGGGTACGTATTTTACACCGTTCAGCAGGAACGCTCGTTGGACTGGTCATTGCCGGGGTCACCCTGCACTTTCATATTCAGGAAGGTTACACGCTGGCAGGCATGCTGCTGATTACCCTGGGTAGCTATCTGATCATGCGCAAAAATTACGGCTGGGCTACCGTCGGCTTTACGGTCACGGCGGTATACACCCTGCAACTGCTGACGCTGAACGGAGAGCAGTTTATCGTGCCGCGGTTTGTCGATACGGTTATTGGCTGCTTAATCGCCTTTGGCGGTACACTCTGGCTGTGGCCGCAGTGGCAGAGCGGCCTGCTGCGTAAGAACGCCCATGATGCGTTAGAAGCCGATCAGGAGGCCATTCGCCTGATCCTTAGCAACGATCCGCAGGCCACGCCACTGGCATATCAACGCATGCGGGTCAACCAGGCGCATAACACGCTGTTCAACTCACTGAATCAGGCGATGCAGGAGCCAGGATTCAACTCGCACTACCTGGCGGACATGAAACTGTGGGTCACGCACAGCCAGTTCATTGTCGAGCACATCAACGCGATGACCACACTGGCAAGGGAACATACAATGCTGACGCCGGATTTAGCGCAGCGGTATCTGGAATCCTGTGAAATTGCGCTCCAGCGCTGTCAGCAGCGGCTGGAATATGACGGCCCCGGAAGCTCGGGCGATGTGAATATTCTCGAAGCACCAGAGATGCTGTCCCACGGTCCGTTAAGCACCCTTGAGCAGCATCTGCAACGGATACTGGGGCATCTGAACACCATGCACACCATTTCGTCGGTAGCATGGCGTCAGCGACCGCACCACGGAATCTGGCTGAGCCGCCGACTGCGGGATATGAAGGGTTAAGCTCGACTGCCGGATGCGCTATGCTTATCCGGCAAACAAATCATCAGCCCACCACTTTCGCAACGGCCTGCGCGAAACGCTGCATCCCTTCATCGATATCCGCCTGTTCCACCACCAGCGACGGCGCGAAACGCATCACGTCCGGCCCGGCGTTGAGTACCATTACCCCTTCGTGCGCGGCGGCATACAAGAAATCGCGCGCCCGGCCTTTAAACTGCGGCTTCAGCTCGGCGCCAATCAGCAGCCCCATCCCGCGAATATCGCTGAAAATGTCGAACCGTTGCTCAATCTTGTGCAAATGCTGGACAAACGTCTGACGTTTGGCCTGAATACCTTCCAGCACTTCCGGCGTGTTGATGATATCAAACGCTGCCCCCGCAACTGCACAGGCCAGCGGATTGCCACCGTAAGTGGAACCGTGCGAACCCACGTGAAATGCGGAGGCAATCTCTTGGGTTGTCAGCACCGCGCTCACCGGGAAGCCGCCGCCGAGAGCCTTCGCGCTGGTGAGGATATCCGGCGTCACGCCGTAGCGCATATAGGCAAACAGATCGCCGGTACGGCCCATTCCGCTCTGCACTTCATCAAATACCAACAGCGCCTGGTGTTGGTCGCAAAGTTCACGCAAACCTTGCAGAAATTCCGGCGTTGCCGCGGTGACGCCACCTTCCCCCTGAATAGGCTCAACCACCACCGCACAAGTGTGATCGTCCATCACCGCTTTGACCGCATGCAGATCGTTAAACGGTACATGGATGATATCTGCTGGTTTTGGTCCAAAGCCGTCAGAGTATTTCGGCTGCCCGCCGACGGATACGGTAAACAGCGAACGACCGTGAAACGCATTATGGAAGGCAATGATTTTGGTTTTGAATGGGCTATGGCGTACGCAGGCATAGTGGCGCGCCAGCTTAAAGGCGGTTTCGTTAGCTTCGGTACCCGAATTCATGAACAGCACGCGCTCGGCGAAGGTCGCAGCAATGATTTTACGGCCTAAGCGCAACGCCGGTTCGTTGGTGAAAACATTGCTGGTATGCCACAGGGTTTCACCCTGGGTTTTTAACGCCTCCACCAGGGCTGGATGGCAATGCCCTAGTGCAGTAACTGCAATACCACCCGCGAAATCAACATACTCTTTGCCCTGTTGATCCCAGACTCGACTCCCTTTTCCTTTTACCGGGATAAACTCAGCCGGTGCATAAATCGGCAGAATCACCTCATCGAATGTCGCGCGCGTAATTGCAGTTTGTTCAGTTGCCATGTCATTGCCACCCTGTTAAGCAGAAATGCTAGTGAAATTATAATCACAAAATATGAATAAAAAATCACTGAATAGCAACCACAAATCACCGGTTGAGGAAATTAGCCAGCAGTTGATGCCCCTGTTCGCTGAGAATACTCTCCGGGTGAAACTGCACACCTTCCATATCCCACTCGCGGTGACGAATGCCCATAATCTCCTGCGTCTCACTCCAGGCCGTCACCTCAAAGCAGTCAGGAAGCGTAGCGGGGGCAACCACCAGAGAATGGTAGCGCGTCACCATTAATGGGTTGGCGAGCCCCTGAAAAACACCCTGCCCGTTATGCGTAATTGGCGAGGTTTTACCGTGCATCACTTTAGCCGCCCGAACCACGGTCGCGCCCAAGGCCTGCGCCATAGCCTGGTGTCCCAGACACACACCCAACAGGGGAATCTTGCCCGCGAAATGACGAATGACATCCAATGAGATACCGGCGTCATCTGGCGTGCAGGGTCCCGGGGATATTACGATTTTTTGCGGGCTTAGCGCGTCGATTTGCGCCAGCGTCAGTTCGTCGTTGCGCCTGACAAGGACATCAGCGCCCAGTTCGCAGAAGTATTGGTACAGGTTCCAGGTAAAAGAATCATAGTTATCGATAAGCAGGATCATGGCGGCTCCGGTACATAAGAACCGCGCTATTCTACTCAGTTTCCGGGGCTTCGCTTACCACTTTACGAAATATCGCCCGAAGCGCAGACAGGTCACCCATCGCCCCACTCTGATTAGCCAGGTTCCACTCCTCAACCGGAATGTCATCCCAGCTCAAGATATACCCGGCATGAATCGCTAACTGTTCGAAAAAAATTCGCTGCGCCAGACCGCTGCCAATACGAAACGGATGTAGCACGTTGATTTCGCAATAATAGTGCGCAAGACGATCCACAAATTTATCTTCCGGTAACCCCACCAACCAGGACTCGTCTTCCAGGTCCTGCATCAGCGCATTGCCCTCTTTCTCAATATAAGCGAAATGGCAAAAGCGGGTATCGCCCTGGTAAATATCAACTTCTCGCAGATGTCCCGCCCAGTCAAAAATATCCCGATACAGTTGGCGATGAATGGCGCACAGATGCGGCAAGCCCCGTTTAAGCGGGCCTAATTCGATAGTGGCCGCACGCAGCGCCGTCAGTTCATACGCCGCCTGCGCCAGACGCTGCGCCTGATGAATCCCCAGACAGTTACGCATGACATTCAGACCCGGATACAAATAGGGATCGCGTCCATCACCGAATTTATCGCTCATAGTGCCCCCTCAACTCTTCAAGACGCGCCAGGGCGTCTTCCGTGCTCAGAGTCACCCGTGGAATATCCACGCCTTCCAGCCGCCGACTGGCCTGGAAATTGGCATTTCGCCGTTGTTCCCAGAGTCTGGACTTTTGTTTATCGGTGAGTTTTTTCACGTGACCTCCCTGAATGAGCCGACACTTGCCACAAGTATAAGCGGCAATTTCAGGTTACGCAGAGAAGTGAAAGAACGCGGACAGGAACTGCCCGCGCAAAATACGTTTACGGCAGGACTTTGGCAGACAGGATAACAATCGGTTTTGACGGGACATTCTGGTAAGGCCCAACATCATGGGTCTGCACCTGAGAGATCTTATCCGCGACATCCATACCTTTCACAACTTTACCGAAGACAGCGTAGCCAAAGTCGCGCTGGCCGTGATCGAGGAACGCATTGTCTGCAATGTTGATAAAGAACTGGCTGGTCGCGCTGTCTTTATCTGCGGTACGCGCCATGGCAATCGTGCCACGGGTATTACGCAGTCCGTTATCAGCTTCATTCTTGATTGGTGGGTTAGGTTTCTTCTGCTGCATCTGCTCGGTAAAACCGCCACCCTGCACCATGAAGCCAGGGATCACGCGGTGGAACGTGGTGTTGTTATAGAAACCGCTGTTGACATAATCGACAAAGTTTTGCACTGAAACCGGGGCTTTCTGGCTGTTCAGCTCCAGCTCAATGTTACCGGCAGAGGTTGTCAGCAGGACATGCGGGTCACCTTTTGCTGCCAGTGCTGCGGGAGAGAGAGCAGAAAGAGCGAGAACAGCTGCAACAGCCGCCAGAGTCGATTTGAACATGAGAATTCCTTAACAAGAGCAGAAATGAAGCAAGTGAATTGATTCTAAAGAGCCTTCAAGAACAAGGCTATCCCTTTACTTAATTTTACGTACTTGAAACAAATGTAACCCCAGAACCTTAAAAAATCATTGCGATCTAGATCACATAAAAAATGTAACGCAGCAAGTAATTACCAATAAACATTTAAATGCATCACTAAAGCGCCTAAAATCTGCCCGCTCACGGCGCAGTCAATGCGCCTAACACTTCTATACAGGCCAGTCATGACTAACAGCAATCGCATCAAGCTCACATGGATTAGCTTTCTCTCCTACGCCCTGACAGGCGCGTTGGTAATTGTCACCGGGATGGTGATGGGAAACATCGCAGATTACTTCCATTTGCCCGTTTCCAGTATGAGTAACACCTTCACCTTTCTGAATGCCGGCATTCTGATCTCTATTTTTCTGAATGCATGGTTGATGGAAATTGTGCCACTGAAAACCCAGTTGCGCTTTGGCTTTATCCTGATGGTTCTGGCGGTCGCGGGACTGATGCTCAGCCATAGTCTGGCCTTGTTCTCAGCCGCCATGTTTGTGCTGGGTCTGGTGAGTGGTATCACCATGTCGATTGGTACGTTCCTGGTGACTCAGATGTACGAAGGCCGCCAGCGCGGTTCCCGCCTGCTGTTTACTGACTCCTTCTTCAGCATGGCTGGCATGATTTTCCCGATGGTGGCAGCGTTCCTGTTAGCCCGCAGCATTGAATGGTATTGGGTCTATGCCTGCATCGGCCTGGTATACGTTGCCATTTTCCTGCTGACCTTCGGCTGCGAATTCCCGGCGCTGGGTAAACACGCACAGCAACCGGACGCGCCAGTGGTAAAAGAAAAATGGGGCATTGGCGTGCTGTTCCTGGCGATCGCCGCGCTGTGCTACATCCTCGGCCAGTTAGGCTTTATCTCCTGGGTCCCGGAATACGCTAAAAGTCTGGGCATGAGCCTGAACGACGCAGGTAAGCTGGTCAGCGACTTCTGGATGTCTTACATGATTGGCATGTGGGCCTTTAGCTTTATCCTGCGTTTCTTCGATTTGCAGCGCATCCTGACCGTACTGGCGGGTCTGGCCACCGTTCTGATGTATCTGTTTATCACCGGTACGCCGGAGCATATGCCGTGGTTCATTCTGACGTTGGGCTTCTTCTCCAGCGCGATTTATACCACCATCATTACCCTCGGCTCCCAGCAGACGAAGGTCGCATCACCTAAACTGGTTAACTTCGTTCTGACCTGCGGCACCATCGGTACTATGCTCACCTTCGTGGTCACAGGCCCTATCGTGGCGCACAGCGGTCCGCTGGCGGCATTGCAGACGGCTAATGGCTTGTATGCGGTCGTATTCGTGATGTGCTTTATTCTTGGGTTCGTCACGCGTCATCGCCAGCATAACGCACCAGCAACACATTAATCTGAGTGCCGGATGGCGATGCTAACGCATCTCATCCGGCCTACAAGACAAGCTGTACGTCGTCCGGATAAGGCGCAGTCCTCCCTCCAGCATATTCTCGCTCCCCTTCTCTTCCACTGTGCTGTAGGCCAATTCTTACAAAGCCCTCTTGATTTGTACGCTATTTATACAAACACGAAAAGCCAGTTAATTCCGCAACTTATAAAAATGCAGTTAAATCAGCCATATACCCATTAAGGAGTATATAAAGGTGAATTTGATTTGCATCAATAAGTGGGGTTGCTGAATCGTTAAGGTAGGCGGTAATAGAAAAGAAATCGAGGCAAAAATGAGCAAAGTCAGACTCGCTATTATCGGTAATGGTATGGTCGGCCATCGCTTTATTGAGGATCTTCTTGATAAATCCGACGCTGCCAATTTTGATATTACCGTCTTCTGTGAAGAACCCCGCAAAGCGTACGACCGTGTCCACCTGTCGTCCTACTTCTCCCACCACACCGCCGAAGAGCTTTCTCTGGTACGTGAAGGATTCTACGAGAAGCATGGCGTTAAGGTGTTAGTGGGCGAGCGCGCAATCACCATCAACCGCCAGGAGAAAGTGATCCACTCCAGCGCGGGGCGAACGGTGTATTACGATAAGCTGATCATGGCGACAGGTTCTTATCCGTGGATCCCACCGATTAAAGGTTCGGAAACTCAAGACTGCTTCGTTTACCGCACCATCGAAGATCTCAACGCCATTGAGTCTTGCGCGCGTCGTAGCAAACGCGGTGCCGTCGTCGGCGGTGGCCTGCTGGGTCTGGAAGCCGCCGGTGCGCTGAAAAGCCTCGGCGTGGAAACCCACGTGATTGAATTCGCCCCGATGCTGATGGCCGAACAGTTGGATCATATGGGGGGCGAGCAGTTACGTCGCAAAATTGAAAGCATGGGCGTGCGTGTGCACACCAGCAAAAATACTAAAGAGATCGTCCAGGAAGGCACCGAAGCGCGCAAAACCATGCGCTTTGCCGACGGTAGCGAACTGGAAGTCGATTTCATCGTCTTTTCTACCGGTATTCGCCCACGCGACAAACTGGCCACCCAGTGCGGCCTGGACGTTGCTCCGCGTGGTGGTATTGTGATTAACGATACCTGCCAGACTTCTGATCCGGACATCTATGCCATCGGCGAATGCGCCAGCTGGAACAACCGTGTGTATGGTCTGGTCGCTCCAGGCTACAAAATGGCGCAGGTTGCCGTTGACCACATTCTCAAAACCGAAAACGCCTTTGAAGGCGCGGATCTGAGCGCCAAGCTGAAGCTGCTTGGTGTTGACGTCGGCGGGATAGGCGACGCGCACGCACGCACGCCGGGCGCCCGTAGCTACGTCTATCTCGACGAAAGCAAAGAAGTCTACAAACGCCTCATTGTGAGCGAAGATAACAAAACCTTGCTCGGGGCGGTTTTAGTCGGTGACACCAGCGATTACGGCAACCTGTTGCAGCTGGTGCTGAACGCTATCGAACTGCCGGAAAACCCAGACTCACTGATTCTGCCAGCTCACGCGGGCAGCGGTAAACCCTCTATCGGTGTCGATAAACTGCCGGACAGCGCGCAGATTTGCTCCTGCTTCGACGTCACCAAAGGCATGCTGATTGCCGCTATCAACAAAGGCTGCCACACCGTTGCGGCGCTGAAAGCGGAAACCAAAGCTGGTACCGGCTGCGGCGGGTGTATCCCGTTGGTAACGCAGGTCCTGAACGCTGAACTGGCGAAACAGGGGATCGAAGTTAACAACAACCTGTGTGAACACTTCCCGTACTCGCGTCAGGAACTGTTCCATCTGATCCGTGTAGAAGGGATTAAAACATTCGAAGAGCTGCTGGCAAAACACGGGAAAGGCTACGGCTGTGAAGTGTGTAAACCAACCGTAGGTTCCCTGCTGGCCTCCTGCTGGAATGAGTACATCCTCAAACCACAGCACACGCCGCTGCAGGACACCAACGACAACTTCCTTGCGAACATCCAGAAAGACGGTACCTACTCCGTGATCCCGCGCTCCGCGGGCGGAGAAATTACCCCTGAAGGCCTGGTGGCCGTGGGCCGTATCGCGCGTGAATTTAACCTGTATACCAAAATCACCGGTTCTCAGCGTATCGGCCTGTTCGGCGCGCAAAAAGATGACCTGCCGGAGATCTGGCGTCAGCTGATTGAAGCGGGCTTTGAAACCGGTCACGCATACGCCAAAGCGCTACGTATGGCGAAAACCTGCGTAGGCAGTACATGGTGTCGTTATGGCGTCGGCGATAGCGTCGGATTCGGCGTGGAGCTGGAAAACCGCTACAAAGGCATTCGTACCCCACACAAAATGAAATTCGGCGTCTCCGGCTGTACCCGTGAATGTGCGGAAGCTCAGGGCAAAGACGTGGGTATCATCGCCACTGAGAAAGGCTGGAACCTGTACGTTTGCGGTAACGGCGGGATGAAACCGCGTCATGCAGACCTGCTGGCAGCGGATATCGATCGCGAAACGCTGCTCAAGTATCTTGATCGTTTCATGATGTTCTACATCCGTACCGCCGACAAACTTACCCGCACCGCACCATGGTTAGATAATCTGGAAGGCGGTATCGAATACCTGAAATCGGTCATCATCGACGACAAACTGGGGCTGAACCAGCACCTGGAAGAAGAGATGGCCCGTCTGCGTGAAGCGGTGGTCTGCGAGTGGACAGAGACGGTTAACACCCCATCCGCACAGGTTCGCTTCAAACACTTTATCAACAGCGATCAACGCGATCCGAATGTCCAGGTTGTGCCTGAACGTGAACAACATCGTCCGGCCACGCCCTATGAGCGTATCCCGGTGACTCTGGTGGAGGAAAACGCATGAGCCAGTGGAAAAACATCTGCAAAATCGATGACATTCTGCCTGCAACAGGCGTCTGCGCCCTGTTAGGTAGCGAGCAAGTTGCGATTTTCCGCCCGTATCACAGCGACCAGGTGTTTGCGATCAGTAACATCGACCCGTTCTTTGAGTCCAGCGTGCTGTCTCGTGGATTGATTGCTGAACATCAGGGTGAATTGTGGGTCGCCAGCCCGCTGAAAAAACAGCGCTTTCGTTTAAGCGACGGTCTGTGCATGGAAGACGAACAATTCTCCGTGAAACATTACGAAGCGCGAGTGAAAGACGGCACGGTGCAACTGCGCGGTTAATTAATTTTTGGGGGGCGCAACGCCTCCCCTTTTTTGTATTTTTTTTCATTTTAATTGTTATTTCAAATTTAAGGATAATCAAATGTTTACTGACACTATTAATAAGTGTGCGGCTAACGCTGCGCGCATCGCACGCCTGTCAGCTAATAACCCGCTCGGATTCTGGGTCAGTTCGGCAATGGCGGGGGCATACGTCGGTCTCGGCATCATTCTTATTTTCACCCTCGGTAATCTGCTCGACCCGTCTGTTCGTCCTCTGGTAATGGGTGCAACCTTTGGTATCGCTTTAACGCTGGTCATTATTGCCGGTTCGGAACTGTTTACCGGTCACACCATGTTCCTGACGCTCGGCGTCAAAGCGGGCACCATCAGTCACGGTCAGATGTGGGCGATTCTGCCGCAAACCTGGCTGGGTAATCTGGTCGGATCCGTGTTTGTCGCGCTGCTTTACAGTTGGGGCGGCGGTAGCCTGCTGCCGGTCGATACCAGCATCGTTCATTCGGTGGCGTTGGCGAAAACTACCGCACCTGCAACGGTGCTGTTCTTCAAAGGCGCACTGTGTAACTGGTTGGTTTGTCTGGCAATCTGGATGGCAATCCGTACCGAGGGCGCAGCAAAATTCCTCGCTATCTGGTGGTGTCTGCTGGCGTTTATCGCTTCCGGTTACGAGCACTCGGTTGCCAACATGACGCTGTTTGCCCTCTCCTGGTTCGGCCACCACAGCGAAGCCTATACCCTGTCAGGAGTTGCTCATAACCTGTTGTGGGTGACACTCGGTAATACTTTGTCCGGTGTCGTATTCATGGGATTGGGTTATTGGTATGCTACGCCAAAATCGGAGCGTCCGGCTCCGGCAAAAATAAACCAAGCTGAGAATCTGGCACAATAGCCAAATAATTAAGGGGTAATGTCGTGGATCATTTGCCTATATTTTGTCAACTACGTGACCGCGACTGCTTGATCGTCGGCGGTGGTGATGTCGCAGAACGCAAAGCGCGGTTACTGCTGGAAGCAGGCGCCCGTATAACAGTTAATGCGCTGGCGTTTATTCCGCAGTTCAAAGTATGGGCAGATGAAGGCATGCTGACGCTGGTTGAGGGACCGTTCGACGAGTCCCTGCTCGATACCTGCTGGCTGGCTATTGCCGCCACTGATGACGATACCGTTAACCAAAGCGTCAGCACCGCCGCAGAATCACGTCGTATTTTCTGCAACGTGGTCGATGCGCCAAAAGCAGCCAGTTTTATCATGCCCTCCATTATCGACCGCTCGCCGCTGATGGTGGCGGTCTCCTCTGGCGGTACATCGCCGGTGCTTGCCCGTCTGCTGCGTGAAAGACTTGAATCTGTGCTGCCTCAGCATCTCGGTCAGGTCGCGCAATATGCAGGCAAGTTACGTTCCCGGGTGAAAAAACAGTTTGCCAGCATGGGCGAACGTCGCCGCTTCTGGGAAAAATTGTTCGTGAATGACCGCCTGGCGCAGTCGCTGGCGAACAGTGACCAGAAAGCCGTCGAGGAAACCACCGAGCAGTTGCTCAGCGAACCGTTGGACAATCGTGGCGAAGTGGTGCTGGTTGGCGCCGGGCCTGGCGATGCCGGGTTGCTGACGCTGAAAGGTCTACAGCAGATCCAGCAAGCGGATGTCGTGGTTTATGACCGTCTGGTATCCGACGACATCATGAACCTTGTACGCCGCGATGCGGACCGGGTGTTCGTCGGTAAACGCGCGGGCTACCACTGCGTACCGCAGGAAGAAATTAACCAGATCCTGCTGCGTGAAGCACAACAGGGCAAACGCGTCGTGCGACTGAAAGGTGGCGACCCGTTCATCTTTGGCCGTGGTGGCGAAGAACTGGAAACCCTGTGCCATGCCGGTATTCCCTTCTCCGTTGTGCCAGGTATTACCGCAGCATCAGGTTGTTCCGCCTATTCCGGCATTCCACTGACCCATCGTGATTACGCCCAGAGTGTACGTCTGGTCACCGGGCATCTGAAAACCGGTGGCGAACTGGACTGGGAAAACCTGGCGGCAGAGAAACAGACGCTGGTGTTCTACATGGGTCTCAATCAGGCGGCCACCATTCAGGAAAAACTGATCGAATTTGGCATGCAACCCGATATGTCTGTCGCGCTGGTAGAAAACGGTACCTCCGTGAAGCAACGCGTCGTTAACGGGGTGCTGACGCAGCTCGGCGAACTGGCGAAGCAGGTTGAAAGCCCGGCGCTGATTATCGTTGGCCGCGTAGTTGGACTACGCGATAAGCTGAACTGGTTCTCGAACCATTAATTGAACGCTAAAAATGCCCTGATATTCAGGGCATTTATTTATCTTCCGATAGAAATAAATCAAAAACCGAAACACGCTATATACTCGCCTCAGTAACCCAACCGTTAAGAATTAATTAAATGCATTGTTAAAGTATTTAAATTCATTGAAAGCATGTTTTATATAAAACTTGTTATGTCCTTATTCGGACTACTTTAAATTTATTTTAGTTGATATCTTAACCGCCGAGAAATGGATTTCATCCATTTAAAAATAGATATTTTACAAGGACTTTAACATGCTGAAATTTGCAAAAATCACTCTCGTTGCTGGTGTTCTGGCTACGCTGACCGCTTGTACTGGTCATGTCGATAACAAAAAAGACAACTGCACCTACGATTACTTCCTTCATCCAGCAATTTCAATTTCTAAAATTATTGGTGGCTGTGGCCCGGCTGCAGATCTTTAACAGAAGTATTTGCGCAGATACAAAAACCGGGGAGTCCCCGGTTTTTTGGCATTTATAGATTTGATGCTCATTCACATATTATCGCACTCACACTCTCGCGCAGAATACGTAGCACGGTCTGTTCTCCACTTCGGTTGGGGTTAATACGAATTGCATAATCCCCCAGCGACGGACTCGCTTCACGAAACGTCCCCGAAAGGCGATAGAACAGCGGAGGGATCTCATACTTCGACTCAGCTCCCACCGGGTATGGCAGCGCGCCTCTCTCTTGCGCCGCTTTCAGCACGCGGGCGGCAATCGGCTGGTGAAACTCCACGATCAACACCTTCGACTGGGCATTGGCGATGACCGCCTTTTTCACTTCGGGTAGTGCTCCACTATTAAGCATCGTCAGCAACCGTTCGGAAACGCCAGCCTGCACTGCATGCATCACCGGAGCGAAAACCAGGCCACGAATCACCTCCAGCGCCTGCGCCCCCTGAATCTGGCTGCCGCCAGAGTAAAGCGTGTTACGGATCCGGGCTATCGGTTCCGCTTTCCCAACCACCACGCCCACGCCTTCCGGGCCGAAAAGTTTAAAGCTGGAGAAGGTAGAGAGCGTCGCCCCGCATTCACAGCCGATACGGTCTACCTTCATCACCGCATAGTTATCGTCGGTCAATGTCGGTACGCCGCATCGCGCGATTTCCGCCAACACCTTGGCTAACACGTAACGATCCTGCGGTTGCTGACGCGTATGCTGCACCAGCGCAGCCTCGGGCCGATGTGCCGTAATGGCTTGCCTGATTGCCCGCAGATCGTTGAAATCAGCCCTGATAAGCGCAATCCCCATCTGCTCGACGAGCACCTGCGTTGTAGGATACACGGGCGCATCGTGAACCAACAGCCGCTGGCCGGGTTTGAGCAGCGCAGCCAGCCCAGCACGAATAGCCCCGGTGCCTGCCCCCTGAACCAGCGCGGCGGCCTCAGCATGAAACGCCTCGGCCAGCACCTTTTCCACACGTTGCGTCATCCGAGGCTGATTCAGCCCCGGAACCAATCCCAAATCGCCACCCGCCAGAAAATCAGCGCCCGGAAAATGACGGCAGAGCGTATCCACTAGCGCAAACTGCTTCTGCTGCGCCTGCGCAAACGTCAGGCTTTGCAAGGGAAACGTCTTCATTTACGCCTCCTCAGGCCGGGATGAACAGACCAAACCAGTAGAGAATATTGAGCAGAATACCGGTAATCATTACCGCGACCACCGGTGCCGCCATTTTCTGCACCGGACGTCCAATCGACTCGTTGAGGAAGTAAATCGCCACCGCAATCGAAAAGCCGGTGTAGCCAGCCATCTTGATGGCGGCAAATATCGAACCGATCAGCAGCGCCATTTCCATCAACATATTCATGGCGTTACGGATGTTATCCGACGCGTTGCGTATGGACGGATAGCGACCAAGCCATTTACCAATAGAGCGCAGCAGCAGCACTTCCGCTGAAATCACGATTGCGCCGAGGATGGCCGCAATCCACGGATTCGGCGCCAGATAACCCACCGCATAGACAAAGGTAAAACCCGCCACCGCATAAACACCTGTTGCCAGTGCGGTCGTGGCAATCAGCGGCACAAAACCTAACCCACGCATAAACTCTGCCAACGCGGCCTGGTTAATCAGCGTCTGCGATTGCTCCGGCGTAATCCCCGCCGAATAGGCTTTTTCCAGCGTAAAGATGGAAACCTCGCTGCCCGCGAAGATCTTCATGCTGGCGACGGCAGCAATCAGTGCACCGACAATCGCGATGTACGGCAGGTTTTTAATGATCCGCGAGGTTCGCTCTTCAAAAACAGACAGCCCGCTGGCATCCATCTCGTCATCGCCACGGTGGCGAATATCATGAGTAATGGCGATCGCCAGCAGCATCATCATCCCCACAAAAATCTCGATGGATTCCGGGTTCAGATGTGGGAAAAAACGCACCACCACCACGCGGGTCATCAGCACCACCACTGCCGCGATAATGCTGTGCTTCCAGCCAAACTGGTAGAAAATCGCCACCAGCGGGAACAGTGCGAATGCGGAAACCACCGGAGAACTCAGCTCACCGAGGCTACCCAGTACATCCACCGGCAATGCCGTCAGCAACTGGTTCACTGGCAACAGGCAGGTCAGAATCAGCACGCCCCAGATAGCGCCCAGGCCGAACGCTATCACGCTGTTTAACGCCAGCACGCCGAGAATATCCGTGGGCAGGAACAACAGCCAGGCGTTGAGTAAGCCGGTTTTCAGGGTAAAGGAGATCCCAACCGAGGCCACAAAGCCAATGCTCAGACCAAACGCGATACTCCCCGCCTCACGGCGATTCATATACCCTTCGATGAGCTGCGGCAGAATGGGGCGGATACCGTCATGGAAGACAGCCGCCGACCGATGCGCCAGGAGTGACGTCATGCCGGTCAGACAGGCCACTACGACAATCTGAATGTACAGATCCATAATCATGCCTTTTATTTCAGATGGTTAATCAACATCGGAATCGCATGTTCAATATGTTCGACGGAGAGGCCAAAAGCCACCTTCCCTTCCGCAACCATTTTTGCGATATGTTCGTCTTTCGCCTTAATACCCGGCTTAGCGATGGTGCAGCTTTTGTTGTAGCCAATCACCGCGATGGCAATCGACAGCGCCGCGCCCGCGCCGGTATTACAAGCGCCGATGTAGTAGTCCAGCTGTCCGGATTTCACTTTCATCGCCGCGTCCATATCGTTATGAATGGAGACTTCAAAGCAGCCCGGAGCTGCGGTTTCGATGGTCTTTTTAATCTGCTCACGCTGTAAGCCAGCAACGCCAATCTTTTTCATGCTTCTGTCCTTATTGGAAAAATTGTGAGGGGTTATCACGTAACATCGTGTCCACATCGGCCTGGCTGAATCCTGACTGGCGCAGCTGTGGGACAAAAGTGGTTAACAGGTAGTCGTAGCCATTGCCGCCATTGGCTTTTAAATGCGAGCGGCGGGTAATGTCCATAGAGAGCATCACGCGATGAAGCAGACCGCGATCGCGTAGCGCGTGCAGCATGGCGATGCGTTTCTCATCCGGGTAATAGTTGTTTTTACCAATGGTATCGAACTGCACATACGCCCCGAGGTCGATCATGCGTAAGATATTGTCGAGATTATCTTTCAAATCGCAGTGACCCACGGTTACGCGGGAAAGGTCGACGCCGTGCGCTTGCAGCAGAGTCAGTTGTTCCAGACCCATGGTGCTAAAAGAGGTGTGCGTCGAGATGGGGCGTCCGGTTTCGATATGTGCCCGTGCGGCAGCGATAAACACCTTTTCTTCAAGCGGCGTAATGACCCCTTCGCTGGAGCCAATTTCGGCGATAATACCGGCCTTCAATTCCGTGCCATCAATACCGATGACAATCTCATCAACCATCTCCTGCGCAAGCTGTTCCACGCTGCGGGATGTAACATGCTCCGGGAAAAACGCGTCCTGGTAATATCCGGTACAGGCCACGACGTTAATCCCCGTGTCACGCATCAGTGAGAGCATAAACTGCGGATTACGCCCCATATAGCGGTTGGTCATCTCAATAATATTGCGCACGCCCAGCGCCTGAAGATCGTTCATCTCCTGACAAATGAGATCGTACCGATCTAACCGACAGTCGAGGTTATTCTTGAACCCGGAGAGATCGATATGCAGATGTTCGTGGGCGAAGGTATACCCCGTCGGATCAAAATTCATAAAGTGTCTCCTGTAAGCCGCAATGCCGAAAGAAAAGCACTGCCATTTTGGGGTGGTAGAGCGCCGAAGAACTCACACACCGTGGCGCCAACGTCAGATAACGTGGTGCGAACCCCCAACCGGGCGGGTGCCAGCCCCTGCTGATAAACCAGGACCGGCACGACTTCACGGGTATGGTGGCTATGTCCTATGGTCGGGTCGTTACCGTGATCGGCCATGACCACCAGACAATCATCAGGCTCCATAGCGGCCACAAGGCGCGAAAGATTAAGGTCGACAAGCTGCAAACGTTCGGCATAACGCGCGACATCTTCAGCATGCCCGGCAAGATCGGTTTCCTGAATGTTGGTACAGATGAACGCCGTCGGTTCGGCATGAAATTCATTAAAGGTGATATCCATAATCTGCTGGCTATCCACCAGGTTTTGCCAGTTGCGCCCGTGCGGATTACTCACGATGTCCGCCACTTTCCCGATCAGTACGGTGGGTACGCCCACTTCATGCAGTTTTTGCGGCACCTGTACCTGTTCATCTACGCCGTAGCCCATATGCCGCACCTGAAAACCGCGCGCATAAGCGCCGGAACGCGGGGCATTAATGCCGATAAAACGCCCCTCTTTTGTCTCGGCGGCGTCCAGAATTTGCTGGCTATCAGCAAGCAGCCCGCCAAAGGTAATCACGCGCCCGACCTGTACCTGCTCACGCACCACGCGGCCTATCTTCAGCACTTCGTCAAAGGGAATAACCGAAAGATTGGCGGTAACGTTGTAGACCTGGCCTAAATCCGCTTCGAGGTTATCGCCCACCGCAACCGCCTCATTGACCCACAAAAACGCCAGCGCGCCGCCGCGTCGTTCCACCTGCCAGCCTGCGGCTTTCAGCGCCAGCTCAACCTTGTCGATCGCCTCGCTGAATGGCATCCGCAGCGGCGCCTGTGGTCGCGTACCTAAAATTTCCTGATGTCCCATGAAAGTATCGCCACCTTCATGCTGCAATTCCGCAACGCCCCAGACTGCCGATTCCGAAGGTTTCATTACCCCTGGCGAATAGCCCAGCGCGTTAATCAACCCAAGTTTTTCCAGCGTCGGTAGCCGTAAGTGCGGTAATTCACCAAGAATATGGCCACAGGTATTCGCGCCAGCATCTTGCGGCCTGACCAGCGTCACATCGTTCATTGCACCGACACCAAAGCTGTCGATAACCAGCACCACAAATCGGGCCATTAGTCCTCCAGAATATTACCGAGACTGTCATAACGGGCGACAATCTCCGCCGCGCCGCGTTGAATACCCGACACCAGCACCACATCACTGCGCGTCACGAAGATCTGGGTACGAAAACAGAACACCACCGCGCTGCTGACCGGGAATTCACCGACGAGAGGCAGGTAGTAATCAATGCTGCTGTCATCTACGGGTTTCAGCGTCGTCTGAATCGGGGTGTCATTATTTGGCGTAAAAACCAGCGCATTCTGTGCATGACCGCGACGGTAATATCCGCCGCCATAGCAGTAACTGTCGCCGCGAAAATGGTGGGAAACCTCGCTCAGCCAGAGCATCGCGATACGTTCAGGCTGGTCGCCCTTCTGGTTGCAAGGAATGGTACCGGTCAGCGCATGACCCGGCTCCGCATGCGTTACGCCATATTCCGCCAGAAGAGGTAATGACGCGCAGCTACTGGCAGACGGCGCGTTGAGTTGCTCAATCCCCATTCCCGCCGCGTCCAGTTCACGCCGGGCCTCTACCAGCGTATGCAGGTTCGGTGTGGGCCTGGTCTGGTGTGATTTTTCATCCCACAATAAACAGGGGAAATGCGTTAACCCCTTTACCCGCAGGCCCGGTAACCGACGGATTTTGCTCACCACCTCCGCCAGATACGCCAGCGGAAAACCGCTTTCCTGGCCTGGATAGAGAAAATCATCCTTGCCGTATACCTTGAGCATTACGCTCTGCTCGCGACCGGCCCTGACCGCCGCCGCAGAGACTTCGTGCGCTTTCTCCAGCGAAAACAGGGTAATGACATCGGTTCCCTGCGCGACGGCATCGCTGACCTGATGTGATGGAATTTGCACCAGATGCCCCTGATGCGCCACCGGCAGCCCCGCGCGGCGCATAACGCGAGCTTCTTTGTAATCCACCACCACGATACCTGCATAGCCAAGCTGTAACAGCTTGCCAGCCAGCCAGGGATTACGCCCGATTTGCTTGGTCATCAGATACAATGAGATGCCATGCTGTCGCGCGACATCCAGCAGGCGTTTGCCATTCTCAATGACCTGGTCAACATCAATGACCCAACTGTCAGGCGCGATCTTTCCTTGCTGCCACAATGCGATAGCGGCCGAGATAAGCGCGGGGTTCTGGCGTTTCAATGCCTCTATAAACATCTTATTGCCTCGTTTCTAATCCCTCAGCTAAATATTCATTTTTTTGAATATTTAGGATGCGATAAGCTAATTGCCCATTGATTTCAGACGCCTTCGTTCGCCGCCATCCACAATCCGTACAAGTTAGCCAACATGTAGCCTTCTTCATTCGCGTGCAGCGTCACCGTGAACTCTTTCAGCAGTGCCTGATGTACCAATAAAATAGTTGGCCAGAGATGAGATTGCGCCAGCTCCTCCAACAGCTCACCATCCAGGGCTTCAATCACTTCACCCCGACGACTGCGCATTAACGCGCTCGCCATATGGGTCATCGCCATCGTCCCTTGTTCGGTATGAACCGGCAGATGCCACTCTTCCTCCAATCGCCTGACCACCTGCAACATACCATTGCAAATATCGTTATCGATCACGCCCGCTTCACACAGCAGATTCAGCCTGTTCTCCATGGGTACGCCTTAACTAATAACTGGGTTCCTGTTCACCGTTCGCCACACGCTGTTGGTGGGCAAGCAGCGCCTCTTTATTCACAACCGCACTTAATAACTGCCGCATCGGATAATCCTCTGCCCGGGTCAATACCACGGCCTCCGTTGCCTGTAAAAATCGTGGATCGTCGGTGAGCGGCGTGGCCTCTAATCCCAGCACCGCCAGCTCGGCCTCTGCAACCACATTCCAGATAACCGCATCCACATCTCCTTTCGCGATGCGCTGCAAGCTCTCGTGATAAGGCATATCGATTAATTCAACGTCACGGTCGCCAAAACAGGCCTCGGTCATGATTTTCTGATCCGCTGAACGGTTATCGAGCCCGACACGTTTAACATCTGCAGATTCACCCTTGCGACAAATCAGCTGATGCTCGCCGACGTAGGTATGCGGCCCCAGCGCCAGGGCTATACGCAGCCCGTCCTGGGCGAGATAGCTTTCTGCGGCCAGACGAGAAACAACCGCCAAGTCGTAGACGCCGTTGAGCAGGCATTCCACGCGGATATCCGCCCCACGCATATGCGCATAATAAAAGGGAATGCCGTCGAATTGCGCCTTAAGTCCGCTCGCCAACCCTTCATACAAACGGGTGTAGGGCAACGGCATGGCGCAAACTACATTACTGATGTCCACATGCTTCAACAACGTACGGTTATCCATCTCCACCAGGTAGCTACCGTTGCGCCCTCGTCGCTCAATACGGATAGCCCCCGATGATTCCAGCGTTTTCAACGCGGCCTGGGTTAACCCTACCGATGAGTGACACTCGGCGGCAAGTTCATCAATAGTTTTCAGACGGTTACCGCACTTCTCACCGAGCAGGTAACGGGCCAGGGTTGTCAGTACAACCCCCTCTTTCTTAATAAATGTCCGACGCATTTTATATTTTCACTAAATTGAATATTTATATCTTCATTAAAATGAAGATATAACGCAATGAGGAAATAGGCAAACGGCGAGGCGCTTCACATTTTTTGCGATTTACCCGCGAACAGGCGAAAAAAAACCGGGTTGAACCCGGTTTCTTCATCAACGCAGAGCGCATTACGGTTACGGCTTGGCAACAAAACCAATTGCTTCGTAAACGGCTTTCAGCGTAACAGACGCGCGTGCGCTGGCTTTTTCCGCGCCGTCTTTCATCACTTTCTGCAGGAAAGCTTCATCGTTACGGAAACGGTGATAACGCTCCTGAAGCTCGGTCAGCATGCCGGAAACGGCCTCTGCGACTTCACCTTTCAGATGACCATACATCTTGCCTTCGAAGTGCTGTTCCAGCTCCGGAATACTCTGACCGGTGACGGCAGAGAGGATATCCAGCAGGTTGGAAACACCCGCTTTGTTCTGCACGTCGTAGCGTACAACAGGCGGCTCTTCGGAGTCGGTCATCGCGCGTTTGATTTTCTTAACCACGGATTTCGGATCTTCCAGCAGACCGATCACGTTGTTGCGGTTGTAATCCGACTTAGACATTTTCTTCGTCGGCTCCAGCAGCGACATCACGCGCGCACCGGATTTAGGAATGAACGGCTCAGGCACTTTGAAGATGTCGCCATACAGGGCGTTGAAGCGCTGGGCGATATCGCGGCTTAGTTCCAGATGCTGTTTCTGATCTTCGCCAACCGGTACCTGGTTGGTCTGATACAGCAGGATATCTGCCGCCATCAACACCGGATAATCAAACAGACCGGCGTTGATGTTCTCCGCATAGCGTGCGGATTTGTCTTTGAACTGGGTCATACGGCTCAGCTCGCCGAAATAGGTGTAGCAGTTCAGCGCCCAACCTAACTGTGCGTGTTCCGGTACATGAGACTGGACGAAAATGGTGCTTTTTTCAGGATCGATACCGCATGCCAGATACAGCGCCAACGTATCGAGCGTTGCTTTACGCAGTTGCTGAGCATCCTGACGAACGGTGATGGCATGTTGGTCAACGATGCAGTAGATGCAATGGTAGTCATCCTGCATGCTCACCCACTGACGCAGCGCACCCATATAGTTGCCAATGGTCAATTCACCTGAGGGCTGTGCGCCACTAAAAACGATGGGCTTAGTCATTTTTTGATTCCTGATTTTCGCTATGCGGAAGCCCGAGAACGGGCAGTAGTTCATTAATACGGTCGTAAATAACGTCGGGTTGACTCAGCGCGATCGACTCGCCGTAGTTGTAGCCATAGGTCAGGCCAACGGACGGACAGCCAGCAGCTTTTGCCGCCTGAATATCATTACGTGAATCCCCTACGAAGAGCAATTGTTCAGGCTTGATGCCAAGCTTGCTTGCCACCAGCAGTAGCGGATCCGGATGCGGTTTTTTATTCTTCACATCGTCACCACCGATGACCACGCTAAAGTATTTAGCGATATCTAACGCCTCAAGCAATGGCGCGACAAATGGGGTCGGTTTATTGGTCACCAGACCCAGCGGCAATCCTTTTGCATGCAGCGCACCCAGCGTGTCAGCAACATCAGGGAACAGGAATGTCCCCTCTTCAGCGACATCGCCGTAATATCTGTCGAAAAGCTTACGCAAAATACGCACCTGTTCTTCGGCAGGGATATCATCATCAACGGGCGGTTTACCCATTGTCTTACGTAGTGTGGCACGCTCCTGACGCGACCACGCCAGCGCGCGCTCCATCAGTACATCTGCACCGTTGCCAATCCAGGTAATAACGCGTTCTTCACCGGCAATCGGCAGTTCCAGCGCATACAGCGCCATATCCACCGCTGCGGTTAATCCCGGTGCGCTGTCGACCAGCGTGCCGTCGAGGTCAAATGCAACGCCCCGAATATCCTGAAACTTATCCATGACTTACCTTCGCCAGTTCATTGCGCATTTCATCAATGACTTTTTTGTAGTCTGGTTGGTCGAAAATAGCAGAGCCTGCGACAAACATATCTGCACCCGCCGCCGCGATTTCACCAATGTTGTTCACCTTGACGCCGCCGTCCACTTCGAGACGGATATCGTAGCCAGATTCATCAATACGACGACGCACTTCACGCAGCTTATCCAGCGTTTGTGGGATGAAGGACTGCCCGCCAAAGCCTGGGTTAACGGACATCAGCAGGATCACATCAAGCTTATCCATGACGTAGTCCAGATAGCTCAGCGGTGTTGCCGGGTTAAACACCAGGCCCGCTTTACAGCCATGCTCTTTGATCAGCTGTAAAGTGCGATCGACATGCTCGGAGGCTTCCGGGTGAAAAGTAATGATGCTCGCGCCAGCGGCGGCGAAGTCCGGGACAATACGATCGACCGGTTTCACCATCAGGTGAACGTCAATCGGGGCGGTGATGCCATATTTACGCAGCGATTTCAGCACCATCGGACCGATGGTCAGGTTCGGTACGTAATGATTGTCCATGACGTCGAAGTGCACGACGTCGGCACCGGCAGTCAGCGCTCTCGCAGTGTCCTCACCCAGGCGGGCAAAATCAGCCGACAGAATTGAGGGGGCGATCAAATACTGTTTCATCCGCTTCTCCTTGAGAATTATTTCTTCGCAGGCGTTACAACTCCTGGTTTATACAGTGCCAGCAGTTCGTTCACCTTTTTACGCGTGCCGCCATTGCTGCTAATGCTGCGCCGCACTTTGACCTGAAAATGTTTCGCCGATCGGTACCATTCACGGGTATCGGGCGTGTCATGGTTCGAAATTAACACCGGGATCTGCTTACTGACCAGCTTTTCTGCCATCTCGGCCAGATGCGCCTGCTCTTTTGGGCTAAAGCTATTGGTATGATACGCGGTGAAATTTGCCGTTGCCGAAAGCGGTGCATAAGGCGGGTCACAATAGACCACAGAGTTGCTATCCGCACGGTCCATGCACTCTTCATAGGAGAGACAATGGAACTCCGCATTCTGCGCTTTTTCAGCAAAATGGTACAACTCGGCTTCCGGGAAATAAGGTTTTTTATAACGACCAAACGGTACATTAAACTCGCCGCGCAGGTTATAACGGCACAACCCATTGTAACCAAAGCGGTTCAGATACAAGAACAGCACTGCACGGCGGAACGGATCCTGGCTGGCATTAAATTCTTCTCTGAACTGATAGTACACCTCAGCCTGATTGGTTTCAGGCATAAATAGCTCACGCGAAGCCTGCACATACTCATCGGTACGCATCTTCACGATGTTATAGAGACTGATAAGGTCGCTGTTGATATCGGCAAGAATATAACGAGAAAAGTCGGTGTTAAGAAACACCGACCCGGCACCCACGAAAGGCTCAATCAGGCATTCACCCTGTGGTAAATGCCGTTTGATATCATCAAGCAGGGGGTATTTTCCCCCTGCCCATTTCAAAAAAGCGCGATTTTTTTTCATGCTGACTAACTAATTACACCTTCTCCGGCTGTGGAGAAAGCTCCGACAGCATCCTGCGCTTTAGTCTTTGTCCCGCAATTGGGCGAAACAGCAAACCATTGCAGAACATATCCTATCTTACTTCAAATCGGCCTGAACCTGGTGCAGCGGTTTTGCCCACGGATTTTTCGCCTGAATATCGGCGGGTAACGTAGACACTGCACGTTTCGCATCTTCTTTAGACGCATACACGCCCGTCACCAGAACATACCACGGTTGTCCGTTACGCGTCGTCTGATACACCACGTAGTTCTTCAGGTTTTCTTTCTTCGCCCAACCATTGAGGTTGTCGTAATTAGAAGAGCTGCTGAGCTGCAAAGTGTAATGGCTGGACGGCGCAGATTTTAACGCTCCGACATTTCCTGCACTTTTCGCTCCACCAGCAACAGGTGTTGACGTTGTTGCCGTCGCGGTTGGCGCAGGCGTTGTAGTCGCGGTTGCTTTCGGCTCAACCGTCGCCTTCGGCGTAGCGGTAACCACAGGTGCTTTGGTTGTGGTCGTCGGGGCAGTTGCAGTTGGCTTTGCTTGAGCAACAGGTTTCGGCTCTGTCTGCGTCGCTTTCACCGTAGTTTGCGGTTTGCTCTTCGGCTCAATAACGGCCTGTTTACGTTCCTGGCGTGTCGCGGCAGGGCGTTCAGCCGTTTCCGTTTTCGCAGTCTGGCGCACAGTATTACCATTACGAACTGGCGCAACAGTTGCAGGTTCGGTCGGCAGCGTGGAGTTAACCACAACATTGTTAACCTGCTCCTGACCTTGCGGTTGCGTCAGGGCGTTGTTCAGATCGCCCTGCACTTCAACACGCTGCTGACCTTCAGCTGCCGCAGGCGTCTGACCTTGAGTGGGAGTAGAGGAAATCGGCGGTAGGGAAACATCCTGCTGAGTATTGCCAGCGGTCTGCTCAGCGCCCGTTGCAGGCGTAGTCGTGCTCGCCTGATCCGTCGCGTTGTTACCAGAAAGATCGATGCTCTTCTCGCCAGATCCAGCCTGCTCACTGGGAGAGGATGAGGGGGCTTTCAGCGCAGAACCGATACCGATGATCAGCAGCAACAGCACCAGAACACCGACCCCCATCATCATATACTGACGAGAAGCAGGCTTGCTGGCGGGTTTCTTACGCTTGCGCGGACGACGTTCTACACGCTCTTCATCCACGTCATCGTCATCAGATTCATACTCTGCTTCAATGTCCCGCTCTTCTTCACGTTCTTTACGTGCGCGCGCAGGACGGCGATCGTCACCATCCAGATCAACATCATCAAAATTGATTTGCGGCTCATTATCGCGTTCAGACGATTGACGAGAACGACCAGTTCGACGATCGCTGGGATCGGGTTTCAGCTCGTCTTCTGGTTTGAATTCATCCATTTAACACCCCACTCAAAGGTTAATGCTTACGACTTTGCACATAACCTGAAGCTAAAAGACCTACGTTTCGCAACGCAAGCCAGACCTTTCTTGTTGTTACGCCAGCTGGCAATCAGCAATAGCGTTAAGAACCACCTGGTGCGACACTCCGCCGCGCACTTCACTCTTCCCTATAGCCCGCGGAAGCACTAAACGCATCTCTCCCGCTAACACTTTTTTATCTCGCAGCATGTGCGGCAGATAAGCCTCGCTGGACATTTCACGCGGTCCATTAACCGGTAAGCCCGCTCGCTGCAGCAGCGTAATGATGCGCTGCGTATCAGCGGAGGTGAACTGTCCAAGGCGTTCCGACGTACGAGCAGCCATTACCATACCTGCTGCAACGGCTTCACCATGTAACCAATTGCCATAACCCATTTCAGCTTCGATCGCATGGCCAAACGTGTGTCCCAGATTCAGTAAAGCACGTAAGCCCATTTCACGCTCGTCCGCTGCGACAACTTCTGCTTTCAGCTCACAACAACGACGAATACAGTACGCCATCGCCGGACCATCCAGACGCAATAACGCATCCAGATGTTCTTCCAGCCAACTGAAAAACTTACCGTCAAGAATGATGCCGTATTTGATCACTTCCGCCAGCCCCGATGCCAGCTCACGCGCAGGAAGCGTTTTCAGACAATCGAGATCCACCACCACCGAGGCCGGTTGGTAAAACGCGCCAATCATGTTTTTACCGAGGGGATGGTTTACAGCGGTTTTGCCGCCAACGGAGGAGTCGACCTGCGACAACAGGGTTGTCGGAACTTGAATAAAACGAACACCACGCTGATAGCTGGCTGCCGCAAAACCGGTCAGATCGCCAATCACGCCGCCGCCAAGTGCGACTAACGTGGTATCACGACCGTGCGGTTTTTGCAGTAACGCGGTGAAAACCGTATCCAGAACCGTCAGGCTTTTATACTGCTCGCCATCGGGAAGGATAACACTATCAACGTTAACACCCGCCTGTTCAAGTACGCCGCGAACCTTATCGAGATAAAGGGGAGCCAGGGTTTCGTTGGTCACCAACATAACCTGATCGCCCGATTTCAGCGGTAAGAATGAAGCTGGCTCATTAAACAAACCAGCCGCGATGGTGATAGGGTAACTACGTTCCCCGAGAGTGACTGTGATCCTCTCCATTACGCGACATCCACCTTAGTTACTTGTACCCGCAGACGAGTGTGTATTCAGCCAGAATTAGTTGCTTTCCAACATATGAATAATCTGGTTTGCTACGACTTTTGCGCTCTGATCGTCGGTGCGAATGGTCACGTCAGCAATCTCTTCGTACAGAGGATTGCGTTCGTCAGCCAACGCTTCCAGAACTTCACGAGGCGGCGATTCTACCTGCAGCAGCGGGCGTTTCTTGTCGCGTTGAGTTCGCGCAAGTTGTTTTTCAATTGTCGTTTCAAGATAGACCACGACGCCACGCGCGGAGAGACGGTTACGTGTTTCACGTGATTTAACAGAGCCACCGCCAGTTGCCAGCACAATACCCTGTTTTTCCGTCAACTCGTTGATGACTTTTTCTTCGCGATCACGGAAGCCGTCTTCACCTTCTACATCGAAGACCCAGCCCACATCAGCTCCGGTTCGTTTCTCAATCTCTTGATCAGAATCGTAAAATTCCATATTGAGTTGTTGAGCTAACTGGCGCCCAATAGTGCTTTTTCCGGCACCCATAGGCCCAACCAGAAAGATATTGCGTTTCTCTGCCATTTTTTCGGTACTACTAAGACTATTCGTTAATGGTAAACCCGCTTCGCAAACACTGAGCGCAGCAGGACATGAACTGAAACCTCATAAGATATTGCGAGAGTCAGACTGAAAATTATCTCAATACTCAAGCGGGTTTGGCAACTGAATAAATCACCAAACCTTACGCATTTCTGGTCGTGGCAGGCATGCGCCCCTGCAAACATCAGACCTGGCGACGTATCGCGCAGCCAAATGACGCCAAATAAGCCTATGGCACACTATCAGAAAGGCAATGCGTATTGACTGCCGCACAAGTAAAGAAAAGTACCGACGCTCAAATCGGTACTCCTTGTATGCTAAATACACCCGCACGTCAAATCCCTGAAACGTGTTCAGTGCAAAAACAACGGCTTTTCATGCATAAGTTATTGCGTTGAAACCAGTCGGGGCGTAATAAAAACCACTAATTCGCGCCGTTCGTCTTCTTTACCATCATGGCGAAAGAGAGAGCCAAGCCAGGGGATGTCGCCTAACAACGGTACGCTGTCGGCTGCGGATTTATTTTTATGTGAAAAAATCCCGCCCAGCGCAATCGTCTCGCCGCTTTTTACCTCGACCTGCGTTTCAATCTCCTGCTTATCAATAGCCAGAACCTCGCCATCCGCCTGCTGTAGCACCTGCCCGGGAACATTCTGGCTGATATGCAGTTTCAGTCTGACTCGTCCTTTCTGCAACACGGTGGGCGTTACTTCCATCCCCAATACAGCTTCCTTAAACTCGACGGATGTCGCGCCGCTTTCACCGCTGGAGACCTGATAAGGGATCTCGCTCCCCTGCTTAATGCTGGCAGGTTGCAGGTGAGAAGCCAGTAAGCGTGGACTGGCGATGATATCCAACTGCTGTTTTTGTTCCAGCGCAGACAGCTCCAGCTCGAGTAAACGACCGTTAATACGGCCAATGTTAAATCCCACACGGGATGTGGCTGTGGATACAGAAAGATCGCTGGCAAGCGCTGCGACATTCCCCACCGTCCCCGGTTGCTGCGCGTCAGCCAGCGACCACTTCACCCCCAGTTCACGCAAGCTTTTTTCATTAATCGTGACGATATGCGCCGCCAGTTCGACTTGTGCAACCGGCAGATCCATTTGCGTCACCCACGTTTCCAGTGCGTTAAGCGCAACGCGATTATCACGCAGCAGTAAGCGGTTGGTGCGTTTATCCACCGTCATGCTTCCTTTGGCGCTGAGCAGCTTTTCTCCGGCTTTTGCCAACTCGGAGGCATCAGCATATTGCAAAATGATACTGCGATGTTCCAGCGGCAGGCTGGCCTGAATCCGTGCCTGCTCATTGTCCTGGCGAGCCGCATTTTCACTCTGCCATTGAACAGAATGCACATGCAGAATGTTGCCTTCCTGACGTAATACCAGCCCGGCGCTTTTCACCACCGTATGCAATGCCTGCTTCCAGGTTACATCCGTCAAATGCAGTGACAGCACACCGCTGACATCCGGTGAAACTACCAGGTTTTTCTTTTCCTGTTCGGCCAGCGCCTGCAATACCTGCACAACCGGCACATCATCGACTACCAGCGTCACGTTTTGTGATTTCGCCGCCTGTACGCTCTGAATTCCGACCACCAGTACGATTACTATCCATGCCATCCATCGCTTCATTTATCGCTCCTTGTCGTTGCCACTGCCACTGCGACGGCTCGCAGTTTTTCCCTGTGTCGAGGGTTACGCTCTGGGCCGTTATCTGCGTAACCGTCCAACCGTTTTTCAGGACATCATTTCGCTCAACCCGCTGCCATTTTTTCTGGTTATTCTGAACGATGCCAATGGGTCGCGCGCCCTGGCTCAATATTCCCTGATAGCGCCATGTCGACAACTCAGCAATTTGGCAACGGTCCTCCGGCGGCAGGAAGGGATTACGCATACCGGTGAGCATCAGTACGCTTACGCACGCCAACAGCCAGCGTTCAACCATCATTCAGGCGCTCCAGTTGTAGTGTTAGCAGTAGCTCCGCACCTTCTGCGCATAAAGAAAACCGGCTGACGTTCATCCCTTGCTCTGCCAATTGGTCAAACATCGGCGGGATGGCATCCCAGTCTGGCTTCAGCGTCATTTCTCCGCCCTGTGCGGAGGGTTGCCAGTGGATAAGACGTGCAAGAGGAGTCTGAAACAGCAGCGGGGAGAACGGAATCAGCATCTCTTCAGGCTTTTCTGGCGATGCCGCGAGCAGATATAGATTTCGCCATTGTGCCTGAATGGCCGCATGTTGCTGGTTTAGCGCCTCTTGTTGCATAACCCGTTTCTGCGCGGTGGTGCTAAGACATAACATGACGACGATGAGCAGTCCCAGCATCCAGCCGCAGCAGCAGATGAGCCGAAAGCGTGGCGACTGCGCTAACCAGCTATCACAAAGCGTTTTCATGCACACCGCTCCGCGTCAGTCGATAGTGGAATTGCCAGCGTCCCTGCGCATCCTGCTGCGTTTCGCCAGGGCTACCCAATCTAAACAGCGGCAGCTGGCGTAATTGCGCTTCCAGTGCTTTCAGCGCGGCAAAGCTCAGCGTGTTTCCTGTCAGTTCCAGCGTCTCCTGCTGCCAGGTTATTTTTGTTAACCACGTCTGCTCCGGCAGTAATTCCGCCAGCCCTTGCAAAACTCGCTGCCAGCTTCGGGTCTGCTCACGCTGTTTGTTGCGCGCTTGAACCTGTTGCCATCGTTGCTGGCGCTGCTGAACGCGCGGCTTTAGCGCCATTAAAGCCTCGGCCCGCGTCTTTTCGGCGTCAGCTAGTAGCAATTCAACCTGGTTTTCTGCCCTCAAAACGCTGTAATAGCGCAACACCACGCCAATACTCAGCAGTAACGAAGCGCCAAATAAAACACTCCAGAAGCGTAGGCAGGCGCGACGCCGCGTCTGACGCCACGGCAGAAGATTGATGGTCGTTATCATCAGCACGTGCCTCCCATAGCGAGTCCCAGTGCAATGGTGAAGCGATGGCTTTGCGTTGGAATTGGCGGCTGGCGTACGGACACTACGCTTAGAGGATCGAAGCCGTTGGGATCGCATAGCGCAATGGCTGTCGTGGAAAGAGATAATGCCGCGGCAAGCTCGTCGATACAGCCAATATCACTTGTTGATTTACGCCCCCATGCCGAACGGGTCGCCCATAGCCACTGGGTGTCATCACGCCATACCAGACACTGATGATGCTCTGGCAGGTAAGGTATAAATCGCTGTAACGCGCTGGCATCTGGCGTAATCGCCGTAACCTGCACCTTCAACGTTTGGATAAGCGTCAGAAGCGCTGAAATTTCTTTGCTTTGCGCGGCTGTGACGTTAAACGCCTGGCTTAACGTGTCTTCGCTATAATCAAAATGCAACCCATCCGGTGCCATATCCAGCTCACGGGCCATCGAACCGGATAACCATGCGGTTTGCTCCGGCTCGCGCAACGTCATTTCCGGACGAGGGTACTTTTTTTGTAACGTCCTGTTGGCGGGAAAGGAGAGATGAATATGGTGTCGGCGAGGAAGCTCCCGGCTCCACGGCAGTAGCGCTGCGACAAGCTGTTCAGGCTCGCGAATGTGGCCATCGACGATAACCTGAGGCGTCAGCGGTATACGCCACCAGCGCTGGAGAAACCAACCGGATGCGTCGTGAACAGCGGCGACAGCGAGCACTTCATGTTGCTGAATATGCAGACCAATTTTCCAGATATTGAAAGCCATTGCTGATGATCTCCTTATCACCCGTTGCTTTAACGGGTATATCAATGCGTCTGGCTTGCCTTTATACTACCGCGCGTTTGTTTATAAACTGCCCAAATGCCACTAAATGGGAAATCTCCAGTGAAGTTCGTAAAGTATTTATTAATCCTTGCAGTATGTTGCATCCTGCTGGGAGCAGGCTCGATTTATGGCCTCTATCGCTATATTGAGCCGCAATTACCTGACGTCGCGACGCTCAAAGATGTGCGTTTACAGATCCCGATGCAGGTTTACAGCGCTGATGGCGAGCTGATCGCGCAATATGGCGAGAAACGTCGAATCCCGGTCACGCTGGATCAGATGCCGCCGGTAATGGTTAAAGCCTTTATCGCCACAGAAGACAGTCGCTTTTATGAGCACCACGGGGTAGACCCGGTAGGGATCTTCCGTGCTGCCAGCGTCGCGCTGTTCTCCGGCCACGCATCGCAAGGGGCGAGCACGATTACCCAACAGTTGGCGAGAAACTTCTTCCTGAGCCCGGAACGTACGCTGATGCGTAAGATCAAAGAAGTATTCCTGGCGATCCGCATCGAACAACTGCTGAGTAAAGATGAGATCCTTGAACTGTATCTGAACAAGATTTACCTAGGATATCGCGCCTATGGCGTGGGTGCCGCCGCGCAGGTCTATTTCGGTAAGACGGTTGATCAGCTCAGCTTAAGTGAAATTGCGGTGATTGCCGGTCTGCCAAAAGCGCCGTCAACCTTCAACCCCCTCTATTCGATGGACAGGGCAACCGCGCGACGTAACGTCGTACTATCGCGTATGTTGAGCGAAAACTACATCACGCAGGCCCAGTACGATCAGGCGCGCGGCGAAGCCATTGACGCTAACTACCACGCACCGGAAATCGCCTTCTCCGCGCCGTATCTCTCTGAGATGGTGCGCCAGGAGATGTATAACCGTTATGGCGAGAAAGCCTATGAGGACGGGTATCGCATCACCACCACCATTACGCGCAAAGTACAGCAGGCGGCTCAGCAGGCAGTACGTAACAACGTGATGGATTACGACATGCGCCACGGTTATCGCGGCCCGTCGAACGTGCTGTGGAAAGTGGGCGAAAGCAGTTGGGACAGCAAGAAAATCACTGATACGCTGAAAGCGCTACCGACGTATGGCCCCCTGTTACCGGCGGTAGTTACCAGCGCTAATCCGCAGGAAGCCATTGCCGCGCTGGCGGATGGTACGTCAGTGTCATTACGGATGGATGGCATGCGCTGGGCGCGTCCTTACCGCTCGGATACCCAGCAAGGCCCGACGCCGCGTAAAGTGACGGATGTGGTACAAACCGGGCAGCAAATCTGGGTACGCCAGGTTGGCGATGCCTGGTGGCTGGCGCAAGTGCCAGACGTCAACTCGGCACTGGTCTCCATCAATCCGCAAAACGGCGCGGTGCTGGCGTTGGTCGGTGGTTTTGACTTCAACCAGAGCAAGTTTAACCGTGCAACCCAGGCGTTACGCCAGGTAGGTTCTAACATCAAACCATTTCTGTATACCGCCGCGATGGATAAAGGTCTGACGCTGGCGAGCATGCTCAACGATGTGCCGATCTCCCGTTGGGATGCCGGTGCGGGTTCCGACTGGCAGCCGAAGAACTCACCGCCGCAGTACGCCGGTCCTATCCGCTTACGTCAGGGACTGGGCCAGTCGAAAAACGTGGTGATGGTACGCGCCATGCGCGCGATGGGCGTGGATTACGCGGCAGAGTATCTGCAACGTTTCGGCTTCCCGGCACAAAATATTGTGCACACCGAGTCGCTGGCGCTGGGTTCTGCCTCGTTCACGCCGTTGCAGGTGGCGCGCGGTTACGCAGTGATGTCTAACGGCGGCTTCCTGGTCGATCCGTATTTCATCAGTAAGATCGAAAGCGATATGGGCGGCGTTATCTTCGAGGCGAAGCCGAAAATTGCCTGTCCGGAATGTGATATTCCGGTGATTTATGGTGATACCCAGAAATCTAACGTGTTGGAAAACAGTAACGTCGAAGATGTCGCCGTCTCGCAGGAACAGCAGAATGCCGCCGTGCCGATGCCTCAACTTGAGCAGGCTAACCAGGCGCTGGTCGCGCAAAGCGGAACGCAGGAATACGCTCCACACGTGATCAACACGCCGCTGGCCTTCCTGATTAAAAGCGCCCTGAACACCAATATCTTTGGTGAGCCGGGCTGGATGGGAACCGGTTGGCGTGCAGGTCGCGATCTACAGCGCCATGATATTGGCGGGAAAACCGGGACCACCAACAGCTCTAAAGATGCATGGTTCTCCGGCTACGGGCCGGGCGTGGTTACGTCAGTATGGATCGGGTTTGATGACCATCGCCGCAACCTCGGACACACGACGGCTTCCGGGGCGATCAAAGATCAAATCTCCGGCTACGAAGGTGGCGCAAAGAGCGCGCAGCCTGCATGGGATGCTTACATGAAGTCCGTGCTGGAAGGTGTGCCTGAGCAGCCGCTGACGCCGCCGCCGGGTATCGTAACGGTCAATATCGATCGCAGCACCGGTCAACTGGCAAACGGTGGCAACAGCCGCGCAGAATACTTCATTGAAGGTACCCAACCGACGCAACAGGCAGTGCATGAGGTGGGGACGACCATTATCGATAATGGTGAGACGCACGAACTGTTCTGATCCCTGACCGATCAAAAAAAGGCGCTTCGGCGCCTTTTTTATTATTCGTGAAGAGAAATTAAAGCCGCCCCTGTCCTTTCAGCCATTCGCGCACGAGGAACAGCGCGCTCACATTACGCGCTTCGTGAAAATCAGGATCTTCCAGCAGGTCCATCAAATGCGCCAGCGGCCAGCGCACCTGCGGTAATGGTTCAGGTTCATCACCTTCCAGCGATTCAGGATATAAGTCCTCCGCCACCACGATGTTCATCTTGCTGGAGAAATAGGACGGCGCCATGCTGAGTTTCTTTAAAAATGTCAGATCTTTTGCGCCAAACCCCACCTCTTCTTTCAGCTCCCGATTCGCCGCTTCATACACGCTTTCGCCTGGGTCGATTAACCCCTTGGAAAAACCCAGTTCGTAAGATTCGGTCCCAACCGCGTATTCGCGGATGAGGATCAGGTGGTCGTCCACAATCGGCACAATCATTACCGCTTCACGCGTGGACGGGCGCATACGTTCATAAACGCGGCGTACGCCATTGCTGAACTCAAGGTCCACGCTTTCGACTTTAAACAGCCGGGATTGGGCGACGGTTTCCACTTTTAAAATCGTGGGTTTCTGTAATGATTTGCTCATTGTGAGGATCTTTGCTGTGAAATCTGGGGTTATTGTGCGATATACCGCACGGTTTCGGCAATGTGAATTGCCGTTTATTTACATTTATGTAACGTAATAAAAGTTAATACCTATTTCAAATTAAAAGTCAATAGGTTGAAATAACTCCAGGAATTTGCTGATATTCCATTTTTAGTGATTTTGCTATGATTCGCATTTACTGGGCTGTACTTAAAGATGCTCAAGTTCGACTCCACACTTGCCGATAGCCAACCACAGAATCACGAATATTGAACAGGGTGCGACTGACCACGCCTGACAGACTAAGTAAGATGGGGAAAGCATGAGCACCATTCTGATTTTTTTAGCTGCTTTGCTGGCCTGCTCATTGCTTGCAGGATGGCTACTCCGAACGAAATCCAGGCGGAAAAATTTACCCTTGAGCAACGTCTTCTCAGACGCCTCGACGCGTAAACTCACACCTGAAGAGCGCAGTGCAGTCGAAAACTATCTCGAAAGTCTTAGTCAAATTCAGCAGGTACCTGGTCCAACGGGCGCCAGCTCCGCGCCGGTGTCGTTAACGCTGAATGCCCAAAGTAATAGCGTCATCGTGCTTACGCACGCGATTACACGTTACGGCATTACTACCGACGATCCTAACAAATGGCGTTACTATCTTGATTCCGTTGAGGTGCATCTCCCCCCTTTCTGGGAACAATACATCAATGACGAAAACAACGTTGAGCTAATCCACACCAATACGATGCCGCTGGTGATCTCCCTGAACGGCCATACACTGCAGGAATATATGCAGGAAGCGCGTGGCTATGCGTTACAGCACACCGTCTCTACCCAGGCGTCCATTCGCGGTGAAGAAAGCGAACAGATTGAACTGCTGAATATTCGTCAGGAAACCCATGAGGAATATGCGCTCAGCCGCCCATCGGGATTGCGCGAGGCATTGCTGATTGCCGCATCGTTCCTGTTGTTCTTTTTCTGTTTGATAATCCCGGATACGTTTGTTCCGTGGACTGTTGGTGGCGCGGTGCTGCTGCTGGCTGCGGGTCTGTGGGGACTGTTCGCCCCACCGTCTAAGACCGCTCTGCGGGAAATTCATTGTCTGCGCGGTACGCCGCGCCGCTGGGGACTGTTTGGCGAAAACGACCAGGAACAAATTAATAATATCTCGCTCGGTATTATTGATTTGATTTATCCAGCGCACTGGCAACCTTACATCGCACAAGATCTTGGCCAGCAAACGGATATCGATATTTATCTCGATCGCCACGTTGTCCGCCAGGGACGTTTTTTATCGCTGCATGACGAAGTCAAAAACTTCCCGTTACAGCACTGGCTACGCAACGCCGTCATTGCGGGCGGCTCGTTGCTGGTGCTGCTGATGCTGCTGTTTTGGATCCCGCTGGATATGCCGATAAAACTTACGCTTTCCTGGATGAAGGGCGCACAAACTATCGAAGCTACCAGCGTTAAACAACTTGAAAAGGCGGGCGTTCGTGTGGGTGACACGTTGCATCTGAGCGGTACGGGTATGTGTAACATTCATACCCAGGGGAGCTGGAATGCGCAGCCTTCCGCGCCGTTTATGCCTTTCGATTGCTCGCAAATTATCTGGAATGACGCGCGCGCATTACCGCTGCCTGAGTCCGATCTGGTAAATAAAGCCACCGCGCTCACGCAGGCGGTGAACCGCCAGTTGCATCCCAAAGCGGATGATGACTCTCGCGTCAGCGCATCGTTACGCTCGGCAATCCAAAAGTCCGGAATGGTGTTACTGGACGATTTTGGCGAGATTGTCCTGAAAACGGCAGATCTGTGCGCGGCCAAAGATGAATGTGTACGCTTAAAAAATGCGCTGGTTAACCTTGGTAACAGTAAAGACTGGACGGCGCTGGTGAAACGGGCGAACGCAGGCAAACTGGATGGCGTGAACGTGCTGCTGCGTCCGGTAAGCGCGGAGTCGTTGGATAATCTGGTGAATACCTCTACGGCACCGTTTATTTCACGCGAGACTGCGCGAGCGGCCCAGACGCTGAATAGCCCTGCCCCTGGCGGTTTCCTGATTATCAGCGACGAAGGCAGCGATCTGGTCGATCAGCCGTGGCCGACAACCTCGCTATATGACTATCCCCCACAGGAACAGTGGAACGCCTTCCAGCGCCTGGCGCAAATGCTGATGCAGACGCCGTTTCGCGCGGAGGGGATCGTTACCAATATTTCGACCGACGCCAATGGCACCCAGCACATTGGCCTACACCGCATCCCGGATCGTTCAGGATTATGGCGCTACCTTGGCACGACGCTGCTGATGTTCTCCATGCTCGGATGCGCTGTCTACAACAGCATACAGGCATTCAGACGCTACCAGCGTCACCGCTCCCGCATCACGGAAATTCAGAGCTACTACGAAAGTTGTCTGAATCCAACGCTGATTGACACCCCGGAAAGCCTGATTCGATAACACGCTCGCGCGACAGGATATGCTACCCTGTCGCGCATCATGTTTTCTTCTGGGGAGTTTCCATGCAGATCAATATTGCCTGGCAGGATGTCGATACCGTGTTGTTAGATATGGACGGCACGCTGCTCGACCTGGCATTCGATAACTATTTCTGGCAAAAACTGGTGCCGGAAACCTATGGCGCGAAGCAGGGTATCTCTCCCCAGGAAGCCCAGGATTATATTCGTCAGCAGTATCATGCCGTGCAGCATACGCTAAACTGGTACTGCCTGGATTACTGGAGCGAATGCCTGGATCTTGATATTTGCGCCATGACAACGGAACAGGGCCCCCGCGCCGTTTTGCGTGAAGATACCGTACCGTTTCTTGATGCCTTAAAAGCCAGCGGCAAGCGCCGTATTTTACTCACCAACGCGCATCCCCATAACCTAGCGGTGAAGCTGGAGCATACCGGTCTGGCCTCACACCTTGATTTATTACTTTCCACCCACACATTTGGTTATCCCAAAGAGGATCAGCGGTTATGGCACGCTGTGGCTGAAGAAACGGGAATGAGTGCAGAGAAGACGCTGTTTATTGACGACAGCGAACCCATTCTCGACGCTGCTGCTCTGTACGGTATTCGTTACTGCCTCGGCGTGACTAATCCCGACTCAGGTATCGCGGAAAAACAGTACGCACGCCATCCGTCACTGAATGACTACCGCCGACTGATCCCCTCACTGATGTGAAGGAGACGCCATGAAAGAAAAGCCCTCTGCTGAAGTCAGGCTGGATAAATGGCTGTGGGCTGCACGCTTTTACAAAACGCGTGCGCTAGCCCGCGAAATGGTTGAAGGCGGTAAGGTGCATTACAACGGCCAGCGCAGCAAACCGAGCAAGATTGTCGAGCTGAACGCCACCCTCACCCTGCGCCAGGGAAATGACGAGCGAACGGTCATTATCAAGGCTATTACCGAGCAGCGTCGCCCGGCCACGGAAGCCGTTACGCTGTATGAAGAAACCGCGGAAAGCATAGAAAAACGCGAAAAAGTGGCGCTGGCGCGTAAACTTAACGCGTTAACCATGCCGCACCCGGACAGGCGACCGGACAAGAAAGAGCGCCGTGACCTGTTACGATTTAAACATGGCGACAGCGAGTGACTGTCACCTGCAAGAGAGATGATTATGCCGCAACATGACCAATTACATCGTTATCTGTTTGAAAACTTTGCCGTACGCGGCGAGCTGGTGACCGTTTCGGAAACCCTGCAACAGATCCTCGAAAATCACACTTACCCGCAGCCGGTCAAGAACGTGCTGGCTGAACTGCTGGTCGCCACCAGCCTGCTCACCGCCACGCTGAAGTTTGCCGGTGATATCACCGTGCAGCTGCAGGGCGATGGTCCGCTGAGTCTGGCCGTCATTAACGGCAACAACAATCAGCAGATGCGCGGCGTGGCCCGTGTGCAGGGCGATATCCCTGAAGGCGCTGATCTCAAAACGCTGGTGGGCAACGGCTACCTGGTGATCACCATTACCCCAGAAGAAGGCGAGCGCTATCAGGGCGTGGTCGGTCTGGAAGGCGACACGCTGGCCGCCTGTCTGGAAGATTACTTCATGCGTTCTGAACAGCTGCCAACACGTCTGTTTATCCGTACTGGCGATGTTGATGGCAAACCCGCTGCTGGCGGGATGCTGCTGCAGGTAATGCCAGCGCAAAACGCGCAGGCAGATGATTTCGATCACCTGACAGCCTTGACCGAAACCATCAAAACTGAAGAGCTGTTAACGCTCCCAGCCAATGAAGTGCTGTGGCGCTTGTACCACGAAGAAGAGGTTACTCTCTACGATCCGCAGAACGTTGAGTTCAAATGCACCTGTTCACGCGAACGCTGCGCTGGCGCACTGAAAACGCTGCCGGACGAAGAAGTGGACAGCATTTTGGCGGAAGAAGGCGAGATCGATATGCACTGCGATTACTGCGGGAGTCACTATCTGTTTAACGCCATGGACATTGCTGAGATTCGCAGCAATGCTTCCCCGGCGGACCCGCAGGTCCATTAATCACCGCCACCTATCCGGCCCACTATCGTCGGCCGGATAGGCATTCGCACCGCCATCCATCAAAACGCTATTCGCAACACGCTCACTCGTTGTAATAATTCATTGGCAATCGGGTGCCATCAATGGTGATATCACGCCAAACTCTGGGGGCGGAATCCAGTTGATGATTCGCTACCGCCTGCAGCAATGTATCCTTATTGAATCCTGCTGGTAGCTGGCCTGATGCGATGAGTTCCCATTTCTCCTCTTTCCTGGCAAAGACCAGACTCTCGCCATCACCAAAAGCATACAGCACCTGTTCAGGCTTACCATCCGCATTGAGGTCCTGATCGACCAGGACGCATGCATCCTGCTCAACGCAGGATCTAATGCGGTAGCTCTGCCCTTGGACAAACGCCCAGAAGGTCTCATCGGGTTGCCTGCTACCCGGAGCGATCATCACTTTCGGCGCGAGTTGAGTGATAGTCAGGTTCTGAATGGGATCGCGACGTCCTTGCAGCAGCGAATTTAAGTCGCGCCGGCGCTTGTTGTCTTGGTTAAACGCCGCATCTTTTTGTAATGCCTCCAACGCTGCACGTCCCGTTTTTCCGCTGTTATCCAACATATACAGGCTGACCTGATCCGGCTTAATCTTCCCGCTGTAATACAGCCCCATATGGCTGTTGACGCTGATGCGCCAGGCATCAATTACCGGCGACGTCAGCAGAACCAGTAACCCTAATGCCAGTAACGAAACGCCGAGAATGACCGTTCCCTGAATCTCAAGGGGGTTGTGTCTCCGGCGTAAAATACTCACCAGATAGCCAAACGACCAGAGCAGCAGTACGCAGACCACCAGTACGCCATATAAACGCTCGGGCGTCCAACCGTACTGTTGAATTCGCACCCACAGTGACCAACCGGCAATCAGCACATAGATGGGCGCGACAACCAGGGCGCATGTAATCAGGTAGCGTAACGCGTCAGGATAGGGAAGCGCCTCTTTCTGCGGCTCGCGCACGATAGCCATCAACAACAGCAGGAGCAGCGCCAGCGTTGACATCAACCCGGCCGCAGACACCCGCTGCGAGATAGCCTCCAGGCCGGTGAAGGGCAAGGTCAGCACAAACATCAGCGCCAGCAACGCGACCAGGGGTAACAGACCGGTGGCGATCAAGGTCAGTAACTTTTGGACCGCCGCAACCAGACGCGACTGCGTGCGGGTCAGTACCACCGCCAGCGCGGTAACCAGGCCAAAGGCTACGTAGCCAAACCAGTCAGTATCAAAGAAAAGCGTGTCGAAGAAGGTAATACCAACGAGCTTAAACATTTCGCTCCATAGCAGGAGCACCATCCAGAACAGACCGTTGGCGACAAAGACAATCAGTAACGTCAGCGCATTAAGCCACACACTCGTATAAAACTGCGCATAGCGCGCCTGCTGGCGGGATGCGTGGAGCGAGTATTGAATCCACGGCAATGCCAGCATCGCCATCAGCAGTAAACGCCAGCCGTACAACATAAAAATATCATTTTGCCGCCACTTATCGCTGCCCTCGACTTGCCACTTTAGCCAGACGCTCATCGCCAGAACGACAACAAAGATCAGCGCCATCCAGTACCACAGCGCACGTTGTTTGAAAGAGGTAACGGTGAGTAAAAGCGCCGAGGAGAGAGCAATTGTCGCGGGCATGCCATAGAACAGCCAGCCATCATTATGCGGCACCAGATATGTCATCAGCAGGTAGCACACTATCCCCTGTAACAGGCCGATAGATATCATGCCCCAGCGAGTAGTACGTGAAAGTTCAACACTATCCATGTCGTCACCCAGAATGAAGAGAAAAGGTAATTATCGCATCAACTTCACAATTTTGAGCATTGATAGGCCGATTCCAGACCACTGCGACGGGAAGTGAATCGATATTGTTTATGTATGAGTTACGTTATTTTCTTACGTGAATGCGATTACACTCACAAGTTTTCCGCCAAAAACACTCTCTATTAACGTTTTAAGAACATTTTCCACAACAAAAAAGGGTTTCCTGCCATAATATCCGCCTCTTTGTGACAGGAGTCGCAGCGCATTCGGTTATCCGTGATTTTCCCGGATGCGTAAATCTATGAGCCTTGTCGCGGTTAGCAATCCCTAAAAAACCTTACTATTCCAGGTAATACATATTGGCTAAGGAGCAGTGAAATGCGTGTGAACAACAGTTTAACCCCGCAAGATCTCAAGGCTTATGGTATCAATGACGTTCAGGATATCGTTTACAATCCAGACTACGACACGCTTTTCCAGGAGGAACTTGATCCTTCTCTACAAGGTTATGAGCGTGGCGTGTTAACAAATCTGGGCGCCGTTGCCGTTGATACCGGTATCTTTACCGGACGTTCGCCAAAGGATAAGTACATTGTCCGTGACGACACCACGCGCGACACACTCTGGTGGTCCGACAAAGGCAAAGGTAAGAACGACAACAAACCGCTCTCCCCGGAAACCTGGCAGCATCTGAAAGGATTGGTCACCCAGCAGCTTTCCGGCAAGCGTCTGTTTATCATTGATGCTTTCTGCGGCGCTAACGCCGATACCCGCCTTTCCGTACGTTTCATTACCGAAGTAGCCTGGCAGGCACATTTTGTTAAAAACATGTTCATCCGCCCAAGCGACGAAGAGCTGGTTGATTTCAAACCTGATTTCATCGTGATGAACGGCGCTAAATGCACTAACCCGCAGTGGAAAGAGCAGGGTCTGAACTCCGAAAACTTCGTGGCTTTCAACCTGACTGAGCGTATCCAGTTGATTGGTGGCACCTGGTACGGCGGCGAAATGAAGAAAGGTATGTTCTCCGTAATGAACTACCTGCTGCCGCTGAAAGGCATTGCCTCCATGCACTGCTCGGCAAACGTCGGGGAAAAAGGTGATGTGGCGGTCTTCTTTGGCCTGTCCGGCACCGGTAAAACCACGCTGTCCACCGATCCGAAACGCCGCCTGATTGGCGATGACGAACACGGCTGGGATGACGACGGCGTGTTTAACTTTGAAGGCGGTTGCTACGCGAAGACCATCAAACTGTCTAAAGATGCCGAGCCAGAAATCTACAACGCCATCCGTCGTGACGCGCTGCTGGAAAACGTCACCGTGCGCGCAGATGGTTCCATCGACTTCGACGACGGTTCCAAAACCGAAAACACCCGCGTGTCCTACCCGATTTATCACATCGATAACATCGTTAAGCCGGTGTCAAAAGCGGGCCACGCCACCAAAGTGATCTTCCTGACCGCCGACGCGTTTGGCGTGCTGCCGCCGGTCTCTCGCCTGACGGCAGACCAAACCCAGTACCACTTCCTGTCTGGCTTCACCGCCAAACTGGCCGGTACAGAACGTGGCGTCACCGAACCGACCCCAACCTTCTCAGCCTGCTTTGGCGCAGCCTTCCTGTCACTGCACCCAACGCAGTACGCAGAAGTACTGGTGAAACGTATGCAGGCGGCAGGTGCGCAGGCATATCTGGTTAACACCGGCTGGAACGGCACCGGTAAGCGTATTTCTATCAAAGATACCCGTGCGATTATCGACGCTATCCTGAACGGTTCGCTGGATGACGCGGAAACGTTCCGTTTGCCAATGTTTGACCTGGCTATCCCAACCGAGCTGCCGGGCGTGGATACTCGCATTCTCGATCCGCGTAATACCTATGCTTCTCCGGAGCAGTGGCAGGAAAAAGCCCACGCACTGGCGAAACTGTTTATCGAGAACTTCGAGAAATACACCGATACCCCTGCGGGTGAAGCGCTGGTTAGCGCCGGACCGAAGCTGTAATTTTTGATTCGTTACCTGACCCCTTATCCGCAAGGATAAGGGGTTTTTTATTGTATTTATCCTTTTAAAATGTACGTAGTACACCTATAATTTGTACTATTCGCCTCATGCGCAGGAAGCGCCATGTTCACATTTATTGAGCTACAGGGATTTAGTAAACGCCGGCCATTACTTTTGCCTGACGATGAGTTTCGCGCCTTTCAAGAGGCGCTTATTGATAACCCTGAGGCTGGAGATACTATCGCTGGTACGGGTGGATTCAGAAAAATTCGCTGGAGTCGCTCTGGTATGGGCAAGCGCAGCGGTATTCGGGTTATCTATTACAACGTGTCACGCAATGGTCGAATCTATCTGGCTCTGCTCTATCCTAAAAATGAACAGGATGATTTAACTGAAGAGCAAAGAAAGGTTTTAAAGCACTTATCCGATATGCTGATTAATCATGGGAATTTTAATAATCAGGACACCGCGATCCGGTGTGGTGAGGCTAAAATGAAAGACGAATTATTTGCCGACCTGCTGGCCAGTGCAGAAGAAATGGTACGTATAGAGAAAGGTGAAGAAACACCCAAACCTGAACATGTACATACCTTTAGCGAAATTGATGTTAAAGCTATCCGCGAAGCAACTGGGTTACGCCAACAGGATTTTGCCATAGCCGTTGGCGTGAGTTATGACCTGGTTAAAAGCTGGGAAATGAAACGACGCCAGCCCACTGGAGCACCCAGAAAACTGCTTTTATTAATTCAAAGAAATCCTTTTATAATTAATCAATTAAAAGCAATTTAAGTCCGTTATTTTACGGCCTATCCCGTAAAAATAAGGGAGGCATTTCGCCTCCCTTTCTTATGCGTCTTTCGTGGTGCCCTGCGCGCGAGTGAAGGGCACCGGAAGCCAGGCGCGGATCGACAACCCTCCTCGTTCACTGGTGCCAATTTCCAGCATACCGTTATGGTTATCGATAATACGCTGCACAATCGCCAGACCCAGACCCGTGCCGCTGGTACTCCGCGCGCTGTCGCCGCGGACAAACGGCTGGAACAGGTGTTTACGCTGCTCCGGCTTGATGCCCGGACCATCATCTTCAACCTGGAACCAGGCGCGATGCGTCTCCGTACCGCTACTAACCTTGATCCAGCCGTTGCCGTAGCGGGCGGCGTTAACCACCATATTGGCAACCGCACGCTTGATCGATAGCGGGTGCATTTTCACCTGAATGCTGCCCGGCTGCAGCGCAGTTTCGATTTCACGTTCATAGCCGCTTTCCGCTGCGACCACTTCGCCTAACACCGAGTTCAGATCCGCCATCTCCATTGGCATCTCCTGACCGGTACGCAGATAATCGATGAACTGCTCAATAATGGCGTTACACTCTTCGATGTCCTTATTGATGGACTCCGCGAGATAACCATCCTCTTCGCCCATCATTTCGGTCGCCAGACGAATACGCGTCAGCGGAGTGCGTAAATCGTGGCTCACGCCCGCCATTAACAGCGTACGATCATCGGCCAGTTGCTTCACACCCGCGGCCATATGGTTGAACGCTCGGGTAACGGAGCGCACTTCTGAAGCGCCATACTCACGCAGCGGCGGTGGAATGATGCCTTTCCCCACCTGTAGCGCCGCATGTTCAAGATCCACCAGCGGTCGGTTCTGGATACGGATAAACAGCCACGCGCCACCGATAGCCAACAGCATAATCGCCAGCGTATAGCGGAACAGCGGTGAGAAATCGCCCTGATGGATCTCCGTCAGCGGCACGCGTACCCAGATATTGGGCGACAGCCAGGTTTTCAGCCACACGACCGGCGAGCTTTTGTTCACCTCAACGCGGACTTCCGTCGGACCGCCCAGTTGCTGCGCCATCTGATGGCTTAAGAATTCATAGTGTTGCGCCCAACGCAGCCCGGCTTCTTCAGCGGCTTCGTTGGAATAGAGGGAAATACCCAGCTCACGATAAATTTCCCGGCGGAATGCAGGCGGCACCACCAGTTGCGTACCGTCCTCCAGTTGCAGTTTGTCGGTCATCAGCATACGAACTTCGTAGGCCAGGACCTTATTAAACTGCTGGAGGCTCGGCAGAATCGCGAAGTTCAGCACTACCAGGTAAGTCGTCACCAGGCTGGCAAACAGCAAGGTGACGATGAGCAATAACGTGCGGGCAAACGAACTTCGTGGCGAGAAGCGCATTCGCCTCATGCTTTAGAACCGTCCGGAACAAAGACGTAGCCGAGACCCCACACGGTCTGAATGTAGCGCGGATGCGCCGGGTCCTCTTCCACCATACGACGCAGACGAGAAATCTGGACGTCGATAGAACGCTCCATCGCCGAATATTCACGACCACGGGCCAGGTTCATCAGCTTGTCGCGGGACAGAGGCTCACGCGGGTGGCTTACCAGCGCTTTCAGTACTGCAAATTCCCCGCTGGTGAGCGGCATTGGCTCATCTTCACGGAACATTTCACGCGTACCGAGGTTCAGTTTAAACTTACCAAAAGCAATGACTGCTTCTTCCTGAGAAGGCGCGCCCGGCAGTTCGTTCGCCTGACGACGCAGTACAGCGCGAATACGCGCCAGCAGTTCTCGCGGGTTGAACGGTTTCGGAATGTAATCGTCAGCGCCGATTTCCAGTCCAACGATACGATCGACTTCTTCACCCTTCGCTGTGACCATAATGATCGGCATCGGGTTGCTTTGACTGCGCAGGCGACGGCAAATAGACAGGCCATCTTCTCCCGGCAGCATTAAATCCAGTACCATCAGGTGAAAGGACTCACGGGTCAGCAGACGATCCATCTGCTCAGCGTTTGCGACGCTTCGAACCTGGAAGCCCTGCTCGGTCAGATAACGCTCCAGAAGCGCACGCAAGCGCATGTCGTCATCGACCACCAGAATCTTATAGTTCTCTTGCATTGTTATTACTCCCAAAGGTTCGCAACAATTAAGTGTATATTCTTAAGAAAGCTAACGTGAGTCACCAGCGAATTCTGGTATGAATTCCAGGCTAAATTGTTACAAAGCATATTAAACAGCAGCTTAAGTATACAATGTTTCTCGAAATACATTATTTATTCTGTTGATATGCTCGCGTAATACTAATTGTGCGCATCATCACAGAGTCGAAGGTAAAACAATAAGATGAAAACGCCCCTGATAACCCGCGAAGGGTATGAAAAACTCAAACAAGAGCTGAATTACCTCTGGCGTGAAGAACGCCCGGAAGTCACCAAAAAGGTTACCTGGGCCGCAAGTCTGGGTGACCGCAGCGAAAATGCCGACTACCAGTATAATAAAAAGCGTCTGCGTGAGATCGACCGCCGTGTCCGTTATTTGACCAAGTGCATGGAGAATTTGAAAATCGTCGATTACTCCCCGCAGCAAGAGGGCAAAGTCTTCTTTGGCGCATGGGTCGAGATTGAAAATGACGATGGCGACATCCGTAAATTCCGTATTGTCGGCTACGATGAGATCTTCGGTCGTAAAGATTACATTTCTATCGACTCGCCGATGGCGCGGGCGCTGCTGAAAAAAGAGGTCGGCGATCTCGCGATAGTAAACACCCCTGGCGGTGAAGCCAGCTGGTACGTGAACGAAATTGAATACGTTAAGTGAGAGCGGAACAATCCGAAGCCCCCGTAGATGACTGGCATTTTTGCCAGTCAATCCGTATAACTATCCCCTGATTTTATCCTATAGACGAAGCTATCCATGATGAATGATTCTTTCTGCCGCATTATCGCAGGTGAAATTCAGGCTCGTGCTGAACAGGTAGAAGCTGCCGTTCGCCTGCTTGACGAAGGGAACACCGTGCCGTTTATCGCACGTTATCGTAAGGAAATCACCGGCGGTCTGGACGATACGCAACTGCGTAATCTGGAGACCCGTCTGGGATATCTGCGTGAACTGGAAGACCGCCGTCAGGCAATCCTGAAATCTATCGGCGAGCAAGGCAAACTGACCGACGATCTGGCGAACGCGATCAGCGGCACGTTAAGTAAGACCGAACTCGAAGATCTCTATCTGCCGTACAAACCTAAGCGCCGCACCCGTGGGCAGATAGCCATTGAGGCCGGACTGGAGCCGCTGGCAGATCTGTTGTGGAACGAACCGTCCCATGACCCGGAAACAGAAGCCGCAAAATATCTCAACGCCGAAAACGGCGTGGCCGATACCAAAGCCGCCCTCGATGGCGCACGCTACATTTTGATGGAGCGCTTCGCCGAAGACGCTGCGTTGCTGGCAAAAGTGCGTGATTATTTGTGGAAAAACGCTCACCTGGTCGCCGCCGTGGTCAGTGGTAAAGAAGAGGAAGGCGCTAAGTTCCGCGACTACTTCGATCACCACGAACCTGTTTCTACCGTTCCATCCCACCGTGCGCTGGCCATGTTCCGCGGTCGTAACGAAGGCGTGTTGCAGCTTTCACTGAATGCCGATCCACAATTCGATGAGCCGCCAAAAGAGAGCCACGGCGAGCAGATTATCCAGGATCACCTGGGACTGCGCCTGAACAACGCCCCCGCTGACAGCTGGCGTAAAGGCGTCGTGAGCTGGACGTGGCGCATTAAAGTGCTGATGCACCTTGAAACTGAGCTAATGGGTACCGTGCGTGAACGAGCGGAAGATGAAGCGATCAACGTCTTTGCCCGTAACCTGCATGACCTACTGATGGCCGCTCCAGCCGGGCTGCGCGCCACGATGGGTCTCGATCCGGGTCTGCGTACCGGTGTAAAAGTGGCGGTGGTTGACGGTACCGGCAAGCTGGTCGCGACCGACACCATTTATCCACATACCGGCCAGGCAGCCAAAGCCGCCGTTGCCGTTGCGGCGTTGTGTGAAAAATACAACGTTGAGCTGGTCGCGATTGGTAACGGTACGGCGTCGCGCGAAACCGAGCGTTTCTTCCTCGACGTGCAGAAACAGTTCCCGAAAGTGACCGCCCAGAAGGTGATTGTCAGCGAAGCCGGGGCATCGGTTTACTCTGCTTCCGAGCTGGCGGCGCTGGAGTTCCCGGATCTCGACGTGTCGCTGCGTGGCGCGGTGTCTATCGCCCGTCGTTTACAGGATCCACTGGCGGAGCTGGTGAAAATCGATCCGAAATCTATCGGTGTGGGCCAGTATCAGCACGATGTTAGCCAGGCGCAGCTGGCGCGTAAGCTGGATGCGGTGGTAGAAGACTGCGTGAACGCCGTCGGCGTCGATCTGAATACCGCTTCTGTGCCCCTGCTGACCCGCGTTGCCGGCCTGACGCGCATGATGGCGCAAAACATCGTCGCCTGGCGTGATGAGAACGGTCAGTTCCAGAACCGTCAGCAACTGCTAAAAGTTAGCCGCCTGGGGCCAAAAGCCTTTGAACAGTGCGCGGGCTTCCTGCGTATCAACCACGGCGATAACCCACTGGATGCCTCTACTGTTCACCCGGAAGCTTATCCGATTGTGGAACGTATTCTGGCCGCAACCGAGCAATCGCTGCGTGACCTGATGGGCAACAGCAACGCCCTGCGCAATCTGAAAGCAGCCGATTTTACCGACGAACGCTTCGGGGTGCCGACCGTCACCGACATCATCAAAGAGCTGGAAAAACCAGGCCGCGACCCGCGTCCTGAATTTAAAACCGCGCAGTTTGCTGATGGCGTAGAAACCATGAACGATCTGCTGCCGGGAATGATTCTGGAAGGGGCGGTCACTAACGTCACTAACTTCGGCGCGTTTGTTGATATCGGCGTTCATCAGGACGGTCTGGTGCATATCTCTTCATTGTCGAATAAGTTCGTCGAAGATCCACACACCGTGGTGAAAGCGGGCGACATTGTGAAGGTGAAAGTGCTGGAAGTTGACCTGCAACGTAAGCGTATCGCACTGACTATGCGTCTGGACGAGCAGCCGGGTGAAGCCAATGCGCGTCGCGGCGGCGGGAATAACGATCGCACTCAAGGCAATCGCCCGGCGCCAAAAGCCGCGAAACCTCGTGGCCGTGACGAACAGCCTGCGTGCAACAGCGCCATGATGGATGCGTTGGCGGCGGCAATGGGTAAAAAACGCTAGTGTGACTTTTGTGCCGGATAGCGGTGTAACCTCCTTGTCCGGCTTACTGGTCGCAATTAATTTATAGGCCGGATAAGACGCGAGAGCGTTGCTATCCGGCATATTTAGTCTATTTCCCGTTTTCTTTCGCCATATATTTATCACTTTATTAACAAATAAAACCTTAATTAAACATTAAGATCCTCAATAATCACTTCCGCGAATCCTTCGCTCTCAACCAGAATAAATATTGAGGAATATCAAAATTGGCTCAAATTATTATCCAATTGTACATTCCGTCACACTTATTCTATTGATGATAGAAACCATTCTCATTATCATTGATCTGTTGATTATTTACTCTTTTCTTCCGTTGGCTAATCATCTGGCCTCATGCCGCCTTGTCGCCCCATGAGGTAATCATCCAGTTAGCGAGATATAAGTAGGCCCCTATGCAATTCACTCCTGACAGTGCGTGGAAAATTACCGGTTTTGCCCGTGAAATCAGCCCAGCTTATCGTCAGAAACTGTTGTCGCTTGGCATGCTACCCGGCTCCTCTTTCAACGTGGTACGCGTCGCCCCGCTCGGCGATCCTATCCATATCGAAACGCGTCGCGTAAGTCTGGTATTGCGTAAGAAAGATCTGGCGTTATTAGAAGTGGAAGCGGTTTCCTGTTAATACAGTGAGTCTATAAAAATGAAAAAACTAACCATTGGTTTAATTGGTAATCCTAATTCCGGCAAGACAACTTTATTCAACCAGCTTACCGGCGCGCGCCAGCGTGTAGGCAACTGGGCTGGCGTTACCGTTGAGCGTAAAGAAGGTCATTTCGCAACGACGGACCACCAGGTCACGCTGGTCGATTTACCCGGCACCTATTCTCTGACGACAATCTCATCCCAGACCTCTCTCGATGAGCAGATTGCCTGTCACTATATTTTAAGCGGCGACGCGGATCTCTTGATCAACGTGGTCGATGCTTCAAACCTTGAACGCAACCTCTACCTGACGTTGCAACTGCTTGAGCTGGGCATCCCCTGCATCGTCGCGTTGAATATGCTGGATATTGCCGAGAAGCAGCAAATCCGTATTGATATCGATGCCCTCTCCGCTCGCCTTGGTTGCCCGGTGGTTCCGCTGGTATCCACCCGCGCACGCGGCATTGAAGCGCTAAAACTGGCGATCGATCGCTACAAAGAAAATGACGCTGTCGAGCTGGTTCATTATGCCCAGCCGCTGCTGCAGGAAGCGGATTCCCTCGCCAACGCGATGGCCAAAGATATGCCGTTAAAACAGCGCCGCTGGCTGGGTCTGCAGATGCTGGAAGGCGATATCTACAGCCGGGCCTACGCGGGTGATGCCGCGCAAAACCTTGATGCCGCCATTGCACGTCTGAGCGAGACAATGGACGATCCAGCACTGCATATCGCCGATGCGCGCTATCAGTGTATTGCCGCTATCTGCGATACCGTCAGCAACACCCTGACGGCAGAGCCGAGCCGCTTCACCACCGCAGTAGATAAAATCGTCCTCAACCGCTTCCTCGGGCTGCCGATTTTCCTGTTCGTGATGTACCTGATGTTCCTGCTCGCCATCAACATTGGCGGCGCGCTGCAACCGTTGTTTGACGTCGGCTCCGTGGCGCTCTTTATCCATGGTATTCAGTGGATTGGCTACACGCTGCACTTCCCGGACTGGCTCACTATCTTTTTGGCGCAAGGTCTTGGCGGCGGGATTAACACCGTGCTGCCACTGGTACCGCAAATCGGCATGATGTACCTGTTCCTCTCCTTCCTTGAAGACTCCGGTTACATGGCGCGCGCCGCGTTTGTAATGGACCGTCTGATGCAGGCGCTGGGACTACCGGGCAAATCGTTTGTCCCGCTGATCGTCGGCTTTGGCTGTAACGTACCGTCAGTGATGGGCGCGCGTACGTTGGACGCCCCGCGTGAACGTCTGATGACCATCATGATGGCGCCGTTTATGTCCTGTGGCGCTCGTCTGGCAATTTTCGCCGTCTTTGCCGCGGCGTTCTTTGGTCAGAATGGTGCGCTGGCGGTCTTCTCACTGTACGTGCTGGGTATCGTTATGGCGGTATTGACCGGCCTGATGCTCAAACACACCATCATGCGTGGCGAAGCAACGCCGTTCGTGATGGAGCTGCCGGTGTACCACGTGCCGCACATTAAGAGTCTGATTATTCAGACCTGGCAACGCCTGAAAGGCTTCGTTCTGCGTGCGGGTAAAGTCATCATCATTGTCAGCATTTTCCTCAGCGCGTTTAACAGTTTCTCGCTGAGCGGAAAAATCGTCGACAACATCAACGACTCTGCTCTGGCTTCTGTCAGCCGCGTAATCACGCCAGTCTTCAAGCCGATTGGCGTTCACGAAGATAACTGGCAGGCAACCGTAGGTCTGTTCACCGGTGCGATGGCGAAAGAAGTGGTTGTCGGTACGCTGAACACGCTCTATACCGCAGAAAACATTCAGGAAGAAGAGTTCAACCCGGCAGATTTCCACCTCGGTGACGAGCTGCTCGGCGCGGTAGATGAGACCTGGCAAAGCCTGAAAGACACCTTCAGCCTGAGCGTACTGGCTAACCCTATTGAAGCCAGCAAAGGCGACGGTGAAATGGCTACGGGCGCAATGGGCGTGATGGGCGAAAAATTTGGCAGCGCTGCCGCCGCTTACAGCTACCTGATTTTCGTGCTCCTGTATGTGCCGTGTATTTCAGTAATGGGCGCTATCGCACGTGAATCCAGCCGTGGTTGGATGGGTTTCTCGGTTCTGTGGGGCCTGAACATCGCCTACTCTCTGTCGACGCTGTTTTATCAGGCGGTCAGCTACAAAGAGCACCCGACCTACAGCCTGGTGTGCATTTTAGCTGTCATCCTGTTTAACATCGTATTGCTGGGACTGCTGCGTCGAGCTCGCAGCCGCGTGGATCTCGCACTGCTGGCGACCAACAGAACGGCAAGTTCCTGCTGTTCCAGCACTACTGGCGACTGCCACTAAGGTTATCGACAATGGCTTCGCTTATTCAGGTTCGTGATTTATTGGCTTTGCGGGGGCGCATGGAGGCAACGCAAATTAGCCACACGCTGCACACCCCGCAGCCCATGATTGACGCCATGCTGAATCAGTTAGAAAAGATGGGCAAAGCGGTGCGGATTCAGGAAGATGCCGACGGGTGTCTTTCCGGAAGCTGCAAGAGCTGCCCGGAAGGTAAAGCCTGCCTGCGCGAGTGGTGGGCTTTGCGCTAGTTCGATGCCGGATAGCGCTACGCTTCCAGTCTAAAAATGACTGCAAACATCCTGGCCGGATAAAGCGTTTATGCTGATATCCGGCTTTTTGCGTAATGGATTCCACAAAGATGTCTCTGTTTCAGCAAAGCTGATCTATCCTCCAGCCTGTCGCGCATCGTTATCAACTCGTGAATGATTACTGGCGACTAGGGAAGTAGAGTCTCGTCATCTTGTTTCTCAGGTGACGGATCGCCATGAATACTGACACGACTGCTACGCCGCATGACGCGATTTTTAAAACGTTCTTAAACCACCCTGCTACCGCACGCGACTTTCTTCGGCTCCATCTTCCAGCCTCTTTGCAAAAACTGTGCGATCTGAAAACGCTACAACTGGAATCGGGCAGCTTTATTGAGGACGATTTGCGCGCGTACTATTCCGATGTGCTGTGGTCATTAAAAACCCGCGAAGGCGATGGCTATATTTACACCATCATTGAGCATCAGAGTACCGCCGATGCCCATATGGCATTTCGGCTGATGCGCTATGCCATTGCGGTTATGCATCGTCATTTGGCTGCAGGTCACAAGAAACTCCCGCTGGTGATACCCATGCTTTTTTATCATGGCGCGGCTAGTCCATACCCCTACTCACTCTGCTGGCTGGACGAATTTGACGACCCCAAAGCCGCCAGACAACTTTATACCGCAGCGTTTCCACTGATCGATATCACCGTTGTTCCCGATGACGAGATCATGCAGCATCGCCGGATGGCGCTGTTGGAACTCATCCAAAAACATATTCGTAAACGCGATTTGATGGGGCTGGTAGAAAAACTGGCCATCCTGATTATTAAAGGACACGCTAATGACAGCCAGTTGAAAGCCTTGTTTAATTATCTAATGCAGGTCGGGGACACCACACATTTTACCGAGTTTCTTCATGAGGTCGCCGAACGTTTACCCCAACATAAGGAAAAGTTGATGACTATCGCCGAAAGATTACGACAAGAAGGGCATCTTAATGGTCTTCAGGAAGGTCATATGAAAGGGTTACAAGAGGGGTTACAAACAGGCTTGCTACAAGGCAAACGAGAGGAAGCTTTACGTATTGCATCAACCCTGCAGGCTGATGGTATCGACCCGCTGACCATTTTCAGAATTACCGGCCTGACCGCTGAGGATCTGGCTACACGCAGTCATTAACCTCAAGCCCGGTAAACGTTGTTCTACCGGGCAACACAACAGATTTATAGGCGTTTTTTTAACGCCACCAGCGCTGCGCAGAACTCTGCAGGATGCGAGATAAACGGTGCATGCGCCGCTTTATCAAATATCAACGACTCACTATGCGGCCACAGGGTATCGAGCATTGGGACCACTTTGCGCGGAACCAGCCCATCGAGATAGCCGTATAACCGCAGGAAAGGCATGTCCACAGCGCACAGAGGCTCACGCAGATCGACCGTTTTCAGGATCTCCAGTCCGCCATTGAGCACTTCGACCTTCGGCATGGGTAACGCCAACACTGTTTTCTTCAGTGCTCGCGCATCCTGACGCGCAGTGTCCGTGCCCATCGTCTGCAACGCCAGAAAACGTTCCACCGTGCGCTGGAAATCTTCGCTCAACTGCTGCTGGAAACCTGCCAGCACTTCTGGCTTGATACCCGGCCACTCGTCGCGCGCGCTAAAGCAAGGGGAAGACGCCACGGTCACCAGCGCCTGAACACGTTCAGGGTGGGTTAACGCCACCTGGCTTGCGACCAGCCCGCCCAGACTCCAGCCGAGCCAGATGGCTTTCTCCGGCGCCTGTTTTAATACCCGCTCAGCCATCTCTTCCAGCGACATTGCGCCGCCCCCCTGGCTGCGACCAAATCCCGGTAAGTCGACAAGATGCAGCGTGAAATGCGAACTCAGTTCCTCGCTTATGCAATGCCACACTTGCGCATTCAGTCCCCATCCGTGCAGCAGCACAAGATGGCAATTTCCCGAACCCTGGGTCTGCCACCAGATGTCATTCATCAGTTATTGTTCTCTTTTAGCCTGAAAGGATGCTTCTATGCTAACAGTACCGGGATTGTGCTGGCTATGCCGAATGCCCCTGACGTTAGGGCATTGGGGGATCTGTTCAGTCTGCACGAGTGCAACGCATCAGTACGTCAGTCGGTGCCCACAATGTGGACTCCCTGCCGCTCATACCGTCGTTCCCTGCGGGCGCTGTCTGCAAAAACCACCGCCGTGGCAGCGACTGGTTACCGTCAGCGACTATGCTCCGCCGTTAAGCGGGCTTATCCACCAGTTTAAGTTTTCACGACGTGGTGAAATGGCCCCCGCGCTTTCACGCTTGCTGTTGCTGGAGGTATTACAGGCCCGGCGCGTCAGCGGTCTTCCTCTGCCGGACAGGCTCGTCAGCGTCCCGCTCTGGCAACGCCGGCACTGGCACAGAGGGTTTAATCAGAGCGACTTACTGTGTCGCCCACTGGCACGCTGGCTGGGCTGCGACTGGGACAGCCGGGCCATCACGCGGGTTCGGGCAACCGCCACACAGCACCATCTCAGCGCCCGATTACGTAAACGTAACCTGAAAAACGCCTTTCGCCTTGAATTGCCGGTACAAGGACTCCATATGGTTATTGTGGATGATGTCGTCACTACCGGAAGTACCGTCGCGGAAATCGCGCAGCTGCTTTTACGCCACGGCGCGGCGACTGTCCAGGTATGGTGCCTGTGTCGAACCTTGTAGAGCCTCGATGATGGGCGTATTATAACCAGGTAAAATAGTCAACTATTAGGCCATTACTATGATCCATATTTCCGATGCTGCACAAGCGCACTTTGCCAAACTGCTGGCAAATCAGGAAGAAGGGACACAAATCCGCGTATTTGTGATTAATCCCGGCACGCCTAACGCTGAATGCGGCGTTTCTTATTGTCCGCCGGACGCCGTGGAAGCAACCGACACCGCCATTAAATTTGACCTGCTGACCGCATATGTTGATGAACTGAGCGCACCGTATCTGGAAGATGCAGAGATCGATTTCGTTACCGACCAGTTAGGCTCCCAGCTGACTCTGAAAGCACCAAATGCCAAAATGCGTAAAGTTGCCGATGATGCGCCGCTGATGGAACGCGTGGAGTACATGCTGCAATCGCAGATCAACCCACAGCTGGCAGGTCACGGTGGCCGCGTCTCCCTGATGGAAATCACCGATGAAGGCTACGCTATTCTGCAGTTTGGCGGCGGATGTAACGGCTGTTCAATGGTTGATGTCACGCTGAAAGAAGGTATCGAGAAGCAGCTGCTGGCTGAATTCCCTGAACTGAAAGGCGTTCGCGATTTAACGGAACACCAGCGCGGCGAGCATTCTTACTACTAACGCCCCAACCTGTAGAGTTTCCGTAGGCCTGTTAAGACGCCTCCGCGCCGCCATCGGGCATTGATGCCGGATGGCAGCGTAATCGCTTTATCCGGCCTACTACCTTGCATTTCTCCGCATATTTCCTGCAACTATCCCCCTCATAATTTGACCAGCCTCTCATAATTTAAATTTTGCCACCCCAGGTGATTTTCAAGCGCCGCATGTTACCCGTATCATTCGTATCAGCACCTAACACACCCATAACTGCCAGCTAAACTGATTAGTTTTGAAGGCAACCAGCATTGGTGCTGAGAATGCTCTGTTCCCGGTCGGGACAATCGGAATTTGTCATCTAAACACTGACGTTACCCATAACAAAGCAAAGGCCAGGTAAATCATGCCATTAGTCATCGTTGCTATCGGTGTAATCTTGTTACTCCTCCTGATGATCCGTTTCAAAATGAACGGCTTCATCGCTCTCGTCCTGGTGGCGCTTGCTGTCGGATTGATGCAAGGGATGCCACTGGATAAAGTCATCGGTTCGATTAAAGCCGGCGTCGGCGGAACCCTTGGCAGCCTCGCCCTGATTATGGGTTTTGGCGCCATGCTGGGCAAAATGCTGGCGGACTGCGGCGGCGCACAGCGCATCGCAACCACCCTGATTGCTAAATTCGGCAAAAAACATATTCAGTGGGCGGTGGTATTAACCGGCTTCACCGTCGGTTTTGCCCTGTTCTACGAAGTCGGCTTCGTGCTGATGCTGCCGCTGGTGTTCACCATCGCCGCGGCTGCCAACATCCCGCTGCTGTATGTTGGCGTGCCGATGGCTGCTGCACTGTCCGTAACTCACGGCTTCCTGCCGCCGCACCCAGGTCCGACCGCTATTGCCACCATTTTCCATGCAGATATGGGTAAAACCCTGCTGTTTGGTACGATTCTGGCAATCCCGACCGTTATTCTCGCCGGTCCGGTGTATGCTCGCTTCCTGAAAGGCATTGATAAGCCAATCCCGGAAGGTCTGTACAGCGCAAAAACCTTTACTGAAGAAGAGATGCCTGGCTTTGGCGTCAGCGTCTGGACCTCTCTGGTACCGGTTATCCTGATGGCGATGCGCGCCGTGGCGGAGATGATTCTGCCAAAAGGCCATGCTTTCCTGACGGTGGCAGAATTCCTGGGTGACCCGGTCATGGCAACGCTTATCGCGGTGCTGATTGCGATGTTCACTTTTGGTCTGAACCGTGGACGTTCAATGGATCAGATCAACGACACGCTGGTGTCCTCAATCAAAATCATCGCGATGATGCTGTTGATCATCGGGGGTGGCGGTGCCTTCAAACAGGTCCTGGTTGATAGCGGCGTGGACAAGTACATCGCGTCAATGATGCACGGTTCAAACGTTTCTCCGCTGCTGATGGCATGGTCTATCGCTGCGGTACTGCGTATCGCACTGGGCTCCGCAACCGTTGCAGCGATAACCGCTGGTGGGATTGTGGCACCGCTGATTGCAACGACCGGCGTAAGCCCTGAGCTAATGGTTATTGCAGTTGGTTCCGGTTCCGTCATTTTCTCCCACGTGAACGATCCGGGCTTCTGGCTATTCAAGGAGTACTTCAACTTGACCATCGGTGAAACCATCAAGTCATGGTCAATGCTGGAAACCATTATCTCCGTCTGCGGTCTGGTAGGGTGTTTGCTGCTGGGTATGGTGGTCTGATGAAACTGTGCCGGGTGGCGCTTCGCTTACCCGGCCTACCTGCTATCACCCTAAAAAAGCCGGGGAAATCCCCGGCTTTTTTACTTCTTCTTCGCGGCCGCTTTTCGGCGCTTATCCAAATCCTTAATCAGCTTGTTCACACCGTCATCGGCAAACATCTGCTCCAGCGTGGCGGTGAGCTTACGCCGCCAGTTTTTGTACTGGTTGCTGGTCCCCGGAATATTGACCGGCTCAGCCATATCCAGCCAGTCTTCCGGTTGCAGGCCCAACAGCGCACTGTTGCTGTCAGCGATGTAGCGTTGCATGCCGCGATTAAGAATCGGCGTCATCGACATCAGTGACGCCTTGTGACCAGCACGTTTTGGCAGGCACCCGTATTTGTGCAGCGCGTCCAGCAGCCCCTGTTTCGCCAGTTCTCTGTCCTGATACAACCCACGCAGCACGACTTCATCCGGGTACAGACCCAGCGCCTTACCGAGCGTCAGATCGCCGCTATCCCAATAACCTTTAAGCGTAGGAAGGTCATGCGTCGCCGCGACTGCCATTGATTGTTCCGGGTACGCTTTCGGCGCACGGAAGTTTTTCTCATGGTCATTCTCAAAATAAAGCACTTTATAGGAGTACACACCGCTGTCACGCAGCTTGCTGACGATCTCTACCGGCACAGTCCCCAGATCTTCACCAATTACCATGCAGTGATGACGTTTACTTTCCAGCGCCAGAATTGAAAGCAGATCGTCGACCGGATAATGCACGTAGGCGCCGTGATCGGCAGTTTCACCGTAAGGGATCCACCACAGACGCAGCATCGACATAACATGGTCGATACGCAATGCACCGCAGTTCTGCATATTGGCGCGCAGCAGTTCGATAAACGGTTCGTAAGCGCGTGCCGTGATGATATGCGGATCCATCGGCGGCAATCCCCAGTTTTGCCCGAGCGGACCGAGAATATCTGGCGGTGCGCCAACCGAGGCTTTCAGGCAATACAACTCGCGATCGCACCAGGTTTCCGCCCCGCCTTCGGCCACGCCGACCGCCAGATCGCGATACAATCCAATCGGCATCGCAAAGCCCTGGCTGGTTTTCCAGCAATCAGCAAACTGGGTATACGCCAGCCACTGCAACCACAGGTAGAAATCCACTTCATCACGATGCTCTTCGCAAAAGCGTTTTACCTCTGGCGAATCCACCGACTGGAAAGCTTGCGGCCACACCGGCCAACCCCAGCGCAATGCGTCCTCTTTAACCTGATCTGCATGCAGCGCATCAAAGGCCGCCTGCCAGTACAGGCTCTCCCCTTCCTGAGTCACAAACTGGCGAAATGCCGCCATCTGCTCATCGTCACGTGCAGAGAAGTTTTTCCACGCCATACGTAGCGCCGTCATCTTCAGTGCGGTAACGGCAGTGTAATCAACCCACTCGGTATCACGCGCGCGTTGCAAAGCTTGCTGAGTCGCGGGTTTCTGCCACCAGATCTGCGCCTCTTTACTCAGACGAAAATCGTCCACTGCGTTCACATCAATATAAATAACGTTCAGCCAGCGGCGTGACGACGGGCTGTACGGACTGGCGCTCTCCGGGTTCGCCGGATACAGCGCGTGAATCGGATTCAGGCCGATAAACGCGCCGCCGCGTTGCGCCACATCCACCAGCATGGCGCGAAGATCGCCAAAGTCGCCAATCCCCCAGTTTTTTTCTGAACGCAGGGTGTAGAGCTGAACGCATGCGCCCCACAGCTTCTGCCCGGCTAACAGCGCCTGCGGCTCATAGCAGCGTTTCGGCGCGACGATGATGCGGCAATGGGTACGCAACTCCCCCTGGGTGAGGGTAAGCGTGTGATACCCTTCCGGCAGCTTCGCCGGAAGGTTGAACGATTTACCGCCGACGGCATGCCCTTTGTGCTGCACGCCCTCTTCGGTGGTCAGCAACCAGTTAAACTCTCCGCGTCCCTCAACTGCCAGCGGCATTTTCTTACCCGCGGTATAAACCATGACATTCGGCACCGGGGTCACCGCCACCTGAACGGCGGCGGTGGAGCGATGCATAGCGTCAAGCAAACGCCGCTTGGTTTCGACGCCAATAGACTGCGGTTTACCGTGGGCATTAATGTAATTGGGGCTGATCCCCGCCGCCAACGCGGCATTATCCAGACGTTTGCTTTCCATCGCGATTCCTTAACGTTTCGCCTGCCAGATACGAGTCTGATAATCGCGGATGGAGCGATCCGAACTGAACATGCCGCAACGCGCGGTATTCAGAATCGCCGCCCGGGTCCAGGCTTCCTGGTCACGATACAACACGTCAACCTGCTTCTGGGCTTCAACGTAGGCCGCGAAGTCCGCCATTACCAGATACGGGTCACCGCCCTGCTTGCCGATACTGTGCAGCATCTGGTCGAAAGCATGTTTATCGCCATCGCTGTACTTCCCGCTTTCCAGCTCTTTCAGAACAGCATCCAGCACTTTATCTTTCTTACGCCATTTCACCGGGTCGTAACCTTTGGCCTTGAGCGCCTTCACCTCTTCCACGGTATGACCAAAGATAAAGATATTCTCGTCACCGACCTTCTCAGCGATTTCGACGTTTGCGCCATCCAGCGTACCGACGGTTAACGCACCGTTCAGCGCCAATTTCATGTTACCAGTGCCGGAAGCCTCTTTCCCTGCGGTTGAGATTTGCTCAGAGATATCCGCCGCTGGGATCAACATTTCTGCCGCCGAGACACAGTAATCCGGCAGGAATACGACCTTCAGCTTGTCGCCCACTTGCGGGTCGTTATTGATGGTTTCAGCAACCTTGTTAATGGCGAAGATGATATTTTTTGCCAGGTAGTAACCCGGTGCGGCTTTCGCGCCAAACAGGAATACGCGCGGCACACGATCGGCCTGCGGGTTCTCACGAATTTCTTTGTACAACGCCAGAATATGCAGCAAGTTGAGGTGCTGACGCTTGTACTCATGCAGACGTTTAATCTGAATATCAAAGAGAGCGTTAGTCGTTATCTCAATACCGGTACGCGCTTTAATAAACTTCACCAGACGCGCCTTGTTCGCCAGCTTGATGTCCCGATACTGCTGACGAAACTTCGCGTCGTCGGCGTATTTTTCCAGGTTAATCAACTGGTCGAGGTCGTTGGCCCACTCTTTTTTCAGCGATTTATCCAGCAGCGCGGCAAGCGCCGGGTTGCACTGCTTAATCCAGCGACGCGGTGTAATCCCGTTAGTGACGTTATGGAATTTGTTCGGCCAGAGCTGATGATATTCCGGGAACAGATCCTTCACCACCAAATCGGAGTGCAGCGCCGCCACGCCGTTAACCGCAAAGCCGCTGACCACGCACATGTTGGCCATACGCACCTGTTTGTTGTGCACCACCGCCAGCTTAGCCCAAACGTCAGCGTCACCCGGCCAGGTTTTCTCGACCAGCTTTTTAAAGCGGTCGTTAATCTCTTTGATGATTTGCATATGGCGCGGCAGCAGCGCTTTCACCAGCTTCTCGTCCCAGCACTCCAGCGCCTCTGGCATCAAAGTGTGGTTGGTATAAGCAAAGGTCTTACTGGTAATAGCCCACGCATCGTCCCAGCTCATCTGGTGCTCATCAATCAGCACACGCAGCAGTTCAGGGATGGCGATGGTCGGGTGAGTATCGTTGAGCTGAATCACCTCAAAATCAGCCAGCTCATGCAATTTACGCCCTGCCAGATGATGGCGGCGCAGAATGTCTGCTACGGAGCAAGCGCACTGGAAGTATTGCTGCATCAGGCGCAGCTTTTTACCCGCGGTGTGGTTGTCGTTCGGGTACAGCACTTTGGTGAGTTTTTCAGCATCGATGCCCTGCTGCTCTGCGCGCAGGAAATCGCCGTCATTAAATTTGGTCAGGTTAAACGGATGCGCGTGGCTGGCCTGCCACAGACGCAGCGGTTGCGTCACGCCGTTGCGGTAGCCGAGAACCGGTAGATCCCAGGCCTGGCCGGTGATAATAAATCCCGGCTCCCAGTGCCCTTCTTTGGTGACCTTGCCGCCAATCCCTACTTGCACATCCAGTGCCTCGTTGTGACGGAACCACGGATAGCTGCCGCGATGCCAGTCATCCGGGGCTTCCCTCTGCTGCCCATCGGCAAATGACTGACGGAACAGGCCGTACTGGTAGTTGAGACCATAGCCCGTCGCCGATTGACCGACTGTCGCCATCGAATCAAGGAAGCAGGCCGCCAGGCGCCCCAATCCACCGTTACCCAGCGCCGGGTCGATCTCTTCTTCCAGCAGGTCGGTCAGGTTGACGTCATGCGCTTTCAGTTCATCGCTCACCGCCTGATACCAGCCGAGATTGAGTAAGTTGTTGCCAGTCAGACGGCCAATCAAAAACTCCATCGAGATGTAGTTAACGTGGCGCTGGTTTTTTGCCGGTTTCGCCGCAGGCTGGGCGCTGAGTAACTCAGCCAACGCCCCACTCACTGCCAGCCACCACTGGCGCGACGTCATTTCTTGAGCCGACAGTAAACCGAAGCGCTGCCACTGACGCGTCAGGGCAGCCTGAAATTGATCTTTGTTGAAAGTAGGCTGTGACATAGGGGTTCCAGATCCTTAGGTGATAAAACAACGTTATCGCTAGTTTGCCAGGCTCGTTGTTGGCCTTCCTCATCCTGGCACGGATTAGGCAGGGAGGAGGAGCGGGGATGAGCATAAAAGTGTGATCATCACCACTTAAAGGGAGGATAATCGCCCGTAAATTCGCGTACGCCCCGCCTTACGTCCCTGTCATGCCCCACGGACGACGCATTAATAACAAGAGATAAATCGACAATATCAAATAGAGGGGTGACGATCGGAAACAATGTGTAAACAGAGAAATAGTTTCTAACCTGAAATACTTATGGCGGATAAGATAATTCACATAAAACTTTTAAGTCGGCCACAAAATTCGGCCCTTTACATTAAGTAACTGAGTAACCTTATAAAAAGGGCGGTATTTTTCGGCTTAGCCAAAACACCGACGGATCCAGTCGCCACGCCTGTTGTGACTCTTTAAAGCAATTAATGTAATAGATGTATAGATTTGTGACATAGTGCAAAATCAGACACACAAAAAGTCCGCTTAGCTTGCATAAAACACTAATCTGGCCGACCTTATATCTATTAATTACGAAGCGCAAAAAAAATCATTTTTCCCCATTTTCACACAGTGAAGTGACTAACTTATGTTGATTCCGTCTAAATTAAGTCGTCCGGTTCGACTCGACCATACGGTGGTTCGTGAGCGCCTGTTGGCTAAACTTTCCGGCGCGAACAATTTCAGGCTTGCCCTGATAACAAGTCCTGCGGGTTATGGAAAAACAACGTTGGTTTCACAATGGGCAGCGGGGAAGAACGACTTAGGCTGGTACTCTCTGGATGAAGGCGATAATCAGCAAGAGCGCTTTGCCAGCTATCTGATCGCCGCTATCCAACAGGCTACCGGTGGACACTGCACCACCAGCGAAGCGATAGTACAAAAGCGCCAATACGCCAGCCTGACATCACTGTTTGCGCAGCTATTTATTGAACTAGCCGAGTGGCACCGTCCGCTCTACCTGGTAGTGGATGACTATCACCTCATCTCCAATCCGGCAATTCACGAAGCGATGCGTTTCTTCCTGCGTCACCAGCCTGAGAACCTCACGCTGGTCGTGCTGTCGCGCAACCTGCCGCAGTTGGGTATTGCCAACCTGCGGGTACGCGATCAGTTGCTGGAGATAGGCAGCCAACAGCTGGCGTTTAACCACCAGGAAGCCAAACAATTTTTCGATCGACGTTTGTCCTCACCTATCGAAGCGGCAGAAAGCAGCCGGATGTGCGATGACGTTGCTGGCTGGGCCACGGCGTTACAACTGATTGCCCTCTCCGCCCGCCAGAACAACCACTCTGCACACCAGTCCGCACGCCGCCTCGCCGGGATCAACGCCAGCCATCTGTCCGATTATCTGGTTGATGAAGTGCTGGACAGCGTCGACCTCGGCACCCGTCACTTCCTGCTGAAAAGCGCCATTCTGCGCTCAATGAACGACGCGCTGATCGTCCGGGTTACCGGGGAAGAAAACGGCCAGATGCGGCTGGAGGAGATTGAGCGCCAGGGATTATTCTTGCAGCGGATGGATGACGTCGGTGAGTGGTTCAGCTATCACCCGCTGTTTGGCAGCTTTTTACGCCAGCGCTGTCAGTGGGAACTGGCAAGCGAACTGCCTGAAATACACCGCGCCGCCGCTGAAAGCTGGATGGCACAAGGTTTCCCCAGCGAAGCTATCCACCACGCGCTGGCGGCAGGCGACGCCCATATGCTTCGCGATATCCTGCTTAACCATGCGTGGGGACTGTTTAACCACAGCGAACTGACATTACTGGAAGAGTCGCTGAAAGCCCTGCCGTGGGAAAGCTTGCTGGAAAATCCGCGTCTGGTTCTGCTGCAAGCCTGGCTGATGCAAAGCCAGCACCGCTACGGCGAGGTTAATACCCTGCTGGCGCGCGCTGAGCAGGAAATGAAAGGCGACATGGAACCGACGCTGCACGCCGAATTTAACGCCCTGCGTGCGCAGGTCGCGATTAACGACGGAAATCCTGACGAAGCCGAGCGCCTGGCAAAGCTGGCGCTGGATGAGTTACCCATCGCCTGGTTCTATAGCCGTATCGTCGCCACCTCGGTACACGGTGAAGTCTTGCACTGTAAGGGCGATCTCACGCGTTCTCTGGCGTTGATGCAGCAAACCGAGCAAATGGCGCGCCATCATGACGTCTGGCATTACGCGCTGTGGAGTCTAATCCAGCAAAGCGAAATTTTGTTTGCCCAGGGCTTTTTACAGGCCGCCTGGGAGATTCAGGAAAAAGCGTTTCAGCTGATCAAAGAGCAGCATCTGGAACAGTTGCCGATGCACGAGTTCCTGGTACGTATTCGCGCGCAGCTGCTTTGGGCATGGGCGCGTCTGGACGAATCGGAAGCGTCTGCCCGCTCGGGTATTGAACTGCTTTCCACATTCCAGCCGCAGCAACAGCTACAGTGTCTGGCGCTGCTGATTCAATGTTCACTGGCCCGTGGGGATCTGGACAATGCGCGTAGCCTGCTCAACCGTCTGGAAAACCTGCTGGGTAACGGTCACTATCACAGCGACTGGATCTCAAATGCCGATAAGGTACGGGTGATTTACTGGCAAATGGTGGGCGACAAAAACTCGGCAGCCAACTGGCTACGCCACACGCCGAAACCGGAATTCGCCAATAACCACTTCCTGCAAAGCCAGTGGCGCAACATCGCCCGCGCGCAGATCCTGCTGGGCGAGTTTGAACCGGCTGAGATTGTACTGGAAGAGTTGAATGAAAATGCGCGTAATCTGCGCCTGATGAGCGATTTGAACCGTAACCTGCTGCTGCTTAATCAGCTCTACTGGCAGGCAGGGCGCAAAAATGACGCACAGCGCGTGTTACTCGACGCGCTGCAGCTGGCGAACCGCACCGGATTTATCAGTCACTTTGTCATTGAAGGTGAGGCCATGGCGCAGCAACTGCGTCAGCTAATTCAGCTCAATACCTTACCGGAACTCGATCAGCACCGCGCCCAGCGCATTTTGCGTGAGATTAATCAGCACCACCGCCATAAATTCGCCCACTTCGATGAAGGGTTCGTTGAGCGTCTGCTTACTCACCCGGAAGTGCCGGAGCTTATCCGCACCAGCCCGCTGACCCAGCGCGAATGGCAGGTTCTGGGACTGATTTATTCGGGCTACAGCAACGAGCAGATCGCCGGAGAACTGGCCGTCGCGGCAACGACCATCAAGACACACATCCGCAATTTGTATCAAAAGCTCGGCGTCGCACACCGCCAGGACGCGGTGCAACATGCGCAGAAACTGCTGAAGATGATGGGGTATGGGGTTTAGTTAATGCCTGATACGCTACGCTTATCAGGCCTGGAATTAACTTAGCATAGCTCTAACTGAATATGATGGTCCGCAATAACCTGCATCACACCAGCTGGCGGCAGCGTGTCGGTATACACCGCATCCACCATGCTGATACTGCCCATATTCACCATCGCGTTACGCCCAAACTTCGAGTGATCCACCACCAGCATCACATGCCGTGAATTCTCAATAATCGCGCGCTTGGTGCGAACTTCGTGATAATCAAATTCCAGCAGGGAGCCATCGCTATCGATACCGCTAATCCCTAAGATGCCGAAGTCCAGACGGAACTGAGAAATAAAGTCGAGGGTCGCTTCGCCCATAATACCGCCGTCGCGGCTACGCAGTTCGCCACCGGCGAGTATGATGCGGAAATCCTCTTTTGCCATCAGCGTATTCGCCACATTGAGGTTATTGGTCACAATGCGTAAATTGCTGTGATTGAGCAGCGCGTGAGCCACCGCTTCCGGCGTGGTACCGATATCAATGAACAGCGTAGAGCCGTTTGGGATCTGCGTGGCAACTTTGCGGGCAATGCGCTCTTTTTCCGCCGTCTGGGTCGCTTTACGGTCATGCCACGGGGTGTTGACAGAACTGGAGGGCAGCGCTGCGCCGCCGTGATGGCGCAAAATCATATTCTGATCGGCCAGATCGTTAAGATCGCGGCGAATCGTCTGCGGGCTGACGGAGAAATGCTCCACCAGCTCCTCAGTACTGACGTATCCCTGTTTCTTTACCAGCTCGATGATCGCGTCATGTCGTTGTGTTTGCTTCATTATTGTTCCCTGAAATTACGTTCGTTTTCGCACATGAATAGTATCGGCAAACGCCATTGCCAGACCCACGGCCAGCCCGGCGATATGTGCGCCGTTCGCCATCGACATGCCGAACACATCAAACCAGCCGGCAACAATCCAGATCAAAGCAAAGATAATCAAACCACGCTGCAGGAAAATACCGCTTTGTGGATCGCGCTCGCCGCGCAACCACACATAACCCATCAGCGCATATACCACGCCAGACAGCCCACCAAACCACGGGCCGCTAAATTTCTGCTGAACGTAGCCGCTTAGCAGGGCGCTGATCACGGTAATGACAATCAGTTTTCCGCTGCCCAGACGCTTTTCTACCGCACCACCGAGATACCACCACCACAGCAGGTTGAACAGAATATGCATCAGCGAGAAGTGCATAAAAGCGTGAGTGAAATAACGCCAGAATTCAAATTTCAGCGAAGGGTCAAACGGCCATGCCAACCAGAGCATCACTGTCTGGTCGCCTAGCGTGTTCATCGCGATAAACACCAGCACACACGCGGCCATCACCACCCAGGTTACCGGGCCTGCGCGTTCGCGCAATGTGGCCAGGAACGGATAACGCTGGTAGCGCAGACCGCTGTCGGTATGACCCGACTGCCAGCTTGCCGCGAGGTAACGCGGATCGCCCGGATTCTCCAGAAATCGCCCCAGCTCAGCCTGCACGCGCTCGGCCTGGGACTCATCCGCCAGCCAGACATCCGTTTGCTGATGTTGTTGAATCGTCAGGATAACGCCCTGGGTCGCCATATAATCAACAAATGCCTGCGCCACGCGGGGGTTAGCAAAAGAGGTAATCATCAACATGGTTGCTGTCGCTTATTCCACACAAAAGAGGACAGTATATATACCCTTCTTACTTCGAGCTGCATCTTTGTTGGCTTTCCTCACTCACTCCGATCACGTACTGTTCGTACGCTCCCGGAGATTCGCTGCGTTGCCGTCGCGATGTGACTCGAATTAATTTGGGTATAGTCTTACGAACCGTATGCCACTTCTGCCGGAAAATGTCGATGCCAGGCGTCGAAGCCGCCATCAACACTGTACACCGCGTCATAGCCCTGCTGAAGAAGATATTGCGCCGCGCCTTTACTGCTGTTGCCGTGGTAACACATTACCAACACGACGGTGTCGAAATCATGCTCACGCATAAATGTCCCCAGCGTGTCGTTTGTCAGATGAAACGCCTGCGGGGCGTGACCCATCGCATAGCTCTGCGGGTCGCGGATATCCACTAACACCGCGGTCCCCTGATGCAGCTTCTGATGCGCTTCTTCGACGTTAATACATTCAAACTGATCCATTGCTCTCTCTTCTTTATATTGCAGGTGACGCTTTTCAGACATGTTACTTCTTAGTGTACGTCCCGACGGCAGTTAAACACCATAATGTTATATGTATCACTGTAAATTGTTTATCCGATGTTACCAATGGCGCGATTCTTTGCTATTATGCTCGATAACGAACATTAATGAGCCATAACGAAAGTGCGAGAGGCCAGCATGGAAACCAAAGATCTGATTGTGATAGGTGGAGGCATCAACGGTGCCGGTATCGCGGCAGATGCCGCTGGACGCGGTTTATCCGTGCTGATGCTGGAAGCGCAGGATTTAGCCTGCGCCACCTCTTCCGCTAGCTCCAAACTCATTCACGGTGGCCTGCGCTACCTGGAACACTACGAATTTCGCCTGGTAAGCGAAGCGCTGGCGGAACGTGAAGTGCTGTTGAAAATGGCACCGCATATCGCCTTCCCGATGCGCTTTCGTCTGCCCCATCGCCCGCACTTGCGTCCAGCGTGGATGATCCGCATTGGTTTGTTTATGTACGATCATCTGGGCAAACGCACCAGCTTGCCGAGTTCTACCGGTTTGCGTTTTGGCGCAGATTCCGTAATGAAACCTGAGATTGTGCGCGGTTTCGAATATTCTGATTGCTGGGTAGACGATGCGCGACTGGTTTTGGCAAACGCCCAAATGGTCGTACGCAAAGGTGGAGAGGTGTTAACCCGCACTCGCGCTACCTCCGCTCGCCGTGAAAACGGTTTGTGGATTGTTGAAGCCGAAGATATCGATACCGGTAAAAAGCATACCTGGCAGGCGCGTGGCCTGGTCAATGCCACCGGCCCCTGGGTGAAAGAGTTCTTCGACGACGGCATGCATCTGCCATCGCCGTACGGTATTCGTCTGATTAAAGGCAGCCACATCGTGGTGCCGCGCGTCCATACCCAGAAGCAAGCTTATATTCTGCAAAACGAAGATAAACGTATTGTGTTTGTCATCCCCTGGATGGACGAATTCTCGATCATCGGGACGACTGACGTCGAATACAAAGGCGACCCGAAAGCGGTAAAAATTGATGAGAGTGAAATCAATTACCTACTGAAGGTCTACAACGCGCACTTTAAGAAACAGCTGGGCCGTGACGATATCGTCTGGACATACTCGGGCGTGCGTCCGCTGTGCGATGACGAGTCCGACTCGCCGCAGGCTATCACCCGTGATTATACGCTGGATATCCACGACGAAAACGGCAAAGCGCCGCTGCTGTCGGTCTTTGGTGGTAAGCTGACGACCTATCGTAAGCTGGCCGAACACGCGATGGAAAAACTGGCGTCGTACTATCAGGGAATAGGTCCGGCGTGGACAAAAGAGTGCATTCTGCCAGGCGGTGACATCGGCGGCGATCGTGAAGATTACGCGGCCAAACTACGCCGTCGCTACCCTTTCCTGACCGAGTCGCTGGCGCGCCATTATTCTCGCACCTATGGCAGTAACACCGAATGGATCATCGGGGAAGCCACCTCGCTTGCCGAGTTAGGTGAAGACTTCGGTCATGAGTTCTATGAGGCCGAGCTGAAATATCTGGTCGATCACGAATGGGTGCGTCGTGCGGAAGATGCGCTGTGGCGTCGCACGAAAGAAGGTATGTGGCTGAACGCTGAACAGCAGTCGTGCATGACCCAGTGGCTGGCGAAGTACATTGAGAAACACCCGTTGTCGCTGGCGTCTTAAGACACGCGATATAAAACTGTAGGCCCGGTAAGCGTCAGCGCTACCGGGCCTTTTGCCGGATGGAGGCTAACGCCTTACCGGGCCTACAGGTCGTCCTGCCCTTGTTACAACCGCACCGAGTCGATATGCCAGATGTTTTCGGCGTACTCTTTGATCGTCCTGTCCGACGAGAAGTAGCCCATGTTGGCGATATTAATCATCGACTTGGTGGTCCACTCTTCCGGGTGGCGATACAGTTCGTCAACCTTATCCTGGCAATCAACGTAGCTGCGATAATCCGCCAGCACCTGATAGTGGTCGCCAAAGTTGATCAGCGAGTCTACCAGGTCACGGTAGCGCCCCGGCTCCTCAGGGCTGAATACGCCGCTGCCGATCTGCGTCAGCACCTGGTGCAGCTCTTCGTCTTTCTCGTAATACTCACGCGGCTTGTAGCCCTGGCTGCGTAAAGCTTCGACCTCTTCCGCCGTATTACCAAAGATAAAGATATTTTCTGCGCCCACATGCTCCAGCATCTCGACGTTGGCACCGTCCAGCGTCCCAATGGTCAGCGCGCCGTTGAGGGCAAACTTCATATTACTGGTACCAGAGGCTTCGGTCCCGGCCAGCGAAATCTGCTCAGACAGGTCGGCAGCAGGAATAATCACCTGCGCCAGGCTGACGCTGTAGTTAGGAATAAACACCACTTTCAGCTTGTCACCAATTTGCGGATCGTTGTTGATCACTTTCGCGACGTCGTTGATCAGGTGAATGATGTGCTTCGCCATGTAATAGGCCGAAGCCGCTTTACCGGCGAAGATATTCACGCGCGGCACCCACTCGGCGTCAGGCTCGGCCTTAATGCGGTTGTAGCGGGTGATCACATGCAGCACGTTCATCAACTGACGTTTGTATTCGTGAATACGCTTGATCTGCACATCAAACAGTGATTTCGGATTCACCACTACGTTAAGCTGCTGGGCAATGAGCGTAGCCAGACGCTTTTTATTCTCCAGCTTCGCACGGCGTACCGCCTGGTTCACCAATGGGAAATCGCAGTGCTGTTCAAGCTCGCTGAGCTGGCTGAGATCGGTGCGCCAGGTGCGGCCAATGTTCTCATCCAGCACCTCAGAGAGCGATGGGTTAGCCAGCGCCAGCCAGCGGCGCGGCGTTACACCGTTGGTGACATTACAGAAACGAGTCGGGAAAATCTTCGCAAAGTCAGCAAACAGCGACTGCACCATCAGGTTGGAGTGCAGCTCAGAAACACCGTTAACCTTGTGGCTCACCACCACTGCGAGCCATGCCATACGCACCCGGCGGCCATTGGATTCATCGATAATCGACGTCCGTCCCAGCAGGCTGGTATCGTTCGGATACTGTTCCTGCAACGTCTTCAGGAAGTAGTCGTTAATTTCAAAGATGATTTGCAGATGGCGCGGCAGAATTTTGCCCAGCATATCGACAGGCCAGGTCTCCAGCGCTTCGCTCATCAAGGTGTGGTTGGTATACGAGAAGACCTGGCAGCAGACCTCAAACGCGTTATCCCAGCTGAATTTGTGCTCATCGATCAGCAGACGCATCAGCTCAGGAATCGACAGAACCGGATGGGTGTCGTTGAGATGAATAGCGATCTTATCCGCAAGGTTGTCGTAGGTTTTGTGCAACTGATAATGACGGTTCAGGATGTCCTGCACCGTGGAGGAGACCAGGAAATACTCCTGACGTAAACGCAGCTCACGTCCTGAATAGGTGGAGTCATCCGGATACAGCACGCGGGAGACGTTCTCGGAGTGGTTTTTATCTTCCACCGCCGCAAAGTAGTCGCCCTGGTTAAATTTACCGAGGTTGATCTCGCTACTGGCCTGGGCACTCCACAAGCGCAGCGTATTAGTGGCGTCTGTGTCATAACCGGGAATAATCTGGTCGTAGGCTACCGCGAGGATCTCTTCAGTTTCTATCCAGCGCGTTTTCTTGCCTTCCTGCTGAATTCGCCCGCCAAAGCGCACTTTGTAGCGCGTATTGTGGCGTTTGAATTCCCACGGGTTACCGTATTCCAGCCAGTAGTCCGGCGACTCTTTCTGTCGGCCATCAACAATGTTCTGTTTGAACATGCCGTAGTCATAACGAATACCGTAGCCGCGTCCCGGCAGACCCAGCGTTGCCAGTGAGTCCAGGAAGCAGGCCGCCAGGCGCCCGAGGCCACCGTTGCCAAGACCTGGGTCGTTTTCTTCATCGATCAGATCTTCAAGATCCAACCCCATACCTTCCAGCGCATTTTTGACATCGTCATAAATACCCAACGATAACAGTGCATTGGAAAGTGTGCGGCCAATCAGAAACTCCATTGACAGATAATAAACCTGTCGAGTTTCCTGGGATAATTGCGCACGGTTAGAACGCAGCCAGCGCTCCACGAGACGATCGCGCACCGCGAACAACGTAGCGTTCAGCCACTCATGTTTATTGGCAATGACCGGGTCCTTACCAATCGTGAACATCAGCTTGTAGGCGATAGAATGCTTAAGTGCCTCTACGCTGAGTGTGGGCGATGCATAAGTAAATGGAGCATTCATATAGGTGATTCCTGGATATCTATTTCAAACGATAGTAAAGCTCACGGTATGACTTCGCCGCGACCTGCCAGCTAAAATCCATGGTCATGGCCTGACGTTGTACAAACCGCCACAGCGAAGGCCGGGACCACAATACGAAAGCACGCCGGATCGCGCGTAGCAGCGACCAGGCATTACTATCTTCAAATACAAACCCACTGGCGATACCGTCCGCCAGGTTTTCCAGCGAACTGTCAGAGACCGTATCAGCCAGCCCACCGGTGCGCCGCACCAGCGGTAGCGTGCCGTACTTCAGTCCATACAACTGCGTTAAGCCACACGGCTCAAAACGACTGGGAACCAATATGACGTCGGCCCCCCCCATGATGCGGTGCGAGAAGGCTTCGTGATAGCCAATCTGTACGCCCACCTGTCCCGGATGTTCCGCTGCCGCGGCGAGGAAACCTTCCTGTAAAACCGGATCGCCCGCGCCAAGCAATGCCAGCTGTCCACCCTGCTCTAACAACCCCGGCAACGCTTCCAGCACCAGATCCAGCCCTTTCTGACTGGTCAGGCGGCTGACGACTGCAAACAGCGGCACTTTGTCGTTAACCTTAAGTCCCATCGCGATCTGTAGCTGACGTTTGTTCTCCGCTTTCTCTTCCAGTGTTTCACGCGTATACCGCGACGCCAGCAGCAGATCGGTTTCCGGGCTCCAGATTTTTTCATCAACGCCGTTCAGCACACCGGAAAGCCGTCCTTCACGATGACGCTGCTGCAACAGACCTTCCATGCCGTAGGCAAACTGCGGCTCGGTAATTTCCCGCGCGTAGGTCGGACTGACCGCCGTAATGTGGTCGGCGTAGTACAACCCGGCCTTCAGGAAAGAAATCTGCCCGTTAAACTCCAGTCCGTGCACGTTAAAGAACGACCATGGCAATTGGATGTCATCCATATGCTTTGCATAAAACATGCCTTGATACGCCAGGTTGTGCACGGTGAACACCGATTTCGCCGGATGGCCGCGCGCCGCCAGATACGCCGGGGCCAGACCGGCATGCCAGTCATGCGCATGCACCACATCCGGGCGCCAGAATGGGTCAAAGCCACAGGCCATTTCACTGCCGACCCAACCCAGTAGCGCAAAACGCAGCACGTTATCGGTATACGCAAACAGGTTAGTGTCGTGATACGGGCTACCGGGACGGTCATAGAGATGCGGTGCGTCAATCAGGTAAATGCCCACACCGTTGAAATGCCCGAACAGCAGCGTAATACGTCCGGCAAAGGTATCCCGACGCGTTACTACCTGCGCATCGGGAATGCCGCGACGGATATCAGGAAACGCCGGGAGCAGCACGCGGGCATCCACACCGTCCGCGATTTGCGCTGCGGGTAACGCCCCAATAACATCCGCCAGTCCCCCGGTTTTTAACAAAGGGAACATCTCTGAACAAACGTGTAAAACCTGCATTATCGCTCCTGTTTGATCTGCAGTTTGCGCAGCATTTCACGCGTGACCAGCACAATACCTTCCTCTGAACGGTAGAAACGACGTGCATCTTCTTCCGCGTTTTCACCAATCACCATGCCTTCAGGAATAACGCAGGCGCGGTCAATAATGCAACGACGTAAGCGGCACGAACGTCCCACCCACACTTCAGGCAACAACACTGCCGAATCAATGTTACAGAATGAATTCACCCGCACTCGCGGGAACAGAACAGACTGCACCACCACCGAACCAGAAATAATACAACCGCCGGAAACCAGCGAGTTCAGCGTCATTCCGTGGCTGCCGGAACGGTCCTGAACAAACTTCGCTGGCGGCAGTGATTCCATATGCGTTCGAATTGGCCAGTCCTGATCGTACATATCCAGTTCAGGTGTCACCGAAGCCAGATCGAGGTTGGCTTTCCAGTAGGCTTCCAGCGTTCCCACATCGCGCCAGTACGGCTCAGATTCCGGGTCAGACTGAACGCAGGACAAGGGGAATGGATGGGCATATGCCATGCCAGCTTCGGTGATTTTCGGGATAATGTCTTTGCCAAAATCGTGACTGGATTTTTCATCGAGGTCATCTTCCGCCAGCAGTTCGTACAGATAATCGGCGTCGAAGACGTAGATCCCCATACTGGCAAGCGATTTGGTCGGATCATTAGGCATCGCTGGCGGATTGGCGGGTTTCTCAACGAATTCGATAATTTTATCGGTATCGTCCACGTCCATTACGCCAAATGCGCTGGCCTCTTCAATAGGCACTGGCATACAGGCCACTGTGCAACGCGCGCCTTTCTCAACGTGGTCGATCAGCATGCGTGAGTAGTCCTGCTTATAAATATGATCACCCGCGAGGATCACCACATATTCCGCTTTATAGCGTCGAATGATGTCCAGGTTTTGGGTCACCGCATCCGCCGTGCCGCGATACCAGTTTTCACCTTGCATTCTCTGCTGGGCAGGTAGCAAATCGACGAACTCGTTCATCTCTTCGCTAAAGAACGACCAGCCGCGCTGAATATGCTGCACCAGCGTGTGTGACTGGTACTGAGTGATCACGCCGATACGGCGGATCCCGGAATTAAGACAGTTGGATAAGGCAAAATCGATAATGCGGAACTTACCGCCAAAGTGCACGGCAGGCTTGGCACGCTTATTGGTTAAATCTTTCAGACGAGTACCGCGGCCACCGGCCAGGATCAGGGCAACAGATTTTAATGGCAGCTGGCGCGCCAACATAACACGATCGTTCTTCTCTAAACTTACCATGACTAACTCCTTTTTATCTTCTTTGGAACACACACAGTCCGTGTGCAGGTCCCTGCCAGACCGCCGTAAGCACCGGATTATCCTCTCCGGCAAATGGGGGAATGGCATGCCATTCCCCTTCAGGTAAAACGATATCTGTCACCTCAAGCGTGGCGTTTATTGCAATCAGGAAACGATCTGAAAGCAGGATTTGCATCTGCCTCGGGCCGTTATGCCACTCATCCGCACTTAAGGGTTGTGCGTACTTATTCAGCCAACGAACATTGCCGTCGCCCTCTTCCCACCAGCAATCGCCTGTTAATGCAGGTATTTGCCGGCGCAAATGAATCAACGCTGCGGTAAATGAGGTTAGCCCACTGTTTGCTTGCTCCCAGTCCAGCCAGGTTAAGGCGTTATCCTGGCAGTAAGCGTTATTGTTACCGTGCTGGCTATGACCATGTTCATCGCCCGCCAGCAACATCGGCGTCCCCTGGGAGAGCAACAGCGTGGTTAACAGCGCATGAATGCTGTCGCGCCGCCGTTCAATCAGGTCCAGCGAGCCACCTAATCCTTCTTTACCATGATTATCGCTGTAGTTATTGCTAGTGCCGTCGCGATTTTCCTCACCGTTCGCTTCATTGTGCTTATTTGTGAAGCAAACGCAGTCGCGTAGCGTAAAACCGTCATGCGCGGTCACCAGATTGACCGTGGCGCTGGGCTTCCGGCCCTGGCGTTTAAACACGTCGCTGGATGCGGCAAAACGTCCGGCAAACTCGCCCAACGAGAGATTACGCTGGAGCCAAAAACGTCGCGTCGCATCGCGGAAATGGTCATTCCACTCGGCAAACGGCGGGGGGAAATTCCCCACCTGATACCCACCTTCACCAATATCCCACGGTTCCGCAATCAGCTTAGCGCGTGAGAGTAGCGGACAGTTTTGGATCGCGGTAAACAGCGGAGCATCCTGACGAAACGCTGGCGTACGCCCCATGACGGAAGCCAAATCAAACCGAAAACCATCCACATGGCAGGTTTCAACCCAGTAACGCAGGCACTCGCACGCGTATTCCACAACGCCGGGATGGCTCAGATTGATGGTGTTCCCACAACCGGTCCAGTTGTAGTAATCACCATCATCTCTTATCCAATAATAGCTACGGTTATCAATTCCGCGCAGCGAGAAGACGGGTCCTTCGAGATCCAGTTCAGCGCTGTGGTTCAAAACGATGTCGAGAATGACCTCAATACCCGCGTTGTGCAGCGCTTTTACCGCGTCGCGAAACTCATCAAGCGCCCTCTCCGGCGAGCAGGCATAGGCCGGATGCAACGCGTACATCGCCACCGGGTTGTAGCCCCAGTAGTTTGACAGGCCCAGCCGTTGAAGCCGCGGTTCGCTGGCGAAATGCGCCACCGGTAACAGCTCCAGCGCGGTAATGCCGAGGCACTTGAAATAGTCGATCATCACCGGATGACCCAGCGCTTTGTAAGTCCCGCGAATCTCTTCCGGCAGGTCAGGATGCAAATACGTCAGCCCTTTGACATGCGCTTCGTAAATTACGGTATTGCCCCACGGCGTGCGCGGCGGGGCATCATCCTCCCAGTCATAATGGTCGGACACCACCACGCCCTTCAGCGCGATGGCAGCGTTATCATGATGATCCGGTTCATTCAACCCACCGTGCAGCAGTGGATTATCTTTTAACTCGCCATCCACCCGACGCGCGCAAGGGTCAAGCAGCAGTTTCGCCGGATTAAACCGGTGGCCCTGCTGCGGTTGCCACGGACCATGTACGCGATAGCCATAGCGCAGACCGGGACGGGCATTGGGCAGATAGCCGTGCCAGACATCGCCGCTACGCCCCGGCAGGTCGTAGCGGAGTTCGCAGCCTTGCTCATCGAATACGCATAATTCAACGCGTTCAGCGTGGGCCGAAAAGAGGGTGAAATTGACGCCATGGCCGTCATACGTTGCACCATGGGGGGTGGCGTTGCCGGTTGCCAGTTGCGTCATTATCCCTCCCGAACCAGCCAGACCGTTGCCAGCGGTGGCAACGTCAGGCTCAGTGAGTGCTGACGACCATGACTGGCGATTTCATCGCTGTGCACCGCGCCGCCGTTACCGGTATTGCTACCGTGGTAATGCATAGAGTCAGTATTGAGGATCTCGCGCCATTTGCCCGGCTGATTGATACCGAAGCGATAGCCGTGGCGAGGCACTGGCGTAAAGTTGCTGATAACGATGATTTCATTACCGACTTTGTCACGACGAACGAAAGCCAACACCGAACGTTCTTTGTCATCCACCACCAGCCACTCGAAGCCATAGGCATCAAAATCAAGCTCGTGCAGCGCTTTGTGATGACGATAGGTAAGGTTCAGATCGCGCACCAAACGCTGTACGCCGTGGTGCCAGTTATCGCCGCCTTCCAGCAAATGCCAGTCGAGGCTGACGTCATGGTTCCACTCACGTCCCTGAGCAAACTCGTTGCCCATAAACAGTAGTTTCTTGCCCGGGAAGGCCCACATCCAGCCATAGTAGGCGCGCAGGTTGGCAAACTTCTGCCATGCGTCCCCCGGCATACGGTCGAGAATTGATTTTTTACCGTGTACCACTTCATCATGCGACAGCGGCAGGACAAAATTTTCGGTGTAGTTGTACAGCATGCCGAAGGTCAGCTTATCGTGATGGAACTGACGATGAACCGGATCCAACTTCATGTAGTCCAGCGTGTCGTGCATCCAGCCGAGGTTCCACTTATACCAGAACCCTAAACCGCCCATATCCTGCGGCCTTGAAACGCCGGCAAAGTCGGTGGACTCTTCCGCCATGCTCACGGCCCCCGGCACCTGCTCACCAAGAATACGGTTGGTATTGCGTAAAAACTCAATGGCTTCGAGGTTTTCACGACCACCAAATTCGTTCGGAACCCACTCCCCTTCTTTACGGCTGTAGTCGCGATAAATCATCGATGCCACAGCATCTACGCGCAGCGCATCGATACCAAAACGTTCAATCCAGTACAGGGCATTGCCCACCAGATAGTTACTGACTTCACGGCGACCGTAGTTGTAGATCAGCGTGTTCCAGTCCTGGTGATACCCTTCGCGCGGGTCGCTGTGCTCATACAGATTGGTGCCATCAAACTCTGCCAGACCAAAGTCGTCCGACGGGAAATGGCCCGGCACCCAGTCGAGAATGACGTTTAATCCGGCCTGATGCGCAGCATTCACAAAATAGCGGAAATCATCACGCGTCCCGAAACGACGGGTCGGCGCATACATGCCTGTAGGTTGGTAGCCCCAGCTACCGTCGAACGGATGCTCGTTAATCGGCAACAGTTCGAGATGGGTAAAACCCATCCACTTGACGTAAGGTACCAGTTGATCCGCCAGTTCGCGGTAGCTCAGCCAGAAGTTGTTATCGGTATGACGACGCCATGAACCCAGGTGCACTTCATAGATAGAGATCGGCGCATCAAACTGGTTGGCTTTTTTGCGCTCCTCGCTTTGCACCACTTTTTCCGGCAGACCGCAGATAAGCGACGCGGTTTCCGGGCGCATTTGCGCTTCGAAAGCGTAAGGGTCCGCTTTGATTCGCAGATTTCCATTCGCATCGATCATCTCGTATTTATACAGCTGACCATGCTGGGCGCCGGGGATAAACAGCTCCCAGATACCACTTTCTTTGCGCAGGCGCATCGGGTGTCGACGACCATCCCAGTAGTTAAACTGCCCAACCACTGAAACGCGTTGAGCGTTAGGTGCCCAGACAGAGAAGCGCGTACCGGTTACGCCATCCATGGTATCCGCATGCGCGCCCAGCGTTTCGTAAGGTCGCAGGTGCGTACCTTCAGATAACAGCCAGGCATCCATATCCTGGATCAGTGGACCAAAACGATAAGGGTCATCAATCAGATTCTGCTGTCCATGCCAGACAACAGCCAACTGATAGCGAAAGAAATTTTTACGGCGGGGAAGTACAGCACAGAAAAAACCGCGAGAGTCGAGGCAGTCCAGCTTGCCGACTTTGCGTCCGGTTTTGGGTTCGATCACCCACACTTCGGTGGCGTCAGGTAATAGGGCGCGGACTTCAAGTCCAGCGTCAGTTTGGTGCATACCGAGTACGGAGAAAGGATCCGCAAAATGGCCTGCAATTAGCGCATTAATCACGTCTCTATCGATACGAACGGACATGGTTGTCATCCTGTTTTATGGTGTCACGCCTTCCAACTGATCTTCGACATCAGGTAGTGACACTTTTTTTGACCTGAACGGCGCAGCACAATTGTGCATCCTCTCTGCGTCGTCCCACCTTCAGGCAACAACTTAATACCTCCAGTACTAAGTCACCCTTAAAGAATAGCCAATGCTTTATCTTACTCCTGGTAAAAAATGAAACATCTGCGCTTACTCCTGTATTACGCAAAAAATGGGTGACTCAGCACCCATTGTTAAAACACGAAATCACTCAGCCGGAGAGCCGAATTGACTGAACCGGCCAGGTGGTTCGCGTCGTTTGTAGGCCTGATAAGCCTAGCGCCATCAGGCAGTCCCACTTTACGCCAACTGACGCAGCATACGGCGCAATGGCTCCGCAGCCCCCCACAGCAACTGGTCGCCCACGGTAAAGGCTGACAGGAACTCCGGTCCCATATTCAGCTTACGCAGACGACCCACTGGCGTGGTCAGCGTGCCTGTAACGGCCGCCGGGGTTAACTCACGCATAGTGATATCCCTGTCGTTTGGCACGACTTTGGCCCACGGATTGTGCGCTGCCAGCAGTTCTTCCACGGTCGGAATAGACACATCTTTTTTCAGTTTAATGGTGAACGCCTGGCTGTGGCAGCGCAGCGCGCCGACGCGCACGCACAGACCATCAACCGGGATCACGGAAGAGGTGTTAAGAATTTTGTTGGTTTCAGCCTGTCCCTTCCACTCTTCGCGGCTCTGACCGTTATCAAGCTGTTTGTCGATCCACGGAATCAGGCTACCGGCCAACGGTACGCCAAAGTTATCAACCGGCAGTTCACCGCTGCGGGACAGGGTCGTCACTTTACGTTCGATATCAAGAATAGCAGAGGAAGGGGTTGCCAGTTCATCGGCCACATGGCCATACAGATGACCCATCTGGGACAGCAGTTCGCGCATATGGCGCGCGCCGCCGCCAGAGGCCGCCTGATAGGTCGCCACGGAAACCCAGTCAACCAGGTCATTAGCAAACAGGCCACCGAGGGACATCAGCATCAGGCTAACTGTACAGTTGCCGCCGACAAAGGTCTTAATTCCTTTGTTCAGGCCATCGGTAATGACATCCTGGTTAACCGGATCGAGAATGATGATGGCATCGTCTTTCATACGCAGCGAAGAGGCCGCGTCAATCCAGTAACCCAGCCAACCGCTTTCACGAAGCTTTGGATAGATTTCGTTGGTATAATCGCCGCCCTGACAGGTCACGATGATATCGAGCGCCTTCAGCGCATCCAGATCAAAAGCGTCCTGAAGCGTGCCGGTCGCGGTTCCACCGAATGTCGGTGCCGCTTGCCCGAGCTGGGAAGTAGAAAAGAAAACAGGGCGAATGGCGTCGAAGTCACGCTCCTCAACCATGCGTTGCATGAGAACAGAGCCGACCATACCGCGCCAGCCGATAAAACCAACATTTTTCATAGCGTTTTTCCTGCAAAGATGTGTGCTGTGTATGCCAACCAGTATCCTACTGGCCTATCCTTCACCATACAAAAAGCAGCCAAAGTCGCAAGTGAAATTAATCAATGATAGCGAAGCCATCAGTAATGCGACTTATCCCGCTGCGCAAGCAAGCAGAAAGTCCGCCGTAATTATCAGGGAATTTGAGTTATGAATGAAATCATTTCAGCGGCAGTTTTATTGATCCTTATTATGGATCCGCTCGGAAATCTGCCCATTTTCATGTCCGTATTGAAACATACCGAACCCAAACGCCGCCGCGCGATTATGATTCGCGAGCTGTTTATTGCACTGTTGGTGATGCTGATATTCCTGTTTGCGGGCGAGAAAATACTGGCATTTCTTAACCTGCGCGCGGAAACCGTATCGATCTCAGGGGGCATCATTTTGTTCCTGATCGCCATTAAGATGATTTTCCCCAGCGCCACCGGGAATAGCACCGGGCTTCCGGCAGGCGAAGAGCCGTTTATCGTGCCACTGGCGATTCCGCTGGTAGCCGGTCCGACAATCCTGGCTTCATTAATGCTGTTATCACATCAGTATCCGAACCAGATGGGGCATCTGGTGATTGCGCTGCTGATCGCCTGGGGTGGTACTTTCGTGATTTTGCTGCAGTCTTCGCTGTTTTTACGCCTGCTGGGCGAGAAAGGGGTTAACGCGTTGGAGCGGCTGATGGGGCTGATTCTGGTGATGATGGCCACCCAGATGTTCCTTGACGGCGTACGGATGTGGATGAAGGGGTGATCGCTTTTTTTGATTTTGTAGGCCCGGTAAGCGCAAGCGCCACCGGGCAATGCCATCAGCTCAACAGCTGAAAGGCAATCATACCGACAATCGCACCGACCGTGCCGAGGATGGTTTCCATCATCGTCCAGGTCTTCAGCGTTTGCGCCTCGGTCGCACCGGTAAATTTACCGAACAACCAGAAACCGGCGTCGTTAACGTGGCTGACTACAATAGAGCCGCCCGCGATACAGATAGACAGTGCCGCCATCTGGGCACCGGAGTAGTTCAGTTGTTCAATCACCGGCATCACCAGACCGACCGCTGTTAAGCAGGCCACGGTGGCGGAACCCTGAATGATACGCACCGCCGCCGCCAGCACGAAGCAGGTGATGGCAATCGGCAGGCCCATACCGGTTAACGCTTCGCCCAGCGCCGGGCCGACGCCCGAATCAACCAGAACCTGTTTGAACACACCGCCCGCACCAATCACCAGCAGAATAATCCCCGCCGGCTGCAACGCATGACCACAGATCTCCATCACGCGGTCTTTTGGCATGCCCTGGCGCACCGCCAGACCGTAAATCGCCACCAGACAGGCAACCAGAATCGCGGTAAACGGGTGACCGATAAACTCGAACCATTCATAGGTTGTAGAACCGACCGGAACAAAGCGTGCGGCAATAGTTTTCAGTCCCACCAGCACCAGCGGCAGCAGGATAAGCGATAAGCTGAAGCCAAAGGATGGCATTTTGCCTTCGCCCAGATGCGGCTCGGAAATATCTTCCGGTACATGTAGCTCGACGTAACGGCTGATGAAATTACCCCACAACGGCCCGGCGATAATCATGCCCGGAATCGCGGCACACAGGCCAATCAGGATCATCCAGCCAAAGTCGGCGTGCATTTGAGAGGCCAGCAGCATCGGCGCAGGCCCTGGCAGCAGGAATGCCGCAGCAGCCGCCACGCCCGCAAACAGCGGGATCACAAGCTTAACCAGGTTCGTACCGGTGTGGCGCGCCATTGAGAATGCCACGCTAATCAGCAGCACAATTGCCACCTCAAAGAATAGCGGCAGCGCGCAAATCAGACCGGCCAGGCCAATCGCATAATGTGCGCGACTGTGACCAAAGGATTTCAGCATTTTGACGGCAATCTGATCGACCGCTCCGGTCTCATGCAAAATCTTGCCGAACATCGCCCCCAGCGCCACAACAATCGCCAGGAAACCGAGCGTGCCTCCCATCCCTTTTTCCATGGTCGCCGCGATTTTATCGAGCGGCATACCGGAAAAGAGACCTGCACCTATGGATACCACCATCAAAGCAACGAAGGCGTGCATACGCGCCTTCATCACTAAAAACAGCAGTAATAAAACGGACCCTACTGCTGTTAAAACAAGCGTTAATGTACTCACTACTTACTGCCCTGGTTAATAACCTCAATGGTGCTGGCGACCACACCGTCCAGTGGTTGATCGATATCAACCACCAGTACATCGTTTTCATTAGCACCAGGTTCTTCCAGCGCTTCAAACTGGGTCACCAGCATCTGCGTTTTGAAGAAGTGGCCTTTACGCGCTTTCAGACGGCTTTCGATAACGTCAAAATCCCCTTTCAGATAGATGAAAGAGAGGTTCGGGTTACCGTCGCGCAGCTGGTCGCGATAGACTTTTTTCAGAGCGGAACAGACGATCAGCGAAACCTTGTTGGTACGCTGCATCGCAAAGGCGGCATCATTCAGCGCCTGTAACCACGGTTTGCGGTCGTCATCGTTGAGTGGCTCACCGGAAGCCATTTTCATGATGTTGCTGCGCGGATGGAGAAAATCGCCATCAAGAAACGCTGCCTGCAGTTGATGCGCCACTTCGCTGGCGACAGCAGATTTACCGCTGCCCGATACGCCCATCAGAACGTAAACGTGGTGATCATGATTAGTCGTGCTCAAAGCGTTGCCCCCACTGGTACAAGAATCAGGAAATTGTTACGGGTAACTGTTATCGGTAACATTGTCCAGCCGGATAAATAGAGAAGCAATATCCATTCGTGCTCGAAGTGTATAAGTGTGAGCTACTTCAAACTTGTTGGCTTAAATAGATCCGCCCGGTGACAAGGTGAAACCTAAATCTAACATTTTAGGTGTGACGGCTTCACCACGGATGCGCGCCAGCAGACGTTCTGCGCCAATGCTACCCATGCGTTCACGCGGCGTGAGCACGCTCGCCAGACGCGGCTCCATCACCTGCCCGATGTCGTGACCGTGGAATCCGGCAATCGCCATGTCATCAGGGATTTTCAGCCCTAAACGCTGGCATTCGAAGGCCGCCCCTACCGCCAGGTCATCGTTGGTACAAAAGACACCATCGAGCTGCGGGTATTCACGCCGCGCCTGACGGATAAGTTCAATACCGGAGGAGTAGGAAGAAGACTGCTCCACCATCACGCTGTACGGCACCAGGTCGGCATCGCGCATTGCCTGCTCGTAGCCTCTCTGTTTGATGATAGTACGTTCATCAAGGCGTGCGCCAAGATAGGCAACATGACGGTGCCCGCGGGCGATGATAGCGGCTGTCATCTGGCGCGCGGCTTCGAAGTTGTCGAAGCCCACGGCAATATCCAGACACGGGGACTGGCTGTCCATCAGCTCAACCACAGGGATACCGGCAACCTCGATCATTTTCAGCGTACGGGGCGTATGGCTACGTTCGGTGAGGATCAGGCCATCAATATTCCACGACAGCATTGATTCCAGGCGCTCCTGCTCCATCTCGGGCTTATAGCCGTAGTGCGCCAGCATGGTTTGATAACCATGAGCGTCAGTGACAGCCTCAATGCCGCGTAGCACTTCAGCAAAAACTTGGTTAGTAAGAGAGGGTAAAAGAACGCCGATAGCGCGGCTGGTGGCGTTTGAAAGGATATCAGGAGCGCGATTGGGAATATAACCCAGCTCATCAAGTGCAGCGGCAATTTTGCCCCGCAGCGCCACGGAGACCTGCTCCGGGTTACGCAAAAAACGGCTGACCGTCATTTTGGTCACGCCCACGCGGTCGGCTACATCCTGAAGTACGGGTCTTTTCTTTTTCATCGTCCTGAAGCGTTAAAAAGGGATAGATTTGCCCAGTTTACCACGGACGTGCGTGAACCTTCGCAGAGAAAAAAAGGAGTTTTTTATTGTGAGAAATACACAAAATCATTCGAGTTGCATCAAGGCGGCGACGCAGTGACAAATTCGTCAGGAACGAATTTGAACAACCGAAGGTTGCCTCTGGTGAGGGACAAGGATGTCCCTCAGTAAATCCCCGGGAGCGTACATTAAGTACGCGACCGGGGTGAGCGAGGAAAGCCAACACAGATGCAGCTTGAAGGATGCCGTGTATTTTTATACCGGCGGCAGATCAAACAGCAATACTTCGCTGTCGCTGTCAGCATGAATAGAAATCGCCTGCTCATCCCAGATTGCCAGACCATCGCTGGTGGTCGCTTTGGTCCCGTTAATCGTCACGTTACCTTTTACGACCTGGATCCAGACGCGGCGTTCAGCGGCTATCTGATGCACCGACTGCTCATCTTTGATCAGCGCCCAGCGGTACAGCTCCATATCCTGGTACACTTTCAGCGAACCATCACGGGCATCTGGCGACAGCACCAGTTGTTTACCCTGAGCGGCATCAAAACGGCGCTGCTCATAGCGTGGGGTAATACCGTTCTCCTGCGGCATGATCCAAATCTGATACAGATGCAGCTTCTCTGTATTGCTCGGGTTGTACTCCGAGTGACGGATCCCCGTCCCGGCGCTCATAATCTGGAACTCACCGGCCGGAACCTGCTCTTTGTTACCCATACTGTCCTGATGCTCCACCGCGCCTTCCAGCACGTAAGTCAGGATTTCCATGTCTTTATGGGGGTGAGTGCCAAAACCCTGGCCTGCGTCGATCACGTCATCGTTAATCACGCGCAGTGCCGAGAACCCCATAAAGTTTGGGTCATAGTAGTTGGCAAAAGAGAAGGTATGCCAGGAATCGAGCCAGCCATGATTAGCGTGGCCACGGTCATTCGCTTTGCGTAAGTAGATCATTGTGTTCACCCCCAGATGTTTTCGATTGAGTAAGTGTGGACTGAATCCGCCGGGGATCATAGAGGGTGAAAATTGACTCCTCTGTTCAAAAAAAATGAACAAGCCCAGAGGAGTCTGCGCAGGCTATTTGGCGAGAGTTATCGTCGCCGGCGAAGCCTGTTCAAAGGCGCGTTCGAGGAGTTCCAGATTGGTAAGAACTTCAGATTCCTTGACGTAATTAGGCGTACCGGCTGTCAGCGTCTGGTAAAGCGCATCATAGACGCGACCATAGTCCCCCACTTCCGGCTGCACCTCTTCTTTTACCGTCAGACCGTCATCATTGACATACTCCAGCATCCCCATGGAATCGTCAGCAGCAAAACCTGGCTCACCTGGCATGATATTGGCCTTCAGGCTGGTTTCCTGCTGGTCGATGCCGTACTTCACAAACGAGCCTTTGGTACCGTGAACGATAAACTTCGGATAGTCGATTTTCACCAAGTGACTGGTTTTAACAATGGCTTTCAGGGAGCCGTAAAACAGCTGCGCTTCAAAGGTATCGTCCGGATTCGCTTTGTTGCGCAGGCTGCGGATGTCATAGGCCACGCAATCGGGACGACCGAACAGCGAGATAATCTGATCCATGGTGTGTACGCCCAGACCATAGAATGCGCCGTCCTGCGGCAGTCCCGGCTTGGTTTCCGCCTCGGGGCGGTAGTAATCGAAATGGCTTTCAACCTCAACAATTTCGCCGAGTTTGCCACTCTCAATCGCTTTTTTAGCGGTGAGGAAGCAGGAATCAAAACGACGATTCTGATACGGCGTAACGGTCAGTCCTTTGCTTTGCGCCAGCTCAAACAGCGTTTTTGCTTGTGCAAGCGTCGGCGTGAAGGGTTTCTCAACCAACACGTTTTTACCCGCTTCCAGCGCGCGTTTGGCGTATTCAAAATGGCTGTCAGCATGGGTACAGACGATCACCAGCTTTACCTGCGGATCGCTTAAGATCTCGTCAAGGTCACTGGTGAAGTGAATATGTGAATACTGTGGCGCCTGTTCTTCAGGCTTGGCATGGCGGCGGAAAATGTGTGCGACATGCCAGCTATTTTTGCGGTTGAGGACGTACGGCAAATGGTAGCGAGTGGTACTTTTACCAAAACCAATAAATGCGCAGTGTAAGGTCATGAGACGATCCTTTCGAAAGTGATTGTCTACACCATAGCGCAAAGCGGCTGGAGACTGAATGTTGGATTCTTTGCCGGATGCGGCGTTGCCTACAGAGTACGTGAGGATTGCGAGCACAGCCCGGGATTAAGCTGACAAGCAAACTAGCCCGAAACCCAGCCTCAAAAAAAAAGCCAGCAAAAGCTGGCTAAAGTAATACTGGAAGCAATGTGAGCAATGTCGTGCTTTCAGGTTCTCCGTAGGGGTTCCCCTGAACGCAGAGCAATAATAATCATTCTCATTCGCACTTGTCTACTTCTTTTTGCAAAAAAATGCAGTTGACGGAATTTTCTTTCTCAGCGAGTGTAAATGCACAATAAACCCTGCTGGAGATAAGGAATGAGTGAGATAGTGATACGCCACGCTGAACCAAAAGATTACGACGCAATTCGTCAGATCCATGCCCAGCCGGAGGTGTACCACAACACGCTACAGGTTCCTCATCCTTCCCACGAGATGTGGCAAGCGCGGCTAACTGAGCAAGCCGGGATCAAACAACTGGTTGCCTGCATTGACGATATCGTCGTCGGGCATCTCTGTATTGACGTCGCGCAACGCCCGCGCCGCAGCCACGTGGCCGATTTTGGTATCTGCGTGGATGCCCGGTGGCACAATCGCGGCGTTGCCAGCGCGTTGATTCGCACGATGATCGACATGTGTGACAACTGGCTGCGCGTCGAGCGTATTGAGCTAACGGTATTTGTTGATAATGAGCCAGCCGTGGCGGTCTACAAGAAGTACGGTTTTGAAATCGAAGGCATCGGTAAGAAATACGGCCTGCGCAACGGTGAATACGTTGATGCCTACTTTATGGCGCGCATGAAATAAAATTAAGGGCGAGTCTTATCGCCCTTCTTATTGAAAGGACGCAAGAGTGAAAAAGTACCTTCCCCTGGTGTTGCTGGCAGCACTCTCCCCTACTTTCGCCACTACCGTACAAAATCTCGATTCCGTGCCCAGCGCCATTCAACATTCGGAAGGTAAACAGATTTTTGCTGAGCAAATGGCGGGAGCAACACCTGCCAAAGGATTTGGCGAACTGCCACAGGGATTATCTGAGAACGCGTGGATTGCCTGGGTTGCGCCGAATGAAGATCCTGACAACCTGATCCTCACGGGAGCCAAAGCCTGGGGCAAAGACGGCAAATATATTGGTGTCGCCTGTTTCGCCGAGAATCCGGCCGACGCCGGGCAGGCAAAGAAATACGCGGATAACAACTGTCCGGAAAACTACAGCAACGGGCGCGCCAATAAATTATATCTCGGCGTTTTTTCCTGGCAGAACCAACAGCTAACGCCGATTGCACGCTCGGAAAAACCATTAAACCAACTTTCTGAGTGGAATAACACCGCCGAAAAAGAGAGCGATGATGAGTCCGTCAGACCGTTGGCTTATTATACAAAACTGGATCTGGCACCGTACCGGATCGCACCCGATACGCTGGCGTTTGGGGTGCGCGGTGGCTACTCTGAGGCGTATTCCGGCGGCGGCGCATTTTATGAAGTGCTGGAGCTCTATGCGATCAAAGACAACAGGATAATCAACGTGTATTCCGACCTTGTTTATCAATATACGGACATCGCCGGAGAGTGGAATAAAGACGGAACAAGACAGCACGACATCAGCGAAAGTAAATACATCCTCAAAATGCGTTCGGCAAAAACGCACGGGTTTTATGATTTAGAGCGCGTAAACCTGCAGGATAAAAGCAGCCAAATATTCCGCTGGTCTGAATCGCTGCAGCGATATGCGCCATAACCAACCGATAAGGCCGACATCGTTCTGAGCGCTGTAGGCCGTTATCCTTTATATCTCGCCGTTAAATTCAGGAGCGGAAGCGCTATCCTGCTCTCGCATAGAGTTTTTAATTGCAGTCCATCGTTTCCCCCGCTGTCATGCTCAGGCCTAACAACCACCTGAATTATATAGTTATTCATCTTTTTATCTTCATCGCTATTTTCGGAACTTTAATAATATCAATATTACATTTTTGTTTTTTTTTGGTTTTTGCCATCACTTTATGGTGACAATCACAACAATATACTTCCCCTGGGACTAACTTAACCACGGTGAGGTAAAAAATGAAATTTGAACGCCATCATAGAATATTGAAAGAAATCAGTATTTCGGGAGTTGTAAAAGTTTCAAATCTGGCGAAAAGTCTCAAGGTAACAAAAGAAACCATTCGCTCAGATCTCAATGAACTTGCCGGACAGGGATATCTCACTCGCTGTCATGGTGGTGCATTTATTACCCTTGATTCTCTTGATAACGTTGCAAAAAACGAAATTGCTTATGTGCTGGAAAAATATGAATCAGCGCAGAAAATAAAAAAAGGTCTCTCTGCCATGAAAAATAATGTATGTGTTATTGGCTCGTTCAATGTTGATATTATCAGTTACCTACCGAGGCTACCCTCGACAGGAGAATCATTACTTGCCGATAAATTTATTTTTTCGCCAGGCGGTAAAGGATGTAATCAAGCATTAGCAGCAAGCTATGCCGATTCTGATGTGCATTTTATTACCAAAGTAGGGTCAGACCATTTTAGTTATTACGCCATTAATTTTATAAACTCATCAAAAATCCATAAAAGTGTAATCTACCAGAACAAAGAAACACAAACTGGTACAGCTACCATCATGGTGAATGGAGATACCGGGGATAACATCATCGCTATCTATCCCGGTGCTAATATGACAATTTCACCTGATGAAATCACTATACAAAAAGAAGCCATTGTTCATTCAGATATTGTTCTTGTACAACTGGAGACGAATTACGAGGCGCTTCAGCAAACAATTCGTCTCGCACAAAAAAATGATATACCAGTAATTATCAATCCAGCGCCGTACAATGAAATGGTCAATACCATCATTGATGACATCGATTATATCACGCCGAATGAAACCGAAGCTGGTCTACTGGCAAACATGTCCGTCAATGACATTGAGTCAGCCAAATGTGCAGCGAAGATTATTCATCAGAAAGGTGTCAAAAATACCATTATTACATTAGGTAGCAAAGGATCTCTCGCTTATGACGGAACACAATTCATCTATTCTCCGGCATTCCCGGCAGTTGTAAAAAACACTGCTGGAGCTGGCGACGCCTTCAATGGCGCACTCGCATCTGGCCTTGCTAAAGGGAAATCACTGGCATCCGCATTATGCTACGCCAGCGCATTCGCCTCGCTTGCGGTTGAAACACCCAATGCCTCTGACATGCCAGAAAACGAATCCGTTCTTCATCGCATTCAGGGTTCACATTACAAACAAACTATCTCTACTCACTAAATCAAGGGGCAGACTATGAACAATACGCAGAAAAAACTAAAGGTGCTCTTTATTGGAGAATCCTGGCATATTCACATGATTCATTCAAAAGGTTATGACAGTTTTACCTCCAGTAAATACGAAGAAGGCGCAACATGGTTACTGGAATGTTTAAAGAAAGGGGGGATGGAAATTGATTACATGCCTGCTCACACCGTACAAATCGCATTTCCAGAAAGCATTGATGAACTAAACCGTTATGATGTCATTGTCATTAGCGATATCGGCAGCAATACATTCCTGTTGCAAAACGAAACATTCTATCAGCTCAAAATAAAGCCAAATGCTCTGAAATCAATTAAAGAGTACGTCAAAAATGGTGGTGGTCTGCTTATGATTGGCGGCTATCTGTCATTTATGGGTATTGAGGCAAAGGCCAATTACAAGAACACCATTCTTGCCGAGGTCTTGCCAGTTATTATGCTTGACGGCGATGACCGAGTAGAAAAACCAGAAGGTATCTACGCTGAGGCTGTCTCGCCTGAACATCCTGTTGTAGAAGGATTCTCAGACTACCCGATATTTCTGGGTTATAACCAGGTTGTCGCCAGAGAAGATGCTGATATCGTATTAACAATAAATAATGATCCACTGTTAGTGTTCGGTAAATACCAACAGGGTAAAACCGCCTGTTTTATGAGTGACTGTTCGCCGCACTGGGGAACTCAGCAATTCATGTCCTGGCCGTTTTATACCGACCTGTGGGTTAACACGCTTCAATTCATCGCCAGAAAATAAAAAACAATGGAGTAACGAAAGTTACTCCTTTTATAAAATATAAGGATTGATGTATGAACAAGAATAAGTACTCAACCCCCTTACTGATGCTTGCAACCATCTTAGCCGGTATGCTTTCCCCAATGCAGTCTGCCGTTAATGGGCAATTGGGGCACTGGTTGCAGGATGGTAATGCTTGCGCAGTAATCTCTTTCGCCAGCGGTCTGGTTGTCATGTTTTTTATTATTATTGCGCGTAAAGAAACACGCCAGCAATTCGCGTCGATCCCGACTCTGATTAAAAAGCGGAAAATCCCGTTGTGGAATTGGTTTGCCGGGTTATGCGGGGCGATGGTCGTATTTTCTGAAGGTGCATCAGCCAGCGCGTTAGGCGTTGCCACTTTTCAAACTGCGTTAATTTCCGCCCTGCTCCTTTCCGGCCTGCTGTGCGACCGTTTTGGCGTCGGTGTGGATGAGAAAAAATATTTCACGCCATGGCGCGTTGCTGGCGCATTGTTCGCGGTTATTGCCACGATTTTTGTCGTGTCGCCACAGTGGCACTCAACCTCGTTTATCCTGCTTGCTATTCTTCCATTTTTGGCAGGATTACTCGCTGGCTGGCAACCTGCGGGGAATGCCAAAGTCGCCGAGGCAACGGGATCCATGCTGGTTTCCATTACCTGGAACTTCATCGTCGGCTTTTGTGTCCTGGGTGCAGCGCTGGCGATACGTGTCGCATTAGGACATGTCACCGTCCAGTTACCCGATACGTGGTGGATGTATCTCGGTGGCCCGCTGGGTCTGCTATCCATCGGGCTGATGGCGATTCTGGTCAGAGGCTTAGGACTATTAATGCTGGGTGTCGCCTCTACCGCGGGTCAGTTGCTGGGTTCGGTGTTGATTGATGAGTTAATCCCATCATTAGGCAATACGGTCTATCTGGTTACCATCATCGGTACATTATTCGCGTTAGTCGGCGCAATTGTTACCACCATCCCCGAATACAGAGCATCCAAAATGGCGCAAAAAATGGAGGTGTCAGGATGAAAGGCTTCCTGCAAACCGTAACAGGCCCAGTGGCGCACTCTGAAATGGGTCTGACACTACCGCATGAGCACCTGTTTAACGATTTATCATCCGTTGTTGACGAGCCACAGTATGCTTTTTCACAGCAGTTGGTGGGAAAGAAAGTCAGTGCTGACCTGCAGTGGGGACTGAAACACGACCCGTACTGCTGCGCCGATAACATGGACAGAAAAGAGATTGATGATGTCATCTTTGAAATCAATAATTTCATGTCACTGGGAGGCAGGACTATTGTCGACGCGACGGGTTCTGAATCTATTGGCCGGGACGCCACATCATTGCGGGAAGTGGCATTAAAAACTGGTTTGAATATCGTTGCTTCATCAGGACCTTATCTGGAAAAGTTTGAAAGCGCCAGGATCCACAAACCTGTCGAGTTATTAGCCTCACTCATTGATAAGGAACTGAATCAGGGGATTGGCGAGACAGATATTCGCGCCGGTATGATCGGTGAAATTGGCGTATCACCCGCTTTTACTCAAGCTGAGCGCAACAGCCTGCGCGCGGCGTCTCTGGCACAACGTAATAATCCCCATACGGCAATGAATATCCATATGCCAGGGTGGCTGCGGCTGGGCGACGAGGTACTGGATATTGTCCTTGAAGAGATGAACGTCTCTCCGGCAAAAGTCTCGCTGGCGCATTCAGATCCTTCGGGAAAAGATGTTGCCTATCAACGAAAAATGCTCGACCGCGGCGTATGGCTTGAATTTGACATGATTGGTCTGGACATTACTTTCCCCAAAGAAGGTATCGCCCCAGGTGTTCAGGACACCGCAGATGCGGTAGCACATCTGATTGAACTGGGTTACGCCGACCAGATCGTATTAAGCCATGATGTTTTTCTCAAACAAATGTGGGCAAAAAATGGGGGGAATGGTTGGGGATTTGTCCCGAATGTTTTCCTCGCCTATCTGGCTGCCCGTGGAGTAGATAACGATACTCTTAGCAAGCTCTGTATTGATAATCCGGCGCGGTTACTCACGGCGTAGCTAACATATAGCCCGGTGCCTGACACCGGGCTATTAATCAACAATCAGTAACCCGCCGTTAAATCATCCACGGAACGCGGATCGGACGCGCCATACAGTGCGCCATCCGGCCCAACCATAATGCTCTGGGTGCTGCCCATCGCCTCTTTCAGCGCCACTTTCTGTCCTTTTTGCTCCAGCAGTTTGATTGTATCCGGGCTGAAGCCCTTCTCGACGCGAAGCTCATCCGGCAACCACTGATGATGGAAGCGCGGCGCGTTGGTCGCTTCGGCGACATTCATCCCGAAATCAATGCTGTTGACCACCATTTGCAGCACAGTAGTGATAATTCGACTCCCGCCTGGGCTGCCGGTAACCAGCCAGGTTTTCCCCTCTTTTACCACAATAGTCGGCGACATAGATGACAACGGACGCTTCTTCGGTCCGACCGCGTTGGCATCGCCGCCCACCAACCCGTATACGTTCGGTACGCCCGGCTTAGCAGAGAAGTCGTCCATTTCATTATTGAGCAGAATGCCTGTGTTACCCGCCACAATACCGGTCCCGAAGGTGGTATTCAGGGTATAGGTCACCGCCACGGCATTGCCGTCTTTATCCACCACCGAGAAGTGAGTGGTCTGATTGCTTTCATACGGGGCGAGCTTGCCAGGTTTAATCTGGCTGGAAGGCTTAGCCTTGTTGATATCAATCTGATCGGCAAGCGTTTTAGCATAGGCTTTGTTGGTCAGTGCCTGCCATGGCACTTTCACAAAATCCGGATCGCCCAGATACTCCGAGCGGTCGGCGTAGGCATATTTCTCCGCTTCAGCCATGATCTGCATGGCGTCGGCGCTGCCAAACCCGTACTTCTTCATATCAAAGTTTTCAAGAATATTAAGGATCTGCACGATGTGAATACCGCCAGAGGATGGCGGCGGCATGGAGAAGACCTGATACCCGCGATAGTCACCGCTAATCGGCGTACGCTCAACGGCTTTATAGCTGGCTAAATCCTCTTTGGTCATCAGCCCGCCGTTCTTCTGCATTTCCCCGGCGATCTGATCGGCAATAGCCCCTTTATAAAACGCATCCGGGCCGCTTTCGGCAATCATTTCCAGGCTTTTCGCCAGGTTCTTTTGCACCAGCTTATCGCCTTTTTTCAGTGGCTCACCATCTTTCCAGAAAATGGCTTTGCTGTTCTCGTGATTAGGGATCACTTCGCTGCCGTAGGTTTTGAGATCGTCAGCCAGCGCGTCATTAACCACAAAGCCCTCTTGCGCCAGCTTCATCGCCGGACGCACGACTTTGTTCAGCGGCATCGTACCGTATTTCTCCAGCGCTAATGAGAACCCCGCGACAGTACCCGGCGTACCGGATGCCAGATGCGACGTCAGCGACTTTTTCGCATCGGCGTTGCCCTGCTCATCAAGGAACATGTCGCGGGTCGCGCCAGCAGGAGCCATTTCGCGAAAATCAATCGCCGTAGTGTTACCGTCTTTGGTACGCAGCAGCATAAAACCGCCACCGCCCAGATTGCCCGCTTGGGGATGCGTCACCGCCAGCGCGTAGCCAACGGCCACAGCGGCATCGACGGCATTTCCACCCTGTTTAAGAATATCCACCCCCACCTGAGTGGCAAGCGCATCCACGGAGGCCACCATCCCCTGCTGCGCACGCACGGGATGGAATACATCCTCCTCAACACCGTATGATACCGGTGGTGGCGCAGCCGGAGCGGCTGCAACGCTAAAACAACTTCCTGAGAGCAGAGCAGCAATGGCTACCCGGCGTAAAAACGTCGGTTTTATCATCGTTATTCTCCAGATGTTTGGGGTCAGCCCTCACTAAGCTTGGTGCATAACTCTGAAATAATCATCGTAACGGCGAGAAAGGAGTAAACTTAAGAGATCCCCGAGAGGAGAAAAGCGATGAAACGACTCTTACTTTTAGCCATGCTGTTGCCGTTTGCAGGCTTTGCACAGCCCATCAACACCATGAATAACCCGAATCAACCCGGTTATCAGATCCCGAGCCAGCAGCGTATGCAAACCCAAATGCAATCGCAGCAGATTCAGCAGAAAGGGATGCTTAATCAGCAGTTGCAAACGCAGACGCGTATGCAACAACAGCATATGGAAAACCAAATCAATACCAACTCCCAGCGCGTCCTTCAGTCTCAGCCAGGTGAGTTTAATTCCAGCCAGCAGCAAATGTTGCCCAACAGCAACGGTGGGATGTTGAGTGGAACCCGTAACCCGGACAGCTCGCTGAATAAGCAACATATGCTGTCGGAGAAAAAGAACGGCGACATGCTGAAGCCCTCCAGCACGCCGCAGCCTAACGTTCCGTTAAAAACAATTGGGCCTTAACAGGGCTGGAAATCCGGACCAATCGTATCAATGGCATCGGTACAGATGCAGTCCACTCCCCAGCGCAACAGTTCCGCTGCGCGCTGGGGTCGGTTGACGGTATACACCAGAATACGCAGCCCTGCGTCGCGCAGCGCATCCACGCGCGCTTCATCCAGTAGTTTGTGATTAAGATGAATAGAGACGCAGCCAAGCCGCGTTGTCAGCTCACGCCAGTCCGCGCGCCACTCATCAAGCAGTAAGCCTCTCGGCAGTTCAGGCACCGCCTGCTGCGCCGCCTCAAGCGCGTCAATTTCAAAGGATGACAACAGCGGTGGCGTCATTCCCGCCCACAGTTCCCGAGCGGCCAGCGCTACGGCTTTGCCGGTTAACGTTCCGGTGCCGGTGGTGGGTTTAATTTCAATATTCGCCATCATACCGTGCTGACGGCAGCGCTCGGCCACTTGTGAGAGCAGCGGTAGCGGTTCGCCTTTAAACTCACCGCTAAACCAGCCGCCGGCGTCCACGCGCAATAAATCCTGCCACTTCAGCTCGCCTGCCACGCCCCAGCCATTGCTGGTTCGTTCCAGGTTGTCGTCATGCAGCAAGAAGATCTCACCGTCTTTCGACAATTTAGCGTCAAACTCAATCATGGTATGCCCGTATCGCGCCCCCATGTCGATCGCCGCCAGAGTGTTTTCCGGTGCCAGCTTACCGCCGCCGCGATGGGCGACGATATGGGGGTAAGGCCAGTTACTCATATGCGTTGTCCTGTTTCACCATCAAAAAGATGCAGATGATTTTCTGGCAGATGCAGCCACAGCGTGCTGCCTGCCGTCGGGCGATGCTGATGCGCCAGTCGCACCACCAGCTTTTGCTCACCCCACCATCCGTGTGCCAGGTTATCCGCTCCCAGCATTTCCAGCGTGTCGACGACCAACGGCACGCCGCCTTCGGCCTGCGAGCTTAGCGCAATATGCTCCGGGCGGATACCCAACGTCATTCGACGCCCAGCAGACCCCCTCGCGCTTGTGCCGAGGGGCAACGTCATGCCGTCGTCCAGTTCAAAATGGGTGCCCGAGGCGCTGATGCGCCCGTCCAGCAGATTCATCGCCGGGCTGCCGATAAAACTCGCCACAAAGCGGCTGGCAGGCTTTTCATACACCTCCACCGGCGTGCCGATCTGCTCGGCAATGCCTTTGTTCATGACCATCACCCGCTGGGCGAGGGTCATCGCTTCAACCTGATCGTGCGTCACATACAGTGAGGTGGTTTTCAGTCGGCGATGCAGATGCTGTAACTCAAGACGCATCTGTACGCGCAGCTTGGCATCGAGGTTAGAAAGCGGCTCATCGAACAGGAATACCGCTGGGTCACGGACAATCGCCCGCCCCATTGCCACACGCTGGCGCTGACCGCCGGAAAGCTCGCGCGGACGACGCTTGAGCAGTTCACCCAGCTCGAGAATACGCGCCGCCTCTTTCACCCGTTCGGCAATATGTTCCTTGCCCATCCCGCGGATTTTCAGCCCCCAGGCCATATTTTCTTCCACGCTCATATGGGGGTAGAGCGCGTAGTTCTGAAAGACCATCGCAATGCCGCGATCCTTAGGCTCCATTTCGGTGACGCGTTGATTATCAATCCAGATATCGCCGCCGCTCACCCGCTCAAGCCCGGCCACCATCCGTAGCAGCGTTGACTTACCGCAGCCGGATGGGCCAACCATCACGATAAATTCTCCGTCCGCGACGTCCAGTGTCAGCGGTTTAATCACCTGGGTTTTGCCGTCCCAGCTTTTGGTTACTGCCTGTAGTTTTAAGCCAGCCATTTTTATTTCTCACTATCGACCAGGCCACGTACGAAGGCACGCTGCATGGCTAACACGATGATTACCGGAGGGATGAGCGTCAGCAGCATGGCGGCCATTACCTGGTTCCACTGCGTGGTGCCTTCACCAGTAGCAATCATGCCTTTAATACCTGCCACCGCAGTGCCCAAATTGACATCGGTAATAATTAACAACGGCCACAGATACTGGTTCCAGCCGTAGATAAAGGTGATCACAAACAACGCCGCCAGATTGGTTTTTGACAGCGGTAGTACAATATCGCGGAAAAAACGCATCGGTGACGCGCCGTCAATACGCGCCGCCTCAACCAGTTCATCCGGCAGGGTCATAAAAAACTGCCGGAACAGGAACGTCGCAGTAGCCGATGCCATTAACGGCAGCGTCAGACCCGCATAGCTGTCGAGCATTTTCAGGTTGGCGATCACTTCCACCGTCGGGAAAATACGCACCTCGACCGGCAGCATCAGCGTGATAAAAATCATCCAGAAGAACAGGTTACGCAGTGGAAAGCGGAACCAGACGATGGCGAATGCGGAGAGCATAGAGACGGTGATTTTCCCTACCGTAATACTGAACGCCATGATGAAACTGTTGAGCATCATCAGCCAGAACGGCGCGCTGTTGACGCCCACGCCGTTGACCCAGATGTCTTTCATGTTTTCCAGCAGTTGTGTGCCGGGAACCAGCGTCATCGGCGTGTCAAACATCGCTTTGTTATCCAGCGTCGCCGCGACAAACGCGACGTACAGCGGAAACAGGATCACCATGATCCCCATAATCAACATGGCATGGCTGAATATTGTCAGCCCAGGACGATTCTCAATCATTGGTAACGCACCTTACTTTCCACATAGCGGAACTGCACCACCGTCAAAATAATGACCAGGAACATCAGCACTACCGATTGGGCGGCCGAGGCGGAGAGGTCCAGCCCAACAAAGCCTTCGCGATAGATCTTATAAATCAACGTAGTGGTGGCCTGTACCGGCCCACCCGCCGTGGCGGCATCGATCACCGGGAAAGTATCAAAGAAGGCATAAACCAGATTCACAACCAGCAGAAAGAAGCTGACCGGTGCAATCAGCGGCAACGCCAGCTTAAAGAAGCGGCGAGCCGGTCCCGCACCATCAATCGCGGCGGCTTCGATCAGCGACCGCGGAATAGACTGTAGTGCGGCAAAGAAGAACAGGAAGTTGTAACTAATCTGCTTCCAGACCGACGCAAACACCACCAGAAACATCGCCTGACCGCTGTTTTGCGCATGGTTCCAGTCATAGCCAAACTCACCGAGAAAATGGGTAATCAACCCGCGTCCTGGGTTAAACAGGAAGATCCACAATACGGCGGCGACGGCGGGCGCGACGGCGTAAGGCAACAGCATCAGCGTCTGGTAAAAACGGCTGCCGCGCACCACGTAATTCACGAGCGCCGCAAAAAATAACGACACCAGCAAACCGCTTACCGTGACTAACGTACTGAACTTAATGGTGGTCCAGAATGAATCAAGGTAGTACGGGTCATGAAACAGCGCGATAAAGTTTTCCAGTCCGACAAACTGGCTAGAAAGACCAAACGGATCAACGGATTGTAGTGAGTACCACAGCGCTTCACCGGCGGGCCAGATAAAGAAAATAACGGTGATAACCAGCTGCGGGGCCACCAGCAAATAGGGAAGCCAGCGCGAGCGGAACACCGGACGGGATGAAGACATGTAGGTTCTTTTCCTAGAAGGTGCCAGATTGCGGTGCAAACACCTTATCCGGCCTACAAACTACACGCAGTTGTAGGCCGGGTAATTCGCAGCCGCCACCCGGCATTTCACATTACGATTTAGTCGATTGCTCAAAGCGGCGCAGTAACTGATTGCCACGCTCAACGGCCGCATCCAGTGCCTGCTGCGGGGTTTTCTTCCCGGTCCAGACGCTTTCCAGCTCTTCATCTACGATGGTGCGGATCTGCGGCATGTTGCCCAGACGCAGCCCTTTGGTGAACGGCAACGGTGCCTTGTTCAGCATCTGGCGGGTGGCGATATCAGCCCCAGGGTTCTTATCATAGAAGCCCTGCTCGCGGGTCAAATCATACGCAGCGGTGGTAATGGGCAGGTAGCCGGTCTTCTGGTGCCATTCGGCAGCAATTTCAGGCTTCGCCAGGAAGTTGAGGAACTGCGCCACGCCTTCGTAGGTTGCTTTGTCTTTACCTTGCATCACCCACAGGCTGGCCCCCCCGATAATCGCGTTCTGCGGCGCGCCCTTCACATCGGCATCGTACGGCATCATACCGACGCCATAGTTGAATTTGGCGTAGTGGCGGATATCAGCCAGAGAACCGGAAGAGGCGGTGGTAATGGCACAATCCCCGTTATAGAACTTCTCGGTAGACTCGTCTTTACGCCCGAAGTAGCTGAAATCCCCTTTTTTATTCAACGCTTCCAGCAGGGCGATATGTTTCACCTGTTCCGGTTTATTGAATTCCAGCACCGCGTCAGTACCGTCAAAGCCGTTGTTTTTGGTGGCTACCGGCAGACCATTCCAGGCGCTAAAGTTTTCAATCTGAATCCATCCCTGCCAGCCGCTGGCGTAACCGCACTTCATGCCTGCGGCTTTCAGCTTCGCGGTGTATTCCGCCAGATCCTGCCAGGTTTTTGGCGGCTGCTCAGGGTCTAAACCGGCTTTTTTGAAGGCATCTTTGTTGTAGTACAGCACCGGCGTGGAGCTGTTAAACGGCTGGGAGAGCAAGTGTCCGCTTTTAGAGTCGGTGTAATAACCGGAAACCGTCGGCACGAACTGAGACTCATCAAAGTTAATACCCGCCTCTTGGAATACTTCATAGACCGGTTTAATGGCTTTCGAAGCCATCATTGTTGCCGTACCCACTTCATAAACCTGCAGTAGCGCAGGTGCGTTTCCGGTACGGAAAGCAGCAATGCCTGCGCTCAGGCTCTGCTCGTAGTTGCCTTTGTACTGCGGAACAATTTTGTAGTCAGGATTGGCGGCATTAAAACGTTGCGCCAGTGAATCAACTTCTTTACCCAGTTCACCTTCCATTGAGTGCCAAAACGGGATAGTGGTGACGGCCAGAGCATGACCTGCAAACGCCAGGCTAAGTGCCAGTCCTAAAGCTGTATGTCGTAACGATATCATCGGTTATCTCTCTTGTTGTGCCGGATGCGCGATATCACGCGTTTTATGCTCGCGGGGGTAACATGACATGCTCGAATGACAGAAAAATAACTTTTTTATTACAAAAAAAAGATAGTAAGGCGACAAACAGATGGCAAGGCGGTGAAAGCGTAGTGACAGGAAAATGCGGGGTGGTGCACAACAAAGCCGGGTAGCGCTATGTTTTACCCGGCCAGGATGACGTTATCTGTTGCCGCCAGCAAGGAACATTAATCTTTACGCCAGCGTCGTTCATATTCATTCTGTAAGCGCTGCTGTTCCCGCCGCTCACGTTCGCGCTGAATATCCGGTTTCTCATCTTCCCAACCCGGGCAGACAGAGGCAGTGAACATGTCACAGGGAAAACTGGACGGCGCTAACGAGCTGTCCGGCTTTTCTTCCCAGATTGACGGGTCGCGCGGGTCGAACGCTGGCGGTGTTGAGGCCAGGGTATTTGATGAAAGGGTCAAAAACAAACTGCCAATCATCATGCAGATAGCGGAACGTATCATCCTTTCTCCATGTTCACTTTTATTATTGATAACTATTCTCAATAATAACACAGAGCAATAAAAAGGGGCCATATCAGGCCCCCTTGTCCATTCAGAGAATGTTAACCGCCCAGATACGCGCTGCGCACTGCTTCGTTAGCCAGTAACGCATCACCGGTGTCTTCCAGCACCACATGACCATTTTCCAGCACGTAGCCGCGATCGGCGAGCTTCAGCGCCTGGTTAGCGTTTTGTTCGACGAGGAAGATTGTCATCCCCTGCTCGCGCAGTTGTTCGATGGTATTGAAGATCTGCTGGATGATAATCGGCGCCAGACCCAGCGACGGTTCATCAAGCAGCAGCAGCCGCGGTTGGCTCATCAGCGCACGGCCTATCGCCAGCATCTGCTGTTCACCGCCGGACATCGTGCCCGCACGCTGAATTCGGCGCTCATGCAGGCGGGGAAACAGGTCATACACCCACTTAATGCGTTCCTGAAACTGGTCCTTTTCGGCAAAGAAGCCGCCCATTGCCAGGTTCTCTTCCACCGTCATGCGGGAAAATACGCGACGCCCTTCCGGAACAATCGCTACCGCTTCGCGCATGATTTTCGCCGTCTGCCAGTCGGTAATGTCTTTACCATCAAAGACAATTCGCCCGCTTGTCGCACGCGGATCGCCGCACAGCGTACCAAGCAGCGTGGTTTTTCCCGCGCCGTTGGCACCGATAAGCGTCACGATTTCACCTTGATTGATATACAAGCTAACGTCGTGCAGCGCCTGTATCTTGCCGTAGTGGGCGCTGACTTTGTCAAAGGACAACATGACTTTTTCCATATTATGCGTCACCACCATTATGCTTCACCTAAATAGGCGCGGATCACGTCCGGGTTGTTACGAATCTGTTCCGGCGTCCCGTTCGCCAGCGGCGTGCCCTGATTCACCACGTAAATACGGTCGGAAATACCCATCACCAGCTTCATGTCGTGCTCAATCAACAAAATGGTGGTGTTGTGATGGTTACGCAGTTCAGCAATCAACTCGTCCAGCTCTTTGGTCTCTTTCGGGTTGAGGCCTGCGGCGGGTTCGTCAAGCATCAGGATTTCCGGCTGGGTCACCATACAACGTGCAATCTCCAGACGGCGCTGGTCGCCGTAGGCCAGGTTACTGGCCTGACGGTTGGCGTGCTCCAGCAAACCAATACGCTCCAGCCAGGTGGCGGCGCGATCCAATGCTTCACTCTGCGCGCGACGGAACGACGGGGTTTTCAACAGGCCGGAGAAGACGCCGGTTTTCAACTGCTGATGTTGCGCCACCAGCAGATTTTCAATCACCGTCATCTCGCGAAACAGACGCACGTGCTGGAAAGTACGCACCACGCCCATCCGCGCGATTTGCTGACCCGGCAGTCCTTCCAGATGCTGGTCGCGCAGCTTAATCGTCCCACCCGTCGGCTTATAAAAACCGGTCAGACAGTTAAAGACCGTGGTTTTTCCCGCACCGTTCGGCCCGATTAACGAGACGATCTCCTGTGGTCTCAGCTCCAGTTCAACGTTGTTTACCGCCAGCAGACCACCAAAGCGCATCATCAGGCCGTTGACGGATAATAATGGCTGACTCATGCCTGCTCTCCTTTTGCTTCCCCGTTTTTCAGCTTCAACTGCGGACGGGTCATCGGCAACAAGCCCTGCGGACGCCAGATCATCATCAGTACCATTAAACCACCCAGCATTAACATGCTGTATTCATTGAAATCACGCATCAGCTCGCGTGACACCACCAGCAGGATAGCCGCGAGGATCACCGCAAACTGTGAGCCCATTCCGCCCAGTACCACAATCGCCAGCACAAAGGCCGACTCGGCAAAGGTGAAGGATTCCGGGCTGACAAAACCCTGGCGCGCAGCAAACAACGTACCGGCAAAACCAGCAAACGCGGCGCTGATGGTAAAAGCAGTCAGCTTGATACGCGTAGGGTTTAAGCCCAGCGAACGACAGGCAATTTCATCTTCGCGCAGCGCTTCCCACGCACGGCCCAACGGCATACGCAGCAGACGGTTGATGACAAACAGCGAGAAGACCACCAGCAGCAGCGCCACCAGATAGAGGAAAATAACGCGGTCAGACGGATCGTACTTCACGTTAAAGAAGTTGCTGAAGGTGTCCCAGCCGCCTTCACGGGCAGTACGACTGAACTCCAGGCCGAAAAAGGTCGGTTTCGGGATCTGGCTGATACCGTTCGGACCACCGGTCACTTCAGTGTTGTTGAGCAGCAGGATACGGACGATTTCGCCGAAGCCTAAAGTCACAATCGCCAGATAGTCACCGCGCAGGCGCAGTACCGGGAAGCCGAGCAGGAAGCCCGCAGCAGCGGAAACCAGCCCCGCCAACGGCAGACAAGTCCAGAAGCCGAGTCCGTAATAGTGGTTCAGCAGCGCGAAGGTGTAAGCACCGATGGCATAGAAGCCGCCGTAGCCCAGCACCAGCAGACCGGAAAGCCCCACCACCACGTTTAAGCCGAGGCCGAGGATGATATAAATCATCGTCAGCGTGGCAATATCAACCGTACCACGCGACACCATAAACGGCCACGCCACGGCAATCACCAGCAATGCGACCAGGAACAGCTTCTGTTTAACGGTAGAGCCATCAATCGCCGGCAGAACAAACTTCGGTCCCGAGACACTCTTCATGCCCTTCTGGAAAGCTGGACGCAACAGTTGGAAGAGAAAGACCACGCCAGTGCCAATAAACACCCACTGCCAGCGGATATCCGCGGCGGTATCCACCACCAGTTTGGTGCCGTCAAGCTCCAACTGGACGCCCATAAAGACGCCCGCCAGCAGGAAGAACATAGCGGCAGAAAGCAGCGCCATTGCAAAATGCATCGGTTTCATACTTTCTCTACCTCCGGGCGACCCAGAATACCGGTCGGCATCACCAGCAGCACCAGAATCAGCAGCGCGAATGAAACCACGTCTTTGTATTCAGTACTCAGATAAGCAGAGGAGAGCGCTTCCGCGACGCCCAGAATCAGGCCGCCGATCATCGCCCCAGGAATGCTGCCGATGCCGCCCAGTACCGCCGCGGTAAAGGCTTTCATCCCGGCCATAAAACCGATATAGGGGTTAATTACGCCGTAAAACTGGCCGAGCAGTACACCCGCTACCGCCGCCATGGCCGCGCCGATCACAAAGGTCAGCGCAATCACGCGATCGGTATTTATGCCGAGCAGGCTGGCCATTTTCAGGTCTTCCGCGCAGGCACGGCAGGCTCGCCCCATTCGGGAGTAACGGATAAACAACGTCAGCGCCAGCATCGCCAGGAAGGTTACAATCCAGATAACCAACTGCATGGTGGTGATGGAAGCAGAGAAGTTTTCGCTACTGCCGACAGTCCACTGGCCGTTAAACAGGCTGGGCAGCGCCACATCGCGTGACCCTTCCGTCAGGCTGACGTAGTTTTGCAGGAAGATGGACATCCCGATAGCAGAAATCAGCGCAATCAGGCGCTTAGAGCTGCGCACGGGCCGATACGCTACGCGTTCAATGCTCCAGCCGTAGGCGCTGGCAATCACAATCGCGCCGACGAAGCCCGCCGCGACCAGTAACCAGCTGGAATCAATACCCATCATCATTAGCGCAGCGATGATCATAAAGGAGACATAGCTGCCGATCATATACACCTCGCCGTGGGCGAAGTTGATCATGCCGATAATGCCGTACACCATCGTGTAACCGATAGCGATCAGCGCGTAGGTGCTTCCCAGCGTGACGCCGTTAAACATCTGCTGCAAGAAATAGAGGAACTGCTCGGACATAAGGTAACCTTTCTTAACCCGCCCGCTTTGTACGGGCGGTGGGATAACTCGTCTTCAGCTATTACTTCGCGACGGTCGATGATCCGTCCGCGTGCCACTGGAAGACACCAAACTCAAATCCCTTCAAATCGCCTTTTTCGTCCCATTTCAGCGGCCCTATCACGGTGTCAGCTCCGTGTGCTTTCAGATCTTTCACCAGCTCCAACGGCTCTTTGCTACCGCTGCGATCCATTGCTGTCGCCAATGACTGGACGGCGGCATAGGTGATCCACACGTACGGTCCGGTTGGATCTTTCTTGTCAGCTTTGAGCGCATCGACGATAGCTTTATTCGCCGGATCCTGATCATAGCGTTTTGGCATGGTCACCAGCATGCCTTCAGCGGCATCACCGGCAATGTTAGACAGCGACGCGTTGCCCACGCCCTCAGGTCCCATAAACTGGGTATTCAGCCCGACGGAGCGTGCCTGGCGCAGCATTTGCCCCATTTCCGGGTAGTAGCCGCCGTAATAAACAAAATCGATATTTTCTTTTTTCAGGCGGGCGATCAGCGCAGAAAAATCTTTTTCCCCGGCGGTGATCCCATCAAAGAAGACGATATTGGCTTTGCCCGCTTTCAGGCTCTCCTGCACTGAACGCGCCAGGCCTTCACCGTATTGCTGTTTATCGTGAATGATGGCGATGCGCTGCGGCTTCACCTTCTCCAGAATGTATTTCGCGGCGGTCGGCCCCTGAGAGGAGTCCAGGCCCGCTGTACGCATAATGTGCGCGTAACCGCGCTGGGTCAGTTCCGGGTTAGTCGCGCCAGGGGAAATCATCAGAATGCCTTCGTCTTCATAGATATCTGATGCGGGCTGCGTGGAAGATGAGCACAGATGACCAATAACGTACTGAATGCCGTCATTGACGATTTTGTTCGCGACCGCAACCGCCTGTTTTGGATCGCAGGCGTCGTCATATTCAACAGCGACCAGTTTGTCGCCTTTGACCCCGCCTTTGGCATTGATATCTTTAATGGCCTGGCGTGCGCCATTAAATTCCATATCACCCCACTGCGCGACCGGGCCTGACATCGCCCCGACAACAGCGACCTTGATATCTTCTGCCATGACCGCGTGTGACATTGCCAGTGCTATCACCCCTGCGATGATTGTTTTCGCATTCCGTTTCATTTTCCTGAATCCCCATTCGTGATGATGTATATATGTTGTATTTATGTGGTTAAAAAGCAGACTGTGCTTTTTTTGAACTGTACTATTTTTACCAGTCTCGTTAATGGTTTAGCGCAGTTTTTTAAGCAAATTACGGCTAAAATCTCTATTTTTCAGTCGATTAAGAAAAGATAATATTCTGCTTTTCACTATAGATAAACAAAAAAAAGTGCATTTGTCAGCATAAAATAACGGCATGATAAGCGGAATAAAATGCTGCATTCCAGGGTATTATCCTGCCTGTTTTTCAATCTCTACTGTTTCAATCTGTCATTGTCGTGGTTACAAAACTATTAACCTGGTTAATCGCATAAAAAAGAGAAAGCATCCGGGCGAATTATTTCGGTACACTGATGCCATCTTTTGTGATTTGGACATGCTGTTAATGAAGCTGACCATCGTTCGTTTAGATAACTTTAGCGGCCAGGACCTGATTGATCTGAGCAAAATCTGGCCGGAATATTCCGCCTCATCATTAAGCGTAGATGAAACGCACCGGATCTACGCCGCACGCTTTAATGAGCGCCTGTTAGGCGCCGTGCGGGTAACCCTGAGCGGCACACAAGGCGCACTGGATTCATTGCGCGTGCGCGATATCACCCGCCGTCGCGGCGTCGGGCAGTATTTGATCGAAGAAGTGATCCGGGAAAACCCTGACGTGAGTTCGTGGTGGATGGCCGACGTTGGCGTGGAAGACCGCAGCGTGATGACCGCATTTATGCAGGCGTCAGGGTTTACGGCCCAGGAGAATGGCTGGGAAAAACGGTAAAACAATCGTCGATGCAGCATGGCTAGCGCAGCATACGGACGAAAGAAATAAGCCCTGAGCGCAGCGCGAGGGCTTAATTATATTTAATAAATTCTGTGGCGAATTTAAATCGATTATAGCGGTGGGTCGCGATCGAATATTCGAACAGTTTTCCGTTATCTAAATAAGCTGTTTGTTCAACATGAATAACAACCTCCGGCACCGCTAGCTGCAACAGTTGGCTTTGTTGTTCGTCGGCCATTGAAGCGGTAATCATCATATGACTACTGTGAATTTGATAACCCAGCGTGTCAGTAATATAAGTGTAAATGGAATCAGCAACGTTTGCATAGTTAAGGCCGGGGATCACATTAACCGGCATATACGTTTTTTCAATAATGGCAGGCTCGTCATTTATTACTCTGACGCGCAGGATCGAGTAGACCATTTCATCGCTATTGAGCTGTAGTTTCTGCTGCACATCAGCAGGTGCGGGTATCGCTGAAAAGGCGATAACCCGCGTCACTATCGTTTCGCCCGACTCGATACAGCGAGATTTAGTTCCCTTAAGATGGTTATTAAACGACGAAGTATTGAACGGTAATTTAACAAAAGAACCCAGTCCTCTTTTCCTGACGACAAGGCCTTCTTTTACCAGAATATCCAGCGCCTTGGTAATGGTGAGCTCACTACAATCAAAGAGCAGCGCAAATTTTTTACCTTCCGGAAGCTGGCTATTTTGTGCGTAATGACCAGAAATTATTCTTTTTTTAATCTCTTTATATATATCGATATACTTAGGCATCTTAACCACAATACAGACCTATAAACATAGGTCTGTTATACTATAAGTACACGTAGATAGAAATATCAACGTATTACGGATGATGCCATTCTCACATAGGTATGCCTTTTTCCACGCACGGCAATCGAAAGGCTTCGTATCGCTTCTGGATCGGCGATCCCAGCGCATCCGGCATCGCCAAAGTTATGTATATCGCTGCCGCAGCGCTTGCTCGCCAGGCCAATCAAACTGACTGTATTTGGATCAGCACCTTCCTGGTTGGTGCTGATCGTGGTAATCGCAAGGCCACCCGCCAGATGGACGGCATCAATGATATCGCCGATCGCCGTTTCGCGACTCCCCTGGCTGGTACCCGGCGCAGGGATCACCACTGCATGAGCACCGGCCCCCACGTACTCTGTATATTCTCCCGCTGTCGCCAACCCGCTGGCATAGAATTTCGCCGCAATGATTAATCCGGAAAAATACATCTTCGCCAGTTGAATCGCCTCCAGCATGACGTGTTTATTCAGCTCTGGTTTATCATAGCCGGTCAGACAGAGGAAATCCGCCGTTCGGACGCGCTCGAGTGAGTGGCGCGAGAGGTGGCGCGGGTTATCAGAATCAGGTTCATGCGTAATCTCCAGACTGACTCCAACCAGCCTGCCGGTAAGCGCTTTTATCCCATGAAATCCTCCTTCTCCTGGCAAGCCGGAAACAGCCTGGGTGCTCGTGTTATATCCCTTCAACAGGATCATATCGGCGCCAAATGCAGCAACCAGCTCAGCATTCGTGACGTCCGGGTAAAGCGGCAGGGTTTCTGCCGCCACTTCTGCCATCAGTACGCGGCCCTCAGAGGCTTTTATCGCCGCAACGAGCTCTGCGGCACCTGGCTGTTGCTGAAAGTCGGAAGCCCTACAATTTAAAATACGTTTCATATGATTAATCCAAAGCGATGACGGAAGGCGTGGAATGCTTAAATCCGCCCTCAAGAATTTCAAGATTGGTCACAATGTCTGTTTCGCTGACGTAATTCGCTGCACCATTTACTATCGTTTCGTACAATGCATCATAAACTCGCCCATAATCGCCGCGGACTGTCGGTACCTCGTGTTTTACAAAATGTTGGCTTTCGTCAAGATATTCAATCACCCCGGATTCGTTCTTCTCGCAAAATGAAGAATCATCAGGCATGACATTATTTTTCAGGTACGTCTCCTGCTGATCGATTTGCATCTGTGTAAATGATCCACGGGTACCATGGACGATAAATTTTGGATACGGGGTCATGACAAGATGGCTAGTTTTAATAATCGCTTTCAGGTCGCCGTAATAAAGCTGCGCCTCAAACGTATCGTCAGGGTTTTGCGACAGTCGCAGGCTGCGAATGTCATAAGCCACCTGACGTGGTCTGCCAAATAGCGCGAGCATCTGGTCAAGCATGTGGATACCCAGACCGTAAAACGCACCGTTAAATGGATGGTTAACCTGCGGTTGTGCCTCGGGCCGAAAATAGTCAAAGTGACTTTCAATTTCCACAATCTCGCCAAGCAGGCCGCTTTTAATGACCTGCTGAACAGTAAGAAAGCATGAATCAAAGCGGCGATTTTGGAACGGCGTAACGGTCACCTGATGCGCCCTGGCCAGCGCTAATAGCGCTTTCGCCTCTGCAACCGTCGTGGTGAACGGCTTTTCGACCATGACGTTCTTGCCATGCTCAATACACATTTTGGCATAGGAAAAATGGCTATCCGGATGCGTACAAATTACTACCAGCCGCACGGATTCATCTCTGAGAATATCGTTAACATCACGCGTAAAATCAATCCTCTGATATTGCGGCTGAGACTCGATTTCCGGCTTAGGCGTAATATCGAAAATTGTCTTCACGTGATATTTATCGTCGCGAATCAGCACATAGGGCAAATGATAACGGGTAGCACTTTTACCAAACCCAATAAATGCGCAATTAATCATACAACTTCCTTATTTCAACAACGTTAAGGCATGCTCAATAAGCGATTTGCCATCCATATTCGAAAAATGTTGGGGATTCACCAGCGCAACGCGGCAGCGATCCCGTACCGTTTCCCGAACTTTACCTTCCATATACGACAGCTGCGGCGAGAGGAATATCAGATCAGTTTGTTGGTATATATCCTCCAGATTACCAATATGCGTGGCACTAATAGTGGCAGTGCAGTTAATACTCTGAGCATACTGTCGCATTTTTTTCGCCACCATTGAGGTGGACATACCTTCATTACACATTAGAACAATAGTTTTACCGTTCAGCAGATGAGCCTCCCCCACGGGATTTTGTTGTCTGAGCAGAACTTCTTCTGTCGGGGACGCTTTTATATCCTCAATAATCTGCTGCGCTTTTTTAGTGCTAATAGACCGCTCGTAGGCCAACAGGAAGGGAAGATAAACAACAACCCCTATGCCAATTAATACCACCTGCAATACCACGTTACGCAGGTCACCGCCCGACCCCAGCCACCCGGAGAGCAAAGGCGGCACCGACCAGGGCACATAGGCGACAATATGCGACACCCAGCCCCAGGAGGTAGCGAAATAGGCGATGATAAAGTTTATCTGCGGATAGAGGATAAAGGGGATCATCATCAGCGGATTCAGGATCACCGGAAACCCAAAAATAACCGGCTCATTGATATTAAAGATGCCTGGCGCAATCACCGTTCTGGCGAATTTTTTATGGCTACTCATGCGACTGCGCAGCAGGATAGCCAGCAGCAGCGCCAGCGTCGAGCCGGTTCCGCCAAGGTGACCATATAAATCGCGAAACGGCAGCACGATAATGTGCGGCGGCACCTGGCCTGCGGCAAACGCGGCCATATTCTCCTGCATTGCCACCAGTAACGGTGGCTCCAGTACCGGGTTAATAATTCCCGAGGGATGGATACCCAGAGAAAACAGCAGGTTCGTTAACGTGGTTAATGTAATAAATCCCGGCAGGCTGGTTGTCAGATGCACCAGTGGCTTTTGCACCAATGTCTGGATCAGCGCAAACAGTTCGGTATTCGTCACACTGGTAATCAAAAAGGTCACGACGGAGAAAAATGCCACGGTGATCATAATGGCGAACAGGGCGTTGAACGACTGTTGCACCATCGGCGGCACCTCTTCTCCCAACGAGATCTTTAGCGCTGACGAGCTGGAGATTTTTAGAAAGATGCTGGTAGAGATTATAGCGCACAGAATAGCCAGAAAAACCCCGCCAGCATTGGTCAGCGCATACGGCACAACGCCTCCTACGGTCACCGCGTCGCCAACAGCAGGCGTGACGGAAACAGATACCGGCATCAATACAAAAAAGCAGGCTAGCGAGACCATTGCGGCAATGATCGGATTCTCAAATTTACGCTTGCTGGCCAGCGAATAGGACACCAGAACGGCAAGCATAATAGAGAGAATATTCATTGTGCCGTTTAGCACACGTTCCCCGATACCCCGCCACTGCATCATGGTTTCGGCAGAAAGAATATGCCGCATAAATCCGTTGGTATCGAGGAAGACATAGTTGACCATAATAAAAAGTCCGGCCAGGACTAAAAAAGGAATGGCAATAATAAAACTATCGCGCAGACTTCGGAGATACACCTGGCCCGCCAGTTTTTGAGAAAAACCGGCAATACTGTCTAATAGTGTCATAACATCCCTCAATCTTTATTCTGATGAAGAAGGATAAGTTCAGCAATTAACTCTCTGGCAAGCATCGCCGTCATCAGGTGATCCTGCGCATGCACCATAATCAGGTGCACCGGAATTTTACCTTCGCCCTCATCCAGCCCAATTAATCTGGTCTGGATCTCATGGGCTTTTTTCGCCTCTTTATCCGCCTCGGCCAATAAATGTTGTGCCTCAGTGTGCTCTTTCCGCTTGGCGGCCTGGAGCGCAGCGAAAGCCATACTTTTGCAGGCACCAGCATGGGTAATAAGACCCATAATAATTTCTTCATAATTGTCTGGCATGACAGTTCCCTTTAATTAAGTCCGTTATTTTTTATTAAAGCGGCGTACCATTGCGCGCTGGCTTTTGGCGTACGCTGCATATTTTTCAGATCAAGGCGGTACAGTCCGTATCGATTTTTATAGCCATTTAGCCACGACCAGTTATCAATAAACGTCCAGCAGTGATAACCGAAACAGTGGCTACCTTCATTTATGGCCTGATGCACGGCAATAAGATGCTGACGGATAAAATCGATGCGGTAGGCATCGTTCACCTGACCGGCCTCAATCCAACGTTCTTCGTTTTCAACGCCCATTCCATTTTCTGAAATAAACACCGGGATATTTCCGTAATTGAGCCGCAGATCGGTCAAAATATCGTAAATACCCTGCGGATAGATTTCCCAGCCGCGAGAAGTGTTCATGATGCGACCAGGCATTTCATAGGCATCAAAAAACCAATCCGGCATAAAAGGGGACGCCGGATTGATGGCGGTTTGCCTGGCTTGCACCCTCCGTGGGTGATAGTAGTTCACCCCCAGCATATCGACCCTGGCGTGGGCGATTATCTGCAAGTCGTCTTCCGACACTACGGGTAACTGGTCGTAGTGTTTAAGCAACGCGATAAGTTTTTCCGGGTAGCGGCCATTCAGGCTGGGCTCCAGGAAACTCTTATTAAAAAACAGATCGGCTATTTCCGCTGCGTAAACATCTGCTGGATGTTCTGAGCGCGGGTATGAAGGCGTCAGGTTCAGGACGATACCTATTTTTCCCGCATAGCGTCTTTCATGAAAAAGGTTAACCGCTCTGGCGTGAGCAAGTTGGGTATTGAACGCGGCACGTGCCGCGCTGGCAAAATCGCGCTTAAAAGGATAATGAAAATCATACAGATAGCCGCCTTCAACAGGCACAATCGGCTCGTTAAAGGTGATCCAATGGCTGACCAGGTCGCCAAACTGGTCAAAACAGGTTTCCGCATATCTGACGAAGGCGTCTACCACCTGTGCAGAGAGCCAGCCCCCTTTTTGCTGCATCAGAAACGGCAGGTCGAAATGCATTAATGTAATAACCGGTTCAATCCCCGCCTCTTTAAGGCAAAGGATGATATCCCGGTAACCTGCGGCGGCGGCCTCGTCCAGGTGATATCCATCCGGCATTAGTCGCGTCCAGGAGAGAGATGTGCGGTAGCTATTAATACCCGTTTCCCGCATAAGCTGAATATCTTCCCGGTAGTTTTGCCAGAAACCACGCGTTTCTTCTGGTCCCGTTTGATTAAAAAAGCGGTGCGGGCTGCTTTTAAAAGCGTGATCCCAATTAGACGGTGTTTTCCCGCCAGCGGCGCAAAAGCCTTCTGTTTGCGTTGCGGATTCGGCACAGCCGAACCAAAAGTTATCGGTAAAGCGATATCTCATAATATCCTCAACAAATAATTCACTACAGTGAAATGCGAATAGTTGTTTTTGGGTGTGCTTTAGAAATAATATTTAAAGCGCGTCCGAATACCGTAACGGTCATCGGAATCATCACCACCAGCACTCAGGTTATCTGACTCACGTTTTATAAGTGACCAATAAGCACCCAGGTAAATATTGAAGTTATCCATATCCAGGACATTTGCAAAACGGTATGAAGTATGGATGGTATGAATTTGATACTTCCCCTCCTGATCGACAAAGTCATCCCGATTCAGCGAGGTGTATTTATTAAAATCTTCGATTTTATTATTGGCCCAGATATAACCTATTTCGAACTTATCCCAGAGTATATTGGCTCCGGCGGTAAAATCCTTTTCATCTTCCGCATCCATATAGGCCACATTCAGATTTGCAGTAATATCGCTTTCAGGCTGTAGGGTTGCGGTCCAGCCAAAACCATTGCGTCTGGAGAGATCCTGCCACTCGCCGTTAGCATCGTAAGAACCGTAAGCGTTATTTACGACGTTACTCTCGGCGGCGATAGCGGTTGAGAAGCCATCACCGCGCCAGGCGATAACAGGACGAAGGTAAACCGTGTTTTTCATACGCGTCAGGGCGTAGCCGTGGTAAGCCTTATCGGCGTACAGGTCGCTCCCATCCTCAACGAGGGCATTGAGTTCGAAGTACAAATTGTCGACATACTTACTGAGCATAAAGTTGCCGCCGCTGTTACTTCGACCACGACCCTCTTTCATCATATAAATATAGCCGAAGCCATCAGCATAAAGATCGTTCGCCGTATTACCGGAATATTCAACAAAAGTATCCTGATTGAGTGGGAACATATCATATGCTTCAAAGCGTCCGATGGTAGCCCGCCAATCGTTTTTAGAACCTACCTTCTGACCAAAATAAAAAGCGGCATCATCCAGATTCATATTACCACTCATGTCCGCAAGCGGTTGGGCGGTAAACCCCGCGAAATTACCGTTAGATAACTCCCGATAGCCGTCCATACCTAACAGAATGCGGCCATTAATACTCCAGCGTTCATTATCAGTGGCTTTCCAGTCTTTATCAGGGCTGATTCGGGTAGAAACTAATTGGTTGGCACTGCTGGCAGCATCCATATTAAATTCAACGTCACCATATAATCTGAGATTGCCAGAAGGTGTGTCAAACTTGATTTCCGCAAGGGAATTGCATGACAGAAGTAAGGTTGTAAAAAAGAGAAAAGTTTTCATAAAGCATCCGTTTCTGATTGAGTTAAGTGTATCCATCTGAAAGAAACGCCGCCATGATAAAACTATATAGTTTTAAAAACTAATGTATATGATCACATTTTTGAAGATTAGTAGTTTCAGAACATAAATTCGGGGGAGGCAACATAGCGGGGAAACACACCCACCTCGAAGCCCTTCAAATCGGCCTTCTCACCTCGTGATAACGGCCCCATCAAGGTTTCCACTGAGTGTGCTTTCAGATACTTGGCAATTTCATCGGGATCGTCAAACTGATTCACGTCCGCTTACAGGATTTACAGCGCAGGAGAATGGTTGGGAAAAGCGCTAAAAGAAAGCCGGGTGGCGCTGACGCCTACCCGGCCTGCATTCTCTGCCGCATTTATCCAAGTTGTAGTATGTTGGCCGGATAAGGCAAAGCAGCCACCCGACACTCAATCACTTGGCGTCGGTCGCCGTACCATTAGCATGCCAGTCAAACACGCCGAATTCGAAGCCTTTCAGGTCGCCCTTCGCATCCCATGACAGCGGCCCCATCACGGTTTCTACTGAGTTTGCTTTCAGATACTTGGCAATTTCAGCGGGATCGTCAGACTGGTTCAGGCCGGCCTGCAAGGATTGCAGCGCGGCGTAGGTGGTCCATACGAATGCGCCGCTCGGATCCTGTTTCTTGGCTTTGATAGCATCTACGATGGGTTTGTTCGCCGGAACCTGGTCGTAGTTCTTCGGTTTCGTTACCAGTAAGCCTTCTGCAGATTCACCGGCGATGTTAGACAGCGACACGTTCGCTACTCCCTCTGGCCCCATAAACTGGGTTTTCAGACCCGCAGCGCGTGCCTGGCGCAGGATCTGCCCCATTTCCGGGTGGTAACCGCCGTAGTAAACGAAATCGATATTCTCTTTCTTCAAACGCGCCACCAGCGTAGAGAAATCTTTCTCACCGGCGGTGATCCCGTCAAAGAACACCACGTTGGCGTTACCCTTTTTCAGGCCATCCTGCACCGCGCGGGCCAGACCTTCACCGTACTGCTGCTTATCATGAATAATCGCGATGCGCTGCGGCTTCACTTTTTCAACGATATATTTAGCGGCCGTTGGGCCCTGATCGGAATCCAGACCAGTGGTACGCATCACCAGACTATAGCCGCGCGCGGTCAGCTCCGGCGCCGTTGCCGCTGGGGTGATCATCAGAATGCCTTCATCTTCATAAATATCAGATGCGGGCTGCGTGGAAGATGAACACAGGTGACCGATTACGTATTTAATCCCGTCGTTGACCACTTTGTTAGCAACCGCTACCGCTTGTTTCGGGTCACAGGCATCGTCATATTTCACCATGACCAGTTTGTCACCTTTCACGCCGCCCTTGGCGTTGATATCCGCAATTGCCTGCTCTGCGCCGGTAAATTCCTGATCGCCATACTGCGCTACCGGGCCAGACATCGCCCCGACGACGGCAACTTTAATATCCTTAGCAAACGCCATATTGCTCAAAGACAGGGCGATACATCCTGCCAATAACGCTTTACCCTTCATATTCATCCTGACAATCCCCATTATTGTGGTTATTACGTGTGTTGTGATGTTGTTGTTCAGCACTTTATTTCAATTATTGGATAGCCACCCGTGCTTTAGCAGCATACTCTGCTAAAACATACCCGATTTTTATTATTTTGGAATAGCTAAATTTGACATGCAGGTAACAACTTGATGACAAACAACATAAACGTCAGGAGAGAGGGGGAGAGATAAAAACAAAAAACCCCGGATTTTCATCCAGGGTTTATTAGCATTTCCAGGTCGGCGGGAAGATTACGCTTCGATTGCCGCACGCAGTTTTTTCATGGCGTTCTTTTCGAGCTGACGAACACGTTCAGCGGAGACGCCGTAGCGATCGGCCAGTTCCTGCAACGTCGACTTGTTGTCTTCGTCCAGCCAACGGGCACGAATGATGTCCTGGCTACGCTCGTCCAGACCCTCCATTGCGTGGGTCAGTTTGTTCGCGGCCTGATCTTCCCAGTTATCTTCTTCAATGCCGTCAGCAAAGTTAGATGATTTATCCTGCAGATACAGAACCGGCGCCATCGGCTGACTGTCAGACTCGTCGTCGGAGGACATATCAAACGTCATGTCCTGGGCCGCCATACGGGATTCCATTTCGCGCACGTCTTTACTGGTAACACCCAGCTCACGAGCAACCATTTCAACTTCGTCCTGATTAAACCAGCCCAGACGCTGCTTGGCTTTACGCAGGTTAAAGAACAGCTTACGCTGCGCTTTAGTGGTCGCAACTTTAACGATACGCCAGTTACGCAGAACGTATTCGTGGATCTCAGCTTTGATCCAGTGCACGGCGAAAGAAACCAGGCGCACACCCACTTCCGGGTTGAAACGGCGCACAGCTTTCATCAGGCCGATATTACCTTCCTGAATCAGATCCGCCTGCGGCAGGCCATAGCCCGCATAATTACGAGCAACATGAACAACAAAGCGCAGGTGAGACAGGATCAGCGTTTTAGCTGCTTCCAGATCGCCCTGGTAATGCAGCTTTTCAGCAAGTAGCCGCTCCTCGTCAGCCGACAACATCGGCCACGCGTTCGCAGCCCGGATGTAAGATTCCAGGTTACCAACAGGGGCTAAAGCTAAATTTTGCATTTCTTTGGTCATTCAAATCCTCTCAATCTTTTCATCTGACGCGTGAGCTAAAACCAATAGCAACAACCATGCCAGAGCTTATGAGCAACGAGAATATCATTCAATCTTTTATCAGACAGTGATTTTATCCACAAGTTCCATGTCGTAATGTGTATGGATTACGCACAAAATGTGACATCACAATGAATACGCTGGGAAGAGATAACAGGGACTCTTTCCCTGCAGAGCGAACTACTCAGTGCAGGGAAAGATTATACCAGAGATTTTTTAATCGGGGGTAAAGTGGCGTAAATGTTGAACCGTGGCAAGCCAGGCTGCCACCCAGCCAATCATCGAGCACACCAGCAGCAATAACAGGCATTCGTCGAATGATAAGCCGTTGATATCAAACTTAGTTCCAAAAACCTGCGCCACCTCAGTAACCGCTGACGACAGGCGCATCACCAAAATTTCTGACAAAATCAGTGAAAGAAATGCGCCGGAAAAACCGAGCAGCGCACCGCCGTAGAGGAACGGACGCAGGATAAACCCATCCGTCGCACCAATCAGTTTCTGCACGTTAATGGTATCGCGACGCGCAAAAATACTCAGGCGCACACTGTTACCGATGACGAGGAAGACCGCCGCCACCATCAGCACGCCAATCATCGCGGAGACGCGTCCGACAAGGCCCGTCAGCGCCGCCAGGCGGGCAAACCAGCTGTCATCCATGCGCACTTCATCAATACCGTTGATTTGTGCGATACGGTCACGCAGCGTGTTCAGCGACTCCGTGCCCTGAAAGTCCAGTTTCGGGATAACCACCGCCACCGCCGGTAGCGGGTTCTCTTCCAGCATGTCGAGCGCGCCGCCAAAGCCGGACCAGTTACGGAATTCGCCCAGCGCGTCATCGCGGGAAAGATAATTCACTTTCTCCACACCCTGCTCGGCCTGCAACTGACCAACCACCCTCGCCGCCGCATCATCATCCAGCGTTTTTTGCAGGTAAACGGTGATCTGCGGAGAAGGATAATACTGGCTTGCCGCATGGTTGACGTTCTTATAAACCATGTAGCATACGCTTGGCAGCGTCAGAGAGATGGCAATAACCATCACCGTCAGGAACGTCGCCAGCGGCTTGCTTTTCAGGTCTTGTAACGCGCCCTGGAACGCGTATCGTACCTGCTCGTTAAAGACATTGGTTTTACGCGAGTTAGGTTTTGGCGCGGCTTTTGCCCGCTTTGGCGCGTTGCGACCGCCGTCACCCGGCGCGCCGCCCGATTTACGGAAACGATCCAGTCGGCCACCGAACTGTTTGATTTGATTAATAGCGTCACGTCTATTCATACGCCAGACCTCCATGCAGATGTCCATCGCTCAGAACCATTTGGCGATAGGAGCGACGGGAGATCAGGCCAATATCGTGCGTGGCCATTAATACCGTGACCCCGACGCGGTTAAACTCTTCAAACAGGCGAAGGATCCCCTCCGATAACGCGTCATCCAGGTTCCCCGTTGGTTCATCCGCCAGCAATACCGCAGGTTTGTTCACCACCGCACGGGCGATGCCCACGCGCTGTTGCTCACCGCCGGAGAGCTGAATAGGGAAGTTTTTCGCTTTGTCCAACAGTCCGACCTTATCCAGCGCTGCTGACACGCGACGACGAATATCGTCCCCGCTGGCACCCGCAATGATCAGCGGGATTGCCACATTGTCAAAGACAGTTCTGTCCATCAACAGGTGGTGATCCTGAAAAATCATGCCAATCTGACGACGCAGAAACGGCACTTCACGGTTTTTCAAACGGCTGATGTCATGCCCGCTGAAGTAGATTTTCCCGGCGCTGGGCCGTTCAATTCCACAAATCAGCTTCAACAGGGTACTTTTCCCCGCGCCGGAATGGCCGGTCAGAAATGCCATCTCGCCAGGCTGCATATGGAAGGTAACTCCCTGCAGCGCTTGTCTCCCACCGAGATAGGCCTTGCTGACATGTTCAAAGCGAATCATTGTTAATCCTCTCGGGCAAAAAGTGCCTCTATAAAATCGTCCGCTTTAAACGGACGTAAATCCTCGATACGTTCGCCCACACCGATATAGCGGATAGGGATGCCAAACTGATCGGCAACTGAGAAGATGACCCCGCCCTTCGCCGTACCGTCCAGCTTGGTCAGGGTGATACCGGTTAAACCCACCGCTTCATGGAACAGTTTGGCCTGGCTTATCGCATTCTGCCCGGTGCTGGCGTCGATAGTCAGCATAACTTCATGCGGCGCATCTTCGTCGAGCTTCTTCATGACGCGAACGATTTTTTTCAATTCTTCCATCAGGTGCGATTTGTTCTGCAAACGCCCTGCGGTATCAGCGATCAGCACGTCTACGTTACGCGCCTTCGCCGCCTGGATGGCATCAAAGATGACGGACGCGGAATCCGCGCCGGTATGCTGAGCAATCACCGGGATGTTGTTACGCTGGCCCCAGACCTGCAGTTGCTCTACCGCCGCCGCACGGAAGGTATCGCCCGCCGCCAACATCACCGATTTACCCTGTTGCTCAAACTGACGCGCCAGCTTTCCTATAGTGGTGGTTTTACCCACACCGTTGACGCCAACCATTAAGATAACAAATGGCGTCTTGCCATCAACATTCAGCGGTTCTTCCACCTTCGCCAGAATCTCGCCCATCTCTTCTTTCAGCAGACCGTACAGCGCTTCCGCGTCTTTGAGCTGCTTATGGCTGGCACTTTCCGTTAAATTGGCAATAATCTTGCGGGTCGTTTCTACGCCCACGTCGGCGATCAGCAGTTGCTCTTCCAGCTCTTCAAACAGATCATCGTCGATCTTTTTACCACGGAACAGACTGATAAATCCGGAACCGAGGTTTTCTTTTGTTTTCAGGAGACTGCGTTTCAGACGCGCAAAGAAGCCTTCTTTCGTTGGTTTTTCCTGCTCCTGGACTGCCTCTTCTTCTGCCGGCGCTTCTACGGCAGGTTCTTCTACCGGCACCACCATCCCGGCTTCTTCAGCAGCCTCAGCAGCCAGTGCCTGCGCTTCCAGCTCTTCATCGGTCAGATGCGGTTCGTTTTCGGCTTCCTCTTCAACCGCCTCAATGATTTCCACGGTTTCCGCTTCGGCCTGCCACTCTTCGGCAGAAACCTCTTCGGTTTTCACCTCTTCCGGCAGCGGCAATTCTTCGCGTTCGATAACCGTCGCTGCTGGCGTTTCCACAACAGGTTCAGCAGCGGGTTCAGCAACCAGCTCAATCTCCGGCTGCGATTGTTCGACAACAGGTTCGGCTTCCGGCTGCAGTTTTTCGATTTCCGCAACCTGTTCAGTCACTTCAACAACTTCAGCCGCAAAGGCTTCCGTTTCCGCCTCGCTACGGGTTTCCTCGGCGCGCGGCTGTTCGTCAACGACGGTCGTTTCTTCAGCAACCGGTTGTTGTTCTTCGTTTTTTAATTCTGTCTCGTTTTCCGGTGCCTGCTCTTTTTGACCAAAGCCCAGCCAGGAAAAAAAGCCACGTTTTTTCTCTTTCGCCATTTGCGACTACACTCCCCCGCTGTTGCTTCATGGCACAGCGTCAACGCTATGTACATAGCAGCTAAAAAAATGATGAAATAGTCTATCACTTAACTTAACTCACATCACCGCCTGGAATGACACGTCAGCAGCGGATTGAGCAATAATTGAAATGAAAAAACCGAATCACTCTGGTAGCGGCCAGATCCGCATTATTGGCGGTCAATGGCGTGGCCGTAAACTCCCGGTTCCGGACAGTCCCGGCCTGCGCCCGACTACCGACCGTGTACGCGAAACCCTATTTAACTGGCTGGCTCCGGTAATGGTCGATGCTCACTGCCTGGACTGCTTCGCCGGCAGCGGCGCGCTGGGGCTGGAAGCCCTCTCTCGTTATGCGGAAAATGCGACGCTTCTGGAAATGGATCGCGCGGTATCACAGCAGCTACAAAACAATCTCGCCACGCTGAAAGCCTCCCATGCCCGCGTCGTCAACACCAATACCCTGACATTTTTGGCCCAGACGGGGACGCCGCATAACGTGGTGTTTGTTGACCCGCCGTTTCGAAAAGGATTACTGGAAGAAACACTGACTCTTCTGGAAACTCATGGCTGGCTGGCAAATGAAGCGTATATTTACGTTGAAAGCGAAGTCGAAAACGGCCTGCCGCCGGTTCCGGTGAACTGGTCGCTATACCGTGAAAAAGTGGCAGGGCAGGTCGCCTACCGCCTGTATCAACGTGAAGCACAAGGAGAGCACGATGCTGATTAACCTGGGACGCCTGCTGATGTTGTGCGTCTGGGCATTTTTACTACTGAATATTTTCCAACCCTTTCCACGCCCGCTTAACATCTTCGTTAACGTCGCACTGATTTTTATGGTGCTGATGCACGGCATGCAACTGGCGCTGTTAAAAAGCACCATGCCCAAAGATGGCCCGCAGATGACCCGCGGGGAGAAAATCCGTATTTTTCTGTTCGGCGTCTTTGAGTTGCTGGTTTGGCAGAAGAAGATTAAAGATCAGCTGAAGAAGTAACTGTGATCTTTTCGCCCGGCGGCGCGTAGCGGGCCGGGGCGAAAACATCTCCAGCCCGGATAAAGCGTAAGCCGCCATCCGGCATCAGTCAGATGAAACCTTAGCGTTCACCGTAAAATCAACAAAACGCGAACCTTTGTAACTCAGCGTGCCTTTATCCCCGACCGTTAACGCATGATACTGCTGGGCATCCAGACGAAACGTCTGCTCGAAGCCGCCGCTTTGTGGCTTAAAACTGGCTTCATAGCGCATGCTGGTCCCTGCCGGGCTCACTTCCTGCTGACGGGATCGCCGATCGTTAAGTGGTTTTTCCCGTTTGTTACTCACCACCACCTGCTTTTGTACCAGCGGCGCCGCATCGTTATCGGCTTTTTCACGCCGCTGCTGAACAAAGCGGAATGACGCGGCGACCACGATTAAGACAATGATAACAATGAAAAAAAGTGGTGGTTTGCTCATATTATTAACCCATCAGAAAATGCGGAAATAAGCATACATTGCCTGTTATGGTGTTGTCATCTGGCAGTGTCGACCACTACACTGGTCAGTAGAGCCGTGAGCACCCCGCTTACGAAAAAATAACGAATTCAAGGAACTAAGATGCTTTGGTCGTTTATCGCTGTCTGCCTTTCCGCATGGTTGTTCGTGGATGCTTCCTATCGTGGGCCCGCCTGGCAACGCTGGGTCTTTAAACCCCTAACGTTACTCCTGCTGGCGCTGCTGGCCTGGCAGGCGCCAATGTTTAATGCTGTCAGCTATCTGGTGCTGGCTGGCCTGCTTGCCTCACTGCTGGGTGATGCGCTGACGCTGTTATCGCGCCAACGTCTTTTGTATGCAGTGGGGGCATTCTTCCTGTCGCATCTGCTGTATACCATTTACTTCGCCAGCCAAATGACGCTGTCGTTCTTCTGGCCTTTGCCGTTGGTACTGGTAGTGCTGGGGGCGTTGCTGATTGCCGTGATCTGGACACGTCTGGAAGAGCTACGCATCGCTATCTGTACCTTTATTGGTATCACGCTGATGATGGTCTGGATGGCTGGTGAGCTGTGGTTCTTCCGCCCGACCGCTCCGGCGCTGTCGGCTTTTATGGGCGCATCACTCCTGTTTATCGGCAACATTGTCTGGCTGGGTAGCCATTACCGTCGCCGCTTCCGCGCCGATAACGCAATTGCTGCCGCCTGCTACTTCGCCGGACATTTCCTGATTGTTCGTTCGTTGTATCTTTAAAACGCTTGACTCTGGAGTCGACTCCAGAGTGTATCCTCCGGTTAATATGAAATGATTATCAACCGGAGGATGCCATGTCGACACACGATTCCAGTGGCAAAAAAGCCCCACAATTCTCTTCTTTCAAGCTAGCGCCTGCGCCACAAAAGGCTGATAACTGCTGCTGCGAAGGAAGTTGCGCCACTCCCCCCCCCGTATCCGATACCGTAATGGGTACACGCTATTCCTGGAAAGTGGCGGGCATGGACTGTGCAGCCTGCGCCCGGAAAGTGGAGAACGCGGTCCGCCAGGTCAACGGCGTCAACCAGGTCCAGGTTCTGTTCGCCACCGAAAAACTGGTCGTCGACGCGGGTTCCGATATCCGCCTGCAAGTTGAAAGCGCAGTGCAAAAGGCTGGCTATACCCTGCGCGATGAGCAAGCGCCGGACGCCGCCCCTGAGTCGCGGTTTAAAGAGAACCTGCCGCTGATTTCACTGATTATCATGATGGCGATTAGCTGGGGGCTGGAGCAGTTCAATCACCCTTTCGGCCAGATAGCATTTATCGCCACCACGCTGGTAGGTCTGTATCCCATTGCCCGTCAGGCCCTGCGTCTGATGAAAACCGGCAGCTACTTTGCCATTGAAACGTTGATGAGCGTGGCCGCCATTGGCGCACTGTTTATCGGCGCAACGGCAGAAGCCGCCATGGTGCTGCTGCTGTTTTTAATTGGCGAACGTCTGGAAGGATGGGCCGCCAGCCGCGCCCGAAAAGGGGTCAGCGCACTGATGGCGCTCAAACCGGAAACCGCCACGCGCCTGCGTAACGGCGAGCGCGAAGAGGTTGCTATCAATACTCTCCAGCCAGGCGATGTTATCGAGGTTGCCGCAGGTGGGCGTTTACCAGCCGACGGCAAACTGGTCTCCGGGTTTGCCAGCTTTGATGAAAGCGCCCTGACCGGTGAATCGATCCCGGTTGAGCGCGCCACCGGCGAGAAAGTCCCGGCGGGTGCCACCAGCGTGGACCGTCTGGTAACACTGGAAGTACTCTCCGAACCGGGTGCCAGCGCCATTGACCGTATTCTGAAATTGATTGAAGAAGCGGAAGAACGCCGCGCGCCCATTGAGCGCTTTATTGACCGTTTCAGCCGGATTTACACCCCAGCCATTATGGCGGTTGCGTTGTTGGTCACCCTTGTACCACCGCTGCTGTTTGCCGCATCCTGGCAGGAGTGGATTTATAAAGGGCTAACGCTGCTGCTGATTGGCTGCCCATGTGCGCTGGTGATTTCCACACCCGCGGCCATTACCTCTGGCCTTGCCGCCGCGGCACGTCGTGGCGCGTTAATCAAAGGCGGGGCCGCGCTGGAGCAGTTGGGTAGGATAACGCATGTCGCATTTGATAAAACCGGCACCCTGACCGTCGGTAAACCGCGCGTCACGGCAATTCACCCGGCAAGCGGTATTGGCGAGGCAGAACTGCTGGCACTGGCAGCAGCAGTAGAGCAAGGCGCGACGCACCCGCTGGCGCAGGCGATTGTTCGGGAGGCCCAAACGCGCGAACTGACTATCCCTGTCGCAAAAGAGCAGCGGGCGCTGGTTGGTTCTGGAATTGAAGCTCTGGTCAATGGCGAACGCGTGCTGATTTGCGCCGCCGGTAAGCAGCCTGCCGATGCTTTTGCCGGGCAGATAAGCGAGCTGGAAAGCGCGGGTCAAACGGTAGTGCTGGTGCTGCGTAGCGATGCTGTTCTCGGCTTGCTGGCCTTACAGGACACGCTGCGCGACGACGCCCGTAGCGCCATCAGTGAGCTTAATCAGATTGGCGTGAAAGGAGTGATTCTGACGGGCGATAACCCGCGAGCGGCAGCAGCCATCGCCAGTGAACTGGGCCTCGAATTCAAAGCGGGTCTATTACCGGAAGATAAAGTACAAGCCGTTACTCATCTCAACCAACAGTCGCCGCTGGCGATGGTCGGCGACGGCATCAACGACGCTCCGGCAATGAAAGCAGCCACCATTGGCATTGCGATGGGAAGCGGGACCGATGTCGCCCTGGAAACCGCCGATGCCGCCCTGACCCACAACCGCCTGCGTGGTCTGGTGCAAATGATTCAACTGGCGCGTGCCACCCACGCCAATATTCGCCAGAACATTGCGATTGCGCTAGGTCTGAAGGGGATTTTCCTCGTCACCACGCTACTCGGGATAACCGGCCTGTGGCTGGCGGTGCTGGCAGATACGGGGGCGACGGTACTGGTGACCGCTAACGCGCTACGGTTACTACGTAAAGGATAACGCGTTTGTGCAGGACGGCAGTTGCATTATCCGACCTGTGTGTTCTTTGCAGGCCGGATTAGCATTAGCGCCATCCGGCTAAGATTACTGGCCTTTACGCACCAAATAGCGGTACGGCAGAGAGTCGGTCTCTTTTGCCACCAGTTCATGCTCCATAAAGGTACAGAAGCCGGGAATGTCACGGGTTGTCGCCGGATCGTCGGCGACAATCAGCAGCGTTTCACCCGCTTGCATGCCGCGCACGGTTTTACGCACCATCATGACGGGTTCCGGGCAGCGCAGCCCCTGGGCATCAAGAGTATGGTCGGGAGAGGTAAACAGATCGCTCATCGTAGTCTCGTTCATTCAAAAACGGCGTTATTTTACGCTCTGTTGTGGCGTAAGCCAATCAGGTTAACGATTGCGTGAAAAACAACCATTGCAATGTGCTCTTAAAGCAGTATCATGCGACGGTTTTTTATTGGGTTCCCTCACCCCATCCAACAAAAAGGTCACAATATGACTCCGTTTACACAATCTCAACGCGTAAAAGCGTTGTTTTGGCTATCGCTATTTCATCTGCTGGTGATCACCTCCAGCAACTATCTGGTGCAGCTACCGATCTCCATTTTTGGTTTCCATACCACATGGGGCGCTTTTAGCTTTCCGTTTATTTTCCTCGCGACCGATCTGACCGTGCGTATTTTTGGCGCGCCGTTGGCACGACGTATCATCTTTGCGGTAATGATCCCCGCGCTGCTGATCTCCTATGTCGTTTCATCCCTGTTCTATATGGGATCGTGGCAGGGATTCGGCGCACTGCTGCACTTTAATCTGTTTGTCGCCCGTATCGCCGCCGCCAGCTTTATGGCTTACGCGCTGGGTCAAATTCTGGATGTGCATGTCTTTAACCGCCTGCGTCAGAACCGTCGCTGGTGGCTGGCGCCCACGGCTTCCACGCTGTTTGGCAACATCAGCGATACGTTAGCTTTCTTCTTTATCGCTTTCTGGCGTAGCCCGGATGCCTTTATGGCCGAGCACTGGATGGAAATCGCGCTGGTCGACTACTGCTTCAAGGTGCTGATCAGCATTATTTTCTTCCTGCCGATGTACGGCGTGCTGCTGAATATGTTACTGAAAAGGCTGGCAGATAAATCCGAAATATCTGCATTGCAGACGAGTTAAAGGTTCATTTTCCGAGTTGTGATAAGATGGACGAATGAGCCGTTATGGCCGTTTATCGAAAGGAAGAAGTCAATGCGCAATCTGGTTAAATATGTCGGTATTGGCCTGCTGGTTATGGGGCTTGCGGCCTGTGATAATAGCGATACAAAAGCGCCAGCAGAGGGTGCTGCCGCAGAAAGTAGCGCCACCGGACAACCGGTCAGCTTGCTGGACGGTAAACTCAGTTTTTCCCTGCCAGCGGATATGACCGATCAGAGCGGCAAGCTGGGCACTCAGGCGAACAATATGCACGTTTATTCTGACGCAACCGGCCAGAAAGCGGTGATTGTGATTGTTGGCGACAATACCAACGAAGACCTGGCTGTGCTGGCAAAACGTCTTGAAGATCAGCAGCGTAGCCGTGACCCGCAGTTGCAGGTCGTCACCAATAAATCTATTGAGCTGAAAGGCCACACGCTGCAACAGTTAGACAGCATCATTTCGGCCAAAGGCCAGACCGCTTACTCTTCCGTAGTGTTGGGTAAAGTCGATAACCAACTGCTAACTCTGCAAATCACGCTGCCTGCTGACGATCAGCAAAAAGCGCAGACTACCGCCGAAAACATCATTAACACGCTGGTTATCCAGTAACGGTTAAGACGATGACGCGGCCTCCGGTGACACCTCCTGAGGCCGTTTTTTTAACCGCCAGGTCAGCAATAAAGCTACCGCCACCAGCCCTGCCGCCGCCAGATAGATAACCGGCACGCCCGCCCACGTCATGACCAGCCCAGCCAGTGGCCCCGTAACCCCCAGTGACAAATCCATAAACACCGTATACGTCGCCAGCGCAGCGCCCTGATTTTGCTGCGGGACGGCTTTTACCGCCACCACGCCCAACGCCGGGAATACCAGCGAGAACCCTGCACCAGCCAGCAGGACACCACTCTTCGCCATCCACGGCATGGAAGCCATCCCGACCAGCAGCAGCCCAACAATCTCGACGCTAAAGCAGATCATCGCCACATTTAGTCCACCTAAACGGTTGATACCATTTGGGAATAACAGGCGGGTCCCCACAAACGTGCAGCTAAAAAGCGTCAGTGCGAAAGCGGCGCCGTCCCAGCCTTTGGCATCATAAAACAGGGTAATGAAAGTGGCGATCACGCCAAATCCGGCTGAGGCCAGGGCCAGCGCCATGCCGTACAACCAGACACGTCCAAGAACCGCGCGAAAAGGCAACGGTTTGCCTTTACTGGCCTTCACCGCCGGACGAGGGAGCGCCAGCAGTATTGCCAACAGCGCCACGCCCATCACGGTCAGCGCCAGCCCCTGTAAGCCACCCCAGGCATAAAACAGAACACCCAGCGGAGCGCCTATCGCCATTGCGCCATAGGTCACGATGCCGTTCCACGAAATCACCCGTCCGATATGCACTGAACCAACGATCCCTACTCCCCACAGCGTGGAGCCAGTCCCGGCAAAGCTTTGCCCGATCCCTAGAATCACGCGCCCCAGGCATAACAGCAGCAGGCTTACCAGCGGCCAGCCATTCGTTGAGCCCGCCAGTAAATAGCCCAGACCACTTAAAAAACAGCCACACAATCCGAATACCACAATCTTCTTTGGCCCCAGCAGGTCGGCATAGCGACCGGCATGTGGACGGCTCAGCAGCGTAGCAAAATATTGCAGGCTGATGACCAGCCCAGCCCAGAAAGCGCTAAATCCCATCACATCATGGACATAGCCTGGCAATACAGCGAGAGGCAGACCAATGGTCAGGTAGCTGGCGAAGTTAAACATCACCACAGAGACAATACGCAGATTAAGGCGTAAACCGCTAAGCGTCGGTTCAGGGACGGGTTCGGGCATGGAGGATCACCACGTTTTCACAACAGTGTTTCATTTCTACCATGTTGCCGGGCAGAAATCAGTAGTCAGTTTAGGAATATCAGTCGCAAGCCAGCCGCTACACTTAATGCAAAAATGCAAACAGGAAGACGACATGACAAACGCCCAACCCGATAAAACGGGTTTGCACATTCTGCTCAAACTGGCCGCGCTGGTGGTGATCCTCGCGGGTATTCATGCCGCGGCAGATATCATCGTACAGCTTCTGCTGGCCCTTTTCTTTGCCATCGTATTGAATCCGCTGGTCACCTGGTTTATTCGCCGGGGAGTACGTCGGCCAGTCGCGATAACGTTAGTCGTGGTGGTAATGCTGATCGTTCTTACGGCGTTAGTCGGCGTTCTGGCATCGTCAATCACTGAATTCATGGCCATGCTGCCAAAATACAACAAGGAGCTAACGCGCAAGGTTCTGTATCTGCAAGAGATGATGCCTTTTCTGAATCTGCATATGTCCCCAGAGCGCATGCTGCAACGCATGGACTCCGACAAGCTGATGACCTTCACAACTACACTGATGACGAGCCTTTCCGGTGCTATGGCCAGCGTCGTTCTGCTGGTGATGACGGTGGTCTTTATGCTGTTTGAGGTGCGTCATGTCCCCTATAAGCTGCGCTTTGCGCTGAACAACCCACAAATCCATATTGCGGGGCTGCATCGGGCACTGAAAGGGGTATCTCACTATCTGGCGCTGAAAACGTTGCTCAGCTTATGGACCGGTGCCATCGTCTGGCTGGGACTGGCGCTTATGGGCATTCAGTTTGCTCTGATGTGGGGTGTGCTGGCATTTCTGCTAAACTACGTGCCCAACATTGGCTCGGTCATTTCCGCCGTTCCACCCATGATCCAGGCGCTGCTGTTCAACGGCATTTACGAATGCGTACTGGTTGGAGCGCTGTTTCTGGTGGTGCATATGGTAATTGGCAACATCCTCGAGCCGCGTATGATGGGGCACCGGCTGGGATTATCGACGCTTATCGTCTTTCTCTCTCTGTTGGTGTGGGGATGGCTGCTTGGTCCGGTAGGTATGCTGCTCTCCGTGCCATTAACCAGCGTGTGTAAAATTTGGATGGAAACCACCACGGGCGGCAGCAAGCTGGCAATTTTGCTGGGACCCGGCAGACCCAAAAGCCGATTACCTGGATAAACTTGCAAACAGCCTGTGAAGAATGGTAAACAACCCCATTATTACTAAAGGTTAGCCTTGATATGTACCGGATCGTTCTTGGGAAAGTTTCTGTTTTAAGCGCTGGCGCACTTCCTGCCTCACTGCGTGAGCAGGCCCCGCAAGGCGCTCGTCGTGCGCGCTGGCTGGCAGGTCGCGTGCTGCTTTCCCATACTCTTTCGCCATTACCGGACATCATCTACAGCGAGCAAGGAAAACCGGCCTTTTCCGCCGACACACCGCTGTGGTTCAATCTCAGCCACAGCGGTGATGATATCGCCCTGCTGCTCAGCGACGAAGGGGAAGTAGGCTGCGATATTGAAGTCGTTCGCCCGCGCGATAACTGGCAGGCGCTGGCAAATACGGTGTTCAGTCTCAGGGAACATGCCGAAGTTGAGGCCGAACGCCCGGAGCAACAGCTGGCGGCATTCTGGCGCATCTGGACGCGTAAAGAAGCTATTGTGAAACAGCGTGGCGGCAGCGCCTGGCAAATCGTCAGCGTCGACAGCACCGCGCTAACTTCCTCACTCTCAGTCAGCCAGTGTCAGCTCGATACCCTGAGCCTGGCGGTGTGTACCCCCACGCCGTTTACCCTGACCGCCGACGACGTGCAGCGCCTGGAAGCCTAGCGTAAATTTTCCGGGAAGTTTTCCGGCAATTCACTCGCCGCACAGGCAATAACGCTGTCATTGTTCGCCCCACAGTCACGCACAAAGGTGATGGTCGCAAACTCGTCAATCACCTCAGTTGGATATGCCGGACCCGCATCGCGATATGACATCATCAGCGGAATATGATCATTCTGGAAACAGACCGTTTTTTGCGGATTGTTAATCACCCAGCGAGGGAAAAAGATGGTGCCGTGAAAGAGTTTGTCGCCCAGATTTACGATCAGGCTGACGTCGGTCCCGGTCGGTTCGGTCCATGAAATTTTATACACACTCTCGCCAACCCGCACAATGTACGCCCGCTGCTCCTTCACCCAACGATTGCCCACAATGCCGCTGTGAATACGGTAATCCAGAGTGGTGTCGTTTTTCACGTAGATCTCGTAATTCCAGCCATTATCGTAGGTATAGACCAGATGTTTGCCGACAAATCCGCTCAAATCATGTTTATCAAAAGTGCTCATATTCGTTCTCCTCTTACTTGATGCGAGGATCTTACCGCTTCAAAAATTGGATGAATAACGCTATGTTTACATCATATTCATTCAATTTTTAGATGAGTTATGCACAAGACAACGCTGGAGCAATGGGCCCTGCTGGAAAAAGTGGTGGAGCTTGGCAGCTTTGCTAAAGCTGCGGAAGAAACCAACCGTAGCCAGTCTTCGGTGAGCTACAATCTGGCGCTACTGCAGGAGCGGCTTGGTGTGACGCTGCTGACGCCGGAAGGTCGCAGGGCGGTATTAACCCCTGCGGGGGAGCTACTGTTGGGCCAGGTCAAACCGTTACTGAAGGCCTTTTTATGGGTGGAAACCCGGGCGGCAACGTTGCATAACGGCACGCGAACGCGGCTGGATTTCATGGTAGATAGCATCTTCCCACGCAAACGCCTGTTCGCGATCCTCAAGCAGTTTCAGCAGGCGTGGCCGCAGACGCAGGTACGTTTGACCGAAGTGCTGGAAAATGCTGACGATCGACTGGCGGCGCATACCGATGCGGACGTGATGGTCCTGACCCGACGCCAGGATATCACCGGGCGTGGCGAATGGCTGATGAATATTGACTTCGTGGCCGTTGCCCACCGCGATCACCCGCTCTGCATGCTGGATGCGCCGCTGGATGAAGACGCGTTACGCGCCTGGCCGCTGATTCGCATTGCCGATCGCGACAACCCTCAGCAAGCGGTGCGCGATGCCTGGACCTTCTCGACCATTGATGCCGCAATTGATGCGGTGATGTATCAGGTTGGTTACGGCTGGTTGCCTGAGGAGCGAATTCAGCAACAGCTTGAGCAGGGGCTATTACGACCGCTGCCGTTAAGCCATGGCGCTCGCCGCGCCACCCCGCTTCATCTGATCGTTAAAGACACGCTCGCACCGCTAGATGAACAGGTAAGAACCCTGCTGCGTTTATTGCGAGAGCATTAACCTTTTCCCCTGGATGCCGGACGTGTGTTACAAAATACGCTATTCCCCTTACTCCCTGTGCGCCCACGCGCCACATGAAAGGTTAATTGCAGATGCAACGAGTCACCATTACCCTCGATGACGATTTACTGGAAACGCTCGACAGCTTGAGCCAGCGCCGTGGCTATAACAACCGCTCCGAAGCGATCCGCGATATTCTGCGTGGCGCACTGGCGCAAGAAACCACCCAGGAGCACGGCACTCAGGGGTTCGCTGTGCTCTCGTATGTTTATGAGCATGAGAAGCGTGACCTGGCGAGCCGTATTGTTTCCACCCAACATCACCACCACGATTTATCGGTCGCCACGCTGCACGTGCACATCAACCATGACGACTGTCTGGAAATCGCGGTGCTAAAAGGTGACATGGGCGATGTACAGCATTTTGCCGATGACGTGATTTCCCAGCGTGGCGTGCGCCACGGTCATCTGCAGTGCCTGCCGAAAGAAGAGTAATTGTCCGGTTCGTTGCCCGGCCTACATTCGTTCCCGTTTGTAGGCCGGATAAGGCGAAGTCGCCATCCGGCAATAATATTTACGCCATCGTGCCTATCGTCTTTCTGAAACGCAGCAACGCTATCAGGAAGAACGCACTGCCTATCGCCAGCAGCGTCAGGAACTGCGGCCAGACAATGTTAAATCCTGCGCCGCGGTAAAGTATCGCCTGTGCAAGGCTGACAAAATGGGTAGTCGGCATCGTCAGCATAATGTCCTGCACCGCCTGCGGCATGCTTTCACGCGGTGTAGAACCGCCGGAGAGCATCTGTAACGGCAGTAGCACCAGAATCATCAGCAGCCCCAATTGCGGCATGGAGCGCGCCAACGTGCCCATAAAAATACCGATCGAGGTGGTGGCGAACAGGCTCAGCGCCACTCCCAGCATAAACAGCGGTATCGAGCCTTCAATCGGTACGCCTAGCACACCTTTTACCATCAGCATCAACGACAAACCGGAAACCGCCAGCACCACCAGCCCCATCGACCAGATTTTTGCCATCATGATCTCAAACGGCGTCACCGGCATCACCAGCAGGTGCTCAATGGTCCCGTGCTCACGCTCGCGAATCAGCGCAGACCCGGTAAGCACAATCGCCAGCATGGTGATGTTGTTGATAATCGCCATCACCGCGCCAAAGCGGGCGGGTTCCAGATTAGGATTAAAGCGCATACGCATTTCCAGCGCCACCGGCGGCTCGCTGTTATCGCGGTAACGCGACACAAAGCTGTTCACCTCGCCACTAATGATATTCTGGATATAGCTGTTGCCGGTAAAGGCCTGGCTCATCCGCGTGGCATCGACGTTAACCTGAATATCCGGCTGCCGCCCGGCCAGGACATCGCGCTGAAAATCAGGCGGAATGTTCACGGCGAAGGTATAGCGCCCGGCATCCAGCCCGGCATCCATCTCATCGGCGGTAATCATCTCCGGCGGTAAAAACCACGGGCGATAAAAACTGTTCACAATCCGATTCGATAACTGCGACTGGTCCATATCGGCAATGGCAATCGGCGCCAGGTGCAGCGACCCTGGCAGAACGGTCGCGGAAGAGTAAACCGAGACCGTAAAGGCGAAGACGATCAGCGTCAGCATCGCTTTGTCACCCAGCAGGCTGCGTAACTCTTTGATGCCGAGGTTATAAATATTCCGTAATCGGCGCATCACCCCTCCTGTTTTTTCAGCAGTAATACGCTCAGACCAATGACCACTGGAATGGCGACCGCCAGCGGAATAAACAGCGGCCAGAGATCGGTCAGATCCAGCGTTTTAGAGAACGTCCCGCGCGCAATGGTCAGAAAATGGCTGGTCGGGTAAATTTCGCCAATCCACCGTCCCGGCCCTTCCAGCGAGGCGACCGGGTCGATCATCCCGGAAAACTGCGTCGCCGGGATCAGCGTAATAATCGCTGTACCAAAAATGGCGGCGATCTGACTTTTCATAAACGTGGAGATTAACAATCCCAGCCCGGTAGCAATAGTGACGTACAGCAGCGCGGCCAGCGTCAGGGTCACAAAACTCCCCTTATGTGGGACGCCGAATACAAACACCGACAGCGCGCACAGCAGCAGAAAGTTCAGCATGCCCAGCACGATGTAAGGCAACTGTTTGCCGAGTAAAAACTCGCTACGGGTGGTGGGCGTAACGTACAGGTTGATAATCGACCCTAGCTCTTTCTCACGCACCACGCTTAGCGCGCTGAGCATGGAGGGGATCATCATCAACAGCAGCGGGATCACCGCCGGAACAATCGCCGGCAGGCTTTTCACATCCGGGTTGTAACGATAGCGAGTTTCAATGGTCATCAGTCCGTTTTGCCCACGGGTATTTGGCTGACGCGCCATCACATCCTGCAGCCAGGTCTGGTGCATCGCCTGCACGTAGCCTCTGACCGTTTCCGCACGGCTCGGCATTGCGCCATCGACCCAGACACCAATCTTCACCGGCGTTCCACGCGCGATGTCGCGGCCAAAATTTGGCGGGATCTCTATGGCTACCGCGACTTCGCCCGAGCGCATCCGTTTGTCCAGCTCGTCATAACTGGTCAGCGGCGGCTGCTCGATAAAATAGCGCGATCCCGCCAGATTCAGCGTCCACGCCTGGCTGCTGACAGTCTGGTCACGATCGAGCACCGAAAAACGCAGGTTTTCCACATCCATGCTGATGCCGTAGCCCATGATCAGCATCAGGATCACCGTGCCCATCAGCGCCAGCGTTGAACGTACCGGATCACGTCGCAGCTCCAGCGCTTCGCGGCGGCTGTAGCTGAACAAGCGCCGCAGGCTAAATCCCTGGTGCGGCGGCTGACTGTTTTCATGCACTGCCGGAACATTGGCTGGCGGTAACTGAGCCTCCGGCGCCGGACCTGCCGCTTCCTGTAACCAGGAGATAAACGCCTCTTCCAGACTGGCGGCACCACGCTGTTTCACCAGCTCCTGCGGCGTGCCGCTGACCAGGACTTTTCCGGCGTGCATCAGCGACATGCGGTCGCAGCGCTCCGCTTCGTTCATAAAATGGGTGGAGATAAAAATGGTCACTTTATCCTGACGCGACAGATCGACCATCAGTTGCCAGAACATATCCCTCGCCACCGGATCGACCCCGGAGGTCGGTTCATCAAGAATGAGCATCTCCGGGCGATGGATCACCGCCACCGCCAGCGACAGGCGTTGACGGATCCCCAACGGCAGCGCGCCGGGCAACGCGTCTTCAACATCAGTCAGCGAAAAGCGCTCACTCATCTCTTGTACCCGCCCCGGGATTTCTGCTTCGGAGATATGGAACAGCCGCGCGTGTAGCTCGAGGTTTTGCCGTACGGTCAGCTCGCTGTAGAGCGAAAATGCCTGCGACATATAGCCTACCCGGCGGCGGGTATCGATATTCTTCGGGTCAACCGCTTGCCCAAACAGCCACGCCTCACCTTCACTTGCGGGTAGCAGTCCGGTGAGCATTTTCATGGTAGTGGATTTACCGCAGCCGTTGGAGCCGAGAAAACCGAAGATTTCCCCGCGCGGAATACGAAAGTTAACGTGGTCAACGGCCACGAACTTGCCGAAGCGCATGGTCAGATCTTTCGCCTCGATGGCAATCTCTTCCTGCTCAGCGTGATACGGCGGGATCACCACCGGCTTATGCGCCTGACGCTGGGCTTCGGGTAACAGCGCAATAAACGCCTGCTCCAGCGTGTCGGTGTTGGTTTTTTCGCGTAGCTGCTGCGCGCTCCCGGTGGCCAGCACCTCCCCGGCGTTCATCGCCACCAGCCAGTCAAAGCGCTCGGCTTCTTCCATGTAGGCGGTCGCCACCAGCACGCTCATGTTGGTCTGCCGCTGGCGAATGTTGTTAATCAGATCCCAGAACTGGGCGCGGGACAGCGGGTCGACCCCGGTGGTAGGTTCATCGAGAATTAACAGTTCCGGGTCATGGATTAACGCGCAGCACAGCCCCAGCTTTTGCTTCATCCCACCCGAGAGTTTCCCGGCCGGACGATCGCGAAACGGCGCCAGTCCGGTGCTGTTCAGCAACTCGGTAATCCGCGCTTCGCGCTCCGCTTTGTCATGGCCAAACAGCCGGGCAAAGAAATCGACGTTCTCATACACCGACAGCGTGTGGTACAGGTTTTTCCCCAGCCCCTGCGGCATCCAGGCAATGCGCGGGCAGACATCCCGGCGATGTTTCGGGTCACGCATATCGCCGCCCAGCACCATCACGTTACCGTGTTCAATGACTCGCGCGCCAGAGATGAGCGACAACAGGCTTGATTTTCCGACGCCATCCGGGCCAATCAGCCCCACCATACAGCGGGCGGGGATATCCAGCGTGATATTGTTCAGCGCTACCGTTTTCCCGTAATGCTGACTCACGCTGTCAAGGTGCGCCACGGGAGGAACGGGAACCAGCGCCAGATGCGTCATTGCGGCAACCTCACCATCAGGTCGTCAGGCCAGGCTCGATTTTCATCGATACGCACCCACGCCATGCCCGGCAGACCGGTTTTCACGTACTCGAGATGCTGCTGCAACAGCGCTGGTGGAATACGCGCTTTAACGCGGAACATCAGCTTCAGCCGCTCATCGCTGGTTTCAACCGTTTTCGGTGTGAACTGCGCGACGCTTGCCACAAAGCTGATGGTCGCCGGAACACGCAGATCCGGTGCGGCATCCAGCACCAGGCGCGCTTCGCCGCCAATCTTCAGTAAGCCAGCCTGTTCGGTAGGCAAGAAGAACGTCATGTAGACATCGCTGAGATCGACCATATTCAGGACGCGCCCACCCGCAGAAAGCACCTCACCCGGTTCAGCTACGCGGTACTGCACGCGACCATCGCGCGGGGCTTTTAGCTCGCTGTCATCAATATCAGCCGCAATACGACGTTCGGTGGCCTGCGCGGCCTCTACGCGGGTTTGCGCCTGAATGATGCTGGTGCGAGCGGCTTCAATTGCGGCTTTTGCCGCTGAGACCTGCGCCTTTGCGGATTCCAGCGCCGCACGTGCGCTTTCTGCCGCGGCCCGATCGTCATCCAGTTGTTGCTCAGACACGGCCCCACGCTGGGATAGCGAACGGGAACGCACGTGGCGTTTAGACACCGACTGCAGTTCCGCCTCGCGCTGTTTTACTACCGACTGCGCGGCGCGCATTTCACTTTGCCGCTGTTCCAGCAGCGCTCGCGCCGCCGCCACCGCGCTTTCGGCCTCTTTGATTTGCGCGATCGCTTCCAGCCGCTGCTCCTGCAGCACGCGAGTATCCATTTTCGCCAACACCTCGCCCTGACGAACGAACTGCCCTTCCGACACAAGGATCGTGTCAATTCGCCCGGCAATCTTGGTAGCAATATCCACTTCGGTGGCTTCAATTCTGCCGTTGCTGGCTGCGAACCCCTCCGGTATTCCGGCAGGGCGGAGCATCCACCATGCTAATGCGGCCACCACGACCAGGATGCCCGCCCCCCACCACATCAAATGACGCTTAAACTTATCCATATTCGACCCGCTGTAATCCCTGTTATCAAACGATGCGTGTCACAAAGCCCACTGAACAGCTATTCAGCGGGAGATTCCATCCGGGATGAGAAGGAATAAGAAACCATGGCCAGAGAGCAGACAGGCGCTAAGACAACCTGCGCCGTGCAGGAAGTGAATGACGGAAATGCTGTGAAATCGGGTAGTAATGTTGTCATCATCAGCGTTCCTGGCCGGAAATGAAACACGCATACTCATAACTGCTGTCTATTGAATACTAACACCTGGATTCAATATGTCTATTCGGTTGTAGCTGATATGTTATTGCCAAAAAATTGTGCCCGGCAATCCATTCACCGGACACCTATTGTGCTTAAAAGGCCTGCTGGTAAAGCCATAACGCATCGCCTTCAGTAAGCGTCACAGGATTGTTATCCAGCAAGCGAGTCTGCTGCATAGCATCGTGGGCCAACAACGTCAGGTCCGCTTCAGGAACATCAACGTCACGCAGTCTGTTTGGCGCACCGGTTGCCGCAATAATGTTCACCATCGCGGCAATAAACGACTGGGCATCGTTTTCAACGTCGCCTGTCACCTGCGCACCGATGACGGCAGCCAGCTCGCCATAAAGTGGGGCCGCCGCTGACGCGTTAAACTTCAGCACCGGAACCAACATCAGCGCATTCGACAATCCATGTGGAATAGGGTACCGGGCGCCCAGGGGATAAGCCAACGCATGCACCGCTGCCACCGGGGAATTAGCGAAAGCCTGACCTGCCAGCATCGCGCCCAGCAGAACATTTTCTCGCGCTTCACGGTTGTTCCCGTCACGACATGCGGTCACCAGATGGCGACTGATTAAACGTAACGCCTCGCGCGCCAACGCATCCGAGAGCGGGTTCTTTTTATGCTTGCCGGTATAGGCTTCTATCGCATGCACCATCGCATCTATCCCGGCAGCGGCGGTGTGTACCGGCGGTAACCCTAGCGTTAATTGCGCATCCAGTAGCACCAAATCACCATATAGCTGCGGGGAGACAATGCCCATTTTGCTGTCATCATTAGTCGTTAAAATAGCAATATTGGTGACTTCAGACCCCGTACCTGCCGTGGTGGGAATATTTACCAGCGGCAAGCGTTGACCGATAACCTTGCCAATCCCGTAAAGTTCCTGCAGGTCTTGTTCTGAGTTGAATAACACGGCCACCAACTTCGCGACATCCAGCGAGGAGCCACCGCCCAGGCCAATAACCATGTCGCAGTTGCCGTCGCGCGCGACCTGTAAGGCTTCGAGAACGAGCCGTTCATGCGGATCGGGTTGCACCCGATCATAAACCGTCACCTGAAACCCTGCGCCTTGCAGACTATGAAGTACAGGCGGTAAAACCCCTGCTTTAACCAGTCCGGGGTCGGTTACCAGTAATACGCGACGCGCGCTAAACCGCTGCGAAAGGATCTCTCCTAATCGTGCCGCCCCCGCCCATTCGACGATGATTTCCGCTACCGTCGTAAACGCAAAGTCTTTCATAACATGGTTCATTGAGGTATTCCTTGTGGTAAGAAAGACAGCTTTTACCTATGTGGTTCATCGGGAGGAATGTGAAAGCTTTTCACCTCTTTGCGCTCCAGCAACGGGGTGATAATCCCAACGCCAATTCGTTGAAAATGCTCCGTTTGTCGGTGAATTTCGAGACCTTGTGCGCAGCGATAAGTCTCAACAATCACAAAGCGATCGCCGTCTTCCGTGGAACGGAAAAACTCATAGGTGATGTTTTCAGGTTCTTTACGCGTTGCCTCCGCCAGCATGCTGAGCGCATCGTTGACCTTGTCGCCCATCGCTGGTTGGGCAAAATAATGCGCCACAACAAACAGCTGCGTGTTTTCCATTTTTGGCTCCCGGTGGTTTAACGTAGAATATTCACATCCCATAACGCACTGTCGCTGCTTGAGACAGCTATCGCACCGTGCAACAGGGCCGTCTGAGCATGTTCCTCATTGCAGACAAACCCGGACGCCACAATCGGTGGCAACACATTACGATCGGCCTGCGAAAGCAACGGCAGCATCTGCGCGGGCATCAGTTGCACATAATCAGGTTCGCTTTGCTCCACCGCTTTCAGGCTACGTAGCCAGGTGGAACGGTCGGTGACGAAGATTTTCTGCATGGTGACCAGCCCGCATTTTTTCGCACGTTGTACGGTTTGCAAACGTGTAGAGAGCAACCCCATCGCCCCTGTTTCAGCCACATAATCGATGCCGCCTTTATCCTGCGACAGTCCATTACAGCTGTCGATATTGACGATGACGTACTTTCCCGCTTTCGACAGCAGTTCAATCACCGGCTGGAGCTTGATCAGATCGATATTGGCAATAATGCAGACTTCAGCTTTGCTGGACAGCGCGGTTTTCAGTTGCTCAATGCCGTAAATCGCCATGATGATGGGATGGCGTGCCAGAAGCACGCCAAGGTTTTTTATCATGATTGACCTGCCTGATGTGATTGAAGCTCCGCGCTTAAACCCAGTTTTCCCGGGTTAAGGATATTCTGCGGATCCAGCGCTTTTTTAATATCGGCCAGAACCGAAAGCGATTCACCTAAAGAAGCCTGCATATAGGGGGAACGAAGCAGACCGACGCCATGATGATGGCTAAGGGAGGTATTGTGTTCAATCAGCACCGCATTTGCCGCGTCCCAGGCCGCACGATACCACGCCCCACGTTGCTCAACAGCCACATCGCCACGCAGAGAGAAATAAAGGCATGCGCCGTCGACGTAGGCGTGGGACTGGTGCGCTGAACCGGCCAGCGTCCCCGGCACGGCGTTAATCGCAGCCACTACGTCATCATATACCGCGCTAAGATCGCGCCAGCGCCCCACCATTTCCAGCGTGTCCGCCACCAGACCGGGGCTTTTCTTAAAGCCTTCAGCGCTTTTTCCCGTCAGATACCGGGTATCCAGCCAGCGCTCAAAGATCGCCTCACCATCAAGTTCCTCTCCGCTCTGCTTACAAACACGCTTACTGATAGCCAGCACCGCGTCGACCATCTCAGGCTCTCCCTCGTCCGCAATCAGCAGGACATTGGTCTCTGGCAGACCAAACTGTACCCCGCTTTCCAGGTTATCGTACAAACGAAGTGCCGCCGGATTGGCACCATGCTGTAAGATTTCGCGACATGCCTCCAGCCCACTGGCAAAACTGGAAAAACCCCAGGCGATGGCGCGGCCATAATCTGGCAGGCGATGAAGCTTCAAACGCACGCGCACAATCACGCCCAGCGTGCCTTCCGAACCAATAAACATTTGCTGTAAATCCGGTCCAATAGCGCTGCGTGCATAACCGCCAACGGTGATTAAGCGCCCATCGGCAAGCACCACATCCATTCCAAAAACCATATCTTCGATTTTGCCGTAGCGGGTAGAAAGCTGTCCCGCGCCACGACAGGCTACCCAACCGCCCACGGTACTGATACCAAACGATGACGGCCAGTGGCCCATCGTCATACCGTGCTCTTTTTGGATGATTTGTTCGAAAACATCGCCAAACATGCCGGCTTCTACCTCAACAATCTGGCTTTGTGGATCAAAGTCGATGAATTTGTTGAGTTCGCATACGTCAAGCACAATCCCCCCACGTAGCGGCAATGCGGCTCCGGTAACATTACTGCGCCCAGCAGAAACCGTGACTGGAATTGCAGATTCACTTGCGAGGCGCATCACGTCCTGAATCTGTTCTACGGTGGAAACTCGCACAATCACTCCTTTTGAAGTGGCAGGTGCGCCCTGGGTTTCCGCAATCATCGACCCGGCCCACCAGTCACGGGTCCAGGTAATCACATCGGCTTCCGACATCAGCACTTCATCGGCAATGACCCGCAGCCGGTCAAACGTCGCTTCGCTTATCGCAACGGGATCAACCTGCATTCCTTTCGCGCCACCGCTGCTGGTGATATCCGTTGCCCATGCGGGGCGAGTATGTGCACCAACGGTATAATTTCCACGGTTGTAACCACGTTTAATCGCTTCTTTACTGATCATTCGGATGTCCCCATAAGCATTGATTTTTCATGTTTAATTGCGGCCTGATAGCTGGCGACCTGTTTAGCCACATGCTCAGGATGTAATCGGAGTTCTTGTTGCAGTATTTCCCCAACGCGTTCAGCGGCAGCAACTGAGGCGTCGCGCGCCATCAGCCGTGCACGAATTCGGCGCGACAGCACATCGTCAACGGTGCTGGCAAGCTCGTGGCGCACGGCATACACCACTTCCGCTTCGGTATAGGGAAGCCCTGCGACAATAGGTTTCATCAGCGAAGGCGTTGCCTGAATAATGTCACTGACAAAATGGGCTTCAGTGCCATAGCGCTCGCCCAGATGCGCAGACAGACCACCAGAGGCCAGAATGGCCTGCGGGTCATAGCCAGCCGCGCCCAGCAAGTAAGCTGTTTTCGTTGAGCAGGCCTTTTTACGACCCAGTATTTTACTGGCCGCGTCGATGGTTTCTTCCGCCATATGACGTGATGTCGTTAGCTTGCCGCCGACGATGGTTATTAGCCCGTCCGCTGAAACCCGAATCTCATGGTTACGCTTCATCTCAACGGTCTTTCCACCCGCCATACCCACCAGAGGACGACAACCGGCGATACTTCCCACTACATCTTCCGGGCGCAGATCTGTTTTCAGTGCCGAGTTGGCCCCTTCCAGCAGAAAGTCCAGCTCAGTGCGATTACAGTGGACATCATTCAGATCGCCCTGATAGTCCTCATCCGTGGTGCCCAGATAGGAAACGTTGCCCCAGCGCGTAATGGTCGCGCGCCGACTGCGTCCGGCTACCGGGATGGTCACCGTGCAATCATTGCGAATTTTCATCCATGGGATCGCGACGTGAACCCCCTTCGCCGGACGAATATTCAGGGGTGACGCCTCTCCTTTTTTCAGTCCATTCCAGTCACGCAGCCAGACGCCCGTCGCCATAATGACAACCCGCGCTTTGACCCGAATTTCCCGGGCATCGGCATACACAATGGCCCCATTGACTTTGCCGTGCTGGTCACGTGTGGTTTCAATGACTTCGGCATGGTTCGTCACCGTCGCCCCATGAAATGCTGCTGTGCGCACCAGGGCCAGCGTCAATCTGGCATCATCAACACGGGCATCGAAATACATAAAACCGCCAGAGAGTTGATCTTCTTTCAACGTTGGGCAGTGCGACAGCACTTCCGCCGGAGTCAATTTTTGGTGAAGGATTCCTTCCCGCCATCCACCAGCGAGATCGTAGGTCCAGAGCAGACTTTCGAATGCCGAAGACATGCGCTTATCAAACACGCCATTCTTATCGAGAACAGGAAATAAAAAGGGAAGCCGCTGCACCAGATGGCGAGCGTTACGGCGCATACGCTGGCGCTCGAGCAAAGAGTGGCGCACCAGCCCCAGGTTCCCCTGCTCGATATAACGCAGACCGCCGTGCACCATTTTTGATGACTTGGATGACGTCCCCGAGGCGAAATCACTTTTCTCAATCAGCGCGACCCGATAGCCGCGCAGGCTGGCATCCAGCGCCGCATAGGCTCCCGTCACGCCACCGCCTACAATCAGAATGTCGTAGGTTTCACTTTCCAGTCGGTCCAGTTGCTCAGGTCGCTGCAGACGCAGCGGCTCTGCGCCGTACATTTCACTGCGTGTTTTGTTGGGCTTTCGCGAAGGGAAAAACTTCATGAGTGGGTATGCTCCTGATTGGCTGAAGTGTGGCTGCTGGCGGTATCCATTTCGAGCGCAATACGCCTCTCCCAGCGGTTTATTTTTTGTTCGCGAAGGTCATGACTGATTTTGGGTTCAAACAGACGCGCTGTTTTCAGCGTGGCGCAGGCCTCGGGCAACGAGTCCCACAGCAACCCATCGACCCCTGCCAGAAATGCCGCGCCGCGTAAGCTGGCCCGCGCCGTTTCGGTCATCCGCCGAACGGGGATCCCGCTAACATCAGCCTGAATTTGCAATAACGTATCGCTATTGGATAATCCTCCCCCAACCACCAGTTCTTGTGCGGGTATGCCGGTTGCCGCTTCATTCGCACGAATACAGGCAGCGACCGAATGTGCAATACCTTCCAGAATGGCGTAAGCCACCTGCGGGCGCGTGGTCGAGATTGAAATACCGTTAAGGGAGGCGCGGGCCTGCGGTTGCAAATGAGGAACACGCAGTCCCGTCAATGCCGGAATAAAACTCACGCCGCCAGAATCAGTGGCCTGCGCAGCCAGTTCGCTAATTTGTTCGGGTGAGTCAAACCAGCGCAGCTTTTCGCACACCCAGTTCAGGGCCGAACCGGTAGTCGGAACGAATGTTTCCACAGAAAAGTGTGAACGCCCTTTTTGGCGACGTGCCGTCATCGTGAGCGTGCTTTCACAGCTCTTTTTCAGTGGCGGCACCGTCGGCCCCATCATTAAATCGACGAAGCTGCCGGTCCCATGCATACAAAAAGCCTGCCCGCGTTCAGTACAGCCAAGCCCGATGGCCCCCGCAAACTGATCTCCCGCACAGGCCCGGATTGGGACGCTAATCCCGAGGATATCTTCACGCGTGGTGCCAAAATCATCGGCATCATCATGTAATTCAGGCAGCAATGACGCCGGGAAATTCAACGTCTGCAGCCAAGGCAAATGATACTGATGCGCGTTGAGGCAATACGCCCCAGCTGAGGTCGCATTAGTGGGTGTAGTGACACATTTTTTTTCTTGCGCCAAATGCCAGAGCAACCAGCTGTCAACGGTGCCAAACACCAGCGTTCCAGCCTGGTACGCTCTCTTCACTGCCAGTGTGTTGGCGATATGGTATGACGCCCAGAGGTAAGGAGAGCGTATCCCGACCGGCCGACCAATGAGCGGCAGCAGCTTTTCATCCCATTCAGGGGCAAGTTGCGCCAGTTCATCCGTAAAACGTGCATCCTGCCAAACCATCGCAGGTGCCAGCGCCTTGCCAGTGCCTGCATCCCAGAGCACCGCCGTGGAACGTTGCGTAGCAATCGCCAGCGCCACAATGCGCATCTTGCTACGCTGCGCGTTGGTAATCGCTGTACGACATACCGCAATGGTGGCCTGTAATATTTCATCAGCATCTTGTTCAACGACACCATGACGCTGGCTACTGACCTGAAGCGGTTGGTATTCCAGGCAGTAGACTTGGCTACTTCGCGCCACCACTGCCGCGCGCGTACCGGATGTCCCTTCGTCTATCGCCAGAATGACATCTTCATACTCAATCATTTAGTGCTCCTGTTTGACTCGGGGGCCATCGACTCTGGATAAGACGACTGGGGTGGTGCGAACTGCGGGGCGCCGGGCTCGTTATCCGGCTGGATGGTCGTGCGGGTAGGATCCCAACGGATCGTAAAACAGACGATGCTCGCAAATAGCGGAACGGCAGACATTATTAGAAAAGTCGTTTGCAACCCGTACAAATCGCGGAAAACGGGAAAAATAAACAACCCAAGCGCTGCCCCGATTGCGCCAAGCGCCCCCACCACACCGTTGGCACCCGCCCGCAGTTCACTGCGAAAAGAGAGTGATGAAAGGCTTTTCCCGTTTGCGCCAGGCCCGCCAGAGTGGCAAAGAATAAACAGCGCGGGGACCAGCAAAGAGGCCCACAGCGGCATACTGTCGCTGAATAATCCCAACGTGAGCAGTACGAGAAAAGCCACGGCAAAACCGATCGCCGACGAACGGCGCAGGCCCAGGCGGCGACCTATTGCGGGCGACAGAAAGCCGCCGACGATACCGAAAACGTTAAAAAATAGTGAACAAAAAGTTGCATAGACAAAGTTTTTACCGAACATCGCAGCGCTAATAACCGGCAAATACCAGCCGACGCCAAAATATTGTATTGACTGGCAGATCTGAACCGTAGAAGCCAGAATCGTACGTGGCAAATAAACACCTCGGAATATTAGCAGCACATTTTTCGCACCTTTTTCCGCTTGCCCAATGACAGGTTTTTGCTCTGCTTTTGGTGCCAGAATAAAATCATCATCGTATATTTTATTCATAGCGCTCACGGCTTCAGGAAGACGTGACTTTCTCGCCAGCCATACCGGACTTTCAACTAAATAACGAAACTGGAAAAAGAGAACAATCAGTCCGCATAGCGCCGTCACGGCAATAGAATAACGCCAGATAGCATCCCCAACATCCCAGGAATAAAACATCAGCGCCAATACCAGATTTAAACATACCGCGACATACCACACCCCTTGCCAGGTGTTTAAACGGCTTTTTAGTTTCACTGGGGTGAACTCCGCCAGCATCGCCATGGCCACGGCAAAATCCATCCCGTAAGAGACGCCAACAAAGAAGCGGCCTATGATAATGGTGCTGAAACTGGAGGACGACATCACCAGCAACGCACCGATCACCGCCATTATTTTGGCAATAATCAGCGGAGGAACTCGCCCCCAGCGATCGGCAATCCAGCCGCCAATGGGATTAAATAATATGGCAACCCACGATGAAAATGAGGTCAACAACGCAACTTCGGTCGCACTCAGATTTAAATTGCGGGTCATTGGATTTAATCCAGCGCTGAGAGCTGAATTTGAAAAAGCATCAAGAAACAGGCCACCTAGTGCTAACCACCAAATAACACCGGCTCTGCCATTGATTTTTCCGCGCGAGTCGATGCAATTAATAACATCATCAACACCACGGATTTTTATTGGATTTGAGAATGAGCATGCGGACATGGCTTTCCCCTTCATAATATTCGGAAGAAGGTCGCCATTAGCTAAAAAAATGCAATAAGAGACCATCTTAATTTCACAGATAGTCTCTTATCTAAAATCTGTATTTTTCCACTCTAGAAGGTAACGGAAAGCGTGTCAAAGCGACTTTATAGACTGGCTTTAATTTTGTGACATGTAGCACAATTGTTAACAACTCATTACATTAACAAAGCTTCGCCGCAGCATTTGCTACTCATGCCAGCATGTCTCTTTGCTGTGGCTGGGCGTTCTATCTGCGCGAACGCCAGACTTAGGTTGAACATACGTCGATTTTTCGGGGCATCATTTATGCAAAACCCGCAATTAATAGACGTTGAAGGTATGATTAGTTTCATCTCAAATTAGCAAAATACAAATAAAGTCATTTAAATTCATCAGATTACGATTAAAACTGTTTTCTTATCTTTATTTACCACGTTTATTTTTCGTTATGTTGATCACATTCACATCAAAATGGTAGTGATCTTAAAATAGGTTTTAAATATTGTGGTCAGGCCGCTAGACCACAATAAGAGGATATATCATGAAAAGAAAAACAATGGGATGGCTTATCGTTTTTCTTCTATTTATAGTTTACATGCTTAACTATATGGATCGTTCAGCATTGTCGATCACCGCTCCACTCATTGAAAAGGAATTAGGATTCAATGCTGCTGAAATGGGTATGATTTTCAGCGCATTCTTTGTTGGCTACGCACTGTTTAACTTTATCGGTGGTTGGGCCAGCGACAAGTTCGGACCCAAAACTGTATTTTTAGTCGCCGCATTACTTTGGTCGGTATTTTGTGGGATGACCAGTTTAGTTACCGGCTTATGGACCATGCTGGCCGTACGCGTATTATTCGGCATGGCCGAAGGACCGGTCAGTGCGGCTGGAAATAAAATCATCAATAACTGGATTTCTCGCAAAGAATCTGCCACAGCGATTGGGATTTTTAGCGCCGGTTCACCGTTAGGTGGTGCAATTTCTGGTCCGGTCGTTGGTCTGCTGGCACTTTCATTAGGCTGGCGTCCGGCATTTGGGATTATTTTCCTGTTTGGTTTAGCCTGGGTCATTCTCTGGTACTTCATTGCCAGTGATAAACCCTCCAAAAGTAAACAACTTGCCCCGGAAGAGCGTGTCGATTTTGAAAACCATGACGACATTATTTTAGCAGATGACGGTAAAGCGATGCCTTCTCTTGGCTACTACATGAAACAGCCAATGGTGTGGGCAACGACGCTGGCCTTCTTTAGCTATAACTACATACTCTTTTTCTTCCTGACCTGGTTTCCAAGCTACCTGAATCACTCATTACATCTTGATATTAAAGAAATTAGCATTGCAACCGTGATCCCGTGGGTGATTGGCGCAATCGGCATGGTGTTGGGCGGCGTATGTTCTGATTTTATCTATCGCGTAACAGGAAATGCCCTGCTTTCCCGACGCCTTATTCTCGGCGTGTGTCTGGCTGGAGCGGCGATTTGCGTTGGCGTTTCAGGCACGGTGACCACCATCGGCAGCGCCGTTGGACTTATGTCAGTCTCGCTCTTCCTGCTTTATCTGACCGGGCCAATTTATTGGGCGGTTATTCAGGATGTGGTGCATAAAGATAAAGTTGGTAGCGTTGGCGGGGCTATGCATGGGTTGGCGAATATCTCCGGGATTATTGGCCCATTGGTCACCGGATTCATCGTTCAGTTCAGCGGTAAATATGATTACGCATTCTATCTGGCTGGTGCCATTGCCATTGTTTCCAGCTGCCTGGTATTCGTATTTGTCAAAAATAAAGGATTAAAAGAAAATGAAAGTCAAAGCTGTTTACATCAATAAACCGGGTGAAATTGAAACCCGCTGGGTTGATTACCCTGAAAAGAAAGATAACGAAGTTTTAATAAAAGTCGATGCTGCCGGAATCTGTGGTTCTGATATTGGTGCATTTCGTGGGACTAACCCGTTAGTCACCTACCCACGTATTATTGGACACGAAGTTACTGGTATTGTAATTAAAGAAGGCAATGGTATGCCGGTCAATATTAAAGAAGGAGATCGCGTAATTGTCGACCCTTATATCTATTGTGGTCACTGCTACCCCTGCTCGGTAGGCAGAACAAATTGTTGTGAAAATCTAAAAGTAATTGGCGTGCATATTGATGGCGCAATGCAGGAGGTGGTTGCTCACCCCGCGCATTTGATTCACAAAATCCCTGATGACGTTGCCTCCGAGATGGCACCGCTGGCGGAACCGCTGACCATTGCGCTGCATGCGCTACATCGGGCCAAACTCACCACAGGGGAGCACATCGCCATCATTGGGGCGGGTGCGATAGGTCTGATGGCGGCCCTGAGCGCATTACGCTATGGCGCGACGCCTATTCTGATCGATATCGTGGAAGAGAGACTCCAGTATGCCAAATCGCTGGGCGTCCCGTACGTTATCAATCCGTCAAATACACCGGTTGTTGACGCGATAAAAGACATTACGCAGGGCACGATGGCCCAGGTCGTGGTTGAAGCCTCTGGCGCCAACAGCGCGATTCGCGAAACGCTGGATCTGGCCTCTTTTGCTGGTCGTATTGCCTTCACCGGCTGGCCAAAACAGGAAACATCATTACCCACCAACCTGATCACGTTTAAGGAACTGGATCTTCGCGGATCCCGCACCAGCGCAGGTGAGTTTGAAGAAGCACTACAGATGCTGGCAACGCTGAACATCAATCCTGCGGATGTTGTCAGCAAAGTGGTGAGTATTGATGAGGTTCCTGCCGCCGTGAAAGAACTCGATCAATACCCGGAACGCTATCTGAAGATCAATGCGACCTTTCATTAATTTTCCCGGGAGATAAAACAATGGAACAAACCTGGCGTTGGTATGGCCCGAACGATCCCGTGTCGTTGTCCGATGTTCGTCAAGCCGGAGCAACTGGCGTAGTGACAGCGCTTCATCATATTCCAAACGGTGAAGTCTGGCCCGTAGAAGAAATTCTCAAGCGCAAAGAGATCGTAGAGAAAGCTGGTCTGGTGTGGTCGGTTGTGGAAAGCGTGCCGATTCATGAAGACATCAAAACCCACACAGGGCAGTACGATTTATGGATTAGAAATTATCAGCAGACGCTGCGTAATCTTGCCCAGTGCGGCATCTATACCGTGTGCTACAACTTCATGCCGGTTCTGGACTGGACCCGAACAGACCTGGAATATGAGTTGCCCGATGGCTCAAAAGCCCTGCGCTTTGACCAAATTGAGTTTGCCGCCTTTGAGTTGCATATTCTCAAACGTCCAGGGGCTGAGGCGGATTACACCACGGAAGAGGTAGCTCAGGCGAGTAAGCGCTTCGCCACCATGAGCGAAGAGGACAAAGCGCGACTGACACGAAATATTATTGCCGGTCTGCCTGGCGCTGAAGAAGGTTATACGCTGGACCAATTCCGTAACCACCTGGCGACTTATAAAAATATCGACAAAGCGGCCCTGCGCGAGCACTTTGCCTTTTTCCTGCGGGCTATCATCCCGGTTGCGGAGGAGGTTGGCGTACGTATGGCCGTGCACCCGGACGATCCGCCGCGCCCCATTCTTGGTCTGCCGCGTATTGTCTCCACCATCGAAGATATGCAGTGGATGGTGGAAACCGTCAACAATATGGCGAATGGCTTCACAATGTGTACTGGCTCTTACGGGGTGCGCGCAGACAACGATCTGGTTGATATGATTAAACAGTTCGGTCCGCGGATTTACTTTACGCATCTGCGTTCCACGCAACGAGAAGATAATCCCAAGACTTTCCATGAAGCGGCGCATCTTTCCGGCGATGTCGATATGTACAACGTGGTGAAAGCGATAGTCGAAGAAGAACAGCGGCGTAAAGATGAAGGTAACGCCGTCTTGATCCCTATGCGACCAGACCATGGCCATCAAATGCTTGACGATCTGAAAAAGAAAACCAACCCAGGGTATTCCGCTATTGGCCGTCTGAAAGGTCTGGCTGAGGTACGCGGCGTTGAGCTGGCTATCCGGCGTGCTTTCTTCAGTCAGTAATATTGTTGCCGCATGGTGTCTCCACCATGCGGTTTTTACAGTCAGTCAGGACCGGTCTTTGGTAGCGCATCATCAAAGAAGATCATCAATGACAGGAGGTTGTCATGGAACAAAATCTCGCCAGCACTCAGATTTCCACCCCACGCCCGCGTTGGGATCGTTCGCGTCTGGTTTCACGCATTGTACATCTTGGCTGCGGGGCTTTTCACCGCGCCCATCAAGCGCTTTATACGCATCATCTATTGGAAAGCAGCGACAGCGACTGGGGTATCTGTGAGGTCAACCTGATGCCCGGAAACGATGCAACACTGATTCAAAACCTGAAGGCGCAGGATCTGCTTTACACCGTTGCCGAACGTGGAGCACAAAGTACAGAACTTAAAATCATTGGCTCGATGAACGAAGCCCTGCATCCAGAATTTGACGGCAGTAATGCAATTATCCGCGCAATGGCGCGCCCGGAAACTGCCATTGTTTCACTGACAATTACCGAGAAAGGTTATTGTACTGACCCCGCCAGCGGCGAACTGGATCTGAATCACCCGTTTATCCAGCATGACATTGCAAACCCGCAGTCACCAAAATCGGCGATTGGCTATATTGTCGAAGCTCTGGCATTGCGTCGCGAACAGGGATTAAAGCCCTTTACCGTGTTGTCCTGCGACAACGTACGAGAAAATGGTCATGTTGCGAAAGCCGCTGTCCTGGGGCTGGCAACGACTCGCGATCCGCAACTGGCCGAATGGATAGCGGCGAATGTAACATTTCCTTGTACGATGGTGGATCGCATTGTTCCGGCGGCAACGGATGAGACATTAGCGCACATCGCCGGGCAGCTTGGCGTGTACGATCCCTGTGCCATTGCCTGCGAGCCGTTCCGCCAGTGGGTTATCGAAGATGACTTTGTTAATGGTCGTCCGGACTGGGATCGGGTTGGCGCCCAGTTTGTGCAAGATGTGGTGCCGTTTGAAATGATGAAACTGCGCATGCTTAACGGCAGTCACTCTTTCCTCGCATATCTTGGCTATCTTGGCGGTTATGAAACCATTGCCGATACAATGACTAATCCGGCATATCGCGACGCTGCGCTGGCGTTGATGCTTGATGAACAGGGCCCGACACTGTCAATGCCTGAAGGTACAGATCTTGCGGGTTATGCGGAATTGCTGATCGCAAGGTTTAGCAATCCATCGTTGAAGCACCGAACCTGGCAAATCGCAATGGACGGCAGCCAGAAATTACCTCAGCGTTTGCTGGATCCCATTCGGCTACATCTTGCACAAGGAGACCATTACCGTCACCTGGCTCTGGGAGTTGCAGGCTGGATGCGCTACGTCAGCGGCATAGATGAAAAAGGCAATTCATTCGAAGTGGTCGACCCTATGGCGGCACAGTTTCGGGCTATTTATCAAAAATATAAATCATCAGGAGAGCGTGTCCGGGCACTACTGGCAATCGACACCATTTTTGGGCAGGATCTACGCAATAACCCCGACTTTATTGAGCATGTCACCGCTGCCTGTCAGCAATTGCACAGCATAGGCGCACGTGCAGCGGTAGCCAGTCTGAGTCATTAACGCTTTTTTTAAAGACCCACGATCTGCCTGACATAAGCCAGATGTTCCAGCGATTTTTGATAAGCACCGTCAGCATCAGCCTGGCGAATCGCATCCACAATGGCTTTATGTTGCTTATTCATGCTGGTTAACACATCCCGGTTGCCGGAGCGTTCATCCAGTCCGGCATACGGGATATTGACACGTTGCTCCCACAACATACGCGACATATCGAGCAAGACGCGGTTCTGACTGGCTTCAGATACCGTTAAATGGAATTGCTTATCGAGGGAGTAAAAGCCATGGACATTATTTTCACTAATGGCTTTTTCCATGCTGAGGTGCAGCGCTTCAAGCTGGCTAATAAGTTCATCTTTGCCTGCTTGTGCAGCAAGACGCGCGCAATGGCTGTCAACCAGCTCTCGCGAATAGAGTATTTCTTCAACCGTATAATCACTGGCGGAATGCTTTTTATCCGTAACAATCACGCCATTACCGGACTGGATAGTGATCCATCCTGAGATCTCAAGCACAATCAATGCTTCTCTGAGCGATGCCCGACTCACGCCAAGTTGCTTCGCCAGTTCACGTTCAGGTGGCAAGAAGCTTCCCGGTGGAAAAATACTATCGTTGATGAGTTTAATGATGAGATTGGCTATCTTTTGATAGAGCCGCTCCTGTTTTACCTCAGGAATAACCATATGCATTCCGTTCCCTTCTGTGTACGATTTTTAACTGATTAATCATATCATTCCCGGAGTTAAGAAACGCATGCCTGAGTCAGTTCCTTGTAACAGAGGTAAACCATTTCACTCACCAGAGACCAAATCCTGCGCACATGCCCAGGCGCTCGACCACGCCCACTGGAAGTTATAGCCACCCAGCCAACCGGTGACGTCCATGACTTCGCCGATAAAGTAGAGTCCCGGTACTTTGCGCGCTTCCATCGTGCGCGATGACAGTTCGTTGGTATCGACGCCGCCCAACGTGACTTCAGCGGTACGATAGCCTTCCGTACCGTTCGGCTGCACCCGCCACTCGGTCAGCGTTTCAACCAGCGTTTGCTGATCGCGCACATTAAGCTGCTTCAGCGAGACATCCGGGATTTGCCCTAACTGCTGTAAGCATTCCACCAGACGCTTTGGCAACTGCATTGCCAGGGTGTTCTTTAAGCTTTGATTAGGGTGTGCGCTACGTTGGTCATCAAGGAAGCTCGCGAGGTCAACATCCGGCAACAAATTAATGCTGACAAATTCACCTGGCTGCCAAAAACTGGAAATTTGCAGCACGGCCGGACCAGAAAGCCCGCGGTGTGTAAAGAGCAGGTTTTCACGAAATACGGTGCCGTCCTCGGCGGTGATAACGGAAGAAACAGATACGCCAGAGAGCACCTGAAGCTGCTCCAGGAGCGGCTTGTGTAAGGTGAAAGGCACCAGTCCTGCGCGCGTAGGCAACACGTTCAGGCCGAACTGTTCCGCAATTTTATAACCAAACGGCGTCGCGCCCAGACCCGGCATAGAGAGCCCACCGGAGGCAATAACCAGCTTTTTCGTACCGACACTCATCCCATTCAATTCCAGGATAAAATCGTCGCCATCTCGCTCAACGCTCAGGATTTCGCTACGTAACCGCATAGTTACGTTACCTTTTTCACACTCATCCACCAGCATATCGACAATTTGCTGGGCGGAATCATCGCAGAAAAGCTGGCCTAGCGTTTTTTCATGCCAGGCAATACCGTGCTTACCCACCAGATCGATAAAATCCCACTGTGTATAACGCGCCAGCGCCGATTTGCAAAAATGCGGGTTTTGGCTCAAATACGCAGCCGGCTCGACATAAAGGTTGGTAAAGTTGCAGCGGCCCCCGCCAGACATGAGAATCTTACGCCCGGGCTTTTTACCATTATCAATTAGCAGTACGCGACTACCTGCTTGTCCTGCCTGCGCGGCACAAAACATACCCGCTGCGCCAGCGCCTATAATAACGGTATCAAACCTTTCCACGTTGCGATCCTCTCTAAAAAGCGGGAGTGAATTGTAAAGATTCCTCAGTGGTCGCACCAGCACCAAACTACCGATAAAGGGTATTTGACTGAAATATATAGGATAATTCTTTAGTGGTGTAAAACAAAGCAGGAGACAAATCAAAAAAACTCTATATTTCACTTTGCCCGCGCCGCCAAAGTCACTGATAATGCGCCGCGTTCATGTCCTCAAAATGGCGTAACGTCCTATGCTACATTTGTTTGCTGGCCTGGATTTACATACCGGGCTTTTACTATTGCTTGCTCTGGCTTTCGTGCTGTTCTACGAAGCAATTAATGGCTTCCATGATACAGCCAATGCTGTCGCAACTGTGATCTATACCCGTGCAATGCGTTCGCAATTGGCGGTGGTCATGGCTGCGGTGTTCAACTTCTTTGGTGTTTTGCTGGGCGGTCTCAGCGTGGCGTATGCCATCGTGCATATGTTACCAACGGATCTGCTGCTTAATATGGGATCGTCACATGGCCTCGCCATGGTGTTCTCCATGTTGCTGGCGGCAATTATCTGGAACCTGGGTACCTGGTACTTTGGTCTGCCTGCATCCAGCTCCCACACGCTGATTGGCGCCATTATCGGTATTGGTTTAACCAATGCGCTGATGAACGGCACCTCGGTGGTGGATGCACTTAACATCCCGAAAGTTATCGGTATTTTTGCCTCGCTTATCATCTCACCTATTGTCGGTCTGGTGGTTGCAGGTGGTCTTATTTTCATTCTGCGTCGCTACTGGAGCGGTACGAAAAAACGTGCCCGTATCCACCTGACGCCGGCAGAGCGTGAAAAGAAAGACGGAAAGAAAAAACCGCCGTTCTGGACGCGTATTGCCCTGATCCTCTCCGCTATCGGCGTGGCGTTCTCCCACGGCGCGAACGATGGTCAGAAAGGCATTGGTCTGGTGATGCTAGTGCTGATTGGCGTAGCGCCAGCAGGTTTCGTGGTGAATATGAATGCTTCCGGTTACGAAATTACCCGTACCCGCGATGCAATCAATAACGTCGAAGTCTTCTTCCAGCAGCGCCCTGACCTGCTTAAACAGGCCACAGGCGTAGACCAGCTGATTCCGTCCCCGACGGACGCGGCGCCAACGACGCCGACAGAGTTCCATTGCCACCCGGCGAATACCATCAACGCACTGGAACGTGCGAAAGGTATGCTGGCGAATCTGGAAACCTACGACAAGTTAAGCGTCGAACAGCGTGGTCAGTTACGCCGTATTATGCTGTGCATCTCTGATACCACCGATAAAGTGGTTAAGCTGCCTGGCGTAAGCGCTGACGATCAGCGTCTGCTGAAGAAACTGAAATCTGACATGCTGAGCACCATTGAGTACGCGCCTATCTGGATCATTATGGCCGTCGCACTGGCGCTGGGTATTGGTACGATGATCGGCTGGCGTCGCGTGGCTACCACCATCGGTGAGAAAATCGGTAAGAAAGGCATGACCTATGCTCAGGGAATGTCGGCGCAGATGACCGCCGCAGTCTCTATCGGTCTTGCCAGCTACACCGGTATGCCCGTTTCCACCACTCACGTTCTCTCCTCTTCCGTTGCGGGAACGATGGTTGTTGATGGCGGCGGTTTGCAGCGTAAAACGGTGACCAGCATTCTTATGGCCTGGGTCTTCACCCTGCCAGCAGCAATTCTTCTTTCCGGCGGGCTGTACTGGCTCTCCCTGAAGCTTATCTAAGCGAATGCACGGTAAAAAAGCGGGTCAGGAAACTGGCCCGCTTTTTTTATTTCTGTCGCTGGAATCAGTGCCAGATAATCAGCGCAACCATGCTGATTAGCACCAGGCCGCATAGCGCGCTGGTGAGAATGAACTGACCGCGAACCCGCTCACAGCGGCGAATAAATTCATCATCATGATGATCGCGGTAACGCTGAGCGTAGATATACCACACCAGACGCATCTGTTTGTTTGGTTGCCCATGCGAGGTAAAAAAGCCCCCTCCATCGACATACTGGTAAAGCAATGGATCGCAACCACGAAGTACCACTAACAGTGCGCGTAACGAAGAAAAATAGCGCGCCATATTAACAATGCAAACGACACATAAAGCCCAGAACAATGCAATGGTGCTTATCATACCTCCTCCCCGGCGACCCGCCCACGGAACTCCTTTCCGGGACTACCGCTCCCCGATACCCTGCCAAACCATTCAGTGAAGAGAACTGAAGAAACCGTTCGTATTAGTATCACGCATTCGAACGCCTCTCTAGATAGTGTAGGAGATTAGTTAATTTTTTTGCCAGAAGGTTAATCGCTATCAATGCAATTAACTAAAAAATTTGTTTAACTGCTTGGCAAGCAAGGCGGATTGATGGATTATTCTGGTCGCTATAATGTAAGGATAGTCCTTATATGGTACGTTTTCACGACTGGGCTAGCCCCGCGCACAAGGTTCGCAGGACGCGGATGACGCGGCGGCAGAGAAACGCCAGCAGGCTAGTCATCGACAACTTATGGAAGGAGTAACACTATGGCTTATAAACACATTCTTATCGCGGTTGATCTTTCTCCGGAAAGTAAAGTTCTGGTTGAAAAAGCGGTCTCTATGGCGCGGCCTTACAATGCTAAAGTTTCCCTTATCCACGTTGACGTAAACTATTCCGACCTGTACACCGGCCTTATCGACGTGAATCTGGGCGACATGCAGAAACGCATTTCTGAAGAAACCCACCACGCGTTAACCGAGCTGTCCACCAATGCAGGCTACCCTATCACCGAAACCCTGAGCGGTAGCGGCGACCTGGGTCAGGTTCTGGTTGATGCCATCAAAAAATACGACATGGATCTGGTCGTTTGTGGTCACCACCAGGATTTCTGGAGCAAACTGATGTCCTCCGCGCGCCAACTGATCAACACCGTCCACATCGACATGTTGATTGTTCCGCTGCGTGACGACGAAGAAGCATAACATGCTTGCCGCCGGGGAATAACCCGGCCTGCTGCAAGCTGTAAAGCCTGTAAACGCCCGCCTGTGCGGGCGTTTTTGTTTTTATCATTCGGACACAATTAGTACATCAATCCAACAAACAAATCATAATTAGTGTGATCAACTAATTGGATCGAAAATAATCTCTATAATACTCTACTCTCGCGGCCAATAGCCGCAGTCTATAACAAAATAAGACTTTTTCGGCGCGTTTAAGCATACGCGTTCATACTGTTCGGGATGGCTTTGAAAGGCGATGGAATATGAATAAAACTGCACCTACGGGCTTGCTGCAGCAACCTCGTCCGTTCTTCATGATCTTCTTTGTAGAATTATGGGAACGATTTGGCTATTACGGCGTTCAGGGCATCCTGGCGGTATTCTTTGTTAAGCAGCTAGGATTTTCACAGGAACAGGCATTTGTCACCTTTGGTGCCTTTGCCGCGCTGGTCTACGGCCTGATCTCGATCGGCGGCTACGTCGGCGACCACCTGTTAGGCACCAAGCGCACGCTGGTTCTCGGTGCCATTGTGCTGGCAATCGGCTACTTCATGACCGGGATGTCGCTGCTCAAGCCCGATCTGATCTTTATTGCTTTGGGTACCATTGCCGTCGGTAACGGGCTGTTTAAAGCCAACCCGGCAAGCCTGCTGTCAAAATGCTATCCACCAAAAGACGCCCGTCTGGACGGTGCTTTCACTTTGTTTTATATGTCGATTAACATCGGTTCGTTGCTGTCGCTGTCGCTGGCGCCGGTGATTGCCGATAAGTTTGGCTACGCGGTGACCTACAACCTGTGTGGAGCCGGGCTTATCGTCGCGCTGCTGGTCTACTTTGCCTGCCGTGGGATGGTAAAAAATATCGGTTCTGAGCCAGACCATAAGCCGCTGAATTTCCGTAACCTGCTGTATGTGCTGGTCGGTACGGTAGTGATGGTATTTATCTGCGCCTGGCTGATGCACAATGTGCAGATTGCCAACCTGGTACTGATCGTCCTGTCGATTGCCGTGACTATCATCTTCTTCCGTCAGGCATTCAAACTGGATAAAACCGGGCGCAACAAGATGTTCGTGGCCTTCATCCTGATGCTTGAAGCGGTTGTGTTCTACGTACTGTACGCGCAGATGCCGACATCGCTGAACTTCTTTGCTATCAATAACGTGCACCATGAAATTCTCGGTTTCGCCATTAACCCAGTGAGCTTCCAGGCGCTGAACCCGTTCTGGGTGGTGCTGGCAAGTCCGGTACTGGCCGCGATCTATACCCGTCTGGGAAACAAAGGCAAAGACCTGACTATGCCGATGAAATTTACGCTCGGTATGTTCCTGTGCTCGTTGGGCTTCCTGACGGCCGCCGCTGCCGGGATGTGGTTTGCGGATGCGCAGGGGCTGACGTCGCCGTGGTTTATCGTGCTGGTATATCTGTTCCAGAGCCTGGGTGAACTGCTGATTAGTGCCCTGGGACTGGCGATGGTCGCCGCTCTCGTGCCGCAGCACCTGATGGGCTTTATTCTCGGGATGTGGTTCCTGACGCAAGCCGCCGCCTTCCTGATGGGCGGGTATGTCGCCACGTTCACTGCCGTACCGGAGAACATCACCGACCCGCTGCAAACGCTGCCTATCTACACCAACGTCTTCAGCAAGATAGGCCTGGTTACCCTGGCTGTCACGGTGGTGATGGCGATTATGGTGCCTTGGTTAAACCGAATGATTAATACGCCAAGTACCGAGCAATAACCTTCAGTGCCGGATGGCGGCTAGCGTCCTATCCGGCCTACTCATTACGCGGTCCCCGCGTAAATATCAAACCGATGCCCTTTCGTAACTACCGCGTTCGGCGTGGCGACATCCGCCAGCGGCGGTGCGTAATCCGGGCGCTTCACCACCACACGTTTAGTGGCTAGCTGACGCGCAGGCTCCAGCAGCCCATCCGCATCCAGATCCGGCCCCACCAACGACTGAAACACCCGCATCTCTTTTTTCACCAGCGCGCTTTTCTGCTTATGCGGGAACATCGGGTCGAGGTACACCACCTGCGGACGCGGGGCGATATCGGTTAACGCCGTCAGGCTTGAAGCGTGGATCAGTTGTAAGCGTTCCTGTAACCATGGACCGATTTCCGGGTCAGCATACCCTCGCGCCAGCCCATCATCCAACAGCGCCGCCACGACCGGGTTACGTTCCAGCATTCGCACGCGGCAGCCTACCGAGGCCAGCACAAACGCATCGCGCCCCAGACCTGCAGTCGCATCAACCACATCCGGCAGGTAATCGCCTTTAATGCCAACCGCCTTCGCCACCGCTTCGCCGCGACCACCGCCAAATTTGCGCCGATGGGCCATCGCACCACCAACGAAATCCACGAAGATACCGCCGAGTTTGGGCTCATCACGTTTGCGCAGTTCCAGATGTTCCGGTGTCATCACCAGCGCCATCAGGTTATTTTCATCGTGCGTAAGATTCCAGCGGGCGGCAAGAACAGATAAGGCGCCGTCTCCGGCGCCTGTTTCATCGACTAAGCAGATTTTCACGTGAATAATCAGCCTTTAATCCCGTAATGCTCCAGCATTGCATCCAGTTGCGGCTCGCGGCCACGGAAGCGCTTGAACAATTCCATCGGCTCTTCAGAACCACCACGGGTGAGAATGTTATCGAGGAACGATTGTCCGGTTTGACGGTTGAAAATCCCTTCATCTTCAAAGCGAGAGAATGCATCCGCCGCCAGCACGTCGGCCCACAGGTAGCTGTAGTAACCCGCCGCATAGCCACCAGCAAAAATGTGGCTGAAGGCATGCGGGAAGCGGCCCCACGTTGGGCCCGGCACCACGGCGACCTGCTTTTTAATTTCCGCCAGCGTTTCAAGGATTTTCGCCCCTTGCTGTGGGTTAAACTCCGCGTGCAGACGGAAATCAAACAGGCCAAACTCCAGTTGACGCAGAATAAACAGCGCCGCCTGATAGTTTTTCGCCGCCAGCATTTTATCCAGCAGCGCCTTCGGCAGCGGCTCACCGGTTTCAAAGTGACCAGAGATAAATGCCAGCGCTTCGGGCTCCCAGCACCAGTTTTCCATAAACTGGCTCGGCAGTTCGACCGCATCCCACGGCACGCCGTTGATACCTGAAACACCGGCGGTTTCGATACGGGTCAGCATATGGTGCAGACCGTGGCCGAACTCGTGGAACAGGGTGATCACTTCATCGTGGGTAAACAGCGCGGGTTTGCCGTTCACCGGGCGGTTAAAGTTACAGGTGAGGTAGGCAACCGGCTTTTGCAGAGTACCGTCGGCTTTACGCATCTGGCCGACGCAGTCGTCCATCCACGCCCCGCCGCGTTTATGTTCACGGGCATACAAGTCAAGATAGAAACTGCCGCGCAGTTCGTTGTTTTCGTCATACAGTTCGAAGAAACGTACTTCCGGGTGCCAGACGTCAACATCGGTGCGCTCTTTAGCGGTAATGCCGTAAATACGTTTAACCACTTCAAACAGGCCGTTAACGGCTTTGTTTTCCGGGAAGTATGGGCGCAACTGCTCGTCGCTGATGCTATAGAGGTGCTGTTTTTGTTTCTCGCTGTAGTAAGCGATATCCCACGGCTGCAACTCATCGACACCAAATTCCGCTTTCGCGAAGGCGCGCAGTTGAGCCAGCTCTTTCTCGCCCTGAGGACGGGCACGTTTCGCCAGATCGGTCAGGAAGTCGAGTACCTGCTGCGGGTTTTCCGCCATTTTGGTGGACAGGGATTTAAAAGCGTAGCTTTCAAAGCCCAGCAACTGTGCCAGCTCGTGGCGCAGCGCGAGGATCTCTTCCATTAACGGGCTGTTGTCCCATTTGCCAGCGTTTGGCCCCTGGTCAGACGCGCGAGTGGAGTAAGCGCGATACATCTCCTCACGTAGCCCCTGGTTATCACAGTAGGTCATTACCGGCAGATAGCTTGGGATATCCAGCGTTAACAGATAGCCTTCCTGTTCTTTCGCATCAGCCTGGGCTTTTGCAGCCGCCAGCGCACTTTCCGGCATGCCAGAGAGTTCCGCTTCATCGGTCACCAGCTTAGTCCAGCCCATCGTGGCATCAAGGACGTTATTGCTGTAGAGATTGCCCAGCTCAGACAGGCGGGTGGCAATCTCACCATAGCGCAGCTGTTTTTCCTTCGGCAGACCAATACCAGAAAGCTCAAAATCGCGCAGGGCGTTATCGACCGCTTTTTTCTGTGCGGTGTTCAGGGTGGCGTAATGATCGCCATCGCGCAGGTCGCGGTACGCTTTGTACAGACCTTCATGTTGCCCAACCCAGGTGCTGTATTCAGACAGCAGCGGCAGCGTTTGTTCATAGGCTTCGCGCAATTCCGGGCTGTTTTTCACCGAGTTCAGGTGGCTAACTGGAGAGAAAATACGCCCCAGCACATCGTCAACTTCCGCCAACGGCTGGCAAAGATTTTCCCAGGTGTACGGCGCGCCCTGCGCAACCACTCGCTCAACGTTTTCACGGCAATCGTTCAGCGCCTTAGTGACGGCAGGCACAACGTGCTCAGGCTGAATTTTAGAAAACGGCGGCAGTTCGAAAGGGGTCAGCAATGGATTGGTCATTAGCGCGGTCCTGTTGAAAAGAGTGAATGAAGCGCGTATCCGGCGCTGTGCATATTAATTTGTACAATGGGGTTAAGTGTAGAGGATTTCAATGCCAGGCGTTGCGCTTTCGCGGCAGTGACGACTTTTCTGTATACTGTGGCGATACGCTTTATTTTCGCCCGATATTGCGCTGTTTTCGGGCCTACGTTTATAACCTGGAACACGTTTACCCATGCTGAGTTATCGCCACAGTTATCACGCTGGCAACCACGCCGACGTCCTTAAACACACCGTCCAGAGCCTGATCATCGAATCGCTTAAAGAGAAAGAAAAACCGTTTCTCTATCTGGATACCCATGCTGGCGCAGGCCGTTATCAGCTGAGCAGTGAGCATGCCGAACGTACCGGTGAATATCTGGAAGGGATCGCCCGTATCTGGCAGCAGGACGATTTGCCTGCCGAACTGGAACCCTACATTGGCGTGGTGCAGCACTTCAACCGTAGCGGCCAGTTGCGCTACTACCCCGGCTCGCCGTTAATTGCTCGCCAGCTGCTGCGAGAACAGGACAGCCTGCAATTAACAGAACTGCACCCGAGCGACTTTCCTTTGCTGCGCGGCGAGTTCCAGAAAGATGAGCGCGCACGCGTGGCCAAAGCCGATGGTTATCAGCAGCTAAAAGCAAAATTACCGCCGGTTTCGCGTCGCGGGCTGATCCTTATCGATCCACCCTACGAAATCAAAAGCGACTACCAGGCGGTGGTGACCGGCATTAACGAAGGCTACAAGCGTTTCGCAACCGGCACCTATGCGCTGTGGTATCCGGTAGTTCTGCGCCAGCAAATCAAACGCATGATCCACGACCTGGAAGACACCGGTATCCGCAAAATTCTCCAGATTGAGCTGGCGGTGCGACCGGACAGCGATCAGCGCGGCATGACGGCCTCCGGCATGATTGTAATAAATCCGCCGTGGAAGCTGGAGCAGCAGATGAACAATGTCCTGCCGTGGTTGCACAGCAAACTGGTTCCGGCAGGAACCGGTCATACGTCGGTAAGCTGGATCGTGCCGGAGTAATCGCAATCATCGGTGGAACCATTTAATTTCAGGTATACAATCGCGAATATTTTGGCGGATGGCGTAACGCTTCTCCGCCCTACAATGAACATGAAGGAGCGGTCATGACCAAGCACTATGATTACATCGCTATTGGCGGCGGCAGCGGCGGTATTGCCTCCATTAACCGTGCAGCAATGTACGGCCAGAAATGCGCGCTGATTGAAGCCAAAGAGCTAGGCGGCACCTGCGTTAACGTTGGCTGCGTACCGAAAAAAGTGATGTGGCATGCCGCACAGGTCCGCGAAGCAATCCACATGTACGGGCCAGATTACGGTTTCGACACCACCATCAATAAGTTCGATTGGGATAAACTGATCGCCACGCGTACCGCTTATATTGATCGCATTCATACCTCGTACGACAACGTGCTGGGCAAAAATAATGTCGATGTGATTAAAGGCTTTGCCCGCTTTGTGGATGCCAAAACCATTGAAGTGAACGGTGAAACCATTACTGCCGATCATATTTTGATTGCCACCGGTGGTCGCCCGAGCCATCCGAGCATTCCGGGTGTGGAATACGGTATCGACTCCGACGGTTTCTTTGAGCTGCCCGCGCTGCCAAAACGCGTGGCCGTTGTTGGCGCAGGCTACATCGCCGTTGAACTGGCGGGCGTAATTAACGGTTTGGGTGCCCAAACGCATCTGTTCGTGCGTAAACACGCGCCGCTGCGCAGCTTCGACCCCATGATCGTCGACACGCTGGTTGAGGTGATGAACGCCGAAGGCCCGACTCTGCATACTCACGCGATTCCAAAAGCGGTCGTTAAAAACGCTGATGGCAGCCTGACCCTGCAACTGGAAGATGGTCGTAGCGAAACGGTAGATTGCCTGATTTGGGCGATTGGTCGTGAACCTGCCACCGACAACTTCAACCTGGCGGTTACTGGCGTGAAAACCAATGAAAAAGGCTACATCGTCGTTGATAAATTCCAGAATACCAGCGTGCCGGGTATTTATGCTGTCGGCGATAACACCGGGGCCGTTGAACTGACGCCGGTTGCCGTTGCCGCGGGCCGTCGTCTGTCCGAGCGTCTGTTTAACAACAAGCCGGACGAGCATCTGGACTACAGCAACATCCCGACCGTGGTCTTCAGCCATCCGCCTATTGGTACCGTAGGCCTGACCGAGCAGCAGGCTCGCGAACAGCACGGCGATGATCAGGTGAAAGTGTATAAATCATCGTTTACCGCGATGTATACCGCTGTCACCACCCACCGTCAGCCGTGCCGCATGAAGCTGGTTTGCGTTGGTCCGGAAGAGAAGATTGTCGGTATTCACGGCATTGGTTTTGGGATGGATGAAATGCTGCAAGGCTTCGCGGTCGCACTGAAAATGGGCGCCACCAAGAAAGACTTTGATAACACCGTTGCCATTCACCCAACGGCATCTGAAGAGTTTGTCACCATGCGTTAATCGCGCTTCAGGAATGTTAAAGGGCAAAGAGGGGTTAGCTCTTTGCCCTTAGTTACGTTTCCGCTATCAGTTCAGCAGTTGCAGCAGATAGCGGATCAGCTCCAGCAACGCGATTAACGCTCCCAGAACGATGATTGCTTTATCAATCACCCGTTTTCTCCATCAGATGGAGTGAGAATGCACCCGCTTACTCATCCATTGCCTGTCACGGCGCATGTCCCAGTGTTAGATGATGGAACTCTCACTCCGGCCAGAGCATCGGCCAACGGCACCACCCGTTCAGCCGATCAGGACTTAGAAAGCGTTTAGCGCGCGTCCGGAATGAAAATTCTTCAGAGCTAACTGGATAAGTATACAGTTGTTTTAATCAAGACAACCAGCGCATTCTTGCAATACTACCGATAAGGTAATACGATTGAAGCGTTAGATGATGGAACTCTCACTTCAGCCAGAGCCACCAACTCGGGCTGAAGCGTAAAAAAACCGACGTGAAGTCGGTTTTTTTACGTCCGAATCTGGACCAGAGAGAAATTATTTACCCTGCATATACGGTGTATATACCCCATTAAGGCTTTCGAGGAATGCCACGATATCGTCGATATCTTCCTGCGGCAGTTCTTTACCCACCTGATAACGCAGCATCAGTTTTACCGCACCGTCGAGCGTAGGCACATCACCGCGGTGGAAATAAGGCGCAGTCAGCGCAACGTTACGCAATCCAGGGACTTTCTGACGCAGCTTGTCACGTAATTCACTGGTGACGTTCATGCGGCCAATATCTGCGGCAGTGACCTCGCCGAAATTAAAGTCCTTTTTGAGACCCAATGGCTCAAATGAACGTCCGCCTAGAATAATACCGCCATGACAGGTCGCGCACTTATTATCTTTAAACAACTGATAGCCATGTTTTTGCTGGGCAGTTAACGCCGCTTCATCACCACGTAGCCATTTATCAAACGGCGAATTTGGCGTAATCAGCGTTTTCTCAAACTCAGCAATCGCATCGGTAATATTATCCCCACTGAATCCCTGCGGATAAACGGCTATGAACTCTTGCTTAAGTTGCGGATCCTTATCCAGTTTCTGGATAATTTCATCCCAGGATTTAGACGCCATTTCGATAGGATTCAACGGTGGACCACCGGCCTGCGCCTGCAGTGTTGGCGCACGGCCATCCCAGAATTGCTCAACGTTAAAGACCGAGTTAAATACCGTTGGCGCATTGATAGGACCAACCGCGCCGCCTACACCGATTGACGTTTTCCGGCCATCCACGCCGCCCGCATTCAGGGCGTGACAGTGCGCGCAAGAAATCGTGCTGTCGCCGGAAATACGCGGGTCATGATAAAGCGTGAAGCCAAGCGCCACTTTGCGGGCATCGGTCGGAATGCTTTCCGGTATCGGCTGTACAGGTTCATTACGATGCTGCGTGGCAGTATCGTTACTGGCGTAGTACTGCTCACGCTGTTTCGCAATCCAGCCCAGGATCTCTGCTCGCTCCGTATCGCTTACCTTGCCAGCCCAGTGCAAGGCGGTATAACGCGTCGGCGGCATGGTGTCGTACTGCATCACCCACTCAATTTTATTCAGATCGCTTTGCGAAACGGGTTTATCCGCGACCAGCGCCGCACGAACGGCTTCAAGATTGAATGATTTGTATCCCAGTTGAATGTCGTAATCCATCAACTGCTTAGCGACAGGGAAAGAAGAATAGAAAGGTAATTCAGCCGAAGGAGTGTGACAATAATCGCATCCTTTTTCACGTAAGAATCCTAGTACTTTATTATTTTCTTCCAGCGTAGAGGCCTGAACATCAGCCTGTTTACTCCGTTGATTATCGTGATACCACACATAACCGGATAATCCAAAATAACAAATCGCGACGCCAGCTATGGCAATCACGGTAAGACGGGTAATGATTTTCATTATTTTACCCTCACCGTTGTGAGTTATTGTGACCCAGAAAATTAGAATAATTAATAGACAGTCTTTGTCAGACCTGACCATCATAGGAAATGAGGGGATTACTATTTTGATAAGTATCAAGCAATTACATGGAGGAGAACTATCGATAGAATAGCCTGTGCCTATTATAGAGTTAAACGTTACCAGGTTGTGTTCACACCTCGTTGCAATCGAATGTTCTGAAAATGGAATATCTTCAGGTTGCGCAAAATTCAGAATTATTCATTATTTTCATTGGGATAGATTTATTTTTTGACTATTGCGCAGCACTAAAATGTGATCAACCGCACGCTTTACTCACCCGATACCGAAGCGAATGTCTACGCTTAATTGACGAGCGGGCAATAGCCTTAATCTTTCAACGTCCATCGGAGGTCTTTCTCATTATGATCAACCAGAACCTACCCCACGCCCCTTCTGAAGAAATGACGATCGACAGCGATCTGCTTTATGAAATGGATCCGTGCGAGTTAAAGCTGGATGAAATGATTGAGGCGGAGCCTGAACCGGAGATGATTGAAGGGTTACCCGCCTCAGATGCGTTAACTCCCGCCGATCGTTACCTCGAGCTGTTCGAACACGTTCAGTCGTCGAAACTGTTTGCCGATAGCAAAACCTTCCCCGACTGTGCGCCGAAAATGGATCCGCTGGATATTTTGATCCGCTATCGCAAGGTTAAACGCCACCGCGACTTTGATCTGCGACGCTTCGTCGAGAACCACTTCTGGCTCCCGGAAACGCCCTCCAGTGAATATGTTTCTGACCCGGCACATTCGCTGAAAGAGCATATCGATCAACTGTGGCCGGTGCTGACACGCGAACCACAGGATCATATTCCCTGGTCCTCGCTGCTGGCGTTACCGCAGTCATATATTGTGCCCGGCGGGCGTTTTAGCGAAACCTACTACTGGGATTCCTACTTCACCATGCTGGGTCTGGCGGAGAGCGGTCGCGAAGATCTGCTGAAATGTATGGCGGATAACTTTGCCTGGATGATTGAAAACTATGGTCACATCCCGAACGGTAATCGTACTTACTACCTGAGTCGCTCGCAGCCGCCGGTCTTTGCGCTGATGGTAGAATTGTTTGAAGAGGATGGCGTACGCGGCGCGCGTCGTTACCTTGATCATCTAAAAATGGAGTACGCGTTCTGGATGGATGGCGCAGATTCCCTGGTACTCAACCAGGCCTACCGTCACGTGATCAGAATGTCGGACGGCTCACTGCTTAACCGCTATTGGGACGACCGTGATACGCCGCGCGATGAGTCGTGGCTTGAAGACGTCGAGACAGCCAAGCATTCGGGTCGCCCACCCAATGAAGTGTATCGGGATTTGCGCGCGGGCGCGGCTTCCGGCTGGGATTACTCATCACGCTGGCTTCGCGATGCAGGCCGCCTTGCCAGCATACGCACCACTCAGTTCATCCCTATTGACCTGAACGCGTTCCTCTACAAGCTGGAGAGCACTATCGCCAATATTTCCGCACTTAAAGGCGACAAGGAAACTGAAGCGCAGTTTCGCCAGAAAGCCACTGACCGCCGCGATGCGGTGAATCGCTATCTCTGGGACGATGAAAACGGCTGCTATCGCGATTACGACTGGCGACGCGAACAAATGGCCCTGTTCTCTGCCGCCAGTATTGTGCCACTGTACGTCGGCATGGCAACGCATGAACAAGCCGACCGACTTGCCAATGCGGTACGCAGTCGCCTGCTTACCCCCGGAGGGATTTTAGCCACGGAGCATGAAACCGGTGAGCAGTGGGATAAACCCAACGGCTGGGCGCCGCTGCAGTGGATGGCGATCCAGGGTTTCAAACTTTACGGCGACGACCATCTCGGGGATGAAATCGCCCGTAACTGGTTGAAAACGGTGAATCTCTTTTATCAGGAACACCACAAGCTTATCGAAAAATACCACATCGCCGACGCTGCGCCGCGCGAAGGCGGCGGCGGGGAATATCCGTTACAGGACGGCTTTGGCTGGACCAATGGCGTGGTGCGCCGACTCATCGGTCTGTATGGCGAACCCTAGCGGCTGACGGTCTGAATTATCAGACCCTCAGTTAATCGCATCGTACAGTTCAGCGTGAATTTTCTGCCATTTCTTGTTCTCTGGGCTTGGCTGCGCGCGAACGCGTAGCTCGGCCTGTTCAAGGTCATACTGCTGACGCGCGATAACCGCCGGCACCGAGCAAAAACTTTGCAGATAGCTTTTATGCAGCGAGGTGAGCGACGCCCCATTCAACATCGCATGGCTGACCGTGGTTATAAACTGTCGACATGGCTTACTCTCACTCATCTGCGAAGGGTAACGCAGCAGCAGCCTCAACACCTCGGTATTGCCCGCCGAGAATGCCTGCTCCGTCCACGCCAGCTTCCAGTCCATCCCGCCCTGCAGGAACAGTGACGTCACACGGGTGTCGTTGCGCTCGATAGCCGCGCGCATATTAAAGGCATCCCAGGTGATGCCCATTCGGGTCACCACCTCCCGCGCACCAGGGGCATCACGCCGTGGCTCCTCCTGCACGATTTCAACGGATTGCCCGGCAGACGTCTGTGGCGCTGACGAAGTGAATACCCAGAACGCGCCTAGCGAAATCACCAGCACCATCACGCCAACCGCTACCCACAACATGCCAGAAATCAACTGTTCACGTTCTTCCGCCGTGCGCCTGGCCCGTTTATCCGGCGGATCGATACTGTCTGCGATTTCCTGTTTATCACCCCCCGCCTGCTCATCTTTTTGCTTTGCGGTTTCCCAAAACTGACGAACCGTCGCCTCATCGGACGCCAGATACGACGCAGGATTAATGCGCGTACGCCGTTCTTCAAATGCGCGCTGCACAGGGTGAGTAATCTGTCGGTACTGGCAATCCAACAACAGCAGTTGTGCTGAGGTGAGCGGCTGCTGCGCGATAACGCAGTTACGGGCCAGGCGGCAATCATCCAGGAACATCCTCAGCGTGATACGCGGCTCAACAAATGACATGAGCACCGAGGTATCGTTAAAAATCTCGCTAAAATGCCGAACGAATAACTTCTTATCGACAACCATCAGCGCCAGTTCGCTAAACATCATGCCGTCCAGCGCATCCCGACTTTCCCCCAGTTTTAACCAGCGACGCAGACGTTCACTGCCAAAGTGCTGTTTCAGGAAACTGTTGAGCGGATGTTGATCCGGCCATACCCGCGCAATCAAGGATTTGAGGGTTAATTCTATTGCGCGAAGCTGACGCTGCGCCCGCATCTGCGCATCCGGCTCTGCACCTTCAATCTCGGTTGGATACTTCAGGATGGGCTGTTGCTGGCGTAACTGTTCCAGAGAAGCGACAAAACGCAGCGCAGAAATCAGCTGGTTTTCACTGACGTCCTGGCCATTTTCATATTGGGGCACGCTCTGCTGAAGATGGCGTAGCCGCAACGTGAACTGGCTCAATTGCGCGTCATTCATCTGCAACCGCCTTGCGACAACGCCCCAACCTCCCAGATTCAATCGCGCCTGGTCAAGCTGCTCGAGAAACCAGCGTGGATCCTTACCCTCTGCTACGCGCACGCCCAGCATCAGTAAGATTTCTACCGAGGCCTGCCGGATTATCCCCAAACAATGCTCGAATGGTGTACATGTCGCCTGTAACGCGCTATTGGTCATTATCTTCCCTAAAAGGACCCAAAAAGTGCGGCCTCATCATAGTGTGTAGTTATCTTTATAAATGCAGCCCTGTGCTGCCACAGACTAAAACACATTCATATAGCAAATAAATATGTTTTACAGTGACTTCCGCACAATCATTGAAAATTATTCTGGAGATAAGCCTGTGCCTGTACTGAAAACCTCGCGTTTGATCTGCCGCCCACTAACACATGACGACTGGGCGTTTTTCTTAACGTTACAGCAAGACTCAGATGTGATGCGCTTTGTCGCTGACGCGCGTACTGAAGAGGAGATACGGACAGCTTTTGACTCCCGCTTGCCTGAATGGTCTCCCGGCAGTCCACACTGGCTGTGCCTGGTCCTGTGCGATAAGGCATCGGGCGCACCGCTTGGGGTAACCGGATACATTCAGGATGAAAATAAATGTGCCGAGGTCGGCTTTCTGCTCACTCCCGAGGCGCAGGGCAAAGGCTATGGCGCTGAATCCCTGCATGCTGTTTGCGATTATGCGTTTAGCGCCGGAGGACTACGCCGACTGACGGCCTGTGTCACCGCAGGAAACGATGCCTCACGGCGTCTACTGGAAAAGCTCGGGTTCATTCTCGAAGGCACGCTGCGAGAAAGCTACTGGCTACATCAAACCTGGCATGATGACTGGGTTTTCGGCCTGTTAAAACATGAATATCAGCCGCCCGCGCCATAAGGCATTTTGCTGTAAAAACTGGCTGGATGGCGGCTGGCGTAACGGGGTGTGTTTCTTAAAATAGGTCTCTTTGTACAGAGATTATTATGCCGCTGCATTCGACGCATTTCACGCCCGCCTGTATCGCATTTATTAAGCAATGGCAGGGCCTGTCGCTGGAAAAGTATCAGGACAAAAAGGGGATCTGGGTCATTGGCTACGGGCACGAAATTACCGCAGATGAATCCTTTGATACCCCAATTATGCTGATACAGGCCGAAACATTGCTGCTCACGGATATGAATATCTGCGAGACATTCATCCATAAGCAAATGCCGCAAATACAAGATCGGTTTCAACAGGAAGCGTTAATTGCATGGATGCTCAGCGTGGGGATAAGTCGATTTTGCACTGGCGAATTCTGGCCGGAGGCTATTTCACAGCCAGCAACAGTCTGACTGTGAAATAGTTGCCCATTATAGGGTGTCGTTTAACATCATTGCCGCCTGCGTACGGTTTTTTACCTCCAGGCGCTGATACAGCGACTCAAGATGGGCTTTTACCGTTCCGGTGCTGATATTTAACAATCGACCAATTTGTTTATTAGATTCTCCGGCGGCCAGCATTGTCAGAATCTCCCGCTGACGCGCGCTGAGCAATCTGATATTTTGCCCGCCGCTTTCGGTGGCTGTGATGCAATCTCTGGGGATAAACATCATACCTATCGAGACGCTATTGAGCGCCAGCGTGAAGGTTTCCGCATCAGAATCGCGTGGAACAATGGCCAGCACGTTTAATTGCGTGACCTCCTGCAGCCATTTTTTACGGCAGTCCGTTGCGGTTACCAGCACTTTTACCTTCGCAAAGCGCTCTGCTATCTGTTGCAGCAAGCTACGGCAGAACTCAGCATCAAAATCTCCATCCAGCATGACCAGCGCATCAGGGTTCTCTTCCAGTACCTGCCAAAGCTCATCTGCCTGACTGACACCCTGAACATTCACTCCTGGAATACGCTCTTGCAAAATTATATTCATTCCATGAATAAATATTGACTGCCTGTCAAACATTATTAACTGCATTATTTATCTCCGTCTGAATAAGATATTAGCCTTAACACGCGGAAGGGTATTATCCGAGGGGCAAAATATGAAGTCACCATTTGGCGGGGGCCATTTTACCGATAGACGGAGAAGAAAGAAGTCAAGGTTATAAATAGTTACAGCTCAAACCAAAGAATCACACAAAGGATCAAAATCGAGGCCAAACTTTAAGATAATCCTTAATATTTGATGTTCAAAATCAGATAACTAATATTAATTCTCCAAAGTCTATATGCTCAGCTAGAAATAAGGAACTCACGATAATAGACAAATATGTTACAAAACAAAATGTCGCATTAAATGATCATACTGGCATGACGATAGGGAGATGATCAGGTTTATGATGCAACAAATCCACTCCCGAAGAAGAATGAACTCTTCAGAACGTTTTTCCCCGATCTCTTTCAGTACCGCGATCGCGGTATCAGATTCCAGGGAATACCGACAAACGCCACCAGCTATATTTTGACCTCTGATGGCGCGCCAGTTTTCTATTGATCAAAAAGTTAAGTAAGAGGCGGTCGATTACAGGAACATCCCGCCAGAGACTTCGATACGTTGTGCCGTCATCCAGGCCAGCTCATCGCTGAGCAACGCAGCAATGGCGTCGCCAATATCATCCGGTAACCCAACACGTCCCAGCGCTGTCTGCGATGCAATGTAGGCATTCAATTGCGCATTATCCCGTACGTTTCCGCCGCTAAAATCCGTCTCGATTGCCCCAGGCGCAATAATATTCGCCGTAATACCGCGCTCTCCCAGCTCTTTCGCCTGATAACGGGTTAACACTTCCATCGCCCCTTTCATGGCAGCGTAAGCGCTGTAACCCGGTAGCGCAAAGCGCGACAATCCGGTCGAGACATTAAGAATGCGTCCGCCGTTGTTGATCAGCGCCAGCAGGTTCTGTGTCAGGAAAAAAGGTCCTTTAAAATGGATGTTTAAAAGCTGGTCAAATTGCGCTTCAGTGAACGCCGGATACGGTGCGTTAATGCCAACCCCGGCATTGTTCAATAAATAATCAAACGTATCGCTTTGCCAGTGCGTTTGTAGGGTTTCCTGCACCTGTTTGACAAACTGAGGGAAAGTGGAAATATTTCCGACGTTCAACGGTAATGCTGCAGCTTTACCGCCAGATTGGCGAATTTCATCCACAACTTGCTGCGCTTCTTTTTCATTGCTGTTCCACGTCAGGATGACACCAATGCCTTTACTGGCCAGCTTTAGCGCCGCGTTTTTACCGAGTCCACGGCCGCCGCCGGTCACCAATGCGATACGTTGCGTCATAAGAAACCTCATTTCAGGTGTTGTGAAGATTGAGACACAGCTTATTAGGTGGTAGAAAAACAATAAATACCGCTTACTGCGCATTACTGTTTCATTTAGAATAACAATAGGGCATGAGAATGGATAAAATTCACGCAATGCAGTTGTTCATCCGCGTCGCAGAACTGGAGAGCTTTTCGCGCGCGGCAGACACCCTCGGACTTCCTAAAGGTAGCGTATCGCGCCAGATCCAGGCTCTGGAAAATCAGCTGGGTACGCAGTTGTTGCACCGCACAACCCGCCGCGTTCAGCTCACGCAAGACGGCATGATCTATTACGAACGAGCGAAAGATTTGTTGAGCAATCTCGATGAACTGGATGGGCTATTCCATCATGACCCGGCCAGCATCAGCGGCAAGCTACGCGTCGATATGCCGGTTGGCGTGGCGAGAAATCTGGTGATGCCCCGCTTACCGGCCTTCTTGCATCAGTATCCGGGGCTTGAGCTCGAACTTAGCAGCAGCGAACGCCTGGTGGACTTGATCCGCGAAGGCTTCGACTGTGTGGTACGCGTGGGAACGCTGAAAGATTCAGGGCTGATTGCGCGCCCGCTCGGGAAACTCACGCAGATTAACTGCGCCAGCCCGCAATACCTCGCCCGCTTTGGCTATCCCGAAAGCCTGGAGGATTTAGCCTCGCATGCGGTGGTGCACTACTCAGTCAATTTGGGAACGCGTGCGCAAGGCTTTGAAGTGGCGACAGACAACGGTGCTAAATGGGTTAAAACCGGCGGTATGCTGACGGTGAACAGTACCGAAACGTATCATGCGGCATGTCTTGCCGGTCTGGGCATTATTCAGGTACCGCGCGTGGGCGTGCGTGATGCCCTGCGCGCCGGTACGCTGGTTGAAGTATTGCCGCAATATCGCGCCGAGCCATTACCGGTTTCATTGCTCTATCCGCATCGCCGTAACCTCTCCCGCCGGGTACATCTGTTTATGGAATGGCTGATCGGCGTGATGAAAGACTACGTGGACTGACAAGCTATACTGTCCTGAGAATGAACAGAACAAGGATTACTGCCCTGATGACGCAGGAAAAAGAGATTAAACGCCCCATTCAGGAACTTGAGCACGCACCGATCCCAAAAATTGAGCCCCTGGAGCGTAAAAATACAGAAACCAACGGTAAGAGTAATCAGGCGCTGAAAACGGCCCTGACCTTCGCGGATAAAATTCAACGCCAGCCCATGATCGCCCATCTGATTCGCGCCGCGGAGAGGTTTAACGATCGTATGGGAAATCAGTTTGGCGCCGCTATTACCTACTTCTCGTTTCTGTCGATGATCCCTATCCTGATGGTGTCGTTTGCCGCCGCGGGTTTTATTCTCGCTTCGCACCCTACGCTTTTACAGGATATCTTCAGCAAAATCCTGCTCAACGTCAGCGATCCGACGCTCGCTTCCACGCTGAAAAACACCATCAATACCGCCGTTCAGCAACGAACCACCGTCGGCCTGGTGGGTCTTGCCATCGCGCTCTATTCCGGAATTAACTGGATGGGGAACCTGCGCGAAGCTATTCGTGCCCAGTCGCGGGATGTCTGGGAGCGTACCCCGCAGGATCAGGAAAAAATTTGGGTCAAATATCTGCGTGATTTTGTCTCATTGATTGGCCTACTGATTGCGCTGATTATTACGCTGTCCATTACCTCTATCGCCGGTTCCGCCCAGCAGATGATTATCTCTGCGCTGTATCTCGACGGCATCGAATGGCTGAAGCCCGCCTGGCGGCTGATCGGCCTGACTATCTCTATTTTCGCCAACTACTTGCTGTTCTTCTGGATTTTCTGGCGGCTACCGCGTCACCGACCGCGCAAAAAAGCGCTCATTCGCGGCACGTTTATCGCGGCACTGGGGTTTGAAGTCATCAAAATGATCATGACATACACGCTGCCATCACTGGTGCAATCGCCGTCAGGCGCGGCGTTTGGTTCCGTACTTGGCTTGATGGCGTTCTTCTACTTCTTCGCCCGTCTGACTCTGTTTTGCGCTGCCTGGATTGCCACAGCGGAATACAAAGACGACCCGCGTATGCCTGGGAAAACCCACCGTTAATCGTTGTTAACTGCCGGATAACGCTGCGCTTATCCGGCCGACCCAATGCTTACGTCGAAATTCTGCGCATTAGCAGAATTAAAATCCAGCCCGTAACTTTTGTTTAACCAAAAACCAGTTTTATCATCCAACTTTTAAATTATGTGAAGCATTTCATGGAAGTGAAATCTCCAGCCTAAAAATTATCCCCTTTTTGCTCTGTTTTTGACCAATCGCAAGGTTTGTTACAGATTGAAATGTCTCTTTTGCTGTGCGTAATATGACCTTTCGTTCGACCAAAAATAAGAAAATATTATGCAAGCAACAGCCACAACGCTCGACAACGAACAGGAACACACCCCGGTCAACTCGCGCAATAAAGTCGTCGTCGCCTCACTCATTGGCACAGCCATTGAGTTCTTCGACTTCTATATCTATGCCACCGCCGCGGTGATCGTGTTCCCCCATATCTTCTTCCCGCAGGGGGATCCGACCGCGGCAACGCTGCAGTCCCTCGCCACCTTTGCTATCGCCTTTGTGGCACGGCCTATCGGTTCCGCTGTGTTCGGACATTTTGGCGATCGCGTAGGGCGTAAAGTCACGCTGGTGGCCTCACTGCTCACCATGGGGATCTCGACGGTTGTCATTGGCTTGCTGCCAGGCTATGAAACTATCGGCATTTTCGCCCCGCTGCTGCTGGCGCTGGCGCGTTTTGGCCAGGGTTTAGGACTGGGCGGAGAATGGGGCGGCGCGGCGTTGCTGGCAACAGAAAACGCACCGCCACGTAAACGCGCGCTGTACGGATCATTCCCGCAGTTGGGCGCACCTATCGGCTTCTTCTTCGCCAACGGCACTTTCCTGCTGCTCTCCTGGCTGCTGACCGACGAGCAGTTTATGAGTTGGGGCTGGCGCGTACCGTTCATCTTCTCCGCGGTGCTGGTGATTATCGGTCTGTACGTTCGCGTTTCGCTGCATGAATCCCCGGTCTTTGCCAAAGTAGCTGCGGCGAAAAAACAGGTGAAAATCCCGCTGGGTACCCTGCTGACAAAGCATGTCCGCGTGACGATCCTCGGCACGTTCATCATGCTGGCAACCTATACGCTGTTCTATATCATGACCGTCTATTCGATGACGTTCAGTACCGCCGCAGCGCCTGTAGGACTTGGGCTGCCACGTAATGAAGTGTTGTGGATGCTGATGATGGCGGTTATTGGCTTTGGCGTCATGGTGCCTGTGGCGGGCCTGCTGGCCGACGCGTTTGGTCGTCGCAAGAGCATGCTCATCATCACCACGCTTATCATTCTGTTTGCGCTATTTGCCTTTAAACCACTGCTCGGCTCTGGTAATCCGGTGCTGGTGTTCGCCTTCCTGTTGCTTGGTTTGAGCCTGATGGGTTTGACATTTGGTCCGATGGGCGCGCTATTGCCGGAGCTATTCCCGACCGAAGTGCGTTACACGGGGGCGTCGTTCTCGTACAACGTTTCGTCGATTCTCGGTGCTTCCGTTGCCCCTTACATTGCCGCATGGCTACAGGCGAATTACGGTCTGGCGGCGGTCGGTACGTATCTGGCATCGATGGCGGCGTTAACGCTGATTGCGCTGCTGTTAACTCACGAAACCCGCCATCAGTCATTGTGATTCTTTGGCTGTAACCACCGTCTCCGGCCTACGTTGAGCATGAAATGTAGGCCGGAGAAGCGTTAGCGCCATCCGACAACGGCAAAAATCACTTCTTCATTTGCGACAAAATGGTCCGGCATTGATTAACGTCCCCTTCTGAAGGTGAAATCAGCGCCAGCAAGGCCGCCGCTGGCGTCACCAACGTTGCCAGCGCGGCAGCAACCGCACCGCGCGCAATCAGCGGCCCGGCCTTCACGCCGGCCTGCGGATTCTTAAAGGTGCCGCGAACATACAGCGGCGAACGCAAAGTAATAATACGAATGCCTTTGCTCTCCGGATCGATGGTTAAATCCAGTTGCTCCGACGCAAAACTCGCCGTACCGGTGACATTAATGACCGCGTTTTCCGTGTCGAAGGCAAAAATCTGCGGGCGGGCTACGCCGTTAACAATATCCAGATTCGCCGCCGCGCAGTTCACCCGCACCTCGTCATCACCAAAGATCTGTCCGACAAGATAGTTGCCCAGATTCAAGCCAACAATTTCCATCAGATTGCGGCTGATCAAACCGTCGTTCATCAGCAGCTTCAGGTTGCCATTGCTGTTACCAAGCAGTGCAGCTACCGAGTTTCCGCTCCCGCTAAACCTGGCGTCACCGTTCATTTCACCGAGCGTTTTCTGCATCAGTTCCACATCCGGCATCAGCGCTTTTAGCTTCAGGCGGCGAGCCTGGATATCCGCCTGCCCCCGCATCGGCTTTTTATCCCCTTCCAGATGGATACTGGAGACAATGCTGCCTCCCGCAAGGCCAAATTTCAGCGGCTGCAGGCGCAGGTCGGCATTTTTCAGGATGATATGGGTAGAGAGATCGCTGATCGGCAGGCTGCTGCCGTGCTCAATACGCCGTCCTTTGAAACGTACGTCGGCGTCCATCACGTTCCATTTATCGGTTTCAAAACGATCATGCGGCAAGACCTTGTCCGCGGGCTGGACGCTCTTTTCACCTTTACGCTGTTCAGATTGTTTGGCCCGCTCAGACCCTTTGCCTGAATCCACACCGATCAGCGGCCCCAAATCAGCCAGCCTCAGTTGACGCGACTCAACATCCCCTTTCAGCATTGGGCGCGGTTTACCGGTGGTATAGGTCAGCGTTCCGTGAATATCACTGTCGCCAATTCGGCCATTAAAATCGCGGTAATCAAAAACAGAGGATTTTTCCGGGTCAATTTTCGCGACCAGATGCCCGTCTGTTTCAAACGGCGGCGTATCCGGGAGCAGCACGCCGGTCAAATCGTACAAATCCCCTAACGAATCTCCCGAGAATTTAAGCCGCAGATCCGCCCCGCCCATATTCATCGGATCGTTTATCGTACCGGTAAACGCCACACGCGTATTACCCGAACGGAAATCAGCCTGAATCGGGAAAGGGGTTCCTTCACCACGCAGCGCCAGCATTCCGCCTATTTTCCCGCTACCGCTTAGCGGTTCGCCGTTATATCGACCTTGCGCTTTCAGACCAAACACGTAGTCCTCAATGTGGGCGTTGCTCTCTTTACTTTTTGCGCCAGTCACTTCGCTAAAGGGCAACGGCTTACCCAGCGGATCGACCAGGATCTCAAGCTCTGACTTCGTCACCTTATCGTTAATAGCAATGCGCCCTTGGTCGAACAGAATGTTATCCAGCCGGAAAGACCAGGCTGATGGCGGCGCATTGGGATCGCGGTTTTCATCCCCTGCCAGGTTAAAGGTCCAGTTATTGTTTTTCTCCGACAGACGGATAAGCCGCGCATCGGGTTTTACCAGCTTGACCCACGGGAGCCAGACGGTTTTTGTCAGCAATGCCAGTGGGGCGAGTGTGGCTTCAACGCGTGGGAGATGCACCATGGTGACGTCAGGAATGTCCGGCGGGTTGCCGAGGATGATATCCTCAGCATGAATATGCGGCCACGGAACCCAGCTACGCCAGCCGGTTTCCTGTTTCTGGCGCTCCCAAACCACGCCCAAATCACCCCGTATGGCGAAGGGCCGGTTGAGTTCTGTAGAGACTTTCTGGTTGATGGTCGGTTTGAGCCGGTTCCAGTCAAATGTCGCAATCACGATGATGAGTACGACGATCAACAACAAGAAAACCCCTATTACTGAAGTGGTTATTTTGCCTGTTCTCGTCATGTCTAACCTCCTTACTTCCTTCCTTGCCTGTCCTAAAGATAGTCCAGCAGAGGAAAAGGAGGCGTTCTACATCCTCATCAAAGCGACAGAATTACGTCTTCGAGGGTATCCAGAGGCACTGGACGGGAGAGAAAATAGCCTTGCGCAGCGAAAGCCGGTGAGTTTTGCACATCACGCCATTCTTCAAGCGTTTCAACGCCTTCGACAATCACACCGCGACAATAGCGGTTCATTAGTTGTAACAGTAGCGTAAAGAGATTGCGGCCCTCCGGCGTCTGGCGCAGCATGACAAACAGATCCCGCGCCACTTTGATATAGTCGTAACTCACTTCGCTCAGGGCCGAGAAGTTTGCCATTCCGGTACCAAAATCATCCAGCCAGAGCGGGCCAAACTCGCACATTGAGGCGAACGACGAGCCCTTCGGCAAGCGGATATGCTCCACCAGTTCAAAGCGCAGCCACGGCAGACATTCGATGATTTTCAGGATTTCGGGATCCTGGCGCATTGCAATGAGCGTTGGCCCGTCAACATTCACGGACGCCAGCAGATCGTTGGCTTTGAAAAACGCGCCTTTTTGTTCAAGCTGTAAAAGCTGCTCTTTCACCACATCTACACGATGTCGTACGGCCACTTCGGCAAAATAGCGGTCTGGCGCGATACGTTGGGAGGGGTTTTCAGGATGGCTCACGACGGTCAGCAGCTCAACGGCCATCAGCCGCCCGTTGGTCTGATAAATCGGCTGGTAGGAGTAAGCACGCTCGCACTGCAGCCAATAGCGTCTCTCCTGCAAGTTTTCAATACTCGCATCGAGCGTAATTAGCTGCTGGGTAACCTGCTTTATCATCAGAGATGTCCTGTAAATAAGAGTGTGACTGACCGGACTCGTCAAAGGTTATCGGCGCTCAGGCGAAGAACTTTACGTTCAGCTCTAGGCAAAATAGAAACTAAGCGGCAAAAAACGACGCAGAACACGTGCTGGCTCAAAAAAATAATGGAACGATGTTTTAATATAGTTGACCACTTAACACCCACAGCGCACACTAACGCTAATTTTTTTCAGAGCAGGTTACGACTATGTCCAGAAAGATTGCCGTGATTGGCGAATGCATGATTGAGCTGTCACAGAAAGGCGCTGACGTTCAGCGCGGATTCGGTGGCGACACGTTGAATACATCCGTTTATATCGCCCGTCAGGTCGATGCTGCGGCACTTTCTGTACACTATGTGACTGCGCTGGGTACCGACAGTTTTAGTCAACAAATGCTGGAATCCTGGCAGAGCGAAAATGTGGATACCGCATTAACCCAACGCATGGAAAACCGCCTGCCGGGCCTCTATTACATTGAAACCGATAGCACCGGCGAGCGCACTTTCTATTACTGGCGTAATGAAGCCGCCGCAAAATTCTGGCTGGAGAGCGAACAGTCCGCCGCTATTTGCGAAGAGCTGGCGACATTTGACTATCTGTATCTGAGCGGCATCAGCCTGGCTATTTTAAGCCCAGCAAGTCGTGACAAGCTGCTGTCGCTACTGCAAGCATGCCGTGCCAATGGTGGAAAGGTCATTTTCGACAATAACTACCGTCCACGTCTGTGGAGCAGTAAACAAGAGACCCAGCAGGTGTATCAGCAGATGCTGGAATGCACCAATATCGCGTTCCTGACGCTGGATGATGAAGACGCGCTGTGGGGTGAAAAACCGGTTGCCGAGGTGATTGCCCGTACCCACGCGGCTGGCGTACAGGAAGTGGTTGTGAAACGCGGTGCAGACTCTTGCCTGGTTTCCATCGCAGGCGAAGAACTCATCGACGTCCCGGCCGTAAAACTGCCGAAAGAGAAGGTTGTCGATACGACCGCTGCGGGAGACTCCTTCAGCGCCGGGTATCTGTCGGTACGTCTGACCGGTGGCGATGCCGCTGATGCCGCAAAACGCGGCCACCTGACGGCAAGCACCGTTATTCAGCATCGCGGGGCGATTATTCCCCGCGACGCCATGCCGCAATAATCGGGTGTTCTGGCAGGCCGGATAAGTCGCGTCCGGCCTGCTGGTCACGATTCCCTTTATTGCACCGGCGGGATGTCCGTCACTTCAGGATGTGATTCATCCGTTTCTACCGACGTTGCCGCTGCGGTAACCGGCGCCATAATGCTATCCCACGTCGCCTGTAGCTCCTTCATATTGAATTCAGGTTCACCCTTCGGCTGCAACAGAATTAACGCCATATCTTGCGACAGTTGCTGACGCAGGTCCTGATTCAGCATCTCGACACTCAGGCTGTTCAGGAAGCTCTGACGTAAACGCTGATACTGTTCCGGCGCAATATCCACAACCTGGTTTTGCAGCGAGCGCAAACGCTGGCTAATTAAAATATCGGTATCAGTGCGACCATAGGTGGCAAACAGCTTTTGCAGTTCCAGATTCTTTTGCGCCACCAGCGCATTAAACTCTTCTTCCGGCAGCCCCTTATCGCGCACTTTGGCCAGCTCACGCGCAACCGTGCTGAGGTTCGCGTTCAGCTTACCGTTCGGTGATTCAACGTTGATGGCACACTGCGCGCGCAGGAACAGCACCCGACAGTCAAAGCCAAGGCCAATGTCTTTGGCATTGTTTTTGGTGAGCTCCTGCTGAATATGCCAGAACAACGCTTCACGGGCTAAATCAGCGCGCCAGTAACGTAACAGCGCGGCAGATTCACGGATCGGCTGCCATGGCGTATCCCACATAATAGACAGGCGATCCTGACGTACCGCATCGGTCATTATGCTTACGGCCTCTGCACGCAGCGGAGAGAGCGTGGGTACCGGCGCAGGGGTTTCGCGTTTACCTTTTAATTCGCCAAAGGTTTTATTGATTTGCTCAGCCACGCTGCGCGCATCTACGTTACCGACGATAATCAGCGTCATCGCATCCGGGGTATACCATTTCTGGTAGAAGGACTGGATTTTCGTCGCATCAACAGGCTTTTTCAACGGATCGGCAGGATCGTGGCCCAGCAGCGTCGATCCCTTCAGACGATAGCGCCACCATCCCTCTTTAGTATCTGACGGCCAGGTTGCCACCATATCTTCACTACTCAGCGCATGATTTACCGATTCAGGGGTGATGTTCAGATTACCAGAAATATTCGCCAGATAAGAAAGTGACTCTTTCAGCAGATCGTTACGGCTGTTAGGCAGACTGAGGTTATACAGCGTGGAATCATAGGAAACGATAACGGGCGGCATGGGACGATTGGGATCGAACCCCTGCTGCCACAGAGAACGGGCTTGCGTGGCATCGAGGCCACCACTTTGCGTCAGCGCGATACGCGGGATCGCATGGCTGAAACCACTCTGTTGTGTACTTTCGGTGAGTGAACCGGTATTGACCAGCAGGCGAACCTCAACACGGTCGCTGGGGCGCTGGGGAGTGGCTAAGACTTGCCACTGTAAACCATTTGCCAGCGTGCCCTGTTGCCACGCCGGGTCAGGCTGGAGCGCATCTGCCTGCACATAGCCGGCAGTGGCCATCATCAGCAAGCCGCCCGCTAAAAGTCGAATTTTTGTGCCCTGCATGTGAACCCCTGATCAACTATCCTGGAAATAAAAAGACAGCCCGCGAAAGGACTCTCTGAATATGACGTTAAAAACACTTCGTGTTAGACCGCAAGAACATAAAAATGTCACGGAGGAAGTGAAAAAATCCCGACGCCGCCGAATCGGCGGTTTCAGGCACAGGGGGTAATTATGCGCAAACGCCCGCAGTCGTGGAAGGGACTACGGGCATAAGTGGAGAGATTAAGAGGATATTTCGTGCGTTTTGCCATCCGGCGCACGATTATTCAGCACATCATCCAGCTTTTTATGGTCCAGTTCTTTCACCCATTTGGCTACTACGACAGTTGCCACACCGTTACCGACCAGGTTAGTCAGCGCACGGGCTTCAGACATAAAGCGGTCAATACCGAGAATCAGCGCCAGACCTGCGACCGGTAAATGGCCCACAGCGGAGATAGTCGCGGCCAGAACAATGAAGCCACTCCCGGTCACACCCGCGGCTCCTTTTGAAGAGAGCAGGAGCACCACCAGCAGGGTTATCTGATGGAAGATATCCATATGGCTGTTGGTGGCCTGAGCGATAAACACCGCCGCCATCGTCAGATAGATTGATGTCCCATCAAGGTTAAACGAGTAGCCCGTGGGTATCACCAACCCGACAACCGACTTGCGACAGCCCAGTTTTTCCATCTTATCGAGCATACGCGGCAGCGCGGACTCGGAAGAAGAGGTGCCCAGAACGATCAGCAGTTCTTCACGGATATAGCGGATGAATTTGAAAATGCTGAAGCCGGTTGCGCGCGCAATCGAGCCCAACACCACCACCACAAACAGAATACAGGTGATGTAGAAGCAGATGATCAACTGACCCAACTGTACCAGCGTCCCGACGCCATATTTACCGATGGTAAAGGCCATGGCACCGAAAGCACCGATCGGCGCCAGGCGCATGATCATGTTGATGATGCCAAAAATAACCTGCGAGAAGCTTTCAATCACGTTGAAAATCATCTGGCCTTTGCTACCTAAACGATGCAGCGCAAAACCAAACATTACCGCAAACAGCAATACCTGCAGGATGTTGCCGCTGGCGAACGCGCCAATAACGCTACCCGGGATAATATCCATCAGGAAGCCTACGATCCCCTGGTCTTTTGCCTGTTCGGCGTAAATCGCAACCGCTTTGGCATCCAGCGTTGCCGGATCGACATTCATACCAGCACCGGGTTGCACCACGTTGACGATGATAAGGCCGATGATCAGCGCAATCGTACTGACAATTTCAAAATAAAGCAGTGCAACCGCACCGGTGCGGCCTACGGCTTTCATACTTTCCATGCCTGCAATGCCGGTCACGACAGTACAGAAGATGACAGGTGCGATGACCATTTTGATGAGCTTAACGAAAGCATCACCAAGTGGCTTCATTTGGGCGCCTAATTCAGGGTAGTAATGGCCAAGGAGAATACCTATGGCAATTGCTGTCAGGACCTGAAAGTAAAGGCTTTTGAATATAGAGGTTTTCATAGGGTGTCCTTAAAGTAAAAACCACAGGTCTTGTAAGGTTTTGTTTAACCTGCGGCCTTAAAGTAACACCCACACAACATGACAGAAATGCGCCTGGATCATAATTGATACAGAAATGTTAAAAATTTTGAGCTGGCTCGCACAAGCGAGACCTTTTTTAACTTTTGTAATCAGCGTTTTCCGGCGCCAGATAACGTTCTTCGAAGATATTCGCCGGAACTGGCCGGGCGAACAGGAACCCTTGTGCCACTTCCACCCCGGCTTGTGATAACCATTCGCGTTGCGCTTCGGTTTCGACGCCTTCGGCGATCATCTGCAAATTGAGGCTATGCGCCAACTGAATAATGGCGGAGATCATGCTGCAATCTTCCGGGACGCCATCGACAAACATCTTATCGATTTTGAGTACATCCACCGGTAGCGACTTCATGTGCTGCAGCTGTCGCAACCCCGCATACCCCATACCAAAATCGTCCAGCGCGATACGCACGCCCGCGTTGCGCAGCGGGCGTAAAATAGCCACAGCGGCGTTAGGATCATCAATATGCCGGCTTTCGGTAACTTCCAGAATCAACGTCCCAGGCTTGATACGATAGCGGTTTAGCAACTCCAGCAGATCCGACACCATACTCGGGTGCATCAGCTGTAGCGCAGACAGGTTCACCGAGAGCGGCAGCATCAGGCCGCGTTCCTGCCAGGCTGAAAGCTGGCGACATGTCTCCTCCAGCACCCAGTAACCGACCGTCACCATCAGACCGCAGGACTCAATCCTGTCGATTAACCCTTCTGGCAGCTCCCAGCTTCCGTCTGGCTGCTGCATTCGCAATAATGCTTCTGCGCTCAATACCTTACCGCTGGACATCTCCACCTGCGGCTGTATCCAGAGGGCAAACTGATGGTTATCCAGCGCGGTAAGAATATCGTTCTCTTCCGTCAAACGCTGTTGCGCTTCTTCCATCTGCAACGGGTCAAAGAACTGAATCCGGTTTTTACCCTTGTGACGCGACGTTAACACGGCAGAGAGCGCGCGGTGGTACAGCTGTTCGGCGGTCAAATCGCCATTAAACATCGCCACCCCAATGTTGCAGGTAGGACGGAGTTGAATGCCCTGAATCGGTAATCGCTCGTTAACGATAGTGAGTACTTGCTGACCTAGCGTAATAGCGTGCCAGGGCTCTTTCACACCATGTGCAATGATGGCAAAGTCATAGCCGCTCACCTGGGTAAGCACCATTCTGGGGGCCAATACTGACTTCAGCTTTTCAACCAGCGTAAGCAGCAGGATTTCCCGTTGGGTCTCGGATAAAACTCCCGCGGTATCACGCAGGGTTTCGCAGGTGACAATCATCAACGCCGTTGTCTGCTGGCGGTTCACAACCTGCTCCAGCAGCGCCATCAGAAATGACTTGTTGGGCAGTTCGGAAACCGGGAACCGCATTGAATAGTCGCTTTGCTCTTCACTGCGGCGCTGAATCAGCTGCTGATTGAGGTTGTAGCTACGTACCAGCAGGCCAATCTCATCGTCCTGATGCAGACGCGGCAATGCCAGCTGGTAGCCAATCAGATCCTGCTGAGGAATGTCGTTCAGCTCACGCGCTATTTTCCGTAAGGGATGCAAAATCAATCTGTTAATACCCCATGAGATGGCTACCGTGAGTATTAACGAAAGAAGTAAGTAAATGGTCACTAACGTTGAGAGGGTACTCATCACGAACTTGTACATGCGGTACGAATCCGCCTGAAGCACCAGATACGCCAGCGGTTGCGGATTCGCTGAACGCTCAAGAGAATACACTGGCAGCGAAATTTGTACCGGAAGCTCAAACAGGCGAGTCACCGTAACCGGAACCGGGCGTTCAGGAATAAAACTCATCCGTAGCGCCTGAAACTGATTGGGAAGCACCACATCAGCGCGGCTGACCACGCCTGCTGGACGAATACTTCTTAAAATAGCTTCCGCTTCGGGAATATCCCCTTTCAGGATAGTGCCCGACAGAGGCTCACGGACGGAGCGAGCGATACTTTCCAGTTGCGTAGCCGTGTTATAGCGATTCTGCTGGACCAGATGGAACAACAAAACAGTGCAAAAAACAAACACAAACACCATGACAACGGCCGCAACCATTGCCATCTGCTTAATTGTTAACGAGCGACTGACACGCAAACTGACTCTCCACGGATAGACGAAACTGCCGTCAGAGTATACCCGATCGTAGCGGTATTAAGAGAGGCGGTATCTGAAAACTTCCCAACGTGCATTATCGCGACAGGATAGGCACCTGACGACGAGATTTATCTGCATTTAAGCCGAAAAAGGCCGCAAGGTTACCCCCTGCGGCCTGGTTCGGGCGCATGTTGCCATCACGGCAGGCAGACGCCCGCAAGGTGCGTTACTTCCTGGTACGCAGCCAGCTCACAATCAGGCTGGCAATAATGCCAGCGATGATCGGAGCCGCTAAATCGTGCCAGAAGGCCACACCTAACTGTGCGAGCGTCATATAGCCGCCTGTGTTGCAATGGCAACTGTTCACGGCTATCCTTGAGTTGTTAAGGTTCAAGTTAGCCCCCGTTTTGTTGCCAGGTTTATACCGAACAACGTGCGGGGGTTTTCTTTTTCCAGCAACCGATGCCGCCGGGGATCAAGCCCCCGCAACATTGCGCCTCACCGGGAATTCCCGGCTTGCCTCTGATTCTACGGTAGCCTACTTGCCATATCACTGCGCAATACACGGCTCTGCGTAGCGCCTCGCATTTCACCTGTTTTCTCACCAGTACGCTGGAAAGATTCTTGCCAGTTGGCAACATTCCTGCCGCTCTTCAATATTATAAAAGAGCTATCTCATTGATATCTATACCTTCATTTTCTGGCACAGCGATTGCTATTTGACTGTGAGCTGTTCTGTTCCGAATCAAAGGAGATATCATGTCTGACTGTCGTGCTTACGGATTCAACACCCAGATCGTTCACGCGGGGCAACAACCCGACCCTTCTACTGGCGCGCTCAGTACGCCTATTTTCCAGACGTCAACGTTTGTTTTTGACAGCGCCGAACAAGGTGCCGCCCGCTTTGCGCTTGAGGAGTCCGGGTACATTTACACCCGTTTAGGTAACCCCACCACCGATGCGCTGGAGAAAAAGCTGGCGGTACTGGAAAGAGGTGAAGCCGGGCTGGCAACCGCATCCGGTATTTCTGCCATCACCACCACGCTGCTGACGTTGTGCCAGCAGGGCGACCATATCGTTTCCGCCAGCGCCATTTACGGCTGCACCCACGCGTTTTTGGCGCACAGCATGCCGAAGTTTGGGATTAACGTCAGCTTCGTCGATGCGGCAAAGCCTGAAGAAATCCGCGCCGCCATGCGCCCGGAAACCAAAGTCGTGTATATCGAAACGCCCGCTAACCCGACGCTGTCGCTGGTCGATATTGAAACCGTAGCCGGTATCGCCCATCAACAAGGCGCATTGCTGGTGGTGGATAACACCTTTATGTCGCCGTACTGCCAGCAGCCTTTACAGCTAGGCGCGGATATTGTGGTGCACAGCGTCACTAAATATATCAACGGGCACGGAGACGTGATTGGTGGCATCATTGTCGGTAAGCAGGAGTTTATTGATCAGGCGCGGTTTGTTGGTCTGAAAGATATCACCGGCGGCTGCATGAGTCCTTTCAACGCGTGGTTGACGCTGCGAGGCGTTAAAACGTTGGGTATTCGTATGGAACGCCACTGTGAAAACGCATTGAAAATCGCTCGCTTCCTCGAAGGGCATTCTTCCATTACCCGCGTTTATTATCCGGGCTTGTCTTCACACCCGCAGTATGAGCTGGGCCAGCGACAAATGAGCCTGCCAGGAGGAATTATCAGCTTCGAAATCACCGGCGGCCTCGAGGCTGGCAGACGGATGATCAATTCTGTAGAATTGTGCCTCCTCGCAGTCAGTCTCGGTGATACCGAAACCCTCATTCAGCACCCAGCGTCTATGACACATTCGCCCGTTGCGCCAGAGGAACGGCTTAAAGCAGGTATTACCGACGGGCTTATCCGTCTTTCTGTGGGTCTTGAAGATCCAGAAGATATTATTAACGACCTTGAACACGCCATCAGAAAGGCAACATTCTGACCATTATGACCTGAACTGACGCCGCTCGGTTCAGGTTGTTGAGAATCAAGGCACAACAGTCTGGTAATACGCGTAATCCTGTTTCTGGGAGAGCGCGTATTTTGGGCAGGGGGTTCTATGCAGGACAACACATTACAACTAAGCAACACTACAGCAACCACCGTACCATTCTCAAAGAAAATACCGTTTACGAAATACGACTTTGGCTGGGTATTACTGTGTATCGGCATGGCTATTGGTGCCGGAACGGTACTGATGCCGGTACAAATAGGCTTAAAAGGCATTTGGGTATTTATCGTCGCCTTTATTATTGCCTATCCAGCAACCTATATTGTGCAGGATATTTATTTAAAAACATTATCAGAAAGTGAAACTTGTAATGACTATACCGATATTATCAGTCATTATCTGGGAAAAAACTGGGGTGTATTTCTTGGCGTCATCTATTTTCTGATGATTATTCATGGCATATTTATCTATTCCTTATCCGTGGTTTTTGACAGTGCCTCATATATCAAAACCTTCGGCTTAACCGATGCCGATCTTTCACAATCGATAATCTATAAAGTGGCCATTTTTGCCGTGCTGGTCGCCATTGCTTCCGGGGGAGAAAAGCTGCTGTTTAAAATCTCCGGCCCGATGGTGGTAGTCAAAGTGGGGATCATCATCGTGTTTGGTTTTGCGATGGTTCCGCACTGGAACTTCGCTAATATCAGCGCATTCCCTGAAGCCTCGGTCTTCTTTCGCGACGTGCTGCTGACCATCCCGTTCTGCTTCTTCTCGGCGGTGTTTATTCAGGTGTTGAACCCAATGAACATCGCCTACCGCAAACGGGTGGCGGACCGGGTTCTGGCCACCCGCATGGCAATACGCACGCATCGCATCAGTTACATTACGCTGATTGCGGTCATTCTGTTTTTCTCATTCTCTTTTACCTTTTCTATTAGCCATGAGGAGGCCGTTTCGGCCTTCGAACAAAATATTTCCGCACTGGCGCTGGCAGCGCAAGTCATTCCTGGGCAAATTATTCACATCACCTCAACAGTGCTAAATATCTTCGCCGTATTAACCGCATTCTTTGGTATTTATCTGGGGTTTCACGAGGCGATTAAGGGTATTATTCTTAATGTTCTGAGCCGCATTATGGATGTGGAGAAAATTAATCCCCTGGTGCTTACGCTGGGTATTTGCACCTTTATTGTTATCACCCTGGTCATCTGGGTGTCATTTCGCGTATCGGTGCTGGTATTCTTCCAGTTGGGTAGCCCACTTTACGGGATTGTGTCGTGTATTATTCCGTTTTTTCTGATCTATAAAGTAACGCAGCTGGAAAAACTGCGCGGGCTGAAAACCTGGCTAATCCTGTTGTACGGGATCCTGCTGTGCCTGTCGCCATTATTAAAACTGATTGAATAAACGGTTTACAGCGCCGTCAGTCAATGACGGCGCTTAAGTCATACTCTCCAGTTGATAGCTGCGAATTTTATTCAGTACCGTGGTATGTGACACCCCCAGCGCTTTAGCGATATGCCGCGACGACACATTATCTTCCAACATCTGTTCAATAAGCTGGCGTTCAGCACACAAAACCTGTTCTTTAAAAGGACGTTCTGTCGACGTGTGCTCAACGGCAGGCAAATTCACCATCCCTAATTCTTCCCGCGTAATGACATCGGATTCCGCCATCAGCATCAGGCGAATGATGGTATTTTCCAGTTCGCGAACGTTTCCCGGCCAGGTGTGATGATGCAGGGCATCAAAGCAGGCTTTATCCAGAATGATCCGTCGCTTGAATTCCTTCGCGTATTTCTGCACAAAGTGGCGAATCAAAAGGCTGATATCCTGCGGGCGCTCCCGCAAGGGCGGAATGGTCAGTGAAAGTACGTTGATACGGTAATAGAGATCGGCGCGCAGCAGACGCTGTTCCACCATCTCTTCCAGATTAGCGTTGGTTGCCACAATAATGCGCACATTGACCGGAATAATTTGCGCCCCGCCAACGCGACGGATCCCGCCATCCTGAAGAACGCGCAGTAATTTAGCCTGTAAACTCAGCGACATTTCACCAAATTCATCAAGAAAAAGGGTGCCTTTATCGGCCATTTCAAACAGCCCTTTTTTGCCTTTACAATCTGCGCCGCTAAAAGCCCCTTTCTCATAGCCAAAGAATTCACTCTCCATCAACGACTCAGGTAGCGCAGAGCAGTTGACCGGAATAAACGGATAAAAACGTCGCTGCCCGGAATTATGAATAGCACGGGCCAGCAGCTCTTTGCCGGTCCCCGTATCACCGCGGATCAAAACGGTATATTTGCTATCAGCAATTTTTATCGCCTTTTCGATAAGCGAGTGCATGCTCTGGCTGCTGCAAATAATGTCTGAGAAATAGCGCGGGCGTTCCGGCTCAGGCGTTGACAGTTCGCTTATCTCTTCACACAGGTAAGCGACGTTAATAATATCGGCGCGCTGGCCTAAACAGGATTGCACGCAGGAAATATCCTGTAACTGGCGGCACCAGGATTTAATCAGGATCCGTCCAGGTGTGACTTTCATGGAGATGATATTGATATCGCAGCAGGAAAATTCCTTCAGGACATCCTCAACCATCGACAGACGATCAATTGTTTTAATATCCCAGCGTATCGTGACCACATTTGCTCCTGATAGTTAGCAACTGCGAAATAGATATTTCTGTGACGAGAGGAAATCTGACTACATTTTAGACGCTGTGGAATAATGTTCTGCCAGAGGACTCACATTGTGGACGTAAAAACAAAATATAAAAAAACCGGAGCACAAGGCTCCGGTTATCAGGTCATAACCCATGTTTATTGCTGTGGGTTTTCATCCTGGTCAACAGCGAAACAAGCCACGAGTTGTCCACCGTAATCCTTCAGCTGCGGCTGAAGCTGAGTACACGGACCAAAACGACGACGGCAGCGGGCATTGAACGCACACCCCGGCGGTGGATTCAGCGGGCTTGGCAGCTCACCGGTCAGCTTGATACGCTCGCGGCGATCGTCCGGGTTCAGGCGCGGCGTCGCGGAAAGCAGCGCCTGCGTATACGGATGACGCGGATTATTGAAGATCTGATCCTTCGTTCCTTTTTCCACGCAGCGGCCTAAATACATCACCATCACCTCATCGGCAATGTGCTCTACCACCGACAGGTCGTGCGAGATAAAGACGTATGACAGCCCCAGTTCCTGCTGCAAGTCCATCATCAGGTTCAGCACCTGCGCACGAACAGAAACGTCCAGCGCCGAGACCGGTTCGTCGGCAATCACCACGTCTGGATCAAGCATCAGCCCGCGAGCGATGGCAATACGCTGACGCTGACCGCCGGAGAACATATGCGGATAGCGGTCGTAGTGCTCGGTTTTCAGCCCCACTTTCGCCATCATCGCCAGCGCTTTTTCACGACGCTCCTCTTTGCTTAGCGTGGAGTTGATCAGCAGCGGCTCCTCCAGAATCTGCCCTACTTTCTTGCGCGGGTTCAGGGAACCATACGGGTTCTGGAACACAATCTGAATTTTCTGCCGACGCAGCTTCTGCGCCTGCGGGTCGTGCTTAAGCAGATCCTGCCCCTGGTAATAGAGCTCGCCGCCGGTCGGGACTTCAATCATCGTCAGCAGGCGGCCAAGGGTGGATTTCCCACAGCCCGACTCGCCTACCACCGCCAGCGTTTTGCCGCGTTCCAGGGTAAAGGAGACACCGTCCAGCGCCTTCACCAGGCGTTCCGGGGCAAACATCCCCTTCTTCACCGGGTAGTGTTTTTTCAGGTCAATTGCCTGCAACAGCGGCTGTGGCAAAGCGGCCTTTTGCGTACTCATAGCCCAGGCCTCCCGGCATCATCAAGTGGGTAGTGGCATTTCGACTGACGACCGCCTTCCAGCAGGTTCAGTTCAGGTTCTTCGGCGCGGCATTTGTCGGTCGCATAGGGACAGCGCGGGTTCAACAAACAGCCGGTCGGGCGGTCATATTTACCTGGCACCACGCCCGGCAATGACGCCAGACGCGCTTTATCCTGAGCGAACTCCGGCAACGCACGCAGCAACGCCTGGGTATACGGATGACGCGGCGCGCGGAAAATATCCTGCGCGGCCCCGGTTTCCACTACCTGCCCGGCATACATCACAATGATCTTGTGCGCCGCTTCGGCCACCAGCGCCAGATCGTGCGTGATTAATACCAGCGCCATATTCTCTTTTTGCTGCAATTCCAGCAGTAGTTCGATGATCTGCGCCTGAATGGTCACATCCAGCGCCGTTGTCGGTTCGTCGGCAATCAGTAGCTTTGGACGACAGGCAATCGCCATCGCGATCATCACGCGTTGGCTCATCCCACCAGACAACTGGTGCGGATAGACATCCAGACGCGAGGCCGGATCGGGGATCCCCACCAACGTCAGCAGGTCAATCGCCCGCTGAATGCGCGTTTTTTTGTTGCCGCCCTGGTGCACCTTAATGGCTTCCATAATTTGGTAGCCGACGGTGTAGCACGGGTTAAGACTGGTCATCGGGTCCTGGAAGATCATCGCCACTTCCGCGCCCACTAACTGGCGACGCTCTTTCTCAGAGATGCGCTTCAGGTCACGACCATTAAACTCCAGATTTTCGGCCATAACGCGGCCTGGATAGTCAATCAGTCCCATAATCGCCAGCGAGCTGACGGACTTACCAGAGCCAGACTCCCCTACAATGCCAACCACTTCCCCCTGGTTCACGCTGTAGCTAATGCGGTCTACGGCGCGGAATTCGGAACCCACATCGCCGAAGTGCACCGATAATTTATCTACATTTAATAACGCCATCTCGAACCTCTTACTGCTTCAGTTTGGGATCGAGCGCGTCACGCAGACCGTCACCCATCAGGTTAAATGCCAGTACCGTTAGCAGGATCGCCAGTCCTGGGAAGGTGACTACCCACCAGGCGCTTTGGGCGAATTGCAGCACGTCAGAGAGCATGGTGCCCCATTCCGGCGTAGGCGGCTGTGCGCCCATCCCCAGGAAGCCGAGGGCAGCCATATCGAGAATAGCGTTCGAGAAACCGAGCGACGCCTGAACAATCAGCGGCGCAAGACAGTTAGGAAGAATATTGACAAACATCTGGCGCATCGCACCGGCTCCGGCCACACGGGATGCGGTAACGTAGTCGCGGTTAACCTCTACCAGGACGGCGGCGCGCGTCAGACGCACATAGTGCGGCAATGCCACGAACGTCAGCGCCAGCGCGGCGTTGCCAATCGAAGGCCCAAACACCGCCACCAGCACCAGCGCCAGTAACAGGCTCGGCAGTGCCAGCATGATATCGACCACACGCATAATAACGTTATCGACAATCCCGCCAAAGTAACCGGCAATCAGCCCGAGAATCACGCCCATCAGCAGGGAGAGCACCACCACCAGACAGCCGACCAACAGAGACAGACGCGCACCGTACATCAGGCGGGACAACACATCGCGGCCCACATCATCAGTACCAAACAGATGCGCGATGGTACCGCCTTCCTGCCACGCAGGAGGAGCCAGCAGCGTATCGCGGAACTGGTCTGCCGGGTTGTAAGGCGCGAGGACGTTAGCAAAGACCGCAATCAGGATCATCACTACAACGTACACCAGCCCAACAACCGCACCTTTGTTGCGTTTAAAATAGTGCCAGAACTCCTGTAGCGGGGTCATGGGCACCGGTGCAGCAATAACTTTATTTTCAGTAACCTGTGACATGATGGCCCCTTACTTCTTATGCCGAATACGCGGGTTCACCACGCCGTACAGCAGGTCTACCAGCAGGTTGACGAGGATAATCATCGTCGCGACCAGCAGCACCCCGCCCTGTACCACTGGATAATCACGGCGTTGTAGCGCATCGATCAACCAGCGTCCCAGTCCCGGCCACGAGAAAATAGTCTCGGTCAGGATCGCTCCAGCTAATAACGTACCAACCTGCAGGCCGATAACGGTGACAACGGGCAGCATCGCGTTGCGCAGAGCGTGAATGATGATGACGCGCATACGGGTCAGGCCTTTGGCGCGTGCGGTACGAATGTAATCTTCACCCAGCACCTCCAGCATCGATGAACGGGTCATACGCACAATTACCGCCAGAGGAATGGTACCAAGCACCATTGCCGGCAGGATCATATGCGCCAGCGCATCGATAAAGTTGCCCTCTTCACCCCAAATGGCGGTGTCTATCAGCATAAAACCGGTCAGGGGATTGGAATCATCAAGGAACACCATGTCGCTCACCCGGCCGGACACCGGCGTCAGGTTCCACTGCACGGAAACCAGCATGATCAGCATCATGCCCCACCAGAAAATCGGCATGGAGTAACCCGTCAGCGCCAGGCCAACGGCAGTGTGATCGAAAATGGAACCGCGCTTAACAGCAGCAAGCACACCCACCGGAATACCGACCGCAACGGCGAAAATCATCGCGCAGACGCCAAGTTCCAGCGTTGCTTTAAAGCGAGGAACGAACTCTTCCCACACCGGTAAGCGGCTTTTCAGGGAGATACCTAAATCACCATGCATAACCCCCCAGATATAATGGAGGTACTGCTGCCACATCGGTTTATCCAGACCGAGTTCAGCCAACAGTTGAGCATGACGCTCAGGGGAAATTCCACGTTCACCCGCCATGATCATTACCGGATCGCCGGGGATCATATGAACGAAAGCAAAGGTGAGAAGAGTGATACCGATAAACGTGGGGATGACGAGTCCCAAACGTCGGAGAATGAACTGCAACATAACCCGGATTCTCTCTAATGACGCACGGCCTGGAACCGTGAATCTGTATTGCTCACAAATCTTATCTCCCCCTCCAGCGAGAGGGAGATAAAGCATTACTGTCAGGCAGCGCTACGGTGACCCGACTTAACGGTCCGTAGCGCTGCCTGGCTTGCTTTTAATTATTCGACAGAGACGTTTTCGAAGTGATGTTTGCCTAATGGATCAACCACATAGCCTTTCACTTCTTTACGCACTGGTTCATACACGGTGGAGTGAGCAACAATCAGAGCCGGGGCCTGATCGTGCATAACAACCTGAGCTTGCTTGTACAGTTCAATACGTTTGTTGTGATCGTCGGTCGCACGCGCCGGCTGGATCAGATCTTCAAACGGCTTGTAGCACCAGCGAGAGTAGTTGGAACCGTCTTTCGCTGCCGCACAGCTGAACAGGGTGGCAAAGAAGTTGTCCGGATCCCCGTTGTCACCGGTCCAACCCATCATCACCGCCTGATGCTCACCCGCCTTGGCGCGTTTCAGATATTCGCCCCACTCATAGGTGACAATCTTGGCCTGAACGCCAATTTTCGCCCAGTCAGCCTGAACCATTTCCGCCATACGGCGGGCGTTCGGGTTGTAAGGACGCTGTACTGGCATAGCCCACAGCTCAACGGTAAAGCCTTTATCCTGACCCGCTTCCTTCAGCAGCGCTTTAGCCTTCTCAGGATCGTAGGTGTAGTCTTTAATGTCGTCGTTATAGCCCCACATGGTCGGTGGGATGAGGTTTTTCGCGGCAACACCAGCGCCCTGATATACCGCTTTAATGATGGCTTCTTTGTTCACCGCGTAGGTCAGCGCCTGACGGACTTTCACGTCATCAAACGGTTTCTTTTCGGTGTTGAAAGAGAGATAGCCAACGTTCAGACCGGCTTGCTCCATCAGGTTAATGTTTTTATCCTGCTTCATGCGCGCGATGTCTGCCGGGTTCGGGTACGGCATCACCTGGCACTCGTTCTTCTGCAGTTTGGCGTAACGCACGGAAGCGTCAGGCGTAATGGAGAAGACCAGACGATCAATCTGTGGCTTGGTGCCCCAGTAACCTTCAAATGCTTTATACAGAATACGGGAGTCTTTCTGGTACTGCTGCAGCTGGAACGGACCGGTCCCAATTGGGTTCAGATCCACTTTTTCCGGGGAACCGGCTTTCAGCATGTTGTCTGCATATTCTTTGGAAAGAATAGAAGCGAAGTCCATCGCCAGGTCAGCCAGGAACGGCGCTTCCGGGCGAGTCAGCACGAACTGAACGGTTTTATCGTCCACTTTTTTCACTTCGGAGATCAGATCTGGCAGACCCATCCCTTCGAAGTATTCATAGCTACCGCCAGAGACTTTATGGTACGGGTTCTGAGCATTTTTCTGACGATCGAAAGAGAACACCACGTCATCGGCGTTTAAATCGCGCGTCGGTTTGAAATCTTTGTTGTCCTGCCACTTCACGCCCTGGCGCAGGTGGAAGGTATAGGTTTTACCGTCTTCGCTGATTTCCCACTTCTCAGCAAGGCCCGGGATCACTTCAGTTGTACCGGTTTTGAACTCAACCAGGCGGTTATAGATCGGCACGGAGCTGGCATCATAGGTCGTGCCAGAGGTGAAAAGCTGCGGGTTAAAGCCTTCAGGAGATCCTTCTGAACAATAAACCAGAGTTTTAGCCTGTACGCTTGCGGCGCAGGTCATAGCCACCAGGCTCAGACCAAGCTTCAGCATCCCTGACTTCTTCAAGGAAATACTCATTCTTCTGCTCCAAATGTGATGTTTGTTGTTTTACCCTTTGCAGTGGGTTTGCACCGCCTGGCCTTTTTTGTTTTTTACCCGGCCGGGTCGGCGTTAAGAGGATGGGGATTCCGTTCACATAAGCGACTGAGTTGCAGTGCGGATTCTCCATGAAATGCCCCTCATGCCCTACAATCTGTCAACAGAATGTGAAAACGTCAATACAGGTAACCGTGATTTACACCAACGGTGAGAATTCGCAAACAAAGATTAAAAAAAGTGCAGCAGGACATTTTCAGCAGGGAAATTTGTGCTACGCGCACTATGCCAGAATAAACATCTTCATATTTAGCAACATTTGGTGATTAGCATTTATGCAAATTATTAAAACTTTCTAAATTAATGCTGCATATCTGAGCGATTAATGCCATGAACGCTAAAACGCACAGCGGAAAATGCCAGGTTCAGCCATAAGTAGCGCAAAAAAAGTTTCAAGCAAATATAAAAAAAGGCAATGGAATATGTCACAGAATCGTTAACAGTCAGTGGGAAGTGGTGCACAATTTTTGCAGATAAAAGGAAGGTCAATTGGGGTCGGTGAGAGAGGATTACTCGCCACTGACGTGGCTCGCCCTACGGGCCGTTGCTAACGCAACGTTCTCTCGCTACGCTCGAGTCGAACCTCTTCCCCCGGAGGTTCTCATCCTCGTGGGTTTCAAATGCAAAAAACCCTGCTCATTGAGCAGGGTTTTGAATTTGGTCGGTGATAGAGGATTCGAACCTCCGACCCCTTCGTCCCGAACGAAGTGCGCTACCAAGCTGCGCCAATCACCGAATGCGGGGCGCATCTTACTGCTCAGCCGCGCCCCCGTCAATCCCTTAGTATCAAAATGCCATTTGATCGGCGAGAAAGTCAGCAGCCCAATTACTGAGCCGTAACCTTCTTCGCGTCCGGGATACGGCACCAGTTGTTATTCTCGTTAATACCGCCATTTGGCGAGGTATAACCGAGGCAACCCAAAATAGTGTCGTACAGTTCCACATGACGACGCGGCACCTTCATATCAGCTTCTTGCTTCAGGTGTGCAAACGCCTTCGCATGGTCTGGGTCTTCCAGATATTTGTCTGACATCCACACCAGCATAGGCACGCGGAACTGCTCTGGCGGAGCCATTTTACGCGGCGTACCGTGCAGGTGCTCACGCTCGTTAATCGACTCACCGTGATCGGCGGCGTAGAACACTATCGCTTTCTTATCACGCAGTTGATCAAACACTTTGGTAATAAAGTGATCAACATAGGTTACCGAGTTATCAAAAGAGTTAATCATCTCGGCTTTCGAGCAACCGCTATCCACATTGACACACTCCGGCTTCCACTGCGCATAGTCACGGGTGTAGCGCTGCGTGTAGTTAAAATGCGAACCTTTGGTATGCAGAATAATCAGACGCTTGCCATCATCATCCGTCGGTTGCAGAGACTGCTGCATTTCGGTAATCAACAGCATATCGTCAACGTTCTTGCCACGGTTACGCGGCTCTGCGCCAATCTGCTCTCGGTAAGCGATGTTCTCCGCCATGGTATTGCTGTAGAACCACATCTCGCTTTGCATCGCGTAGAGGTCTGTCTTGAACCCTAACTGACCGAGCACGGAAAAGACGTTTTGTTCTTTCAGGGTACGCTGCGGGTTTTCTTCCGCCCCGCCTTCGCGCACAAACATACAACGCAGCGAAAGTTTGGTCGCCGTATCACAGGAATATCCACGGAACGCGGCCAGGTTTTTCTCCTGAGCGAGCCTTGGCGTTGTATTTCGCTCATAGCCAAAAATCCCCATATGGTCCCAGCGGGTCGTTTCGCCGATAATAAAGACCACATAGGTGTCGTCGAGGTTTTTGGGCTCAACATAGGTAAACTTCTTCGCTGGGTTCATCAGCGATTTGTTGTCTGAGGATTCATCCACCTGTGCCCAGGCGTACAAACCGAGCGCTGAGAGCCAGTTTGATGGCAAATAAGAGTTCGCCACAACCCCGCCATAGCTGGGTAAATCGATTCCCGTTTCTCGCTCTACGCTTCTCTGGTGCATGCTCAGCAGGCGAATTGGTACCCACACCAGCAAACCAGCTAACAAAACCACCGCGACGCTACGCCATCTCATGCCCGGCGTACGGATCTGTTTCATCAACGTGTAGCGACAGCGGTTACTCCAGATCAGCACCAAGGGAATAATACTGACCGAAACCAGCCACACGATGAAATGCCAGCCAACAACTTCTTTCGATAAATCAATATCCGTGGTCATGACGGAGGCGATAATACCGTAGCCAATTACCACGTTCAGGAAGGTCATATAATAACTGGCACCGGCGGAACACAGCACCACACAGGTTGCCAGAACACGCCATGCGCGGCGGCCAAACAAAGAGAGAAGGCGTAGCAAAAAGAAGGTCGCCAGCACAGTGCCAGTCAATTCAACAACCGCGGAGAGTCCTTTCCAGACGGTTAACTCGTGCGTATATCCGCTAAAGCGACGGAAAAATACAGCACAGTTCATAAACAAACCGATATAGATTGCCAGCAAGAAACTGAGTTTCTGCTGCGTCATCGACTTAATGTATCTCATGCAAACAAACCCTGGAAATCGGGATAAAAAACCCTGAACAGCGATCAATCAGACCTGACAGAGGAAAAATGCGACAACAGCAGAGGTGAAATGTCTACGGGCGCGGGTAAGTAGACCACAGGAGAGAGCAAAAGTGCTTATAGAGAATGGAAATGGCGCATATATTTTTGTAAATATATGCGCCAGGTATTAATCATACCACTAATAGATTTAGGCGTGCGCCTCGGTATAGACGCTACTTTGTGGCTGACGAATAGTGGTAGAAAGCGCCAGCGAAATGATTAACAGCGCAAAGATAACGCAGAAGGTCACATAGAACCCGCCAAACAGCGAGGCGATAATGGAACCGCAAATGCTACCGATACCGAAGCCCAGGTAAATAACACCGTAATTTTTAGCCAGGTTATTCAGACCGAAGAATTCGCTGACCAGTGACGGGAATACGGTGATGGTGCCGCCAAAGTTAAATGCGACACAGGCAATTGCCATAAAGAAGGTTACGTCATTCAGCGGCGCGAACAACAGTGCAGCCATACCGACCAGCGAAACGACCTGACCAATGGTGATAACGCGAATACGGGAGATTTTATCGGACAGAATCCCCAGAACCAGACGACCCGACAGATTCGCGATAGAAATGACGGTCACCGCATTCGCCGCTGTCGCCACATCCATATGCGCCAGGCTTTGTGCGATATCTTTCGCCACGCCAATGACGTACAGACCGCTCATGCACGCCGTCAGGAACATGACTGCCAGCATCCAGTACTGCGGTTTGCGCATGGACTGCGCCAGGGTGTAGTCGTTCTCAACCACGCCATTCTTCGCTTTCACTTCCTGATTCGGCGCATCTTTCATCAGCGTGGAGCCAAAGACGATCATCACCAGTACGATCGCCCCCCAAATCATGAAGGTTTTTTCCAGGCCCACGGTGCTCAGCAGTTGGCTGTCGATAAATTTAAAACCGAGGCTGCCAAGGCCATAAGAACCGATGGCAAAGGCGGAAATCAGCCCTTTGCGCTCAGGGAACCATTTTACGCAGTTGGAAAGCGTTAACAGGTAACCTGCACCATCCGCCAGACCAACCAGCACACCGGCGCTCAACCACAGCATAATCAGGCTGTTGGAGTGGGCGGTTAAAAAGAAGCCGACGCCGAGTAAAATACCGGAGGCCATGGTGACGCGTTTCACGCCAAAACGTTCCTGCAACTTGCCGGCAACGGAAGAGGAAATCGCCAGCCCGAGGCTCAGCAGGCCAAAGGAAAATGCAACCTGACTTACCGGCGCGTCGAGCTTAGAAGAGAGCGCGCCATTAAACAGGCTCCAGGTATAAACAGAACCTAAAGCAAATTGGGTAATAATCGTGCCGATCAGTGTTAGCCAGCGAGTACGCTGATAATCAGAAGTTTTCATGGCAGTCTTCCTGCATAAGCAAAATGGGAAATTCTCTGCCAACAACCATACCGAAGCGCTTTTATGGCCAGGAGAAAACGGCATGAAATGCCGCCAGGACGGAATGAAATGCCTGGAATGCGGAATGAATGACGAGACAAAAAGTCGGGTTACTGAATTTTATCGTAAGAGTTAGTACACGCTATCGCTGAGGGTCGTGTGATTGTTGATCTCAACATGTAACAGAGATGTTTAGCTGATGATTTTTTGCGTTAAAATTTGGCACTCACTCCCATGGTGTACATATAGTCGCTGTTATTGGTGCTATTTTCCGCCTGCGAAAGCGCCGCATAAGCCGCCATATGCCGGTTCAACAGCATATCTGCGCCCACGGTAACATCCAGCCAGTTACCGTCTTGACCCGCCGCCGTCATGCGACTGAGGCCCGACTGCGCTTTCCAGATATTCTCGCCAAACTGCTGGTTATAGCTGATTTGCGCCCACGGTCGCACATCACCGAACTGAGAATTGACTCGCCAGCCTAACGTGCTGACGCTGGCATGCCACAACGGATCGTTCTGCGTTACCGACGTCACGCTATCGCCAAATTCGTTGTAAGTAGACGTGGTTGAACCGTCATAATGCAGCGCGGCCACCGGACCGGTCGTCACCTGCTTTGAAAGTGAAAAGTTCCAGCCCATACTCATGCCGCTGGTCGCATCCATAGGTGTCTCATCCACCAGATTCACCACGGGGCCCGCCACGTTTTGAGTGGAGCGAATACGTTCTTCCAGAATGTCGTTATAACGTGGTTGGTGATCGCTGTCCCATGTATAACGTTCAGCCGTATGCCCTGACATCGCATCAACGATATATTCTTGTTGCCAGCCATATGCTGTATTGATGGACAGCGCACAAACTACGACGCTCGCCAGAGTTAACCTTTGGCGACCACTACTGTTTCTTATAATCATCAACGCGACTCCAGAAAAGAGCCGAATTCGGCGATATTATTGTCATTGTGTGAAGGATATCGGGCCCATCAGGCCCTGTATTAAATATTGTCTTTTTAGCTGGCGCGTCAAGGCGGGCCGAATGAAATTTTTACGCCAGTAAAAACAGCGAGGAAGAATATGCAGCGTTGCGGATGGGTCAGCCAGGACCCACTTTACATTGCCTACCACGACAAGGAATGGGGCGTCCCCGAAACAGATGGCAACAAGCTGTTCGAAATGATCTGTCTGGAAGGCCAGCAGGCCGGTTTGTCGTGGATTACCGTGCTAAAGAAACGGGAAAATTATCGCCACGCCTTCCACAATTTTGACCCGGTAAAAGTGGCGGCCATGACCGAAGAGGATGTGGAAAGACTGGTACTAGATGCCGGTATTATTCGCCATCGAGGAAAAATTCAGGCTATTATCGGCAACGCTCGCGCCTTTCTGACCATGGCGCAAAACGGAGAATCCTTTAGCGAGTTCGTCTGGTCATTTGTTGATAACCAACCGCAAATAACCCGCGCCGCCAACCTGAGCGATATTCCCACCTCTACACCTGCGTCAGATGCACTGTCTAAGGCGTTAAAAAAACGCGGATTTAAGTTTGTCGGCACCACCATCTGTTACTCCTTTATGCAGGCGTGCGGCCTGGTCAACGACCATGTCACCAGCTGTATCTGTTATCCAGGAGAACAACATGATTCGTGAATCAAAGGCTGACGATCTACCGTCAATTCTGGCGCTGTGGATGGAAAGTACGATCCATGCCCATCCGTTTATCGAAGAACGCTACTGGCGCGAAAGTGAATCCATCGTGCGGGATGTTTACCTGCCAGCCGCGCAAACCTGGGTATGGGAAGAACAAGGCGTGCTCAAAGGCTTTGCCAGCGTCATTGACGACCGCTTTCTCGGCGCGCTGTTCGTCGCGCCTGCCGCCATCAGAAGCGGCATCGGCAAAGCGCTGGTGCAGCATGTGCAGCAGCGCTTTTCGTTACTCAGCCTCGAGGTCTACCAGAAGAATCAATCAGCGGTGAACTTCTACCATGCGCTGGGTTTTCGCATTGAGGATGGCGCATGGCAGGAAGAGACTCACCATCCCACGTGGATTATGAGCTGGCAGGCGGATCAAACGCCGTAAGCGTCAATGTTGGTCCGCTGTATTTTTCAAGCCACACCAGCGCAGTGTTGCCCGCGCAGCCATTCCCCAGCTTCGAGCTGGGGAGATCTTTGGTCAGCACGTTGACGGCACCATTTTTACAAATACCGTTGGCGGCGAGGTCCAAATCAGGCCAGGCACCTTCATGAATACAGATGACGCCAGGTTTAATTCCCGTCGTCACAATCGCTCCCGCCAGAACGTGCCCACGCTGGTTCCACACCCTGACCGTGTCGCCATCCGCTATGCCGCGCGCTTTGGCATCCTGCGGATGAATCGTGACGGGCTCACGATCCGCTACCGCATACTGTTCGCGCAACGCGCTGTAATTTAGCTGACTGTGCAAACGGTGCGCCGGATGGGCGGAAAGCAGCTGTAACTGGCCCGGCTCGGCGTTACCGAACCACTCATCCGGCTCCAGCCACATCGGATGCCCAGCACAGTCCGCGTAGCCGTAACCGGCAATCCTCGCGGAGTAGATTTCAATTTTACCGCTGTCCGTTTTCAGCGGATGCGCCTGTGGGTTGCGGCGAAAATCCGCGAAACGGATAAACTCCGCGCTGGCGGCGTTTTCCGGCATTTCGATCAGCGCGTTCCGCTGCCAAAACTCGGTGAATGGCGGCAACGTCACCTGCTGGCTAGCCCCGCGCTGCCCGGCAATGTTGTAAAAAGTCTCCAGCCATTCCAGTTCGCTTTTGCCTTCGGTAAATCGGTCATATCCGCCCTTCTCCCAACGTTCACTCAGCTCGGCAAAGACATCAAAATCATTTCGCGCTTCATCCTGCGGCGATACAACCTGCTTCATCGGCACCAGATGCTGGTTGCTGTAATCGCCGGTCATGGTCAAATCATTACGCTCAAAAGATGTCGTCGCCGGTAGCACGATATCGGCATGCTTCGCTGCGGCGGTCCAGAAACACTCCGAGATAACCACCAGCTCCGGTTTTTGCCAGGCGCGAATCAGACGGTTGGTGTCCTGATGATGGGTGAAGTTAGCGCCGCCCGCCCACCACAGCATACGGATGTCCGGGAAATGGCGGTCCATCCCGTTGTGCTGATAAAAACCACCCGGGTTCTCCAGCGCTTCAACAATTCGCGCCACCGGGATTTTATCCACCGCGTCGGTGCCGTTTTTAACGCTGCCCTGCATTGAAGCCAGCACCGCAGCGCGGCGCGTTGGGTTGCCGCCGTTGGCAAAATGGTACGACAACCCAAAACCGCCGCCTGGCGTCCCGATTTGCCCGAGCATGGCAGCCAGCGTAACAATCATCCAGTGTTTCTGCTCGCCATACTGCTGGCGCTGCATACCCCATCCCGCCATCAGCATAGTGGTATTTTGGTGAAATATAGCCGCCAGTTCACGTATTTTCGCCGCCTGAATACCACAAATATCAGCAGCCCATTCTGCCGTTTTTGCAACACCGTCAGATTTACCCAGCAAATAGTCGGCAAAACGGTCATATCCGGTCGTACACCGGGCGAGAAAGTCCGCGTCGTGCCAGCCGTTTTCCACCAGCGTATGCGCGATACCCAGCATCAGCGCCACGTCGGTCCCCATATGCGGCGCGATCCATTCCATCTTATCGCCGAAGAAATCGACGCTTTCCGATCGCATCGGATCGATACAGATCAAGCGTTTCCCGCTGTCGCGCAGTGCCTCAAAGTAAGCGAGGCCCTGCTCGTCAGAGGCATTCCAGGCAATTTTCAGAGTATTCAGCGGATTAGCGCTCCATAACACCACCACTTCGCTGTTCTCCAGCACCACCGGCCAACTGGTCTGCTGCTGGTAAACTTCGTTACCGCCCACCACGTATGGCATGATGGCCTGCGCAGCGCCCGTCGAGTAATCCCCCAGATGCCCGGTATAACCGCCCGCCAGCGCCATATAACGCTGTAGCAGGGTTGCAGCTTTGTGTAACACGCCGTTGGAGCGCCAGCCGTAGGAACCGGCAAAAATCGAGGCCGGACCGTTACGGTCACGGATGCGTTTATGCTGCGTATGGATAAGATTCAGCGCGTCGTCCCAACTAACACGAACAAATTCATCCTGCCCGCGCCCCCCCTGCGGATTCTCCGGCGAGGCGAGAAAGCCTTTCCGCACCATGGGAAAACGTACCCGTGTTTTACTGTGTACCTGGTCGCGCACCACGGTTTGCAAAGAGTTGGGATGGGCGGTGGGCAGCGCGCCACGAGAGGAGAAAACCGTCTCGCCATCGGTTTCGACGAGAATAGGTCCCCAGTGGGCGGCGGTTAACACCGAGTAATGTGCGGGTGAATTGGCCAAGATGGTGCTCCTGAATGCGATGTGCCAGCTTATTTATTATGCCGTTCAATGTTACTTACAAATTTCAGAGTCTTCCCTGGAATTTTCTTCATCTTCACACGTCATAATCAACCGCCACGGTCGCTGTGGCAAAGAAGAAAAAGTCATTAAGGAATTAAGATGAAGAAACGTGTTTTTGTTATTGCTGCCATCGTGAGCGGCGCCCTGGCGGTTTCTGGCTGCACAACAAACCCTTACACCGGTGAACGTGAAGCGGGTAAATCCGGCATTGGCGCGGGCATTGGCTCTCTGGTCGGCGCGGGTATTGGCGCACTCTCTTCTTCGAAGAAAGATCGCGGCAAAGGCGCGCTGATTGGTGCGGCGGCTGGTGCGGCCGTTGGCGGCGGTGTCGGCTATTATATGGACGTGCAGGAAGCAAAACTGCGCGACAAAATGCAGGGAACGGGCGTCAGCGTGACGCGCAGTGGCGATAACATCATCCTGAATATGCCGAATAACGTCACCTTCGACAGCAACAGCAGCAACCTGAAACCTGCGGGTGCCAACACCCTGACCGGCGTGGCAATGGTACTGAAAGAGTACAATAAAACCGCCGTCAACGTGCTCGGCTTCACCGACAGCACCGGCAGCCAGGATCTGAATATGCGCCTGTCGCAGCAGCGCGCGGACTCCGTGGCCAGCGCCTTGATCACTCAAGGGGTCGCCGCTAACCGTATCCGTACTCAGGGTATGGGCCCGGCAAATCCGATCGCCAGCAACAGCACGGCGGAAGGGAAAGCGCAGAACCGCCGCGTAGAGATCACCTTAAGCCCGCTCCAGTAACGTTTTGTGCCGGATACTGGCAGCGCCTTATCCGGCATGAAGCACTTGCCATCGTTGATTTTCGCGTTAAGGTGTTGTCACCAAATTCAGGGAAATCAGCGATGAGCAAATCAACACGGGCAACCATCAGCGATGTGGCGAAAGCCGCAAAAACCGGCAAGACCAGCATTTCACGCTACCTCAACGGTGAAAAGCATCTGCTTTCCGACGCGCTACTGGCCCGCATTGAACAAGCCATTGCCGATCTCGACTATCGTCCCAGCCTGATGGCAAGAGGCCTGAAACACGGTCGTACCCGTCTGATTGGCCTGATCATCGCCGATATTACAAATCCCTACTCCGTCAACGTGTTAAGCGGTATCGAAGCCGCCTGTCGCGATAAGGGCTTTACCCCGCTGGTGTGTAACACCAACAACGAAGTGGATCAGGAGCTGCATTATCTCGACCTGCTGCGCAGCTACCAGGTCGAAGGAATTGTGGTCAACGCCGTTGGGATGCGCGAAGAAGGGCTAAACCGCCTGCAACAGTCTGCGCTGCCGATGGTGCTGATTGACCGTAAAATCCCCGATTTCGCCTGTGATATGGTCGGGTTGGATAACACCCAGGCGGCAACGGTTGCCACTGAACATCTGGTCGAGCAAGGTTTTGAAGCCATTCTGTTCCTCAGCGAACCGCTGGGCATGGTGAATACCCGCCGCGAACGCCTGAGCGCTTTTCGCGCCACGCTCGCACAGTACCCCGGCGTTATCGCGCAAAATGCCGAAGTCCCGCTAACGGACAATACGCAACTGGATGACACGCTGCGCCAGTTTCACCAGCAGCATCGGGGGATGCGCAAAGCCGTTATCTCTGCCAACGGCGCTCTCACTCTACAGGTTGCCCGTGCCCTGAAGCGCATTGGCCTTAACTGGGGCAGCGATATCGGCCTGCTCGGTTTTGACGAACTGGAATGGGCGGAGCTGGCGGGCGTCGGTATTACCACGTTGAAACAACCCACATGGCAGATTGGCTACACCGCCGTTGAGCAGGTTGTACGCCGAATTGATGGCGGCTCTGCTGCCATTCAGGAACAGGTATTCTCCGGCGAGCTGATCGTGCGCGGCTCAACCGCCCGTTAAATTTCCTTCGTGATGGTGATCATAAATTCGACATCATGAGCTTCCATTTGGAACCGGTTCCATCTAGCGTTATAACAAGAATGCTAGTCTGGAGTTTCCATGAAAAGAAAAATTATGGTGGTTACCGCCGCCTACGGCTACGACCAGGTGCGTGCCGCAGGCGGGCAAACGGCAATGTTGCCCATCATTGCCGAAGCCGGTGCTGACGGCGTCGAAATCCGCCGCGAGTTATTAACCGACGCCGAGCTGAAAACGCTGTCCACAATGGCCTCTGCAATCGAACTCTTCGGCCTGCTGGCCTGTTATTCAGCGCCTGAGCCGTTATTCCTTGAGGACGGGAACCTTAATCCCCGACTTCCAGTGCTCCTCGAAGAAGCGCTGGCTCTACAGGCGCTGTGGTTAAAAGTCTCTCTCGGTCATTTTTCCCATACCAAACAGTTCGATGTTTTACGTGAATGGCTGGACAACAGCGGAATGGAGCTGGTTGTGGAAAACGATCAGACCGCCTGCGGACGCCTGCAGCCGATGCAACGTTTTAATGAAGCCTGTCAGACGCAAAACCTGCCGATATCTCTGACCTTCGATATGGGCAACTGGCTGTGGGTTGGCGACTCCCCGGAACAGGCCGCGCAGAACCTGGCGGCAACCGTAGGATATATCCATGTCAAAGCCGCAGTTACACATCGCGACAGCTACCGCGCCGCACCACCTGATGAAGCAGATTCCCGCTGGCTGGCGCTGTTAAAAACGCTGCCCAACGATGTCCCGCGCGGCATTGAGTTCCCCCTGGAAGGGCAGGATTTGACGGCGGTTACCCGCCACTACGTCGAGCTGTTACGCGAGGAGTAACGCATGAAAAATTCACTGGATGTGGTCACTATTGGTGAAGCGATGGCGATGTTTGTCGCCACGCAAACCGGCGAACTGGCGGATGTGGAGCAGTTTATCAAGCGCGTTGCAGGCGCTGAACTCAACGTGGCGACCGGCCTTGCTCGTCTGGGCCTGAAGGTTGGCTGGGTGAGCCGCGTAGGCAACGACAGTTTTGGGCGTTTTATCGTTAAGTCGCTGGAAAAAGAAGGGATAGATGCGCAGGGAGTTACCCAGGACGGGCGTTATGCTACCGGCTTTCAGCTTAAATCTAAGGCCGAAAATGGAACCGATCCCATTGTGGAGTATTTCCGCAAAGGTTCCGCGGCCAGCCACCTCAGTGTTGAGGATTATCAAGACGACTATTTCGCCAGCGCGCGCCACCTGCACCTGAGCGGCGTAGCGGCAGCGCTTTCTGCCAGCGCCTATGAACTTCTGGCGCACACCGCCCGCACGCTGAAAGCCCAAGGGAAGACCATCTCGTTCGACCCAAATTTGCGTCCGGTGCTGTGGAAAAGCGAAGCCGAGATGGTGGAAAAACTAAACCGGCTGGCATTCCAGGCTGACTGGGTTTTACCAGGATTAAAAGAGGGGATGATTTTAACCGGCCAACAGACGCCTGAAGCCATCGCCGACTTTTATCTGCGCCACAGAGTGAAGGCCGTGATCATCAAAACCGGGGCAGATGGTGCCTGGTACAAAACAGCCAGCGGCGAACAAGGCTGCGTTGCACCGGTAAAAGTCGACAACGTGGTCGATACGGTCGGCGCAGGCGATGGCTTTGCCGTGGGCGTTATCAGCGCCCTACTGGAAGGCCGTTCGCTGCATCAGGCGGTGACCCGCGGCAATAAAATTGGCGCACTGGCCATTCAGGTTCAGGGCGACAGCGAAGGATTACCCACACGTGAACAATTAGGGGAATAAACTCCCGGCCAACTCTGTCTCTGTACCCTACATACAGAGGCGGCGTATCAGCATAACCAGAGGGCAGTCTATGAATAGCTCAACTAATGCAGCAAAACGCTGGTGGTACATTATGCCAATCGTGTTTATCACGTATAGCCTGGCGTACCTTGACCGTGCGAACTTCAGCTTCGCTTCCGCCGCCGGGATCAACGAGGACCTCGGCATTACCAAAGGGATCTCCTCCCTGCTGGGCGCTCTGTTTTTCCTCGGCTATTTCTTCTTTCAGATCCCAGGCGCAATTTACGCAGAACGGCGCAGCGTACGAAAACTGATTTTTGTCTGTCTGATCCTCTGGGGCGCATGCGCATCGTTAACCGGTATGGTCAGCAATATTCCAATGCTTGCCGCCATCCGCTTTATTCTTGGCGTCGTAGAAGCCGCCGTGATGCCCGCAATGCTGATTTATATCAGCAACTGGTTTACGAAATCCGAGCGCTCGCGCGCTAACACCTTCCTGATCCTCGGTAACCCAGTTACCGTCCTGTGGATGTCTGTGGTTTCCGGTTATCTGATTCAGGCGCTGGGCTGGCGGGAAATGTTTATCATCGAGGGCTTCCCGGCCATCATCTGGGCATTCTGCTGGTGGGTATTAGTAAAAGACAAACCGTCTCAGGTCGGCTGGCTGTCAGAATCTGAAAAAGCTGCCCTTCAGGCGCAACTGGAAAAAGAGCAGCAAGGCATCAAAGCCGTGCGTAACTATAGCGAGGCCTTCCGCTCACGTAACGTCATCCTGCTGTGCATGCAGTATTTCGCCTGGAGTATTGGCGTCTATGGTTTTGTCCTGTGGCTGCCGTCGATTATCCGCAACGGCGGCGCAAATCTGGGAATGGTAGAGGTGGGCTGGCTGTCATCCGTACCTTATCTGGCGGCGACGGCGGCGATGATCCTCGTCTCCTGGGCCTCCGATAAGCTGCAAAACCGTAAGCTGTTTGTCTGGCCGCTGTTATTGATAGCCGCTTTCGCTTTTATCGGCTCCTGGGCCGTGGGTGCAGACCACTTCTGGATTTCTTACACGCTGTTAGTTATTGCGGGCGCGGCAATGTACGCCCCATATGGCCCCTTCTTCGCTATCATCCCGGAAATGCTGCCGCGCAACGTCGCCGGGGGTGCAATGGCGCTGATTAACAGCATGGGCGCGCTAGGCTCATTCTTTGGTTCATGGTTTGTCGGCTACCTCAATGGCGCAACCGGTAGTCCATCCGCCTCGTACATTTTTATGGGGGTAGCGCTTTTTGTCTCAGTATGGCTAACTTTAATTGTTAAGCCTGCTAATAATCAGCAATTGCCTATTGGCGCACGCCACGCTTAAATTCTAACTTACGGAGATTCGCATGAAGCCGTCCATTATTCTCTATAAAGCGTTACCTGACGATTTACTGCATCGCCTGGAAGAGCATTTTACTGTGACTCATGTGCCTAACCTGCGCCCGGAAACGGTCGCACAGCACGCCAAGGCGTTTGCCAACGCGGAAGGGCTGCTGGGTTCCAGTGAAGCCGTCAATACCGCCCTCCTGGAGAGAATGCCCAGGCTACGTGCGACCTCCACGATTTCCGTAGGCTATGACAACTTCGACGTCGATGCCCTCAACGCGCGCAAGGTGCTGTTGATGCACACGCCAACCGTGCTGACGGAAACTGTCGCCGATACGGTGATGGCGCTGGTGTTAAGCACCGCTCGCCGCGTGGTAGAAGTTGCTGAACGGGTGAAAATTGGCGAGTGGACCAAAAGTATCGGGCCGGACTGGTTTGGTACGGATGTACACCACAAAACGCTGGGGATTGTCGGCATGGGCCGTATTGGTCTGGCGCTGGCGCAACGCGCGCATTTGGGTTTTAGCATGCCGATTCTTTATAATGCGCGCCGTCATCACCAGGAGGCGGAAGAACGCTTCAACGCGCGTTACTGCGACCTCGATACGCTGTTGCAGGAGTCCGATTTTGTCTGCCTGATCCTGCCGTTAACCGCAGAAACGCATCATCTGTTTAGTACCGAGCAGTTTGCCAAAATGAAGTCCTCCGCCATTTTCATTAACGCCGGGCGTGGGCCGGTGGTCGATGAAAAAGCGCTGATTGCCGCCCTGCAAAGCGGGGAAATTCATGCCGCAGGCCTGGATGTGTTTGAGCAGGAGCCATTACCAGCAGACTCACCGCTGTTGGCGCTGCCAAACGTGGTAGCCGTGCCGCACATAGGTTCAGCGACGCACGAAACACGCTATAACATGGCGGCCTGTGCGGTGGATAACTTAATCGATGCGCTGCAAGGACGCGTTGAGAAGAACTGCGTGAACCCGCAGGTCGCGTCATAAACAAAAGACCGGGTAGCGCTTACGCTTACCCGGCCTTTTATGTCTTACAGCGCTTAATTACTGAACAGCATTCACCGCAGCAGTCCAGGCCTGATTAAATGCCTGATGCTGAGAGGCCAACGGGCCAATCAGCGTGTTGTACTGACTTGCCTGCTGTGAAGTTGGGAACTGGATACCGTTAGCGACAAAGCTCACCTGCGTATCCTGCTGTGCCACAAAATCACCGACCTGCACTAACTGCTGCGTGAAGATTTGCGCGGCAGGGATCAGCGGCTGTAGCGCCTCTGAAGGTACAGTGACGACTTTATTGTAGACCTGGTCAAAGACCGGCTTCAGATCCTCGCCCTGCTTCAGCGCCCCATGCGCAGCATCTGCCTGCAGTTTCGCATTCTGCAACTGTTGCCCTAATACGCCCAACGCACCATTTGCCTGACGCAGCGGTTCACGCTGAGTCACATAATCCTGAGGAACACGAATTGCATTTACGCTATCAACCACCGGGCGCAGACCGGAGTCCATTGCCTGATTAACCTGCTGCGAATAGCCATACAGAATCGCGTAATCGGACACAAACGGGCCAAACTGTTTTTTCTGATCGGCGGTCAGCGTTGGTAAACGCTCTCCACTACGCATTGCAGTATTCTGCAGAAAATCGATAAACGCTTTGCGTTGATCGCCTTCTTTATCAAAACACCCACTCAGGCCAACTACCATTAAGAGCGCCAAAACAGGCGCAAACCAGCGAGAGCAGGACTTACCTGTCGCCATTTTAATACTCCTTTCACCCAAAAATGCGCACAACGACACCCGCGTGCCTGACGTTGACAAGGATAGTCCAGGTCAGCCCCGCAAGATACCCTTTCCGCGTAATCTTGTGGGGGAAAATAACCGCTCCCGCCACACATCGTTTTGCTAAACAATGCGCCATTTGCCACGCGATGTCATATTTTAGTCATCTTTACAATCGGGATCGATCGTTCGGAGATCACGACCTTTATCAGTTCGTTAGCCAGCAAAAGATTGTCAACTACGATCCGCTGAAACGAATCCATCACACAAACCTAAAATCCGGCTTCATTTTTCCCGACTACTCTTAATAAGCTTCGATGAAATTCACGATCCCGCTGTGTGATTTGTAGGAGTTCTCAATGGAATACAAAGATCCTATGTCTGAACTGCTGAGCAGTCTTGAGCAGATTGTTTTTAAAGATGTATCGCAGACGGTTACTCTGACGCAAAAAACCAACCCTTTCACCGAATTTGAACAGCTACGACGAGGGACAGGTTTAAAAACAGATGATTTTGCCCGGGTGATGGGCGTGACGGTCGCGACGGTTCATGAATGGGAGTCTAAACGTGTAAAGCCTTCCAGTACCGAATTGAATTTAATGCGCCTGATTCAGGCAGATCCAAGATTAAGTAAGCAACTGATGGATTGAACTATTTTTCAATTTTACTTATGAACGGTCCTGTAAAAGGGCCGTTCTCTTAAGGGGGTTATCCACAAAAAAGAAAATAGTAGTTGCATCCACATGCGTAAAATGAGTTAATGCCCTCAACGGTTTGACGTACAGACCATTACAGCAGTTAGTAAGGCAAGTCCCTTCAAGAGTTATCGTTGATACCCTTCGTAGTGAGCATTTCCTTTACTGTTAAAAAATCTGTAAAGCACGCCATATCGCCGAAAGGCACACTTATTTTTTAAAAGGTAATACACTATGTCCGGTAAAATGACTGGTATCGTAAAATGGTTCAACGCTGACAAAGGTTTCGGCTTCATCACTCCTGACGATGGCTCTAAAGACGTGTTCGTACACTTCTCTGCTATCCAGAACGATGGCTACAAATCTCTGGACGAAGGTCAGAAAGTTTCCTTCACCATCGAAAGCGGCGCTAAAGGCCCGGCAGCTGGCAACGTAACCAGCCTGTAAGCTTAAAAAGCTCAAAATTCTGAATCCCTGCCAAACGGCGGGGATTTTTTTTATCTCTACTTCGCAAAACGTCCCACCCAAATGCTTCTTTGCATTACTTTACCCGTCCCCCCTTTGACCTTTCCCTAAGGGTAAGCTTTATAGTGAGCCAGTCTGTATTCCACAACATTCACAAGGAATTGAAGTTATGTCGAAATCCTCACTGCTGCTGGTTTTAGGTTTGCTCACAACCGGTAGCGCGTTCGCAGCAACTCCGGACGCTGCTTTTCTGGCTGAACACGGGCTCAGCGGTAAATCCGTCGAGCAAATCGTCGAGACCATTGACCAGTCGCCACAGAACCGCCCGCTGCCGTACTCAGCATCTATCACCAGTACCGAACTGAAGCTCTCTTCGGGCGATCAGATTTATACCCTACCGCTCGGGGACAAGTTCTATTTGTCATTTGCCCCTTATGAATGGCAAACGCATCCTTGCTTCAACCACAGCCTTTCTGGCTGCCAGGGCGAAATGCCGGAGAAGGTATTCAATGTCAAAGTAATGGATAACAAGGGTGAGGTGGTAGTACAAAAAGCGATGAAGAGCGGTCGAAATGGCTTCGTCGGGGTATGGCTACCGCGCAATATGGCAGGCACAATCGCGGTAAGTTACAACGGTAAAACGGCGGAGTATCCCATCAAGACGATGCAAGACAGCCAGACCTGTCTGACAACATTACAGTTGCGCTAACAACATAAAAAAAGCCGGATGGCGCAATGCTTATCCGGCTTTTTCTAAGTCAGTTCAGGAGCGTTACTGTAGCAGAGAAATATCCGCTACGCGCAGGAACAGTTCGCGCAGTTTTGCGAGCATAGACAGACGGTTAATACGCAGATCTTTATCTTCCACGTTGACCATCACTTTCTCGAAGAACGCATCAACCGGTTCACGCAGCTCCGCCAACTCAACCAGCGCTTCCTGGTAACGACCGGCGGCAAAGACAGGCTCCAGCTTATCGCGCAGCACCACAACCTGCAGCGCCAGCGCAATTTCTTCTGGCTCTTTCAGCGTTGCCGAATTTACGCGGTCATTCAGCGTCTCTTCAGACTTCGCCAGGATGTTCGATACACGCTTGTTCGCTGCAGCCAGCGCGGACGCGGCTTCCAGCGTACGGAAGTGCGAAACCGCCTTCATACGTGCGTCGAAATCAGCCGGACGAGTCGGACGACGCGCCAGTACTGCCTGAATGGTATCGACGGTGTAACCTTCATCCTGATACCAGGCGCGGAAGCGACCGAGCATAAAGTCGATCACATCATCCACCACGTTGGCGTTAGTCAGCTTGTCGCCATACAGACGAACCGCTTCTTCGGTCAACGTTTGTAGATCCAGATTCAGGTTCTTCTCAACGATGATACGCAGTACGCCCAGTGCGGCACGACGCAGCGCAAACGGATCTTTGTCGCCTTTCGGATGCTGACCGATACCGAAGATACCTGCCAGGGTGTCCATCTTATCGGCAATCGCCACGGCACAGGCAACCGGGTTAGACGGCAGGTCATCACCGGCAAAACGCGGCTGATACTGCTCGTTCAGCGCTACGGCGACATCTTCCGCTTCACCATCGTGACGCGCGTAGTGCATGCCCATCACGCCCTGCGTATCGGTGAACTCGAAGACCATGTTGGTCATCAGGTCGCACTTGGACAGCAGGCCAGCACGCGTTGCGTGGTTAACGTCAGCGCCAATCTGACCAGCAATCCAGCCCGCCAGCGCCTGGATACGATCAGTCTTGTCGCGCAGCGTTCCCAGTTGCTGTTGGAACAGCACGGTTTGCAGGCGCGGCAGATGGTCTTCCAGACGCTTTTTGCGGTCGGTATTGAAGAAGAACTCGGCATCCGCCAGACGCGGACGAACCACCTTCTCGTTACCGGAGATGATTTGCTGCGGGTCTTTGGATTCGATGTTGGCAACGAAGATAAAGTTCGGCAGCAGTTTGCCGTCGTTCGCGTATACCGGGAAGTACTTCTGGTCACCTTTCATGGTGTGTACCAGCGCTTCGGACGGAACAGCGAGGAATTTATCTTCGAACTTCGCGGTCAGCACGACCGGCCATTCCACCAGCGAGGTGACTTCTTCCAGCAGGCTTTCGCTCAGATCGGCGTTGCCGCCAATTTTACGCGCCGCCTCTTCAGCATCGGCTTTGATTTTAGCTTTACGCTCAGCGTAATCCGCAATCACTTTGCCGCGCTCACGCAGGATTTCTGGGTACTGATCGGCATTATCGATGGTGAACTCCGGCTCGCCCATAAAGCGATGCCCGCGGATCACGCGATCGGACTGAATACCCAGAATCGTTGCCGGAATAACGTTGTCACCCAGCAGCAGAGTCACGGTATGAACCGGACGCACGAAGTGAACGTCAGACGCGCCCCAGCGCATCAGTTTCGGGATCGGCAGCTTCGCCAGTGAGGTGGCGATCATATTCGGCAGCAACGCTTCAGCGCTTTCGCCTTTCACATGCGCGCGATACAGCAGCCACTCGCCTTTGTCGGTGGTCAGACGCTCAGCCTGATCAACCGTGATGCCACAGCCACGCGCCCAACCTTCTGCCGCTTTGCTCGGATGACCGCTGGCGTCAAATGCCTGGGCGATGGCCGGGCCGCGTTTTTCTACTTCACGGTCGGGTTGCGCTTCAGCCAGGGCAGCGACTTTCAGCGCCAGACGACGCGGCGCGGCGAACCACTCCACGTTGCCATGCGCGATGCCAGCGTTATCCAGCTCCGCGGTAAAGTTCGCAGCAAAGGACTCAGCCAGGCTGCGCAGTGCTTTTGGTGGCAGCTCTTCAGTGCCGATTTCCACCAGAAAAGTTTTCTCAGACATGGCCGCCTCTTATTTGTCTTTGTTGCACATCGGGAAGCCAAGGGCTTCACGGGAAGCGTAGTAAGCTTCTGCCACTGCTTTGGTCAGGGTGCGAATGCGCAGGATATAGCGCTGACGCTCGGTGACGGAAATGGCTTTACGCGCATCCAGCAGGTTGAAGCTATGGGCGGCTTTCAGAATACGTTCATACGCAGGCAGCGGCAGCGGATTTTCCAGCGCCAGCAATTGCTGCGCTTCTTTCTCGTACTGCTCGAAGCAGGTGAACAGGAAGTCCACGTCGGCGTATTCGAAGTTGTAGGTGGATTGCTCCACTTCGTTCTGATGGAACACGTCGCCGTATGTGGTTTTACCCAGCGGGCCGTCACTCCAGACCAGGTCGTAAACGCTGTCTACGCCCTGAATGTACATGGCCAGACGTTCCAGACCGTAGGTAATCTCCCCGGTCACTGGTTTACATTCCAGACCACCAACCTGCTGGAAGTAGGTGAACTGCGTGACTTCCATGCCGTTAAGCCACACTTCCCAACCCAGACCCCAGGCACCCAGCGTTGGGTTTTCCCAGTTATCTTCCACGAAACGGATATCGTGAATGGTCGGGTCCATACCCAGCTCTTTCAGAGAACCCAGGTACAGCTCCTGAATGTTGTCCGGAGACGGCTTAATCACTACCTGGAACTGATAGTAATGCTGTAAGCGGTTCGGGTTTTCGCCATAGCGGCCGTCGGTCGGACGACGAGAAGGCTGCACATAAGCAGTCGCCATCGGTTCCGGCCCCAGCGCCCGCAGGCAGGTCATTGGGTGAGAAGTCCCCGCGCCGACTTCCATGTCCAATGGTTGAACGATGGTGCAGCCCTGGCGAGCCCAGTAATCCTGTAAGGTCAGGATCAAGCCCTGGAAGGTCCTGGTATCAAACTTTTGCATATTATTTCGTGCTGGATACGTGTGGATTTAAAGGAAGCGGTCAGTATACCCGCTGGCTGCAAGATATACAGTACGAAACGGGAAAAAGGGGGAACTTAGCGCATGGAAAGGTGTAAAAATTGCCCGTCTGCATCAAAAGAGCAGACAAAACTCTCTTTACGGAAGGTAGAACCACGCATCTCATAGCTGCCCTGGAATTGTTCCAGACCAGAGATATCAATTTTCTGCACACCCGTGTTGTAGATTTGTGCCGCCTCATTTTTACACAGTGACTCCATATCCAGCGAACGTGTTGCACTGACCTTGATCTTTTGCGCCTTCTGCGCGGGTGCAGACGACTGGGTGTCGGCGCACGCAACCAGTAAAAGGGCCACGATCGCGGAAAAGAAATACTTCATCATCATTTTATTACCGCCTGGTTTGCTGGTCAGTCTTATTATTAGTGTCTGGCAACGGATGCTATTTTGAGAATCTCACCAGACCATCTCAAGCTTTAGCGTAAGAACTCGGAATATTCCAGTGAGCTACGCTCGCAAAATTTCGGTCAGACTTTTTTTAATGGATACAGAGGAACTGATGCAGCCCAAAATTTTCTGGATTGATAACCTGCGCGGGATAGCCTGTCTCATGGTCGTGATGATCCACACCACGACCTGGTACATCACCAATGCGCAAAGCGTCAGCCCGTTGAATTGGGATCTGGCCAATGTGCTCAATTCAGCCTCTCGCGTTAGCGTCCCGTTGTTCTTTATGATTTCGGGCTATCTGTTTTTTGGCGAGCGCAGCGCCAAACCGCGCCATTTCATGCGCATCGCACTCTGCATTCTGTTTTACAGCAGCGTGGCGCTGGCCTACATTCTGCTGTTTACCTCGATCAACGCTGAGCTGTCGCTGAAAAACCTGTTGCAAAAACCGGTGTTCTACCACCTGTGGTTTTTCTTCGCGATCGCCGTCATCTACCTGCTTTCCCCGCTGATACAGGTAAAAAATATCAGCGGCAAGATGTTGCTGGCGCTCATGGTGGTGATTGGGGTGATTGCTAATCCCAATACCGTCTCACAAAAAATTGGCGGTTTTGAGTGGCTTCCCATCAACCTGTACATCAGTGGCGACACGTTCTACTACATCGTGTACGGTATGCTAGGCCGAGCGATAGGCATGATGGATACACACAAACGCGCGCTTACCTGGCTCTGTGCGGTGTTGTTTATCACCGCAGTGTTTATTATTTCCCGAGGCACGTTGCATGAACTGCGTTGGCGAGGCAATTTTGCCGATACCTGGTATCTCTATTGCGGCCCGGCGGTGTTTATTTGTGCTGCTTCCCTCCTGACACTGGTCAAAAATACGCTCAGCACACGCACTCTGCCGGTACTGGGCCTTATCTCCCGCCACTCCCTGGGCATCTATGGCTTTCATGCGCTGATCATTCACGCGCTACGCACCAACGGTATAGAACTCAAAAACTGGCCGCCGCTGGATATGCTGTGGATTTTTAGCGCCACGCTGGCGGGAAGTTTACTGTTGTCTGTATTGTTGCAGCGCATCGATACACGCAGACTGGTGAGCTAATCCCGCGTATTTTGCAGGCGCAGCAATAAAACTTGCCCCCATAGACAAACAAAGAATGCCACCGGGAATAGCCCCATTTCGAGGGGTGATAATGGGATATTCAATACCCCCACCAACAGCACCCCTACCGTAATGAGCGCCACCATCTGACATACAGAGACGAAGTGTTCATCGTTCTGATTGAGATTTTCTGCACGCTGATACACGTACGTCACAAACATTCCCGTCATCAGCACAGCGAAAAAATAGCCTTTGCTACTCAATAACGGACATGCACGCCATAAGCCAATAACGTAAATCAGTGCGCCAGAGAAGAATAATATCCATGGCAACAGCCTTGTCGTCTTCATTGGGCTCCCCTTATCCATCATGGATACAATATGAATAACCCGCTAAAGACAACACAGAAAAAGGCCACAACGCTGGACTTTCAGAATAAATTCATGCGCACTAATTATTTATTAGATTGAAAGATATATTTGATAAATCCCCTCTGTTTACCAGAGGGGATTTAGGGTCAGGACATCAGCGGGTGTAATTGCTGATAGATTCGGCGGAAGGTTTCCCGACGCTGTTGGTAAAGGGCATGCCGTTCGACATCAGGATAATGCGCCTGCTCCAGCGTAAGCTGAGGTAGAAGATCTGATAATGGCTGCTGCGGATTAATGGCAATTTGCGCCAGACGGGCCGCACCGAGAGCAGGACCAACATCGCCGCCGGTACGGTAATCCAACTGCAATCCGCTGATGTCAGACAGCATCTGACGCCAGTATTCGCTGCGCGCCCCGCCGCCAATCAGCGTAATGCTGGAGGGTTGCACGCCGCAGGCGTGTACCACGTCCATCCCCTCAGCCAATGCAAAACCAACGCCTTCCAGCACCGCCTGCGCCAGTTCCGCCGGACCATGTTGATGCGTCAGACCAAAAAATACGCCCTTCGCCTGCGGGTTGTTGTGCGGCGTACGTTCACCGGACAGATAGGGTAAAAACCAGACCGGCTCAGCGTGTTCATCCGCCTGTTGCGCTGCGGCAATCAACGCAGGAACGCTCGCCTGTCCGGTTAATTTTGCCGCCCAGTCCAGGCAGGATGCCGCACTTAGCATCACGGACATCAGGTGCCATCGTTCAGGCAAGGCATGGCAAAAGCTATGGACCGCGCTTTCCGGTTTGCTGAGAAAGCCGTCGCTGACCGCAAAATAGACCCCGGAAGTACCCAGCGATAGCATCGCCTGACCGGCATTCATCATGCCCACGCCAACCGCCCCCGCTGCGTTATCGCCGCCTCCGGCGACCACCGCAACCTCCTGCATTCCCCAAGCCCTGGCGACTGCTGGCAACAATGTTCCAGTAATCTCACTGCCTTCATAGAGCGCAGGCATATGCGCACGAGTCAGCTTACAGGCTTCCAGCATGACATCACTCCAGTCACGCTTTGCAACATCCAGCCACAGGGTACCAGCCGCATCAGACATATCGCTGGCGAAATCGCCGGTCATACGCAGGCGCAGGTAATCTTTCGGCAGCAGGATTTTATCAACCCGGCTAAAAATCTCCGGTTCGTGGCGCTGCACCCACAGCAACTTTGGCGCGGTAAAACCAGGCATCATCAGGTTGCCGGTGATGGCTCGAGACTGCGGAGCCTGGCTCTCCAACATGACGCACTCTTCAGCGCAGCGACCATCATTCCACAAGATTGCCGGACGCAATACCTTCTGTTGTTCATCCAGTAGCGTCGCGCCGTGCATCTGCCCGGCAATCCCCAACGCTTTCACCTCGCGAAGTGAATGCTGCTGGCCCAGGGCTTTCACAGCACGATCTGTCGCCTGCCACCACTGCTCAGGGTCTTGTTCTGACCATAACGGGTGCGGGCGCGAGACGGTGAGTTTCTCCGTTTGCGAAGCGAGCACATCGCCCTGTTCGTTGAGCAGAATGGCCTTTACGCCTGATGTGCCAAGATCTATCCCGATATACATAGGGCATCGTTCCTTAAAGAAAGGCCCGGTAGCGTTAGCTGACCGGGCTTACGGACATTCTCTGAGACCCGTTATTTGTCGAACAAATAATGGTTTACCAGATTTTCCAGCAATTCCTGATGACCGCTCTGGTGCACTGGCGCCAGATTGTGTTGTTCAGCGTACTGCGCAATTTCCGTCAGCGTCATCTGCCCTTTCAGAATTTGCTGGCCCAGCTCACCATTCCAACCGGCATAACGTTTAGCCACGCGCTGATCCAAACCACCGTCTTCAATCATACGCGCCGCAATTTTCAGCGACAGCGCCATGGTATCCATCGCGCCAATATGACCATAGAACAGATCGTATTTATCGGTACTCTGACGGCGAACCTTCGCATCGAAGTTCAGGCCACCGGTGGTGAAACCGCCCGCTTTCAGGATTTCGTACATCACCAACGCATTCTCTTCTACACTGTTCGGGAACTGGTCAGTATCCCAGCCCAGTTGCGCGTCCCCACGGTTGGCATCGACAGAGCCAAACAGGCCCAGTGCGATAGCGGTGGCGATTTCGTGATGGAACGAGTGACCCGCCAACGTGGCGTGGTTGGCTTCGATATTCAGTTTGATCTCTTTTTCCAGACCAAATTGCTTGAGGAATCCGTATACGGTCGCCGCATCATAATCGTACTGGTGCTTGGTCGGTTCCTGCGGTTTCGGTTCGATAAGCAACGTGCCCTGGAAACCGATTTTGTGTTTGTGTTCCACCACCAGTTGCATGAAGCGACCAATTTGCTCACGTTCCTGGCGCAGATCGGTATTCAGCAGCGTTTCATAGCCTTCACGACCGCCCCACAGCACATAGTTTTCACCGCCTAATTTATGCGTAGCATCCATAGCCGTAACCACCTGCGTGGCGGCCCAACTGAACACTTCCGGATCCGGGTTCGTGGCCGCGCCCGCACCGTAGCGTGGGTTGGTGAAGCAGTTTGCCGTTCCCCACAACAGCTTCACGCCGCTCTGCTCCTGTTTTGCCGCCAGTACATCAACCATCTGCGCAAAATTGTTTTTGTACTCTTTCAGCGACGCGCCTTCCGGCGAGACATCCACGTCATGGAAGCAGTAGTAGGGCACATTCAGCTTGTGGAAAAACTCGAATGCCACGTCCGCCTTGCGCTTCGCTAATTCCAGCGCTTCACCGGGCTGCTGCCACGGGCGATTAAATGCACCAACACCAAACATATCTGCACCATTCCAGCAGAAAGTGTGCCAGTAGCAGGCAGCAAACCGCAGGTGATCTTCCATACGCTTGCCTAACACTAACTCATCAGGGTTGTAGTGGCGAAATGCTAATGGATTAGTTGATTTGGTGCCTTCATAACGAACGCGCTCAAGCTGGTCAAAATAGGCTGGCATAATGAACTCCATAATCAGGTAATGCGTCGGGTGATGGATAATGTCGTAATATTGGGCACTCCCCACCTATTGCTCAATTATGTTATTTCATACTGCCATTGAGATAATTCACAAGTGTGCGCTACTTCTCAAAATAAAATCTCACCAATTTAAAAATTGTTACTTATCAAACTTAAATGCAACCCAAGTAACGAATCATTTAAAATACGATCCCGGTCATAAATCAAGAAATAAACCAAAAAACGTAATTGGAAGATAAAAATCTATAATTGCCTTCCCGCCGTTACCTGTTAAAAATCTGCTACGTCTTATGCTGTGATTGTTACTTTTACTGCTGTTTCTCCCCTACAAAAGGCATCACGATTATGAAGATGAAGAACATTTTACTTGCTGTTTGCACATCTCTTTTACTCACCAGCGCCGCAAGTCATGCCAAAGAAGTAAAAATCGGTATGGCGATTGATGATCTCCGCCTGGAACGCTGGCAGAAAGATCGCGATATTTTCGTCAACAAAGCTGAATCGCTTGGTGCGAAAGTATTTGTACAATCGGCGAATGGTAATGAAGAAACCCAAATGTCGCAGATTGAAAACATGATAAACCGGGGCGTAGATGTCCTTGTGATAATCCCTTACAACGGCCAGGTATTAAGCAATGTTATCAAAGAAGCAAAACAAGAAGGGATCAAGGTGCTGGCTTACGATCGCATGATCAATGATGCTGACATCGATTTTTATATCTCTTTCGATAATGAAAAAGTAGGTGAATTACAGGCTCAATCATTAGTCAATATTGTCCCCGAAGGGAATTATTTCCTGATGGGTGGCTCACCCGTTGATAACAACGCGAAGCTGTTCCGCGCTGGACAAATGAAAGTATTAAAACCGTATATCGACAGCGGAAAAATTAAGGTGGTGGGCGATCAATGGGTTGACGGCTGGTTACCGGAGAATGCGTTGAAGATTATGGAAAATGCGCTAACCGCCAACAATAACAAAATTGACGCAGTAGTTGCCTCAAATGACGCCACAGCTGGCGGTGCGATTCAGGCGCTGAGTGCGCAAGGATTATCAGGAAAAGTGGCTATTTCCGGACAAGATGCAGACCTTGCAGGCATCAAGCGCATTGTCGCCGGGACTCAAACCATGACGGTTTATAAACCTATTACATTGCTCGCAAATACCGCTGCGGAAATCGCCGTCGAACTGGGAAATGATCAACAGCCTAAAGCAGATACTTCGCTGAATAATGGCCTGAAAGATGTCCCTTCCCGACTACTCACACCTATTGATGTTAACAAAGACAATATTAACGAGACCGTCATTAAAGACGGATTCCACAAGAAAAGCGATCTGTAAGCCATGTGCCCTCTGCAAATCAGAGGGCAATAAAACGTGGTGTCAAATTCGCCACGGGTATACGTGAATGTCCAGGCAGGGTTCTCTTATTGGCTTATGTGGAGCAGTTATGCCATATCTTCTTGAAATGAAAAACATTACCAAGACATTCGGCGTAGTGAAGGCGGTTGATAACGTTAGCCTCAGGGTCAATGCTGGCGAAATCATTTCATTATGCGGTGAAAATGGTTCGGGTAAATCGACGCTAATGAAAGTTCTGTGCGGAATTTACCCGCATGGAACCTACGAAGGCGAGATCATTTTTGCTGGCGAAGCCATCCGTGCCAGCCATATTCGTGATACCGAACGCAAGGGTATTGCGATCATCCACCAGGAATTAGCCCTGGTGAAAGAGTTAACAATTCTGGAAAATATTTTCCTCGGTAGCGAAATGACCCGTAACGGCGTTCTTGATTACGAGATGATGACGTTACGCTGCCAAAAATTACTCGATCAGGTCAGTTTGTCTATTTCGCCAGATACGCGCGTGGGCGATTTAGGATTAGGGCAACAACAGCTGGTAGAAATTGCAAAAGCGCTGAATAAGCAGGTCCGCTTACTTATTCTGGATGAACCAACGGCCTCCCTCACCGAGCAGGAAACTGCAATACTGCTGAATATTATACGTGACCTGCAACAGCATGATATCGCCTGCATTTATATTTCACACAAATTGAATGAAGTTAAGGCCATCTCGAATACCATTTGCGTTATTCGCGACGGTAAACACATCGGCACACGCGATGCGACCAACATGACTGAAGACGATATTATCACCATGATGGTTGGTCGTGAGCTCACCGCACTTTACCCCAGCGAACCTCATACCACGGGAGAAGAGATTTTACGGGTTGAAAATCTGACAGCCTGGCATCCCGTCAATCGCCATATAAAACGCGTCAACGACATTTCTTTCTCACTCAAGCAGGGCGAAATTCTCGGCATTGCCGGACTCGTCGGTGCAGGACGTACCGAAGCCGTACAGTGTCTGTTTGGCGTCTGGTCTGGTCGCTGGGAGGGAAAGATTTTTATTGAAGGCACTCAAGTGCATATCCATAACTGCCAGCAAGCTATTGCTCATGGCATCGCCATGGTGCCTGAAGACAGAAAAAAAGATGGCATTGTTCCGGTGATGGCTGTGGGGAAAAATATCACGCTGGCTGCACTCGATAAATTTACCGGGGGCATGAGCCATCTTGATGATGCCGCTGAACAAAAATGCATTCTGGAATCGCTTCAACAGCTCAAAGTAAAAACATCGTCCCCCGACCTTGCGATCGGGCGTCTGAGCGGAGGGAATCAGCAAAAAGCGATTCTCGCGCGTTGCCTCTTGTTAAATCCCCGGATTCTCATTCTTGATGAACCCACCAGGGGTATTGATATCGGCGCCAAATATGAAATCTACAAACTCATCAACCAGCTCGTCCAGGAAGGCATTGCCGTGATTGTCATCTCCTCTGAATTACCTGAAGTGCTCGGACTAAGCGATCGCATCCTCGTGATGCATGAAGGAAAACTGAAAGCTAACCTGGTAAATCATAACCTGAGTCAGGAGCAGGTGATGGAAGCCGCATTAAGGAGCGAACATCATGTCGAAAAACAATCCGTCTGAAGCGAAACTTTCTCCCTCTATCACAGGTGGTTTCCCAGCAATAAAATCGCTTAACTTGCAAGTCTTCGTCATGATTGCGGCGATTATCGTGATTATGCTGTTTTTCACTTGGACCACTGATGGCGCGTACCTGAGCGCACGTAATGTCTCGAACCTGCTTCGACAGACTGCGATTACCGGTATTCTTGCCGTGGGTATGGTGTTTGTGATCATTTCCGCTGAAATCGATCTCTCTGTCGGTTCCATGATGGGATTGTTAGGCGGCGTAGCGGCGATCTGTGATGTTTGGCTAGGCTGGCCTTTACCGCTGACGGTGATCGTAACCCTGACTCTGGGATTGCTCCTCGGGGCATGGAATGGATGGTGGGTGGCTTACCGCAAGGTTCCGTCATTTATCGTCACCCTTGCGGGAATGCTGGCTTTCCGCGGTATTTTGATTGGCATCACCAACGGCACCACCGTATCACCCACCAGCGCAGCAATGTCTCAGATTGGTCAGAGCTACTTGTCTGATGGCACAGGCTTTGTCATCGGTGCTCTCGGCTTAATGGCGTTTGTTGGCTGGCAATGGCGAGGCCGTATGCGTCGCCAGGCGTTAGGCCTTGCCACTCCCGCATCAACGTCGGCTGTGGGTCGCCAGGCATTCACTGCCATTGTCGTCTTAGGGGCAATCTGGCTATTAAACGATTATCGTGGTGTTCCAACGCCCGTCCTGCTGCTGACGCTGCTGCTGCTCGGTGGGATGTTTATGGCCACGCGCACTGCATTCGGTCGGAGAATATACGCCATTGGCGGGAACCTGGAAGCCGCCCGCCTTTCAGGTATCAACGTTGAACGCACCAAACTTGCCGTCTTCGCTATTAATGGTTTGATGGTCGCCATTGCCGGGCTCATTCTTAGCTCTCGGCTTGGCGCAGGTTCCCCTTCCGCAGGGAACATTGCAGAACTGGATGCCATTGCCGCATGCGTCATCGGGGGAACCAGTCTGGCGGGAGGGATCGGGAGTGTTGCCGGTGCAGTCATGGGCGCATTTATTATGGCTTCTCTCGATAATGGAATGAGTATGATGGATGTCCCCACCTTCTGGCAATACATAGTGAAAGGGGCGATATTGTTGTTGGCGGTATGGATGGACTCAGCAACCAAACGTCGTTCCTGAATTTAAGAAGTGGGTGTATCTCAATGCCGGTTAATGCAACCGGCATTGTCTTTTCTACATGATTCAGCAGGAAAAGAACCATGTTTTATAAACGTCATCGTATTACGTTGTTATTTAATGCCAATAAAGCCTACGACCGTCAGGTGGTTGAAGGGGTTGGCGAGTATCTGCAAGCGTCGCAATCGGAGTGGGATATCTTCATAGAAGAAGATTTTCGTGCTCGCATTGATAACATTAAAGAGTGGTTAGGCGACGGCGTTATTGCCGATTATGACGATGATGATATTGCGCAATTACTTGCCGATGTCGATGTTCCGATTATCGGCGTTGGAGGTTCCTACCATCTGGATCAAGATTATCCACCAGTTCATTACATTGCCACCGACAACCACGCGCTGGTAGAAAGCGCTTTCCTGCATCTGAAAGAGAAAGGGATTAACCGCTTTGCGTTTTACGGTTTGCCTTCCTCAAGCGGTAAACGCTGGGCCGCAGAACGTGAATATGCGTTTTGCCAGTTGGTTGCCAAAGAGAAATACCGCGGCGTCGTCTATCAGGGGCTGGAAACCGCGCCAGAGAACTGGCAGCACGCGCAAAATCGGCTGGCGGACTGGCTGCAAACCTTACCGCCACAAACCGGGATTATCGCCGTCACCGACGCACGTGCGCGGCACGTTCTGCAGGCCTGTGAACATCTGCATATTCCGGTACCGGAAAAACTGTGCGTCATTGGTATCGATAACGAAGAGCTGACCCGATACCTGTCACGAGTCGCCTTGTCCTCCGTCGCTCAGGGGGCCAGACAAATGGGGTATCAGGCAGCCAAACTACTCCACCGCCTGCTGGCTCACGAAGAGATACCCTTACAGCGCATTCTGGTTCCTCCTGTGCGCGTTGTTGCGCGTCAGTCTACAGATTATCGTTCACTTACCGATCCTGCCGTTATTCAGGCGATGCATTACATTCGCAACCATGCCTGCAAAGGTATCAAGGTTGAACAAGTGCTGGATTCAGTAGGGATTTCACGTTCGAATCTGGAGAAGCGCTTTAAAGAAGAGGTCGGAGAGACCATTCACGCCGTGATTCATGCCGAAAAGCTGGAAAAGGCGCGCAGCCTGTTGATTTCGACCACGCTTTCAATCAACGAAATTTCACAGATGTGTGGCTATCCGTCTCTGCAGTATTTCTATTCGGTATTCAAAAAAGAGTACGACACGACGCCAAAAGAGTATCGCGATGTGAACAGCGAAGTGTTGCTATAAGGATGATAGCCGGATGGCGACTTCGCCCTATCCGGCCTGGAGGGTAACTCGTAGGCCTGATAAGCGTTGCGCCATCAGGCACTCGAAATTACATATGCGCGGCGATTAAACGCTGGTTGTCCTGATACATTGCGAACAGATAGTTGTTATAACTCTGTCCCTTAGTGGAATAACCCTTCAGCTTATGGATCATCGCGGTGGCGGTGACTTCCTGATCGGCTTTACGCAACTGCGCACGTGACTTACGGAAGGAAGAATAAGCCGGATGCGTATTCAAATTAATGACGTAAGCATTCACCGACTCTTTCACTGATTCAAACTGTGAGTAACCTTTCACCTTACCCGGAGCATTGTTACAACGACCCTTGCCACATTTCATGCCAAACAGATTGTTGTTGCTACGCGCCAGCTTCGACGTACCCCAGCCGCTTTCTGCCGCAGCCATGGTTGCCACCATACTGGTCGGGATAATGTCTACACGCTCAAGTAGCGTATTCCACGGAATTTTACGCGTGTTACCAGACCAGCTCACCTTGTAGCGCTTCGCAATGTCTTTCATACGCGTACGCTCAGTCGGTGACCAGCGGTTCTGATACTGTTTTGAAATCAGCCAGTTACGGTCTGCCGTAATGGCAGCATTTTGACTGGTAATATAAGGCATAACCGTCCGGAGAAACGCTTTTTTCCTTGGTGTTCCGGAAGGGTATTTTCGCAAATCAGGAAGTGAACTACTCTTTGCACTATTGCGAGAATACTCTTGTTTACTGCTAACCTGTTTATTACTTGCTTTAGTTATCTGGGGCTTGTGACTCGTTGTCGCCGTGTGTGTCTTTGCCAGCACCTCACCCGAAAATGCAACGGTGAGTAACATAAGAATCATTGCCCCATATCGTCGAATGGGAGTCAATATCATTAGGTCTCCTGGTCGGATTTATACATTCCAACACCTTATATTTTTCACAAAAATGAGAGATGAATCTCAAATCATATCAAAAATAGGGGTCAAGAGCACCCACAGGAATAGTCCAATTCTGAAACTATGTCACGTATTAACAGTTCTGGGTGCCATTAATTCGAAGAAAATGTGGAGGTTATCGCAAAATCAGTTCATTTTTTGCGCGCGATCGCTCACCCTCACTTCTCCTCCTGACGGAATCAACTCAAAGGAGGAGTTTCCGGCCTGATTTCACTGGCAAACTGGCGAAAATCGCAGCATCAAGGACAGCACTATGAAACTTGCCGCCGTTGCGCTGGCGCTCATGCCCGGCATTGCCCTCGCCTCATCATGGACATCTCAAGGACTTCCCACCTTCGAAGCGGAAGGTACGGGTAAATTCGTCAGTCATGCAGCGTTGACGAAGGGTACCCGTCCTTTGACCCTGAATTTTGACCAACAGTGCTGGCAGCCTGCTGAGGCGATTAAACTCAACCAGATGCTGTCGCTAAAACCCTGTGAAGGCGCGCCGCCACAGTGGCGTTTATTCAAAGACGGCGATTACACGCTGGAAATCGATACCCGCTCCGGTACGCCGACGCTGATGCTGTTGGTAAAAAGTGCTAAGGACACCGTCACCACCCAAATTCGCCAATGCCCGAAATGGGACGGTTCACCCTTAACGCTTGACGTGAGCCAGACCTTCCCGGAAGGTGCTGTGGTGCGTGATTTCTACAGCCAACAAACGGCAACGGTAAAAAACGGGTCGATTACTCTGAAACCCGCCGCAACCAGTAACGGGCTGTTGCTACTGGAACGGGCGGAAACCGATGCCTCCGCCGCTTTCGACTGGCATAACGCCACGGTGTATTTCGTCCTGACGGACCGCTTTGTGAATGGCGATCCGAGTAACGACCACAGCTATGGGCGTCGCAACGACGGCATGCAAGAAATTGGCACTTTCCACGGTGGCGATTTGCGCGGGCTAGCCAGCAAACTCGACTACCTGCAACAGTTAGGCGTCAACGCCCTGTGGATCAGCGCGCCGTTTGAGCAAATCCACGGCTGGGTCGGCGGTGGCACCAAAGGGGACTTCCCCCACTACGCTTACCACGGCTACTACACCCAGGACTGGACCACGCTCGATGCCAATATGGGGAACGAAGCGGATCTGCGCGCGCTGGTTGATGGCGCACACCAGCGCGGCATCCGTGTCTTGTTTGATGTGGTGATGAACCATACCGGCTACGCCACGCTGGCGGATATGCAGGAGTATCAGTTTGGGGCGCTGTACCTATCGGGCGATGAGCTGAAAAAAACGCTCGGTGAACGCTGGACGGACTGGCAGCCAGCCGCCGGGCAAAGCTGGCACAGTTTCAATGATTACATCAACTTTAGCGATAAAGCTGGCTGGGAAAAATGGTGGGGGAAAAACTGGGTCCGCACCGATATTGGGGATTACGACAATCCTGGCTTTGACGACCTGACGATGTCGCTGGCCTTCCTGCCCGATCTGAAAACCGAATCCACCACGCCTTCCGGGCTGCCAAACTTTTATCAGCACAAGCCGGATACGCACGCCAAAGCCATCGCCGGTTACACGCCCCGGGATTATCTGACGCACTGGCTCAGTCAGTGGGTGCGTGATTATGGGATTGACGGCTTTCGGGTCGACACCGCTAAACACGTCGAGCTTCCCGCCTGGCAGCAGCTAAAAACACAGGCCAGCGCGGCGCTGCTCGAATGGAAGAAAGCCAATCCGGAAAAAGCGCTGGATGATAACCCCTTCTGGATGACTGGCGAGGCCTGGGGTCATGGCGTGATGCAAAGCGACTATTACCGTCACGGCTTCGATGCGATGATCAATTTCGACTACCAGGAGCAGGCGGCAAAGGCCGTCGATTGTCTGGCAAATATGGACCTCACCTGGCAGCAGATGGCGGATAAATTGCAGGACTTCAACGTCCTGAGCTATCTCTCCTCGCACGATACGCGTTTGTTCCGTGAAGGTGGAGACAAAGCCGCCGAACTCTTGCTGCTGGCACCTGGCGCGGTACAACTCTTTTATGGCGACGAGTCGGCCCGCCCCTTTGGCCCAACCGGCTCAGACCCATTACAGGGTACGCGCTCAGAGATGAACTGGCAGGATGTGACTGGGAAATCTGCCGCCAGCGTCGCACATTGGCAGCGAATTAGTCAGTTCAGGGCCAGACATCCCGCTATTGGCGCCGGTAAACAAATCACGCTGCCCCTGAAGCAGGGATACGGATTTATTCGTGAGCATGGCGACGATAAGGTGATGGTGGTGTGGGCCGGCCAGCCCTGATCCCGGCAGGCTTCTCGCTGTGCACGCAGCGGGAAGCCTTACTCAACATTAAAAACCAGCCAAATAAAAATCATTAGCACAAAATCTCAATCCGGCCTGATACCCCTGATTTGCACCCTGCCATGGGTAGCGCTATGGTTAGCCACTTTACTACTCAGTTCGACAGACCACCTGCTATGACATTCTCACTTTTTGGCGACAAATTTACCCGCCATTCAGGCATCACACGCCTGATGGAGGACCTCAATGACGGTTTACGCACCCCAGGCGCCATCATGCTCGGTGGTGGCAATCCGGCGCAAATTCCAGAGATGCAAAATTACTTTCAGTCTCTGCTGGCAGATATGCTGGAAAACGGCAAAGTCACTGATGCGCTTTGCAATTATGATGGTCCACAAGGTAAAACCGAGCTACTGTCTGAGCTGGCGAAACTGCTACGTGAGAAGCAGGGTTGGGATATCGAGCCACAAAATATTGCACTGACAAATGGCAGTCAGAGCGCATTTTTCTACTTATTCAATCTGTTCGCCGGACGCCGCGCCGACGGAACAACGCAAAAAGTGTTGTTCCCGTTAGCACCGGAATACATTGGCTATGCCGATTCCGGGCTGGAAGAGGATCTTTTTGTCTCCGCGCGTCCAAACATCGAACTGTTACCAGAAGGTCAGTTTAAGTATCACGTTGATTTTGAACACCTGCACATCGGTGAAGAGACGGGCATGATCTGCGTGTCACGTCCGACAAACCCGACAGGCAACGTGATCACCGATGAAGAGCTGATGAAGCTGGACCGACTGGCCAACCAGCATGGGATCCCGCTGGTGATTGATAACGCCTATGGCGTACCGTTCCCCGGCATCATCTTTAGCGAAGCGCGTCCGCTGTGGAACCCCAACATTGTGCTGTGCATGAGCCTTTCGAAGCTGGGTCTGCCAGGCTCCCGCTGTGGCATCATTATCGCGAATGAAAAAATCATCACCGCTATCACCAACATGAACGGTATTATCAGCCTCGCGCCTGGCGGAATGGGTCCGGCAATCATGTGCGAAATGATTAAGCGCAACGACCTTCTGCGCCTGTCCGAGACGGTGGTTAAGCCGTTTTATTATCAGCGCGTTCAGGAGACGATTGCGATCATTCGCAGCTATTTATCTGAAGATCGGTGCCTTATTCATAAACCGGAGGGTGCGATTTTCCTGTGGTTATGGTTCAAAGATTTGCCTATCACCACCGAACTGTTGTATCAGCGTCTGAAAGCGCGCGGCGTACTGATGGTTCCCGGTGACTACTTCTTCCCGGGTCTGGATAAACCCTGGCCGCATACGCATCAGTGTATGCGGATGAACTACGTGCCAGAACCGGAGAAAATCGAAGCTGGAGTGAAGATTCTGGCTGAAGAGATCGAACGCGCCTGGCAGGAAGGCTAACGCAAGTCCCGACCTAACCACAGGTCGGGACTCACATTATAGCGGTAGTGAACACAGACGCTGGCGCTGAATACTGACGGCATCTATACACTGCAACGCGCGGGTCGGGCAGGCTTCGACACACGCGGGTCCCGCATCACGGTGCCAGCATAAATCGCATTTTATCGCCTGCACCCGTGACGAGCGGGCGACGACATTCATTGCCCCAAACGGGCAGGCCAGCATACAACTTTTACAGCCAATACAACGCGTCTGTTCAACGAAGATATGCCCATGTTCACGACGAATTGCATGCGTCGGGCAGACATTTGCACAGGGAGCATCCTCGCATTGATGGCAGGCGACTGCCGTCGTAAAGGTATCGTCTTTGATCACGCGGATGCGCGGGGTAAACGCAGTGGAAGAGACCGACGCGCAGTCCTGGTTTTGCTGGTGCGCGACGACGCAAGCAACTTCGCAGGTACGACACCCAATACATTTTGCCGCATCCGCCATAATAAACTCGTTCATTGCTCCCTCCGTCTGCGTGAAAACCACAGAGTGCCAGAGAGGTTGCCCCTGACGCCTTGATCGGACAGGGGAAACGGTTAAATAGTGTCAGGTGCCTGAACAACTATGGCGATCCGCCTAATCGCGAACGGTAAAGCCCAGCTCATTGGAAATCGCCTGCGCGGTTTCCCGTAGCGGCTTGAGTAGATTTTTTTCCCCTATCTGCTTAAGTCGCGAAGTAGAGAGTGAAATTGACACCGCGTACGGCACCCGACCATGAATATCAAACACCGGCACGGCAATACAGGAAACGCCCAGTTCGTTCTCTTCCCGATCCATCGCCATACTGCTTTCGCGGATCTGCGCCAATTCATCGTACATCGCCGGTAGACCGGTAATGGTATTGCGGGTCAGCGGCTGAATCAGATCCTGATGGCTCTCCCAGTAGGACTCCACGTAATCCGCATGCCCAAACGCCATGTAAATTTTGCCCATCGCGGAGCAGTACAGCGGCATATGCTGACCGATATAGGCGCGGGTACGCAGCATGCCTGTCGTCGGCTCCAGCTTATAAATCAATATAGCATGGTCGTCTTCACGACTGGAGAAGTTGATTGTTTCACCGGTGGCAATGTTCAGAGCTTCAAGGTGCGGTGCGGCCACATGGATGATATTCAGTGACGACAGCGCCTTCTGGCCGACAGCAATAAATTTGGTGGTCAGGCGATAACTACCCGCAGCAGGTGCGGGCGTGACGTATCCGCAGGATTGAAGTCCTTGCAGGAGTCGATGCACGGTACTTTTGTTCAGCCCGGCCAGTTCAGACAGATGGGCCAGTGGGCACCCATTCGGATAGTTACTCAGAATCTCAATCAACATTAAACCACGGAACAGGCTCTGACTTCCGGCTGGCCTCTCTTTATCTTGCGTCATTTCACTCTCTTTTGTGCCCATCGCATCCGCTCCCCCTTTTCGTCGCGCTCTGATGGTAGCGCAAAGTGTGTTTCAGTTCACGATCTGAACCGAAAAAACACAACTATTTGATTTTGATGATTTTAAAAAATAGACCATCCCGTTGATCTGTCAAAATTTGATCGCTATATTTGAAATCAGATTTCGCATAGTGAAATTTAGAGATAAAAAAGCGATCAAATTTAAACAAGGAAACAGGAATGAAAGTCACTTTTGAGCAGTTGAAAGATGCGTTCAATCGGGTACTGCTGGCACGCGGTATCGCCGTTGAAACCGCCGATGCCTGTGCCGAAATGTTTGCGCGCACCACCGAGTCCGGCGTTTATTCGCACGGTGTGAATCGTTTTCCTCGTTTTATTCAGCAACTGGATAACGGCGACATCATTCCTGAGGCCAAACCGCAACGCATTACCAGCCTGGGGGCGATTGAACAATGGGATGCCCAGCGTTCGATCGGCAACCTGACGGCGAAAAAGATGATGGACAGAGCCATTGAGCTGGCCTCCGATCACGGTATTGGCCTGGTCGCACTGCGTAACGCCAACCACTGGATGCGCGGCGGTAGCTATGGCTGGCAGGCGGCGGAGAAAGGTTACATCGGTATCTGCTGGACTAACTCGATTGCCGTCATGCCACCGTGGGGTTCAAAAGAGTGCCGCATTGGTACTAACCCGCTGATCGTCGCGATCCCCTCATCACCAATCACCATGGTTGATATGTCGATGTCGATGTTCTCCTACGGCATGCTGGAAGTGAATCGCCTGGCCAGTCGCCAACTGCCGGTAGATGGTGGCTTTGATGATGAAGGCAATCTCACCAAAGAGCCGGGCGTTATCGAAAAAAACCGCCGCATTTTGCCGATGGGCTACTGGAAAGGTTCAGGTCTGTCGATTGTGCTGGATATGATTGCCACTCTGCTTTCTGATGGCTCCTCCGTTGCGGAAGTCACCCAGGATAACAGCGATGAATATGGCGTTTCACAGATTTTTATCGCCATTGAAGTGGATAAGCTGATCGACGGCGCCACCCGCGATGCCAAGCTACAGCGGATTATGGATTTCATCACCACCGCCGAACGCGCAGATGAAAACGCGCCTGTCCGTCTGCCGGGACACGAGTTTACAAAGCTACTGGAAGAAAATCGCCGGAACGGTATCACCGTTGACGACAGCGTCTGGGCAAAAATTCAGGCCCTGTAAGGAGCAACACCATGATCTTCGGACATATTGCTCAACCTAACCCATGCCGTTTGCCCGCTGCGATTGAAAGGGCGCTCGACTTTCTGCGCACCACAGATTTTCAAAAACTGGAGCCGGGCGTGGTGGAGATCGACGGTAAAAATATCTTCGCGCAAATTATCGATTTAACCACCCGTGACGTTGCCGAAAATCGTCCTGAGGTGCATCGCCGCTATCTGGATATTCAGTTTCTGGCCTGGGGTGAAGAGAAAATCGGGATCGCCATTGATACCGGGAATAACCAAACCAGTGAATCGTTATTAGAACAGCGCGATATTATTTTTTATCACGCCAGCGAACATGAATCTTTCATTGAAATGATTCCGGGAAGTTATGCCATATTTTTCCCGCAGGATGTTCACCGCCCTGCATGTCATAAAACTGTCGCCACGCCGATCCGTAAAATAGTTGTGAAGGTCGCTATTTCAGTTTTATAAAAAGGAGCACAACATGAGCGTTAATAATGCCGGTTATATTATCGGTGCGTACCCCTGTGCACCCTCATTTCACCAAAAGAGTGAAGAGGAAGAGAAGGATTTCTGGCGACAACTCGCCGATACCCCGGATATTCGCGGTTTGGAGCAGCCCTGTCTTGAACATCTTCACCCGTTAGGCGACGAATGGTTATTACGTCATACACCGGGCGACTGGCAAATCGTGGTCACAGCTATAATGGAAACCATGCGCCGTCGTGGCGCAAACAGCGTTTTTGGGCTGGCTTCCAGCGACGAAGAACAACGTAAAGCCTGCGTGGCGTATTACCGCCATCTGCAGCAGAAAATCAACCATATCAATGCAGCCAACGGCGGAAAAGTAATCGCGCTGGAGCTGCATGCCGCACCCTGTGCCAGCAATCCAGATGTTGCGCAGGCCACCGACGCATTCGCCCGTTCGCTTAAAGAGATAGCCAATTGGGACTGGTCCTGCGATCTGGTGCTGGAACATTGTGATGCCATGACCGGTATTGCGCCGCGCAAAGGTTTTCTGCCGTTGGACAACGTGCTGGAGGTCATTGCCGGGTATGACATCAGCGTGTGCATTAACTGGGCGCGCTCGGCCATTGAAGGACGGAACCTCACCCTACCGCTGACCCACACGCAGCAGACCAAACGGGCTGGAAAACTGGGCGCACTGATGTTTTCCGGTACCACGCTTGCGGGGGAATACGGCGAGTGGCAGGACTTACACGCACCGTTTGCCCCTTTCTGTCCAGAAGGTCTGATGACCACAGAGCATGCCCGCGAATTATTCGCCTGCGCAGGAACCGAGCCATTGCAATTTGCCGGCATTAAATTACTGGAAATAAATGCCAATGCAGATGTGGCTCATCGTGTAGCAATATTGCGCGACGGTATCGCCGCATTAAATAAAGCAAAACTATAAAAATAAAATACTACTCTACGAGAATATTAATATGAACATGACCTCTCGCCCTACACTTCAAGACATACCCCGTCAGCGCTGGCTACGGATTATTCCACCTATTCTCATCGCCTGTATTATTTCTTATATGGACCGCGTCAATATCGCATTCGCGATGCCCGGCGGAATGGATGAGGAATTAGGTATTTCCGCCACCATGGCCGGTCTGGCCGGTGGTATTTTCTTTATCGGCTATCTGTTTTTACAGGTTCCCGGCGGAAAAATTGCCGTACACGGCAGCGGCAAGAAATTTATCGGCTGGTCGTTGGTTGCCTGGGCGGTCATTTCCGTTTTAACGGGGTTGATCACGAATCAGTATCAACTGCTGGTTTTGCGCTTCTTACTCGGCGTTGCCGAAGGCGGCATGCTGCCGGTCGTGCTGACGATGATCAGTAATTGGTTCCCCGATGCCGAACGCGGTCGCGCCAATGCGATTGTGATTATGTTTGTGCCGATTGCCGGGATCATTACCGCCCCGCTCTCGGGTTGGATCATCACCGTGCTCGACTGGCGCTGGCTGTTTATCATTGAAGGTTTACTGTCTGTCGTCGTCCTGGTGCTGTGGGCCTATACCGTTTACGACCGTCCGCAGGAAGCGCGCTGGATCTCTGACGCCGAGAAAAATTACCTGGTGGAAACGCTGGCCGCCGAGCAAAAAGCCATTGCCGGAACCGAAGTCAAAAATGCCTCTCTGGGCGCAGTACTTTCCGATAAAACCATGTGGCAGCTAATCGCGCTGAACTTCTTCTATCAGACCGGGATTTACGGTTACACCCTGTGGCTGCCGACCATTCTCAAAGAGTTGACTCACAGCAGCATGGGGCAGGTCGGCATGCTCGCCATTCTGCCTTACGTCGGCGCAATTGCCGGGATGTTCCTGTTCTCTTCTCTCTCTGACCGCACCGGTAAACGCAAGCTGTTCGTCTGCCTGCCGCTGATTGGCTTTGCCCTGTGCATGTTCCTCTCTGTGGCGCTGAAAAATAACGTCTGGCTGGCTTATGCCGCGCTGGTCGGCTGCGGATTCTTCCTGCAATCGGCTGCGGGCGTGTTCTGGACTATTCCGGCGCGTTTGTTCAGCGCGGAAATGGCCGGTGGCGCACGTGGGGTCATCAACGCTCTCGGCAACCTCGGTGGCTTTTGCGGTCCTTACGCGGTCGGCGTACTCATCACCCTGTACAGCAAAGATGCGGGCGTTTACTGCCTGGCAATTTCACTGGCTCTGGCCGCGCTGATGGCCCTGCTGCTGCCAGCGAAATGCGATGCCGGCGCCGCGCCGCTAAAGACGCTGAATCCACATAAACGTACAGCTTAAAACAATGCCCGGTGGCGCTTCGCTTACCGGGCCTACAGGTAGCAACCGTCGTAGGCCGGATAAGCGCAGCGCCATCCGGCAAAAATGAGATAACAAAGATGAGTGAGAAAGCGACCTTCTGGCTGGGTATTGATTGCGGCGGGACCTATCTGAAAGCGGGTTTGTATGATGCCAAAGGTCATGAGCTGGGAATTAACCGGCAATCGCTGCAGACAATATCGCCATTACCCGGGTACGCCGAACGCGATATGCATCAACTGTGGCAACAGTGCGTCGCGACCATTGCCGGGCTGTTAAAGCGTACAGGCATCTGCGGCGAGCAAATCAAAGGCGTCGGTATATCCGCTCAGGGCAAAGGCCTGTTCCTTCTTGATAAGCAAGATAAGCCGCTAGGTAATGCCATTCTCTCTTCTGACCGACGTGCGATGGACATCGTACAGCGCTGGCAGCAGGATGGGATCCCTGAGCAGCTCTACCCGGTCACCCGCCAGACATTGTGGACCGGGCATCCGGCATCGCTCCTGCGCTGGGTGAAAGAGAACACCCCTCAGCGCTACGCGCAAATTGGTAGCGTCATGATGGGTCATGACTATCTGCGCTGGTGCTTAACCGGCGTCAAAGGCTGCGAAGAGAGCAATATCTCCGAGTCGAACCTCTACAACATGACCACGGGTCAGTACGACCCGAGGCTGACTCAGTGGCTGGGTATCAGTGAAATAGACCATGCCCTGCCCCCCATCGTGGGGTCAGCAGAAATATGCGGGGAAATCACCGCTCAGACAGCCGCCATCACCGGTCTGGCGGCGGGTACGCCCGTCGTCGGCGGTCTATTTGATGTGGTTTCCACCGCACTCTGCGCCGGTATCGAAGATGAGCACACCCTTAACGCGGTGATGGGAACGTGGGCTGTCACCAGCGGGATCGCTCACGGGCTGCGCGACCACGAGCCTCATCCCTATGTTTATGGCCGCTATGTGAATGACGGGCAGTACATCGTTCATGAAGCCAGTCCGACCTCCTCCGGCAATCTGGAATGGTTTACCGCTCAGTGGGGTGAGCTCTCTTTTGATGAAATTAATCAGGCCGTTGCTAGCTTACCGAAAGCCGGTAGCGCGCTTTTCTTCCTGCCCTTTTTGTACGGCAGTAACGCCGGGCTGGAGATGACCAGCGGCTTTTATGGCATGCAGGCTATACACACTCGCGCCCACTTATTACAGGCCATCTACGAAGGCGTGGTTTTCAGCCATATGACCCACCTGAACCGCATGCGTGAACGTTTTACGCAGGCACATACCCTGCGCGTCACCGGAGGTCCGGCGCACTCCGACATCTGGATGCAAATGCTGGCAGACGTCAGCGGCTTACGTATCGAGCTGCCACAGATTGAAGAGACCGGCTGCTTTGGCGCAGCGCTCGCCGCCCGCGTAGGCACCGGCGTTTATCACAATTTCAGCGACGCGCAGCGCAGCTTACAGCACCCAGTGCGCACACTGCTGCCAGACGCCGCCGCGCATGCGAGCTACCAGCGCAAATACCGCCAATACCAGAATTTAATTACCGCACTACAGGGCTATCACGCCCGCATTAAGGAGCATGAATGATGAGTCGACCATTACTGCAACTGGCGCTCGACCACACCAACCTGCAGGCAGCCCAGCGCGATGTCGCACTGCTACAAGAAAGTGTCGATATCGTTGAAGCGGGAACGATTCTCTGCTTAACCGAAGGCCTTAGCGCCGTCAAAGCGCTGCGCGCCCAGTGCCCAAATAAAATCATCGTCGCCGACTGGAAGGTAGCCGATGCGGGCGAAACCCTTGCACAGCAAGCGTTTGGCGCTGGCGCTAACTGGATGACCATCATCTGCGCTGCGCCGCTGGCGACGGTAGAGAAAGGCCATGGCGTCGCGCAGTCCTGCGGCGGCGAAATTCAGATGGAACTGTTCGGCAACTGGACGCTGGATGACGCCCGTGACTGGTATCGCATTGGAGTTCGCCAGGCGATTTACCATCGTGGGCGCGATGCCCAGGCCAGCGGGCAACAGTGGGGAGAAGCGGATCTGGCGCGCATGAAAGCGCTTTCCGATATCGGTCTGGAGTTGTCAATTACCGGCGGGATTACGCCCGCCGACCTGCCGCTGTTTCGCGATATCAACGTCAAAGCCTTTATCGCCGGACGCGCGCTGGCTGGGGCGCAAAACCCAACGCAGGTTGCCGCTGAATTCCATGCGCAAATCGACGCCATCTGGGGAGCATAGTATGCGTAATCATCCGTTAGGTATCTATGAAAAAGCGCTGGCGAAAGACCTCTCCTGGCCGGAGCGTTTGGTGCTGGCGAAAAGCTGCGGTTTTGATTTCGTCGAGATGTCGGTGGATGAAACCGATGAACGTCTGTCGCGTCTCGACTGGAGTCCGGCTCAGCGCGCCTCGCTGGTTAGCGCGATGCTGGAAATCGGCGTGGCGATCCCGTCAATGTGCCTGTCAGCCCACCGTCGTTTTCCCTTTGGCAGCCGCGATGAAGCCATGCGTGAGCGGGCGCGAGAAATAATGAGCAAAGCCATTCGCCTGGCGCGCGATCTCGGTATTCGCACCATTCAACTGGCAGGTTACGATGTCTATTACGAGGAACATGACGAAGGTACGCAGCAGCGCTTTGCCGAAGGGCTGGCATGGGCAGTCGAGCAAGCCGCCGCCGCGCAGGTCATGCTGGCGGTAGAAATTATGGATACCGCTTTTATGAACTCAATTAGCAAGTGGAAAAAGTGGGACGAAATGCTGTCATCGCCGTGGTTCACCGTCTATCCGGACGTAGGCAATCTCAGCGCCTGGGGAAATGACATCACTGCCGAATTGACACTGGGTATCGACCGTATCGCCGCTATCCACCTGAAAGACACGCTGCCAGTAACCGAAACGCATCCGGGCCAGTTTCGCGATGTGCCCTTTGGCGAAGGGTGCGTGGACTTTGTCGGTATCTTCAAAACGCTGCATGAGCTGAACTATCGCGGATCGTTTCTGATTGAAATGTGGACTGAAAAAGCGAATGAGCCGGTACTGGAAATTATCCAGGCGCGACGCTGGATAGAAGAACGTATGCAGGAAGGAGGATTTCCATGTTAGAACAACTGAAGGCCGAGGTGCTGGCGGCCAATCTGGCGCTTCCGGCTCATGGTTTAGTCACCTTTACCTGGGGTAACGTCAGCGCGGTGGATGAAACGCGTAAGCTGATGGTGATCAAGCCGTCCGGCGTGGAATATGACGTGATGGCCGCCGACGATATGGTGGTGGTGGATATTGCCAGCGGCAATGTGGTTGAAGGCAGTAAAAAACCCTCCTCAGACACGCCAACCCATCTGGCGCTGTACCGTCGCTACCCTGAAATCGGTGGGATCGTCCACACCCATTCACGCCACGCGACGATCTGGTCACAGGCGGGTCTTGATCTCCCGGCATGGGGCACCACACATGCCGATTATTTCTATGGTTCTATTCCGTGTACTCGTCTGATGACCGTTGAGGAGATTAACGGCGAATATGAATATCAAACCGGTGAGGTCATTATTCAGACCTTTGAGCAACGCGATCTTAATCCGCTGCAGGTTCCGGCGGTATTAGTGCATTCACACGGTCCGTTCGCCTGGGGTAAAGATGCAGCAGACGCCGTACATAACGCAGTGGTGCTCGAAGAGTGCGCCTACATGGGGCTGTTTTCGCGCCAGTTAGCCCCTCAGTTGCCGGATATGCAGTCGGAGTTGCTTGATAAACACTATCTGCGCAAACACGGCGTGAATGCGTATTACGGGCAGTAACGGGTCAGGCGCTATTAATATGCTCTTTGCAATAGCGCCGTTTCCACGCCGCGGGTGTCAGGCTGGTATGCTTGCGAAAGATTTTGCGAAAGTAACCCACATCATTAAATCCACATTTTATCGCCACTTCGGTAAGCGACAGCGAGCCACTGATCAACAGTTTTTCTGCCGCCCTTACCCGCTGGCGATGCAATGCTTCAGTTAGCGTCAGCCTGAAAGCGCTACTGAATACACGCCCCAGATAATCCGCATTGCAATACAGTTCTTTCGCCAGAGTTGAAGCACTAATCGGCAGGTGGAACTGGGTGTGGATTATTTGTTGCGCTTTCCATGCCAGCGCATTATCGGGGCTATCTGCGGGTTGCTCGCTAGCCGCCGCGGAGATTTGCTGCAAAATCAGCAGTAGGATCAGTTCCAACGCAACGCTGCGATGAATATTTTCCTGCTCGCGTAAGAACTGGCGAAACAGCGAAATGCGTATCTGGGTAAACGAGTAGTAACTGAAGGCGTGCCGGATGACGATGCTTCCCGTCTTATCCGGTCTACCGCATTGAAAAGATTGCCCTCCTCCCTGAGGACAAACGGGTGAGAATCAGAAACGCCAGGTCAGACCGGACATAAAGGTAAAGCTGTCATCACGGTCAACCATCGGGCTATTTTTAATATCATCTGGCAGCACACTATAGTTGGCGCTGGCCAGCAGCGTCAGGTTGCTGGTCAATGCGTATTTAGCGGACAGGCCAACATACGGCGTCCAGCTATCGCCAGGGGAGTAGCTTGATAACCCACTACGGTGGGATTCATTACCAGAGATGCCGTAGTAATATTCGTTGAAGTTTTCGTCATAGTAGAGCACACCAATCGCTGGCGTCAGCGTCAGCTTGCCCATCGGCATTTGGCGAAACAGAGACATTTCTCCAACCCAACCGTTGCTGTTGTCCAGCACATCCGCGGCTGCGGAGACTTTCACGCTGCCCCATTTCTCATGGTGATACCATGCAGCACCCACCATCGCGGTCGCGTCACGCTTGTCCAGCTGCTTCATCGCCCGATCGTCGTTATCACCCGGATCAAATTCAAGCGGCATGTACGAAGCAGTAATGCTAAATTCATTACTTTCGTTTTTTGAAAGAATATAACCTAACGTTGTTTGCCTAAAATAAAATGATTCACTTTCATAACTGGCAAGCGGTACTGCGTGAACGTTATCATTATATCCACGATAAGGAGATTCGTTATATACAGCACCGCCGCCAATAGAAAATTCTGCGGCAGTTGCGCTCGCCATAAATGAAAAGGCGAATAGCGCCACAATATTGCGTTTAATTAACATGCCAACATTCCATTTTAAAATAAGATACAAAACGCGTGCATAATAATGCTTACAATTTCATCGATGCAAGATTCTTATTTATATAGTAATATATACAAAATTATATATATTGGGTTTGGCGATGAACAAATTACAACTCAAACACCGGGAACTGAAGATTATTTCGGTAATTGCTGCCAGTGAAAACATCAGTCATGCCGCTACGGTTCTCGGCATCGCGCAAGCTAACGTTAGTAAGTACCTTGCTGATTTTGAATCAAAAGTTGGACTAAAGGTATTTGACCGCACCACTCGACAGCTCACCCTTACGCCGTTTGGTACGGCGCTACTTCCTTACATCAATGACATGCTGGACAGAAACGATCAGCTCAATAATTTCATTGCTGATTATAAGCACGAAAAACGTGGCCGGGTAACAGTATATGCACCGACGGGCATAATTGCTTATTTATCGCAACATGTGATCGCAAAAATTCAGGATATCGGTGGAATTAGCCTCTCACTTAAAACATGTAACCTTGAACGAAAGGCATTTTTTGAAGGTGTCGACTTCCCTGAAGATTGTGATATTTTAATTACCTATGCGCATCCTAAAGATGAATCTCTGGTTGCCAGCTTCATTACCAAATATGCGGTGACGGCTTTTGCCAGCCCTGAGTATATCAAAGCACACCCTATTAGTAGCCCTGATGAACTGGAAGAACATTCCTGTATCCTGATTGATTCCATGATGATAGATGAATCTAATATCTGGCGCTTCACCTCTGCCGGAGGCAAGGAGATACACGATTATCGGGTGACCGGAAATTATGTCTGCGACAATACACAGTCTGCACTGGCGCTGGCACGTAACCATCTGGGCATTGTTTTCGCGCCGAATGCAAGTGTACAAAAAGATGTTGAATCCGGGACGCTGGTTCCCTGTTTCTTAGGACAACATGAATGGTGGCTGGATTTGATGGTGATTTTCCGCAAACGTGAATATCAGCCATGGCGGGTACAGTTTATCCTTGATGAGATATTGGCGGAGATCCGCCAGCAACTTACTCAGGCGCAGGAACAGAAGCCTGAGTAAGCGAAATTAGGGAACCGGGTTCAAAACGGTAAGCAAAATAGTCTGCGGCTAGTGATCGAGATACAGATAATGCACCCAACTGGTCATACGCAGCAGAACCTTACGCATCACTGACACATGGGTGAAGTGATCAGAATAAACCGCGACCTGTGCATAAATCCCATCAGGCAGAGCGTTCACATCCGCATTATCATTCAGCTCAATCGTGGCGATCACCCCTTCCGATCCAGGCGTAGAATTTAAGGATTGCAGCGCCCCGTTCGACTGGTATGTCCCCCCCGGTACGGCCGGACTGATGGCAGCCAGTTTGCCGCTAAAAACCTTACCCGGCAGGGCGTTAAACACCACTTCCGCTTCATCGCCTGGCTCCAATCGCAGCAACGAGTTTTGCCGGAACTGGGCGATAATCTGCCGTTTTTGATCCGGGATAAATACCATTACCGGACGCATAGGTAGCGCGGCGGCATAGGTTCCCGGTCGCATCAGCACTTGCGTAACATAACCATCGCTGGGCGCGCGAACCACGGTCTGGTCCAGGTTGAACTCCGCTTCGGCTAACTGCGCTTTCAGGCTGGCAATTTGCGAATTCTCACCCTGCACCAGGCTGTCTAACTGACTCTGGATTTGCTGCTGTTCTGCAACGGAGGATTTCACCGCTGCTTCCTGCGCCAGATAATTTTGCCGCGCCGCATCGATATCGCGTTCAGAAAAAGGATTGACCTTCGCCTGACTCCCCTGCGCATAACGCTGGTAATCTTTAGCAAGTTTGTCACGCGTAGCCTTTGCCCGCTGCGTGTTGGCTTGCATTTCGTCTAACTGCGCCACCAGCGCCTGCTCTTTATGTTGAGCGGTGACAATATCAGCTTTCAGGCGATCAACTCGTGCCTGATAACGCCCCGGATTAAGTTTAAACAGTACCTCACCTTTTTTGATCAGCGTATTCTTCTTATCCGTCACTTCCGTCACGACCCCCGTTACCTGCGGCACTACGGGAATAGAAATTACCGCCTTTTGCGCCTTAAACGTATACGGATGGTTATAATTCATCAGTAATATAAGTCCGCAAACAATGAATATACCGCCTAATGCTGCAGTGGGTACTGTCCATTTATTAGCAGGAATTTTAAAAATCTTAAATATTGACCATGCGCACGCCACATAGGTCAGAACGATCAATAAATCCATCGATATTACTCCGCCGGAGAGGTCTTCGCCTCACCCAGTTTCTTTTCCAGATCGGCAACCCTGGCCTGCAACTGGATCAGGGAAGAATCCGCGCTTTGCATGCCCCACCCGCGTTCCGGGCGATAAAGCGTTGCCCAGATCCATAAAAAGGGCCAAATGACATGTAAGGTAAACAAACTCACCCAGCCCGCAACATGTATTGCGTCAGCGTGAGGATGGTTACGTTTCTTTGCAATGAGATAGGGAATATCATGCAGAATAATAATCCCGTAAAAAATGACCAGGAATACAAAAATAAGCACTCCTAATGCAAAATAATTAAGGAACATATTTGCCTCAGGGATTGAAATTAAATAATTCGGCTACTGTTTGATTTAAACAATAGAGTTGATAATAGTAGTGGAATGACCAGATTGGATGCAATTGTCTTATTTATATAACGATATATGGGTTTATATATAACTGCAGAATAAAGATATGCCCGGCGCAAAACCGGGCAATAAGTGACGAGAAATTAAAACAGTCCCAGCGGTTTATCTGAGTAGCTCACCAGCAGACATTTGGTTTGCTGATAATGCTCGAGCATCATCTTATGCGTCTCGCGCCCGATGCCCGACTGCTTATAGCCACCGAATGCCGCATGGGCCGGGTAAGCATGGTAACAGTTGGTCCATACACGCCCCGCCTGAATCCCACGGCCCATTTTGTACGCCAGATTTCCGTTACGGCTCCAGACGCCAGCGCCAAGCCCATATTGGGTGTCATTGGCGATTTCCAGCGCCTCTTCCATGGTTTTAAAGGTCGTGACGGCCAGCACGGGTCCGAAGATCTCTTCCTGGAAAACCCGCATGTTGTTCTTACCAAACAGAATGGTGGGTTCGAGGTAGTAACCCTCTTTTAACTCGCCATCCAGCTGCTTGCGCCGCCCGCCGGTGAGAACATCGGCCCCTTCTTTCTTACCAATATCGATGTAATTCAGAATGGTTTCCAGTTGACCATGCGACACCTGCGCGCCCATTTGCGTCACGCTGTCTAACGGGTTGCCGCTGCGAATACTCTCCACCCGGCGGATAGCTCTTTCCATAAAACGTTCGTAAATAGATTCCTGTACTAACGCGCGGCTCGGACAGGTACACACCTCACCCTGGTTGAAGGCAAACAGCGCAAAACCTTCCAGCGCTTTGTCAAAAAACGCATCTTCTTCATCCATCACGTCAGCGAAGAAGATATTGGGCGATTTCCCACCCAGCTCCAGCGTGACGGGAATAATGTTCTGCGTGGCGTACTGCATGATCTGTTGCCCAACTTCCGTTGAGCCGGTAAACGCCACTTTCGCAATGCGTTTAGACGTCGCCAGATACTCACCGATCTCTCCACCCGCGCCGTTTACCACGTTCACCACGCCTGGCGGGAGCAGATCGCCGATAACTTCCATCAGCAACAGTACGGACAGCGGCGTGAGGCGCGCGGGTTTAAGCACGACGCAGTTACCTGCCGCCAGCGCGGGCGCCATCTTCCAGCTGGCCATCAGCAGCGGGAAGTTCCACGGGATAATTTGCCCTACCACGCCAAGAGGTTCATGGAAGTGATAAGCCACAGTCTCGCTATCAACCTCGCTTATTCCCCCTTCCTGCGCACGAATACAGGAAGCGAAATAGCGGAAATGGTCAATGGCTAGCGGAACGTCTGCCGCGCTGGTTTCACGGATGGGTTTACCGTTATCCCAGGTTTCTGCTGTCGCCAGCAGTTCCAGGTTTTGCTCCATACGATCGGCGATTTTAAACAGTATCGCCGCCCTGTCCTGCACGGATGTCTGCGCCCACTTGTCTTTTACTTTGTGCGCGGCATCCAGTGCCAGATCGATATCCTTTTTGCCGGAAGAGGCCACTTCGCACAGTAATTGTCCGGTTACCGGTGTCAGGTTTTGGTAATACTCACCGTCCACCGGTGCAACCCAGCCACCGCCGATAAAGTTATCGTATCGGGCTTTTAACTTCAGAGGGTAACCATACTCGCCGGGATAAATACGCGTTGAAGGGGGATTATTGGTCATGACCGTCTCCTTGCTGTAGGGGTATTACAAGGGTAGACGGGGCTGGCGAATTATTCGCCAGCCATTTACTGCTTTACGACAGGTATCACGAATTACATGGCAGCGCGATAAATCGCCATGATTTCTTCATGAGTGGCCTGAATCGGGTTAGTGAAACCGCAGGCATCTTTCAACGCATTGGTTGCCAGTACGGCAATATCCTCTTCCTTCACGTGCAGCGCACGCAGACCGGACGGGATATTCACTTTCTGCGCCAATTCGCGGATCGCCGCGATGCAGGCTTCCGCCCCTTGCTCTGCGTTCAAGCCAGCAACGTCCACGCCCATTGCGGCTGCGCAATCACACAGGCGAGCAGCAGCCACTTTGCTATTGAAGACCTGCACATGCGGCAGCAGCACTGCGTTACATACACCGTGCGGCAGATCGTAGAAGCCACCCAACTGGTGCGCCATTGCATGCACATAACCAAGAGAAGCGTTGTTAAAGGCCATGCCCGCGAGGAACTGCGCGTAAGCCATGGCTTCGCGTGCCTGAGCATTGCTGCCATCTTCAACGGCCACCGGCAGGTTTTCCGCAATCATGGTGACCGCTTTCAGCGCACACGCATCGGTAATCGGCGTTGCAGCAATAGACACATAGGCTTCAATGGCGTGGGTCAGCGCATCCATACCGGTTGCCGCCGTCAGAGACTTCGGCATGCCGATCATCAGCGAGGAGTCATTAACGGACAGCAGCGGCGTAACGTGCTTATCCACAATCGCCATTTTAATGTGCCGTACTTCATCGGTAATGATGCAGAAACGGGTCATCTCAGATGCTGTGCCCGCGGTGGTGTTAATGGCGATCATCGGCAGCTGTGGTTTTGCAGAACGGTCCACACCTTCGTAATCGCGAATATCGCCGCCGTTAGCCGCCACCAGCGCAATGCCTTTCGCACAATCGTGCGGAGAACCGCCACCGAGGGAAATAACGCTATCACATTTGTTTTCTTTCAGCATTTGCAGGCCAGCAGCGACGTTACTGGTCGTGGGATTAGGATGCGTACCGTCGAAAATTACGCTGAAAATATCACGTTCCTGTAATGCTTTTTGAATATCGCCAGCCATACCTAATTTTGTCAGCATGGCATCCGTGACAATCAGCGTACGACGAAAACCATATTCCGCCATTGTATTCATTGCGTCTTTTAATGAATCAGCGCCGATTACATTCACGGAAGGAATAAAAAATGTTGAAGCAGCCATTGTACGATCCTTAATTACTTTAAAGAGTCAGGAAGCATACGAGTGAAATATCCAACAAAATATGATCGTGGTTGTTATTTTATTAACGCCCACAATTAAAAAGCACATTAGGTTCATAATCTAATGTGCTTATTTCATTCAATATCTATGTTGTATTAATTCATTTAATTTCTGAATTAATTGTTTCATTACTTTTCGGGAAACAATAAAGCATCGCGTAATAAATGATCATTTCCCCGGCGACGCGTAAAACCAATGCGGTCAAAATATTCCAGAATCTGGATAGCCAATTTGCGTCCAACGTTAAGCCTGTCGCGGAAATCGGCAGCGCAGGTCGATCCTTTTTCCTGATCCAGTTCGCGGATCATATTGGCAAAGGCCACAATCCGATCGTTACGGTAATAGCGATCTTTGACGATCGCGGTGATGATGCCTTGCTGCGCTGCTTGTCGTAACGTCACACGCATCATCTGCTCATCTGTGCCCGTCTGTTTTGCCAAATCGCGCACCCACCACGGCTCATCGCCAAAAAGCGGTTCTGCTTTTTGCCAGATAGCCTGCTGTTCTTCGCTGAAACCGGCCTTATGATCCGGCAAATGCAGCCAGCCATGATGGCTATGGATGGCACCGCTCTCACGCATCTTTTCAATCAGCAACAGGACCAGCGCTTCGTCTTCCATCGGCAAAGCCATACGGCGCAAGCGTTCTCGACCAGGTCCTGGTTCATCACGGTGCTGTTCGTGGTACGTCGCCAGCGTATCGAGGACTTTCCGCTGCCAGCGCGCTGCAACGGTAGCATTCAATAGACTGTATCCCGCCTGAATAAAGCCATGCTGCTCAATCAACGGGCGCATACCGTTGCCGTTGAGCTGACGCGCCCAGGCGAAGTCAGGAATATTCACCGCCCCGCGCGTCAGATGCAGCGCCAAAGCCTCGCCGTCACTCTGTACCTTCTCCAGCGCTGCCAGCCACTGCAAATATTCCGGCTTACGTTTCCCGCGACGCGGCGGATTGAGCGTGACCACCCGCGCGCCAGCCAGCGTCGTGCGGGCCGAAATATCGCGCAGCACCAGACGGTCGTTATCGGCGAGCCAGAGTGGTGTATCAAACACCAGTTCCGCCAGCGTCCCTTCAAGCAGCGAGATTCTCCCGGTGACGTGGCTGGCCGCGTGGTGAATATGCAACGGTTGCCACTGCATCAGCGGCGCGGCATGTTCTAAAGAGACAATCACGCGGGTAAACGCCTCTGGCGGCGCATCGGAGAGCAGCCAGTCGCCGCGGTTAAGCTCTTCTTTTTGTGCGTCACCGGCAATATTCAGCGCAATACGTTGCCCCGCCTGCGCACGATCGGTGGCCTGATTTTGCGCATGCAAGCTACGTACACGCATCGGTTTGTTGACGCCCGTGAGCCACAGCGTGTCACCCCCAGTCACTTCACCACTAAGCGCTGTCCCGGTCACCACCAGCCCCGCGCCTTTGACCGTAAAGGCACGGTCAATCGCCAGGCGAAAACTGCGATCGCGGGCATGCTCGCGCGACGTTAATTGCTGTAAATGATCGCGCAGTTCTTCGATTCCACGACCTTCACTGGCAGCCGTCACGAACAGAACCGCATCGGCGAATCCATAGTTCTCAAGCGTAGTGTGCACCTCAGCTCGTACAGCGTTGATGCGATCTTCATCCACGCGATCGGCTTTCGTGAGCGCCACGGTGATCTGCGGATTGCCCGTCATCTGCAGAATTTGCATATGCTCACGCGTTTGCGCCATCACGCCGTCATCACACGCCACCACCAGCAGCGCGTGGTCGATCCCGCCGACACCCGCCAGCATGTTGGACAAAAACTTTTCGTGTCCGGGAACATCGATAAATCCCAGTATCCTTCCGTCCGGCTGCGGCCAGTAGGCATAACCGAGATCGATAGTCATGCCGCGCTTTTTTTCTTCCGGCAAACGATCGGCATTCACGCCGGTAATCGCCTGTAATAACGTTGTTTTTCCGTGGTCAACGTGTCCGGCAGTTGCAATAATCATTTCAGCATCATCTCCATAAACCGGGTCTCGTCCTCAAGACAGCGCAGATCCAGCCATAAGCGACCATCATAAATTCGCCCAATGATCGGTACGGGCAGCGCACGCCAGCGGGCGGCCAGTGCTTCGAGGCGACTACCGCGTCCGTCATGTGGCGTAAAGGTTAATGCCGCGCTGGGCAGCCTATCAACAGGTAGCGAACCGCTGCCTATTTGCGATAAACAGGGCATAACGTTCAGGGCGAATTCGTCGCCGTAATGATCAGCAAGCCGTGCCTGTAATTGTTGGGCCTGCGCGTGGACAGCGTCCTGCGAGCGGGTGAGCTGGCGTAACGTCGGCAACTTCGCTGCCAGCGCTTCCGGGTGCAGGTAGAGCCGCAGCGTCGCTTCCAGCGCAGCCAGCGTCATTTTATCAGCCCGTAATGCACGTTTCAGCGGATGGCTCTGTAAGCGTGCGATCATCTCTTTTTTACCGACAATAATCCCTGCCTGCGGCCCTCCCAGTAATTTATCGCCAGAGAAGCTCACCAGGCTGACGCCAGCGGCAATCAGCTGTTGCGGCATAGGCTCCTGCGGTAATCCATACTGGCTGAGATCGACCAGCGAACCGCTGCCGAGATCCGCCACTACCGGAACATCCAGCTCCTTGCCAATAGCGGCCAGCTCTGCCTCATCCACCGACTTCGTAAAGCCTTCGATGCTGTAATTACTGGTATGCACTTTCATCAGCAGACCGGTGTTTTCATTTACCGCCTGACGGTAATCTTTCGTGTGGGTCCGGTTGGTGGTACCCACTTCGCGCAGAATACATCCGGCCTGACACATCACATCCGGAATACGAAACGCGCCGCCAATTTCTACCAGTTCTCCGCGTGAAACGACCACTTCTTTGCCGTTAGCCGTGGCCGCCAGCATCAGCAAAACCGCTGCCGCATTGTTATTGACGATACAGGCGTCTTCCGCCCCCGTCAGACGGCAGAGTAAATCCGCCAGGGCCCGATCCCGATGTCCACGCCCGGCATCATCCAGGCTATATTCCAGCGTCACCGGCGTGCGCATCGCCTGCACCACCGCCTCGATCGCTTCTTCGGCCTGCGATGCGCGACCAAGATTGGTATGCAGCACCGTTCCGGTCAGGTTAATCACCGGACGCAGCGCACTTTGCGATTCTCGTTCCAGCCGGGTGCTGGCCTCTTGCGCCCAGTCCTCACACCATGCCGGGAGCGCGTGCGTATCGCGAATAGCTTCTCTGGCTTCGTCGAGCATGTGACGCAGCAGGTCAACCACTCGGGTATGACCGTGAGACTCACGTAAAGCAGGGAAGGCGCTATCGCGCAATAAACGATCGATAGCAGGAAGCTGGCTGTAGAGTGAACGCATGTCGGTTGTCATGAAAGGGCCTGGCTGTTGGTGGCCCTCTCCACCGTGGAGAGGGCTATCGATATAGGAAGGATTGTACCGTGACTTTGCTCAGGCGAGTATAATGTGTATCAAGCCTTTGGCGGTTCCGTTCGGGCAAAACTTTCGCGTTGAAAGAGCGTTTCCACCAGTTTGACCAGATGCGGGCGATCAACACACCAGCCGGGCGCAACCCGACGGAAATTGAGGTAACCGACGGCACAGGCAATCGCAATGGTGGCCAGGTTAACCGTATCCGTTTTCAGCGTACCCTCCGCCAGATAACCTTCCAGCATATCCAGACTACGGGTAATCTTCTCTCGCTGGCGTAACAGTTCGGTTTCTGACTGCTGCGCGGCGGGGCGAGCCTGTTCGCGTACCGAGACTAAACCGGCATCCATAATGCCGTCTGCCAGCGCTTCCAGCTGGCGTACCTTCAGCGCCGCCATTGGTTCACGCGGCAGCATCGCTGGCGCAATATCCAGCAGTTCTATGTATTCCGCGATGATTGGAGAGTCAAACCAGTACTCGCCCTCATCGGTAACCAACGCGGGCACTTTTCCTAACGGGTTATAGCGTGCCACACCGCTATCCGCGTTATAGGGAAGTTCATTCACAAATTCGAAGGTGATGCCCTTTTCCAGTAACAGAATAGAAATTTTACGCACAAAAGGGCTGGTATAGCTGCCAATGAGTTTCATTGCCGGGTCCTTTTTGCCAACAAAAATATCAGTATGGCTCAGGTCAGTGCAAATGACAGGTGATGACGCTCTCAATGATCCAAATAAAGGTAATGCATCCAGCTGGTCATGCGCAGCAGCACTTTACGCATCACTGAAACATGAGCGAAATGGTCAGAATAGACCGCCACCTGGGCATAGATACCGTCCGGCAGCGCATCCACATCAGCATTAGGAGCCAGCTCAATCGTGGCCAGCACGCCATCGGTACCCGACACCACCGTTAAGGACTGCAATGCCCCCTGCGCCTGATAAGAACCGCCCGGAACAACCGGCAGAATGCTAGTGAGCTTGCCGGAGAATACCTGGCCTGGCAGCGCGTTGAAGACCACTTCCGCTTCATCACCCGGTTTAAGACGCAGCAACGAATTCTGGCGGAATTGCGCCACAATTTGCCGTTTTTGTTCCGGAATAAACACCATCACCGGGCGCAGAGGCAGCGCGGCGGCATAGGTCCCGGGCCGGATAAGCACCTGCGTTACATAACCGTTACTGGGCGCACGTACGATAGTCTGCTCAAGATTGTATTTGGCTTCAGCGAGCTGGGCGCGCAGAGACGCAACCTGAGATTGCTCCCCATTGACCATACTGTCTAACTGGCTCTGAATCTGCGTCTGTTCAGCAACGGAGCCTTTGACCAGCGCATCCTGCGCCAGATAGTTTTGCCGGGCGTTGTCAATATCGCTTTCAGAGAATGGATTGACCTTCGCCTGGCTGCCCTTCAAATAGCGTTGATAATCTTTATACAGGCGATCTCGTTCAGCGGAAACGCGAGTGGTATTGGCTACGGCTTCAGACAGTTGCGCTTTCAAATTGTCGATGTTGTGCGTAGCGGTCACCAGGTCGGCCTGCAGCCTGTCGACCCGTGCCTGATAACGAACGGGATCGAGTTTAAATAACACCTCGCCTTTTTTAATCAGCTGATTATTTTTATCTGTCACCTCACTGACAATTCCTGTGACCTGTGGGGTAACAGGAATTGAAATAACCGCCTTTTGCGCCGTAAAAGTATATGGGTGGTTATAGTTCATTAATAAAATGAGTCCCGCCACAATAAACACTCCACCTAATGCGGCGGTAGCAAGCGTCCATTGATTTACCGGAATACGGAATATTTTAAAGATGGCCCAGGCGAATGCCACATAGGTCAGGACAATCAACAAGTCCATGATCAAATCTCCGGAAAGGTGGAGTTATCGTTTTTTTTCTCCCCATCCAGTCTATTTTCCAACTGGGTGATGCGCGCGGCCAGCGCGGCAATTTCAGGGTCAGGTTCCTTCCCGGTCGGCGTGATGTGTGACTGCATTCCCCAGCCTCGTTCTGGCTGATAGAGCGTGGCCCAGATCCACAGGAATGGCCAAATAACATGCAGCGTAAATAAGCTCACCCAACCCGCCGTATGGATGGCATCAGCATGGGGATGGTTGCGCTTCTTAGCCATGTTATAGGGAATATCATGGATGGCGATGATTCCGTAAAACAGAACCAGAAAAACGAAGATCAGCACACCTAACGCGAAATAGTTTAGAAACATACCCGCCTCGTATTCACGCTAATCAGAGCGTTCAATTGCAGGCAGCCACAAGGAATCATGGCTGGTAATTTGAACATAATTGCAGTTCACCATTTCCGCCATACCACCAGGGTATAAATTTGCAGGTTGATGGCATGCGGGGTAGCTGCAAGAAATGGGTGATGAAACAGAATCCGCGCCAGATCACACCCGGAGAAATCCAGGCAAATATTTATTGCGAAGCAGATCACAAATACTCAACAAACAGCCAAAACAAAAACGTGAACAACTTCACATTTAATGCCACTTTTTAGCCAATATTTGACCTGTGATGTTTTTTTGTACCTGTATTTTGTGATGAAAATCACACTAACTAACGCCATACACCCTATATTTACGTGACGAGCATCACACAAAAAGTCGTCTGCTGGACAGTTGAACGATTCAGTGCCAGATTTCGCAGTATCTACAGGGTCCGGCTACCTCCTGCCGCTACATTAACAAACCTCGGGCTTTTAGCCTGCGCGACAGCAAACATAAGAAGGGGTGTTTTTATGTCATCCGATATTAAGATCAAGGTGCAAAGCTTTGGTCGATTCCTCAGTAACATGGTGATGCCAAATATCGGCGCGTTTATCGCGTGGGGTATTATCACCGCATTATTCATTCCGACAGGGTGGTTGCCGAACGAAACGCTGGCGAAGCTTGTCGGCCCAATGATCACCTATCTGCTGCCGCTGCTGATCGGTTATACCGGTGGTAAGCTGGTTGGCGGCGAGCGTGGCGGCGTGGTGGGTGCTATCACCACCATGGGCGTTATCGTCGGTGCCGATATGCCAATGTTCCTCGGCGCGATGATCGCAGGTCCGCTGGGCGGCTGGGCTATCAAACATTTCGATAACTGGGTAGACGGTAAGATCAAGTCCGGTTTTGAGATGCTGGTGAATAACTTCTCCGCAGGCATCATCGGGATGATCCTCGCCATTCTGGCATTCCTTGGCATTGGCCCATTGGTTGAAGCACTGTCCAAAATCCTGGCGGCAGGCGTTAACTTCATGGTTGTCCATGACATGCTGCCGTTGGCGTCTATCTTCGTTGAACCGGCGAAAATCCTGTTCCTCAACAACGCCATCAACCACGGTATTTTCTCACCGCTGGGTATTCAGCAGTCCCATGAGATGGGCAAATCTATCTTCTTCCTGATTGAAGCTAACCCGGGTCCGGGTATGGGCGTTCTGCTGGCATACATGTTCTTCGGTCGCGGCAGCGCTAAGCAGTCTGCAGGCGGCGCGGCTATCATCCACTTCCTGGGTGGTATCCACGAAATTTACTTCCCGTACGTGCTGATGAACCCGCGTCTGATCCTGGCCGTTATCCTCGGCGGTATGACTGGCGTATTTACCCTGACTATCCTGAACGGCGGCCTGGTTTCTCCGGCCTCTCCGGGGTCTATCCTGGCCGTGCTGGCAATGACGCCGAAGGGTGCATACTTCGCGAACATCGCTGCTATTTGTGCCGCAATGGCTGTCTCCTTTGTCGTCTCAGCCATTCTGCTGAAAACCAGCAAAGTGAAAGAAGATGATGACATTGATGCCGCAACTCGTCGTATGCACGACATGAAAGCGGAATCCAAAGGTGCATCTCCGCTGGCGGCTGGCGATGTGACTAACGACCTGAGCCATGTGCGTAAAATCATCGTTGCCTGTGATGCGGGTATGGGTTCCAGCGCCATGGGTGCGGGCGTACTGCGTAAGAAAGTGCAGGATGCCGGTCTGTCTCAGATTTCCGTCACCAACAGCGCGATTAATAATCTGCCGCCGGATGTCGATCTGGTCATTACCCACCGTGACCTGACCGAACGCGCGATGCGCCAGGTGCCTCAGGCACAGCACATTTCGCTGACCAACTTCCTCGACAGCGGCCTGTACGCCAGCCTGACCGAACGTCTGGTTGCGGCACAGCGCCACAACGTGAACGAAGAGAAAGTCCGCGATCACCTGAAAGACAGCTTTGAAGAGGGTGATACCCACCTGTTCAAACTGGGAGCGGAGAATATCTTCCTCGGCCGTAAAGCCACCAACAAAGAAGAAGCGATTCGCTTTGCCGGTGAGCAACTGGTGAAAGGCGGCTACGTTGAGCCGGAATACGTCGAGGCGATGCTGGACCGCGAAAAACTGACCCCGACTTACCTCGGTGAGTCCATCGCAGTGCCGCACGGTACGGTTGAGGCTAAAGACCGCGTGCTGAAAACTGGCGTGGTGTTCTGTCAGTACCCGGACGGCGTTCGCTTCGGTGAAGAAGAAGACGATATTGCCCGCCTGGTCATTGGTATCGCAGCACGTAATAATGAACATATCCAGGTGATCACCAGCCTGACTAACGCTCTGGATGACGAATCCGTGATCGAACGTCTGGCCCATACCACCAGCGTGGATGAAGTTCTGGAACTGCTGGCTGGTCGTAAGTAAGCATTATTGCCCGGTGGCGCTCACGTTTACCGGGCCTACAAAATCCTCTCCCTTGTGGAGAGGGTTAGGTTGAGGGAAAAGCCTCACCCCAGCCCTCTTGGGTAAAAACATTAATGAAGGTTAATACTATGAAAGCATTACATTTTGGCGCAGGTAATATCGGTCGTGGCTTTATCGGCAAACTGCTGGCGGACGCGGGGATACAGCTGACGTTCGCGGATGTAAACCAGGTCGTGCTCGATGCCCTGAATGCCCGTCATAGCTATCAGGTTCATGTGGTGGGTGAAAACGAACAGGTTGATACCGTTTCCGGCGTCAACGCCGTGAGCAGTATTGGCGATGATGTTGTCGACCTGATTGCCCACGTAGATTTAGTCACTACCGCCGTCGGTCCGGTCGTGCTTGAACGTATCGCTCCGGCCATCGCCAAAGGGCTGGTTAAACGCAAGGCGCAGGGCATCGCTACTCCGTTGAATATCATCGCCTGTGAAAACATGGTGCGCGGAACCACCCAGTTGAAAGGCCACGTTATGAACGCGCTGGCAGATGAAGACAAATCCTGGGTTGAAAAACATGTTGGCTTCGTCGATTCCGCCGTGGACCGCATTGTTCCCCCTTCGGCTTCGGCGACCAACGATCCGCTGGAAGTCACCGTCGAGACCTTCAGTGAGTGGATTGTCGACAAAACACAGTTCAAAGGCGAACTGCCTAACATCCCGGGAATGGAATTAACTGATAACCTGATGGCATTTGTCGAACGTAAACTCTTCACGCTGAACACCGGGCATGCTATAACCGCGTACCTTGGAAAATTGACCGGTCATCAGACCATCCGTGACGCGATTCTCGACGAGAAAATCCGTGCAGTGGTCAAAGGTGCGATGGAAGAGAGCGGCGCGGTACTGATCAAACGCTATGGCTTTGATGCAGCAAAACATGCGGCATATATTCAGAAAATCCTCGGTCGCTTTGAAAACCCGTATCTGAAAGATGATGTTGAGCGCGTGGGTCGTCAGCCGCTGCGTAAACTGAGCGCGGGCGACCGTCTGATTAAACCGCTGCTGGGCACGCTGGAGTATGGCCTGCCGCACGCGAATCTGGTCACCGGTATTGCTGCCGCGATGCACTATCGCAGTGAAGAAGATCCGCAAGCCCAGGAACTGGCCGCGCTGATTGATGAAAAAGGTCCTCAGGCCGCGCTGGCACAGGTTTCCGGTCTGGATGCCAACAGTGATGTGGTGGCAGAGGCAGTGAACGCATATAACGCGACCAAATGATAGAGAATGTGGCGCAGGTCAGCCTGCGCCCAAATGACAGATTGTCAGATATGCAGGCAATAATGGAACAAACGCAGGCCTTTGAAAATCGTGTGCTTGAGCGTCTGAATGCTGGCAAAACCGTACGCAGCTTCCTCATCACCGCCGTAGAACTGCTCACCGAAGCGGTGAATATCCTTGTGCTTCAGGTATTTCGCAAAGACGACTATGCGGTAAAATATGCGGTAGAACCACTGCTCGACGGCGACGGTCCACTGGGCGATCTTTCCGTTCGTCTGAAGCTAATTTACGGCCTGGGCGTACTCAGCCGGCCGGAATATGAAGATGCGGAGCTTCTGATGGCGCTGCGGGAAGAGTTAAACCATGACGGTAATGAATACGCGTTCACCGACGACGAAATTCTTGGTCCGTTTGGCGAACTCCACTGCGTGACGGCACTCCCGCCGCCACCGCAGTTTGATACCTCAGACTCAGGTTTGCACGCGATGCAGATCCAGCGCTACCAGCAGATGGTACGCTCCACAATGGTACTTTCTCTGACCGAGCTGATTTCTAAAATCAGCTTAAAAAAAGCCTTTCAAAAATAAGACCCTGCAGGCTTACTTCTCTTCCTGCTGCGGTCGATACAGCTGCCGATAATACGCCAGACGTTGCAGATACAGCTGCGCATTCTCCTGCGGTATTTCAGAAGGGACAACATTGCGCGGTGGTGTTTTATTCAGATATTCGCGAAAAGCCTGGCTTGAAGCCATAAAATCGACCGTCTTATCAATAAGGACCGAAACATTCTCACCTATTTTCGCCATAATCTTCCTTCCTCCATGTATTAACCGCGCTCAGCCTGCGTGGTTGCTCATTTAAGTTTAGGATCGGTTAGGCGATTATATTGAGGAAAACGTGCTTCACTATGAACCCGCCAATAAAAAGCACCACAGCCGATTTTATCACTTAAAATTCATTATTAATCAAAGAAATAGCATTTATATTAGCTGAATAATACTTACGACATTTGATTATTTATCTTCGATTAGTTGTGAATAATCCCGCTCTGCGCGCATACTATAGGATATTCATCCTATTTTTATCAGAAGCTATCCTATGAAAGAAGTCGAAAAAAACGAAATTAAACGCCTGAGCGATCGTCTGGACGCTATCCGCCACCAGCAGGCAGACCTGTCCCTGGTTGAAGCCGCCGACAAATATGCCGAGCTGGAGCAAGAGAAAGAAACGCTGGAAACCGAGATCGCGCGTCTGCGTGACGTCCACGGCCAGAAGCTGAGCAAAGAAGCGCAAAAGCTGGCGAAACTTCCTTTCCGTCGTGCTATCACCAAAAAAGAACAGGCCGACATGGGCAAGCTGAAGAAGAGCGTGCGCGGCCTGATCGTCGTTCATCCGATGACCGAGCTTGGCCGTGAAATGGGCCTGAAAGAGATGACGGGCTTCGCGAAGAGCGAGTTCTGATCTCCCACCGGGCAACATCCGCTTGCCCGGTCCTTCCCTTCCCCTCACGATTGGCCCTACCAATTTCAGTCAGATCCTACCAGCACCTCACATTTCATTAAAATGTGCGTACAATACCGTTGCCAATAAATAACATTTGATTAACCATTCATTGTCATTACCCCTACACAACAATATTGGCAGGGCCACTTTTACACATAATGTGACCAGGAGATGAGCACAGACTCATTCCATTATGTCGGCGGCCCCCAGGAGACCTGCAATGAATCTCTGGCAACAGAACTACGATCCGGCCGGTAACATCTGGCTTTCCAGTCTTATCGCATCGCTCCCTATCCTGTTCTTTTTCTTCGCCCTGATTAAGCTCAAGCTGAAAGGCTATGTTGCGGCGTCATGGACAGTGGTGATCGCTCTGACGGTCGCCCTGCTGTTTTACAAAATGCCGGTCGATCACGCTCTGGCTTCCGTGGTGTACGGCTTCTTCTATGGTTTGTGGCCAATTGCCTGGATCATTATCGCCGCGGTATTCGTCTATAAAATCTCGGTGAAAACCGGGCAGTTCGACATCATCCGCTCCTCGATACTCTCGATTACCCCAGACCAACGTCTGCAAATGCTGATTGTCGGTTTCTCCTTTGGGGCATTCCTCGAAGGAGCAGCAGGATTTGGCGCTCCGGTAGCGATTACCGCCGCACTGCTGGTTGGTCTGGGCTTTAATCCTCTGTACGCGGCAGGTTTGTGCCTGATCGTAAACACCGCTCCGGTCGCTTTTGGCGCAATGGGCATTCCGATTCTGGTTGCCGGTCAGGTTACCGGGCTGGATAGCTTCGAGATTGGTCAGATGGTGGGCCGTCAGTTGCCGTTCCTGACCATTATCGTGTTGTTCTGGATTATGGCGATTATGGATGGCTGGCGCGGCGTAAAAGAGACCTGGCCTGCGGTGATGGTCGCTGGCGGCTCGTTTGCTATCGCGCAGTACCTCAGCTCTAACTTTATCGGGCCGGAACTGCCGGACATTATCTCGTCTCTGGTTTCGCTGGTCTGCCTGACGCTGTTCCTGAAACGCTGGCAGCCGGTACGCATCTTCCGCTTTGGCGATATGGGCGCTTCACAGGTCGATCAGACGCTGGCTCGCACCCACTATACCGCTGGACAGGTAGTTCGCGCCTGGTCTCCGTTCCTGTTCCTGACCGCCACCGTCACGCTGTGGAGCGTACCGCCGTTTAAAGCGCTGTTTGCGCCAGGCGGCGCGATGTACCACTGGGTAGTCAATATTCCGGTTCCATTCCTCGACAAGCTGGTTGCCCGTATGCCTCCGGTCGTACACGAAGCCACAGCCTACGCGGCGGTGTATAAATTTGACTGGTTCTCCGCGACCGGTACCGCGATTTTGTTTGCCGCTCTGCTGTCTATCGTCTGGTTGAAGATGAAGCCGTCCGCAGCGCTGCAGACTTTTGGCAGCACGCTGAAAGATCTGGCATTACCTATTTACTCCATCGGAATGGTGCTGGCATTCGCGTTTATCTCAAACTACTCCGGGCTTTCATCAACCCTGGCGTTGGCCCTGGCACACACCGGCAGCGCGTTTACCTTCTTCTCACCGTTCCTCGGCTGGCTGGGGGTATTTCTGACCGGGTCCGACACCTCATCAAACGCACTATTTGCCGCCCTGCAGGCCACGGCTGCTCAGCAAATCGGCGTTTCGGATGTGCTGATGGTGGCGGCAAATACCACCGGCGGCGTGACCGGCAAGATGATCTCGCCGCAATCTATCGCTATCGCCTGTGCGGCAGTGGGATTAGTGGGGAAAGAGTCTGACCTGTTCCGCTTTACCGTGAAACACAGCCTGATTTTCACCTGCATGGTGGGTGTGATTACCACGCTGCAGGCCTATGTCTTAACCTGGATGATTCCATGATCGTGATGCCCAGACGCCTGTCAGACGAAGTCGCATCTCGTGTGCGGGCGCTGATTGAAGAACAACAGCTGGAGGCGGGCATGAAGTTGCCCGCTGAGCGCCAGCTGGCCGTACAGCTCGGCGTATCACGTAACTCGCTGCGCGAGGCGTTAGCAAAGCTGGTCAGTGAAGGCGTACTGATTAGCCGTCGTGGCGGCGGGACCTTTATCCGCTGGCAGCATGAGGCCTGGTCTGAACAAAACATCGTTCAGCCGCTGAAAAGCCTGCTGGCGGACGATCCTGATTACAGTTTCGATATTCTGGAGGCTCGCCACGCCATCGAAGCCAGTACCGCCTGGCACGCAGCCATGCGGGCCACCGCCGCGGATAAAGAGAAAATCAGACTCTGTTTCGAGGCCACACAAAGCGAAGATCCGGATCTCGCCTCGCAGGCTGACGTTCGCTTTCATCTCGCCATTGCTGAAGCCTCGCACAACGTAGTGCTGTTGCAGACCATGCGTGGTTTCTTTGACGTCCTGCAGTCTTCGGTAAAACAGAGCCGCCAACGAATGTACCTGGTACCGCCCGTATTTTCACAACTGACGGCACAGCATCAGGCCGTGCTGGACGCCATTGTTGCCGGGGATGCCGACGGGGCGCGTAAGGCCATGATGGCGCACCTCAGTTTTGTCCACACCACAATTAAACGATTTGATGAAGATCAGGCCCGTCAGGCGCGTATTACTCGCCTGCCCGGTGATCCTGGTGAGAATAGCAGGGAGAACAACACATGATTATTTCAGCAGCCAGCGACTATCGCGCCGCAGCCCAGCGCATCCTGCCCCCCTTCTTGTTCCACTATATTGACGGCGGGGCGTATGCCGAGCACACCTTGCGCCGTAACGTGGCAGACCTGTCAGAAGTGGCGCTGCGCCAGCGCGTACTGAAGAATATGTCCGACCTGAGCCTGGAAACAAAGCTGTTCAACGAAACGCTCTCCATGCCGGTAGCCCTCGCGCCTGTCGGCTTGTGCGGCATGTACGCACGCCGGGGCGAGGTTCAGGCTGCCGCCGCCGCTGATGCCAAAGGCATTCCGTTTACGCTTTCCACAGTGTCCGTATGTCCAATTGAAGAAGTCGCCCCGACCATCAAGCGTCCGATGTGGTTCCAGCTGTATGTTCTGCGCGATCGCGGTTTTATGCGTAACGCACTGGAGCGCGCCAAAGCGGCAGGTTGTTCCACGCTGGTCTTTACCGTCGATATGCCAACGCCCGGGGCACGCTACCGCGATGCCCATTCCGGTATGAGCGGTCCAAATGCGGCACTGCGCCGCTACTGGCAGGCAGTCACTCATCCACAGTGGGCATGGGACGTTGGTCTGAACGGTCGCCCGCATGATTTAGGCAATATTTCGACTTATCTTGGCAAACCCACGGGTCTTGAGGATTACATCGGCTGGCTGGCGAATAACTTCGATCCGTCCATTTCCTGGAAAGACCTCGAGTGGATCCGTGAATTCTGGGATGGTCCGATGGTGATCAAAGGGATCCTCGATCCTGAAGATGCCCGCGACGCCGTACGCTTTGGCGCGGATGGCATCGTTGTCTCTAACCACGGTGGCCGTCAGCTAGATGGCGTGCTGTCTTCCGCTCGTGCGCTGCCCGCCATTGCCGATGCGGTGAAAGGCGATATCACCATTCTGGCTGATAGCGGGATCCGCAATGGTCTCGACGTTGTACGCATGATTGCGCTGGGCGCGGATAGCGTGCTGCTAGGGCGTGCTTATTTGTACGCGTTGGCGACCCACGGCCAGGCTGGTGTGGCGAATCTGCTGAACCTGATCGAGAAAGAGATGAAGGTGGCGATGACCCTGACAGGTGCGAAGTCGATTAGCGAAATCAGCCATGACTCGCTGGTACAGGAATTGGGTAAGAGCCTGCCTGCCGCGCTGGCCCCGCTCGCCCGGGGTGATGCCGCGTGAGGGAGAATTAAATATCTGTTATTCTGCCCCCCGTTATCAAGGGGGCAGTATGCTTAACATCGTTTTATTCGAACCAGAAATCCCGCCAAATACCGGCAATATTATCCGTCTTTGCGCCAACACCGGCTTTCGTCTGCATATTATAGAGCCAATGGGCTTTACCTGGGACGACAAGCGCCTGCGTCGCGCGGGACTGGATTACCATGAATTTACCGCCGTGCTGCGTCACCCTGATTACGCCGCCTTCGTCGCCGCAGAACATCCTCAGCGCCTGTTTGCTCTGACCACCAAAGGTACGCCAGCGCATAGCGCGGTATGCTATCAGGACGGGGATTATCTGATGTTTGGTCCGGAAACACGCGGTCTGCCAGCCAGCATCCTTGACGCGCTGCCGGCCGAACAAAAAATTCGTATTCCGATGATGCCAGACAGCCGCAGCATGAACCTGTCAAATGCGGTGTCGGTGGTGGTGTATGAGGCCTGGCGCCAGCTAGGGTATCCGGGCGCGGTACTGCGTAGCTGATTATTGTTAGATGGCGGCTAACGCCTGAGTCGGCCTACGTTAATTTGATGAAATTCATTTCGAACGTTATCGGCGCAGACAGATTGAACACGGACTGCACGCAGTCACCGGAGCATACACGCAGTACATGAGGATGACGGGCACAGCCCAGGTTCAATATGGCAAGTAAGATAGCTCGAAATCAGATACCATCTCCATACTCAAAAGTATGATGTATCCCGTTGAAATGCTGATCCATATCCATGGACGGCTTATCGCTGTCAGGCTTGCCGACGATGCGTGCCGGAACGCCTGCTGCAGTGGTATGCGGGGGTACCGGCTGTAAAACGACGGAACCTGCGCCAATCTTCGCGCCGCGCCCGACTTCAATGTTGCCGAGAATTTTTGCTCCCGCACCAATCATCACGCCTTCACGAATTTTCGGATGACGGTCACCGCCGGCTTTACCGGTCCCGCCGAGCGTGACGGATTGCAAAATAGAGACGTCGTTTTCAATCACGGCAGTTTCACCAACCACAATACCGGTGGCGTGATCGAGCATAATTCCACGGCCAATTTTTGCCGCCGGGTGAATGTCTACCTGGAAGCTAACGGACACCTGATTTTGCAGGAAGATCGCCAGCGCCTGACGCCCCTGATGCCACAGCCAATGACCGATACGGTAGGCCTGAAGCGCGTGAAAGCCCTTCAGATACAGCAGGGGGGTGGAATATTTATCGACAGCCGGATCACGCGTGCGTACCGCTTGAATATCACAGGCCGCTGAGGCAATCATTTCAGGATCGGCCGCGTAGGCCTCTTCCACGACTTCGCGAATCGCAATGGCAGGCATGATCGGGGAGGCAAGTTTATTCGCCAGCATATAGCTCAGCGCACTGCCGAGGTTTTCATGCTTGAGCAGCGTTGCGTGGTAAAAACTGGCCAGCATTGGCTCGCATTCCGCCAGCGCCCGGGCTTCCGCTTTAATGTTTTTCCAGACGATATCCAGTTCTTCACACGGCATTGCGTACTCCAGAAGGTAGCAAAACGACCGACCCGTTCTTCGCGGGTCGGGTCGTTATATTCAACAGTTCCTTACAGCTAGTGGCGACTCAGCTCGTCCCTGCGTGCACGGCCTAATAACGTCAATGCTGCCTCGCGCGCGTTTTTTCCGCAATACAATACTTGATAAATTTCCTCGGTTATTGGCATCTCAACACCAAAACGGTGCGCCAATTCACGAACTTCTTTCGTATTGCGGTAGCCTTCAACCACCTGACCAATCTTGTCCTGCGCCCCTTGCACGTCCATCCCCTGGCCGAGCATCATGCCAAAACGACGGTTACGCGACTGGTTGTCGGTACAGGTCAGTACCAGATCGCCTAAACCCGCCATACCCATAAAGGTGGCAGGATCGGCACCCAGTGCCGCGCCAAGGCGAGACATTTCGGTCAGTCCACGGGTGATCAAAGCGGTTCGCGCATTCGCGCCGAAACCGATGCCGTCAGACATCCCCGCGCCAATCGCAATGACGTTTTTCACTGCGCCGCCAAGCTGCACGCCAATGAAATCCGGATTGCTGTAAACGCGGAAGCTCTTGCCGCAGTGCAGCAACTGCTGGAGATCATCAGCAAAGGTGTCGTCCGTCGAGGCCAGAGAAATCGCGGTCGGCATGCCCGCCGCCAGCTCTTTGGCGAACGTCGGACCGGAGATAACCGCCAGTGGAATAGAATTCCCCAGCGCTTCACGCGCGACGTCCTGCAGCAGCCGTCCCGTTTCCGCTTCCAGACCCTTTGTCGCCCAGACCAGACGCGCGTCAGGACGCATCAGCGGTTTGATGTTGCGCAGCACTTCACCAAAGACGTGGCTCGGCACCACCACCAGAATATTACGACTGGCGGCCAGCGCAGTGGCTAAATCACTTTCCAGGCGCAGCGTTTCGGGAAAAGGCACATCAGGAAGGAACGCGACGTTGCAGCGATCGTGCTCGAGGGTCGCGATATGTTTCGGATCATGGCCCCACAGGACAACCTGATGGCCATTTCTTGCCAGGGTGATGGCAAGAGCGGTGCCGTACGAGCCGGCACCAATCACAGTCATTGAAGCATTACTTTGGTTCATCAGGCATCCTGATGTTCTTCAGTACCTTCGCCAGCCTGCTGCTGTAAATAGTTCATGAACAGCGCATCAAAGTTGACCGGTGCAAGGTTCAGTTGCGGGAATGTACCGCGTGAAACCAGGCTGGTGATGCATTCGCGAGCATACGGGAACAGAATGTTCGGGCAGTATGCGCCAAGGCAATGCGCCATCTGAGTCCCTTCAATACCACTAATGGAGAAAATACCGCCCTGCTGAACTTCACACAGGAACGCAGTTTCTTCGCCCAGAGAAGCCGTTACGGTGACACGCAGCACTACTTCATACACATCATCTGCCAGTTGGGTAGATGCGGTATCAAGATCCAGTTTAACCTCTGGCTGCCAATCTTTCTGGAAAACATGCGGTGCATTTGGCGCTTCGAAAGACACATCCTTGGTATAAATACGTTGGATCTGGAAAGCCATTTCAGTGTTATTTTGTTCTGACATGTTGAGAAAACCCTTTAGTGTTGTCCTTTAAATACTTCGGTACGCCTTAACGCAACAGTGGATCCAGTCCACCACGCGCATCCAACGCATACAAGTCGTCACAACCACCAATGTGCTGTGCATCAATAAAAATCTGCGGAACCGTTGTACGGCCACTGCGCTTGATCATCTCTTCACGCTTCACGGCATCGCCGTCGATCGGAAGTTCCTGGAAACTCACACCCTTGCTGTTCAACAGCGCCTTTGCGCGATGGCAAAACGGGCAGGTTGCTTTGGTATAGATCTCAATATTGGCCATGACTTATCTCCAGTGTTCTTTTACCCTGCGGTATGAAAGAAGACGGGTAAATTACTTGCCGCGAACCAGTGGCAGATTCTCGCCACTCCAGCCCGCTACGCCGTCTTTCAGTACAGATACCTGCTCAAAACCGGCTTTAATCAGCGCAGTTGCTGAATCCTGGCACTGCATGCCTGAGCCATCAACCACAATAACAGGTTTGTTTTTGTGTTTTTCCAGCTCGCCAAAATTATTGGCTTTGATTTCGCTCGGCAGCAGGTTAGTGGAGCCTGCGATATGACCTTTACGGAAGTCGTCGCGCTGACGTAAATCCACAATCACCGCATCTTCTTTATTGATAAGACGTGTAGCTTCTCCGCGCGTAATCACCTTAACTTTCGAAGTCAGGCTCTTAAACGTGGTAAATAATACAGCCGCCAGTAACGCAATCCAGGCGATACTCAATACAGGGTGGCGACTAACAAATTGCATAATTTCTTGCATGGGGGGTAACAACTCCCGACTCAGTGATTAAAAAACCAGGAAAGGAGTATACCTGCGCGTTGGCGCAAATACAGCCAGAGCGTGCATTGGATTGCATTTTTGCGGGGCGCTACGGAAAAAAAACGTAAATCCGCGCCCTCTGCGGCGCACTGTGGTCGATTATTTGATCTTCTGGGGCTACTTTATCGATTCAGCTGTAGTAAAATTACGCAATTATTTTTTATCTATTAAGTGTGAGGTTGTCGCAATGTCGGTTTCTAAAAAACCTATGGTACTGGTGATTCTGGATGGCTATGGCTATCGTGAAGACAGCCAGGATAACGCCATCTTTAATGCCAAAACCCCGGTAATGGATGCCCTGTGGGCAAAACGTCCGCATACCCTGATTGATGCGTCTGGCCTGGAAGTCGGCCTGCCCGATCGCCAGATGGGCAACTCCGAAGTGGGCCACGTCAACCTGGGCGCGGGCCGCATCGTGTATCAGGACCTGACCCGTCTGGATGTTGAAATTAAAGAGCGTACTTTCTTCGCTAACCCGGTGCTGACCGATGCGGTTGACCAGGCAAAAAATAGTGGCAAAGCTGTACACATCATGGGCCTGCTCTCTGCTGGCGGCGTTCACAGCCACGAAGATCACATCATGGCGATGGTAGAAATGGCAGCTGAACGTGGTGCTGAGAAAATCTATCTGCACGCTTTCCTTGATGGCCGTGATACCCCACCGCGCAGCGCTGAACATTCACTGCAGAAATTCGAAGAGAAATTTGCCGCGCTGGGCAAAGGTCGCGTAGCGTCCATCATCGGTCGTTACTACGCTATGGACCGCGACAACCGCTGGGATCGCGTTGAACAGGCTTATGACCTGATGACGCTGGCAAAAGGCGAGTTCCAGTTCGCTACGGCTGTTGAAGGCCTGCAGGCTGCTTATGCCCGCGACGAAAACGACGAATTCGTGAAAGCGACCGTGATCCGTGCTGAAGGCCAGGCTGAAGCCGCCATGGAAGACGGCGATGCGCTGATTTTCATGAACTTCCGTGCTGACCGTGCGCGCGAAATCACCCGTGCGTTTGTTAACGCTGACTTTGACGGCTTCGCCCGTAAGAAAGTCGTTAACCTCAACTTTGTGATGCTGACCGAATACGCAGCCGACATCAAAACTGCTGTTGCTTACCCACCAGCGTCTCTGGCCAACACCCTTGGCGAGTGGATGGCGAAGAATGACAAAACGCAGCTGCGTATTTCCGAAACTGAAAAATATGCGCACGTGACCTTCTTCTTTAACGGCGGCGTAGAAGAGCCGTTCAAAGGCGAAGATCGCATCCTGATCAACTCGCCGAAAGTCGCGACCTACGATCTGCAGCCGGAAATGAGCTCTGCTGAGCTGACCGAGAAGCTGGTTGCTGCGATTCAGAGCGGGAAATACGACACCATCATTTGTAACTACCCGAACGGCGACATGGTTGGTCACACCGGGGTGATGGAAGCTGCGGTTAAAGCGGTTGAAGCGCTGGATCACTGCGTTGAGCAGGTGACTAAAGCGGTTGAATCCGTTGGCGGCCAACTGCTGATCACCGCGGACCACGGTAACGCAGAGCAAATGCGCGATCCGTCCACCGGTCAGGCGCACACAGCACACACCAACCTGCCCGTTCCGCTGATTTATGTCGGTGGTAAAAACGTCAAAGCAGTTGAAGGCGGCAAACTTTCTGATATCGCCCCGACGATGCTGACGCTGATGGGTATGGAAATCCCGCAAGAGATGACTGGTAAGCCGCTGTTCATCGTGGAATAATCCCTCCCCATGAGGGGAAAGGCGATTAATACCATCACTCGGGCCGTGAAACTGCGAAAGCTTTCAGTCAGGCCCCTGCTCTACGCCAGCGCGCTTAGCGCTGGCGTATTGCTGTGCGCCTTTTCCGCCCACGCGGACGAGCGCGATCAGCTCAAATCTATTCAGGCTGATATCGCGGCAAAAGAACGCGCGGTACGCCAACAACAACAACAACGCTCCACTCTCCTCGCCCAACTTAAAGCTCAGGAACAGGCCATCGCCGTTGCCGCCAGGCAACTACGCGAAACGCAAAACTCGCTGGCGCAGCTGAATGCGCAAATCACCGAGATGAATGCTGCCCTCGCTAAGCTGGAAAAACAGCGGGCCGCGCAAGAACGTAGCCTGGCAGCCCAACTTGACGCAGCGTTTCGCCAGGGCGAACACACCGGTATTCAGCTCATTCTGAGCGGGGAAGAGAGCCAGCGCGGGCAACGCCTGCAGGCCTATTTCGGCTATCTGAACCAGGCGCGGCAGGAAACCATCGCGCAGTTGAAACAAACCCGCGAAGAGGTCGACGCGCAAAAAGCCGAGCTGGAAGATAAGCAGAGCGAACAGCAGACGTTGCTGTACGAACAGCGCGCTCAGCAGGCTAAACTGGAGCAGGCGCGTAATGAACGCCAGAAGACACTCTCGGGTCTGGAGTCATCGATTCAGCAGGGTCAGCAGCAACTGGGCGAAATGCGCGCCAACGAATCACGCCTGCGTAACAGTATTGCTCGCGCCGAAGCCGCAGCCAAAGCGCGCGCGGAACGTGAGGCACGCGAGGCGCAGGCCGTACGCGATAAACAACAGGATGCGTCACGGAAAGGCTCAACCTACAAGCCAACCGAAAGCGAAAAATCATTGATGTCTCGTACCGGTGGTTTAGGTTCCCCACGCGGCCAGGCATTCTGGCCCGTTCGTGGTCCCACCCTACATCGTTATGGCGAACAGTTGCAGGGTGAGCTACGTTGGAAGGGGATGGTTATTGGCGCATCCGAAGGCACCGAAGTTAAAGCCATTGCCGATGGCCGCGTTATTCTGGCGGACTGGTTGCAGGGCTACGGCCTGGTGGTCGTCGTTGAGCACGGTAAAGGCGATATGAGCCTGTACGGTTATAACCAGAGCGCGCTGGTCAGCGTCGGTACGCAGGTTCGCGCCGGGCAGCCTATTGCACTTGTGGGTAGCAGCGGCGGACAGGGCAGACCGGCACTCTATTTCGAAATTCGTCGCCAGGGTCAGGCGGTCAATCCACAGCCGTGGTTGGGAAGATAAGTTTTGCCTCAATTTCGTCGTCTATTATTCTCTCTCGCCAGCGTGCTGGCCTTCGCAACACCTGTTTTTGCTGGCAAACTCGCCATCGTTATTGATGATTTCGGCTATCGTCCACATACTGAAAATCAGGTTCTGGCGATGCCTTCCACCCTCTCCGTTGCCGTTCTGCCTAATGCCCCACACGCACGAGAAATGGCGATTAAAGCGCATAACAGCGGGCATGAAGTTTTAATCCATCTGCCGATGGCGCCGCTGAGCAAACAGCCGTTAGAGAAAGATACTTTGCGCCCGGAAATGAGCAGCGAAGAGATTGAGCGGATTATTCGCGACGCGGTAAGCAAAGTACCGAATGCGGTTGGGCTGAACAACCATATGGGCAGCGCGATGACCTCCAGCCTGTTCGGCATGCAGAAGGTGATGCAGGCGCTGGAACGCTACGATCTCTACTTCCTGGACAGTATGACCATCGGCAACAGTCAGGCAATGCGCGCAGCATCAGGAACCGGCGTGAAGGTTATCAAACGCAAAGTATTCCTGGATGACACGCAAAACGAAGCCGATATTCGCCGTCAGTTTAATCGCGCCGTTGAGCTTGCGCGCCGCAACGGTTCAGCAATTGCCATTGGGCATCCTCACCCTTCAACGGTTCGCGTCCTGCAGGAGATGCTTTATAACCTGCCAGCAGACATTACGCTGGTTCGCCCAAGCAGCCTGCTCAATGAACCACAGGTAGACACATCCAGACCAAACCTCACTCCGCCGAAAAACGGTAAACCTGATGCGCCACGTAATCCTTTCCGCGGGGTGAAATTATGCAAACCGAAGCAGCCGTTAGAGCCGGTTTACGCCAGCCGCTTCTTCAGCGTGCTCGGTGAAAGCATAACCCAAAGCACGCTGGTGCAGTACATGCGCCTGCAATGGCAGGGCTGGCAATAATCAGTCTTTAATATCCAGCGTTAAATGGGCCAGGCGGCGCGGCGTCAGTGATTTATCGCGCCACTGGCTAAAGCGGATGGCCCACAACAGCACCTGATAACCCAGCTTAACGCTGCAGATATTGCTCACCATGCGCTTAAACATACCCGACACGAATACTTCAGCAATCATCCGTTGGCGGATTTTCTCGTCCGGCTCTTTACGTATGCAATGACAAACGCGTAGCGCTTCGTAAATCACCTGCTGTTTGAACTCCGGATAAATTGGAATGCGTCCAGCGTAATCGTGATTCATCTTATCCAGCAGACGGGTAATTTTGATGTAGTGGCGTTGATAGGCGAGGTTTTTCAGCCCGGTGCGTGGCAGGCGACTGACGGACGCGCCGTGCAGGAAGTATTTATACAATGGGACTTCCGTGTAACGCGCGCGTTTCGCATTAAACATAAACTCTGTCGTCCAGATAATATCCTGGTGGTGCAGACCGGATAAGAAGGTCAGTCCTGCGTCGCGGATGGTCTGATGACGGTATACGCCCATCCAGACAACATGCCGCCAACGGCGACTGGCTAACGCTTTGCGTAACCAGTCTGGCCCGGTCATCACGCCGGTAGAACGAATTCGTTCGGCAGGAATAGATGCCCAGGTGTGGCCTGTCTCCGCAATACACCAATCAGCGTTGCACTGCGCAACATCCAGATTATCCTTCAGCGCCATAGTCATCAGCGTTTCATACATTTCCGGATAGGCAATATCATCGCCGTCTACGTACGCGATGTATTCGCCCCTGGCAACTTCCATACCGGTATTACGTGCCGCAGATACCCCTCCATTGCGCTGGTGCAACAGATGAACGTGCGGGTAACGATCCGCATAAGACTGAGCAAGCTCCGCTGAGTTATCCGTAGAACCATCATTAACAATGATGATCTCCATGTTCTTCCAGGTTTGCGCAATCAGCGAATCCATACACGCAATGAACGGTTCACCCGTGTTGTAAAGCGGCATAATGACGCTCAGGAGACCAGGGATATAGGTCATATAAAATCCAGCCAAACAATAGAGTTATCGGCACTTTTTAGCATATTAAGCGGTAGATTTTCAGAAAAAATTATTAATTCTTTAGCAGAAAATGCGCCGGGCAGGAGCGAGCGTGCAAGCAAAAAATCCCTGGATGATAATGATAATCAACATCCAGGGACATACACAGAATCCACTAACTGGATAGGGTTAATCCCAGCTCAGGATCACTTTCCCTGACTGGCCAGAGCGCATCGCGTCAAAGCCCTGCTGGAATTCATCGATGGAGAATCGATGGGTGATGATCGGCGACAAATCCAGACCAGACTGAATCAATGCGGCCATCTTGTACCAGGTCTCAAACATCTCACGACCGTAGATACCTTTAATAAACAATCCTTTAAAGATAACTTTAGTCCAGTCGATGGACATGTCTGATGGTGGAATACCCAGCATAGCAATCCGGCCACCGTGGTTCATGGTGTCCAGCATGGCGCGAAACGCTGGCGGCGCACCGGACATCTCCAGACCGACATCAAACCCTTCGGTCATGCCCAGTTCAGCCATCACGTCGCTCAGACTCTCTTTCGAGACGTTGACCGCGCGAGTGATGCCCATTTTACGCGCCAGCTCAAGGCGATACTCATTAACATCGGTAATCACCACGTGACGCGCGCCAACGTGCTTCGCAACCGCCGCTGCCATAATACCGATTGGACCTGCACCGGAAACCAGCACATCTTCCCCAACCAGATCGAACGACAGCGCCGTGTGCACCGCATTACCGAACGGATCGAAGATAGATGCAAGGTCGTCAGAGATGTTGTCCGGGATTTTAAACGCGTTAAATGCCGGGATCACCAGGTATTCAGCAAAGCAGCCAGGACGGTTTACGCCAACACCGGTCGTATTGCGACACAGGTGAGTACGCCCTCCGCGGCAGTTACGGCAATGCCCGCAGGTGATATGACCTTCGCCTGAAACGCGATCGCCAATTTTAAAGCCTTTAACTTCCTGGCCGATGCCAACAACTTCGCCGACATATTCATGTCCAACGACCATCGGTACCGGGATGGTTTTTTGCGACCATTCATCCCAGTTATAAATGTGAACGTCAGTCCCGCAGATGGCTGTTTTACGGATTTTAATCAGCAAATCGTTATGGCCGACTTCCGGTTCAGGAACGTCGGTCATCCAAATGCCCTCTTCCGCTTTCAGTTTGGATAACGCTTTCATTTCACATCCTCAGGCAATAACGCCCAGTTGTTTACCAATGCGTGTGAACGCCTCAACAGCACGCGTAATCTGCTCAGGGGTATGCGCCGCAGACATCTGGGTACGAATACGCGCCTGACCTTTTGGAACCACCGGATAGAAGAATCCAGTAACGTAAATCCCCTCTTTTTGCAGCTCGCGGGCGAACTCTTGCGCCACTACCGCATCCCCCAACATGACCGGGATAATTGCGTGATCCGCTCCCGCTAACGTAAAGCCTGCGGCCGACATTTGCTCGCGGAACTGACGTGCGTTCGCCCACAGGCGATCGCGCAGCTCGCTGCCCGCTTCGACCATCTCCAGCACTTTAATGGAGGCAGAAACAATTGCAGGAGCCAATGAGTTGGAGAACAGATACGGACGGGAACGCTGACGCAACCACTCAACAACCTCTTTGCGCGCTGCGGTATAACCGCCAGATGCGCCGCCGAGCGCTTTACCCAGCGTACCAGTGATGATGTCCACACGCCCCATCACGTCACAGTATTCATGTGAGCCACGACCATTTTCGCCGACAAAGCCGACAGCATGGGAATCATCAACCATAACCAGCGCGTCGTATTTATCCGCCAGGTCACAAACGCCTTTCAGGTTAGCGATCACACCATCCATAGAGAACACGCCATCGGTGGCGATGAGGATATGACGAGCTCCCGCTTCACGCGCTTCTTTCAGGCGCGCTTCCAGTTCGACCATGTCGTTGTTGGCATAACGGAAACGCTTTGCTTTACACAAGCGAACGCCGTCAATGATAGAAGCGTGGTTGAGCGCATCTGAGATAATCGCATCTTCTGCGCCCAGCAGCGTTTCAAACAAACCGCCGTTGGCGTCAAAGCAGGAAGAGTAAAGGATGGCATCTTCCATACCGAGGAATGCCGCCAGTTTTTGCTCCAGTTGCTTATGGCTGTCCTGGGTACCGCAAATAAAGCGGACCGAAGCCATACCAAATCCGTGAGAATCCATACCTGCTTTTGCCGCTGCAATCAGTTCCGGGTGGTTCGCCAGCCCCAGATAGTTGTTTGCACAAAAGTTAATAACGTGGCTTCCGTCCGCCACGGTGATATCCGCCTGCTGGGCAGACGTAATAATGCGCTCTTCTTTAAACAATCCTTCCGCACGTGCGGTTTCAAGATCGTTCGTTAACTGTTTGTAAAAATCCCCACGCATTTCAATTCTCCAGACTGGGCAAATTTCAGCACATATTACCCAAAGCTATACGCTGATACGAGATGACGCATCATCACTTCATCAAAATGAAGCATAAATCACGTCAACCCACATGGCATATCGGTGAATGGCTGAAGCCTGAGCCATGTAGTGATATGATAGAAAGTATTCGTGTCTGAGATTGTCTCTGACTCCATAATTCGAAGGTTACATTTATGATCATCGTTACCGGCGGCGCGGGCTTTATCGGCAGCAACATCGTTAAATCATTGAATGATAAAGGCATCACCGACATCCTGGTGGTGGACAACCTGAAAGACGGCACCAAGTTTGTTAACCTGGTGGATCTGAATATTGCTGACTACATGGACAAGGAAGACTTCCTGATCCAGATTATGGCCGGAGAAGATTTCGGCGATATCGAAGCGATTTTCCACGAAGGCGCATGCTCCTCCACCACCGAGTGGGACGGTAAGTATATGATGGATAACAACTATCAATACTCCAAAGAGCTGCTGCACTACTGCCTGGAGCGTGAAATCCCGTTCCTGTACGCGTCCTCTGCCGCCACCTATGGCGGTCGCACTTCTGATTTCATCGAATCTCGTGAATATGAGAAACCGCTGAACGTCTACGGCTACTCAAAATTCCTGTTCGACGAGTACGTTCGTCAGATCCTGCCAGAAGCCAATTCTCAGATTGTTGGCTTCCGCTATTTCAACGTCTACGGACCGCGTGAAGGCCATAAAGGCAGCATGGCGAGCGTCGCTTTCCACCTCAACACCCAGCTCAACAATGGCGAAACACCAAAACTGTTCGAAGGCAGTGAAAACTTCAAACGTGATTTCGTTTACGTGGGCGATGTGGCTGCGGTGAACCTGTGGTTCCTGGAAAACGGGGTTTCCGGCATCTTTAACCTTGGTACCGGTCGTGCGGAATCTTTCCAGGCCGTTGCCGATGCAACGCTTGCGTACCACAAAAAAGGCAGCATTGAGTACATCCCATTCCCGGAAAAACTGAAAGGTCGCTACCAGGCATTTACCCAGGCCGATCTGACTAACCTGCGCGCAGCGGGCTATGACAAGCCGTTTAAAACCGTTGCTGAAGGCGTAACGGAATATATGACCTGGCTGAACCGCGACGTGTAAGTATGAAAATTTTGGTGGTAGGCCCGTCCTGGGTGGGCGACATGATGATGTCGCAAAGTCTCTATCGCACGCTTAAGGCGCGCTATCCCCAGGCGATAATCGACGTGATGGCACCTGCATGGTGCCGTCCGTTATTGTCGCGCATGCCGGAAGTTAACGAAGCTATCGCCATGCCACTGGGACACGGCGCGCTGGAGATCGGCGAGCGGCGTAAACTCGGTCATAGCCTGCGTGAAAAACGCTATGACCGCGCCTATGTGCTGCCTAACTCTTTTAAATCCGCTCTGGTACCTTTCTTTGCTGGCATTCCCCATCGTACCGGTTGGCGTGGTGAGATGCGCTACGGCCTGCTAAACGATGCGCGTGTGCTGGATAAAGACGCATGGCCGCTGATGGTCGAACGCTATGTAGCCCTGGCCTATGATAAAGGCGTGATGCTATCAGCTAAAGATTTGCCGCAACCTCTGCTATGGCCGCAGTTGCAGGTAAGCGAAGGTGAAAAATCCCTGACCTGTCGTCAGTTCTCCCTTTCTGCCGAACGCCCCATCATCGGCTTTTGCCCGGGCGCGGAATTTGGGCCGGCGAAACGCTGGCCTCATTACCACTACGCAGAACTGGCGAAGCAACTGATCGATGAAGGTCATCAGATTGTGCTGTTTGGCTCTGCAAAAGATCATGACGCCGGAAATGAGATCCTGGCGACGCTGAGCGTTGATCAGCAGGCCTGGTGTCGTAATCTGGCGGGCGAAACACAGCTTGAGCAGGCCGTCATTCTTCTCGCCGCCTGCAAAGCGGTGGTCACCAACGACTCTGGATTAATGCACGTTGCCGCAGCGTTGAATCGACCTCTGGTAGCGTTGTATGGCCCCAGCAGCCCGGATTTTACTCCGCCGCTTTCACACAAGGCGCGCGTGATTCGTTTGATTACGGGCTATCACAAAGTGCGCAAGGGCGATGCGGCAGAAGGCTATCACCAGAGCCTGATTGACATTACACCTCAGCGCGTACTGGAAGATCTCAACGACCTGTTGTTACAAGAGGAAGCCTGACGGATGCGCGTACTGATCGTTAAAACATCGTCTATGGGCGATGTACTGCATACGTTACCGGCATTAACCGATGCGCAGCAGGTCATACCGGATATTCAATTTGATTGGGTAGTGGAAGAAGGCTTCGCGCAGATCCCATCCTGGCATGCAGCCGTTGACCGGGTTATTCCAGTGGCGATCCGCCGCTGGCGTAAAGCCTGGTTTTCAGCGCCGATTAAAGCCGAGCGTAAAGCCTTTCGCGATGCGGTACGTTTACAGCAGTATGACGCGATAATTGATGCGCAGGGTTTGGTTAAAAGTGCCGCGTTGGTTACGCGTCTGGCACATGGCATCAAGCATGGTATGGACTGGAGCACGGCGCGCGAACCATTGGCGAGCCTGTTTTATAATCGCAAACATCACATTGCCACACAGCAGCACGCGGTAGAACGTACGCGTGAATTGTTCGCCAAAAGTCTGGGATATTCCAGGCCCCAGTCGCAAGGTGATTACGCTATCGCTCAGCATTTTCTGAAAGAACGTAATGCTAATGCGGGCCAGTATGCCGTATTTCTGCATGCCACAACGCGTGATGATAAGCACTGGCCAGAAGCGAACTGGCGGGAGCTAATTGGCCTGTTAAATAACGCTGGCATACGTATTAAACTGCCATGGGGGGCTCCCCATGAAGAAGCACGAGCCCGTAGGCTGGCAGATGGTTTTTCTTATGTTGATGTTCTTCCACGGATGACTCTGGGAGAGGTCGCTCGCGTACTGGCGGGGGCAAAATTCGTGGTGTCGGTTGATACAGGCCTGAGTCATTTAACCGCTGCGCTGGATCGCCCTAATATTACGTTGTACGGTCCAACGGACCCAGGATTGATTGGTGGGTATGGGAAGAATCAATACACACAGCAGAGCCATTCCGGAAAATTGCAGGATCTGGACGCTAGCGTAGTCAACGTATCGCTAATTGATAATAATTTGCTTTAACTTTAAGAGACGAACCATGCTTCGCCAACACATGTTTTCTCGCTTTATTTTTAGTATAAAAAACAATCCATTCGATTTTATATACTTCTTATTTTATGCCGGGATCCTGGCAACTCTTGCGATGGTGCTGGTCAATCCAGATGAAGCGCTGAAGGTATTTATTTTCTCCACGGCTCTGTCTCTGCCGCTTATAGGGAAAAATATAAAGCATGTGTGCAGTAACAAAAAAAACCTGGTTTTACCTTTTATGCTACTGCTCTTCGGTTTACTCCAGATGATATGGGTGGAAATATTTAAACAACCGGGTTCAGCTTTTACCGGGGCCTACCGTTCATATCAGAACGGTGGCAAAGTGATGGTTTTTGCCGCACTGGTTATGACCGCTTTGACATTGCGAGAGCCATGTGCCAACAAAACTCGCATTACCAATATCTGGACGATCTTTACTGCGATCGGTCTGTATCTTTTCGCAGGCTACCAGCTTGCCGAAGCAGTTGAACCTTTAAACTACCGTGTTGCACTTGGTTTTGAACATCAAACCGGCACAGCCTATGCTCTTTCGCTAATTGCGTTACTGGCATCACAAGCCATTATTAACCTACGCCTGAAACGCTCCGTTTTAGTCTATCTCTTACATTTTTTGATATCGCTGGCGGTTATCATCACAACGCAGACCCGTGCAGCGATCTTAGTTTATCCGATCCTGAGTATCGGACTATTTTTCATGCACTACCGCCACAACCACAACATACTGTTAAGGGCGCTACTGGGTTTTGTAATACTGGTCGGGATTGCTGCAATCCCCTTAAAACCCGTCATTGAAAGTCGCTACCAGAACTTCCTGGTCGATCTGCACTCTTATAATCAAAACAACAGCAATACCTCTATTGGTGCGCGACTTGCGATGCAACGGGCAGGAATTGAATCTGGGAAAGGTCATGACTGGGGGCAGTCACTTGAACAACGCGGAGCGGAAATTCAGCAACTTGCCGTTCAGGATACCTCCTTGCAAGGGGCGCTTGAGTTCATTAACGTCCATCTGCATAACGAAATTATTGATACCTTTTCGCTAAAGGGCATCCCTGGGGTTGTTGTGCTACTCTTGCTCTATATAGCCATGTTTTTAACAGCTTACTGGCAACGTAGCCCCCTGTTGTTCGTCATCTCAGGCGCTATCGCTATCTATGGCTTGAGTGATTTATTATTATATGCAAAAGGTGAAGCCCTGAGCAGCATGCTAGCGTTATGTATAGCAGTAATGCTGAGCTCGAATCCAACGAGAGAACGGTGCAATGATTAACGCTTCAGGTTATTTACTGAGCATTATTATACCTGCGTACAACAATGCTGAATTTATCACAGCGACGTTGGCGTCGATCCATCAGAGTATTACTGATGATGTTGAGCTAATCATTGTTAATGATGGCTCAACAGATTTAACTGAAGAGCGTATCAAGGCATTTTATCGCGAGCAGAAATGCAACAACGTTAAGTATATAAGTCAAAAAAATCAAGGCGTTGCTATCACTCGTAATGTTGGACTTACCCATGCAACGGGGAAATATATTGGGTTTGTTGACAGTGATGATATTGTCTGCCCGGATTATTTCACTATCCTACTCCCTGAATTAAGGGCGGAAAAGTATGATATTGTGGAGTTCAACTTAACCAGAGATATCAATAAGTTGCATCAGAGAAAGCCTGAGGCAAAAAACTCTCTGGTGCAACACGAAATCATTTTAACAGACGATAACTACGCGCCGCTGATACCAACTTTTCGTGCAGGACAATGGCATCTTATGACGAAAATCTTTCATCGCGACGTAATTGGTATGGATCGATTTGAAGAACACCGCCGCTATGAAGATGTCATTTTTTGTCCGTTTCAATATTTCAAATGCCGCTCTATTTTAAAAATAGAGCACAAACTATATTTCTACCGGGTAAATGATAAAAGTATTACCGAGAACATCATTGATAGTGATGCGGATAGTATCTTTTTTGCTATGCGAAAAATGTATAGCTACGTAAATGAAAATAATGCAAAACGTACTGTTGCCACATTGATGATCATCAACTGTTTTCTGGAAGGTCGCAAACTGTTACGCAAGAAAAAAGGCTATTATCGCTATAATGAAAGTATGCTGAATGATATTAAAAATGCGCTTGCATGCTGTGACACGAAAATCGTCAAGAAAAAAATAATTCTCAAGATGAAATATCCCCATGTTGACCGCTCCATTTCTGAAATGAGATATAAATTAATATCTGCTTGCAAGAACTTATTTTTTCGAAAAGGATTTTAATATGTTTGATAAAGTCGATCGAGTTCTCATTTGCAAGCTCAAATTTTATGGGGACGTTCTGTTAACAACACCAGTCATTGCCAGCCTTCGCGCTCGTTATCCACAGGCCAAGATCGATCTGCTCCTCTATAAAGATACCAAAGCAATCTTAGCCGCCCACAAAGATATCAATAATTTTTATCTCATTGAAAAAAAACAAGGCCTGTTGGCAACAGTAAAAAATTATCTTTCAGTGCGTCAACAACTGAAAAAAAATCACTATGACCTGATTATTAACCTCACCGAACAATGGCCAATTGGTGTCCTTATCGCAACACTACGTCGTCCCTCAATTGCCTTTCAGCGCGAGAAAGATCACTGGAACCGACTTTTTACGCGAGTAACCCCCTCCATTGGGACACATATTGTTGAACAAAACCTATCGATTCTAAAAGGCATTGGTTTTAGCGAAGCAGAATTGAAGAAAGAGATGTCACTGAGTTATCGGCAGGACGATTATCAACATCTGGTATCCCTGTTACCCACGTTGCCTGCGCAGAAATATGTCGTTATTCAGCCCACTGCCAGGCAAGAGTTTAAATGCTGGGATGATGAGAAGTTTGCGCATGTTATAGACCACCTGCATCAGCGTGGTTTGCATGTTTATCTTACCTGTGGGCCAGCATTAAGTGAGCAGCAACAGGTTCAGCGCATTGCTGAACTGTGCCAATCTCCCCCCGACCTGACGCTGGCAGGTAAAACGACCTTCCTGCAACTAGCTGCGTTGATCGACCATGCTGTTTTGTACATTGGTGTCGATTCTGCACCTATGCATATGGCAGCAGCGCTAAAGACACCGCAAGTTTGCCTGTTTGGTGCCACCAATTTTCAACAATGGAAGCCGTGGTCTGATAAAGCCATTTTGATTTGGGCTGGCGAATACCATCCGATGCCTTCGCGGGATGAACTTGACCGGTCAAAAAAATATCTGACATGGATACCGCAACAGGCCGTGGTTGACGCTATCGATACGGTACTTCATGATAATGACAATGTTCAAGGTAATGAGAAAGCATAAATGGACAACAAAAATAACATTATTAATATTGCTTACTGTACAGATGCTAATTATCTGGAATATGTAGCAGTGTCCATTATGTCTGTAATAATGAACAACCCGGAACAGAACCTGTCATTTTTTGTCTTTGTCTATGACGTTACTGACGAAGAAATCAATAAACTGCGTTCTACCAGTGATAAAATTCAGGTTATCAATATCGATAAAGAAGAGATTGAAAAGTATAACAATGACTTTGCAATCAAACACCTGAACCGCTCTACCTATATGCGTCTGGCCGTACCGCGCTTACTAAAAGATAAAATTGAGCATTTTATCTATTTAGATGCTGATACCCTGTGTTTTGATAAGCTCAATGGTATTAACAGCATTGATATCAGCAACGTCATTTGCGCAGTTAGCCACGACGCCCTCGATATTCATGATACAAAAAATGCCAAACGCCTGGGTTTGAGTACTGATCATTATTTTAATGCTGGTTTTTTATATATTAACATTGAAAATTGGATCAAGTTTGATATTGAAAATAAAGCAAATACAGTGTTATTTGAACAAGGTAAATCCTTGCCTTATTTTGACCAGGATGCCCTGAACATCGCAATTGATGGCAACGTTAAATTTATTGATAAGCGATGGAATTTCTTATTTAACTGGTTCACAGATCAGCAAAAAGATACCTTTTTCTATCAAAAAGATATCTTGCCTAGAATTATTCATTTCACTGGTGGAAGAAAACCCTGGTATAAAGAGCATACCGGGCTTTCACAGCAACTTTATCTTTTCTACCATCATTTCACGCCATGGCGAAACGCTGAAATGCGCTCTTATGCTCCACGTATGAGGCCTACTGATTATCGGGTTTACTCGCGTCAGGAAGCCAAAAGAGGGAATTACTGCGCATCTATCAGATGGTACATAAAATACCTTAAGACTAAGATACGTTAATAAAAAACTCCCTTACGGGAGTTTTTTTACTTACTTTTTAACTTTTCCCGCAAATAACCAATATAGCTAATTACCGAGGTAAAATACTTTCCTTGTAATCGTTCATGACGGGATTTCTTTTTATACTGCTTTGGCGTTCTGGCAGGTAGCAATGGAACATCTGCCCAAGGTGAAGCTTTCCAGGCTTCAACAAAAAACTGTGCTGAAGGGTAATTTGCCCATGAATTCCATGGCTTAGTCACACCAACATAGTGAATTAGAACAGTATCACTCGTAATATATTCTTTATATCGATAAAGATCTTTGCTTTTTAATTCTTGTTTTATACCATAAATAGCATTAAATCTTCTCTCCAGAAAAATCACCTTATTTAAGAAAAGAATATTCAAAACATCTTGATCCGGAAATGAGAGTTTATTATTTTTGTCCAGTAGGATATTAAAGGCTGCGCTGATATAATGCTGCTCTTTCCATTTTTTCAGATTTGCGTAAATGACACCAGAATTGAAATAGTCTCTGTTTTTCTCAATATCTCTAGCAGGGCTATCATCAACATCAGTAATCACAGCAGCAACATGTTCACTAAGATCGATTTGCGTAAGCTCAATAAGTGAGCCTTTACATATTACATCTGCATCAATATATAGAAGCGAATCGATTTTCTCACCAAGATATTCAAAAGCAATAAATCTGAAGTACATTGCATGTGACCAAGCATGGCCACTTGGTAATACTTTCAACCCATTAGCATCCATAACATAAATAGAGATATTTGTAGAGAATCTCTCTGCTAATTTTGCAATCCGCTGCTGGTAATCAGCATCAATATAGTCAGTAAAAAGATGAAAGTGGATATTTAAATCTTTATTATTCAATAGCACCGATGTCATCGAGATGGCGGCACCAAACATAAAATTCCTGTCAACACCCCAGGCAATATTAAGCTGTGTTTTTATTTCTGTTGGCGCTTGATTAAACTCAAGTATCTTTTTTATAGACTGATGACAATCAAAGTTCATTCGCTACACCTTTTTAATCGATTATCAATAAATTACTTTTTATATTCAATATGCTTTTGAACTGTGTAACTTATTTTTTATATACATTACATGACTGAGTACCGATCGGATATATTTACGCTGTACTCTTTCATGCCGGGATTTACGCTTATACAACTTTGCCGTATTTGCATTTAATAATGATTTTTCCGCCCATGCAGATTTCTCATATGCGTCGATGAAGAATTTAGCCACCGGATATTTTGCCCAGCTATGCCATGGCTTAGTGACACCGACATAATGTATTAAAATCGTATCATCTGTAATATAATCCTGGTAAACTTTATCGTTTTTATTTTTTAATTCCTGATCTACACCATAAATGCAGTTAAAATCCCGTCTCAGGAAAATCACATTACCAACGAACAATATATTTAGAACATCCTGATCAAAATACAGGAGTTCCTTTTGACGTTTATCTAAAATAGAAAATGCCTTGGTCAATAACTGCTGCTCCCGCCAAACTTCAAGATTCGCAAATACCACCCCGGAGTTAAAGTACCCATTACTCAGTTCAGGAATACCGAGTCTGTTTCCGGATTTAATACGCACTTCATCGATATCATTAATGACAGCAGCATATTCCCCACAGAAATTAACCTCGGTAAACTCTCGTAGAGAACCTTTACAAATAACATCGGCATCAAGATACAATACGGAGCTTAATTCTGTGCTTAAATATTCAAATGCGAAATAACGATAGTACATTGCATAAGTCCATGCTTTCGTACTCGGCAACTCACGAAATGCCGCATTATCGAACACAAGAACAGTCACAGTCGTGCTATACATTTGCGTCAGGCGTTTTACGCTCTCCAGATAATCATCATCTACATAGTCTGTTGCTATATAAAAGTGGATATCTATATCAGGATTATTCACTAATACAGAGGTCATAGAAATGCCGGATCCAAATAAAAAATTACGATCGACACCATACGCAACACTTAGTTTTTTACTCTTCTCATGCGCAGAACTGTCGATAACATGTTTTTGAATGATTAGCTTCTGGAAATCAATGTTCATAATAAAATGGCCTCAAACTTCATGTGTTATTTATAGCGCTTTTCTAATTGTTCTTTGTCTTATTTTTTGCGCTTTTGTGACAGCCTGTTCAAACAACCTGACTTCCTGACGAAAGATTTCACGTAGTGGCATCGAAAAATAGACACGTAAAAAACGGTAGATATCTCTGGACGTCAGACCGATCTCAAGTGAAGAGAAATAGAGTCCGATCAAATCCTTATCCCGCCAACGGCGCGGTACATGCTGACGTATTTGTGCACGATGCAAATCAATCACGGAGAGTTTGATATCCGCAACATCTACCGGCATTGGCTGTTGGAGTAGGAAATGGCAAATATAACAATCCCGATGATTTACCCCGCCCCGATGCATTTTACCCACCATTTCTGCCACGCGGGTAATAATGGTCCGTTTTAATACAAAATCAGGACGCTCAACTCCCCACCTTGCACAAAAATCTTCAAGGCTGATGGCAGGAGAGAGATCTTCAGTGATGATAAATGAGGTTCGCTCTAACGGATTCAGTCCTTTCTGCCCAAATGCAACACCAGTCATTGTGTCAACATTGAGTTCTTGTAAGCGATGAATTGCCAGCCACTCCCGGTCTGCGCCCAGTACTGGCATACGTAAAGAAATAAGGTTTTTCACCACTTCTTTAAGTGTGGTTCCATGATGATATTTAAGAAAATAACCCTTCCCCATCATTTCAAAACGCAGGGTACGCCGAGTTTCCAGCGCACGAAAAATTTCCCCATCCAGCTTTGTAACTTCCGTAAACGGGTCTTTTCCTTGCCATTGCGTGGCAAATGGTTCTTTTAATTCAATCATTATCCAGACCTAAAATGATGTCAGCAGCCTTATCCGCGAGGCTGTAGAGATCTTCTGTATCAGCAAAATGCCGCGCGTTCTCGGTCCAACGACTTCTCTGCTCATTATTTTGCAGCGCATCGAAAAGTGCTTCATTCAGATTTACCTGCTCAAAGGGTTCAGGAATTACGACCCCGCACCGGGCCGCATTAATATAACCCGCATAGCCGCATACTTCTGTGGTTAATACGGGCAGTCCGGCAACTACAGCCTCCAATAAGACAATACCAGCAGCTTCCTGAACAGCAGGGTGAAGCAATAAATCAGCAGCAGACATCAATTCAGCGACATCATCTCGCCCCGAGAAAAACTGTACGTGTTCTTCAATACCCAATTGACAAGCCAGAGAACGGTAACGATCGGCCTTATCCTGACCAACGACCATCAATCGCGTACGGTGACGTATAGCATCAGGAAGAGAAGCCAACGCCCGTAATGTTCTTGGCACACCTTTACGTTTGAAATCAGAACCCACCTGCAGAAGCAGGAACTGATCGAAACCAATACCGTTTTTTTCTCTAACAATCTGCCTGCTGTTTTCAGGTTGCTGGCTGTACTTTCTGTCAGGGTAGATTCCTGGTGGGAGGATACGAAAACGCTGGCTCTCAGTTTGGTAATGATGTTTGAAGTCACCAATTTGTTTATCGGTTAACATCAAAAGCGTGGTGTCAGCACCTTGCTGAAATGCGGCTTTTTCAAATGCAGTGAAATGCCGGTACCGACGCGTCAACTTGTAGAAAAAGCCTTTCTCACGGGCCACTTTCTCCGCGTAGCAAACGTCGGCTGCATAATACACATCCAACCCAGGCATTTTGTTAAACCCGACGACACGATCGACGGGATGCTGACTTAAATAAGCCTTAACCCACTTATAATATTGCTCATTTCTCCCATGATTTGTTCTGGATGTGACAGGAACGAGTATAATTTCCAGTCCTTCCGGACGCTCACCCTGCCATGACTGGGTAAACACCTGAACATGATGACCACGTGCAGCAACCGTAAGCGCTACCCGCAAGAAATCACGCTGTAACCCACCATAGGGAAAATATTTGTACAAACAAAAAGCAATATTCATGCATTAATATCCGCATCGCGTCACCAGACATACCCGGTCTACAACATCAGAGGCATGTAATCCTTGCATAAACCGACCAAAGATTACCTCCCATGTTTTCGAAAGATTTCTGCCTGCTAGCTACCTGAAATTGCGCAGTAGTATATCATTTATTATCACGCATTCCGAAATGAATATTTTTTGAACAAAATTTAGAATAACCTATTAAAAACATTAAGATACAAAAGGAATCAATTCACCAAAAAACTCACGCCGCACAAGACGTTAAGTCATGTAAATGTACCAATAGACATTATTGAAATAGCTACCGGTTAAAACAATGCCTCACGAATTCCATCGTTTTGAGACAACCTGGATAAAAATGATGGTAAAGCCACAGCTAAATACATAGAATCCCCAGCACATTCATAAGTCAGCTACCATTATGCTCGAATTGCTTTACACCGCCCTTTTCTACCTTATTCAGCCTTTGATCTGGGTACGGCTTTGGGTGCGCGGACGTAAGGCTCCGGCCTACCGTAAACGCTGGGGTGAGCGCTACGGCTTTTACCGCCATCCGCTAAAACCAGGCGGCATCATGCTTCATTCAGTTTCCGTGGGCGAAACACTGGCAGCTATCCCATTAGTCCGCGCTCTACGACATCGTTACCCCGACTTGCCGATTACGGTCACCACCATGACACCAACCGGCTCCGAGCGCGTACAATCCGCTTTTGGCCCTGACGTTCAGCATATTTATCTGCCATACGATTTACCGGATGCCCTAAACCGTTTCCTGAATAAAGTTGACCCCAAGCTGGTGTTGATTATGGAAACCGAGCTGTGGCCGAATCTGATCGCGGCACTGCATAAGCGCCATATTCCGCTGGTCATTGCCAATGCACGTCTTTCTGCTCGCTCAGCTGCTGGCTACGCTAAATTAGGTAAATTTGTTGGCAAGCTACTGCGCCGAATTACGTTAATTGCCGCCCAGAATGAAGAAGATGGCGCACGTTTTATTGCGCTTGGGGCCAGAAGCAATCAGGTCACCGTTACCGGTAGCCTGAAGTTTGATATTTCCGTCACGCCGCAGCTGGCCGCAAAAGCGGTTACATTGCGTCGTCAATGGGCACCTCACCGCCCGGTATGGATCGCAACCAGCACCCACGACGGTGAAGAAAGCATTATTATTGCCGCCCATCAGGCGTTATTAAACCAGTTCCCTAATCTTTTACTGATTCTGGTACCCAGACATCCTGAACGGTTCCCGGATGCCATTAACCTCGTACGCCAGGCTGGGCTAAGCTATACAACACGTTCCTCGGGCGAAGTTCCGTCATCAGGTACCCAGGTCGTAATCGGCGACACCATGGGTGAGCTGATGTTGCTGTACGGCATTGCCGACCTTGCTTTTGTCGGCGGTTCGCTGGTTGAACGCGGTGGGCACAACCCACTGGAGGCCGCGGCGCACGCCATTCCGGTACTGATGGGGCCACATACTTTTAATTTTAAAGATATTTGCGCCCGTCTCGAACAAGCAAGTGGATTGATCACCGTCACCGACGCAACCACGCTGGTGAAAGAGGTCTCTTCTTTACTGACCGATGCAGATTATCGTAATTTTTATGGCCGTCACGCAGTTGAAGTTCTGTATCAAAATCAGGGCGCGCTTCAGCGTCTGCTGCAGCTGCTGGAACCTTATCTGCCACCCAAAACGCATTGAGGCAAGTCATGCAAAAACGGGCGATTTATCCAGGAACCTTTGATCCCATTACTAACGGCCACCTCGATATCGTGACACGAGCGACAAGCATGTTCGATCACGTAATCCTGGCAATTGCCGCAAGTCCCAGTAAAAAACCGATGTTTACTCTGGAAGAGCGCGTTGAGCTGGCACAACAGGCAACAGCGCATCTCGGCAATGTGGAGGTTCTGGGATTCAGCGACCTGATGGCGAACTTTGCCCGCGATAATCAGGCTAACATTCTGATCCGTGGCCTACGTGCGGTGGCTGATTTTGAGTATGAAATGCAGCTGGCCCATATGAACCGTCATCTGATGCCACAACTGGAAAGCGTCTTTCTGATGCCGTCTAAAGAGTGGTCATTTATCTCATCATCATTGGTGAAAGAAGTTGCCCGCCACCAGGGTGACGTGACGCACTTTCTGCCGGAAAACGTGCATCAGGCATTATTGAGTAAACTGAAGTAATGTGTCTGGCCGAATGAGGCATACGCCACGTCCGGCCGATAATGGTGTTATTTCTGACAGCGACGGCAATAAAACGTTGTGCGCTGAGCATGTTTTGTCGCAATGATTGGCGCGCCGCATACGCGACAGGGTTCACCTTCTCTCCCATAGACCTGCAGCTCCTGGGCAAAATAGCCCGGCTTACCGTCACTTTGCAGAAAGTCCTTCAGCGTGGTCCCCCCCTGCTCGATAGAACGCAGCAAAACCGCCTTGATAACACGCACCAGCAGTTCGCACTCATCCTGCGACAAAGATGACGCCAGGCGGTCAGGATGGATACCTGCCGCAAACAGCGACTCGCTGGCATAGATGTTTCCCACCCCCACTACCAGCTTGTTATCCATCAGCCAGGGCTTAATCGCGGTTTTCTTCTTCGCACATTTCTGCTGCAGATAACCAGCATTGAAATCGTCGCTCAGCGGCTCAGGGCCAAGATGGGCGAGGACATTATGCCCATCCAGCTCTTTAGTCCACAGCCAGGCGCCAAAACGACGAGGATCGGTATAGCGCAGGACTTTGCCGTTACTCATCACTAAGTCGACGTGGTCATGCTTTTCTGCCGGAAGCTCTTCAGAAAGAATACGCAAACTACCCGACATCCCCAGGTGAATGATTATCCAGCCATCTGATAGTTCCAGCAGCAAGTATTTCGCGCGCCGCTGTACGCTCAGGACAGGTTTATCACTCAGACGATAGATTTCCTCTGATACCGGCCAACGCAAACGACCGTTACGCACAGTCGCGTGCATAATCGTTGCCCCCACCAGATGCGGCTCAATACCGCGGCGGCTGGTTTCGACTTCAGGTAATTCAGGCATAGTATCTCCGGCGGTGTATCAGGTCTCATTAATATGGGGACGGCCAGAAAACAAAAACCCCGCCGAGGCAGGGTTTTTCTTTACATCAAAGCGGAAATTATTTGATTTTCGCTTCTTTGTATAAAACGTGCTGACGAACAACTGGATCGAACTTTTTCAGTTCCAGTTTTTCCGGCTTAGTACGTTTGTTCTTCGTAGTGGTATAGAAGTGACCAGTACCAGCAGAAGAAACCAGCTTGATTTTCTCACGAATACCTTTAGCCATGACTTATTTCCTCTTAGTACTTAGTACTTTTCGCCACGGGCACGCAGTTCAGACAGAACTGTTTCGATGCCTTTCTTATCAATAACACGCATACCTTTAGCAGATACACGCAGGGTGACAAAACGCTTCTCGCTCTCAACCCAAAAACGGTGAGAGTGCAGGTTAGGCAGGAAACGGCGTTTAGTCGCGTTCAGTGCGTGGGAACGGTTGTTACCGGTCACCGGACGCTTGCCAGTAACTTGGCAGACTCGGGACATGTCTATTCTCCAAAAATCAAATTAGCTCGAGCTTCGTATGGGGTATTGGCGCCTCGTCAGGCTTCTCAGCCCGGTTATCGCAGTTCAATACACTAAATCTTTCATCGTTGCCTCGTCATTGGACGCAACAAGAATGATTTTGCGTATTTGCGAACTCTCGATTGCCAGGCCCAAATGCCAAACCCGAGATTCTCAAAGGTGGCGTAGTATACGCTGAGTCAGCGATGTGCTCAAGTCCCGAACAGACAAAGATCCCGATGGATCGCGTAAAGTGCGTTAAATCCAACCGCGTTCCGCAAAAGAAACGTACTCTCCGCGCCCAATGACCAGATGATCAAGCACCCGGATATCCATGAACTGACAGCATTTCACAACACGCTCGGTGATGAGTTTATCTGCTTTGCTCGGCTCTGCACACCCCGAAGGGTGATTATGTGCAAGGATCACCGCAGAGGCATTCATTTTTATCGCTTCGCGGACAATTTCTCGCGGATGCACTTCAACGTGGCTTAGCGTTCCGGAAAAAAGTTTACGGTGTTTAATCACGCGATGTTGAGAATCCATAAAGATCACATAGAAGATCTCGCGTTCCTCTTGCGAAAGCTGGCTTTGCAGAAATTCACGCGCCATTTCCGGGCTAAGTATCGCACGCTCCTCTATCACCTGTACGTTGTAGTAGCGCCTTGCCAGCTCCACTATTCCCTTCAACTGTGCGTACTTCGCGATACCGATGCCCTGAACATAGCTGAAATCCATGTAATCAGCAGACAACAGGCCATACAACGAATCAAAATGCTGAAGCATCTCTTTCGCCAGCGTAAGCACATCTTTACCCAGTATCCCGGTGCGTAGAAAAAGAGCGAGTAGCTCTACGTCGGTCAGCGAACTGGCCCCCTGCGCCAACAGCTTTTCCCGAGGCATTATACGTCCTGTATTTTCCATGCTTTTCCCCTCCTTTCGCGTCCGCATAGTGGCATAACGCCAGCGGCGAATCGACGCTCTGTTTTCACTTCTTCGTAGAGCCTCGCAAACTGGAGCGCGGGCAAAAGCACGACACATTGCGGATTGTGATAAAATATCCGCCTTCTGGTGAAACCCAACAGGAAAGATCATGATGAGCCTGGCCGGTAAAAAAATCGTACTTGGCGTCAGTGGCGGGATTGCTGCGTACAAAACCCCTGAGCTGGTGCGTCGTTTACGGGAACGCGGCGCAGACGTCCGCGTGGCGATGACCGAAGCAGCAAAAGTGTTTATTACTCCTCTGAGCTTACAGGCGGTTTCGGGCTATCCCGTTTCCGACAGCCTGCTTGACCCCGCAGCCGAAGCCGCGATGGGCCATATTGAACTGGGGAAATGGGCCGATTTGGTTATACTGGCCCCTGCGACGGCAGACCTGATTGCCCGTGTTGCCGCAGGTATGGCCAACGATCTGGTGTCTACGATCTGTCTGGCAACGCCAGCGCCTGTTGCCGTGCTGCCGGCTATGAACCAGCAGATGTACCGCGCCGCCGCTACCCAACACAATCTGGGCATTCTTGCCTCGCGCGGTTTGCTCATTTGGGGCCCTGACAGTGGTAGTCAGGCATGTGGTGATGTCGGTCCTGGACGTATGCTGGATCCGTTAACAATTGTAGATATGGCGGCAGAACATTTTTCACCTGTCAAAGATCTGCAACATCTCAACATCATGATTACAGCAGGCCCGACGCGTGAACCGCTTGATCCCGTGCGTTATATTTCCAACCACAGCTCCGGGAAAATGGGATTTGCTATCGCGGCCGCTGCCGCAAAACGCGGGGCAAATGTCACGCTGGTATCAGGTCCGGTTTCGTTACCCACACCGCCTTTTGTCCAGCGCATTGATGTGATGACCGCGCTGGAAATGGAAGCCGCCGTGCAATCTGCGGTGCAACAACAGCATATTTTTATCGGCTGCGCCGCAGTCGCTGATTATCGCGCTGAAACTGTCGCCAGTGAAAAAATCAAAAAACAGGCAACGCAGGGTGATGAATTAACAGTAAAAATGGTCAAAAACCCGGACATCATCGCTGGTGTTGCCGCACTGGATGCTAATCGTCCTTTTGTCGTTGGGTTTGCCGCCGAAACAAATAATGTGGAAGAATATGCCCGGCAAAAACGCATCCGCAAAAACCTTGATGTGATCTGTGCGAACGACGTTTCGCTGTCTACTCAAGGATTTAACAGCGACAGCAACGCATTACACCTTTTTTGGCAGGATGGAGATAAAGTCTTACCGCTTGAGCGCAAAGAACTCCTGGGCCAATTATTACTCGACGAGATCGTGACCCGTTATGATGAAAAAAATCGACGTTAAGATTCTGGACCCGCGCGTAGGGCAACAATTTCCGCTCCCGACGTACGCCACTTCTGGTTCTGCCGGACTTGACCTGCGTGCCTGTCTTGATGACGCCGTAGAACTGGCGCCTGGCGCAACAACGCTGGTGCCAACCGGGTTAGCTATCCATATTGCCGATCCTTCTCTTGCGGCAGTGATGCTCCCGCGCTCCGGGCTGGGCCATAAGCACGGGATCGTACTGGGCAATCTGGTCGGTTTGATTGATTCCGACTACCAGGGCCAGCTGATGGTTTCAATCTGGAACCGTGGTCAGGACAACTTTACTATTGAACCGGGCGAACGTATCGCGCAGATGGTATTTGTACCGGTCGTCCAGGCTGAATTTAATCTGGTGGAAGAGTTTGAAGCCACCGATCGTGGCGAAGGTGGCTTCGGCCATTCCGGGCGCAAGTAACCCGCAAAAAAGTATCTCACAGCGTAATAACGCAATAACACACCGCAAACACCCGTTTGCGGTCGCTGTGTGGATGCCTGCCTGGCAAGAGCTTATTTTCAGGGGTATTTTGTAACATGGTAGAAAAGCAAACTGCGAAAAGGAATCGTCGCGAAGAAATACTTCAGTCTCTGGCACTGATGCTTGAGTCCAGCGATGGTAGCCAACGCATCACGACAGCTAAACTGGCGGCCTCTGTGGGCGTTTCCGAAGCGGCATTGTATCGCCATTTTCCCAGCAAGACCCGCATGTTCGATAGCCTGATTGAGTTTATCGAAGATAGTCTGATTACCCGTATCAATCTGATTTTGAAAGATGAAAAGGACACTAACGCGCGATTGCGTCTGATCGTACTGCTGATTTTAGGGTTCGGTGAACGTAATCCTGGCCTGACGCGAATTCTGACCGGACACGCGTTGATGTTCGAGCAAGACCGTCTGCAAGGCCGTATTAACCAGCTTTTTGAGCGAATTGAGGCGCAGTTACGCCAGGTTCTGCGAGAAAAAAGAATGCGTGAAGGTGAAGGCTATACCGTGGATGAAACGCTGCTGGCCAGCCAGTTACTGGCTTTCTGCGAAGGTATGCTGTCCCGGTTTGTACGTAGCGAATTTAAATACCGCCCAACGGATGATTTCGATACCCGCTGGCCGTTGGTTGCCGCTCAATTGCAGTAACACGATTGTTGGATAACGCTTATCCGGCCTACGAACCCCGCAGTGTGTAGACCGGATAAGCGCCATCCGGGAGATCTTATACGCCGTACGCTTCGCGATACGCCCGTACTGCGACCAGGTGTTCTGCCATTTCTGGTTTTTCTTCCAGATACGCAATCAGATCTTTCAGGGTGATGATAGAAATCACCTTGCAGCCATAATCGCGTTCCACTTCCTGAATCGCTGAAATCTCGCCGCGACCGCGCTCCTGACGATCGAGAGAAATCAGTACCCCCGCCAGCGTGGCGCCGTTAGCCTGAATAATTTCCATCGACTCACGAATCGCCGTACCTGCGGTGATAACATCATCCACCAGCATTACACGCCCCTCAAGTGCGCTACCTACCAGATTACCGCCTTCACCGTGGGTCTTCGCCTCTTTACGGTTAAAGCAGTACGGCAAATCTTTATCGTGGTGTTCCGCCAGCGCAACAGCCGTGGTGGTCGCAATCGGGATACCTTTGTAGGCCGGCCCAAACAGCAAATCGAACTCAATACCGGAATCCATCAGCGCTTCGGCATAAAAACGGCCTAACAGAGCCAGGCAGCGCCCGGTATTAAACAGCCCGGCGTTGAAGAAATAGGGGCTTTTGCGCCCGGATTTCAGCGTAAACTCGCCAAACTTTAGTACCTGCTTGCTAAGCGCAAACTCAATAAACTGGCGCTGATACGGTTTCATGGATTCGCTCCTCATCTCACTTTATTACAGACAAAAAAAAGGCGACTCATCAGTCGCCTTTAAAATCAATTTTCTAACGCCGCCTTCTGCGTCGCTACAATGGATTCGATTCCCCCTCGGGCCAACGCCAGTAGGGTGAGAAGTTCTTCATGGCTGAACGGCTCGCCTTCCGCCGTGCCCTGCACCTCTATAATGCGACCGTCTTCAGTCATCACCACGTTCATGTCGGTTTCTGCGGCAGAGTCCTCAACGTATTCGAGATCACAGAGCGCTTCACCGTTCACAATGCCCACGGAAACCGCGGCGACCATCCCTTTCATCGGGTTAGTTTTCAGTTTACCGCTCGCTACCAGCTTGTTCAGCGCATCCGCCAACGCCACACATGCGCCGGTAATTGATGCGGTGCGCGTACCGCCATCTGCCTGAATAACATCGCAGTCCAGCGTAATAGTGAATTCACCGAGCGTCTTCAGATCAACGGCGGCGCGCAGCGCACGAGCGATCAGACGCTGGATTTCCATGGTACGACCGCCCTGCTTACCTTTCGCCGCTTCACGGGCGTTACGGGTGTGCGTGGCGCGTGGCAGCATGCCATATTCTGCGGTGATCCAGCCCTGGCCCTGACCTTTCAGAAAACGCGGTACGCCTTCATCAATAGAGGCGGTACACAGCACTTTGGTATCACCAAATTCGACCAGCACGGAGCCTTCAGCATGTTTTGTATAATTACGGGTCAGGGTGACGGGACGCACCTGGTTGGCACTACGACCTGCTGGACGCATGATAAAATCTCCGGCTTGAAACGAATGTGGCTGCGCATTATACGGACTTCCGACTGTTATTCCTATCCTGACAAGACGCGGATGGCTATAATCCTCCCATCTCATCTTTAAAAACAGGAACGTCTATGATCCGCAGCATGACCGCTTACGCCCGGCGTGAAATCAAGGGTGAATGGGGTAGCGCTACCTGGGAAATGCGCTCGGTAAACCAGCGTTATCTGGAAACTTACTTTCGCCTGCCGGAACAGTTCCGTAGTCTTGAACCCGTTGTTCGCGAACGTATTCGCACGCGTCTGACGCGCGGTAAAGTCGAATGTACGCTGCGTTTTGAGCCTGATGCAAGCGCCCAGGGCGAGCTGATTCTAAATGAAAAGCTCGCTAAACAGCTCGTGAGTGCTGCTAACTGGGTCAAAATGCAGAGCGATGAAGGTGAAATTAACCCAGTTGATATCTTGCGCTGGCCTGGCGTAATGGCTGCCCAGGAGCAGGATCTGGACGCCATTGCCGCTGAAATCCTCGCCGCGCTTGACGGTACACTGGATGACTTCATCGTCGCGCGCGAAACAGAAGGCCAGGCGCTGAAAGCGCTGATCGAGCAGCGTCTGGAAGGCGTCAGCACTGAAGTCACTAAAGTGCGTGCACATATGCCGGAAATCCTGCAATGGCAGCGCGAGCGTCTGGTAGCCAAGCTGGAAGACGCCCAGGTGCAGCTGGAAAATAACCGCCTTGAGCAAGAACTGGTGCTGATGGCGCAGCGCATCGATGTAGCAGAAGAGTTAGATCGTCTGGAAGCCCACGTCAAAGAAACCTACAACATTTTGAAGAAAAAAGAGGCTGTTGGCCGTCGTCTGGACTTCATGATGCAGGAATTCAACCGTGAGTCGAACACTCTTGCATCCAAGTCTATCAATGCCGAGGTGACGAATTCCGCAATTGAACTGAAGGTATTGATCGAGCAAATGCGCGAGCAGATCCAGAATATCGAGTAATTTTGCGTACCATGCCTATGCTGTCGTAACGTACTAGATAGCCTGCTCAATGCAGGCTATCCGTACCGCCAGTAAGTGCTGATTGACATAAAATTGAATACTTATTTATCTGGCATATATTTGTCGTTATAAATACTCTTCAGAATATCAACCCGAACAGCATTACTGCTGTTCATATTCACGACTGTCAGTACTTCATCGGATCCCCTGAGGCGCCAGCATTCTGCCTCAACATCGCATTTTACCTGTTTTTCATAGCCCGCCATTGAGAGATACTTACTAATCCTCCCCGTATCCCTAGTATCATGGAACGTCACACTCCATACATCAGCCTTAGGACCAGAAATGTTCGTATAATTAAAGTCATACACTTGGGATATTCTCGGCATTTTTTTTAAGACTTGGGGAGTGTAATAATCATATTTGGCTTTATCAAACTCTGTATATTGTGCGTTACCTGCAAGTCTCATTTTAATATTAGGCCAGAAATAAGAACAGCATATAGCTATTACCATCAGCACTATTACGACTGCCTGTTTCATATGTTTCCCTTTTTTACCAGTTAACGACTGTTCCATCTCTGGAAACTATTTTAACGTTACCAGAACTAAAATCGCTGTAAGGTATCACTGTTCTCATGAATGAGGGTAAAATACCTTTTACAGGAAGAGCTAAAGCTGATTTCATCGGATCGGGAAATAAAATCGGTTGGAATGAGGTGTTTTTAAAAGAGCCGATTGGACCATAATAATCCCAACGTCTGAGGGCTTCCTCTTTGCTGACGGGCTGCAATAGCGGGAATGGGTTACTATATGACACTACGCGGTAGAACCCCAGCAAATCGGATACTAAATCCTCACCACTGAAACCGCTGTCGGTGTAAAGATAAAAGGGGAAATTTGACTGTAAACCTTCAAAACGATGAGCAAGCGCCATCATCATGGAAAGCGCTATACTATATCGTTCAAATAAGCTGCGCCCTTTTTTAATTCTCCATCTGATGAACTTCCCAATTGTGAGCCCTCCTCTTCCCATACTTTGAGTGTATTTTACATCGTAATAATTGTTTCCTGAATGCTCACCTTGGTGCATATCCGAGAGTAACTTTCTGACATCATCTCCTCGGGCATGTCCCATATCTATCCAACCCAAAACTTCGGTGTATATTATCCCGCTTCTTAAATTTCCAGCCTCTCTGCCATCCTGAATTTCTTCTCTTACGCTCATACCTAGCACTCCAACGCAATAAATACTGAAGATTTTGCTGTAAATGCACCCATACATATAGAAGCGATAGCTGAGGAGGTCATTTTTCAGAATAGAAGCCGCTGAATATCAGACTTTACTCAGAATAACTTCCCCAATGACATCTGGAGTGTAGTGGTTGTAAGAAATACCATTTTTGCAGCGCACCAGAGTACATTCCACACCTACTAATCACTCGCTGCAACATTCAAGGTATGACTGAAATACGAACGGGAGTGTCAATTTGTCCAATGGTCGAGGATGATAGTTTGGGTGAAATATGATACGTAGCCCAACCATAAACGACGGGGTTACGTGTTTTCCCAACACTTCGGTTGTGACCAATTCAATTCGAATTATATTTTCTCATCATTTATTGCCACCATCCATAAAGTAAAGCGCATGCCATAACGCATTTACAGTAAACTCACATTAGCTGTAGTTATTGAAATCACTTCACCTTAGAAAATCTCAATCGTGACAATGCGCACAAATCGTTAACCTTAGCCCCAGCAAATCAGGGGGAATACATGCTGTTACACGTTTTATATTTAATTGGTATTACTGCCGAAGCCATGACCGGTGCGCTTGCGGCTGGGCGTCGCCGTATGGATACATTTGGCGTCATTATCATTGCCACCGCGACGGCCATTGGCGGCGGCTCGGTACGCGACATTCTTCTCGGCCACTATCCGCTCGGCTGGGTAAAGCACCCTGAATACGTCATTATCGTGGCGACCGCTGCGGTACTCACCACCATTATTGCCCCCGTCATGCCCTATCTGCGTAAAATATTCCTCGTCCTGGATGCGCTGGGCCTGGTGGTCTTTTCTATTATTGGCGCTCAGGTGGCGTTGGATATGGGTCATGGGCCGATTATTGCCGTAGTCGCTGCGGTCACTACCGGCGTCTTTGGGGGTGTATTACGTGACATGTTCTGCAAACGCATCCCGTTAGTATTCCAGAAAGAACTGTATGCCGGTGTTTCATTTGCCGCTGCTGTGCTGTATATCGTGCTGCAACATTATGTCTCCAGCCACGATGTGGTGGTGATCTCTACCCTGCTCTTCGGCTTTACCGCCCGACTACTGGCGCTGCGCCTGAAGTTGGGGCTGCCGGTATTTTACTACCGCCATGAAGGCCATTAAGGCATAAAGCCCGTGATCCGCTGAGCAGCTAACCAGTTGCTCAGCGCTGTGATCTCTTTATCCTCCAGCCACTGAATAACCTGCCGTGCCCGTCGCCCCCCCATGAAAGGAAGCTGCCGCCAGCTTTGTTCACTGCGCGCCTGTAACTGCTGCCACGAACCATCCCGACTGGCATTCAACGTTGCCTGTGTTAACGGTATTCCCATGGCAATCACCCAGCGCGTAAATGGAAGATGGCGTGACAGATTGAACTGATGCCACACCTTCCCCCCTTTTTTCACGCCAAATGTGGACTGTAGCTGCTCCTGCGTTAATCCAAGCCAGGAAAAGATATGTTCAAAGCGATACGTCTGATGTAGCTCCCGCCATCCCGCCTCGCCCATACCCTCCAGCCCTAACACATCTTTGGCCCCCAGCCAGACGAGCCTGGCAACAAACTGTTCCTGACACTCCGCAGTGGCATAAAAACAAGTTAGTGAATTGAAGCGCCCCTCAGGTGGTGCTGGCTTATTACGCTGGGTGCTGCGCCAGACCACCTCATCTATACGGGGAATCCCCTGTCCGGCCAGACTTATCAGAATCTGATCGCCAGGCGCAATATCCCATTCATTCCAGCGTCGAACTGAGCCAATATTGACGCGCTGCACCCGCTTATCATCCAGCATGACGGGGACCAGCAATGCAACCACCGCGATTTTCCCGCTTTTGCCAACGGAGAACTGAATACCCGTCACCTCAGATACCCTGGCCACGGGAGGGTATTTCCACGCCGCCAGCCAGTCTCCCTGCCCGGGGAGCCAGTATTGCGCCCGAGGTTCTTTTCCCGTTCGCACCACCACACCATCCGTCACAAAAGGTAACGCTGAAGTCCACCACCTGGCGCGCGCCTGCTCAACGTCATCCGCACTCTTCACGGCCTGAGTATATTGCTGCGTGAAACTAAACCCGCCAGCAGTGAGTTGCTCCAGTCTTTCCGACATGGCAACCGGACCACCGGGCCAGGCCCAGATAAAAATAGCCAGCGAGCGTAACATTTCCGGGTTGCTCTGGCGCATCATCATTCCAGCAACCTTTGAGCGGGCGTTCATTCCCCCTCTCTGCTGCTGGATATGCCCTTCCTGCTGCAAAAATATCTCCCCCTGCAACGTACTGTTAGAGAGCAGCCCCCTGGTAGTGCGTGGTACGGAAGGGATCAGAAGAACCTTTTGCGTCCAGTCTTCGCCTTTCAGGCCGTTACCACGGCTAATCGCCCGTATCAAATTTCCATTGCGATAAACCAGCGTGACCGCCACGCCGTCCACCTTCGGCTGCACCCAGATATCGCTGCGAGCATGCATCCATTGCTGCAGCGCTTGCTTATCGGCAAGTTTTCGAACTCCCGTGTGGGGAACGGGGTGCGGGACTGTTCCACTTATTGGGGGCGCAGATAGACCTGGAGGGTCTTCATCGCCAAAACAGCGCTGCCACTGGATGAGTTGCGCATTGAGCTGATCATAAACACCGTCGTCTACGGCACTTTCCCCTTGTTTCCAGTAGCTGTCATTCCACTGTGTTATCTGCTGCTGTAATCGTGAAATTTCCTCTTGTGCCCTGGCAGGCGACCAGACGGGGCATACCGCCCATGAGGGTAGATACCACATTAGCAAAACCAGCCCTATGCATTTCCATAATCCCATGCTATCTCCGCTGAACAATACGTTTCCCGGCAGATATAGCGCGAACGGAAATGAAAACAGAGCGGCAAAAATTCATCCTGCGAGCAGCGTTCCTGACATTTGCACGAATTGCTGCAAATCACGGATAAAACAGGAAACTGGTACGCAAAACGCAATAAACATGCGCAAAAAGTGTGACAAGGGCTACGTCACATAGCGGCTACGTGTATAATAAGCCCGTATGTAGGCTCTCTTTTGACAATCACATACATTAAGATACTCATGGCTCAAGGCACGCTTTATATTGTTTCTGCCCCCAGTGGCGCGGGTAAATCCAGCCTGATTCAGGCTTTATTAAAGACCCAACCGTTGTATGACACCCAGGTTTCTGTTTCGCACACCACGCGCGCACCGCGCCCAGGGGAAGTGCACGGTGAACACTATTTCTTTGTGAACCATGACGAATTCAGAACCATGATTGGCAGAGACGCGTTCCTGGAACACGCTGAGGTTTTCGGTAATTACTACGGCACCTCGCGTGAAACCATTGAGCAAATATTGGCATCCGGCGTAGACGTCTTTTTAGATATCGACTGGCAAGGTGCGCAGCAAATTCGTCAAAAAATGCCGCATGCGCGCAGTATTTTTATTTTGCCGCCATCTAAGATTGAGCTGGATCGCCGTCTTCGTGGCCGCGGTCAGGATAGCGAAGACGTGATCGCAAAACGTATGGCGCAAGCTGTTGCAGAAATGAGCCATTACGCCGAATATGATTATCTTATTGTGAATGATGATTTCGATACCGCCCTGGGCGATTTGAAAACTATCATTCGCGCCGAACGCCTGCGCATGAGCCGCCAAAAGCAGCGTCATGACGCTTTAATCAGCAAACTGTTGGCAGACTGAACCCACATTCAGTATCATGCCCAGTCATTTCTTCACCTGTGGAGCATTTTAAGTATGGCACGCGTAACTGTTCAGGACGCTGTAGAGAAAATTGGTAACCGTTTTGACCTGGTACTGGTCGCCGCGCGTCGCGCTCGTCAGATGCAGGTAGGCGGAAAGGATCCGCTCGTACCGGAAGAAAACGATAAAACTACCGTTATCGCGCTGCGCGAAATCGAAGAAGGTCTGATCAACAACCAGATCCTCGACGTGCGTGAGCGCCAGGAACAGCAAGAGCAGGAAGCCGCTGAATTACAAGCCGTTACCGCTATTGCTGAAGGTCGTCGTTAATCACAAAGCGGGTCGCCCTTGTATCTGTTTGAAAGCCTGAATCAACTGATTCAAAACTACCTGCCGGAAGACCAGATTAAGCGTCTTCGGCAGGCGTATCTCGTTGCACGTGACGCTCACGAGGGCCAGACACGTTCAAGCGGTGAACCCTATATCACGCACCCGGTAGCGGTAGCCAGCATTCTGGCCGAGATGAAACTCGACTATGAAACGCTGATGGCTGCGCTGCTGCATGACGTGATTGAAGATACCCCTGCCACCTACCAGGACATGGAGCAGCTTTTTGGTAAAAGCGTTGCAGAACTGGTAGAAGGGGTGTCGAAGCTTGATAAGCTTAAGTTTCGCGATAAGAAAGAGGCGCAAGCTGAAAACTTTCGCAAGATGATTATGGCGATGGTGCAGGATATCCGCGTCATTCTCATCAAACTCGCTGATCGTACCCACAACATGCGCACGCTGGGCTCATTACGCCCGGACAAGCGTCGCCGCATCGCCCGTGAAACCCTTGAAATCTATAGTCCGCTGGCACACCGTTTAGGTATTCATCACATTAAAACCGAGCTGGAAGAGCTGGGTTTTGAAGCGCTGTACCCGAACCGCTATCGCGTGATTAAAGAAGTGGTTAAAGCCGCTCGCGGCAACCGCAAAGAGATGATCCAAAAAATCCTCTCAGAAATCGAAGGGCGTTTGCAGGAGGCAGGCATTCCGTGCCGCGTAAGTGGCCGCGAGAAGCACCTGTACTCTATTTACTGCAAAATGGTGCTCAAAGAGCAGCGTTTTCACTCCATCATGGATATCTACGCTTTTCGCGTTATCGTTCATGATTCCGATACCTGTTATCGCGTACTCGGCCAGATGCACAGCCTGTATAAACCACGTCCTGGTCGCGTGAAAGACTATATCGCCATTCCGAAAGCGAACGGATATCAGTCTTTGCACACCTCAATGATCGGCCCTCACGGCGTCCCGGTTGAAGTACAGATTCGTACTGAAGACATGGACCAGATGGCAGAGATGGGTGTAGCAGCGCACTGGGCTTACAAAGAGCACGGCGGCGAAAGCAGCACCACCGCACAAATCCGCGCCCAACGCTGGATGCAAAGCCTTCTGGAACTGCAGCAGAGCGCCGGTAGCTCGTTTGAATTTATTGAAAGCGTCAAATCTGATCTCTTCCCGGATGAGATTTATGTTTTCACACCGGAAGGGCGCATTGTTGAACTGCCTGCCGGTGCCACACCTGTCGACTTTGCCTACGCCGTGCATACCGATATCGGTCACGCCTGCGTCGGCGCACGCGTCGACAGACAACCTTACCCGCTTTCGCAGCCGCTCTTTAGCGGCCAGACCGTTGAGATAATTACCGCTCCGGGCGCCCGTCCGAATGCAGCGTGGCTCAACTTCGTCGTCAGTTCGAAAGCGCGCGCCAAAATTCGCCAACTGCTGAAAAACCTCAAGCGCGATGATTCCGTCAGTCTGGGTCGTCGACTGCTCAACCATGCCTTAGGCGGTAGCCGTAAACTGGCTGAGATCCCGCCAGAGAGCATCCAGCGCGAGCTTGAGCGCATGAAGCTCGCCACGCTTGACGATCTGCTCGCGGAAATCGGTCTGGGTAACGCCATGAGCGTGGTGGTAGCGAAAAACCTCCAGCAGGGCGAAGCAACGGCAAACGTGCCAGCGCAATCTGGCCACGGTCATCTGCCGATCAAAGGTGCAGACGGCGTGCTGATCACCTTCGCGAAATGCTGTCGTCCGATTCCTGGCGATCCAATCATTGCCCACGTCAGTCCGGGTAAAGGTCTGGTGATTCACCATGAATCCTGCCGTAACATTCGTGGCTATCAAAAAGAGCCAGAGAAGTTTATGGCGGTGGAATGGGATAAAGAGACAGAGCAGGAGTTTATCACCGAGATTAAGGTGGATATGTTTAACCACCAGGGTGCTCTGGCAAACCTGACGGCGGCAATCAACACGACCACCTCCAACATTCAAAGTCTGAATACGGAAGAAAAAGATGGCCGCGTCTATAGCGCCTTTATTCGCCTGACCGCCCGCGACCGCGTGCACCTGGCGAATATCATGCGCAAAATCCGCGTCATGCCGGACGTGATAAAAGTCACCCGTAACCGTAACTAGAACACGTTTTATGAATGAACAGCGCTATGCACGTATCCGCGAAATGCTCGCACGTCGTCAGCCCGATCTGACCGTCTGCATGGAAGAGGTCCACAAGCCTCATAACGTTTCCGCTATCATTCGTACTGCAGATGCGGTCGGCGTGCATGAAGTCCACGCCGTCTGGCCGGGTAGCCGTATGCGCACCATGGCCTCTTCAGCCGCAGGCAGCAACAGTTGGGTACAGGTGAAGACTCACCGCACTATTGGCGATGCGGTCACACATTTAAAAAGCCAGGGCATGCAGGTTCTGGCAACGCATCTGTCAGATAAAGCCGTAGATTTTCGCGAGATTGATTACACGCGCCCCACCTGCATCCTGATGGGCCAGGAGAAAACCGGCATCACTCAGGAAGCCTTGGATCTGGCGGATCAGGACATCATCATTCCCATGACTGGCATGGTGCAGTCGCTGAACGTTTCGGTCGCCTCCGCGCTGATTCTGTACGAAGCACAGCGCCAGCGGCAAAACGCCGGCATGTACCGACGAGAAAACAGCATGCTGGCGCAAGATGAGCAGCAGCGTTTGCTGTTTGAAGGTGGTTATCCAGTGCTGGCGAATGTCGCTAAGCGCAAAGGTCTTCCCTACCCCCACGTAAACACGCAGGGCGAAATTGAAGCCGATGCAACGTGGTGGGCCACTATGCAATCTGCGAGATAAACGCGATGAAAGGCCGTTTACTGGATGCCATCCCACTCAATTCTCTGACCGGCGTTGGCGCAGCGCAAAGCAGTAAACTGGCGAAAATTGGCCTGCACACCGTGCAGGACCTCCTGCTCCACCTCCCTCTTCGTTACGAAGACCGCACGCACCTGTACCCGATTGGCGAACTACTGCCGGGTGTTTATGCAACCGTAGAAGGCGAAGTGCTGAACTGCAATATCACCTTCGGCGGACGCCGGATGATGACCTGTCAGATCAGTGATGGCTCCGGCATTCTCACCATGCGCTTTTTCAACTTCAGCGCCGCAATGAAAAACAGTCTCGCCACCGGCCGCCGGGTGCTGGCCTATGGCGAAGCCAAACGCGGGAAATACGGCGCAGAGATGATCCACCCGGAGTATCGCGTGCAGGGCGATCTCAGCACGCCGGAATTGCAGGAAACGCTCACACCGGTGTATCCAACCACCGAAGGCGTGAAGCAGGCCACGCTGCGCAAACTGACCGATCAAGCGCTGGACCTGCTCGATACCTGCGCCATTGCCGAACTGCTGCCGCCAGAGCTGTTGCAGGGCATGATGAGCCTGCCGGAAGCTCTGCGCACATTGCACCGTCCACCGCCGTCACTGCAGTTGAGCGATCTGGAAGCCGGACAGCATCCCGCACAGCGACGTCTGATTCTGGAAGAATTACTGGCGCACAACCTCAGTATGCTGGCACTACGCGCCGGGGCGCAGCGTTTCCACGCCCAGCCGCTGATCGCAAACAACGCGCTGAAAGATAAGCTGCTGGCGGCTCTACCGTTTAAACCCACCGGAGCCCAGGTCCGCGTTACCGCTGAGATTGAACACGATATGGCCCTGGATATCCCCATGATGCGCCTGGTGCAGGGCGATGTCGGCTCCGGTAAAACGCTGGTAGCGGCGCTGGCCGCCCTACGTGCCATCGCACATGGTAAGCAAGTTGCGCTGATGGCTCCCACCGAACTGCTGGCTGAACAGCACGCGAATAACTTCCGCAACTGGTTCGCGCCACTGGGCGTTGAAGTAGGCTGGCTGGCAGGTAAACAGAAAGGCAAAGCGCGCCAGGCACAACAGGAAGCTATCGCCAGCGGTGAGGTGCAGATGATTGTCGGCACGCACGCGATTTTCCAGGAACAGGTGCAGTTCAACGGACTGGCACTGGTTATCATCGACGAACAGCACCGTTTTGGCGTACATCAGCGCCTGGCGCTGTGGGAGAAAGGCCAGCAGCAGGGTTTCCATCCGCACCAGCTAATCATGACCGCCACCCCAATCCCGCGCACGCTGGCGATGACCGCCTATGCCGATCTCGACACGTCGGTCATTGACGAACTCCCTCCGGGGCGTACGCCAGTCACCACGGTGGCGATTCCGGATACCCGACGCAGCGATATTATTGACCGCGTGCGCAACGCGTGTACCCATGAAGGGCGTCAGGCGTACTGGGTCTGTACGCTGATTGAGGAGTCTGATTTGTTAGAAGCTCAGGCGGCTGAAGCCACGTGGGAAGAGCTTAAACGGGTGCTGCCAGAGCTCAATATTGGTCTGGTACACGGGCGTATGAAGCCCGCAGAGAAGCAGTCGGTAATGGCGGCCTTTAAGCAGGGCGAACTGCAGCTGCTGGTTGCCACCACGGTGATTGAAGTGGGCGTAGACGTACCTAACGCCAGCCTGATGATTATTGAAAACCCGGAGCGCTTGGGCCTGGCGCAGTTGCACCAGTTACGTGGTCGCGTAGGTCGTGGCGCGGTGGCCTCCCACTGCGTCCTGCTCTACAAATCGCCGCTGTCAAAAACCGCGCAAAAACGCCTGCAGGTTCTGCGAGACAGCAACGACGGGTTCGTGATCGCGCAAAAAGATTTAGAGATCCGCGGTCCCGGCGAGCTGTTGGGTACGCGCCAGACCGGAACGGCAGAATTCAAAGTCGCAGATTTGCTGCGCGATCAGGCGATTATCCCGGAAGTTCAGCGCATTGCCCGCCATATTCACGAACGTTACCCGCAACAGGCTGTGGCGCTGATTGAACGCTGGATGCCGGAAACCGAGCGCTACTCCAACGCATAGTCGATTCATAGCGGCGGCGGGGGTGACTCCGCCGCACAGCCATTATTGCGCAAAAATCGGCAGCAGCAGATACAGCTTAATCACCAGCGCATTGACGATATCGATAAAGAACGCCCCCACCATCGGCACCACCAGAAACGCCATATGGGATGGCCCAAAACGTTCAGTAATTGCCTGCATGTTGGCAATCGCCGTGGGTGTCGCACCGAGGCCAAAACCGCAGTGTCCGGCTGCCAGCACGGCGGCATCGTAGTTCTTACCCATCATGCGCCAGGTGACGAATATCGCGTACAGCGCCATGAAAATGGTCTGCACAACCAGGATTGCCAGCATCGGCAGAGCCAGAGAAGCCAGCTCCCACAGCTTCAGACTCATTAGCGCCATCGCCAGGAACAGCGACAGACTAACGTTACCCAACACCGAAACCGCGCGCTCGAACACCCGATAAAAACCCATTAGCGCCAGGCCGTTACTGAGGATCACCCCAACAAACAGCACGCAGACGAAAGTCGGTAGTTCCAGCACCGTTCCAACCAGCATTTGTGCAACGATTTTACCCACCGTCAGACAGATAGCGATCAGCGCAATGGTTTCAATCAGCACCAGCGAAGTGATTATGCGCCCGACGTCCGGCTTTTCGAATGCGGTAGGCACAGCCTGATCGTCCGGCATGCCGTCTGGCGTGGTAGAGTGTTTGACCAGATAGCGTGCCACCGGGCCGCCAATCAATCCGCCCAGCACCAGGCCAAACGTTGCGCAAGCCATCGCCACTTCAGTCGCATTAGCGAAACCATAGCGCTCAATAAACAGTTTGCTCCATGCGGCCCCGGTTCCATGCCCGCCAGAGAGGGTTATCGAACCGGCGATCAGCCCCATAAGCGGATCCAAACCCAGCAGGGTCGCCATACCAATACCGATGGCGTTTTGCATCAGCAGCAGGCCAACAACCACAATCAGAAAGATACCCACCACGCGGCCGCCCGCGCGCAGGCTGGCGATATTGGCGTTCAGGCCGATAGTGGCGAAGAATGCCAGCATCAGCGGATCGCGCAGGGTCATATCGAAGTTCACTTCCCAACCCATGCTTTTTTTCAGCACCAGCAGCGCAATCGCCACCAGCAATCCGCCAGCTACAGGTTCGGGAATGGTGTATTTTTTCAGGAAGGAAACAGACTGGACGAGCTTACGTCCCAGCAGCAACACAAGGGTTGCCGCAACCAGCGTTGATAACGTATCGAGATAAAACATTTACAACTCCATTAGTGCGTTTAGCACAATCACGCACGATGCATTCCAGACCGATTTTTAGCTCTTATTGAGTTTTCGGTGTGGATTTTAAGCAGAAAATCATGAAAAGTTATATAAAAATGTTTATTTATCCGTTTTAAATATTAAGAACACCTGGTAGCAAACGTTTGCATTTCCGCCATGGTCAGATAAAATCACCGCTTTTCCACCATGGGATTGCCTCTGATGTCCGTTAACGCCGTAGAGTCAACAAATGCGCAACCGGTTGCGCAGGCTCACAACAGTGAACTGATTTACCGTCTTGAAGATCGCCCCCCGTTAGCCCAGACCCTGTTTGCCGCCTGTCAGCACCTGCTGGCCATGTTCGTCGCGGTAATCACCCCGGCTCTGCTAATTTGCCAGGCGCTCGGTTTACCGGCTCAGGATACTCAACACATTATCAGTATGTCGCTGTTCGCATCCGGCGTGGCTTCTATCATTCAGATCAAAGCCTGGGGGCCGGTCGGCTCAGGGCTGTTATCTATTCAGGGCACCAGCTTTAACTTTGTTGCGCCACTGATTATGGGCGGCACTGCGCTAAAAACCGGTGGTGCAGATGTCCCAACCATGATGGCGGCGCTGTTCGGTACACTGATGCTGGCAAGCTGCACTGAGATGGTTATCTCACGCGTACTGCATCTGGCGCGTCGTATCATTACTCCGCTGGTTTCCGGCGTAGTAGTGATGATTATCGGCCTGTCGCTGATTCAGGTGGGTCTGACGTCGATTGGCGGCGGCTATGCGGCAATGAGTGACAACACCTTTGGCGCGCCAAAGAATTTACTGCTGGCAGGCGTTGTGCTGGCGCTGATTATCCTGCTTAACCGCCAACGCAACCCGTACCTGCGCGTTGCGTCACTGGTGATTGCGATGGCGGCAGGTTACCTGTTGGCGTGGTTTATGGATATGCTGCCGCAAAATACCGCGCCAGTAAGTCAGGACCTGCTGATGGTGCCAACGCCGCTGTATTATGGCCTGGGCATCGACTGGAGCTTACTGCTGCCGCTGATGCTGGTGTTTATGATTACCTCGCTGGAAACCATCGGTGATATTACGGCCACCTCCGATGTCTCCGAGCAGCCGGTTTCTGGTCCGCTGTACATGAAACGCCTGAAAGGCGGCGTACTGGCGAACGGTCTGAACTCGTTTGTTTCAGCCGTATTCAACACCTTCCCGAACTCCTGTTTTGGACAAAACAACGGGGTTATTCAGTTAACAGGTGTTGCCAGCCGCTACGTTGGTTTTGTGGTTGCGCTGATGCTGATCGCGTTGGGCCTGTTCCCGGCCGTCAGCGGTTTTGTACAGCATATTCCTGAACCGGTACTCGGCGGCGCAACGCTGGTGATGTTCGGTACTATCGCGGCATCCGGCGTGCGTATCGTATCCCGCGAGCCGCTTAACCGCCGCGCGATTCTGATTATCGCGCTGTCGCTGGCTGTCGGCCTCGGCGTTTCCCAGCAGCCGCTGATCCTGCAGTTCGCTCCGGACTGGGTGAAAAACCTGCTCTCTTCCGGCATTGCCGCAGGCGGTATTACCGCTATCGTTCTGAATCTGGTGTTCCCACCAGAGAAGCAATAAGCAAAATGCGGCGTTGGTTCTGAATCAACGCCGCTGTAACGCTCTTTCACCATTCCCGCCTTGAGCATTGCGCCTAAATCGTGCATAACTTGACTATGTGCACTTCGCGGGATGGAAGACCATGAAATTTATTGGAAAGCTGCTTCTTTACGTGCTGATTGCCCTTGCAGTGGCGATCCTCGGCTTGTATTTTCTACTGCAAACCCGCTGGGGCGCAGAGCACGCCAGCGCCTGGGTTTCGCAGAACAGCAGCTATCATCTGGCATTTGATGCCATCGATCACCGGTTTTCTTCTCCTTCCCATATTCTGCTGGAAAACGTTACCTTTGGCCGGGATGGTCAGCCCGCCACGCTGGTCGCCAAAACGGTCGATATTGGACTGAGCAGCCGCCAAATCACCGACCCGCTGCACGTAGACACCATCCTTTTGCAAAACGGCACGCTGAATCTTTCCCAGCAAACGGCGCCGCTGCCGTTCCAGGCCGATCGCCTGCAATTGCAAGATATGGCACTTAACAGCCCCGGTAGCGAGTGGACCCTGAGCGCGCAGCGCGTTAACGGCGGAGTCATTCCCTGGAGTCCTGAAGCGGGTAAAATTCTCGGGAGTAAAGCGCAAATTCAGCTCAGCGCCAGTTCGTTGACGCTGAACGACGTCCCGACGACCAACGTATTGATTGAAGGCAGTATTGACCATGACCGTGTGACGCTAAGCAATATTGGCGCAGACGTGGCGCGTGGGGCATTAACCGGTGTGGCGCAACGCAATGCCGACGGTAGTTGGGTAGTGGAGAATCTGCGTCTGAACGATATTCGGCTGCAAAGCGACAAATCGCTGGCCGAGTTTTTTGCTCCATTAAGCACTATTCCTTCCCTGCAAATTGGTCGTCTGGAAGTAACAGATGCCCGTCTGCAAGGCCCTGACTGGGCGGTGACAGATCTCGATCTGGGCTTGCGCAACATGACCTTCAGCAAGAATGACTGGCAAACTCAGGAAGGAAAACTGTCGATGAACGCCAGCGAGTTTATTTACGGCTCTCTGCACTTCTTCGATCCAATTCTGAACGCCGAGTTCTCGCCACAGGGCATTGCGCTGCGCCAGTTCACCACCCGCTGGGAAGGGGGAATGGTCAGAACATCCGGAAACTGGCAGCGCAACAACAAAGCGCTGGTCCTCGATGATGCCGCCATTGCCGGTCTGGAGTACACGCTGCCGGAAAACTGGAAACAGCTGTGGATGAAACCCCTACCAGCCTGGCTAGACAGCCTGACGCTAAAAAAATTCAGCGCCAGCCGTAATCTGGTGATTGATATCGACCCGAGTTTCCCATGGCAGCTCACCGCGCTGGACGGCTACGGTGCTAACCTCGGGCTGGTGCAGAACAACCAGTGGGGGATCTGGAGCGGGAGCGCTACCCTCAACGCCGCTGCCGCCACCTTTAACCGCACCGACGTGCGTCGTCCTTCGCTGGCGCTGACGGCGAACAGCAGCACCGTCAATATCAGCGAACTGAGTGCCTATACGGAAAAAGGGTTGCTGGAGGCCACTGCCAGCATTTCACAGTTGCCTCAGCGTCAAACTCAGGTCAGCCTGAACGGGCGCGGCGTGCCAATGACGATTCTGCAGCAATGGGGATGGCCCGCACTGCCGCTTTCCGGCGACGGTAACATCCAGCTTACCGCCAGCGGCAATATTCAAGCCGATGCGCCGCTCAAGCCAACGGTCAGCGGCAAGCTGCATGCGGTGAACGTGGAGAAACAGCAGCTAACGCAAACCATGCAGGCGGGCGTGGTATCCGGTAGTGAAGTTACCGCCCCACCGACTGCACAGTAAAATGTGACGACCCGGCGGCGCTTTGCCTGCCGGGTCGCCGTTTATCGCTGTAAGCGCGGATATTCACTGCATAACAGCCACTTCACCGGCTCGTCTTCTTCTATTGCCGGGAAGCGACCGCCTGGCTCAAGGAAGTGATTGTCATGCAGGTCGTCATTGACCATCGAGATCTCCCAGCCCAGCACGAACGCTTTCTCCGCCCAAAAGCGATGATACAACCGCGGCGGCAGGCATACCCCCTGCCCCGGTTTCAATACCAGCGTCTCGCCAGCGTCAACGGTACGCCGCTGACCATCGACGCTAACCTCAACAATGCGCCGGGCATCATACCCGTCATCAGGCGTAGCCCACGCCAACTGCATACATAAATCACCGCCGCCGCGGTTAACGATATCTTCCATTTTATGGCGATGGAAATGCCATGGCGTCTGCTGATCCTGCTGAATCTGCAGCATCTTTTCGGCGTAAGGTTTGGGGTAGCAGGCTGACCCTAACCGACCATTGCGCAACGTCAGTAACGTCAGCCCCGTTTGCGCAAAATCTCCGCGCCCAAAGTCAGTAATGTCCCAGCCCAACTGGAGATCGAGCACTTCACGCCACAGAGTCAGATCCTGTTGCCGCCAGGCGTCAGCCGTAAAATACGCAAAGTCAGGCAAACAAACCCGAAAAGTCTCGGCGATGGCATGCGCTTTATCGACCGCATAATTAATGTGTGAACGCTTCATTCCACTTTTCCTTGTTGCGAAAAAGGCGGGTCACCCCGCCTGTATGCGGTTAGTAAAGTGACGCTTTACCGGTTGAGCCGAACAGTTTCATTTTATGGCGGATCACATCCCGGGCGGCGCTAATGGCTTCCGGGTAAATAACGTTCGGGTCCCACCAGGTTTCTTTCGCCAGGATTTCGCGAACTTTCAGGAAGTAAGCGTATTTCATATCGCTGGAAATGTTGATTTTGCCAACGCCCAGCGTAACGGATTCGGCAATTTCCGCATCCGGGTTCGCGGAACCGCCGTGCAGCACCAGCGGGATGTCTACGCGCCCGGCAATATCGCGCAGGATGTTCATTTGCAGCTCTGGCTGCATCCCTTTCGGGTAGATGCCGTGCGCGGTCCCAATCGCCACCGCCAACGTGTCCGCCCCGGTACGGGCGATAAAATCCTGTGCCTGATCAGGATCGGTATAAGTGACCTTGGATACGCCGCCTTCCACTGACGTCCCGGTCTGACCAATCGTACCCAGTTCCCCCTCCACCGAAACGCCTACCGCATGCGCCAGCTTGACCACTTCGCGGGTCAGCGCCACGTTCTCTTCATACGGCAACAGCGAGCCATCAATCATCACCGAGGTAAACCCACACTGAATCGCCCGCAGGACATGCTCGACCGAAGCGCCGTGGTCCAGATGCAGAGTAAAGGGAACCGGGCTGCGCAGAGTGATATCACGGACGTAGCTAAAAAACGCATCGCCTACAAAATCATGTTCGCTGGGGTGAATGGAGATAATCGCCGGGGTATTGGTTGCTTCCGCTTCTTCCACTACCGCACGTACAAAGCAGCTGTCCGCCACGTTGAATGCGCCGATGGCAAAACCGTGCTGACGGGTAGGTTGCAGTAATTCTTTCATCGAAACTAACATGTTAATTCTCCAGTTTCAGGGTGTAGAAAGCCCTGCCAGTGCGTCGTCGCAGAGGCATAGAAGGCGTTACAGAAAATGAATCAGGCTTTGTCGATAGCGCCGCAGGCCTGCAGGTACGGAATAATGGCTTCCTCGCAGGCCTGCTCCATCAGGGCCAGGGCATCCACGAGTTCACCGGATGTGTCGCGACACAGGGTATGCAGCAGCGCAGCCTTTCCGGCGTCGAAAACCGCCGCGCCAACGTTTATCTTGGCAACGCCAAACGTCGGGCAGCGCTGTAGCTGGTCAAACGGCGTCCCGCTGCCGCCATGCAGCGCCAGCGGCACCGTTGATAAACGGGCAATTTCCTCCAGTCGCTGGAAATCAATGGCTGGCGTGACGCCGGGCGCGTACATGCCGTGTGCCGTGCCGACCGATACCGCCAGTAAATCGATCCCGGTATGTTGGATAAATGGCTCCACATCGGCGACCTGGGTCATCAAATCAGCGTTAGCGGCGTGGTCATAGCGCGGGGCGTCGGCCAGATGGCCCAGCTCGCCTTCCACGCACACAGAAACGCTGGCCGCGAGCTCGACTACCGCCCGGGTCTGGCGAATGTTCTCCTCCAGCGCAAAGGCGGAGGCGTCGATCATTAACCCGCTGAATCCGGCGCGGAAAGCCTGGCGAATGCGTACCGGGTCCTTTCCATGATCCAGCGCCAACGCGACCGGTACCGAGGCTTCCTCTGCCAGCGTTTTGACGACCGCTACCGCTAATGGGGCAGGGAAATGGTCCAGATGCCCCTGATACAGATTCAGAATGATGGGCGCACGATATTTCTCAGCGACCCGCACCGCCGCGCGGGCGCTTTCCAGGTTCATACAGTTGATGGCCAGCAGCGCGTACTGCTCGCCCCAGGCTTTCATCACCATGCTTTTCATATCGGCAAACATATGGCCTCCGGTTATTCCAGGGTGAAGGTGATCTCTTCGTCTTTCAGCTTTTGATCGCTAAGTTCATCAAACTCTTCGTCACGTTCGGTCACCGGTTTCTTCCACAACGACAGCATGACGCCGCAAATCACCGTGCCGACCCCCAGCGCCAGGCAAAACAGCAGCGGATGCGTAAAGAGTGGGACCACGAACATGCCGCCGTGCGGTACCGGGCTTTCGACGCCCCACACCATAATCAGACCGCCCGCTATCGCCGAGGCCACCACGCAGGAGCCCACCACGCGCAGCAGGTCGCGCGCCGCAATGGGAATGACCCCTTCGGTAATCATGCAGATCCCCATCGGGAAAGCCGCTTTCAGCGCCTCGCGCTCCGCACGGGTGTACTTGTGACGCGTGAGCAAAAAGGAGAGCGTAATGCCGAACGGAGGGATCATCGAACCGACAAACTTCACCGCTTCCGGACCGTACACGCCGCTGACCAACATGCCGTCAGCAAATAGCGACATGGTTTTATTCACCGGTCCGCCAAAGTCAAATGTCGCCATTGCGCCAAGGATGGCCCCCATCAAAAAGCGTGACCCGCCTTGCATGGATTCCAGCAGATGAATCAACGCGTCCTGCAGCCAGGCTATCGGTTTGCCAATGAGGGTCATCATCAACAGGCCGCCAATGACGGTACTCAGTACCGGCAGCACCATGATGGGCATCAACCCCTGCATCGACTGCGGCAAACGGATATAGCGCTTGAGCAGCAGGACGGTATAACCGACCAGAAAACCGCCTAGCATCCCGCCGATAAAACCGGTATGAATTTCACCGCAGACAAAGCCGACAATCAGACCCGGTGCGAATCCGGGGCGATCAGCAATGGAGTACGCAATCGCCGCGCTAATCAGCGGTACGATTAACCCCATCCCCCAGCCACCAATTTGGTTGAGCATCCAGGGTATGGTTCCTGTTTTTTCACCCACGTTAGTGCCGCCAAGTATTTGCCCGAGAGCAATACAGATCCCGGCGGCGACAATTAACGGGATCATCCACGAGATCCCCGTTAATAAATGTCTTTTTATTTCCTGAGATAGCGGAATTTTATTTTCACTCATGTGAAATCCCTCCAGAATGGGGATCGCTACTGGTTATTATTAACTAATGATTTTTCGACCTTTTCAAGAAACTGAATCGGCGATTTTATGACAATTTCAGTTTTTACTCGCACAATACGTTTATTTAAAAATCGTTCTTCCCCTTTTATTTTGACATCCACAGCGAGAATCACGACATCAGCAGAAGAAATGTCCTCTGTCAGCAGTTCGTTTTCCGTACCGATAGTGCCCTGGGTTTCTACTCTTATATTATGACCAAGCGCTTTAGCACCTTTAATTAACTTCTCACGGGCAATATAGGTGTGCGCAATACCCGCCGTACAGGCGGCAACACAAACAATATTCATAACATGCTCCACATTTTAATTAGCAGACATTGGATTCAGCATATTGGCTAAAAAGCTCAATAATTTTCTGTGGACTACTTTCGACTAACAGCTGTTCAATAATATCGTCATCCGCCAACGCACCGGCAACCTGCGAAAGCAGACGAATATGGGTGGTGTTTTGATCTTCAAGGCGTACGGCAAACAGAATGATGCAGCGCACGTTGCTGCCGTCCAGGGTTTCCCAGGGAATATCCTGGCGGGTACGCCCAATCGCCAGCGTGGTATTGACCACCGCCGAAGATTTCCCGTGCGGAATCGCAATATGATTTTCGAAGCCGGTCGAGCCTTCTGATTCACGCTGCCAGACATCCTGAATAAACGTTTCCCGACAGCTAATTGCCCCATCTTTTTGCAGAATATCCGTCAGTTCCTCAATAACCTCCGTTTTGTTTGTGGCCTTCATGTCCAAAATAACGCGATTTGTATTGAGTATTTTCGTGATGTCCATAAATCATACCTCATGGAGTTCAGACATTAATTTTCAACGACCAGCGACGTCGCCCGATGTAATTTTTCCGTAATAACCGTTTCTGTTACCCGCTTAATATCCGCATCATTGAAGAAGGCGGTGACATACACGACCGGCATGGCAACGGCAGGTAAATTGATCGTCGATACCACCAGTTCAATATCGTCCGTCAGGACGGAGGGCAAGCTGCCTGCCGACACCACGCCAACGATGGTCCAGTCCGGAAAGGCGCGCAGAATGCGGCTTTTGAGTAAGTGAGAGGTGCCGATACCGGTTGAGCAGACCAGCAGTACACGCTTACGCGCGATCTGCCGCTCCATTGCGGCCTGAAAATGCACGGTTAAATACCCCACCTCATCATCCGACACGGCCCGCTCGCCCCAGCCGCTAAACACCCGATTCACCGCACACTGAGTCAGACGCCAGACGTCCTGCAACTCGTCTTTAATGTCCTCCAGCAGCGGATTACGAATGCGGATCTGGTAGTTCAGGCGGTTAATCAGCGGCTTAATGTGGATCAGCAATCCGTCATACAGCGCAGTGTCCTGGCTAAGATCGCTGTCGATCATTTCGGCGAAAGTGGCAATCAGCCGGTGGGTAATCAAGCGTGCTTCGTCGCTGGAGTGCATATGGCCAATCACGCTTACGTCGTTATGCTCTTCAATCACCATACCGGAGGAGATAATATATTGATAAATAAACCAGACTTCGTCTTCCGGCAGCGGGTGGGCAATGCGTTTTTCGATATGCTGAATCATGCGACTGGCAATGGAAAAGATGTTCTCATCACATGACGTGATGCTTTCTTCTTTTCTCGGTAGCGCATTGCCCCGCGTGATGCGATACATCATGATCAGAATATGGGTAAAGATATTGACGTAATAAGGCTCGCCCAGCGACCAGCACAGATCGTTCTCCATTTCCTGCAACAGCGTCTGGACAAATAAAACGTCTTCTTCGCCGAAGTAATGCACTAACGCTTTATAGCTGCCCGGATCAAGGCGTGAATAAATCACGCTGCCAGGTTCATTATGGTTAATCACACCGTTAATCAGCGACGCCATCGCCTGGCGCACGCCGCTCTCGCTGCCTTCAATGTGTGTGCCACTCTGGCTGCGAATCAGCGACAGGCCCAGCGGGGTAATCCAGGATTCAATCACTTTCAGATCGTTAACAATCGATGCACTACTAATAAAATAACGTTCGGACAATTTATTGATCGATGTTTCATGCGGCGTTTCACTTAATAATTGCGAGGCTATCTTAACCCGCCGTGAATTATTCATCATGCCGTCAGCATCATCACCCTCCGATCCTAATAACTGATCCAGATATAAAAGGTCAGTAATGTTATCGGCACTTAATATCACGCCCGCACCGGCACGTTTATCGATGGATATTTTCCATTCCGATAACCATTTTTCCAGTAGCCGCAGATCGCGCTGGACGGTTTTCTCTGAAACAGATAAATACTCGGCAATTTTTAGCAGCGTAACATATTCCTTCCGGGACAGAAGAAACTTTAATAATCTGTTTTGTCGCGAGGTAATCATTTGCATTATTTACCCTTATTACATACCAGATTAAATATCTATACCCGTCATACTTCAAGCTGCATGTGCGTTGGCTTTCCTCGCTCACCCCTGTCACGTACTTATGTACGCTCAGGGGATTCGCTGCGCCGCCGCCTTCCTGCAACTCGAATTATTTAGGTTATAAAGAAGCGTTTATGCTCCACGTGTAATCTATGATGATAAATATAAGAGGACTACGATGCGCCAACAATACTAAATCGTGTCCTGTATTCCGGACAGAAATAAGACAAAAAGAGGAAATAGTGAAATATTTACGGCGCAGATCACATTTTTCGCGGGAATGAGAGTGATAGCGCTCGCAAATATCGGGAGGTAAAAATTTAAGTCGGGATGTTTTTTATTTTGAGATCTGGAACGCTGCTCGCGGCGTGGGCCGGATAAGACGCAATGCATCGCCATCCGGCCCAAGTAAACAAGTACAGATTCGCTTACAGGGTTATCGTCAGTACATCTTCATCCGGCGTGACAACCGTTCCCCACTCGCTGCCCGCAGATGAACCGCCCTTCACACCGCTAACCTGTTGAATATTACGCAGGCACAGCGTCCAGTTACGCGCTTCCCCCCTACCTTGCACGGTGATGGTATTACCCGTGCGTACCGCCTTCAGCGTGAAGATAACCGAGCCGTCAGCAGCCGGAACTTCACAGAGCGCTTCCCGCCCCTCCTGCAGATGGAACAGCTGGAACGCTGTCCCTTCGTGCCAGGCGTAGTCCGGCTTTTGGTTATTGCTACCCAACGCCAGCAGGGTATTGTCACGCACATAAACCGGCAGACTCAGGAAGTCATGCTGCTGCTTATGCCAGCGGCTGCCGGCCACCTCATCATTACGCCACAGATGCGTCCAGCGTCCTTCCGGCAGGTAAAACTGCACATCGCCCGCCTCGCTAAACACCGGCGCGACCATCACGCTATCGCCCAGCATGTACTGGCGGTCGAGATAATCACACGCCGGATCGTCCGGGAACTCCAGCATCATCGCGCGCATCATCGGGGTGCCTTGCGCATTAGCGCGCGCTGCTTCGCGATACAGGTACGGCATCATGCGGCATTTCTGCTCGGTGAAGTAGCGCACCACGTCGCAGGATTCATTATCGTACACCCATGGCACTCGGTAGGATTTACTGCTGTGCAGGCGGCTGTGACTGGAGAGCAGCCCAAACGCACACCAGCGCTTGTAGACATGCGCAGGGGCGGTATTCTCAAAGCCGCCGATATCGTGGCTCCAGAAGCCAAAGCCAGACAGGCCAATAGACAAGCCACCGCGCAGGCTTTCCGCCATCGATTCATAGTTGGCGTAGCAGTCACCGCCCCAGTGCACCGGGAACTGCTGTGCGCCCACGGAGGCCGAACGGGCGAACAACACCGCCTCTTCTTCACCGACGGTTTCTTTCAGCACGTTCCACACCAGTTCATTGTAAATGTACGCATAATGGTTGTGCATCTTCTGCGGATCGGCACCGTCAAACCACTGCACATCCGTGGGGATGCGTTCGCCAAAGTCAGTTTTGAAGCAGTCAACCCCGATATCCACCAGACCTTTCAGCTTGTTGGCATACCACTCGCAGGCTTGCGGATTAGTGAAGTCATAAATCGCCAGGCCCGGCTGCCATTTATCCCATTGCCACAGGGAACCGTCCGGGCGCTTGAGCAGATACCCTTTCGCTTTCAGTTCATTGAACAGCGGGGATTTCTGACCAATGTAGGGGTTTATCCATACGCACACCTTCAGCCCTTTCTCTTTCAGGCGGCGGATCATGCCTTCCGGGTCCGGGAAGGTCATCGGGTCCCATTCAAAGTCGCACCACTGGAAGGCTTTCATCCAGAAACAGTCGAAATGAAAGACATGCAGCGGCAGATTGCGCTCGGCCATGCCGTCGATAAAGCTGTTCACCGTCGCTTCATCATAATTGGTGGTGAATGACGTGGTCAGCCACAGGCCGAACGACCAGGCTGGCGGCAGCGCCGGACGACCGGTAAAGCGGGTATAGCGATCCAGCACCGCCTTCGGCGTTGGGCCGTCGATGACGAAATATTCCAGATACTCGCTTTCAACGCTGAACTGCACTTTCGACACTTTCTCAGAGCCGATTTCAAACGACACGCACTGCGGATGGTTCACCAGCACGCCGTAGCCGCGGTTGGTGAGATAAAACGGGATGTTCTTGTAAGACTGCTCGGTACTGGTGCCCCCATCGCGGTTCCAGGTTTCCACCGTCTGGCCGTTACGCACCAACGCGGTAAAACGCTCGCCCAGCCCGTACACCGTTTCCCCCACGCCCAGATCCAGACGCTCAAACATATAGTTACGCCCGCTGTGGGTATCCTGCACGTAACCGCTATTCTTTAGCTGACTGCCGGTAATACGTTCACCATTACGCAGGAAATCCAGCGACCAGAACTCACCTTTGGTCACCCGTACGCTCAGATTGCCGCTCTTCAGTTCGGCAAATTCAGCGGTGTTTCGCATCTCAACATTGACGTCCTGCAACACGTTCAGCGGGTAATGCGGGCCGGTATCCAGCGTTCCCTGGAAGTGCTCCATACGTACGCCCACCACCCCTTCTTGCGGCGAGAAAAAGCGTAAGGTGAAGAGTGGGGTATCCAGTTGCCAGGTACGTTCACGCACGTCGCGCGGCGCAACGTAGACAATCATTTCGTTACCCTGCTGTTCAACCTCAAACACCTGAATTGGGTGTATTAAATTCAGACCAGGTTGGGTCAGCCAGTTTCCATCGCTAATTTTCATCGTCAGTTCCTTAGTTCGGTAATTCTTTTGTCGTGAAATCCTGCTGGTTGCGGCGCGCGCCCTGAGCCAGCTGACTCATAATTTCCTTCAGATACGGCGTTTTCAGGGTATAGAAGCGTTTGGCAATCACGGCACTCAGCAGGTAACAAATCGCCGGGACAATGGTGAACAGGGCAATGATGATGCTAATGGTGGCGCTGTTCTGGGTTTTCGCTGCGGCGTCGTAGCCACCGCCCGCCAGCATCCAGCCGATCAGCGCCCCGCCGAGCGCCAGACCCAGCTTGAGCACGAACAACGTGCCCGCAAAGCTGATCCCCGTCAGGCGTTTACCATTGCACCACTCGCCGTAATCAACGGTGTCGGACATCATTACCCACTGGATTGGCGTCACGAGCTGGTGCAGTACACCAATGACAAAAATAAAGATAAACATGGTGATACTGGCGTGCATCGGCACAAAGAACATCGCGAGGCTCGCCACCGCCAGCGCAGCGTTGGTCCACCAGAAGACGCTGACTTTGCATTTCCAGTCGGTCAGCGGTTTTGCCAGCGCAGAGCCGATCAGGTTGCCGACGCAATAGGCAGTGAGAAAGGCGACAAACACTTCCGGCTTACCCAAAATCCAGGTGACGTAATACATCATCGCCCCGCCACGAACGCAGACGGCCAGAATGTTGAGGATGGTCAGCAGGCCGACGATGCGCCATTGGTCGTTTTGCCAGATGTCGCGCAGGTCTTCACGCATAGAGGTGGTGCTCGGCGGCGCTTCCACACGTTCTTTGGTAGTGAAGAAGCAGAACGCCAGCATCAGGAAGGCCACGACAGAGAGCACCGCAATCCCGCCTTGAAAGCCGAACGCTTTGTCCTCACCACCAATCAGATTTACCAGCGGCATCATCAGCACGGTGGAGAGCATGCCACCCGCCGTCGCCAGCACAAAGCGCCATGATTGCAGGGAGATACGCTGCGTTGGGTCATTAGTGATCACGCCGCCCAGCGCACAGTAGGGAATATTGACCACGGTATAAAGCAGGGTCAACAGCGTGTAGGTGATTGCGGCATAAATCATTTTGCCGTTCAGGCTGAGATCCGGCGTGCTGTAGGCCAGCACGCAAACCAGACCAAACGGCAGTGCGCCGAACAGCACCCATGGGCGGAATTTCCCCCAGCGCGAACGGGTACGGTCAGCCAGCAACCCCATGCAAGGGTCTGAGATGGCATCCAGCGCGCGGGCCAGTAAGAACATGGTGCCGACAAATCCGGCTGGGATACCAAAAATATCGGTATAGAAGAACATCATATATAACATGACGTTATCGAAGATAATGTGGCTAGCCGCATCGCCCATTCCGTAGCCAATCTTCTCTTTAACAGACAGAATTTCACTTTTCATTACGCATCCTTGTTAGAACTTTCACACGCCCTGATACCGGTTACAGTTCTTGTAAACCATCCCTGTGAGCGCGGGTATTCCGATATCTCGTTATCAAATTACGATTCTTGTTTTCTGTGATCAGCGTAGCGTCTAAAAATGTGTCTAAGTGTAAGTAATGGATTTTGCGGGGATTTATTTGAAACTGGTCATGGTATAGAGAAACGGAAGTTAAAAAAGTGAGTGAGGGGGTGTGGAAACCTTTGGAAGTAGCTATAATGCGCCCCGCCTCCATGTAGCAATCGAGGCGCGGAAGATCGTCATCTCCGGTGAGGTGGCTGGACTTCAAATCCAGTTGGGGACGCCAGCGTTCCCGGGCAGGTTCGACTCCTGTGATCTTCCGCCAAAATCTTTATTTTTTAATGATTTTTTTGTAATGGGCTGTTGATTCTTCTATCCATCCAGGTTGTTCTAAGTTTTTAATAACCCACTGTATGAATTTCTCAGAATAACGATGTCTATTATCAATAGTATAATGCATATCAGATCGTTTAGATTTCTGTATATTATGCTTCTTAATAATTGCGGTAAAAGAAAACCTTGTGAGCACAATATTCTTCTGTTGACTATTTATTTTTTCAATTGCTGAACCTTGGTAATATGGATGGGTTATATCAGGATCTCTAGTTTCTCGAATAATTATTGCATTGCTACCTTGATTTCCTAAACCCAATGACAAATCACTATCTTTCTCACATTTAGTAAGTGTAAGCTTGTAGTCAATTGATATACTAAATTCATTCGAGTTTTGTTCTTTAGTGGCTTTATGAAATCTTGTCAGAAACTCACTTGCAACATTTGCAGTCATTTCACCATAGTTTTCTTTAATAGTGGCTATATCACTTTTAGGACCATCCACAACTAAGCTTAACATTCCGACACTCTGTCCAGCTAATGGTGACATACCTGTTTCTTTCAAATAACGCTGTTGATAATTTAAAACATTAGCCTGAAAAAGACGAGAAAGCTCCGGTTGTAATTCAGGTAATAATAAGTGTATAGCGCCATCTCTAAGTTCAATTAAAGTATCTAGATTTTTCTTAACAGGATCATTTTGCTGCAACCTTTTGTTAATTGCATCCGTTACACTTATAGAATATCCATTTTTCTTAAAAACTGAATCCATGCCTGAGTACTTAAGTATTTCCGCTTTTAACAATAGCTCCCAAGCATTCACTGATAGTATACAAAATGCTTCTACTCGATTATCAAGTGTTGGTCTATTATAGACTTCTAATGATAAAACAAAAGCATCCAAACTTCTTTTTAGCAGTGACTTATAAATTTTTAATTCTGGCGTTAGACTTTTTGCTTTTAAAGATTGTGACATTAAACTTATAAAATCATCATTGGATATTCGCTGTATTCCTTCACACTTCCATAATTTACCATTTAAACTATTTACATATATTCCGTTTAATTTCTCATTTATATATTTTCTTATACTGTTTTCAGTATAAACAGTTTCAGCAGCTAAATCAGCAATAGTGAATAATTTCTTAGTTTTTTCAAAACTCCTTAATACATCCAATAATTTCAATTGGTTAGCTGTTCGAGCCATTTCAAATTCCTTCTCAAATAGTTAATTCATATGAAAATTACCCGTTGGGTTTAATACCCTTATTCCGCAAAGCCTCCCTCGCCAGTTCCTTCAACCAACTGGCGAGACTTACCCCTTCCTCCGCCGCCACAGCATCAAGTTGCTCCTTCAATGCCGGATCAATACGCATTTTGAACTGCGGTGATTGACCACCACCTTTTGGTTTTTTTTCGCGCGATATGATTGACATGGGGCCACCTATACAACTATCTTAATCACATAGGAGGCCACCTAAAAGCCTTCTACACTAGCAACGCCCCGTTGTGCGGGAACACAGCCGGAGCGTCTAACCTCACCAACTATCAAGGAGTTGATTATGGCTGATTCGCATTCTACCCCAGACACAGACCAATCCGGAACCGAGCGCTCGTTAATTGTGGGATACCGCCCGAATGTTTTCGACAAATCCACACCCAAAATTATTCTTTCCGGCAAGTGGCTACGCGAAGCGGGGTTTGATACCGGGCAACAGATTACCGTAAAAGTGATGAATGGCTGTATCGTCCTGATGGTCTATGGCGAGCAGGAGCAACGGTTGCAGGACGAGTTGAAAGAGGCGCATCAGAAGTTGAATAGAATTGGGAGCACGCTGGCGACTCTTCAGTGAAGTGCGGCTGAACCTGTAAGCGTTAATTACAGGTTTTCCAGATGCCGGATAGCGCTAACGCTTATCCGGCCTTCTTTCAAAATGAATTACCCGTCCAAAATCAATCATCTAAATTATATATGGATATTTTAAATTCAACCGCGGAATAAGTTATTTATTTTTATCTATTATTAATGCCTTTACTATTGCAAACCAATCGTAAAAACCTTTATATGTTATTTTTTAACAAAGTGGACTATTAAAATGGCAATTCCTGCTTATCTCTGGCTCAAAGACGATGGTGGTGCTCCTATAAAGGGTTCTGTTGATGTAAACAATCGCGAACGCTCAATCGAGGTGACATCGTTTAGCCATAACCTTTATATCCCAACGGATGGTAACACAGGAAAGCTTACTGGCACACGTGTGCACGGCACACTGATTTTTGAGAAGGAATTCGATAGCGCTTCCCCTTATCTTTTTAAAGCCGTTGCCACAGGGCAAAGCTTGCAATCGGCCGAATTCAAATGGTACGAGATCAATGATGCAGGTCAGGAAGTAGAGTACTACAACATGCTCCTCGAAGGGGTTAAAGTTGTATCCGTAACACCGATGATGCATGACACTAAAACTGTCATCAATGTTGGTCATAGAGAACAAGTACAGCTACGTTACGATAAAATCACCTGGCACTATCTCGATGGGAACATTCAATATTCAGATGCCTGGAATGAACGCATAACCGAATAAGTGAAATCATATGGACACTGTCGAAGAGCTTAACGGTACATATTTCTACAGAGGGTTTGCTAATCTTTCAGCAGGAGAACTTCTTTTCTGGATTTTCCTGGATGAAACAAGTGAACAATTTGGCGTAAATGATTATATGACCTTGGGTCTAATTTTACTTGGTCAACCTACGATCGCAACCAGAGGTAAGCCGATAGGGGCAACTGCAGGGACATCACCACTGAGCTCTCAGTTACGACATTGGTTAAATATAGAAACTAGACGTTTACCCACCCTAACTACAGGAAGTATAAGACGATTAAAATTTGCATATGTAACAAATCTGGGCGCTTTTGTTGGAAGATGGATTCCAATATTGGGGATTGTCATAATGGCTTATGACGTGACTGCGATTTCATACAAAGTCACAATTAAATATAACACCATAGCCAGAGGTAAAGATAAGCTATGGTAAGTGATGATGATATCATCGCCTGGTACGATGAAACATTTAATAAACCCAGCTTATTCTTTAAAAAGCGTTGGCCAGTCACTCTCGATACCAGTCTTTCAACGGGAGATTATGTGTGGGCCAGTGAAACGGGCGCAGACATCATGGATGCTTACTTTGCAACTTTCAATGTTGATTGCGCCAATTTCGATTTCTATAAATATTGGCCTATTGAGACATTCATACTTTATGCAATGTTTACCTGTAGCAGAGATGACGATGAGCCACAGCCATTAACACTCCGCATGCTGGCAGAGTCTGCAAAAGCGGGTAAATGGCTTTATGACTGAACCTTATTGACGGATGCCATTTATCCGACCTACCGCTTCCCCAAAAAATAAAGCCGCCGATCGGTTAATCAGCGGCTTTTCCATTACCTGCAACAACGTCAGAAGTTATATTTCACGCCCAGCATACCGCGGGTATCGCTGTAGCCTTTATCGCCGACCTGTTGGGCCACGTTGCTCCACACGTTGAGGCGCGGAGTGATTTGACCTTCAACACCGACTTTCAGCTCGCCGATGTTCTTGGTACCACGCATGTCGTTGCTCACATCGCCCATCTTCACGCGAGTCGTCTGCGTGTTGTGGATCCAGTTGGCTTCAACAAACGGCTGGAACTCTCGAGATTTACCGTCGTCGATGGCGTTGTGGCCGTTGATAAAGGCTTTTACCCCCAGACGGGTCATCAGGTTACCATCGGTGTTGTCCTTCACGCGGGTGCCGTTCGCTTCGCGGTGGCTGTCGGCCTGCACGTCCATCCACACCACCTGCACTTTCGGTTGCAGCCAATAGCTGTTGCGCTCGTTTTCACCCAGTTTGAAGCTGTAACCGGCTTCAACAGAAGCGGTGATCCCGCTGGATTTATATTTCTCCGTCGCCTGCTCCTGACCCATCACCTTGTTATCAAACCAGTTGTACAGCATCCAGGTGTCTACGTAAGTGCCGGTCTTGTCAGCGTCATTGGCATACCAGGTGCCGTACAGTCCCACGCTGTAACCAGTGACCTGACCACGTGAATGGTAGCCGGTCAGACTGGACTGCGTGCGGTTGTGGCTGTTGGCATAACCTGCCATCGCGCCGAGGTGCCAGCGGTCGAGGCCGTCGCTACTCCACTGCGCCAGGTCGCCGCCTAACTGCAAGACATAGCTGTTGCTTTGGGTTTTCAACTGCCCGCTACCGTCTTTGAAACGGGTATGTGCCCCGACGTTACGCATCCACATACTGGTGACTTTTTTCTCACCCGTCAGCATATCGACGTACTGCGTTTCACCCAGACGATCGTGCAGTCGGGTCATAAACAGCGTATTCGCGGCATAGTTGTTCGCCAGATAACTGCCTGCTTCCGGGCGATACTGCTGCTCGGTTACAGGAGGCGCAACAGGTTCTTCCGGCTCAGGGATAATCGGGTCGACAGGATCGACCGGGTCTGGGTCAACAGGACCAGGGTCAATAGGGTCAACCGGGTCCGGGTCAACGGGATCTGGGTCGATGGGATCTACCGGGTCAGGATCGACGGGGTCCGGCTCTTCCGGATCCGGCGGAGCAGGAATAAAGCTGGTCAGATACCAGTTGCTGCCTTTTTGCACAACGTTATAGTCGTACGCACCGGCAACAATACGACCCGCTTTCTCAAAAGTACCGTCAGAATTACCGGCCACTTCGATGATCTCAATACCTTCAACGGTCTGCGCACCGGTTCCGCCAATATTGTTCACCGCCACAAACGCGTTACCCGCAGTGTTACCGAGCACTTTCAGCTTGTCGGTTTCGGAAGTATCGTCATTCAGGACGGTGTTGAAAACCAGTTTGCCGCCGTTGCCGGTGAAATCCTCATTGATGGTAAGCGTCTGCCACGGTTCGCCGTCAGCATGCCCAAAGTTCACCACTGAGCCGCCGTTCAGCGTCAGGTCGGTAAGCGTTGAGCTGTTGGTCATATTCCACGTCGCATCACTCATTTGCAGCGAGATAACGCCCGTCCCGGCAGTGGCGCTGGTGACATATGATGCCCCACTCCACAACGAGTTGTCGGTCATATTGAGCTTAATGGTACTGTTTTGCTGCGGCTGGCTGCTGGTTGCGGCGGTAGCACCGGCGGCGTGAAGATCGCCGTCAATAAGGAAACGCCCGCCAGCAGAGCCGTCGACGATACCGCCCGTTTCGGTGCTGATGGCATAGCTTTCATTACTGTGATTGCCCGCCATGGTAATGGCGGCGCCACCTGCCAGGTTTATCGCACCGCGTGAAAGCGCATACAGGCCGCGTGGTGCTTTGCTGTATGACGCCGCTTTCGCCGAATTGTTGACGTTGATCGTAGCGTTTTCGCCGAGATTCACGGTCGCATTGGTAGAATAAACCGCATGTGCGCTGACGCCGTTGACCGTAATCGTGGCATTGTTGCCCAGTTCCGTTTTGGAAGATGAGGCGGCATAGATCCCTGTCGAGGAAGCACCCGACGTCTCGATAGTGGCGTCATTGCCAAGGCGGATTGAGGACCCGCTCTGCCCGGTGCGGAGACCTTCAGAGCTGTCACCGGTCGTCACAATGTGTGCCCGGTCGCCGACCACAATCGTATTTTTAGCCAGCGTTTCGTCTCTCATCGCGTTTGCCGTGATGCCACGGCCCTGGTTACCGGTGGTTTGAATATACAGATCGTCGCCGACGTAAATGTTGGCCGAGCCTTTCCAACCCTGCCCATTATTATAGGCGTTGTAACCGGCGTTAATACCATCACCATCCTTACCGTCCACATAAATGCTGGTGCGATCCCCGGTGATAATAAAGACTGGGTTATCCGGCGTATTAGCGCCGTGCGTGCGGATACCGTCAACATCTTTACCATTATTAGCGGCATTCTTTGACTGTGTGCGAATCGTCAGGTCGTCACCGAAAATAACACCCGGGCTACCCGTCGCGCTGTTCTGAATAACGGTAATGGTGTGTTCGAAGGCTTCTCCTCCTGGCCCATTCAGCGTTAATCCATGACCAAAAACGGGAATGGTACCGGCACTCCACTGATAAACATAATTCGGCGTAGCGCTGCTTTTAGCGAAACTGGCATTCGCCTGTGCCGGAAATAAAGCCTGCAACTCCGGCGAAAGACTGCTCACTAATCCACTGGCAGGAAGACTGTCAATATCAATCCAGGCCGCGTGGGTTGAAAATACCATTGACGTTAACGCGGTTGATACCGCTATAGCAATGCGTGAGTAATGCTTAGGTTTTTTCATAATAGCCTCCTGCTTTCGGGCGTAGGGCGTCCACCACATCATAAAGATGCGAAAATAGTAAAAATCAGAAATGCGTTATAAAATATTCGACAGTATTTGATGAATACTGTGTCCTAATTTATCTTCAAGCCTGAGCTTGTAAACATATATTTTCTTAATATCTATATTATCTATTTGGGTAATTTGCTGAATACTTTTCCCTGACACAAACCGCTTCAGTAATATCATTTCTGTATAGTTGAGTGAGCGTCCGCGTTTACTGTTCGCGAGGTGGCCGGTAAATAATCGGCGAATTTTCTGATGCTGAACTTCATCATCATCATCGGAATATATAATCCCTTGTATTTTGTTGCTTTTCGACAGCCAGTAGTTGGCTAACGGCGCGAGATTCCTGTCCGCTATCAACACAATATTCATGCCGCTGTAGGCCAGCCGGTCAACCCATTGCGGATCGGCGAACAGGCGCAGGTTTGGGAAGGAAAAGTCCACAAAAATAAATCCACGCGACAAATGATTTTGATTATTAAGGAGAAGTTTTTCAATGATTCCTTTTTGCAGAAAACCATTTCCCTCTGGCCAGATCGCAAAAGTGGCACGGTGACAATAGCTGGCGCGTATCACAGTATCCGGAAATAATTGACAGGATAATTCACAGCTTATGCAACGAATACTTTGTGATGGTAATCTCTTCATCAAAAATGACTCCTGTTATTTTTCCATAAATATTTCATTGGTAAATAAATGTGTCAATCAGACACGTATGACATTCCTTGTCAGTTAATAACAGTGGCACTTAAAAAATGTAATAAATTCCTGATACGCGATTATGTATAGACTGTAAGAAATACGATTGCGCTAAGCTTTTTTCTGCTAAACCTCAGAATAACAATCTGGGCATTAGGAATTTTATACACAAATCCAAATCCCATAATAAACATTAAAAAAGCACTATTTGCTAAAAATTAACCGATATGAGGGGTACTTATTTATTACACAATTCTGATAACTCAATCCCCCTTGAAGCGCTGTTGATAAATATAATGATAATTCAGATAAAACTGTAATGAATTCTCATTATTTAACATTAGTTAATTCTCACCTAAGAATTTGGGCGCATAACTTATTGTATTTAAAGTGTTTTTATTCCTTAAGTGAAATTCTTATCTTCGATCACGTACAAAGAGTGAGGCGTATTCACGATTTGGATGTAAAATTTAAGGTATGTGTTGGCACACGCGGTGATACGTTGTAGTTACTGAGGACTGGGCAATTGTACCTTATCAATCAGTTGGTCGAATTTAATCCTGAAAGCAAAAGTCTGGTCAATCGTCAGACCGGGCGGGCAATACAACTTCAGCTCCCAGCCTCACTTTGCTTTCTCTATTTAATTACTCACGCAAGTGACATTGTTTCGCAGAACACATTGATGAAAGTGGGCTGGGGTGAGAGAAATAATGTGACCAGTGCCAACACATTTTACCAGGCTATTCTGACGCTACGTAATGCGCTAGCGGATGTGGGTCTGCCGCGTGATACGGTGAAAACTATTTCCCGCCGCGGGCTCAGATTGAATGGAAATACGCAGGTAGAGGCGATAACGCATCCTCAGAGTGAAGTTTACCAGCCGCCGCTTATCGAGGAATACGCGCCCCCAAAGATAATTCCTCCTGCGCCACAAAAAACGACGCGGGAACTCTGGTGGAATATTATATTTAGCGCTGGCATCGTTATTGCCACCCTGATTATCTGGCTAGTGTGGTATCAGACACGTCCTGTTATGCCGTTTAGTAAATTCATTTCTGTTTCTATGCAGGTCCCATCACGGCAAAACTGTAAAATTTATTACTCACTGAATGATCACGATCAGGAAAATTATTTCAATCTGATGCAACTGCACCCTTATCTCTGTGAAAACAACAAGCATGTGTTCCTTTCCGGCTACCGTAAAGCGGAGAGGATCGTGGCATTTGTTTGTGATAAAGATGCACGGATAGATGCGCACGCGTTTTGTACTACCCATTATTACTGGATGCGCGGGCAATGAAAAAAAAACACCACCTTATTTTACTTGTCATCGGCCTGGCGACATTACTCGGCTCAGGCGGATGGCTATGGCATTCACGCTATGCCGAAAAGCAGCTGAATTGCGTTGGAAATGTTGAATGGAATATTGGCAGCAACCGCTTTGCAGGTACGGTTTCATTTCGGATGTACAAAGATGCAGGGTTAGCGACCATTACCGGAAAACTGTACGGACGTAATACCTCAGACATTAGCAGGAACATCTATTTCAGTTATACCCGGCAGCACGAAGCCCGAGTGCTACAGGCGATACAGGTGGTCAAAACCTTCGCTGATAGCGCCGATGAAGCTGATATTAACAACACATTACCCGGATTTTACCGCCAAAGCGGACGAAACCTGAGCCTGGTCATGGAGGAGTATAAGGGCGCATGGATTTTTGCCAGCTCAAATGTACCCTCGCTGTATTGCCGCAAAAGGTAACGTCATATCCGGATACAAAAAGCACGCCCCTTCAATGGAATTCATATTTGCCATCATCGACTTACGCGACATGGGTCACTGAATCCACGCATATCCCATTGCTATTCTTCATCCCGAATCAGGAAACATCCTGAATACCACGATATCCGTTGCGTAATAATTAAGCGAAATGGGCGTTTTATTTTGCTCAGAAGACTTCAACCTACGGACGGATATTTGGAGAAGACGTGGACAGGGGCGTTTATCTCTCTCGCGAGCAATGTCTGAGCGTTCGGGCGTTATCGCATTTCAGGAAACGGTATGTTTCCGGTGTATTTTTGGCGTATATATGAGGGATACGTAATGTTTGCTTTTAAAAAGTGCCTGATTGCACTTTCAATAAATTTGGCCGTTGTTTCATCAGGTTTTGCTTGTACGACCTTGCTAGTCGGTAATGAAGCATCTGCGGACGGCTCCATGCTGGTAGCCCGTAGCGCTGACAACGATGCCCTGAAAGCACAGCATTTTGTCATTCATCCGGCAAAACAGAATCAGACCGGGGTATACAGCACCAAAGCACATAATGGCGCGAATGACTTTACCTGGCCGCTACCCAAAAACTCTCTGCGTTATACCACCGTTCCAAACTGGAAAACCCAACTGCACGGCGCGACCGGATTTAACGAATTGGGCGTTGGCGTGAGCGGTACAGAATCTATTTTTGCCTCAGCAAAAGCGCTGGCTGCCGACCCCTACGTTGAGGACAAAGGGATCACCGAAGATGATATCCCGGATATTCTGCTGTCCCAGAGCAAAACAGCACGTGAAGCCGTGGCATTACTGGGTCATATCATTGAGACCGTCGGCGCTGGTGAAGGTTTTGGCGTGGCCGTCGTCGACGATAACGAAATCTGGTACCTGGAAACAGGTAGCGGTCACCAGTGGATGGCGCAGCGTCTGCCGAATAACCAATATTTTGCCACCGGTAATCAGGGCCGCTTACAGGATTATGATCCTAAAAACCCGGACATGATGGCGTCAAAAAATCTGATTCAATTTGCGACCGAAAAAGGTCTGTACGAACCGGCAAAAGAGGGCAAATTCAACTTCTCCAAAGCCTATACCCGTGATGATGAGCGTGACCGCACGTATAACGATCCTCGCGTATGGACCATCCAGAAAGAGTTCAATCCTTCCGTAAATCAGGATATGGCCAAAGGGCGCGACTTCCCGGTATTCATGACGCCAGAGAAAAAGATGACGCTGGACGATGTGAAGGCAGTACTGCGTAACCATTACCAAGGCACCAGCCATGACCCGTACACCAACGGTCTGAACGGCAAAGAGCCATGGCGTCCGGTTAGCGTCTTCCGCACCTATGAAGCGCACGTGATGCAGGTCCGTCCGTGGTTGCCAAAAGAGATTGGTGAAACGACCTACATTGGTCTGGGTATGGCTGACCTTACCGCGTTTGTTCCGTACTACAGCGGCCTGAAAGCGTATCCGGCAAACTATACGATGGGTACCGATAAAGCGGACGATCAGTCTATTTACTGGAAATACCGTAAGTTACAGACCCTGACGATGACCGATTATCCGAAGCTCGCGCCAATCGTCAAAAAAGCCTATAAAGCATGGGAAGATAAAGTGGCGAAGGAGCAACAAGAGGTCGAAGCAAACTATCTGAAGATGGCGAAAACTGATAAACCTGCCGCAGATAAGATGCTGAATGACTTTAACTTGCGCATCATGGCCGATGCCGAGAAGCTGACGGAAGAGCTGACTAATCAGCTGTTTACCATCCGCACTAAAGACATTCAGTCTGATATCTTCTTTGCAAACGCTGCGAAAAAAGACTGAGTAACGACACGATGACATGCTGGCGCAAAGTAAGCCTCAGAACTATGCGCCAGCAGTACGGCTTACATTTCCTTCCGCGGCAGTAGATCGAGAGCCAGACTTCTTAGATGCAAGTTGGCCCAGCAGGCTGCCTGTGTTCGGTTATTCACTGATATTTTTTTAAAAATATTATAAATATGCGTTCTCACTGTATTTTCACTGATAAAAAATGCGTTAGCAATTTCTCCATTAGACGCACCTTTCGACAACTCAGTCAAAATTTCATATTCTCTTTCGGTTAAAACTCCGTAGTCACTGTCTGATGGCGTGAGGTTTACATACTCTGGCGGCGGTGACAGTGAACGTGGTGGTCGGGAGGTTTTAAGCCCCTCTTTAAGGAGTTCTAACAAATATTCTGTAGAGCAATTATTTGGTACGATCGACTCAAAGTTCGGCCATAGCATATTTTCATAGAGTGGGAGCGATCGCAGGCAGTTAATAATATAAACGCGCAAATTAAATGCGCTATCATTGAGTAATTTTGACCAGATTTTTTTTAATTTACGGCTTGATGCCTGTATATCATAGAGAATGATACTTCCCTCAACGATATATGACATGTCTGGTCTGCTAATGTTAACGAAATCAACCAAGATATCGCTTTGCTTATTGAGATAATCCAGCAAAAGCTGCGTCTGTATTGATTGGTTGCTAATAAGTATTATCTTACTGTCCATGTTAAGCATATGTAGCCTTCATTCAAATGATGATTGACAATATTCCTTATCGTTATTGCATACCAAGCCAATAACAAGTCACTACTTAAGATTAAAGATAATCTGATTGAATTATGAGAATTTAGCTAATTGTGCAATTCGATCATTCGCTTTTTCCGAGCACAGGATTCGTTTTTTCTTTGCATCATGCAAGAAAGCATAACAAAACAAACATAACGCATTGTATTATATGATTTTTTAATTTTACCTGTGAGTTAAAGACTAGCTTAACCACGATCTGCTTATAGATAATAATAATTCATTAAGACTCATATTTAACGATCATTATTAATATCATAGGATGAGTTAAATACGTCCAATCTACGATGTACAACAGTAATTTATCTAACATAATTGATAGCGGGCGACAGCCTTACAGGGCGCAAGAAAAAAGGAGCCCAGACAATGTCACTGATAATAGGGACGATCTATCTCTAAATGAGGAGTACATTATGAATAAATTATTCAGTGCGATTTTAATTACATATGCAGTATCAATTCCTTCAGCGATGGCAATAGGTTTAGGCGGCCATACCCACGATCCTCAAGGCAAAGTTAATTTTACGGGTCATGTTTATTCCAGTTCCTGTAAAATTGTAAATGGTGACAATAATAAAAATGTGAAATTAAAACCGGTATTGAGTCATAAAGTTAATAGATTCAGTTCTGAGCAGGATCAGATATTCAATATTAAGGTTAAAGATTGTTATACCCATGAAAAATTAATCCCTAAATTAGCATGGATTAATAACGGCAATTTGACGAATGAAGGTTATCTCCAAAACAATGATGTTAATGGTGCTAAAAACGTTGCATTAGTGTTGAAAGATAAAAATGGGAGGACCATTGACTTAAACGAAAAATCCAATCGTTTTGAGCCAGAAAATTATCAATCCATCGGGCATCATGATTCTCCATTAACATACACCTTCAGTGTCGGTTACATCAAACCGCGTAATACTCCTATTTGGGGTCAGGTTACTACAGGTCCGGTAACTGCCCAGGCAAACTACAGCATTACCTATCTCTAAATACATGATGCCGTAGCACTTGCTGCTATGGCATTTTTTTGCCAGAGGTCATATGAAAATCATCCTTGCTCTGTTTGTTTTCTTTTCTATTTCTATTGCACATGCTAATAACATTATCGTTAATGGTACCCGATTCATTTACTCTGAAGAAACTACCGAAATTACGATACAAATGTCCAATTCAGGAGACTCACCTTCATTGGCTCAGGTATGGCTGGATAATGGTGACGCAGGAAAATTACCCGAAGAGATTTCCACTCCATTTATTATCTCACCGCCGATTGCTCGCATTGATGCAAAAAATGGACAATCAATAAGAATAAAAAAAGCTACTGATAAACGCATTGCCGCCAACGATCGAGAATCATTATGGTGGTTAAATATTCTGGACATTCCCTCCGTGGATAAAAGCCAGGCTACGGAAAATGCAGCCATTCTCAATTTAGCCATTCGTTCTCGATTTAAGTTTTTCTGGCGTCCGATCGGTTTAGGAGATCGGCAAAATGCCGAAAGCAAGATGGAGTTTATTGCCACCTCTGACGGCATTACGTTGGTCAACCCGACGCCATTTTTTATCACAGTTGTAGATATTGTTAGCGCCTCAGGAAACGGGTTGTTGAAAGAAAGCATCATGGTTGCGCCTAAAAGTAAAACTCAGGTCAATTCAAAACAAAAAATCAAACCGGGAGAACCTGTAGTTTTACAAGCGGTGAGCGATTACGGCAGCGTCGTGGAATTCAAAACAGCCATTAATAAAGAGAAATAAAAAAGGAATACAGAATGGGCTTACGTAAAAGGATCTTAACCATACCCAGCTGCGTAATTTTATATGGTTCGTTATTTTCAGCCATGCTTCATGCAGACAGCACTAGCCGATATGAATTTGATAATGCCATCTTAATGGGCAATGCTTCACTTAACGATTTGCAATCATTTAATGCCGCAGGCTTATTGCCTGGGACCTATATCGTGGATATTTATATTAATGATAACTGGCGTGGACGCCGTGAACTCTTATTCAAAAAAGATAATCACGGCGATTTAGTTAGTTGTTATTCAGAAGCATTTCTCAAAGGCGTGGGCATTAATCCAGAAAAAATGAATCAAACGCTGGCCGCTCACCCTTCACGCTGCGGCTCCATTGCCGATTGGGATACCAGCGGGAAAGCTACGGAGAGACTCAACACCAGCCAGCTTGAGCTGCGCATCACTATCCCACAGGCTTATGTTGATAATATCGAAAACAATTATGTCCAACCTGAACTCTGGCAACCGGGGGCTCCGGCGATTAATTTCAGCTATAACGCAGATTATTACAGCACCCAGCAACGGGGTAACGATCGTTCAAGTACGGACAGCGCCTGGATAGGAATGGATATTCGTAGCTCTGCTGGAGGGTGGCTAATAGAACATTTTGGTAGCCAAAATTGGGATAGCAAAATGGGTAGCCATTACGCTAATAATCGCACGACGCTAAAACGGCCCATCACGAGTTGGAAATCCATGTTAAGCGCTGGCAAGTTCTATACCGACAGCCAGATGTTCGACAGTATGGCTATTCTCGGAGTGGGATTGGCTTCTGAGGATTTAATGCGCCCGGATAGCACGCTGAGCTGGGCGCCAATTATTCGTGGTGTCGCTGAGACTAACGCCCGTGTTACCGTCACCCAGGATGGTCAAACCATTCATCAGTCCTCGGTTCCGGCTGGACCCTTCTCAATTGATTCCGTGTTGCCCGCGAATACTGGCGGCGAGTTGCTGGTCACGATTCAGGAATCAGACGGGCGTATCCGCCGTTTTACCGTTCCATACTCTTCAGTACCACAGCTACTCAAACCCGGCATTTCGCGCTATGGCATCACTCTCGGGACCGTCGATGAAGAAAATTATGATGAAGATCCGTTTTTAGCCCAGGCCTACTGGCAGTATGGCCTGAACAACTATTTAACGTTGTATACGGGGGCATCTGGATTCGAGCGCTATCAGTCAGCCCTCATCGGTAGCGGTCTGAACACCCAGCTCGGCGCATTCGCCTTTGATATCACCCAATCGCGCCTGGATCTTGAGGACGACCGTCAACAAGGACAACAGTATCGTCTGACCTGGAATCGCACCCTACCCTGGTCGGCAACCGCGCTCTGGCTGGAAGCAAAATACCGTTCACATCACTTTTACGGTCAACGCGATGCCCTGGATGCCCTCGATGCACAAGCATCCGTCAGCCAATATCTCTCGTCACGCGAGAAGCAGTCGTTTAGCGCCAGTATTAATCAGCCGTTATCCGACACCTGGGGCTCATTCTATTTATCCGGTTCTCTTAAGAAGTTCTGGGATCAGCAGGATAATTATCGCCAGTATGCCGTGGGATACACCAATGCCTGGGGCAACCTGACCTGGAGTATATCCGCCCAGCGTTTCTGGAATGAGGATCAACAGGGCTCGGTCACCAAAGATGACCAAATCATGCTCTCATTCAGCTATTTCCTGCCCCGGGATAACGCCGGTTTTACGCAGATCTCCTCTGATAGCTACAGCAATAACGGCAAAGCCAGCAATACACGCCTTGGCTTCACGACCTCGACTGATGAGGAAAACAATATCGTTTGGGGAGTAAACACCGGCTATCTCCGTGGCGGTAATGTGGAATGGGGAGCAAATGGTATGGTGCGTACGCCTTATACCACCCTGAACGGGACGTGGAGCCAGAGTAACTCATGGCACCAGGTAAGCGGAGGAATGAGTGGCATGCTGGTTGGACACGCGGGGGGAATAACGTTCTCGCCAGAGCGCTCAGATACCGTCGCGCTGGTCTATGCGCCTGATGCGCATGGCGCTCATCTTGAAGGCGTACCTGGAACCCGCTTCGACAAAAATGGCTACGCCATTCTGCCCTGGCTTCGTCCGTGGCGCGTGAATGATGTCACTATCGATACAAAAGGGTCAACTGAAGGTCTGAACTTTACCAAAACCCAGGCCAAGATCGCGCCTTATGAAGGTAATGTCATTCCCGTCACCTTTGAAACGACGCTCAGAAAACAGAATATTATTTATCCCCGCCAGCAGGGCCAGCAGAAAATGCCATTCGGCGCCATCATTCGCGACAATGCCAATAACCATGTCGGCTACGTCGGACAAGGTGGTGCGCTCTATATTGACGAAACCACCTCACCAGAAGTGTTCGTTTCACTGGAAACAGGGAAATGCACGATCGTGTTAAAAAGCCAGGAGGCCACATGTCGGTAATACGTACCGCTTTAATTCTGGGCTGTGCCTTAGGGATTCATCAGACAGCCAGTGCTGCATGTACCCTGAACACACAAAAGATTATTTTGTCGCCGGAAATCGTTAACGATAAGCAATCAATCCAGTCAGGGGGAGTTATTCAGACGCGCACGCTTTCGCTACAGAATATTCAGGCGTCAGGCTGTACTGACCACCACCCTTTTTCCGCACAGATTATTGGCGATCGGTCCGCGATGAAACACTCCGGTGTTATACGCAGCAATGTGAGTGGGATTGGCATTAAAGTCACCCTGGAAACCTCAACCGGCAAAACGATCCAGTGGCCATCAACATTCAGCGCGACGGCAGATGAATTCAGAAACAGCAAAATAAATATTGAGCTGATCAAACTGGATGATCAGCTTGCGGCAGGAGCCGCTGCGGGTTCCATCAACCTGCAAATCAGAAGTGAGGCTCAATCGTTGCCCGTGGTGGATATCATTTTGCCGGCAAAATATATCACGATACTCAACCGGTCATGTGCAATCAAAGGTAACCGCACAATCAACGTCAAACTGCCCGCTATAGCACTTGAGCAATTCACAGGCTATGGAAGCACTGCGGGAAGAAAACCATTTACTATCGACCTTCTTTGTAAAAGTGATTTTACGACGCCTTCCCGGGTTATTCTAAGCTGGAGCGACACAGAGAAAGGTCACAGCAGTAATATCGGTGTGCTACAGAATATCCAATCCAGAGGCGCTGCCGGCATTGGCATTCAGGTTCTGGATCAACAACAACAGCCTGTTAAATTTAATACACCTTCATATATCTATTTAGCGCATCAAAATAAAGGTAATCATTCCATCCCGTTTTATGCTCAATATTATCAAACCGCTAACAATGTTAGTCCCGGCATTGTACGTTCAGTTTTGTATTTCAATGCTGAGTACCAATAATCAGTCCTAATTTAGGCGTACTGCGAAGCCTTTGCTCCACGCAAGTGGAGCTTTTTTACATTACACATCTATCGGAATGTAATGATCACAGGTAATTATTTTGTTTTTAATATCCTCTTGGTTATAATGGAATATTTCAATATCATAACCTGTCTTCCTTTTTAATTTACTCTCCGGCAACATTTTAAAATAAATATATCTCGAATAGAGTGGATAATCCTCTTTCTTGAACCTGAATGAAAAACAGGCATACGTTCCCGAAGGACAGTCATAACGATTATAGGCATTGGGTGAATGATGACTTTTATTGCCAATGATACTTTTAACTTTCAACCGCATCATTGAGTTTGGATTAGACGAGAAATCGGTTAATGCCCACACATTTTGTTTTGAACTGGTAAGTTGCTCAAATATTAGATTTAATCGATGTAGATGCGAGTCACTGGCGGGTGGGATTGGTGTGTCATAGTTGTACTGAAATCCATGCACGGTATCAGCAGGTAAGGTGCATAGTTGCAATTGGCCGATAACAATATCACTGCGCAGTATAATCGACAGTAATGGCGAAAGATCCCAACTGGGATTTTTACGGTATTCTGTGGGGGTATAACCTGTTAGTTTTTTAAATTCACGGCAGAAAGATTGCTGAGAATCGAATCCCACTCGCACAGAAATATCGATAATATCCATATGAGTGAGGCGTAACAAGCTTGCCGCTTTGGTTACCCGTCGCCTACGAATATAAAGCCCCACTGGCATATTTATTCGCTGCTTTAAAATATTCTGTATATGTCTGCGGCTATATCCGGAAAACTGTGAAATGTCATCAATACCAATACCTGAAACAAAGTTATCTTCTATATAATACAATACATCATTTATAGTCTTTGACTTCAATGGCCCTCTCCTACCCCAATAAATAGCGTAATAACAAAAAGCATCAATGCATTTAACAATCAGATAAAAAATAGACTTACAGCGGGACTTCGATGTTTTATATCGTAGCGTGAGGTATCTCGTCAAATACCTTTTAATAAATATACAACTCATTAAGCCATCGACTAAAAACCTCTTTACTTACATATTATAAACACTGCATTAGTTTAAAAAATAATATTTATCGAAGATAACTATAACTAAAGAAACAATGATCCCTCACTGTTCAGAGTTCCGATAAGATTAATGCCAGCAACAGAGATTAGCTATTATTTATGCATATGGCTATCGAATAATATTCCTGCGATTGAACACCTCAGGGGGAAATGCCCAGCGTATCACACCGCGCCTTCACGGCGTCATGCAGCAAACGGACCGCCGTTGAAACCTGCTTACGATGTGGGCAAATCATATTCAGCGGGGTTTTCTCGCCCAGGTAATCAGGCATCAGTAGCTGCAATCGTCCATCACGCACATCCTCGCTGACATCCAGCCACGACTTGTACGCGATACCTTCTCCGGCAATCGCCAACCGTCGGATTACTTCAGCATCGTCGCTCATAATGGTGCCGTTAACCTGCACACTGCTAACCTCGCCGTTATGCGTAAACGTCCAGCGATCGTGCAGGCGTCCGCGTAAGACGAAGGTCATGGCGTTGAGCTGGGTTAAATCAACCGGGGTTTGCGGCGCGCCGTTTTGCACAACCCATTCCGGTGATGCCACCAGCACCCGTCGGTTACCCGGTGCGACAGGCAGCGCAATGTAAGATGCGTCTTCGGTGTTGCCATAGCGAAACGCAACATCGACGGGGTCTTTAAAGACATCCGTCACCTGGTCGGAGAAGAAAATCCGTAGGCGCAGCGCGGGATAGCGGCGTCGAAATGACTGAAAGACCGGCAGCAGTAAGTTCCGACCGAGATCGGAAGGTACGGCGATTTGCAGCGTGCCTGAAACTTCATCTTCCGGGGTCTGAATTTTTTGCAGTCCGGCATGCATCACGTCCAGCATCTGGCGGGCATAAGGTAGCCAGACCTCACCTTCCGGCGTCAGGCGCAGGCTGCGCGTGGAGCGGGCGAACAAGCGGATTGCCAGCGTAGATTCCAGACGCTTAATAGCAGAACTGACCTGAGCAGGCTGAACGCCGACTTCGCGCGCGGCATCGCTAAAACTATTCAGCGCCGCGGCGCGGACAAACAACGTGAGATCTTCAAGCCGGAACATTTTCACTCCCCGAGTATAAGTCCTGTCGCCGAAGGGCTATTTTTCCCGTTCTGCTACCGGTTTACCATCGAATTATTCAACAGAGATAAGGTTTCTGAACCGGAGAGATTATGAAAGCCATCGCTATTACTCGTGCCGCGACCGACGGCAGTAACATTGAATTTTTACACGAGATTGACCTGCCCATGCCTGTCGCCTCCGGGCACGATCTGCTGGTTGAAGTGAAGGCCATTTCTGTCAACCCCGTTGATACCAAAGTTCGCGAAGGTTTTAATGCTGATGTGCCCCGCGTGCTGGGTTGGGACGCCGTTGGCGTGGTGAAGTCCGTGGGTGAAGCCGTCACCTTGTTCGCACCTGGCGATGAAGTCTGGTACGCCGGTGCGCTGGGTCGCGCTGGCAGTAACAGTGAATTTCAGCTGGTTGATGAACGTATTACCGCGCTGAAGCCGCAATCGCTGGACAACGCTTCTGCGGCGGCACTGCCGCTGACCGCCATCACCGCCTGGGAAATGCTGTTCGACCGTCTGGGCATTGAGGAAAATGGCAATGAAAATGATGTGTTATTGATTGTTGGCGCTGCTGGCGGCGTCGGTTCTATCCTGACGCAACTGGCCAGTAAGCTGACCAAAATGACTGTCATCGGTACCGCTTCACGTCCGCAGAGCCAGAAATGGGTACGTGAAGCAGGCGCTCATCATGTGATTGACCACAGTAAGCCGCTGATGGAAGAGCTGGCTCGGATAGGCATTAAAGAGGTGACGCACGTTGCCAGCCTGAACAATACCGAGCAGCACTACCCGCAAATTATTGCCGCCCTGGCGCCGCAGGGCAAACTGGCGCTGATTGACGATCCGCAAACCCTCGATGCACGTCCGCTGAAGGCCAAAAGCATTTCGCTGCACTGGGAATTTATGTTTACCCGTTCGATGTTTACCACCCACGACATCATTGCGCAGCATCAGCTATTGACCCGCGTGGCACAGTTGATCGATGACAACACCATTCGCACCACGCTGGGCGAGCATTTTGGCGCAATTAACGCGGCGAATCTGCAAAAAGCGCACGCGCAAATTGAAACCGGTCGTTCAGTCGGCAAGATTGTGCTGGAGGGGTTTTAACATGTCTGATTCAGAGGTGATTTCAATTATTGCGGTACTGAAAGCCAGACCGGGGAAAATTGATGCACTGAAACAGGCGCTGCAGGCTCTGCTGCTGCCCACGCGCCAGGAGCCGGGCAATATTGAGTATGCCCTGTTCCAGTTACGCGACACACCGGATGTCTTCTACGTTCGTGAATCCTGGCGCGGTCAGGCCGGTCTGGACGAACATATCGCCCTGCCACATTTCCAGGCGTTTATTCTGCAAATGAACGAGCTGCTGGCCGAACCGCTGCGACTGGATTATCTGACGCCGATTGCGCCGTAAGATGACTGCCGAAGCCCCCTGAGATGTAGGGGGCTGTACCCGTCATGTCTCACTCGCTTCGCTATCTCTGCTATGATGCCTGCACACAAATAAAACAAAACAACATGCAGAGGGAAAGATGAGTTCCACCAGAAGAGGGATGATGAACGTCCTGATTGCCGCCGTATTATGGGGAAGTTCAGGCGTTTGCGCGCAGTACATCATGGAGCAGAGCCAGATGTCGTCGCAGTTTCTGACCATGACGCGCCTGATTTTCGCGGGGCTGATTCTGCTGATGCTCTCTTTCGTTCACGGCGACAACGTGTTCTCCATTATCAAAAACCGCAAGGACGCCATCAGCCTGCTGATTTTTTCCGTGGTTGGGGCACTCACCGTACAGCTAACCTTTCTGCTGACCATCGAAAAATCCAACGCCGCCACCGCGACGGTGCTGCAATTTTTGTCACCGACTATTATCGTGGCGTGGTTCTCCGTGGTGCGCAAAGCGCGGCCGGGGGTTTTAGTGCTGACTGCGATCGTCACCTCGCTCATCGGTACCTTCTTACTGGTCACCCACGGTAACCCGACGTCGCTGTCTATCTCAGCTGCCGCGCTGTTTTGGGGAATTGCCTCGGCATTTGCCGCCGCGTTCTATACCACCTACCCCTCAACGCTCATCGCGCGCTACGGCACGTTGCCGGTCGTCGGCTGGAGTATGTTAATCGGTGGCATGATCCTCCTGCCGTTCTATGCCGGACAGGGAACTCATTTCGTGGTGAATGGCAGTTTGATTCTGGCGTTTTTCTATCTGGTGGTCATCGGCACGTCGCTCACGTTCAGCCTGTACCTGAAAGGCGCGCAGATGATTGGCGGACCGAAAGCGAGCATTTTAAGCTGCGCGGAACCGTTAAGCAGTGCGTTGCTGTCCCTGCTGCTGTTAGGCATCACCTTTACCCTGCCAGACTGGCTGGGTACGCTTTTGATCCTCTCATCGGTCGTGCTGATCTCAATGGACTCACGTCGCCGCGCCAGAGCGGTTTAACCCCAACCGGCGCGGCAACGGGTGACGATTACCAGCCCGGAACTGCGCCGCCGTTAAAGATAGTTTCAGCCGCCTTCGCCACTTCCGCTGACTGATAAGATTGCAGAAATTCTTTCACATTCTCGGCATCTTTATTGTCTTCTCGCGCCACCAGGATGTTCACGTACGGTGAATTTTTGTCTTCGATAAATACGCTGTCATGTACCGGAGAAAGCCCGGTTTGCTGGATGTAGGTGGTACTGATAATCGCCACATCTACTTTTTGATCGTCCAGCACGCGCGGTAGCTGCGCCCCTTCCAGTTCCATAATTTTCAGATGCCGCGGATTATTAGTAATATCCAGTGCCGTTGGCAGCAGGCCTGTATCCGCTTTCAGAGTGATTAACTTCTCTTTTTGCAGCAGCAACAGCGCCCGCCCAAGGTTGGTCGGATCGTTAGGTATCGCAATCGTCGCACCGTCTTTTAGTTCAGCAACGGTTTTGATTTTCTTCGAATAACCCGCCATCGGGAACACAAAGGTATTGCCCACCGCTACCAGCTTATAGCCGTGCGCTTTATTATCTTGCTCAAGGAACGGACGATGCTGGAAGACATTGGCATCCAGCTCACCATGATTGGTGGCATCGTTGGGCAGCAGAGAACCGCTAAATCCCACCAACTCCACCTCCAGACCATATTTTTCTTTAGCGACTTTCTTCGCGACTTCCGCCACATCCTGCTCTGCGCCGTTAATCACGCCCACTTTAATATGCTTTGCATCATTGTTCTGCTGATCGCATCCTGCCAGCAATAATCCCGCCAGTAATAACGCCGCCCCAGCCCCGAAATAAGGTATCTTCAGTTTCACGTTTTTTCCTTTTGCAATAACCGCCTGATGAGTAATGAAATGACTATAGCGGGAAGGCCGCTGCGGTTTAAAAAACGAAAAAGCATCAGCAAGAAGAAAAAAGCATAATGCGAAAAAGAAAATTAGTCGGAATGTGCCGTTAGGTCATCAAAGGAAAGCCCGGTAATAATTAGCACCAGTTCACGATCAATCCCCTTTTCAAGCATGGCTTGGGCTATACGCAACGCTTCTTCCTGTTTGCCTTCCAGTAATCCCTTTTGCAGACCTTCCTGCAGGCCACTGCGATGCCCCGACTCACGTAAGCATTCTGCGATAGTCATTAATCTCTCCTTGTGTTGGGGAACGCACAGAGCAACCTTTCGAATAAACGCCTCAAAGCGTGGTGCGCTGCCAGACTGAACCAGGTAATTAAATAGCGTTTCTACCTGACTGTCATTAGCGTGTCCCTTAATCAGCAAGGCAACCAGTATCCACCAGCACCATCAAATCGCGCTCGCGTATATGCTTCTGGACAAGTTCCAGTAGCGCCATCTGCCGATGCTGCATAATCTCATCATCAGACACCATCGTGATGTCTACCAGCGGAAAGGCCGCGCCATAAAGCTGCCGCGCAGTTTCTGGATCGTCAAACTCATCCAGCCAACACAGTGAAAAAGGGTACGGGCTAGTGACGCCATGGTAAAAAAGTATCGGCACCACCAGCGGCAGCTTTTTGTGTCCGGCATCAAGGTGATTTTGCATCGCGGCAATAGCGTAACGCATCAGCCGGAATGCCATATGAGCATCCGGTGAACTCTGGTGTTCAATCAACGCGTAGATATAGCCTTTTCCGGTCCTCGTTTTCAGTGACCACAGAACATCGGAATAACTGGCACGCAGGTCTTCCTCTATAAAACTCCCGGATTCCAGCTTCAGTGTGTTCAGATCGCAAAGTTCACGTAATGGTGCAGGTAGGTAGATATCAAGAAAATCCCGTGCCGTTTCTGGGTGACTTAAGAACTTTTTAAATACCGCATCATGCGGTATAGACGTTGTATTTTTTTTCATGGCGGTCCGTCACCAGAAGTACAAGATGACGGAACCATACTCGCCAGTAGCACACACAACATCAGGGAACTTTTCTATCTGCGAGACGCTTTGGCGAATAAATACATACTTTTGCAATGTATTCATTTGCAGGGAATGGTGTTCGCAAAAATGCCCGGTAAGCATGAGCGCGCTCCGGGCATTTTTGTATGCCATCTGACGATGGTAATATCACATCAGGGCTTTCACTATATCCATCAACCTGACGACATCTTCAGGCCGGGTATTGCCAGTCTGTGAGTCAATAATCGAGCTGTAAACATGCGGCATGACGCGCGGCACTCCAGCCTCCAGACAGGTTTGCAAGATAATGCCGAAGTTATCGAGATCGATACCGCCGGTCGGTTCAATCAGCGTCATGCCGTTTCGCGCTGCGGTCGTCGCCAGTGCGTACAGCTCTGGCAACGATGTCTCACCGCCCATCGGGAAAAATTTAGCGGCATGCGCGCCAGAATCCAACATCATGCGTACTGCGGCATCGCAGGAAACGCGGGCTGGCGTGCCCTGGCTGCTGCTGACGCCGGTCGAGATCAACACTTCGCCTGGCGTGCCCGTCGGGCTGACCAGTGCGTTGATATGGGTCTGTTCACCGCCCGTTGCTGCCAGCGCCCCTGCCGCAAAGCCGCAGCCGGTAAAGGTCTGGTTGACGTGTGCCGGATGGACCTGAGAGGCAATCATTGCTGCTTTGTAAAACTGCGCCGGATCGCCTGCCCCCAACCCCACGGAAATCGACGGCACGTCGTTCATCCAGCGCTTCACTTCCTGGCCCCCTTCCGCAACCGAGGAAAACTGAGCGGAAAGGATACCAATCACCGAATGACCTTCGGCAGCATCATAGATTTCACGCGCATTGGCGATATCCTTCGCCAGCACGTTAATGGCGACTTTATTACGATAAAAATTAATGTGCTGCATGCGCTGCAATCTCCTTTAGTCGCGCCACAATCAGCGCCATTTCCCCTTCAGCGACCGTACGCGGATCAAGACTGAAAACGCCCTGATGCAGGTTGTAACGGCGAGCGTAAATCGCGATGTCGCCTCCGCGCAGCTGTGCTTCTACGGCGTACGCATCTATCCCCAGCACCTGCGCATTTACCCGAATACGAATCCGCCAGATGGCGCGTCCAGCTTCGTCTTGTTCAATCTCCGCATCCAGTCCACGAATGTCTGAAATCGCCTGCGCCACGGGCCAGAGCTCTTCAGCAGTGGCGACGGTTTGTCCCTGGTGATAGTTTTCCAGGGCATACACCAGCCCGACCATATTCTCTTTGCCGATTTTCATCGCCCTGGCAATCCCGTGGTGCTGCGCTTTACACGCGGCAATCCACTGTTTCTTCCCGGTGATAAACCCGGAGGTCGGCGCGTTAAAAGCTTTTGCCCCGCTATAGACCACCATATCCGCTCCGCTCGCCACCCACGCGTGTAAATCCTCCTCGGCAGCGGCATCAACAATCAGCGGCAGGTTGTGAACCTGCGCGACCTGCACGAAGTCCGCAATGCTCAACATGCCTTTCTGTACGCAGTGGTGCGATTTCACGTACAGCAGTGCGGCGGTGTTGTCGGTAATTGCGCTCTGCAACTGCCAGGGGGCCGCCAGATTACTTGAGCCTACTTCCACCACCCGCCCGCCGCCCAGGCGGATGGCGCTGGTGATGGACGCACCATAGTCGACGTTATGCCCGCGCAGCATGACCACTTCATTCGCCATACCCGCACTGTCCGGCATCAGCGAGACTCGCGCCGGGTCACCGCGAGTAATGGCGGCGGCAACAGCAATCGCAATACCCGCCGATGCACAGGAAGTGACATAGCTGTCTTCAGCGCCGGTGTAGCGGGAAACCAGTTCACCGGTGCGGTCCACCAGCCGATCAATTTCAACAAAGGCTGAGGCAGCTCGCGCGGTGGCTTGCATCACCTCCGGTGCCACGCTGGATACGCCCAGAATCGTCATCTTGCCGCAGGCGTTAATAACCTGTTTTAGTCCCAGTTGTTGGTAGATATTCTGTGTCATGGCTTACAGAACTCCCAGCAGCGAACAGACCACGCTGAGCACGACAATCGACAGTAAAATCGTGGTGTAACGCGGCCCTTTCTTCACCAGATAGAAGTAAATGGCAAACACCGCCGCCAGCGGTAACAGGCCGGGAGCAATAGAGTCGAGGATTTGCTGGACCACCACTTCAGAGCCTTTCAGGGCACTGAGTTTTAACGGCGTAGTGATCTTGACGTAGCTTGCAGAAAGCGCGCCCATCATAATCAGGCCCAGCACGTTCGCGCCGTAGATAAGCTCCTTGATTCTCCCTCCCTGCAGCAGACCAATTATCGAATCACGCCCCAGCGTATAGCCTTTATGAACCATGCCATAACTGATTGCCAACGTAATGGCTGGATAGAGGATTAGAGGTACAATGCCGCCCATCGCGCTGCCATTAGCGGCAAATGGGATGAAAATAGCAATTAACAGCGGCATAACAGCAGCCCAGATGATTGAGTCTCCCATCCCGGCCAGCGGTCCCATCAACCCGGTTTTAATCCCGGTAATTGAGGCATCGCTAATCGGTTCACCGCGAGTTTTCTGCTCTTCCATCGCAATGGAGATCCCTTGAATCACCGCCCCGAACGTCTGCTCTGAGTTGAAGAAGTTCAGATGGCGTTTCAGCGCTTCCACCTGCTCCTCTTTTTGCGGGTAGAGTTTTTTGATGATCGGCGTCATTGAGGCGCAGAAAATCAGGCTTTGCAAACGCTCATAGGAGCTGGAAACTTCAGCGCCCAGCCAGTAAATAAACCAGGCTTTGGTGATATCGGCTTTGGTCAACGTACCGCTTTCGCGCGCGCGCTCCACCAGTTCATGCTGCATTACGTCGCTGCTCATCATGCTGCTCCTTCATTTTTCGCCAGACCTTTAATCAGGAAGGCCACGCAGGTACCAAAGATAGCCATCGCCATGATGTCCACCTTCAGGTACAGCACCGCAAAGAATCCGCCGATAAACCACGGCAGCAGGCTCTTTTTACCGATCACCATAATGGTGATGGCAAAACCCAGCGCCGGCAGAATGCCACCCATAATTTCAAAGGAGTGCGTCAGCCAGTGCGGCATCAGCTTCAGGAAGCTTTCCACAACGTCCTGACCAAAATAGTTGGCGGCGAAGACCACCGGGAAACGCAGTACCAGGCCAAGCAACGCCGGGTAGAGGAAGGCACAGCGCATAATGCCCGCCATATTTGCCGTTTCCGCATGCTTGTCGGCCATATGCACCCACGCCGCGTTTAACGTGCGGCGCAGCTGATCGAGGAATACGCCAATGACGCCAAACGGAATGGCCAGCGCGATCGCCAGGTTCGGGTCCATTCCGGCCTTCACGGCGATAGGAATTGAAATACAGGCGGCCAGCGCCGGATCCGACGGAACATTACCGCCTGGCGTCGAGGTCACACCGAGGTAAACCAACTGCATCCCTGCACCAATGATCATCGCCGTTTCCATATTGCCTAACAGCAGGCCAACGAATACGGCAATGACCACCGGCTGTAGCAGCATGGCGGAGAAGGTGTAGCCAAGGCGTAAGCGGGCAAACCAGTAATACAACCCCATCAGGCTTGCAAAGACTAAAGTATCCATAGTTATTTACCCTGTTATCAAAGGATTAGAATTTTTTCAGGATATCGTCCAGCGACTGCGGCTTATCTTCCGGGATGGTCTGGAAGAATACCTGAATCCCACGATTTTTCAGGTCGCTCAGAATGCCGACGTCTTTTTCATCCAGCGTAATGTTCTGGAATACCGCTTTGCGGTTTGGCCCCCCACCCAGCCCACCAACCTGAATAGTGGTGACATCAAAGCCCAACTGAACCGCTTCCTGCACCGCCGCCAGAGAGGGGAACAACACCAGCACTTTGCCGTCACCCAGCTGGTTTTCTTTCCAGGCGGCCGCAAAACTTTGGTTACCGAAACAATCCACTTTGATATTCGGCGGCGCAGCCATCAGGTAGATATTTTTCATAAACGGATCCGCATCCAGCTCATCACTGACCACTGCAATCCGGTTTGCCTGAGATTGCCCAACCCATTTGGTCACCACTTGTCCATGAATCAGACGGCTGTCGATACGACATAAGACGATATTTGCCATGATGTTTATTCCTTATTGTGATTGTTGTAGTTGACGTACATGGGCAACAACGTCCAGGCAGCTACTACGCCCGGCCTCAACCAGTTCGGCCACGCAGGTGGTCAGTTGGCCATGCTCGCGTTTATCGAGCGCCTCCAGTAGCAAGGAGGCGTTGAGCCCTGAAATCACGGCTACCGGGTAATCAGCACTCAGCCGCGCCGCTACATTAGAAGTGGTACCGCCAATAAAATCGGTCAGGATCAGTGAGCCTTCCGGCATGGTTTTCACCACGGCTTCAACGCGCTGATAAAACTCGCCGAGCGTATCAACAGGCATCAGGGAAATTTCCGTCACGCCTTTGATTTCACCCATCACCATGCGCAGGCTATTGCAAAGCTGTTGCCCCCAGCCGCCATGGGTCAGCAACAGGATCTGGGGCAAGGATTCAGTGGTAGTCAAAATGGCCTCCTGGCTCGATTACATAGACATAGGTAAACAGAGCAAAGGTTGTGCCAGTATTTGTGTCACGCGGGGGAGTCGTGGATGCTGTTGGGGCGCAAAGCCCCGCCAGATATGGGATTAGCTATACAACAGTTCGTAGATATAAAAATATTCCGCATCCGATAACCGAATGGCATAGGCCTCTTCGATCGGCAGGAAAGCCGATTTAATGACGCTAAACGCGCGAATATCCAGATCCGGCTTGTTCTCCAGCGCCATCTGTAACGGTTTGCGGTTAATCACGATACGCTCGACCATACAGCAGCAGTGGATCAGGAAGCGCAGTGTCACCTGACGACTCGGTTTCAGGGAAAGCGCAGTGGTCAGATGGTTAAGCACACCTTCCATCTCTTTCAGAATGCGCTGTGGGTTGAGCACCGAAATGTGATTAATGATGCTCTCCATGGTCAACGCGCTGATAAAACGCATCGCACTGCGTTCCATCTCCAGGCGGCGTTCGCTACTGGAGAGATCCGGCGTCAGCAGGCTGAGCACCAGCTCGGGGCCTTGCTCAGAGAACAACTCTTCGAGTGAGATAAACGGAATATCAGGCAGTCCAGGCTGGAAAGTACCGACGATTCCCGCCAGACGTTCACTGGGGTTTATCGCTTGTTGAACGCGCTCCAGGCTACGGACTTCGTTGTAATCGAGGATCACCATCCGCGTGTCCTGCGACATCAGTTCGCCGAAGCTCTCCTCCAGCACCTTTTTGATTTTTTCCGCCGTTCCCATGCCGGTGATGCAGGAAATAACCAGCACTTTACCGCAGTTTTCCTGCTGCGGTGTACAGAGCTGACAGGGTATATTTTTACTCTGCATCAACGCCGCCAGCTGCGGTAGGTCACTGGTTTCGTAGATTAAATCCAGCCCTATCTCCAGCAGGCTGGTGAGCGTGATATTGGGCATTAGCAGAACGTCTATCTGGAATAATTTACTGATAGTGCTGCCAAAATGGACCAGCGAACCAATATCCACCATCAGGATCAACCGACGATATTGCCGGGTGTGGATCATCTGCGTCAGGGCTTCCAGTGTGTCATGCACCGACTGCTCGAAAGGCATATCGATAGCGCTGAACACCTCGCGCTCCAGCACGCGATTCACGTACTGTGCCTGGCTTGTGGCGGTCGTCGCGCCGTGGGCAATCAAAATCACCCCGCAGTCCGGACTGGCGTCAATCCGTTGGCGGTAATGGCGGCACTCTTTGAGGAACAAGCATAGCCAGACCACTTCCGTCGCCGGACACTGAATATGCAGCAGTTCATTGATTTTTCTGCATAACAGCGTGGCGTTTTCATATTCATCTTTACAGCGATCGAGGATCAGGCTGGAAGAATAAAGTTGGGGAATAAGTCCGCGCTGTACGTAGCCAATCAGCGCCAGGAAGTGTTTGCGCAGCGGGTTAATCAGATTCTCCGGCAGCGTGAAACCAAGCACCTGTTCAACGCAGCCGATCAGCAGCGTGACGCGCTCTTCAATCTGATCGCCATAGCGCGGGGGATGCGCCACGCTGTCGCGGCTGTAGAGGCCATACTCAAAAATTGAGCTGAGTTTGTTTTTGAGGATCGCCAGCGTTTCGGCTGGCGGTACGTTGCTGTTACGCAGGTTGATATATTCCCGGGTCAGGAAGCTGTAAAAGAGATCGCTCTCTTCAATTTCGGCTCCGGTGGCCAGCGAATTTTTCAGTGCGGGCAACGTGCGAGCATCAATGTTCAGGTGCTCTTTGCCTTCGAACATCGCGCCAATCAGCAGACGCTGTTCCGGCGTGGCGTTAAACGGACTATCTGCCAGACGTTTATCTAACTGTAGCGTATCGCTGTGCTCCGTCATCCCCGAGGCCCAGGCCTGGGCGCAGAGAAACTGAATGTCGCTCTTGAGCTGCCCAATATTGCCTTCCAGCGGCTTGTTCAGCAGCCAGAGCAGCAGGGTACGGTCGATGCTTATCGTACGCTCGATTTTGCGGCTCTCACGCTGTAAGAAGCCAACGATCAGCTCAACCTGCTCTTTCACCGAGCGCTGGCGGATGCCGGGGAGATCGATACACACCTGAATACGCCGCTGGAAGGTACGCAACAATGCCGAACTCACCGGTTCGGTGGTGGCACAAATCAAGCGTACCGAGATCGAACGCGCCTCGGCGCTTGAACCTAGCGGCCGGTATTCACCTTTGTCGAGAATAGAGAACAGCTTTTCCTGACCTTCATACGGTAGGCGATGCACTTCATCAAGCAGCAGATAACCGCCGTCGGCCTGCTCGACCAGACCGGGTTTATTTTCGTTTGCGCCGGTAAACGCTCCCTGTCGATGGCCAAACAGGTGCGAAGAGAGCAGCTCCGGGTTATGGGCGTATTCCGCGCAGTTGAAATAGACCAGCGGAGGGGGCGTTCCCACTGCACGCTCGCAGGCGAAACGGTGCATCAGTTCGGCAAAAAAGGTTTTACCGACACCGGAGGGACCGGTTAGCAGGACATGCAGTCCGTGAGGATACAACACTGCCGCGCGGCCTTTTTCCACTGCATCGCGCAGGCTGCGATCGTAACCAATCAGGCCGAAAAAGGGATCGTCTGTCGCCTGGTTTTCCTGAACAGGCACCAGGTCGGCAACGGTTTGCACTTCGCGCTCGGACTCATCCAGTTTGCGCCCTAGCAACGTTTCAATCGCCTGACGGTGCAGAAAGAATACCGGGCGCCCGCGGCTTTTAATCGCCAGACCGTCGTTCCAGAGCTGATTAAGATCTTTACTGACCGAGTTGCGCGCCAGTCCAAGGTTAAAGCCGATAGCCTCCGCTGTGAACGCCGTTTCCTGCGCCAGATGGGCAAGATTCAGTCCTCGCGTCAGCCGTTCCAGCTCCCCCAGTATTATCTCAATCCGTCTCATCTCTTTACCGCTTAAGAAATAAATGATTGTTCAGAACATACACCATTCTGCTGCGCAAGAAAGTGAGGCGGCGTCCAGACCTTCCGGTCATCAAAAGGTTTTCGACAAATAATGGCGTGCGGAACCAATTTCTGGAAAGTTATCGAGGGTCATTTGCAGCTGATAGCCATTTTTCTGATAAAACGGCAGCGCCTGGAAACTCATCGTGTCCACCAGCGCATGCAGGCATCCTCTCTCACGCGCCGCCTGTTCAGCGGCCTGCATCAATTTTGTGCCGTAACCGCCTTTACGCAGCGAATCATGCATCCACAGGAAATCAATGCACAACCATTCACCTTTGATTTTGCCGATCAACCCGCCCAGTATTTCATTGCGCTCATCGCGCCAGTACACCGCCAGGTCGCCAAAATTGGTGGTCCTCAGGAACTGGCGATTGTAGGCACGTAATCCGACAAGCAGAGCATTTTGATCGTCTTCGGTAATGGTATCTGTAATCTGTATTTGCATCCTATCCTCCTGAAAAACTAAAACTTCTGACTGATTTTCTTTTTAAAAATTAACACAGGCTGATGAGTGAGGCGCATGCCGTCTACACTTACTCTTGAGATGATGCGCATCGACAACAAGGATTATTATCATGAAACAAGCCGTTTTACCGCTTATTGCCATCCTTTTCATGCTGCCGGGTTTGGCGCAGGCCGACTCGGCTTATGGCTCTCTACAGTCCGTTCATGAAAAAAACACCGTATTGAAGGATTTACGCAAGATTTGTACCCCACAGGGGTCGCCATCGGATGAGGTGTGGGAAAAAACGATTATGGCGGATACGCGGAATCAGCAACACATCCGCGAAGCCATTCTGGCAATACAAAGAAACAATCAGAACAACTACTGGGAAGCGCTGGGCAAAGTCGAGTGCCCGGATTTGTAACTAGCGCATTGAAAAACGCGTGCTGTAACCGGTTTCTGTTTTGCAAAATCGCCTATTGTGTAGGGAAATGAAACACATCAAGGAGCAAGATAATGCGATACCGTTTTCCCGATAACTTTTGGTGGGGCAGTGCCTGCTCAGCGCTGCAAACCAAAGGGGATAGCCTGAACGGCGGCAAAAGCCAGACGACATGGGACGTGTGGTTTGACCGTCAGCCTGGACGTTTCCATCAGGGGATTGGCCCGGCGAACACCTCGACCTTTTATCAGCACTGGAAACAAGACATCGCACTGCTCAAACAGCTGAAGCACAACAGCTTCCGCACTTCAATCAGTTGGTCGCGACTGATCCCGGACGGAACTGGCGACGTCAATCCGCAGGCGGTTGATTTCTATAACAACGTCATCGATGAGCTGCTGGCGCAAGGCATTACGCCATTTATCACCCTGTTCCACTTCGATATGCCGATGGTGATGCAGGAGAAAGGTGGCTGGGAAAACCGTGATGTGGTTGAGGCGTTTGGTCGCTACGCACAGACCTGTTTTACCTTGTTTGGCAATCGGGTGAAGCACTGGTTCACCTTTAACGAACCGATTGTCCCGGTGGAAGGCGGCTATCTGTATGACTTCCATTACCCTAACGTGGTGGACTTCAAACGCGCGGCTACCGTGGCGTATCACACCGTACTGGCCCATTCCACGGCGGTGCGCGCGTACCACGCCGGAAGTTATGACGGTGAAATCGGTGTGATCCTGAATTTAACGCCCTCTTATCCGCGCTCGCAACACCCGGCGGATGTAAAAGCTGCACACCATGCGGATCTGCTGTTTAACCGTAGCTTCCTTGACCCGGTGCTAAAAGGTGAATATCCGGCGGATCTGGTTGAACTGCTAAAAGAGTACGATCAGCTACCAGCATGTCAGCCAGGTGACCGTCAGCTCATCGCCGATGGCAAAATCGACCTGCTCGGGATTAATTATTATCAGCCGCGTCGCGTGAAATGTCGTGATACTGCCGTCAATCCTGACGCGCCGTTTATGCCGGAGTGGCTGTTTGATTATTACGAAATGCCGGGGCGTAAAATGAACCCTTACCGTGGCTGGGAAATTTATGAGCCAGGTATTTACGATATTATTATTAATCTGCGTGATAATTACGGCAACCCGCGCTGTTTTATTTCTGAAAACGGCATGGGAGTCGAAAATGAGCAACGTTTTATTCAGCAGGACCAAATCAATGACAGCTACCGTATTGAATTTGTTTCCGCGCATCTTAAATGGCTACATAAAGGCATTAGCGAAGGGTGTAATTGTCTTGGCTACCATATGTGGACCTTTATTGATAACTGGTCCTGGCTCAACGGATATAAAAACCGCTACGGTTTTGTCCAGTTAGATTTAGATACGCAAAAACGTACGGTGAAGAAAAGCGGCGAATGGTTTGCCCATACCGCCGAAAACAAGGGTTTTGATTGATTCAGCCTTCAGATAGCGGTGTTGCCTGATAGCTGCGCGCCATCAGGCAGCAATCTCACTGCAGTCTGACCTTCATCGTGACCACAAGCGCCGTCAGCAGCATCAGGCTACCGGAAAGCATCAGGGGCGACAGAAGTCCGAGGTTATCGAGCGCATAACCTCCCACCGCTGCCCCGCAGGTATTGGCAAGCTGGATCACGGCGACCTGGACGGATCCGGCTTTTTCTGCCTGATCGGCAAGCGAGCGGGTGATCCACGTCGACCAGCCGACCGGTACCAACGCAAACGCCAGGCCCCAGATAATCGCAATACCTGCCGCCACAACTTTGTCGCTACCCCACAGGATCAGGACCAGCGCGCTAAGCGCCAGCACCAGCGGCGCACCGGCTAAGGCCAGTTTGACCGAGCGCTTCAGAACTACCGAGGAGAGCGACGTCCCGACAAAGCTGGCGATACCAAAACTCAGTAGCACCAACGTCAGGCCATCAACTTCAAAGCCCGCCAGATTCATATAGATCGGGCGAATATAGGTAAAGAAGGCGAACTGTCCGGCAAAGGACATGAAGATGGCAATCATCCCGGCCATCACCCCCGGGCGCTGCAGCAGGCTGAACATATTTTGTTTCTGATGCGAAGGTTCACCTGGCAGCGACGGCAGCGATCTCACCACCCAAATCGTGCACAGCACGCCCATTATCGCCGCCGCATTAAACACGTTGCGCCAGCCGATAATACCGCCCAAAAAACTCCCCAGCGGCGCGGCAATCACCAGCGCGAAAGAGACCGCGCCAAAAATCACCGACAGCGCTTTCGGTACCGTACGGGCGGGAACGAGACGCATGGTCAGCGACGCCGACATCGCCCAGAATCCGCCAAGCGCCAGACCGAGGCAGGCGCGGCCAATGAGCAGCAGTGAAAAAGAGTTGGCAAAGGAAACCAGCAGGCAGGAGAGCGTCAGCAGTACCGAAAAGACGATCACCACGTAGCGACGATCGGTCGCCTGGATAATTTGGGTCACAAAGAGGCTGGCGAACATGGCGACAAATGCCGTCACAGTCACCGATTGTCCGGCAACACCTTCAGAAATCCCCAGATCCTGCGCCATCGGCGTTAACAGGCTAACGGGCAGAAACTCAACGGTTATCAGGCAGGCAACGCAGAACGCCACGGCAAATACCGCCGACCAGTTCGGTCGGGCATTTGCCTCAGCGCGGGATTTTTGTTCAACAGCTTCACTCATTTTGTTACCTGCGAGGGGTTATTGCAGAAAAGTTACGCAGTGTAACATTAAATTTGTGACGTAATTAACGTTTTGGCAACTACTTTCATCTAACACAAAATCCAGGCCACACGGATTTTTAAAGATGAAACGCGACTCTTTTACCTGTCGGTAACTTAACATCAATGCTCAGTTCGCCACCTAACGCTGTGACATAACGCTTAAGCGTCGACAGACGAGGATCGTTATCCGCCTGTTCCATTTTTGCGATTGTTGGCTGCTTAACGCCCATTGCCGAGGCAAGTTCCGCCTGAGAGAGATTCAGTTCTTCCCTTAACATATTTAACGCAATCACCTGACGTAGCACTTCTACTTTTTCTGCAATGCGCTCTTGGCTTTCCGGGCTTTGTTTCGCCATCAATTCTTTAAGCGTCGCCATAATTTTCCTCACTTATTAAGGTGATTTCGGTACTCAGCGTCAGCAAGCCTGATCATCTCTTTATAGAATTTCTTCTCGTTTAACCCTGTTTTATCGCCAGCGCATAACACGATGCCATGGCGAGAAGGATCAAACACGAAGAACGCCCGAATCGGGTTGCCCTGATGCTGCACTCGCAACTCTTTCATATTTGAAAAAGCAGAAGCATTTACCGTATCAGCAAACGGTCTGCCTAACTGAGGACCATACTCGGATAAAATCATCATCGCTGCGAGCATATCTTCCTTGAGCGCCTCGGTCTGTACGTCAAACCATTTATCGAAAACATCCGTTGTTTCCACTTCCCACATCAGCGATCCCTCATAGCTAATAAGCTATAGGTAAATTATAGCCCATTAGCTATTAAATCAATTTATATTTGCACAATTAATTCGCCAACAGGCATGACTGTCAGTGCAGCCAGTGCACGCCATCTTCGGGCTGGAAAAAGGCGTTATAGCGCATCTGAAACGCATTAAACTCCTGCATATCCGGTTCTATCTCACGCAAAAAACCGAGCGCCAGACGCACTTGTGCGTCGGTAATCGGCGTGGCCAATCGGGCTTTTTGCAGCCAACGGTGCCATTGCAGCAGATTCGATTCACTGCCGTCGACAATAACGATTTGCCAGATCAACAACACCTGGGCGGCATTTTGCAGATGCGATTCATCCGGGCGATGGAGGTACTGTAAAAAGGCCTCACCCTGTACTTTTCCCATCTGATCGATCATCGACTCTACCGGCACAACATCAATATTCAGTCGCTCGCTCAGACGGCGAATTGCCCGTCGAGATCCGGACGTCAACACCCGAAAACCCACTACAAAAACAGCGACCAATGTGGCCAGCATTATCCAAATCATGCGCACATCCATTACCAGACAGGATGCCCATCATAACGGCAAATTCCTCTCTGTCGACGACTGAACGTATCAACGCGATTAAAGAGGGATCTGCGGCATAAAAAAGCCCGCCATTCAGGCGGGCAAAAGTTACCAATGCACACTTAACTTAAGCGACTTTCAATTGTTGAATCTTTTTCTCGCGGCGAATTTTACGTTCTTCAAACACGGCCACGATGGCCATCAGGCAGATACAACCGATGGCGGCGGTATCCAGCGCGGCGAACGTGCCCGCCCAGCCGGTCAGACCGAAAATCGGCGTGCCGTCGGCAATCATCCCCAGACCCAACTTGGCGAAGCTGTCACCAATCAGATATGCGAAGGTGCCTTTAATCCCATCGGCTGCGCCGATCGCTTTTTTCGGTACGAATCCGACGGCAGCAACGCCGATTAACAGCTGAGGACCGAACACCAGGAAGCCCAGCGCAAACAGCGAAGCCAGATAGACATACTGGTTGCTGGCGTGCTGATAAACGCCCAGGGTAGCGATAATCAACGCCAGCGCCACGCAAGCTACCAGCGCACGACGACCGTTAGCCAGGTCAGAGAGCCAACCCCACAATAGCGTGCCGACCAACGCGCCCACTTCAAACAGGGTAAAGCCCTGAATCGCCACTTCTTTGGAGAGCTTCAGCTCCTGGAAAGCGTAGACAGTGGACCACTGGTCGATACCGATGCGCACCACGTACAGGAAAATGTTGGAGAAGCACAGCAGCCAGATCACTTTGTTTTTCAGCACGTACTCAACAAAGATCTGCCATTTGGTCATCTCATTTTCTTCAGTCTCTTTGTCCTCTTCGCTTATCTCCTCGCCGAACAGCTCTTCAGCTTTACCGAGGCCATAAGACTCCGGGGAGTCGCTGCCGTAGCGCAGGCCGATAAAACCGACAATCAGGGCGATAATCGACGGGAAGATAAACATACCAATGACGTGACCGTCGAACAGATAGTTGGCACCAAACAGCGCCACGCCAGCCGCACCCGCACCACCGAGGTTATGGGAGATATTCCACATACCGAGGTAAGAACCCCGCTTGCGACGCGGCGTCCATTTGGTGATGGTGGAATAGCTACACGAGCCGCCGGTACTCTGGAAAAAACCGCTCAGCGCGTAGAAGGCGATCATCAGGAACAGGCTGGTTGAACCCGCACCCATGCTGGCGCTGAAGCCGAGCATACAGATGGCGGAGAGGATCAGCATAAACGGCAGGAACTGCTTGGTATTTTTGCCGTCGGCATAGTAGGAAACCAGCGTTTTACCCACGCCGTAGGTGATGGAGAAGCCCAGGCCAATCATCCCCAGCTGCGTCATGCTCAGCCCGTAGGTGGAGATCATGTCGTTCTGCGCGATGTTGAAGTTTTTGCGGATCAAATACATGGTCAGGTAGCCAATAAAGACCACCAGATAGGACTGCATGAACGGTTTGAACCACATTTTGCGCCGCACATCGAGCGGCAGATCCAGGGTCGGCTTGCGTACCTGGTTTAGAAAAGCCAGCATTTGACACTCCCGAGCTAATTTTTATACCTGCGAATGGCAGGCATTGTAAAAATCAGCTAGGGGACGCGCCTGAGACAGCGTCCAGGTGAAACCGGGAAAATTTCTTAGTTTTACCCTACTCGGGGCAAAAAGGTGAGGTGCATCACGCTTCGTTGCTTTCGCGTGGAGCCTGGGCGTTCAAAAACGGCAGCAGCAGCAGAGCGGATATCCCCGCCGCAATGGCGATGACCACAAAGAAACCGGTCCAGTGCCAGACCTCCATAACCTTCGCCAGCGGCCAGCCGGAAAGCGATGCCCCCAGATAGGCAAACAACCCGACAAATCCGGTTGCCGCGCCCGCGGCCTCTTTGTGCGAGCACTCCGCCGCCGCCATGCCGATCAACATTTGCGGGCCAAAGACGAAGAACCCGGTGGTGAAGAAGCACGCCGCCTGCATCACGTAACTGGCGAACGGCATCAGCCACAACGAGCCAACAGAGAGCAAAATTCCGGCAGCGAAAATCAGGTTCATTGGACCGCGGTTGCCGTTAAACAGTTTGTCCGAGCCCCAGCCGGCGACCAGCGCGCCGATAAATCCGCCCAATTCGAACATGGTCACAGCAGTATTGGCGGTCACCAGATCCACGCCGAGCGTCTCCGACATATACAGATTGCCCCAGTCGTTGATCGCGGCGCGGACGACGTACACCAACACGTAACACAGCGACAGCAGCCAGATATAGGGATTCAGCAACACATAGCGGGTGAGGATCTCTTTACGGCTCAGCCCGGCGCCTTCCTGTTGCTGGGCAATTTCCAGCTCATCATGCCGCCAGTCGCCAATCGGCGGCAGACCAATCGCCTGCGGCCTGTCGCGCAGCCGCCAGCAGAGAAACATCCCCACCACAATCGCCAGCAGCCCGGCGATCATCATCCCGGCACGCCAGCCGTAGTGCAGCGCCGTCGCCGCCATCACGATAGGGATCAGCGCCCCGCCTACATTGTGCGCAGTATTCCACAGCGCCCACCAGCCGCCGCGTTCGGTACGCGAATACCACGCGGTCAATAAACGCGCGCAGACCGGCGATCCCCAGCCCTGGAAAAAGGCGTTCAGCGCCCAGAGCACCGCAAAAGCCCAGAGAGAGGTGGAAAAGCCAAACAGAATGTTCACCACACCGGTGGCAATCAGCCCAAACCCCATAAAATAACGGGCGTTGGAACGGTCACTGACGATACCGGAAACAAACTTCGACAGGCCGTAGGTGATGTAAAACAGCGTCGCCAGCAGACCAATGTCGCTGCGGGTCAGCACGCCACTGGTGAGGATATCCGGTACGGCGGCGTTGAAGCTCTTGCGTGTGAAATAGAACAGCGCGTAGCCGAGCCAGATAGTGGTCAGAATATGCCGCCGCCAGTAGCGATAGAGGGCATCCACTTCACGCTTATCAGTGATGAGCGGCGCACTGGCCGGGGCTTTTAAAAACGAAAACATGACCGCTCCTTACACATAACGCTGGGGTAACGACACGCTGACCCGCGTGCCGTGCGTACAGGAAATCGAGAGCGATCCTCCGAGGGCGGTAATACGTTCACGCATCCCGGTGAGGCCAAATCCCTGCTGATTCGACCCCGGCGGCAGGCCGCTGCCATCGTCCTCAATCACCAGCATCAACCGTTCATCCTGCTGCCAGCCCTGAAGCGTCACCGCGCTGGCGTTGGCGTGCTTAACGATGTTGTTCAGCCCTTCCTGACAGACGCGAAACAGCGTCACCCGCTGACTTTCGCTGAGTGCAGATTCGTCAATTCGCCAGTCAAGATGGCTGACGATGCCGCGGCTTTCCAGCTCCATTTCACGCATCAATGAGCGGATGGCTTGTTCCAGCGTGAGATCATCCAACTGGCGCGGACGCAGGCGGCCCAACAGACGACGCACCGAATCGTACACGCCAAGAGAAAGTTGTTCGATATGCGCCCCGCTGCGCTTCACCCCTGCGTTTTCCGGCGCCAGCCGCTGGACAATGCCCGCCTGAGTGCGAATGGCGGTGATGGTCTGACCGATATCATCGTGCAGTTCGCGCGCCACATCCCGGCGCACGCTCTCTTCGGTCTCCAGCAGGCGTTCCGCCAGACGGTGGTTGCGCGCTAATTCGTTTTGCAGCGACTGGTTAAGCTCGCGCAGACGCTGGATCCCCGCGCCGAGCAGCAGCCCGGTCAGGCTTTGCACCAGCAGGGAGAGCAACAGGTCGACGGGATGATCGTGCCAGGTCTGGCTGGCAATCAGCGCAATGGCGTTCATTAACGTGGCAATCAGCGCCCCCTGCCAGCCGTAGTGCCAGGCGAGCGCAATGATCGGCAGCGCGAGGCAAAACGGCGTGAAGCGCGACAGTTCATCGGGCAGGCCAAGCTGCAACCACAGGCTGACGCTAAACAGCAGCAGATACCAGACCAGATGCCGCCCGCGCCAGTTCACCGGCTGAGACACCACCGCCGGGCCCAGTGGCAACCAGGTGGTGCTGGTCAGGTAGTGCCAGAACACCAGACAGATCGGGGCTAGCGTTAATCCGCCGGTGAGCGTCAGCAGTAGGGCATTCCACGCCTCTTCGCCTTGCCCAAGCCAGGGCAGCGATTGCAGCAACGCCGCCGCAGTCAGCGCCGCGCCCTGCAACAGCAGCGTGCGCCAGTCGCGCTGATGGCGGTAGCGCGAAATCAGCATCACCGGGAGTAACGTGAGGAAGCTCCCGATCATCAAAAGTGGCAAGTGAGCCAGCGCCACTTCCTGCGCCAGCCAGAAAAGAAGCAGCCATTCCGCACCCAGCAGCACCGGCCAGTAGCCGCGTGGACATTGCAGCATCAGCCCCAGACGCAGGCCAAACGGAAACAGCAGTACCGCCAGCTCCGGGCGCTCAACCAGGTGCAGGCTGATACTCCACAAGCAGAACCACGCGGCAGAGAAGATAAAAAAACAGGCAACAACGGTGATTAACCGGGAACAGAGCGTGTTCATTGCCAGCCGTCAAACATCCGGCGGGCCAGTTCGACATCGTTGCTAACGCCCAGCTTTTCCATCAGGTTAGCGCGATGCACATGCACCGTTTTCGGCGACAGGCCCAGTTCGGCGGCAATCTCTTTGACCGCCATGCCTTGCGCCAGTTTCTCCGCCACCTGACGTTCGCGTTTGGTCAGCGGATCCTGACGACCGGCTGCCAGTTTGACGGCGATATCCGGCGTCAGATAACAGCCGCCAGTCGCCACGGTATGCACCGCCGCGATCAGCTCATCAGGGCTACAGCGTTTAGAAAGGAAACCACGCGCGCCCGCGTTGAGCGCCTGCTCCACCAGCGCCGGGCTGTCGTGGACGGAGAGCATGATAATCGCCATCCCTTTTGGTAACTGGCTTAGCAGTTCAAGACCGGAGATATCAGGCATCGAGATATCACAGATACATACCTGCACGCCACGTCCCGGTAATCCCGCCAACGCCTCACTGCCTGAGCCGAACTCAGCCACAACCTGCAAATCAGGTTCCAGCCCCAGCAACTGGGCAAAGCCGGAGCGGACGATAGTGTGGTCGTCGATAAGGGCAACGGTGATCATGGGTTCTGTCCTGGGGGATAAAAAACGTGCTTACCTTAACGATATACACTTTATCCTTCAAGCAGCCTCTGCGTTGGCTTGGTCTGCTCACCCCAGTCACTTACTTGAGTAAGCTCCTGGGGATTCTCAGACTTGCCGCCTTGATACAACTTGAAGGATTTTGTGTACCGACGCGCTGCTGTTCAAGGGTTGAACAATCAGGCTATGCCAGTTGTGACGGTAAATGTGCGGGTTTGCTGCGGTTCTACCTGAATTAACGTGCCTTTTCGCTGTGCCGCCAGGAAGCCTTCAGGACGACAAGTCGCAGGAAGTGCGAAGGCAGCCACCTGCTGATCGCCGTTATAGAGGATCCAACGGGTGACATAATTCAGCTCCGCGCTGGAGAAACGCGTCACGAACGTGGTGCCATCAGGTGCGATCATGCGAAATTCAGGCTTATCCGTGTATCGGTCCAGTTGGTCAGCGAAGAAAACGATTTCCGGATCGTAAAAATCGGGTTCGTTGAGACATGTCAGCGAGGCCTCACCCTGCATGATCCGCTGATTAAACGCCAGCCACTGCTCGGTAGGCTTAACATGCGCGGGTACCGACTCACGCAACTTCATGGCTTCATCCGGGATATTCTGGCTGAAGGTCGCTTCCGGTACGTAGGCATAGTTCATATGGCACATATACTGTAAAGGCATTGCCACTGAGGCGAGGTTGGTGACCGCCATCTGAATATCAAACAGCGCACTCGCTTTGTGCATAATCACCGCAGGATGCGCCTGATAATGATGACCGAACCCCATCACATACTCGTAGCGTCCGCTCACGCGCAAATTCTCTCCCTCCAGCTCCAGCCAGGCCTCATCCATCGCGGCACAGGCCATTTCGCCATGCAACGGGTGAGAATCTTCCGGCGAAGGGCAGCCATTAGCCAATATACCCGAGTGGAAAGCAAAGCAGCCGTATGTCGCTACCACTTCCGCAGCCGGTTTCGGCTGACTGAACATGTTGCGCATGGTCAGCTCATGCCCGTCAAACTGAGCATCCCAGATCATCTGTCCCATCCAGGGCAGAATAACCAGATGTCCACGACTGTTTTCGACCTTCAGCCCTTCCACACCGCTGGCGTAACGAAATGCGGTAACCGTGAAGTCGCTATTCTTTATTAAGATTCGCGGATGCTCTGCAAAGAGTTCCCGCCACAGCGTGATACGTGTTGTCATGATTGCTCTCCTCAGGAAACCGTCGCTTCAGCCAGGTTATTGCGCACTTTGCTTTCACGCCAGAAGTAGATACCGACGTACACGAAGCACAACATGGACACCAGGAACGAGAGTTGCAGCGAGTGGAACATATCGGCCACATAGCCCTGAATTGCCGGAACCACCGCTGCACCAACAATCGCCATGACAATGACTGCGCCCGCCATTTCAGTATGTTCGTTATCCACGGTATCCAGCGTACCGGCATAGATTGTCGCCCAGCAGGGTCCAAACAGGACGCTCACCAGTACGGCAACGTACACGGCGCTGAAGCTTGGCGCCAGCGCAACATAGACCAGAAACAGTGCGCCAATGATGGAGTAGAGGATCAGCACTTTTTCCGGATTGAAGCGTGTCATCAATATGTTGGCGATAAACTTGCCGATAAAGAAGCAGGCAAAGCTATAGACCATGAAGGTTGAGGCGTCGCGCTCGTTGATATCACCCAATTCCAGCGCCAGACGGATGGTAAATGACCACACCGCGACCTGCATCCCCACGTACAGGAACTGCGCCACAATCCCACGACGGAAACGGGCATTGCTGGCCAGATAACGCAGCGTATCCATCGCTGACGGACGTTTATGACTCGCCGTTTGCGCGACTTTACAGGTCGGGAAGCGGGTTAGCAGGAACAACACCATCACCACAACCAGCACCATAATCATGTACTTGTAAGGCTCAAGGGTATTTTCCAGCATCAACACTTTAAAGTTGTGGATCTGCTCCGCGTTCATCCCAGCCATCTGTTTTTCCAGACTCTCGCCTTCAGAGAAGACCAGATATTTACCCAGCAGAATACCGGCGGCTGCACCAATGGGGTAAAAGGTCTGACTGATGTTCAGGCGCAGGGTGGCATACGCTTTTGGGCCTATCATGGAGCTGTAGGTGTTGGCTGCGGTTTCCAGGAAGCTCAGGCCAATCGCAATCGCAAAAATTGCCGCGAGGAACATGGTGTAGGTGGCCATGTGCGATGCCGGGAAAAAGAGCGTGCAACCAACAATATAAAGGGTCAGTCCCATTAAAATGGCAATTTTATAACTGGTCTTTTTAATCACCAAAGATGCCGGAATCGCAATTAAAAAATAACCACCATAAAAGGCACTCTGCACTAATGCCGAAGCAAAGTTGCTGAGTGAAAATACGCTTTTGAATTGCGTAATCAGAATATCATTTAATGCGGCTGCGCATCCCCATAAAGGGAATAAACAGGATAACAAAATAAACTGGAACAGAGGCGTCTTATTCAGATAGCCGTCGGGCATCTGAATGATGTTTTTATCGTTCATAGTGCTACCTTTTATAATGCAGGAATATTATTCGTTTAAGGTAAGAAACTCATTAAATTGTTCGATGCTTGGATAAGATGATTGAGTGCCTTTCCCGGTAACGCTGAATGCAGCGAAGAGAGCGGCTTTTTTCATGGCGGCTTCAACATCACCGCTTTGAACGTAATAGTGGGCAAAACAACCGATGAAAGCGTCACCTGCACCACTGGTATCGACAGCGTTCACTTTAAACGCCGGAACATGGACTTCCTGGTCACGCGTCATCCACAGCGCGCCTTTCTCCCCCATAGTGACGATAATATTGTTCAGACCTTTATCCACCAAAGAACGTGCCGCGGCGCGAATATGGTCATAGGTATCCACCGGCATACCGGTTAATATTTCGAGTTCGGTTTCATTTGGCACGAAGAAATCACATTTACAGGCATAAGACATATCTAATTCCCGTAATGCAGGAGCGGGATTTAATAACACTTCAATACCGTGTTTTTTACCGAATTCAATCGCGTGATAAACTGTTTCCAACTGTACTTCCAGCTGCAGGACAATAAGTTGACACTTTTTCAGATCTTCCGCTGCGCGATCGATATCCTCCGGGGAGAGAAACTTGTTGGCGCCTTTAATAATCAGAATGCTGTTGCTGGAGTTTGCATTAACAAAGATCGGTGCAACCCCGCTGCTGGTGCAGGGTACCTTTTCGACATAAGTCGTATTAATCCCCCAGGATTCAAGATTACGAATGGTGTTATCCGCAAAAATATCATCACCGACTTTCGTCAGCATCAGCACTTTGGAATTGAGCTTAGCAGCCGCAACGGCCTGATTTGCCCCTTTACCGCCACAACCAATTTTGAAGGCGGGCGCTTCCAGCGTTTCCCCTTCTTTGGGCATCTGGTTGATGTAGGTGATGAGATCCACCATGTTGGAGCCAATAACCGCGATATCCATTTTACTACCTCTCAGAAACAATCACACAACAATGATATTAAAATAACATTATCATGTTACTTCCGTATCATTTGTGACTAGGATCGCGATTGGAGGATCATTTTTTTGTTTATTTATTATGCTAAATGTTGCATCTCTATCACACTCAAAATGATTAACTTGCTTACAATTGGCTGAAAACTCGCTGCTTATAATCAATAAAACGTGAAAAAACACGCTTTTATTTCCCAATGGTCAGACGTATAGTAATGCAGCAATGTCATGTTCTCAGAAACACATAAATGTTACTGAAGGAACATGAAAACATGATTCGTGGAGAGTGTGCATGGAAACCAAGCAAAAAGAACGTATTCGACGTCTGATGGAATTGTTGAAGAAGACCGACAGAATCCATCTGAAAGAGGCGGCGCGCATGCTGGAGGTTTCCGTGATGACCATCCGTCGGGATCTCAGCCAGGATGACGAACCATTGCCGCTTACGCTGCTCGGTGGTTACATCGTGATGGTGAACAATCCCACCACCCTCGTTACCGCTCCGCTCCCCGTGCAAAAGCAGTATCATCGCGACGATTTACCGGTTGCCATTCTGGCCGCGGGACTGGTCAGTGAAAACGATCTGGTCTTTTTTGATAATGGTGCGGAAATGCCATTAGTCGTCAGCATGATCCCGGACGATATTACCTTTACCGGAATTTGCTACTCACACCGGGTATTCGTGGCGCTAAATGAAAAACCCAACGCCACGGTGATTCTTTGCGGGGGCACCTATCGGGCGAAAAGTGATGCCTTTTACGACTCCAGCAATCCTTCTCCGCTGGATGCGCTCAACCCGCGAAAAGTGTTTATCTCTGCTAGCGGAGTCCATGAGCATTTCGGCGTTAGCTGGTTCAATCCGGACGATCTGGCCACCAAACGTAAAGCGATGGAACGCGGATTGCGCAAAATTCTGCTGACGCGCCACGCCCTGTTTGATGAGGTCGCTCCCGCCAGCATTGGCCCACTCTCCGCTTTTGACGTACTGATAAGCGATCGTCCGTTGCCGGCAGATTACGCAACCCACTGCCGGAACGGCTCTGTGAAAGTCATCACCCCGGATTCAGACGGCGACTAACTCACTCAAAGAAAACCGTGATTTTGTTAAACATCGACGGGTCGGACTGATTGCGGGCCACTTTTACCACATCTTCCAGCTTGTCGATCTGGCTTATCATCTGCTCAAGACGTTGATCGTCGTTGACCAGTAGCCAAATGCGGCTCTTGTCGCTGTCCTGAATCGGTAGACAGAGGATGCCTTCCACGTTGAACGCGCGGCGGGCAAACAGCCCGCAGACGTGGGTCATTACGCCCGGATGGTTGCGTACGGTGAGTTCCAGGATTACGTTGTCATGAGTCTGCTGTTGCATGGCTTATTCCCCCACCATTTCTGTGTTTGCCGCACCCGGCGGCACCATCGGGTACACTTTTTCTTCGGCATCGATGCGCACGTGGATCAGCGCAGGTCCAGGGCGATTAATCATCTCCTGCAACGCTGCCTGTGGATCCGCTTCGTTATTCAAGTCGCAGGTTTCGAGGCCAAACCCGGCGGCTATCTGCATAAAGTTAATCATCCCCGGATAGGTCGCCGCAAAAACGCCCTGCTTATAGAACAAACTCTGCTGCTGATACACCAGACCCAACGCTTCGTTATTCATCAGGATGATTTTAATATCCAGCTGATTTTCGCTGGCTGTCGCCATTTCCTGAATATTCATCATCAGGCTACCATCGCCGGAGAAGCACAGCACTTTTTTGTCCGGGTTGACCAGCGCTGCGCCAATTGCCGCTGGCAGGCCAAAGCCCATGGTTCCCAAACCGCCGGAGGTCAGCCACTGACGCGGACGGTTCAGCGGGTAAGCCTGTGCTGCCCACATCTGATGCTGGCCTACGTCGGTGGTGATAATGGCGTTGTCATCCACGCAGGCCGCCACGGCGTTGATCAGCCCATAGTGGCTGAGCGGGTCGCTTTCCTGTGGAATGCTGTTGGGGAATTCGCGTTGTAAATCGGCCACCATTTGATGCCACGGCTCTCGCGGCTGCGCTTCAATTAATGGAATCAATTGCGCCAGAACCTCATCAACATCCGCCTGAATCGCCACATGCGGCTGTTTGATTTTACCCAACTCCGCGCGGTCGATATCCACGTGGATGATTTTGGCGTTCGGACAGAACTGTTCGGTTTTACCAATCGCCCGGTCATCAAAACGTGCGCCCAGAACAATCAATAAGTCCGCTTCTTGCAAAATAAAGTTAGTGCTGCGCGCGCCGTGCATACCCAGCATGCCTAACGACAGCGGATGCGCTTTCGGCAACATACCGAGCGCCATTAAGGTCATGGTGGTGGGCAGCATGGCTTTTTCTGCCAGTTCACGAACGCGCTCAGGCGCGTTAATCACGCCGCCGCCGAGGTACAGCACCGGACGCTGTGCAGCGTTAATCATGGCTGCGGCATCGCGAATGCTGTCCTGGCTGAACACCGGCGCCGCCATTTTCTGCGCGGGCTCCGGCATCTCTTCAATCTCAAAAACGGCGGTTTGAATATCCTTAGGAATGTCTATCCACACCGGGCCCGGACGGCCGGACTGTGCAATGCGGAACGCATCGCTCATGACCTGCGGTAATTCACTGATATGGCGGACCAGATAGTTGTGCTTGGTGATGGGGATAGAGATGCCGTAGGTGTCGACTTCCTGGAAGGCGTCGGTCCCGATCATCGAGGCCGGAACCTGCCCGGTGATACATATCAGCGGGATGGAATCCAGTCGCGCGTCAGCAATGGCGGTCACCAGGTTGGTGGCGCCCGGTCCGCTGCAGGCCATACAGACGGCGGGTTTACCATCGGTTCTTGCCATCCCCTGCGCGATAAACCCCGCACCCTGCTCGTGGCGCGCCAGGATATGACGGATTTGCGTGCTTTGGCTTAAGGCGTCATAGACGGGAAGAATCGATCCGCCAGGAATACCGGTGACCACCTGAATCCCCTGGCGTTCCAGGAAATGAACGATGAATTCTGCGCCCGTAAAACGCGTACGCTTGGATGTTATGCCCGAACTTGCCATGCTCCAGTCCTTTTATTCTGAGCCTTTGCTTCGGGCAGGTCTCTTAAACGAAAAACCCCGCCCGGTTTGCGCCGGCGGGGTTTTGGAATCGTGTGTTGATCCGGACCCTACGGCGCATTGCCGACGACCACCACCACACGCACGACGACCGCTGCGCGAGATGGCGCAGTTTTTAGTAGGGTCGCAGTCAGCATGGAAGGGTTCATTAGGGACCTGTCTGTTTGTTGATTAACTGGATTTATACAAGCACAGGTTTTTCAGCGTGACAACGGAAAAATTTTCATCTGCATAAAAATGCGTCAACGATCACATTTCGCGGTGCAGCGTTGGAAAACAAAAAACCCCGCCGGAGCGAGGTTTTTTTAGCGCTGTGCGGTTGGTAGCCGCCGAACACACTGTGTTATGTCAACGGAAAAAGTATACGCGTTCTGCGAAGAACACGCAATTTCGGCACGAATTTTGATGGTTTTGAGTATGGAACATGAATGGCATAACGTCTACAAAATACTGTTAATTTATACAGTGTTTATCTATAATATCTCGGTACGCAATGTGTTATGCGGGGGGCCGCATCATAAACCGGCGCATCAAAGTCCTGGCTGAAACGGGTGGTGCCGTCAGCGCCTTAACCCCCGTGTGAGCACACTGTGTTATGTCAACAAAGGTGCTGGCAACAGGCAGCGGCGAGGTACGTCAGCACCGTGCTCCTTGTACCAAAAGGAGAGCGTATGAGCCTCGTGGATATCGCTATTCTTATCCTCAAACTCATTGTTGCAGCACTGCAACTACTTGATGCTGTTCTGAAATACGTTAAGTAATTCGGATTCAAGTCGCACCTAAGGGGAGCGGGTAACACTCCGCTCCCCTTTCACCTTCTCCCTGGTGCTTGTGTCGCGCCAATATGTTACGTTTTTATGACATTCTCAGGGAAGAACGCCACCATGACGCTTTCTGTTTTCTGCATTTTGCTGTTCGCCGCACTGCTGCATGCCAGTTGGAATGCCATTGTTAAAGCTGGAAACGATAAACTGTACTCGGCGATCGGCGTCAGCGGCTCCGCGGCGATTATGGCATTGATCTGCTTACCCTTCGCGCCTCAACCTTCCACCGCCAGCCTGCCGTTTTTGGCCGTCTCAACCGCGTTGCAAGTGGTGTATACGGTCCTGGTTGCCAAAACCTATCAGGTTTCGGATATGAGTCAGACTTATCCTCTGATGCGTGGTACAGCACCGTTGCTGGTTGCGATTATCAGCGTCTTGTTTCTTGGCGATAGCCTGTCTGTACTTGCCTGGGTGGGGATTGCTACGATCTGTCTGGCCATTCTCGGCATGGCCTTTAACGGACGCAGCAGCTCGCAACGCGGGATCGTACTGGCGCTCATTAACTCCTGCTTTATCGCCGGTTACACACTGGTTGATGGTACCGGCGTTCGCTTATCAGAAACCGCGCTGGGTTATACGCTCTGGACCTTCTTTCTGAACGGTTCCTGCCTGCTGGGCTGGGCCATGATCGCCCGGCGCCGGGAAGCATCACGCTATCTGGTACAACAGTGGAAGAAAGGTATTCTGGGTGGAATTGGTACGATGGGTTCTTACGGTCTGGCGCTGTGGGCCATGACCCAGGCTCCGTTGGCGGTGGTCGCAGCGCTGCGTGAAACCTCCATTCTGTTTGGCGCTCTGCTCGCGTGGCTGCTGCTGAAAGAAAAGGTTGCCGGAATACGCCTTGTCGCGGCCGCCGGCATTGCCGTAGGCGCTGTCTTACTCCGTTTATCATGATCGCGCTGTAAACCCAATGCAATCCGGCAACATTTGTTGCCGCTTTTCGTTTACATTTCCTGCCGTTCATCGCCTAAACATTCCAGCCCACTATCTGGCCTTCTTTTTCTGTTGTGGTAGATTCCACGCGCATTTACGGGAAAGTACAGCACCTTATTCTTCTTTTTTCTCTTTTTTAAAAGTAATCAGCGAAATGAAAAGGCATAGAAGCGTCAATTTGTTGTTGATGTTGGTATTACTGGTGGCGGTAGGTCAGATGGCGCAAACCATTTATATCCCCGCGATTGCTGATATGGCGCGTGAACTGAACGTACGCGAAGGAGCGGTACAAAGCGTAATGGCCGCCTACCTGCTGACCTACGGCCTGTCACAACTGTTTTACGGCCCCCTTTCCGATCGCGTTGGCCGCCGTCCGGTGATCCTCACCGGAATGTCTATTTTTATGCTGGCCACGGTGGTCGCGATTACCACCCACAGCCTGACAGTGCTGATTATCGCCAGTGCAATCCAGGGGATGGGAACCGGCGTCGGCGGTGTCATGGCGCGAACCTTACCGCGCGATCTGTACGAAGGCACGCAGCTGCGCCATGCGAATAGTTTGTTAAACATGGGGATTCTGGTGAGTCCGCTGCTGGCCCCGCTGATTGGCGGCATGCTGGATACCCTGTGGAACTGGCGCGCCTGTTACATTTTCCTGCTGGTTCTGTGCGCGGGCGTTACGTTTAGCATGGCGCGCTGGATGCCGGAAACGCGTCCTGCGGGCGCACCGCGTCCACGCCTTATCGCCAGCTATAAGACGCTGTTTGGTAACAGCTCTTTCACCTGTTACGTGCTGATGCTGATAGGCGGCCTGGCGGGCGTTGCGGTCTTCGAGGCCTGCTCCGGGGTATTGTTGGGCGCAAGGCTTGGTTTAAGCAGCATGGTGGTCAGTATCCTGTTTATTCTGCCTATCCCGGCGGCATTTTTCGGTGCCTGGTTCGCCGGTCGCCCAAATAAGCGTTTCTCGACGCTGATGTGGCAGTCGGTTATCTGCTGTCTGGTAGCCGGTTTAATGATGTGGATCCCGGGCCTGTTTGACGTGATGAACGTCTGGACGCTGCTGGTTCCCGCCGCACTGTTTTTCTTCGGTGCCGGGATGCTGTTTCCACTGGCCACCAGTGGCGCAATGGAGCCTTTCCCATTCCTGGCAGGCACTGCCGGCGCGCTGGTTGGGGGATTACAGAACATTGGTTCCGGCGTGCTGGCGTGGTTCTCTGCAATGCTGCCGCAGACCGGACAAGCCAGTCTGGGCCTGCTGATGACCCTTATGGGGCTGTTGATTTTTGTTTGCTGGATTCCGCTGGCGTCACGCGTGTCGCATCAGGGGCAGGCGGTTTAAGCGTATGATGGCCCGGCTTATCGCCGGGCTTTTCGCATTCAGGCGCGATCATCGTCGTCAGCAACGGCTCCAGCGCCGGACGCCAGGCACCTTCCTCGCCATCATAAAACTGTGTATCTGCATTGATAGCATAGGGAATTTTCGCTTTCTTCAGTTCGCACGCCATAAAGCGGGCAAACGCCATTTGCGAGGCAGAAGGCGCGTTCCTGATGGTTTCTCCCGGCGACCAGCCTCCCACCCAACTGACATGACCGGTTTTCTGCTGCCAATGAATGGCGGTATTGATACGGGCGCGAATAGCGGCCTTTTCTGCCGCTGTGCCTGAGGTCCACGGATATTTACCGTTATTTTTCAGCGGCCCCCACGGAAAGATATGCCATTGAGCCAGCACAGTATTCTGACTTTGCGGCGGCAGTTTCAGGTCAGGCAAATCTTCCGGCGCGGCGCGCAGTCGCGGCGCGATAAAAATCATCCGCTGCGGGTCGATGGCATGGATAGTACGAATGGTTTTGTCATACACCCGATTGAGCGACACCTGATTATGATTGAGCTTATCAGAGGGTTCGTATATCAGGTCGAAACCCAGCAACGGCGAGCTTTGTCCAAAGTAATGCGCCACCGCCACCCACCAGTTAACCACCTCTTTTTCGTTACCGGTACTGGGATCTTTTTTATATTCATCAGCCTGATAGGAAATTATCGGGATCACGCCATATTGCTCGCAGGCTTCCACCAGCTTGCGCAGATGTATAAGCCGCGCCTCCGTAGGCTCTCCCGCCACGCGAATACGCACGTGAGTTAACCCTTTCGCCTTGTAATCCCGCACCACCAGCGGATCGAATTCACGGATACCCCGATCGGTGCGCGCCCAGTCTACGTCCATCCCAACGCCAAGCTGCTGCGCATACTGCGCCGCGGTCATCACAGGTTGTGCGGCACACACGGTGGCGCTGGCTAAAAGTAAAAGGGAAACAATCGGCTTTAACACAGTCGTCCTTACGCAAATCATCAGGAGTGATATCACGTATTTAGCATGCTTTTTCACTTTCCGTGTAGCGAGAAAGCGTAAAAAATATTCGCGGCCCGTTTATTTAACCTGTTCCTGAAGCCAGCGAATAAACGCCTCGATTTTCGGCCACTGCCTGCCGGGCAGCGTGGTGATGTAGTAGTGCTGATGGCATTTCAGCGCCATATCGCCAAAAGGCGCAACCAGCTCTCCGCTGTCGAGGCGTTTTTGCACCAGCCGCTTTCTGCCCATCGCGACGCCGATATGATTCATCGCCGCAATCACCGCTAAATCAGAACGATCAAAACCAATTCCCGACGATGTCGGCAGATTCACCGCAAAATGCTGCGCCCAACTGTGCCATTCATCGGTCCCGGAATCGTTACTCCACGCCTGTCTGTCATGCAGCAACGTACAGTGCGGTAAATTCACCAGCGAACCGGTAAGGTCATGGCGGCGAGCGTAATCCGGACTACATACCGGCAGGATCTCTTCATCCATCAGGAAATGGTGCGTGAGCTGCGCCGAGGGCGCGTCGTCAAAATAGATAGCCAGATCGACCCCAGCACGCTGCAGATTGACGTTGTCGTTCCCGGTCAGCATGGTCAGTGAAATAGACGGATAGCGACGGGTAAAGTCGCCGAGTGCCGGAACCAGCCAGCACTGAGCGATAGAAGGCCGTGAGTACACGGTAAGCGTCCCCGACAACTCCTGATTTTTAATATCAAGGATTTCCTGGTTCAGCGTATCCAGCGATGATTTCAGCGCCCAGAACACCCGCTTGCCCTCGTGGGTGAGTTCCACTTTACGATGCGAACGAACAAACAGCTGAATACCCAGCTCATCTTCCAGCTGATTAATGCGATGGCTGACGGCGCTGGGGCTTAATGACAGTTCATCTGCCGCCAGTGCAAACGACTGATGCCGGGCCGCCACTTCAAAGGTATACAGCTTTGACAGCTGCCAGCCGTTGAGCAGCCGATTTCTGACCTCGCGTAAGGGATCCATATTCATCTCCTGCCCTCCTGATTCATTCGCCGGAGTGTAAAAAAGTTAGCTGCAAAAATCAGCATAAAGATGAATCAAGGTGAACCATCTCGCATAAACAAAGCGTAATTAGACATAAATCACCTACTTGATTCAATCTGGCTCATGTGAAAGAGGATTTATATCGTTTGTCAGACCATGCCTTATTTTTGTCCAATAACCCTATATTAATCACAGGGCAAGGTGAGTTATGCACTCTCAAATCTGGGTTGTGAGCACGCTGCTGATAAGCATCGTGTTAATCGTTTTGACCATCGTGAAGTTCAAATTCCACCCGTTTCTGGCGCTGCTGTTAGCCAGCTTCTTCGTGGGTACGATGATGGGTATGGGGCCGCTGGATATGGTCAATGCCATTGAGAGTGGCATCGGCGGTACGCTGGGCTTCCTCGCCGCAGTTATCGGACTTGGGACCATTCTCGGCAAAATGATGGAAGTATCCGGCGCGGCCGAACGTATCGGCCTGACGCTACAGCGCTGTCGCTGGCTTTCCGCTGACGTCATTATGGTCCTGGTCGGGCTGATTTGCGGGATCACGCTGTTTGTTGAAGTCGGCGTAGTGCTGTTGATTCCTCTGGCCTTTTCAATTGCCAAAAAAACCAATACCTCGTTACTGAAGCTGGCGATTCCGTTATGTACAGCGCTGATGGCGGTACACTGCGTCGTGCCGCCGCATCCAGCTGCCCTGTTTGTGGCAAACAAGCTGGGCGCGGACATTGGCACCGTGATTGTCTACGGCTTACTGGTGGGCTTAATGGCCTCGCTTGTCGGTGGTCCGCTGTACCTGAAATTCCTCGGTAACCGTCTGCCGTTTAAACCGGTTCCGGCTGAGTTTTCCGACCTCAAGGTGCGCGACGAAAGTACGCTGCCATCGCTGGGCGCTACGCTGTTTACCGTACTGCTGCCGATTGGCCTGATGCTGGTAAAAACCGTCGCTGAGCTGAACATGACGAAAGGCAGCACGGTTTATACGCTATTGGAGTTTATTGGTAACCCGATCACCGCGATGTTTATTGCCGTTTTCGTGGCCTATTACATTCTCGGTCTGCGTCAGCACATTGGCATGGGTACGCTGCTGACCCACACCGAAAACGGTTTTGGTTCCATTGCTAACATTTTGCTGATTATCGGCGCAGGCGGCGCATTCAACGCTATCCTCAAGAGCAGCGGACTGGCAGATACCCTCGCGCTGATCCTCTCTAACATGCATATGCACCCGATTCTGCTGGCATGGCTGGTGGCGTTAATCCTGCATGCTGCGGTGGGCTCTGCCACGGTAGCGATGATGGGCGCGACGGCAATCGTGGCCCCGATGCTGCCGCTCTACCCCAACGTTAGCCCGGAGATCATCGCCATTGCCATCGGTTCCGGTGCGATTGGCTGCACGATCGTCACCGATTCCCTCTTCTGGCTGGTGAAGCAATATTGCGGTGCCACCCTAAATGAGACGTTCAAATATTATACGACCGCGACATTTATCGCGTCCGTTATTGCACTGGTTTGCACATTCCTGCTTTCCTTTATTATCTAAGCGCAAAGAGACTGACTATGGAAAACATTCAAACATTTATCGTCCAGCATCCTTTAGTGGAAGATCTGGTCGCTCTCAAGGAGACGACCTGGTTTAACCCTGGCACCACCTCTCTTGCGGAAGGTTTACCGTATGTTGGCCTGACAGAGCACGATGTTCAGGATGCCCACGCTCGTCTGACGCGCTTCGCGCCGTATCTGGCGCAGGCATTCCCGGAAACCGCAGCCACCGGCGGCATTATCGAATCTGAACTGGCCGCGATCCCGGCGATGCAAAAGCGGCTGGAAAAAGAGTATGGGCAGCACATCAACGGCGAAATTCTGCTGAAGAAAGACAGCCATCTACCGATTTCCGGCTCAATTAAAGCGCGTGGCGGTATTTATGAAGTGCTAACTCACGCGGAAAAACTGGCGCTGGAGGCCGGTCTGCTGACCACACAAGACGATTACAGCATTCTGCTTTCGCCTGAGTTTAAACAGTTCTTCAGTCAGTACAGCATCGCCGTAGGCTCCACTGGCAACCTTGGGATGTCGATCGGCATTATGAGCGCCCGTATCGGCTTTAAGGTGACGGTTCATATGTCTGCCGACGCGCGCGCATGGAAAAAAGCCAAACTGCGCAGCCACGGCGTGACGGTAGTGGAGTATGAAGAAGACTATGGCGTGGCGGTGGAGCAGGGCCGTAAGGCGGCACAGTCCGATCCGAACTGTTTCTTTATTGATGATGAAAATTCCCGCACATTGTTTTTAGGTTATGCGGTCGCCGGACAGCGTTTGAAAGCGCAGTTCGCGCAGCAGGGGCGCGTGGTGGATGCCGACCATCCGCTGTTTGTTTACCTGCCGTGCGGCGTCGGCGGTGGGCCTGGCGGGGTGGCGTTTGGCCTGAAGCTGGCATTCGGCGATAACGTGCACTGCTTCTTTGCAGAACCGACCCATTCACCGTGCATGCTGCTGGGGATTTATACCGGGCTGCACGATACGATTTCTGTGCAGGACATTGGCATCGATAACCTGACAGCGGCGGATGGGCTGGCGGTGGGCCGCGCGTCCGGCTTTGTTGGCCGGGCAATGGAACGTCTGCTCGACGGTCTGTATACCCTGGACGATCAGACTATGTATGACATGCTGGGCTGGCTGGCACAGGAAGAAGGCATTCACCTTGAGCCGTCGGCGCTGGCCGGGATGGCCGGTCCGCAGCACGTTTGCGCTTCTGCTGACTATCAGCACATGCACGGCTTCAGCGCGGAGCAGCTTAATAACGCCACTCACCTGGTTTGGGCGACCGGCGGTGGCATGGTGCCGGAAGCCGAAATGGCGCAGTATCTGGCCAAAGGACGTTAAACGCCGCTGAACTTAACGCAGCATCGCCATCAGTTCCATCGGTGAGCGATGTTGCTTCAGAAGGTCACGCATCACGCGCATGTGCGGCGCGGTATGATTGAAGAAAGCGCTGTATCCGCCGCAAATCGCACTCTTTCCACTGCTGCTGTCGCGATGCTTTGGACAATCACCATGGCAAAAGCGTAATAGCGAACACGCCTGGCATTCCGCGCTCAGCGTGGTTCTCTTGGACTGACCAAACGCCGCTGCACACGGGCTGGCGTTAAGCTCACTCAACGACGTGCGATGAATATTACCCAGACGAAAATCAGAGTGAACATAGTGATCGCACTGATACAAATCGCCATTCGCTTCCAGAGCAAAAGCATGTCCGCAGGTGGAGCTTAGCGAACACATCTGCGCCGGGTGTCCGCACCATACGCCCAGGGTTGAATCAAATAACTGGACGAATACGCGGCCAATATCTTCTCTGACCCAGATATCAAAAACGCAATTCAGGAAGGTTCCCCACGCCTGAGACGGGACGGATTCGGCGGTAAGCTCGCCTTTTTCATCATATTCAACCAGCGGAATGAACTGCAAAAAAGGCGTGCCAAGCTGACGAAGGTAGCGATACATCTGCCCAGGTCGCTGGCTGTTCAGCGAATTAACCACCACCAGCAGATTGAACTCCACCTGATGCTTACGGAGCCTGGCAATGGCGTCCACCACCTTATGGTGAGTCGGTTTTCCGCTGCGGTTAACACGATAAGCATCATGCAACTCGGTGGGGCCATCCAAAGAAATCCCCACCAGCCAGCCGTTATCGTGCAAAAACTGACACCATTCGTCGTTGAGCAAAATCCCGTTGGTCTGGAACGCGTTATGGATTTTCTTCCCTTCCCCGTAATGTTTTTGCAACGTCACTACGCGGCGAAAAAAGTCGATGCCACAGAGGGTTGGCTCCCCGCCCTGCCAAGCGAACATCACTTCAGACCCCGGCTGCGCGGCGATATGCTGGCGAATAAACGTCTCTAAGGTGACGTCATCCATTTCGGGTTGAGTGGGTTTATCAATGTAAAAACAGTAACGGCAATCCAGGTTACAACGAGAGCTGGCCGGTTTGGCCATGACCTGACATCCTGTCATGCTAAATTCCCGATAAACGCAATAAGTTGGCGGACATGCGTTACAGCAAACAGTATTGCGAGGGATAACACCGCGAGGGAGATCATAAATTTGTCACGCACCGCGCGAGATTCAGAAAAATCGCTATGCGTAACATCCATCAGATTACGGCTGCGTGTATAGCGCCACAGAACGATTGCCACCATCGCCAGCACCCCAATTGAAACCCAAAACAGGAAGCCCGCCTGATGCCAGTTGTGCTTCAGCGCCAACGCCATTAGCGCGCCATAACCCAGAAGCGTACGAAACCAGGCCAGCGATGTTCGCTCCGGTTGTAACCCCGGGTCGGCGATACGTCGCGACTTACGGCTATCCGGCATACAGCACCAGTCCCATGACAATCACCGCAACGAACATCAAAATCAGACTGATGATTAACAGGCTATGGGTATAGGGCAAATCCTCTTTCAGACGCATCGCCCTCTCATTACGCAGCCAGCGCAGGTAGCCATAAATCGCCAGGCCACCGGCAAACAGGCACAACAACAGCGCCAAAAGCTCACGAATTACCGGCGTGGCAAAATCCGGAGCCAGTTGGTCGAGACCAACGCCCGCCGCCAGAAATCCCAACGCGGTACGGATCCACGCCAGAAAGGTACGCTCATTTGCCAATGAGAAGCGGTAATCCGGCGCTTCTCCAAGGCGGGAAATTTTCATCAGGACTCCTTTTTACTTTCACAGTTCAGCTAAAACGCTGCTCACTTTCAGAATTGCGAACATGGTATTGCTGATACTCTTTATGCCATCCAGCACAAGGAGGTCTGATGGACATATTATCGCAAAACAAATGTAGCTCATTGGGAATGCTTTTTGGCGCCATTGCATTGATCCTTGGCATTTTTCATTTTTCTTTCGGTCCTTGTTCCGCCCCACCTCCCGCGCTTGAAAGCGTGGTATCAGAGAAGGTATCTGCCGTTAAAAAAGGTATTCTTGCTGGACTGAAAGGCGAACAAGCGTCTACCGCAGTGGAAAAACCAGCAACAAATATTGATAAGATACTGGATAACAGCGGCATTGCTCTTGCCGTCATCACGCTGGTATGTGCATTTATTGGCGGCATGCGCAAAGAAAATCGTTGGGGTATTTGTGGTGCGATGTGCTTTGGTGGCGGAACGCTCGCCTTTCACACCCTGCTTTTTGGTATTGGAATTATCTGCGCCATCATCCTGCTTATTCTGATCTTCTCCTTTCTCGGCAACGTTTCACCGGTTTAGTTTGCATGCCAGATGGCGACGTTCATCTTACCCGGCCTACAGCTGATGCAGGCCGGATACTCGCCCTTTAACCCATCCCCCAGAAGATCACCGCCAACAGTTGCGGGGTGATAATTCGCAGGAACATCACCAGCGGATAAACGGTCGCATACGAAAGCGCCGCTGCCCCGCTGGTGGCATGCAAGTTGTTAGCAAATGCCAGTGCAGGCGGATCGGTCATTGAGCCAGCCAGCATGCCGCACAGCGTGAGGTAGTTCATTTTGGCGAAAATCCTCGCCAGCAGCCCCACGGTAATCAGCGGAATCGCGGTGATGAAAATACCGTAGCCCACCCAGCTCAGGCCATCCCCCTGCGTCAGGGTATGAACAAAATCACCGCCTGACTTCAGACCAACCACTGCGAGAAACAGCACGATACCCAACTCTCGCAACGCCAGGTTAGCGCTGGGGGGCATAAACCAATACAGCTTACCGATGCTGCCAATACGCCCCAGGATCAAGGCCATAATCAGCGGCCCACCGGCCAGCCCCAGTTTTAGCGCCACCGGGAACCCCGGAATGAACAGCGGGATTGAACCCAGCAGAACACCCAACCCGATCCCGATAAATACCGGCAGCATCTGCACCTGCTGCAGTTTTTGCTGCGCGTTACCCACCACATTGGCAACGGCATCAATGGACGAAGGACGCCCCACCAGATTTAGGATATCCCCGAATTGCAAGCTGGCGTCGCTGCTGGCTACCAGCTCAACCCCCGCACGGTTCAGACGGGAGATAACCACGTCGTAACGTTCTTTGAAATGCAGGTCGCGAATTCGTTTCCCCAGCACCTGTTCGTTGGTCACCACCACGCGCTCAACGCGTAAATCGGTACCTCGCGTCGACAGCGATGTGTCCACTTCCTGCCCAATCACCACCTGCGCGTTGTGCAGATCAGCAGGCTGACCAACCAGGTGTAGCAGGTCGCCCATCTGGATAATCGTCCCCGGCGACGGCACCATCAGTGTTTCTTCACGTTTCAGACGTGAGCAGATGATTTTGTCGCTGTTCAGGATCGGGACATCCTGAATCGCCATATTGTTGAGATTCGGGTTTTCCACGCGGATATTCATCGTCTGAATCAGCGCGTGTCCGTTAGTCAGCGTGGATTCATGCTGATGAGCTTCGGCATCGACGTTAACGCGAAAAATAAGGCGCATCAGCCACATAGTGAGCAAAATACCGCAGATACCAAAAGGATAAGCCATGGCATAGCTCATCCCCATCTGATCCACCACATCAGCAGGGGTACCCAGATCGCGCAGAATCTGCTGCCCCGCGCCTAACGCCGGAGTATTGGTGACCGCACCGGAAAATATTCCTAGCACCACGGGAAGAGGAATGGCAAAAATCTTATGCAGGATCGCGGTGACCAGGCCACCCATGATAACAATCAGCACGGCAAACAGATTCAGCCGCAGGCCCGAAACGCGCAGTGACGCAAAAAAGCCCGGCCCCACCTGAATACCGATGGTGTAGACGAAAAGAATCAGGCCAAATTCCTGAATGAAATGCAGCATGTCGCCGCTCAGGGTCATCCCTGCCTGATCGACAAAATGCCCGACAATAATACCGCCGAACAGCACGCCTCCGATGCCAAAACCAACGCCACGTATTTTTATGTTGCCGATCCATAATCCGACAACTGCCACCATTGCCAGAACGCTGACCGTCAATGCTATATCACTCATTATCCTGTTCCCTGTGAATAACATTTTATTTAACGAGGATTATGACTGAACCGTTCAGGCATGAATGCAGAGTGGCGCACATTATCATGCTACAGAGCGCCCAGGAGCGCTTAAGAAGGGCGTTCTTTACTGTTTTTTTTCACGTCGATTTGAAATTGCTGAATGCTTTTTTCTGGCAATGGCAGCGCTTCCGGCATCCTGCACTCCCAGATAATAGTTTCATGTGGGCTGAGGCACAAAAAAGCCCCGTCATTTCTGGCGGGGCAAAGGCATGGAGCTATTTAACTGTCTAATGCGGAACGTTCGCTGATGGCGATACGTTGTGGAGCGATGGTTTCAGGTTCATTCCGGGTCAAATCGATATGCAGCAAGCCGTTAGTGAAGCTTGCGCCGGAGACTTCCATATTTTCAGCCAGCGTAAAGCCCAGGCTGAACGCCTGCATGACCAGCCCCTGATGCAACCATTTGGTCTCTTTTTCCGGCTGCTGCGGCGTACCTTTCACGGTCAGGCGCGTGCCTTCCAGTTGAATGTCCAGATCTTCCTGGCGGAAACCGGCTAACGCAAGGGTAATGCGGTAGTGGTTATCATCGCTCTTTTCGATGTTATAAGGTGGGAAGCTCTGGCTTTCGCCAGTGTTTTGCAAGGCATTGGCCAGTTTGTCAAAACCGATCCATTGACGCAGCAGTGGGGATAAATCGTAGTTACGCATAATAATCTCCTTCTAAGAAGCGAGTAAGTGCTTTTGGCTCCCTGACGGCAAGCCGATTGCTTAGCAGGGCCGCCTGAAGCGGCCCACAGAATTAGTTGATTTCGATGCGGCGCGGCTTGTTGGCCTCGGGAATCACGCGTTCGAGATCGATGTACAGCAGACCGTTCACCAGGTTCGCGCCGCGAACATGAATGTTCTCCGCTAACTGGAACTTACGTTCGAAGTTGCGCTCGGCAATCCCCTGATACAGGTAAGTACGTTCTTTTTGATCGTCCGCATGGGCGCCTTTCACCACCATCAGATTGTCCTGGGCAGTAATTTCCAGTTCGCTTTCAGCAAAACCAGCAACGGCAATCGCAATTCGGTAATGGTTTTCGTCTACCAGCTCAACGTTATACGGAGGGTAGCCGCCATTGCTCTGGCCCTGGTTGTTTTCCAGCAGGTTAAACAGGCGATCAAAACCAATTGCAGAACGGTACAGTGGGGATAAATCAAAGTTACGCATAATCAATAGCTCCTGAAATCAGCGAGAATAAAAGACCTTCCATCATGGACAGGTCAGGTAGCCAGGACACCCATCAGGCGTGCCCTTCATGTGTCTACACTCTAAAAGTGGGTCTTAATACAAACTTTTCAAGCGTATTCATCTGACTTTTTTTGCAGTTTGTTGTCTATTGCATACACTGGTGGAAGCAGTTGTTATCGTTAAATCGCGATAGCCGCCACAGTGTGACGAAATGGTGATGTTATTTTCGCAACGGATCGCTTTAACTCACCATGCAAACACCATAAATACAGATGAAAAAATGATGATAAAAAAAATGTTGGTAACACTGACAATGTGCAGCGGGATGGCGTTTGTGAGCGGCTGTTCCAGCATTATGTCGCATACCGGGGGCAAAGAAGGGACGTATCCTGGCACGCGCGCAAGCGCCACAATGATTAGCGAAAGTGATACAAACTGGGGAACCAAGTCACTGGCGATTCTGGATATGCCGTTTACCGCAGTACTGGATACGGTATTACTTCCGTGGGATCTCTTTCGCAAAGATAACTCGGTGAGATCCCGTGTAGAAAAAAGCGAGGAGAGAACGCAGGCCGCGAACGCCGTTATCCCTCCGGCTGAAATGCCTGCTCCCTAAGTTAACGCCCAGTTTCTGCCACCCACAGCTGGCGGAAACCCTCGACGTCTTCCATCCACGCAACCTGTCGACCATCAGGAGAGAAGATGATCGCATCGCCCGATGGTGGGTTGCCGTGACGATCCGTTAAAAAATCAACCTCTCCCGTCCGTGCATCACAACAAGCGATTTTGTTATCCAGTACAAACCCCAGCCATTTCCCTGACGGATGCCAGTTGAATGCTGACTGAATGTCCGTGGCGCAGTGGGTAAGCTGACGCGGTTCTCCTCCTTGTGGGGAAATCAGCCACAGTTGCACAATGCCGACGTCATCTCGCATTAAAAACGCAATCTCAGATGCCTTTGGATTACTGCGCACCCAATGGCGCGGCTGATTCACCAGACCGGGAAAGGCGCGCGCATGAGTAAACGTCAGGCGGCGTTGATAAATACCGAATGGCGGCGCAGGCATTGTCGCCTCAGTGCCCTCCAGCGGAGCGTCCCCCGGCTGTTTCCAGCCGCTTTCATCCTGGGGCAAATCAACAATAAATAACTCCGGCACTTTCTCGCCCGTGGCTGACAACGTATCACCGATAAACGCCAGTCTGTTTTCCCCTACCCAGCCCTCTTCATAGGCGCGGTTAATCTCATCGCTACCCGGTTTAGGCGTGGGTGTCGTCTGGGTTACCAGCACGCACCAATGGCTCCCGCTGTACTCACGGGGATGCTGCGCGGAGACCGTCACCGGACCATAGGGCGCAGCCACACCGACATTGCGTAAATCCAACGCCGGTGAGCGCTCATGCAGCACATGGTCGTTATAGGTGAAACTGACAAACTCGCCGCTCGGGCTAAATACATGCACATGACTACCGCCGCGCAGCGCGCCCGGCGTATATGGGGCGCTAATATCCATCGCATCCAGATTCTCCACCTCTGCCTGCGTAGCAATCACCCCACGCCGATGATGGAAGTCGTAATGCCATGTTTCATCAGGATTTTCTGGGCCGTGAATAAACACATATTTTTCAGACTTTGGATGAACGGTCACCACGCCGACGTGCGCTCCCTGCATGGCCCGATAAATCACCTCCAGCTCGCCAGTATGAATATTGACACGCTCAATTGTTTCGCCGGTAAAAGAGGCACCGGAAGGGCGCACATCAAAGACCAGCCACTGGCTGTCCGGTGTCCAGGTATTGATATTGGTAAGCTGATGATTACGCGGCGTAAAGGTGATTTGCTTCATGGGATGCCCTGATACAAGACGATTTCAGCAATCATACTTCACAAGCACTTCACTTTCAGGCTTTAGCGTATCGCCATCTTCATTCTTGCGGACAGAAAGATGGAACATTTTGACGTAGCAATTATCGGATTAGGTCCGGCAGGCGCAGCGCTGGCGCGGAAGTTGAGCGGAAAAATGCGCGTGATCGCGTTGGATAAAAAACGCCAGTGCGGCAACGAAGGTTTCACCAAACCCTGCGGCGGTCTGTTGGCCCCGGATGCCCAGCGTTCGTTTATCCGCGACGGGATAACCTTACCCGTTGGTGTCATCGCTAACCCACAGATATTTAGCGTAAAAACGGTTGATGTTGCAGCCTCTTTGACGCGTAACTACCAGCGCAGCTACATTAATATCAACCGCCATGCTTTTGATTTATGGCTTAAATCTCTCATTCCTGATGATGTACAGGTGTACCACGACAGCCTGTGTCGGAAAATCTGGCGCGTGGGCGATAAATGGCAGGTTATCTTCCGCGCCGACGGTTGGGAGCAGCAGATCACCGCACGTTATCTGGTGGGAGCCGACGGCGCGAACTCACTGGTACGCCGTCATCTCTATCCCCGTCACCAGATCCGTAAATATGTCGCTATTCAACAATGGTTTGCGGAAAAACATCCGGTCCCGTTCTATTCATGCATCTTTGATAACGACGCAACCGACTGTTATTCCTGGAGTATCAGCAAAGATAGCTATTTTATCTTTGGCGGCGCCTACCCGATGAAGGACGGCCAGGCGCGCTTTGACGCGCAGAAAGCGAAGATGGAAGCGTTCCAATTTCAGTTCGGCAAACCGGTGAAAAGTGAAAAATGTACGGTGCTGTTCCCTTCACGCTGGAAAGACTTCGTTTGTGGCAAGGACAACGCATTTTTGATTGGCGAAGCGGCCGGTTTTATCAGCGCCAGCTCACTGGAGGGGATTAGCTATGCGCTGGACAGCGCGGAGTCTCTCAAATCTGTATTGTTGCGGGATGCACCAGATATGAATCACGCTTACCGCAAAGCCACCCGCAAGTTACGCGTCAAACTGTTTGGCAAAATCCTGAAAAGTCGGGCCCTGACGTCGGCGTTTTCCCGTAAATGGATAATGCGCAGCGGCGTGGCGCATATTCCCTTGAATAAGGAAGAACAGCCCGCCGTTACGTCTGGCGGGCTGGTTAAAGAATATTAACCCACTCGCTTCACATCACCAACCAGCAGGATGTATGACATCGCGCCAATCAAGGCAACTACGGAGATATAAACCAGCGCGGGTGCAAAACCATAATCCTGCGCAAGATAACCAATTACCAGTGGAACGGTAATTCCCCCCAATCCACCAACAAAGTTGAACACCCCGCCAGTAAGGCCGATCAGCCGCATTGGTGCCAGCGAGGAGACCAATGACCAAGTGATAGAAGCAAAACCATTACCAAAGAACGCGATAGCCATCAACGTCATGATCCATACCGGATCGTTAGTATAGTTTGCTCCCATGATGCAGGTAGAGATTAGCAAGCCGCAGATAATAGGCGTTTTACGTGCAACCCCCAACGAGAATCCCTTTTTCACCAACTTATCCGCCAGCCAACCTGAAAGCAGTACACCAAAGAAAGCCGCCAGGAACGGTACGGTGGTCATAAAGCCTGCCTTCAGAGCCGTTATCCCTTTCTCTTGAGTTAAATAATTTGGGAACCATGTCAGGAAAAACCACAAAGTGGAAGTGACCGCAAACTGTCCAAGGTATACACCTACCAACTTACGGTGGAAGACCAGCTTCCAGTCAGCTTTGGTCAGCGGTTGGCGTGCCTCTTTTTTCACCGGTGCATCACCATCAACCAGACCACCGCCATCACGAATATAGTCCAATTCAGCTTTGGTTATGCTTTTGGTCTGGCGTGGCGGCTGATAAACCTTGAACCAGATCAGTGACCAAATAATACCGATCCCTCCGGTGACAATGAAGACCCAGTGCCAGCTAAGCATCTCCTGAATCCAGATCAACAGCGGAGTGAGAAATGCCAGACCAACAAATTGACCTGACGTGTAGAAGCCAACGGCCGAGGCACGCTCATGTTCTGGAAACCAACTGGTTACCATGCGATTATTGGTAGGGAATGCAGGAGCTTCGAAAATTCCGGTAATCGCACGTAAGCCAATCAGCGACATCAATCCGGTCGCAAAACCCTGGAACAGGGTTGCCACTGACCAACCAAAAATAGCGATAAAATAAGTCAGTCGCGATCCCACCCGATCAAGAAACCACCCCCCGGGGATCTGACATAACGTATAAAGCCAGGCAAAAGCTGAAAAAACATATCCCATTTCTGCTTTGGTAATACCGAACTCTTCCTGAATATGTGCCGATGCCACGGCAAGGTTCGCGCGGTCCACATAACAAATGACTACAGTAATAAAGATCATAATCAGCGTCAGATACCGACGACGCCCAGGTTTTACAGTTGTAACTGAAATATCCATCGTAATCTGTCTCCAGATTTTGGGCATAGCGAGGCCGCTCACCATGCCCTGTAATTTACAGAGGGTGTAATTCTTTTTTTTATTGAGATAGATGTCCTAAATAATTCGTGTTGCAGGAAGGCGGAAAGATTGTAAATCCCAGGAGCTTACATAAGTAAGTAACTGAGGTGCACAATCGCAGCCAACGCACCTGCGACGCAAAGTATGACGGACATTACCATTCAGCAACGGTGCCGTCTTCATGCCGCCATAAAGGATTACGCCAGTCTGGTGCATTTTTACTAAGTTCAATTACCCGGGCTTCATCAATTTCAACACCAAGACCTGGTTTCATTAATGGTTTAAAGAAACCGCCTTCCATGTTGAAGTCTTCTTTATTTTTCACAAAATCGAGTAACTCAGCACCCTTGTTATAATGAATCCCCATACTTTGCTCCTGGAATACTGCGTTGCGCGATACAAAATCAACGTGCAGACAGGCAGCCAAGGCGATCGGTCCCAGCGGGCAGTGTGGAGCCAACGCCACATCGTATGCCTCCGCCATTCCGGCAATTTTATAGCATTCAGTGATTCCGCCCGCATGCGACAGATCCGGCTGTAGGATCGCCAAACCCCCGGCTTCCAGAACGCGTTTAAACTCAAAGCGCGAGAACATACGTTCGCCAGCAGCAATAGGAATATGGGTTTGCGCCGCCAGCTTCGGATAATATTCAGCTTGCTCGGCCAGAACCGGTTCTTCTATAAATAGAGGACGGTACTGTTCCAGCTCTTTCATGAGCACTTTTGCCATTGGAGCACTGACGCGACCATGGAAATCCAAGCCGAATTCAATTTCATTACCAAAAGCTTCACGTATTTGCGCCACGGTATTTACCGCTGCATCCACAGCCTTTGAATTATCAATGATACCCATCTCTTCACAACCATTCAGTTTGAATGTGTCGAAACCAATACCACGTAGTTTTTTAATACCGTCGATAACTTCTGCTGGACGATCACCTCCTACCCAGCTGTAGGCTTTAATTTTATCGCGTACCAACCCTCCCATCAGTTGCCATACCGGCGCATTCAGCACTTTCCCCTTAATATCCCACAATGCCTGGTCGATACCGGCGATAGCACTCATCATTATCGGCCCACCGCGATAGAAACCTGCACGGTACATCACCTGCCACAGATCATTGATACGCGCTGGATCCTGACCAATCAGATAATCGCTAAACTCATGCACAGCCGCTTCTACGGTACGTGCTCTCCCCTCAATAACAGGCTCACCCCAGCCGACAATACCTTCATCAGTTTCGATCTTTAAAAACATCCAGCGTGGGGGTAAACGATAAGTGGTGATTTTAGTAATTTTCATTTCACTGCCTCTCGATATGCTTTAACAAATGCCACTGCCTGCTGAGCAGTACGTTCAACTGACTGCCCGACGCGATAGAGATCACTGCCCAGTCCAGCGCCTGTACAACCTGCATTAATCCATTGCGCCAGGTTTTCTGGAGTCACCCCACCAACAGCAAATACAGGCACATCTGGAGGAAGTACCGCTTTCAATGCTTTGATGTACTCCGGACCAAATGCTGATGAGGGGAAAATTTTCAGAGACTGCGCACCAGCATCCAGCGCGGTAAACGCTTCACTGGCAGTTGCACAACCAGGACAGATTGTCATACCGTAGCTCACCGCGCGACGGATCACATCAAGCTGAATATTAGGCGTCACAATCAACTTGCAACCCATTCGCGCAAGTTCATCTACCCGCTCAGGCTTGAGTACGGTTCCCGCCCCAATCAACGCTTTGTCACCATATGCCTCTACAATTGCCGGAATACTCTTCTCCCATTGCGGGGAGTTTAGCGGGATCTCAACCGCATCAAAGCCGGCGTCAATCACTGCACCGACATGCGCCAGAACCTCCTTAGGCGTCACACCACGTAATATTGCGATAAGCGGGAGTTTAGTTTGCCACTGCATGAGCGATGCTCCTTATACCTGCCTGAAATGCTGTGTCGCCATCCACAACAGCGACTTCACGCCCAATGGCGCGAAAAGCCTCTCGATAGCGTGAAGTTAGTGCTGAACCAGCGACGAGAGTGATGGTCTGCCGGGCAGCGAATTGGTCACTCATACTGGCGACTTCTGCCCCAATCAGCAGACCTGAGAGAAATTCGCTGACCTGCTCGCGTGGGAGAGAACCCAAAACGTGCGAGGCGCGAACCTCGAAAAGTTGTGGCAGAATGACCGGTGTAGCAAGACCGCGCGTTAATCCGGCAGTGAACGCATCAGCAGAAATTTCCTGCTCAGGTAACTCAGCTCCCACCAACGAATAACGCAATAGCAAATGATGTAATTCGCCGGTCATTACGGTGCGAAAATCATGAATTTGTTGCGCATCCACCTGGACCCATTTGCTGTGCGTTCCGGGCATCACATAAATAGAAGAGGAAGAAAGCATGCGAGCGCCGAGCAACTGGGTCTCTTCGCCACGCATCACATTGTGGTTATCCTCGCGGGAAACGCAAAGTCCGGGAATAATCCAGATATTGTCACCAACAGAGGTTAACCGCTCGCCAATAGCAGAAAAATGAGCGGGGACAGGTAGATAAGGCGCAATTTTCCAGCCGACATTACTACCTACCATCCCTGCCATAATTACAGGGATAGCGTTATTGCGCCAGTTTGAAGTAACTTCAGCTAACACCGCTTCAGGAGATCTACCATTCAGACGAGTTACGCCTGCTTCTGATTGCCTGCTCTCCAGGCATTTTCCGCCTTGGTAAAGCCAGGCGCGTAAATTGGTCGATCCCCAGTCAATTGCGATGTAGTGAGCTGTCATGTGATTTCCTTGAGCCTTCGTGTAGAGCTGGCGATCATAGTTAGCGCCGCCTGCTCTGCCGCATTGCTATCCTGATGTCGTATCGCATCAAATAGCGCCTTGTGTTCCTGAAGTGTTTTCGGCATGTTGGCCTCATCACCCATCCAGGTTCGTTCAAAAACCGCTCTCTGGAGCGAACTGATTGCAATACTCAGCTGTTGTAAAACCGGATTATGTACCGACTGCAATACAGCCTCGTGATAGCGAATGTCTGCCTCATTAAAAGCGTCGCGATCCTGGTTGTTGGCAATCATGTCATTGAGCGCCGACTCAATTTCCGCCAGATCGCTTGAGTTCGCCCGTTCTGCTGCCCAACGTGCAATTGCAGGTTCCACCAGGTTACGAACTTCGCTCATTGCACTAATCAGTCGCGGGTCATAGTCGTTTTCCAACACCCATTGCAGTACATCGGTATCAAGATAATTCCACTGATTTCGCGCTGCCACAAAAGCCCCACGATAGCGTTTCATTTCAATGAGTCGCTTTGCCATCAAAGAACGAAATACCTCGCGAATAATATTGCGAGAGGTTTCAAACTCCTCACACAGTTCCGCTTCTGCTGGTAGCGCTGCACCAGGTACGTATTTCCCGCTAACAATCTGTTTGCCCAACGTAATAACAATGCGATCGGTTTTATTGAGGGTCATGGAGAGTCCTTGTGCTCTATATGTATTGCCCTACTTTACCGTTATCGCTGAAATTCGCCTCAGTTTTGTAGTACTGACGTGACATAGTTCAACCATGTCACATATACAATGTAGTACCAAGTACGAATGTTGTACTACAATTTAGATCACAAAAACGACAACCAGTAAAAAAAATGTTATCTACGGTTGCTGACAGGCATAAAAAAACCCGCGATCAACGCGGGTTGTTAACTAGCTTGAAAAGCTTATTTCAGCGCAAACTTCTCAATGGCATACGCGACACCATCTTCAAGGTTAGATTTCGTCACGAAATTGGCGATCTCTTTCACCGACGGAATGGCATTGTCCATAGCAACGCCCACGCCCGCGTATTCAATCATCGCGATGTCGTTTTCCTGATCGCCAATCGCCATCACTTCTTCAGCTTTTATACCCAACGCCTCGGCCAGTGATTTCACGCCAGTCCCTTTATTGACGCGTTTATCGAGGATTTCGAGGAAATACGGCGCACTTTTCAGCACGGTGTACTTCTCTTTGACTTCCGCAGGTATGCGCGAGATAGCTTTATCAAGGATCTCCGGCTCGTCAATCATCATCACTTTCAGGAACTGAGTTGCGGGATCCATTTTCTCGGCTTCACAGAACACCAGCGGAATCGTCGCAACAAACGATTCATGCACCGTGTAGTAGCTGATATCACGGTTCGCGGTATACAGGGTGTTGCGATCGAGGGCGTGGAAATGTGAGCCAACGTCCCGGGAGAGCTGCTCCAGATAACGATAATCATCATAGCTCAGCGCGGTTTGCGCGACGGTACTGCCATCCCCAGCTTTCTGCACCAGCGCGCCGTTGTAGGTAATGCAGTAGTCACCGGGTTGTTCCATATGCAATTCTTTCAGATAGCTGTGGACACCGGCATACGGGCGTCCCGTGGTCAGCACCACATTTACGCCACGCGCGCGTGCTGCGGCAATCGCCGTTTTGACCGCAGGTGAAATGGTGTGATCGGGCAGCAGAAGTGTGCCATCCATGTCGATAGCAATAAGTTTGATAGCCATGAGTTCCCCGGATTAAATGAGTCCGTCCTCATGCTAACGCGATTCCGCTCAAAAAACAGCTACGAAAAGGGGGATAGAAAGGGGAATCGAGATTCCCCTTTTGTAGATCGGTTGTAGACCTGGGTGGAGGTTAGATATCGATGTTCGCCGCTTTCAGGGCGTTTTCTTCGATAAATGCGCGACGCGGTTCAACGGCATCGCCCATCAGCGTAGTGAAGAGCTGGTCGGCAGCAATCGCATCTTTTACGGTGACGCGCAGCATACGACGGCTTTCCGGATCCATGGTGGTTTCCCACAGCTGATCCGGGTTCATCTCACCCAGACCTTTATAACGCTGGATAGCGAGGCCGCGACGTGACTCTTTCTGCAGCCATTCCAGCGCCTGCTCAAAGCTGGCAACCGGCTGGCGGCGCTCGCCACGTTCGATAAACGCATCGTCTTCGATCAGCCCGCGCAGCTTCTCACCGAGCGTACAAATACGACGGTATTCGCCACCGGTCACAAACTCGTGGTCCAGAATATAGTCGGTATCCACACCGTGAGTACGGACGCGTACAATCGGCTCAAACAGGTTCTGCTCTGCGTTGTGGTGGATATCAAACTTCCACAGGCTGCCGTGCTGTTCTTTTTCGTTCAGCTCGGTAATCAACGAATTAACCCAGCGGGTAACGGTCTGCTCGTTCGCCAAATCAGCTTCCGGCAGCGTCGGTTGATAAACCAGTTCTTTCAGCAGCGCTTTCGGGAAACGACGTTCCATACGGCCAATCATTTTCTGCGTCGCGTTGAATTCAGAAACCAGTTTTTCTAACGACTCACCTGAAAGAGCAGGTGCGCTGGCATTAGTGTGCAGCGTTGCGCCATCCAGAGCGATAGAAATTTGGTACTGATCCATCGCTTCGTCATCTTTAATGTACTGTTCCTGCTTGCCTTTTTTTACTTTGTACAACGGTGGCTGTGCAATGTAAACGTGGCCGCGTTCCACGATTTCCGGCATCTGACGATAGAAGAAGGTCAACAGCAGCGTACGAATATGCGAGCCGTCGACGTCCGCATCGGTCATGATGATGATGCTGTGATAACGCAGTTTGTCCGGGTTGTACTCGTCACGACCGATGCCACAGCCGAGCGCGGTGATCAGCGTCGCCACTTCCTGAGAAGAGAGCATCTTATCAAAGCGCGCTTTCTCGACGTTGAGGATTTTACCCTTCAGCGGCAGAATCGCCTGGTTCTTACGGTTACGCCCCTGCTTCGCAGAGCCGCCCGCGGAGTCCCCTTCCACAAGGTACAGTTCAGACAGCGCCGGGTCGCGTTCCTGACAGTCCGCCAGCTTGCCCGGCAGGCCCGCTAAGTCCAGCGCACCTTTACGACGGGTCATTTCACGCGCGCGACGTGCCGCTTCACGGGCACGTGCAGCATCGATAATTTTGCCCACGACGATTTTCGCGTCAGACGGGTTTTCCAGCAGGTATTCGCTCAGCAGTTCGTTCATCTGCTGTTCTACCGCCGATTTCACCTCAGAGGAGACCAGCTTGTCTTTGGTCTGTGAGGAGAACTTCGGATCCGGTACTTTCACGGAAACAACGGCAATCAGGCCTTCACGGGCATCGTCACCAGTGGCGCTGACTTTAGCTTTTTTGCTGTAGCCTTCTTTGTCCATGTAGGCGTTCAGGGTACGGGTCATCGCCGCACGGAAGCCTGCCAGGTGAGTACCGCCGTCACGCTGCGGAATATTGTTGGTGAAGCAGTAGATGTTTTCCTGGAAACCATCGTTCCACTGCAGCGCAACTTCAACGCCAATACCGTCTTTTTCGGTGGAGAAGTAGAAGATATTCGGATGGATCGGCGTTTTGTTTTTGTTGAGGTATTCAACAAACGCCTTAATGCCACCTTCGTAGTGGAAATGGTCTTCTTTACCGTCGCGCTTGTCGCGCAGACGAATGGAGACGCCGGAGTTCAGGAACGACAACTCGCGCAGACGCTTAGCCAGAATCTCGTATTCAAACTCAACGACATTGGTAAAGGTTTCATGGCTTGGCCAGAAACGAACCTGGGTACCCGTCGCTTCTGTTTCGCCAGTTACCGCCAGCGGTGCCTGCGGCACACCGTGCATGTAAGTTTGCTGATGCACTTTGCCTTCACGACGAATCACCAGCTCCAGTTTCTGCGACAGGGCGTTAACTACGGAAACACCCACGCCGTGCAGACCACCGGAAACTTTATAGGAGTTATCATCAAATTTACCGCCTGCGTGCAGAACGGTCATGATAACTTCCGCCGCCGAAACGCCCTCTTCCGGGTGAATACCGGTTGGGATACCACGGCCATCATCGGTAACGGACACGGAGTTGTCAGCGTGAATCGTTACAACGATATCTTTACAGTGACCCGCGAGCGCTTCGTCGATAGCGTTATCTACCACCTCGAATACCATGTGGTGCAGACCGGTGCCGTCATCCGTGTCGCCGATATACATACCCGGGCGCTTACGCACCGCATCCAGTCCTTTCAGGACTTTGATACTGGAGGAGTCATAAGAATTCGACATCAACGTTTCTCGCTCATTTAAACTTGGGTTAATCCGTTATTTTACCCTTTTCCACGGTGAACATCTTCGAATTTTTGTCCGACATGTCCAGAACGTGTTCAGCGCTGATTGCGCTGACAAAGACCTGAGATTGCGTCGCTTTTAAGCGGCTGGCTAACAGCCCACGACGGGCATCATCAAGTTCAGAGGCAAAATCATCTATCAGGTAGAGACACCGCCGCCCACTTTCGCGGGTGAGGAACTCTCCTTGCGCCAGACGTAAGGCGCACATCAGCAGCTTTAGCTGCCCACGCGACAACGTGTCTTCCACCGGCGCACCGTCAGCGCGAATGCGAAAATCCGCTTTGTGCGGACCGTGCGCGGTGTAGGTCAACATGCGATCGCGTTCAAAACTGCGTTCCAGCACTTCGGCATAATCGGTCTCTTTCTCCCAGCCGCGCTGGAATGAGAAGGAGAGAGAAAACTCGGGTAGAAACTGCTGACAGGTATCCGCCATATCCTGCGCGATACCGGCGCTGTACTCCGCGCGCCAGGTGCTGATTTGTTCCGCCAGCGGGATCAGTTCTTTATCCCACGGGCGCAGTTGCTCATAACGACTCACCTGGCGCAGGGCTGCGTTGCGCTGCTTGAGCAGTCGCTTCAGATTGCTCCAGGCGGTGAAAAATCCGGCTTCATTGTGAAAGCATCCCCAGTCAAGGAATGCTCTTCTGTATTTGGGGCCGCCATTGAGTAAAGTAAACCCCTCTGGCGTGATCAGTTGCATCGGCATCAGGTGCGCCAGTTCCGCGACCTTGTGCCCGTCAGTGCCGTCAATGCGCACTTTGCTGTCGCCCAGTTTGTCTTTCGTCAGGCCAATCGATGTCTCACGCTCTTCCCCTTGCAAGCGCCCGTGTAAAATAAACGACTCCTGCTCATGGCGAATTACGCGGCCAATTTGCAAACTGCGAAACGCCCGGCCGTGACCGAGCGTATAGATGGCTTCCAGCACGCTGGTTTTGCCGCTGCCGTTCGCGCCAACCAGGAAGTTAAAGCCAGGGGATAAAGCGAGATCCGCGCTTTCGATATTGCGAAAGTCACGGATCAACAGACGGGTGAGCGACATTACAGTCTCATTGGCATAACAACATAAGCCGCACTCTGGCTGGCTGCATCTTCAATCTGTACGCTCGATACGGAATCGGTCAGCAGAATACGAACGTTCTCGCACTTCAGCGCGTTCAGTACGTCCAGTACGTAGCTAACGTTAAACCCGATTTCCAGTTCAGTTCCAGGATAAGAGACATCCAGAATTTCTTCCGCTTCTTCCTGCTCCGGGTTGTTGGCGGTGATTTTCAGCTGGTTTTCGCTGACATACAGACGCACGCCGCGGAATTTCTCGTTAGAGAGGATCGCCGCACGAGCAAACGCCTGTTTGAGGATATCGCAACCGGCTTCCAGATGTTTGTCCGGATTCTTCGGCAATACGCGGCGATAATCCGGGAAACGACCATCAACAAGCTTGGAGGTAAAGATGAAGTCACCCACGTGCGCACGAATGTTGTTGCTGCCAATCTGCACGCGCAGCGGGTTGTCGCCGCCGTCGAGCATACGCATCAGTTCAATCACGCCTTTACGCGGAACGATCACCGAATGGCTGGGTAACGGCTGACCGACTGGCATTGAACAGACCGCCAGGCGGTGACCGTCGGTCGCCACGGTACGCAGTTCTTCCCCTTCGGTTTCAAACAGCATGCCGTTTAAATAGTAACGCACGTCCTGATGCGCCATCGAAAACTGCGTGGCTTCAATCAGGCGCTTCATCGTGGCCTGCGGCAGCGTGAATTCGACCTCGCTCTGCCAGTCGTCCAGATTCGGGAAGTCGGCGGCAGGCAGCGTAGACAGCGAGAAACGGCTGCGGCCAGAACGCACCAGCATGCGATCGCCTTCCAGTTGAACGGCAATTTCCGCGCCTTCCGGCAACCCGCGGCAAATATCGAAGAATTTACGCGCCGGAACGGTGGTCGCACCAGGTTCATGAGGCTGGATCAGCGCAACGCGCGCCACCATCTCCATTTCGAGATCGGTACCAGTGAGAGAAAGCACACCGTCAGCAACCTGCAGCAGCAGATTTCCGAGAATAGGCAGTGTAGGACGTCCACCCAGCGGGCCGCTGACCTGCTGAAGCGGTTTTAATAAATGTTCACGTTCAACGGTAAATTTCATAGCGTCACGAAGATAATGTTCTGATTAAATTGGAGAAATCTTCTTTAATATCATGGCTTTCTTCACGCAACTGCTCAATCTTGCGACAGGCATGAAGCACGGTAGTATGGTCACGCCCACCAAACGCGTCGCCAATTTCCGGCAGACTGTGGTTAGTGAGCTCTTTTGCCAGCGCCATCGCCATCTGGCGCGGACGAGCTACCGAGCGAGATCGACGCTTAGAAAGCAGATCCGCAATTTTGATTTTGTAATACTCCGCCACCGTCTTCTGAATATTGTCGATGGTGACCAGCTTTTCCTGCAAAGCCAGGAGATCACGCAACGCTTCGCGCACGAAATCGATGGTAATCGCCCGGCCGGTAAAATTAGCGTTGGCGATCACACGGTTCAGTGCGCCTTCCAGCTCACGTACGTTAGAGCGTAGACGCTTGGCAATAAAGAACGCCACTTCACCCGGCAGACGAATGTCGTTTTCGTCGGCTTTTTTCATCAGGATCGCGACGCGCGTTTCCAGCTCAGGCGGCTCGATCGCAACAGTCAGTCCCCAGCCGAAGCGGGATTTGAGACGATCTTCAACGCCGTTGATCTCTTTCGGATAGCGATCCGACGTCAGGATGATCTGCTGATTGCCTTCCAGCAGGGCGTTAAAGGTGTGGAAAAACTCCTCCTGCGATCGTTCTTTATTCGCGAAGAATTGGATATCGTCAATCAGCAGCGCATCCACGGAACGGTAGTAGCGTTTAAACTCTTCGATCGCATTGTTTTGCAGGGCCTTAACCATGTCCTGCACAAAACGTTCGGAGTGCATATACACCACTTTCGCGTTTGGCTTACGCGCCATAATACCGTTACCGACAGCGTGCAGCAGGTGGGTTTTACCCAGACCCGTACCGCCATAAAGGAATAACGGATTGTAGGCGCCGCCAGGATTGTCCGCCACCTGACGTGCCGCCGCGCGCGCCAGTTGGTTAGATTTACCTTCAACGAAGTTATCAAACGTGTGTTTGACGTTGACGTTAGAACGATAGGTAGGTTCTGCCGGTGCCGGGACGTTATCCCAGCCTGAGCGCGCCGCCGGAGCGGCACGTTGCGGTTGCACTTGCTGAGCCACGTAGGCGGGCGCAACAACGTTGTTCACCGGCGTTTTCAGCGTTTGCGTGACGGGTTTAGTACCGACTTCAAAGCGCAGCTGCGGGGCATCCGCTCCACAGAAATTATTGAGTAATCCATTAATATTATTAAGGTATTTATCCCTTACCCAATCAAGCACGAAACGGTTTGGCGCATACAAAGCCAGCGTGTTATCGCTCAGTTCCGCCTGCAACGGGCGTATCCACATACTGAACTCTGTGGCTGGTAACTCATCCTGCAATCGGGCAAGACACTGCTGCCAAAGCGAAAGTGACACGGCGGACTCCACTCGAACAAAAGTCGATAAATGACAAAGGCTGAAACATTCATGATTGTTGACGCACATCGACAAGACCCTATGCAAAGGGTGACGTGCGAATTGCTATCTGCAATTTTTACCCGATCAGGATCCATCGAAACGATCAGGACCGCGGATCATAGCGTAAACTGAGAAAGAGATCTTCTGTTTCTCACAGATTCTTCCCGATTTATCCACAGGATGATCCAGAATCGGCTAAGTGTAAACGATCCTGGGGAAGTGCTGCAGGTTTTAGCGCGCATATTGAAAAAATTAATGAGTAAAGATGCTTTACTGCTTAAACGATCTAATAAAGATCCCGAGCGATCCTTGCGCTTTATCCACCAGCCCGTATAATTCTTACCCCCAGCGAGTAACGGTCGCCTTACGGCGTCAACGCTGCCTGTTTTTTACGCGAAACCATGTGGAAAAAAGCGGGAAATAAGGAAAGAGAATTGACTCCGGAGTGTACAATTATTACAATCCGGCCTCTTTAATCACCCACACTGTGGCGTAAGTCGTGCGAAATTCGTTCGGGTATACGCAAAAGTCAGTGAATTTATTCAAGTTTAGGTAGAAATCGCCATGAAACGCACTTTTCAACCGTCTGTACTGAAGCGCAACCGTTCTCACGGCTTCCGTGCTCGTATGGCTAATAAAAATGGTCGTCAGGTTCTGGCACGTCGTCGTGCTAAAGGCCGTTCTCGTCTGACCGTTTCTAAGTAATAAAAGCTAGCCCCTGAGTGGTTAAGCTCGCATTTCCCAGGGAGTTACGTTTGTTAACTCCCACTCATTTCACATTCGTCTTCCAGCAGCCACAACGGGCTGGCACGCCGCAAATTACCATCCTCGGCCGCCTGAATTCGCTGGGGCATCCCCGTATCGGTCTTACCGTCGCCAAGAAAAACGTTAAACGCGCGCATGAACGCAATCGGATTAAACGTCTGACACGTGAAAGCTTTCGTTTACGTCAGCACGAACTTCCAGCAATGGATTTCGTGGTGGTGGCGAAAAAAGGGGTTGCTGACCTCGATAACCGTGCTCTCTCGGAAGCGTTGGAAAAATTATGGCGTCGCCATTGTCGCCTGGCTCGCGGGTCCTGATAGCCCTTATTCGGGTCTATCAACGCCTGATCAGTCCGCTGCTTGGGCCGCATTGCCGTTTCACTCCAACCTGTTCGAGCTACGGAATTGAGGCATTGCGCAGGTTTGGAGTGATAAAAGGCAGTTGGTTGACGGTGAAACGCGTATTAAAATGCCACCCTTTACACCCTGGTGGTGACGATCCCGTCCCGCCCGGACCATTTGATACCAGAGAACACTAACGATGGATTCGCAACGCA